>ERZ1023423.5-NODE-5-length-446172-cov-66.820762_pt1 | contig 446172 bp, 407 predicted proteins | sample MGYA00380513_ERZ1023423 | MGnify/ENA primary metagenome ERZ1023423 (study PRJEB33173, sample SAMEA4830333) | metagenome | study: EMG produced TPA metagenomics assembly of the PRJEB25223 data set...
CAGAATCAGAAAGTACATCTGAATCCACAAGTGAGAGTGATTCAACAAGCGCAAGTACGTCTGAATCACTAAGTACGTCAACATCTGACAGTACATCAGAGTCAACAAGCACAAGTGCATCAGATTCAGAAAGTGAAAGCACGTCAATAAGTGGTTCAGAATCAGAAAGTACATCTGAATCCACAAGTGAGAGTGATTCAACAAGCGCAAGTACGTCTGAATCACTAAGTACGTCAACATCTGACAGTACATCAGAGTCAACAAGCACAAGTGCATCAGATTCAGAAAGTGAAAGCACGTCAATAAGTGGTTCAGAATCAGAAAGTACATCTGAATCCACAAGTGAGAGTGATTCAACAAGCGCAAGCACGTCTGAATCACTAAGTACATCAACATCAGAAAGTGAATCTGGGTCAACAAGCACATCAAGTAGTGACTCCGCAAGTACAAGTACATCAACAAGCACAAGTGAATCGGATAGTGAGAGTATGTCAACATCAACAAGCGCGAGTGATTCAGATAGTACAAGCACGTCATTAAGTGACTCAAGCAGTGAGAGTACATCATTATCAGACAGTACTTCAAAATCAATAAGCGCATCAGATTCAGAAAGTAAATCTGTGTCTGAGAGTACATCAGAATCAACAAGTACATCTACTAGTGACTCAGCAAGTACAAGCACGTCGGATTCATTAAGTATCTCTACATCAAACAGCTTAAGCACATCAACTAGTACGTCATTATCAGATAGTACATCTAAATCAACAAGTGAGAGCACATCAACCTCAAAAAGCACGAGCGATTCAGGTAGCTTAAGCGAGTCGTTAAGTGGCTCAATAAGCATCTCGGACAGTGCTTCAACAAGTATAAGCACTTCAGATAGCACAAGTACATCAACAAGTGATTCTGATTCACTAAGTAACTCAAGTAGTGAGAGTACGTCATCATCTGATAGCACGTCAGATTCAACAAGTACCTCAGATTCAGATAGTGAATCCATGTCAGAGAGCACATCTGGATCAATAAGTACATCTGATAGCGAATCAGCAAGTACAAGTACGTCATTATCTGACAGTATTTCAGAATCATTAAGTACTTCAGAAAGTGAATCCACTAAAGAGAGCACGTCAACGTCAATAAGCACAAGCGACTCAACAAGTACTTCTGACTCAGAAAGTACATCAACATCTACGAGTGAGAGTGACTCATCAAGTCTAAGCACCTCAGACAGTACAAGTACATCAATGAGCAATTCAAATAGTGCGAGTGATTCACTAAGTGGTTCAACAAGCATTTCAGATAGTAACTCAAGTAGCACAAGTACATCGGATTCATTAAGTACATCAACATCAGGTAGTTTAAGTAGTTCACAAAGCGACTCATCAAGTGCAAGCACATCAACAAGCATTTCAGACTCAGAGAGCACATCAACATCAACAAGCGACAGTGCATCCACAAGTCTAAGTAACTCAGACAGTACAAGTACTTCAATGAGTGCTTCAAACAGTGAAAGCGAGTCACTAAGTGACTCAACATCAACATCATTAAGTACTAGTACATCACTAAGTGACAGTACATCAGGCTCATTAAGTGATTCTACCTCAGGAAGTACATCTATAAGCACAAGCACTTCAATTAGCAATTCAACAAGTATGAGTACATCTGAATCAGAAAGTGAGTCAATATCATCTAAGAGTCAATTCTCATCCTCTATGGTTGAACCGACTAGCACATCGTTGCCAGAATTTGATTTACCATCATACTTGGCTTCAGAATCAATCAGTGCTTCAACATCAATGAGTAGCTCAGAATCACTAAGTACATCAACATCAGATTCCTTAAGTGATTCGACATCGACGAGCGTATCGCTTTCAAACAGCGATTCAACATCAAATTCTCAATCAATTAGTGATTCTAACTCTAGTAGCACATCAAGTTCAGAAAGTGTCTCTATGTCAGGTAGCACATCAAGTTCAGATAGCATGTCAACATCAATTAGCGATTCAACAAGTATGAGCAACTCTGAAAGAGGAAGCTCAACAGACAGTACATCTGAATCAGAAAGTGACTCAACATCAGATAGCACATCAATAAGTAAATCAACGTCAACCAGCGATAGCACTTCTAATAGTTTAAGTACATCTACGAGCACATCCGACTCAGATAGTACTTCAATGAGCACAAGTACGTCTGAATCAATAAGCACATCAACATCAACAAGCAACTCGGATTCTTCAAACCATCAAGGTTCGCTTGTGGATCCTAGTGGATTCAAACCTAGTCACCAAAATCTAGGTGAACAACATCTTAGTGGTAGTATGGATTCTTCAGAATTCATTAATTCTAATCAGTCGAATAAAGAATCTAATTTCACTTCTGAAAATGAACACAATCATAATCAAGTGACTCAACATGGTGAAAAACATTCAGATCAACAAAATGACAAATCATTACCTAATACTGGTGAAGATGAAACAAATAGAGGCGGATTAGTTTCAATAGTATTAACAATGTTAGCTGGTTTAGGATTAATTAGAAGATCTAAAAAAGACAAAAATAAAGATAGAAAAAATAATGAAGATTAATCATAGCGATTAGTTACTTAATATTAAAAAGGCTAGGGTAATATAAATAAAATGATTACTATTACAAGTAAAACTAATTTATTTATCTCCTTAGCCTTTTTGATATCATTTGAAAATGAAATAAACCATTTGATTAGGGTGAAAATATGTTGAAAGAATTTGAATATAAAATTCTATATAAAAGAATATTATTTACATGTTTCATTTTAATTATTTACATACTTGGCAGTAATATTTCTATTGTCGGTAATGAAGCAATTAAACAACATAAGGATTCATTCTTTAAGCTAGCAATTTCCAATGTCGGTGGAGACTTAAATACATTGAATATTTTTTCACTAGGACTTGGACCATGGTTAAGCTCAATGATTATCATTACCCTAATGAATTATAAAAATGAAGATAAAGTGAAAACGCAAACGCGCGTAGAACGTCATTTTAAAGAAAGATTATTAACACTTCTTTTAAGTACGATTCAGGGATTCTATATCATACATTCATTTATTAATAAAAAGGCGATAACTGATACAAATATTTTTATATTGTTACTTGTCTTAATTACAGGAACGTTATTTTTAGTATGGTTAGCTGACCAAAATACCACATACGGTATTGCTGGACCTATGCCAATTGTATTAATGAGCCTTGTTAAATCAATGTTCAATAGTCATTTTGCTAAATTAAATTTAAATCCAATACTATTGGTCATTATCATCTGTTCATTGGCTTTGATACTCTTCATCTTACTCTTTATAGAACGGTCAGAGTATCGCTTAGAATACAATGATATTATGAATATTTCTTCAAAGGATACACCAACTTATTTGTCATGGAAGTTAAATCCGGCAGGAAGTATAACGATAATGATGAGTTTATCTATCTTCATACTTGAGAATAATATAGTTAATCTCATAGGTAGACTTGCCGTAGATAAGGATTTTGAGACGACTATTTTCAGTTTTTCAAACCCTATAGGTATTACAATCTATTTATTGATGCAAATCGTATTAGGGTATGTCTTATCACGATTTTTAATTAACACGCGACGTAAATCGAAAGAATTTCTTAAAAACGGAAATTATTTTGAGGGGATATATCCAGGTAAGCATACGACACGATTTTTATCACAAAAAGCACGCCGTGTATGTTGGTCTGGTTCAATCATTGTAGCTATTGTGTTAGCTATTCCATTATATTGTTCATTACTTGTGCCACATTTATTTGAGGAAATTTACTTTTCGATTCAATTGATTGTCTTTGTTTATATAGGTATCAATATCGCAGAAACACTGCGTGCGTATTTATATTTTGATGGTTACAAGCAAATATTAGATAAATATTGGTAAGGAGGAAATTATGAAGCGATTTATTCCTGCATGGTATAGTCACGATAAATGGTGGGAAAGTACATCAGTACCTTTCTATCAAAAGCGTCAATACACAGACTTTGATGATATGATCAGTTTGATGACAATGCATAGTAAAAATAATGTAGATTATCAGTTGATGATACTTAGTTTCAGTCCTTATCTCAGAACTTTCCTCCATAGATATGATTTGTTTGAAACTAACTATTGGTCAGTGTTTGATGATATTCAAGGTGTTAGTCATCAAACGCCACAGGCAATTGATTATCGAGATTTAGCGTGGCCTGAAAATACAGAATTTATATTTACTCCTTATCAAATTCAGGCGGTCACAGGGGAACATACTTTTTCAAAGATACACTTTAGTCAAGAAGGATATTTAATGTGGATAGAAGACTTTCAACACAATATAATCCAGCGTCGCTATGTCATTGATGATAGAGGTTTTATTTCAGCGGTTAGAACATATACTGAGACGGGTCAAAGTAAAATGAAACATTACTTCTCAATCAAAGGAGAAGAAATATTTAAAGAAGATTTGAGAAATAAAACAGTTACAATTAAGGAGCAATTCCAATCAAATTTTAAACAAACAACTTATGCAACTATGGCAGATTTAATTGAAGAAAAGTTTAAAGAGTATGCCGAAAGAGAGATTAAAAAAGATGACTTAATCATCGTTGCATCAGATGAAAGACACAATTCAGTGATGGCTCATACGATAGATGAGTCTTCTTTATGTTTTTCAGTATTTACAGAGCGAAATAAGAAAGTGACGCCTGAACTATTTGATTCAATCTCTCAAGCACGCTATTGTCTGGTCGATACGCAAGACAATCAGAGAGAGATTCAACGTTATGCTAAGGAGTCTCAAACGCATCTACATTTATTAAGAGTAACGCCCTTTGATGCGCAAACGATATCTAATAAAAGTAGTCAACTCTATGATACGTATGTAGGATTATGGATAGATCAATTACCTAAACATGAATTGCGAGTGATTTTAACTTCATTATTTCAATATATACAACAAAAAGATCATTTCAAGTTAAAATTACTTACTAAATACAAGAATGATCCAAACGATTGGTTAATGGAAGAAATTGCTCGACTCAATGATACGTACCACCAAGAAAAACAAGAACATTCTGATGAAATAGAGGATATATTGGCATCACAAATAAAAAAAGAGACGGTCATAGAATTGGAGTATGTACCTTTTTCAGAAGACTTTGTTAGAGCTGTCTCAAATTTAAGGTTAGTTGTCGATTTATCAAATGAACCCGACCTCTTTCTACAAATTTGTTGTATAGGCGCAGGTGTGCCACAAGTTAATTATAGAGGGACTGATTATGTTAAACATGAACAGAATGGTTTAATCATAAAAGATATTTCTCAAATCGTCTCAGCTTTAGATTACTTTTTAGTACATTTAAAAAAGTGGAATTATTCGTATGCATATTCCATGAGATTAGTAGATGAATTTAGTTCTATAAATATCATTCATCAAATTAATCAATTGTTTGAAGGTGATGATAAGTATGCCACGTACATTTAAAGTACTCCAAATTGGAGGAAATGATTTAGAAAATCTTTTTGAAAATAAAAGAGAAGTCGAATGGGATTATATAGATACGGCTGTATTTGATTTTGAAAGTGGTTATCTCCAAGCAGTAGAAGCTCTTATAGAACAAAACGGGGCATTTGATTTTGTGTTTACACAAGCGCCGTACTCTGAGTCACTTATCAATTTATTCAAAATCGTTAGCACGCCCTATAACACGGTGATAGACGAGGCATATTGGGATGTGCATTTTCAAGAAGAAAAGATCGTTCAGCAGAATTTTATCAAACCTCTCAAGTATGATAATGAGGAAGATTTGCATCAGAAATTACAGGCGATAACATTTCCTGGGCAATATGGTGATAAAGTTACACCTATACATTGTCGTGTAAATACAGCGTTTATTGGAAAATACCAATTTAACGGTAATGAATCGTTAGAGATTTCGGGAAACTTTGGCGACCAACTTACACCTCTTGTCACATGGAGTCGAAACATTATTGCTGATGAAAATAAAGTCAATCAAATATGGCCAGAATTTAAAATTGAAGGTGAAGTTAAGATACAGTATACGCTACGTATGATACCGGTCTACTCTACTGAGCAACCAGTTGAAACATTCATCTTTGAACAGAATGAATTAGACCAACCGATAGAGTTGCCTGCGAGACCGTATAAAGCTAATGTGAGTATTTCTCTCAAAGCGCAAGGAGAAGGTACGTTGTTTGTAGGTTCAATTCACAAGCGTTGGTCTAGGTTGGAATTAGGTCAATTTATTCTAGGAGGACAACGGTTTAGCGATAAAAACCGTAATGAGTTCTTTCATTACTTCAATCCAGGTGATTTTAAACCACCATTGAATGTGTATTTTAGTGGCTATAGAACTGCTGAAGGCTTCGAAGGTTTCTTTATGATGAACCGTTTGAATGCACCTTTCATTTTAATTAGTGATCCTCGAATTGAGGGTGGGGCCTTTTATTTAGGATCTGAAGATTATGAGAATGGCATTAAAGATGTCATCCAGGGTGCGTTAGATTATTTAGGTTTTACCCATGACCAATTGATACTTTCTGGATTATCAATGGGATCTTTCGGAGCTTTATATTATGCGACACGACTCCAACCGGCAGCAGTGATAGTAGGTAAACCATTGATTAATGTCGGAACGATTGCTAATAATATGAAGCTAGTCCGTCCCAACGACTTTGGTACATCTTTAGATGTTTTAAGATCTAATGAAGGCGGTATTTCTGAAAATGAAATCAACCAACTTGATCAAAAATTTTGGAATCAAATACACAACAGTCAACTCACCCAGACAACATTTGCGATTGCATATATGGAGCACGATGATTATGATATCAATGCCTTTCATGAATTATTACCAGTACTTACAAAACAATATGCGCGTGTAATGAGTAGAAGTGTACCAGGGAGACATAATGATGATTCTTCGACAATTACTAACTGGTTTATCAATTTTTATCATTTAATCATGGCACAACAATTTGGGAGAGAATCACATGCAAGAAGCTAAACAATTTGAAGTGAAATGGCGATTAGTCAATTTAACTACATTTATGTATGGCACTAAGTTACATTTTAATAATGATGATATTTATTTTGAAAATCCACTCATGCCTTCAGGTACAGTGATTCACAATTGGTATATGCTGACGAACTTTACAGAAGATCGTGTGAGTCCTAAACTTCCGATATTAAAAAAAGGACATCGTTACTTATTTAAATTTAATTTTCAAGTCGAGCCTGAAGGAGCAGTCTATTTCAAAATTAAGTTTTATCGTAAAAACAAAGAACAATTTGAATACAAAATTATTAAAAATAAGGAAGAAGAAATCGTTTATCCGTTAGAAGCGCATTCTTATCAGTTGGAGTTAGTTAATGCTGGAATGGATCATCTTCACTTTCAAAATATAACGATTGTGGAACTAGGAGATGGGACATACCGTAACCCAAGTACTGCAAAGGGCATTAACACTAAAGAGAAGTTTGAAATTATGAATCGTGTGATAAAAAATGCAAGAACGTATGACTTGGATGCACTTTCCGATGCTGGAGGTGAAAACCGTGAATAGCGGTATTAACACAATCATAAACAACATGAGATTGCGTCGAGTGAGTAAGTCTTTAAAGCAAATTAATGCATTAAGCAAGGAATATTCGAACTATACAGATGAACAATTAAAAGCGAAAACGTTACAATTTAAAGAACGGTTACAATCCAGTAAAACTACCTTGGACAAGTTATTGCCTGAAGCGTATGCCACTGTACGTGAAGCATCGAAACGTGTGCTTGGAATGTACCCAAAGGATGTTCAAGTACTTGGAGCAATTGTCATGCACCAAGGTAATATTGCTGAGATGCAAACGGGTGAAGGTAAAACTTTAACGGCTACGATGCCACTGTATTTAAACGGGCTCACAGGAAAAGGTGCCTATCTTATTACTACTAATGAATATCTTGCGAAACGTGATTATCAAGAGATGAAACCATTATATGAATGGCTTGGTCTTAGTGCATCTCTTGGCTTCGTCGATATACCAAACTATGAATATGAAGAAAATGAGAAGTATCATCTATATCATCATGATATCGTCTATACGACGAACGGACGTCTTGGCTTCGACTATTTAATTGATAATTTGGCTGACGATATACAAGCTAAATTTCTACCAGACTTAAATTTTGCAATTATTGATGAGGTCGACTCAATTATTCTAGATGCAGCTCAAACACCCCTCGTTATTTCAGGGGCACCACGTGTACAATCTAATTTATTTCATATTGTTAAATCATTTGTAGAAACACTTGAAGAGGATGTTCATTTTCAAGTGAAATTTAATAAAAAGGAAGTTTGGTTAACTGAAGAAGGGATAGAAGCGGCGAATCATTACTTTAAAGTAAATAATATGTACGAGAATCAACATTTTGATTTAGTCAGAATTATCAACTTATCGCTTCGTGCAAAGTATTTATTTAAGTATAATTTGGATTATTTTATCTTTGATGGTGAAATCGTGTTAATTGATAGAATAACAGGGCGCATGTTACAGGGCACTAAACTACAGTCAGGTTTACATCAAGCGATTGAAGCGATTGAGGATGTTGAGATTTCTAGAGATATGAGTGTGATGGCGACGATTACATTCCAAAACTTGTTTAAGCAATTTAATCAATTTTCCGGAATGACAGGGACCGGTAAACTAGGGGAAAAAGAATTCTTCGATTTATATTCCAAAATAGTGGTAGAAATCCCAACTAATAGTCCAATTAAACGTGACGATCGTCCAGATAGAGTCTTTGCGAATGGAAATATTAAGAATGAAGCGATTTTAAAAAGTGTCGTTGATATTCATCGCACCCAGCAACCAGTACTTCTTATTACTAGAACAGCTGAAGCTGCAGAATATTTCTCACAGCAATTATTCAAAAAAGACATACCTAACAACTTGCTTATCGCACAAAATGTTGCGAAAGAAGCACAAATGATAGCAGAAGCTGGGCAATTATCAGCGGTAACAGTGGCGACAAGTATGGCTGGACGAGGTACTGATATTAAATTAGCTAAAGATGTCTTCGAAATTGGTGGATTGGCAGTCATAATTAATGAGCACATGGAAAATAGCCGAGTAGACCGTCAATTGAGAGGGCGTTCAGGACGCCAAGGAGACCCAGGGTATTCTCAAATTTTCGTATCATTAGATGATTATTTAGTAAAACGTTGGAGTAATTCTAATTTAGTGGGAAATGAAAAACTACTAACGTTGGAATCTTCAAAATTAGAAAATAGTACACTATTCCAAAGACGAGTGAAGTCAATCGTTAATAAAGCACAACGTGTTTCTGAAGAAACTGCCATGGTTAATAGAGAAATGGCTAATGAATTTGAAAAAAGTATTAGTATTCAGCGAGAAAAAATTTATGACTTAAGAGATCAAATTCTTGAGAGAGAACACTTTGAGGACTTTAACTTTGAACAATTAGCGCGAGACGTCTTTGCGAATGATATTAAATACAAAAAGTTAATCAATGAAGAAGCACTGATTAATTACATTTATAAAAATTTAAGTTTTGTTTTTAATGAAACTATTTCAAATATAGACATTAAAAATCGTGAAGAGGTTATACAGTTTTTAATAAAACAGTTTAAGCAACAACTTAATCATAATCTGAAAGAAGTATCTGACCCATACTTAAAACGGCGTTTTTTACAGAAGTCCTTTCTAAAAGCAATTGATAGTGAGTGGATAGAACAAGTGGATAACTTGCAACAACTTAAAGCAAGTGTCAATAATCGACAAAATGGTCAACGAAACATCATTTATGAATATCATAAAGTTGCTTTAGAGACGTATGAATTAATGGCGAAAGACATTAAAAGAAAAATCATTCGAAATTTATGCTTAAGTATTCTAACATTCGATAAATCTGATGATATGGTCATCCATTTTCCATAAATAAAGAGGTGTAAAGGCATGACGATTTATAATATAAATTTTGGTATTGGGTGGGCAAGTAGTGGGGTTGAATATGCACAAGCCTATCGAGCTCAACTGCTTCGTCAACTCAACTATCCAATCAAGTTTGTGTTTTTAGATTTTATTCAATCTGAAAATATTCAAACACTAACGAGTAATATTGGGTTCAAAGATGATGAAATTATCTGGTTATATCAATACTTCACAGATATTAATATCGCTCCCACTACATATACAGTTAATGATTTAATATCTGAACTTGGTAACGAGGTCTCAAGTTATGAGCGAAATGGGAAAGTATTGAGACTGTATTTAGACAATAATGAGACTTTCGTTACATGCTATTTAAAAAATCCTGAAGAAAACTATGTCGATCGTGCAGAATTTGTAGTGAATGGTATGTTAATTCGTAAAGATTTTTATAGTTATGTGCGTACATTTTCTGAGTATTATGCGCCGTATGATAAGAGAGCTAAACTATATATGCGTCAATTCTATAATGAGGACGGATCAATTGTTTATAAAGAATACATAGATGATGATGCACATGTATATGTATTTGATGATGCACGTTTATATAGTAAAGAAGAATTTATCGCGTATTTTATTCGCAAACTTCACTTAGAAAGCGACGATATTGTCATTATTGATCGCGCTACAGATGTAGGTCAGGCTATTTTACAAAATAAGGGCGACAGCAAAGTGGGTGTAGTTGTCCATGCCGAGCATTATAGTATGAACTCAACTGATGATACACATATTTTATGGAATAATTATTATGAATATCAATTTGAGAATGCAAAATACATCGATTTCTTTATTACAGCGACAGATCTTCAAAATAAAATATTAAACGAACAATTCAAAAATTATACGCATGATTCTCCTAGAATCAGAACGATACCAGTGGGTAGTCTACATCAATTAATCTATCCGCAAGAACCTAGAATGCCTTTCTCTATAATCACTGCTTCGCGCTTAGCAAGTGAAAAACATGTGGATTGGATAGCTCTAGCAGTAATTAAAGCGAGAAAAGCGCTACCTGAATTAACATTTGATATTTACGGCCATGGTCCTGAACAAGAAAGAATCGAGAAGATAATCCAAGAACATCATGCCCAAGACTATATTCGGTTAAAAGGGCACGTGAACCTTCAAGATGTCTATCGTCATTATCAACTATTTGTTGCTGCTTCTCAAAGCGAAGGCTTCGGTTTGACACTAATGGAAGCAGTAGGTTCGGGGCTAGGCATGATAGGTTTTGATGTCAATTATGGTAGTCCGACATTTATTAAAGATGCTCGTAATGGTTACCTTATTCCTATTAACTTGGATAGAGAATCCATCAACGACGTCACAGATCACATGGCGACTAAGATCATCCAATATTTTGAAAATGGCCCCTCACACCCGCACGATTTATCATACGAAATTGCTGAGGAGTTTAAGACAACTCATATAGTTGAAAAATGGGAACAATTAATTAAAGAGGTGCTACATGATTAATTTATTCGAGAATTATGATAGTAATACCCGTGAGTTACATGAATCACTTAAAATAGCTGGCTATCATCCTTTTACAATTGTATTAAATGATGATGGTTTCTTACCAGATGAAGTGACTTCACCTTATCAATACTTTGCAAATTATCAAATCTATGATGATGACAAACCTGCATTTTTTAATGATGTAACTACACCGCCCTTTTGGGAAATAAAAGGAAACGGTACGATGGCTCAAGTCATAGACATGGGCGAGTTGCGAGGTAAAATATTCTATAAAGAGAATTATAAAACGAGAGTCGTAAGTTATGTAGAATGGTTAGATAAACACCAACGACTTCGTTCGGTCGATTACTACACAAAAGAAGGATTCAAATACGCTGAAAAGGTCTATGATTTGTCCGGTACACCTATATTAAAAAAATATATGGATAGAAATGGAAAAGAAGTTATATACGAAAACTATGTTACTCAAAATATAGTTTTGGATTACAGAGGGAAGTCTTATTTCTTTGAAACGACTAAAGAATTTGTAGCATTTTATTTAAATGAACTAAATATTGATTATAAACAAGTCGTTATTAATTCTCTTTCAACACCGTTTATTACACTTTATCGTGAATCTATTGCACAACAAGTCGTGTTATTTTGGCAAGAACAGTCTCAAGGGCATGTCCCGGGAAATATGAAATTAATGTTTGAGCCAAATAATTTTAGTCAGTTTTCAGTAATTATTCCTGAAAGAGAAGAGTATCAAATAATTACTAATCAACTGAATTCAACTGAAAATCAATTCGTATATCCTTCTGGGTACTTATATAGTAAAAAGAAAGAAAATCAATTATCAAAAAATATTTTAATTCTAACTAATTCCGATCAAATTCCGCATTTAGAGGCATTAATACAACGTCATGATGATTTTAACTTTCACATTGGTGCAGTGACAGAAATGTCTACTGTACTTACAAGCCTAGAACATTATCCGAATGCGAAACTTTATCCGACAATTAAAAGAGATATGGTAGAGGAACTTTATCAACGATGCGATATTTATCTAGATATTAACGAAGGTGGGGAAATATTAAATGCTGTTAGAACAGCTTTTGATTATAATTTACTCATACTTGGGTATAAAGAGACTGCACACCATTTAACTATGACTTCACCATCACACTTATTTTCAGCTGAAAATGTTGCAGAATTGAGCCGAGTACTTACTGAGGTAGGTTCTAATAAAGATATATTTAAAGATAAACTTGATCAACAGTCGTCTCACGCGAATGAAATCTCGGTTTCAACATTTAAGACGGCACTCAATCAAGCATTGAATTAAAAATTCTAAGTATTACGTTGTTAAACTTACAGAGTTGTAATTTTAAGCATTATATCTTAAATTGTGTGCAATGATATGTTTAGATATAACTGAGGTGAAAAAAATGAACAATTTTGATGAAAGATATGATGAAAGACATAATGAAAAAGCTAATAATGTATTAGGCGCTTTAAGTTATCTTAGTGTGTTTTTTGCACCTGTGTTATTCCCACTCGTTGTATGGATTATAGCGAAACCCCCAGGTTCTACTCATTCTAGAAATGCTTTATTTAATCATATTTTCACTTGGGTATTTGTAGCTATTGGATTGTTAAGCCTTATGATTATTCCAGCGTTATTTGATAGCGCGCATTCTGGAATAGGAATAACAATTGCATTTATCGTTGCAGCAATTTTCTTTATATGGGCAATTGTCCTATTCTTTACAAATATAATTAGAGGTATTAAATTACTCATTATTTAATGTATGTAAGAAGAGTTGGAGCGTTTAGTTCCAACTCTTTTTTTATGTAATTTAAAAGAGCTTGTCGATGATCAATCGAAAAGCCCATTTTTTAAATAAAATAGTTATTATTTTCTAGCAGAAATCTTTTTATGAATCAAAATAACTAAGCCCAAAACGAGCGCTATAATTCCTGCCATAACAGGAGAATGAGATATAGATTTACCTGTTTCAGGAAGTGTGGATTTTGATGTCGTTTGATAAATAGGATGTTTATGTTCTACTGCGTTGGATTTAAAAAAATATGACTCTGAACTGGCATCTTTTGAATCATCTTTTAATGAATGTAGTTGTAATTGATTCATTGTTTGATTCTCATTAGGAGTTGCAGCAGATACTGGTTGATTGCATACCACAAGAAAAGCGAGAGTAATTAAGACACTACCAATAGTGCAAGCGACAAATTTTTGAGTCAAAATAATCTCTCCTTTAAAATTTAAAATCTATACATTAGAGAAATATAATAAAAGTCTCCCAAGAAGCATTGTTTAAAGTACAACAAATTTACAAATCATTCACGTTCTCTATGTATAATAAATAAGATATCACAAGCGATTTATGAACTCCTGTGTATGAGATATCAAATCTATGACAAAATTGTCACTTTGATATTTATAGTAATATTTAAGATTTTTGAAATTATACAAAATATACAAAAATGTAGATTAGAAGAAAACAATATTGATTTTACAAGATAATATAATAAAATAAAAAGGTGGGCATACTTTAATGTATTGCAACGCATATGTTAATAAGTTTCGCATAAAGAATTTAGTCTTATATATAATCCTTATTAACTATTTTTAATTTAATTAATAAAGGAGGGAAAATTATGAATGAAATGCAAAAAGTTAAACCTACAAATCGAGTTGCTGAAATGGTGTTAGGGATCATGGGTAGTATATTTGGTATATTAGGTGGTTTGTTCGCTATTATGCTCCAAGGTGTTAGTTCTCAACTTGATACTGATGGTGGCAATGTAGGTGGATTAGGCGTAGCAGTAATTATTACTTGCATTATAACTCTTATTTTAAGTTGTATTATTAACAAAAAAAGAGTTTTAATTGGTGTGCTTTTAATCATTGGTGGAATCCTAAACTTTATTTTTATTAGTTTTTTTGGAATTCTTTCAGGAATCTTGATTTTAGTAGCAGGCATACTAGCGTTGGTAAGAAAATAAATCGGTAAATAAAAATTGACTTTAATTTCTTAATAACATAACAAGTGCATTATTTTACAAGGATTCGCGATATAAATTTGTGAGTAATTGAAATAATGATAATTAAATTTTACTAAATAATAACCTCTATATTGTTAACAACGATATGGAGGTTTATTTTATTTATATATTAATATAGCAATGGCAAGTCACTTTGGAGTATGCAGTTAATCAAATAGCAAAACATTCTTTATATCATTTGTTATTTAATCTTAGTTAAATGCTACAATGTATACGAGGTGATAGAGTTGGACATCGTATATCTTGCAGGTGGATGTTTATGGGGGACAGAAGCCTTTTTTAAAACGATACCTGGCGTGATTAATACTGAGGCAGGAAGAGTTAATGGAACTACAAATAACTTAGATGGCCCGTACGACGGGTATGCAGAATGTGTAAAAGTTGAATTTAACTCAAATCAAGTAACCATTAAAGAGTTAATGAGTTATCTCTTTGAAATGATAGATCCATATAGCTTGAATAAACAAGGACAAGATGTAGGTGAAAAATATCGTACCGGTATATATAGTGACGATTCTAATCACTTAAATGAAGCTCGCGATTTTATTGATAGTAGATCAGACGCACAGCGAATTATGGTGGAAGTTAAACCATTATTAAACTATGTGAAAAGTGCTGAAGAACATCAAGATCATCTTGATAGGCATCCTGAAGATCAATACCTTTGTCATGTTCCTGAATCACTTTTAAATAAATATAAAAAGTAAATTTATTAACTAAAGTATCAAGAAGATATGTAAAATGCATTTAGAGTTATGAAGTAGTATTTAAATAATAAATAAGACTCCCCGCCGATGCGGAGAGTCTTAATTTTTAACTCTTATCTTTTAGAAGTGAAAGTATCTAATAAGCTTAAAGTAGCTAAACCTAGTAAATCAAGGGCATGTTGAGCACCTTTTTTACCGTGGCCAGCTTCAAAGTGTTTATAAGTTGCAACACCTAATACTGAAATAGTAGCAAGTGAACCTAGACGTGAGATGTTTTTGTTTAAGAAACTTGCAGCAAATAATGCAGCTGCAGTAGCTTCAACACCACCCGCTACTTTAACTGAACTAGCTGGTAAACCGAATGTGTTAGTGAAAGTATCTACCATACCTTGGTCACCTTGTAATTTTGGTTTGCTTGCATTGTATAATTCTTTAGCAAGTTTTAAATTTGTAGCATAACGTAAAATCATAAAATATTTCCTCCTATTTATCTTCAAAATATTTATCTACTATAGGTTTAACCCTTTCCCCAAAAAGACGAATTGAATTCATCACATACTCATGTGGCATAGAACCTACAGGCGTATGAATCATAAAGCGATTAATACCTAGAGTTTCAATTGTATCAATAATCTTTTGTGCAACTGTTTCAGGGCTACCTAAGTAGATAGCACCATGACTGCCTATTTCTCTTTCGAATGCATTCTCATCGAAAGCTGGCCAACCTCTTTCTTTACCTATAATATCTTGATGTGCTTTAAGTGAAGGGAAGAATTCTCGTTTAGCTTGCTCATCTGTTTCAGCTACATAACCCCATGAGTGTACACCAATAGGTAATTTTGAAGGATCATGTCCGTAAGATAACGCAATTGATTTGTATATTTCAATATTACGTGCAAATCGTCTAGGATTTCCCCCAATGATAGCATACGTAATAGGTAAGCCAAACGCACCAGCTCTGAGTGATGATTCAGGCGTACCACCTGTAGCAATCCATATAGGTAATTCGCCATTTTCTACTCGTGGGTAAATGCCAGTGTCTTCTAAACTTGGTCTTAATTTACCTTCCCAACTTATGATTTCATGTTTGTTGATTTTAAGCAACATTTGAAGTTTTTCATTAAATAGATCTTCATAGTCATTTAAATTATAACCGAATAGAGGGAAAGATTCGATAAATGAACCTCGACCAATCATGATTTCAGCTCGGCCATTAGATACAGCATCTAAAGTCGAAAATCTCTCATATACTCTAACCGGATCATCAGAAGATAAGACCGTAACAGCAGATGATAATTTAATGTGCTGTGTTCTTGCAGCTGCAGCGCCTAAAACTGTTACGGGATCAGAAACTGCATAGTCTTTTCTGTGATGTTCGCCTAAACCATAGATATCTAAACCAAGTTGATCGGCGAGTTCAATTTCTTCGACAATATTTCGAATTCGTTGTGCATGACTAATAGATTCATGCTTGCCATCAGGCATAACAATATCGCTATTCTCAGCAAAAGATGTTAATCCCAATTCTATTTTCATCACTCACACCTACTAGTATATTTTTTATACTAGGTATATATTAAGCTTACACTTTTACTATGTCAATATAAAAGTTTCCTTATTATAAAAAATAATATTGAGCATCATATGCATCATTATAGACTTCAGCTAATTTATCTTTAATATAGGTAATATTCACCAATTAAATCTCCCCTTTAGAATTTAAAATCAAACTGGCATAATAGTAACGTTGACTAAAAATTTGAAAGGAGTATGAAGATGAATGGAAGACAGTAGAAACTATAATCTCATCACGACAATTATGTTTATTTCAGGAATTATCGTGATGGGTAGTTTATACACAGCATTGCCTTTAACCGCAGCTTTTGCAGAAGACTTTCATGTTCCTCAATCAGTAGCAACATTGAATGGTGTTGTTTTCTCACTCACTTATTCAATAAGTTGTCTTTTCTACGGCACCATCTCTGAAAAGTTCGGCAGAATAAAAACGATACTGGTGGGTATTAGCGCGCTAGTCATCATTTGCTTAATCATAGGATTCGTACATTCATTTATGCTTTTACTTATCATGCGCGCATTGCAAGGTATCTTCGCTGCAGCATTCTCTCCAGTAGCGATTACGTACACAACTGAAACATATCCTCCCGTCAAACGAATTACAGCTATCAGCTTTATTAGTACAAGTTTTATGTTATCAGGTGTACTCGGGCAAAATATGAGTGAAATAGTAGTCAGTTATCTCAATTGGCATTGGGTTTATTTTATCTTAACGATATTATATTTAGCACTGACATTTATTATTTATAAACACGTGCCAGAAAGCCCTAATAAAAAGCCTGATCTAAAACTACTTAAATTTTTCAATAACTTTAAAGACTTTGGTCAAAATCTTAAAGTATTGTATTGCTTATTTATTTCTCTTACGCTACTCATTATGTTTATTAGTATGTATAGTATTTTAAATTCATATATCACCTCTAATAAAGTTGGTGGGGATATGTCAGTTGCATCAGTCGTAAAATTATTTGGTGTGATAGGAATGTTTTTATCATTATTAGCAGGACGTTTGAGTGGTCGATTAGGTACGAAACGTGTCCTAACTTTAGCGCTCTCTACTTGCGTGGTATCACTTATACTCATGGGAACTTTCACGAACATTGTACTCATCACTATTTTTAGTGTGACATTTGTAGCTGGCATTGCATTTGCTATACCTACAGTGATTTCTAAAGTGGGGGTTGTGGTGAACAGTAATCAAGGTTTCTTTTTATCAGTTAATACAGTGATTTTATTCTTAGGAACGGCTATTGCACCAATTTTAATGATTTATGTTAAGCAAATTCCTAATTTCTTCTTAGAGTTTTTAACTATTGCAATAATAGGTGTTCTAGCAGTTATCGTTTCTATATTTATGCCGAATGACCATCATGTGAATTAATTTTTTAGGAAAATGACTCAACATTTCATAGTTATAGAGTATAAGAAAATGGTTTGTTTATAGTATGAAGTTATAGATAAATCATTTTTTAATATTAGACGTTAAGCGACAATGTCATGTAGTCTGAATATAACAACATTAAAACAATTGGGGTGGAGTCAATTGAATTATTCTCCAAAGCAAGGCACGAGAAGTCACGGGTTACCGCATGACCCATTTAAAAGTAGTACCGTACCAAGACCTATCGGTTGGATTTCGACAGTATCTAAAGATGGTGAAGATAATTTAGCACCTTATAGTCAATATCAAAATTTAACATGGGATCCACCGATGGTTATGTTCGCAGCTAATCAATCTGTATTAGGTAATCATGAACGAAAAGATACAGTAAAGAATGCTGAAGAAACAGGTTGGTTTGTATGGAATATGGCAACATATGACTTACGTGAAGCGGTTAATCTTTCTTCTAAGGCTCTACCACCTGAAGAAGATGAATTTGAATTCGCCGGCGTTACAAAAGAAGAATGTATTGAAGCGCCTGGATATAGAGTTAAAGAATCACCAATACACTTTGAATGTGAATATGTTCAGACAGTACGTATACCAACAGGTGATCCTGTATCAACTGTGGATATTGTTATAGGACGTGTGGCACAAGTCCATATCGATGACAAAGTCATTCTCGATAATGGTAAATTAGACATTCAATCCATTCGACCTATCGCACGTTTAGGATATTATGACTATACAGTAGTGGACGAAATCTTTGAAATGAAAGCACCAGCTGCTACTAAAGAAGAATTGGCTGGATTAGAAGGCCGAAATTTTGATAATAAAACGGAAGAGTAAATTTAAAATATTAGGATGCATGACGCTCTCAGGAGTGGCATGCATTTTTCTTGTAATGAATACAAATGCACTTTACACTTGATGAAACTTAAATTTATCAGACGCACAATCTTTTAGGAATTAAATGAAATTTACATTTAAAGAGAGGCGAAAAAGATGAAAACAGATATGCAAGCAATGGTCATCCATCATTATGGTAAAGGACCTGTATCACTTGAAAGAATGCCATTACCAAGTATGAGTCCTTACGAAGTTCGTGTAAAAATTAAAGCAGCAAGCATTAATCCCATCGATTTTAAAATTCGTGATGGTGGGCTTAAAATGTTATTAACATATCAATTTCCACTCATTTTAGGCAATGACTTTGCTGGTGAAGTATATGAAGTAGGAGACAAAGTCACTCAATTTAAGGTAGGGGACAAAGTTTATGGTCGTCCACGAAAATCTAAAATTGGTACATTTGCTGAATATATTTCGGTTAATGCAGAAGAAATCGCGCCAATGCCTAAAGGATTATCGTATGAAGAAGCGGCGAGTATACCTTTAGTGGGCTTAACAGCGTATCAGGCAATCAATGAAGTTATTCAAGCGCAACCAGGGGACAAAGTACTTATTCAAGCTGGATCTGGCGGTGTTGGAAGTTTTGCAATCCAATACGCGAAAGCTAAAGGACTCTATGTTGCAACAACGGGAAGCGATAGTGGTAAAGAACTCATTGAGTCACTCAATCCAGATGAATTTATTAATTATAAAGAACAAGACTTCTCAGAGGTACTCAAAGACTTCGACGGTGTATTTGATACGCTTGGAGGAGAGAACCTCGAGAAATCGTTCCAAATTCTTAAGCCACATGGCATCATCGCGTCCATTTCAGGACTGCCAACTGAACGTAACGCACGAAAATTAGATAAAAGTATCTTTAAACGTGGCATACTCAAAGCAGCTTCATATAAATATCAACGTTTAGCTAAAAAATACGATGTTCAATATGAATTCCTGTTTATGCATCCAAGTGGTCAACAATTAAGAGAAATCACAGAACTCATTGAAGTTGGAAAAATTAAACCTATTATTGATAAAGTATATGACTTTAAAGAAACACAAAAAGCTTTAGAATACTCTGAGAGCGGCAGAGCTAAAGGTAAAATTATTGTGAAGATGGAAGATGAATAAAAGAGGTGAAACAAATGAAGAAAATAATGATTGTTAATACAAGTACAGAGTACTTCGGTAATACGGAAACGCCCACGGGTCTTTGGCTAAGTGAACTTGTTCATTTCTATGATGCTTTCAAAGATACGAATGTAGATATTGATTTATTCAACATCACAGGAGGCAATACACCTATTGACCCAGTGAGCCTTAGTCCATTTATGTTAGACAATACTACAAAGGCATATTATAACAATGAGCATTTCATGGATATGTTGAAATATTCTCAACCTATCAGCGAAGCTCAACCTGATAAATATGATGCTGTATATTTCACTGGGGGTCACGGTGTCATGTATGATTTCCCGGAAAATAAATTTATACAAAGTGCAGTGAACACGATATATGAGCAAGGTGGTATTGTGTCAGCAGTCTGTCATGGTGTTGCTGCGTTGCTAAACGTTAAAGATGCAGGAGGCACATTTCTCCTACAGAATAAAAATGTGACTGGTTTTTCAAATGTTGAAGAAGTACTAGCTAAACGAGATACAATGATTCCATTTCATTTACAAAATGAAATCAAACACCGTGGTGCCAGCTATCATTTCGGACGTGTGCCTTTTACATCTACACTTGAAGTCGACGATCGAATCATTACAGGACAAAACCCTCAGTCTCCATCACAAGTTGCTGAAGCAGTTAAAAAACAACTCTTATCCTAAATTAAATCAAAAGCACGTATCTTTTACTTTTGTGAGCAGGTAAGTAGGAGATACGTGCTTTTTTAAAATTTATTCATTTATGAATTTTTACAACCGTTTAAAGAACTTTCTAGTGTTGCATTTAATGTTTCAAAGATTTCATCAACAGAATAATTGTAATCATTTTCAACCCAGCGTCTTAAAACTTCTATGACACCACTGCTATAGAAGTCAGCTAAAATTTCAGGGTGCTTACTTTCTCGAATTTTAAGTGCTAATGGATCGTTGTGATTATTTTTTGAACCATACAACATCATTTCGCGACTTGCATGTGTCAGACTTCTAAATACATATACTTGCCTTGAAGATACGAGCAAGTGTTTGAAAACAGTTTTATGTTGTTCTATATAATAAATAAACGCTTTAAATGACTCAGCGGTATCAATAGAGTGCTCTGTATTTGAATCACCCATGATTTCGCCTGTCATATACGGAGGTAATGAATAGAGTAGGTCATATTTATCTTGAAAATAACGATAAAAGGTACTGCGATTAATTTCAGCTACTTCACATATCTTTTGTACAGTAATTTCATCAAAGTGATAATCATATAACAGTTCGAAAACAGTTTTATTGATATGTCGAATCATACGTTTTTGTGTTGATGTAGGCATACACATTTCTCCTCTATATTTCTTCTCAAAGGATACTTCATGACTTAGAATATACGTTAATTTATCATAAGTAGCGTGTTTTTACCAAATATAACTCCTGATGATTATCATTTTAAGATAAGTGAACAAAGAAAAGCCCCTTCACTGTCATTCAATGTGAAGGGGTTAATGATACTATCGATTTTTAGTTAGTGATCAATACCTTTTAACCATTTATCGACTTTAGTATCATGATCATCTACATAATCTTTAGCAACATCTTCTGGGTTTTTATTATCTTTGAAGATTTTTTTCGCTAATTTTTCTTCATCATCTTTGCTCCAATTATCGGAAATACGTGTTGCAATCGTATATGCAGCAGGATGATCATCTTTGAAATTTTTATTAAACACTAGGTTAATATGTTCATCATCTTTACCGTAAATCTTCTCAGGATCTTTCAACATTTTAATATCAAGTTCCTTAGAGAACCAACTTGGTTCCATAGCAGTAAAGACGATAGGTTTTTGTTGTTTATAAGCTTTTTGAATCGTTTTAAATTGATCTTGGTCAGATGACTCTTTAAGACTATATTTGTCTAATTGACCATCATCTAATTCACTTTTAGTTTGTTTCATAACACCATTTCTAGCATCTGTACCTTGTATTGTCCAATCGACAGATTTACCAAAGCTGTTACTACTATTGCCAGTATTACTACTAGTAGTAGATTTCTTGCTATTTAAGTCTGAAATTGAATCAATATCCTGTTCATACTTAGGAACAGCTAAGCCAACTTTAACATTATCAACTAAATTCTTCTTATCATAAACAGTTAAATTACTTTTGAATTTATTGTAAAAGCTTTTATCTGTTGAAGGGAAGATACCTGATGCGTGGAATGAGTCAGAGTCTTGAGATACTGACGCATATAATGGACCACTCGCTTGTACTGGCGTAGTAGTAACATTGTATCCAGCTTTTTTAAGGACTTCCGCAATAACTAATGAACGTGGTGTAGAATTATCGCTTGCAATATAAGGGATATTAACATCTTTCTTACCTAGCGACGTATTTCCATCACTCGATGATCCACTGTCGCCATTACCACACGCACTTAGCACAATTGCTAAGGCGAGTGTGGCAAGTAGTCCTAAAACTTTGAAACTACTTTTCTTGAACATTCGGCGTTTCCTCCTTTGTGATTTTACTCTCTCTCATCTTCATTATCATGTCTGCGAGGTGCACGACGCGCATAGTCATCATATAAATCTTTGTTATTTTCACGTGCATATAACATTAATGCGTTAAATAACATATCTTGATCGTTAGTTTCGCGAGACAATTGTTTAAATAAATCAGTTGTACGAGACTCACTATCAGAACGTTGCGCATGATCTCTATAATGACGTTCTTCGTATCGGCCATCCTCGTATCGAGATTGAGGGTCATCATATCTTTCCTCACGATGAGGGTTGTGTTCATATTTGTCTCTTTTGCCTTCACTACGGTAATGATTACCTTCTTGTGTGTAGAGAGATTCATAATCTACATGCTCACGTCGTTGACGAGATGGTTCATCTACATATGATTCTGTCTCATCTTGACTATATTGTGATCTACGATATTGTGAGTCATTTTCCGGAAAATGATCTTCCCCATAGCCACGACGGTCATCATCTAGGCGAACGTAGCGAGGATAGTCCTCTTTATCATTATTGCCATAGCGATCACGATTGAAATAGCGCTCGCGGTCATCATAACGTCTATGTCTCTCATCATGTGCATCACGTTTATCATAAGCCTGACCATGACGACGTGTATATTCTTGGTCATCATAATAAATGTCTTCATCACGATTACGACGGTTATAGCGATGGGCTTTATTCGTAGAAGTATTCGTGTTTGAATGACCTTCTTCTAAAGCTTTACCTTCGATATCAATCTTAGGTAAGATGCCGCCTAACCATTTAGGAATATACCAAGAACCTTTACCAAATAATTTAGTAAGTGCTGGAATTAAAGTCATGCGTACAACGAATGCATCGAAAAGAACGCCGAATGCGAGTGAAATACCCATGGATTTAATCGCTGAATCTTCTTGGAAGACAAAGGCGATAAACACACTGAACATAATGAGTGCTGCTGCAACGATGACTGGACCACTTTCTTTGATACCTACACGGATAGAATGATCGTTGTCACCCGTTTTACTATACTCTTCATGTACACGTGTCATTAAGAAGAGTTCATAGTCAATGGCAAGTCCGAAGAGTAAGCCAATGGTGATGACTGGTAGGAATGCTAATAAAGGACCCGTATTTTCTACGCCGAATAAGCTACCTAAGAAGCCATCTTGCATCACGAGTGTCGTAAATCCAAGTGTTGCTAGTAGTGATAATACGAAGCCGAGTACAGCCTTTAATGGTACTAGGATTGAACGGAATACAAATACTAGTAGCACAAATGCTAAGAGTACAATAACGCCAGCGAATACTGGGATAGCTTCATTAAGTTTTTCAGACATATCAATGTTAATTACACTTTGTCCTGAAATCTCTGTATTAAAGTCATATTTCTCTTTAGCAGTTTTATTATAATCACGTAAATCATAAACTAAATTATTTGTAGACTGTGCATTTGGACCATCTTCAGGAATGATAGAAATCAATGCATAGTGATTATTATCATTCAATTGTGGTGATGCCACTTTATCTACATTATCCATATCCTTAATATCATCTCTAATATTATTTAGATCTTGTTGGATATCTTTCTTGCTTCCGCCATCTTTCGTGTTCACTAACATAACGATTTGGCCATTATAACCAGCACCAAAGTTATCAGTAATTAAGTTATAAGCTTTGTGCGCTGATGTATTGTTAGCTTTAAGACTATCATCAGGGATACCTAAACGCATACTACTCACTGGAAGGGCAGCTGCAACTAAGATAAGTAAACTAATAATAATAGCAATAATTGGTTTACCTACAACAAATTTAGCCCATGGATGATTTTTAGCATCTTTATTCTTTTCAGGTTTATCTTTAATCTTAATACGTTTGTGGAACACGCTAATAAGTGCTGGTAAGAGTGTTAACGCAGCAAGGACAGCGAATAATACACTAATTGCTGATGCGAATCCCATAATAGCTAAGAAATCAATGCCAACTAGTGATAAACCACAAACTGCAATCATCACGGTCACACCGGCGAAGATAACGGCACTACCTGCAGTACCAACTGCTGTCGCAATAGCTTCGACAGGCTCTAGACCGCGTTTACGAACTTCCTTATATCTGAAGAGTATAAATAGAGAGTAGTCTATTCCAACGGCTAAACCTATCATTACAGCTAGAGTCAGTGTGAAGTTTGGAATATCGAATATAAATGTTAATAGAGCGATGATTCCAACACTGGAGCCTAGTCCGATGAGTGCACTGACAATTGGCATACCAGCTGCAATTAATGAGCCGAATGTGATAAGTAGAATGATGAAGGCAGTGACAATACCTACAAGTTCTGAAGAACCACCTACTTCAGAATTCATTGAGCCACCTTGAGTTTGCTCAATTTTAAGATTATGATCTGCTTTTACATCATCTAATTCTCTATCGATAATTTTCTTAGAAGAATCTTGCAACGCTGTTTGGTTAACGACATAGTTAACTGTTGCGATTGCAGTATCTTTGTCATCATTAACTTGATGAGAATCATAAGGGTTACTTACGTTTTGTACGTAATCATCATCTTGTTTGATATTATCAAGTGCTTTTTCAATATCTTTCTTAGTATCTTTGTCTGTAATACCATTCTTCTTATCGGAATGGAAGACAATCTTCATCGAGGCTTTTTGACTATCCTGATGAAATTCTTTAGTGATTTTATCATTTGTATCTAATGATTTTAGACCATTCATTGTGATGTCATCATCAAACTTAGGTGAGTTAATCATTAGCGGGGTGATAATAACGCCTAGAACGATTAACCATGCAAGGATACTCACCCATTTGTTCTTAGCAATGAATTTGCCTAATTTGTATAAAAGTTTTGCCAAGACATTTCCTCCTATTTGTATATTATTTTGCAACAGAGCATGGAATTCTTAATAATTTTAACGCGATTTGGAGGCATTAAAATTAAGGTGCTTGTAAGTTACATATACTAATTTAACAATTTCCCAACGCCCTAAACACCACTAATTTGAGTAAGACGTTGAAAAATGCAACAGATAGTCAGAATTGTTGTTACTTTTTTAGAAAATGATTAAGCAATAAGATATTTAGAGTGAAGCATTAACAAAATGCCCAATTAAACAAAGCGTACCTATTAAGAGTAAGCACAAACCTGGTACATAAATTTTCTCTCTTAAATCAAATGATTCAGCTTTAGACACGATTCTACTCACTAAAATAAGTAATAGACCGATTATCATAAAAATAATGGAAGTTGTTAACATACATCGTCCTCCTACAGTATGTCGTTGTCGCCTAGTTCTTGATATATATATAATGAAGAAATAGTTTATGAAGTTACTTTCATATTCCCTTTTAATCTTGAAATATCTAATGTGATAGGAGAATATTTTTAACAAACTGTGAAATATAGTAGTGAGAATATAAACTTTATAAAAGTATATATTCAAAAACTTTATAAAAATTTATTATCTATTTATTTTAATGACACGTTTGCTACATAAACATCGTTTATGTTGAAAATGGAGGTGGGAGCGAATGACAAGTTCATTAATTAAAGTTGGAATGGTTACAACAGCAATTTTACTTGGTAGCGGAGTAACGCATAATGTGCAAGCTGAGACAAATCAACCAGATCAATATGAAGTTAAAGTATATGCAGATAGTCATAAAATAGTAAAAGACAATCGCCATATTAAGCACAGTGTCTTAGAAGATTTAGGTTCAGAAGACAAAGATGAAGACTTTCAAGTTCAATATTTAGATGATGCCAACCGTACGAATTATCAAAACAACGTCACTTATCGTATACGCAAATCTGAAGATGATAGTAAACATAAACTGCAGTATAAAAAGAGATATGCTATTTCTAATCATGATGTGTCTAGTGCCATTCAACAAGCAAAAGCAGATGGCTATAATGGAGATGAGTACGAAGTAGAATATGGTGAAGGTAAAGAAACATTAAGTGTGACAAAAGAAGCAAAAGAAAAACTAGGTTCAGGAAGTTTAGCTATGCCTAATGCTCAAGATAGTTTAAAGGTTTTAAAGACTCATGCTGAACAACCTTATAGTGATGTATTAGATAAAATCAAACAACCTCATTTAATTGGACCGGTCCATTTTGAACGACATAAAGGTCATATTGATGGTAATGAAGTGAAGATCGAAAACTGGGATATTAAAGATCAAAATGTTGTAGAAATCTCCTCTAAAGTTACCAATGAAGCGGAAGCGAAAAAAGTTCAAAGTGCTATCATTAAGAGGTTAGATCAATTAGAAATTCATGAGAAGAAAGATCAACTTAAAACCAATCTGATATTTGAAAATTACTAAGAATTAAATGTTACTTTCATGAAAGTAGGGAAGTGAGTTGAGACAAAGTTAGGTTTAAATTCTACTTTGTGTTTCAAACACTTCCTGCTTTTTATTTTACGTTATCTACGTACGTTGATTAGGAGCTTCCCCGAAATTTACATTGTATATGAGTGAGATAAAATTCTGTATCACTGGAGTTAAATACATATCATCACGATAAACTATAGATATGTATCGAGGTCTAGGTCCATTAGGTAGCTTTTTACTTACGATGTCTTGACGATGTTGAATTGCACTATGACTAATTAAACTTAAATAATGAGAATGTTTAATCGTTTCTAAAATACTACTCAAACTATTCGATTGCATACGTGCACGAAGTTGTACTAAATTATCACGACGCCACTCATCAATACTTTCTCTGGTAGATCCTCCACTATGTATAACAAAATCATAGAATTCTAAATCCTTCATAGTTAACGCTTCTTTATGAGCAAGTGGATGTTCTTTGTCCATAGCTATCATTAATTCATTTTCCATAAAACGTTTTACCTTTAAATCATTCTCGTAAAAGGCATTTTCAGAAATGACAGCTAACTCAATTTCTCTACTTCTCAATTTATCAATAATATGAGGCGCTGTATCTACTGTTAAATCAATTTGTATATTTGGATGATTATTCATATAACTTTTAAAGGCTTCTGGCAAAATGTGGTAAACAGGCGCATGGCTTGCACCAATTTTTAAAGTTCCTCGCTTAGAAGCTTTGAAGTCTGACATGACATCATTTGTTTCCTGCATTAAATTTAATAATTTAGTTGTATTTCGATATAACAATTCCCCAGCTTCAGTTAATTTAAAATGCTTTCCTTTTTTGTAATATAAAGGAATACCATAATATTTATTTAAATTTTTTAAATGAAATGTCACGGTCGGTTGAGTAATATTCATTGATTCAGCTACCGCATTTTCATTTTGAAATTCAACAAACTGCTTAAATATCATCATCTGCTTTGTATTCAAAGCATGTCACCTCCCAAATATAAATTTTCTCTATACATTTATACATATTACATATAATTTTTTGAGTTAGCGTTAACATTCTGTTTAATAATTATTAACAATCTTTTTCTATAGTAGTAATTGAAAGAGGTGAGGATGTGGTTTTAGAACTTAAAAATATTAAAAAATCATTTGGTTCAAGGACTGTGATTCAAAATATTAATTTAACAATTGAGAGTGGTAAATTTGTATCGCTCCTAGGGGCATCAGGATGTGGTAAGACAACGTTATTGCGATTGATTGCTGGTTTAGAAACCCCAGATTCTGGAAGCATCAATCATGATGAGCGCACTTATTATGATTCTAACCAACATACATATGTATCACCGGCTGAGAGAGACTTAGGGATGGTCTTTCAAGATTTCGCACTATGGCCACACATGACTGTTTTCCAAAATGTTGCGTATCCATTGAAGGTAAATAAAGATACGAAAGATTTAAAAACACGTGTGATGCAAGCACTGAAAGAGGTACACTTGGAAGAACACTATGATAAGGCGATTCATCAACTTTCAGGTGGCCAACAACAACGTGTGTCATTAGCCAGAGCAATTATTTCACAATCCAAACTGATATTGATGGACGAACCATTATCGGCTTTAGATGCAAGTTTAAGGGAAGATATGCAGTTATTAATTCAAAGATTAATTAAAACATATGACATGACCGCTATATTCGTCACACACGATCAATATGAAGCTATGAGTATGTCAGATTATATTGCAGTCATGTCGAATGGAAGTATCGTTCAATATGGAACGCCTGAAACATTGTATCAACATCCTAAGAACAAGGAAGTTGCCACATTTATTGGGAAGGGGACATTTTTAGAAGGCGTGAGTCATAATCAAGTTTTAAGCACGAATGAAGGTTTTCAACTTAATCATTCTATCCAAACTAAAGAGGGGAAATATGGCGTATTAATTCGCCCAGAACACGTACATATAGAAGAAGCAACTCATTCGAAAGCGACACCCGCTGTCATTGAGACAGTGAGCTTCACAGGTGAACGTTATCAATATACAGCATCATCGCATGGTGTCTCGATTATGTTTTACGATAGTAACTATTTTCAAGAGAATGAGACGGTCAATTTAACCTTTGATATTCCTGAAAATTACTTTATAAAAATGGGGGAAACTAAACATGAAGCAGTTCACTAAATATATCGTAATCTTAATTGCAACGGTAGTTTTATTAGCAGCATGTCAAAATAAACCAGAGAATGGCGACAAAGGAAGTAATAGTTCTAAATCGAGTTCAAATGACGGAAATAGTAAAGATAAACTCGTTTTATATGCAGCAGGACCAGATAATTTAGTTAATGATATGGTCAAACAATTCGAAAAACAAACAGGTAAAAAAGTACAAGTTTTCCAAGGAACTACTGGAGAAATTCTTGGTCGCTTAGAAGCTGAAAAAGATAATCCTAAAGCAGATGTAGTTCAACTCGCATCACTACCTGCAGCATTAGATTATAAGAAGAAAGGGTTAATTGAACCTTATAAAGTTAAAAATCATAAAAAATTATATAAAGATTGGATAGATAAAGACGGATACTATTATGGATTTAGTGGCAGTGCATTAGGTTTATCTTACAATACTAAAAACGTTAAAAATCCACCTAAAGACGTCAAAGACTTAACTCAATCTAAATTTAAAAATAAAATTGCCATTCCTGATCCTTCAGAATCTGGTACGGCATTAGATTTATTATCTATTAAAGTGAATAACGAAGGAAGTAAAGCTTGGGATGAATATAAAGCATTGAAACAAAATGGCATGAAACTTGCTGGTGCGAATAAACCTGCATTAGAATCAGTGATTAAAGGTGACAATGATGTTGTATATGGTGGTGTAGACTACATGGTATATGCAGCGAAAGCAAAAGGTGAACCGGTAGACATCAAATATCCTAAATCAGGGACAGCGATTTCACCACGTCCAGCATTTATTCTAAAATCATCAAAACATAAAGAGTTAGCTAAAAAATATATGAACTATGTCACTAGTTCTAAAGGCCAAAAGCAAGTGGATGATCACTATTTAATTCCAGCAGACAAAACAGCAGAGAAGAAAAAAGGTAAAGCTAAACGTAAAGATATCAAAGAGTATAAATATGATTGGAATCATTTAAGTGATAAGAGTGAAAAAGTATTGAAAAAGTTCACGGAATTGATGAGATAATATGCGACATCATTCTTCATTATATCGTGTGAACCAAGTATTAGCAGTCATTGTGTTGTTCCTCCTCATCATCTTGCCCTTATGTTTAATACTTTTTAAAGGGTTTGTGTCTAGTGAGGATGGCACATTTGGGGAACACATCCAACAACTAGGTCAACCTTACCACCTTAAAATATTATGGAACTCAGTTATTTTAGGTATTTCAGTCGTCATATTATGCACAATCATTGCACTACCACTGAGCTATATTATGACAAAGACATCACTTTCTAAACATCAATGGTTAGATCTTGTTATTATGATTCCCTTTATGACACCACCTTATATTGGATCAATGGGATGGATGCTAACAATGCAGAGAAATGGGCTGTTGGAACAACTCAGCCCCATTTTCTCACGTGTGACACCATATTTCTTTAGCTTTTTTGGGATGGTGTTGATCATGAGTTGCCACTTGACACCATTTTTATATATTATTTTGAAAAATGCACTCATGACAATTCATCAATCACAAGAAGAAGTAGCTGAAATTTATGGAGGTACATTCTTTTATCGTTTTCGTAAAATTATAGCGCCACTTTTTGCATCAGGATATAGTATGGGAGCATTGCTTATTTTCGTTAAAACAATCGGAGAATTTGGTACACCAGTCACAATGGGAAACAGAATAGGCTTTCAGGTATTAACCTCAGAAATTCATCATAGTGCTTCTATATGGCCGATTGATTTTCAAAGAGCGGCGTTATTATCTACTTTATTATTAGCTGTGAGTATGACAGTATGGGCATTTCAACAATGGTTTCAATCACGAAATCATTTAAGTTCTAATGCTGGAAAAGGACATAAAGTGAAAGTTCATTCTCGCAGTAAGTGGAATATATTATGCTATGTATTTATTATTTGTGAAATTATCGTTACTATCGTTTTACCTTATGCAAGTATCTTTATGAATGCCTTTATGAAACAGTTATCGTCAGGGTTTCATTTAAGTAACTTTACTTTGCAAAACTTTGTTAATGTATTATCGGGTAATGGTGGCATAGCTTTATTTAATAGCATCATGTTAGCTACTATTTCGGCTACGTTAGCAAGTTTAATTGGTCTATGGGTTGTATTAATCACACGAAGACGTAATCCCTTAGGTCGGGTGATTGACTTTTCAAGTTTATTACCAAACGCAGTACCTGGTATTATTGTGGTTATTGGGTTAATCCTTTTCTGGAATAATAAACATAATCCCTTACCGGTTTATAATACAATCGGAATATTAGTCGTTGCTTATACAGTGCTTTATATTCCATACGCTGTTCAAAACATAAGAATTGTTGATCAACGTTTAAGTAAAAATCTTATTGAAGCAGCTCAGATTTCAGGTAGTAAAGGATGGACATTGTTCAGAACAATTACATTTCCTTTGTTAAGACCAGGCATAATTTCTGGATGGATACTTATATTTTGCATATCTATGAGAGAATTGGTTGCTTCGTTAATGTTGAGACCACCTAATACGGATACATCTTCAACGTTTATTTACCGTCAATTTGAGCAAGGGGAGTCTGCCCAAGGTATGGCAATGGCAATAATGTCTATAGGTATTACTTCAATCATTTTATTCATATTAGAAACGTATCAAAGAAAGAAAAAGCTTTAAGAGTTCAGTAGTAGTGAGAGGAGCGTGATGCACAGATGCCTAAAAGATTATTAGCAGTATCGGACATTCATGGGCATGGTAAGTCTCTAGCGCGATTGCTGAAAGCAGCTCACTATGATGCAAAAAATGACCAACTTGTACTTATCGGGGACTATGTCAATAATGGCCCAGATTCAGTAGGGACATTAAAATTTGTAAAACAATTAGTAAAAGACGGGGCTATCGCGTTAGTGGGGAATCATGAATTAAGATGGCTCGAACGTAAAGACAAACCAGCGATACAGTGGCATCAATTTATCAACGAACTTCCATATTATAAAGTCATTGATCAATATATTTTTGTACATGCAGGAATTGATACAAGTAAGTCGATGCGCAAACAATCAAGAGCAGTTGTTACAGGCCATGCTCCAGAAAATTTAAACCACTTCTTACCTAAAAATAAAGTTATTGTTCACGGTCATGTGCCGAATTATAGATTAGGATATAAGAAAGATCACATTCATATTGAACCTCGTGTCATAGATATTGATACTGGCGCAGGTCATAATCAATACTTAACATTACTAGATTTAACATCGCAGAAACAGTATTCTGTGAAGGTTTCTGATAATGATGCTAAAATTCAAGGGCGTCGCGTTAAATTAAAGTAGGATAAACAAACGTTCCTACAAAATGAAATGTTAAGCGTCATAATACATCAGAAAATATCTAGCATAGGTTAAACACCAAATCCCCTTACTACTGGTAATAGTAAGGGGATTTTTAAATGGCGTGGCTTTAACGTCTTTTTTATTGTGCTGTTACTTCTAATTGCACGTCGATGTTACCTCGTGTTGCTTTAGAGTAAGGACAGAATTGATGAGCTTGTTCTACATATTTTTCAGCGTCTTCTTGAGAGATATTTTCAAGTGTTACTTTGATATCTGCCGCAAGTTTAAAGCCATTGTCAGTTTCATCTTTAATTAATTCAATAGTGATTTCTACTTCTGGGTTAGCATCGTTTACTTTGTTTTGAGATAAAATTAATGATAAAGCACTGTTAAAGCATGCACTATATCCAGCAGCAAATAATTGTTCAGGGTTCGTGTCATTACCACCTTGGCCACCCATTTCTTTAGGTGTTGCTAGATTTTGAACGAATGTATTATCAGGGCTAAATACGCGACCATCACGGCCACCATTTGAAATCATTGTCGTAGTATATAAAGGTTTTGCCATTTTGAAAACTCCTTACCTTATTTGATTACGCTTGATTAGATATTTTGTTTAACTAATCAAGGTTATAACGAAGTATAATACCATTTAAGTTAAACTTACAAGAAATGTGATTTTATATTTAATATTATTTTTAAATAATCTACAGAAATCTAAAAGAGTGTAATAAAAATGATAAGTGTATCTTTATGTAAAATGGTATATAATGACATTGAATTGAGTAATTGGGAAATCTATAGAAGGAGAGTAAATATATGAAGAGAACACGTGTACACCAACTTAGCGGATATTTAAAAATCTCATGTACAGCACTACTTGTCAGCGGGACAATCATTGGTTATGGATTTACCCACAATACACACGCAGATTCTACAGAGACATCTCGTACGATGACGCAAGCGCAAGATCAAAATCATTCTTTAAGTAAACACATTAATGAAGCTAAAGATAGATTAAATCACTTAAAAGACTTATCAAAAGAAGATATTAAAGATTATCAAACTCGTATAGATCGTGCTAAAGATGACTCTAAAATAGACGCTATTATTGAAGATGCGAGACAACATAATGAAAAGTTAGTAAATTCAACAGTCTCTAATGATAGTAACAATGATTCAAAAGCGTCTAAGGAGTTAGATCAATTTTTAGAAGATTTGGATGCCATTTCTAATAATGTTGATAACTATCAACCAAACAATGGTGTAAATGAAGACCATCCCAATAAAGACGCTATTCATAAAGAAGATACACAGAATACAGAAGCTAAAGACAATGATACTAAAGCACAGGCGAATGATACGACCATTTTCAAGAAATTATACTCTATCAAAGATGATGTGGATTCTCTCCGCTCAAATGAAAGTTCTAGTACGAGTCAAAGTGATAAAAAGACTTCAAATCAATCTGATAACAAAGAGCGTCAAAATCAAATTGAGCATGATATAGCAACACTAAAATCAGAAGCTAATCAAAATAGGGATAATGCTGAGGATACGATTGGAAAAATCACTAAGGACTTACAAGGTAGTGATAAAATCACACATGCGCTTGCACAGAGACAATCACGACAAAATGATAATAATGAGAACTATCTAAGTCGTAAATTGAATGATTTAGGTGCTTTAGAAAGCAAAGTTAAGGAAGATAACCATTTATCCGACGATAATAAGCAAAAATTAAAACGTGAAATTGATCGAGCGCATCAAAAACTTGATGGACAACAAAACGCGATATTAAATCAACTTAAAAATGATAAAGATAAAGCTAAGACCACTGAAAATATACTTCATAGCATCATGAGTAACAATGAAGCTCAACGTGCATTGAAAAACATTAAAATTAAAGGTCAATCTGATAAAGACATTGCTAATCAAATCGCGAAACAGATCGATGGCGTTGCCACAACTTCAAGTGATGATATTCTTAAATCAATGTTGGATCAATCACATAATAAAGAAAAATTGATTAAAGAACTATTATCAACGCGACTAGGAAACAATGAAGCTTCTCAAATAGCTAAGAAATTAGCCAATGGTCACTTGAGTCAATCTCAAATTGTTGATCAATTAAAACGCTATTTTGATAAGAATGGTCACGCAACAGCAGATGATATTTTAAATGGCGTATTAAATAATGCTAAAAATAAAAAAGAAGCAATCGAAACGATATTAGCGACACGATTGAATCAAGATAAAGCGAAAATTTTAGCAAGTGTCATTACACGTATCCAAAATGATAAAACAAATGCGTTACAACTGATACAATCCGCTTTAAATGGTAAAGCAAATGACTTATTGCAACTTCAAAATCGTGTTAAACGAGCTAAAGGTGATTTAAATTATATTTTATCACCAATAAAAGATCGCCCATCATTACTTGATAGAATCCATGGTAATCATCACAACAGTAATCAACTCGCTGATATATTAAACCAACTCGCAGGTTTAACAAATGGATCAGGTATATTAGATGGTTTAAACTCTAAAGATTCTATACTAGATGGTATTGGTAATATGGATACACCATCCCCAGAGAACAATTTATCATTAGGTTCAGGTGATGGTTTATTGAGTGGAATATTAAATGACGACGGCAATATCTCTTTACCAGCTGCAGGTAAAGTTCTTAAATTGAGTGTTTTACCATTTGCAATCATTGCTTTAGTGATTGGAAGCACGTTGATTTGGGTAAGTCGCCGTAAGAAACATCATGCATCATAATTAATAAATTTAGTCACCCGGACGTCTTAAAATTGTTAAAATGTTTGGGTGACTTTTCAATGGAAATAAATATAAATAATTGGAGAATGAGTATCTCATATCGTTATAATGTAGAAACTGTTCATGAAAAAAGAGTTAAAGGAGTATGACTATGACAAATCAAACAGCTCTATTAGTGATGGATATGCAAAAAGGTATCGCAGATAATGTGCCACAAATTAATAGTTTAATTAAAGCAAATCAACGTGCAATAGAAGCAGCACGCGCACACCAAATTCCGGTAGTATTTATGCGTGTTGCATTAGAGAAAAACTTTGCAGACGTTTCACCTCATAATCGTGTGTTCTCAAGTTTTAAACAACGTGGTATATCCATGACAGAGGATGATGCGTTTGCACAAATTCTTGAGGAATTAGAACCTGCAGAGGATGAACCAATCATGACTAAACGACGTTTTAGTGCGTTTACAGGTAGTGGTTTAGAGGTCTTCTTGAATGCGAATCAAATTAATCACCTTGTTTTAACAGGTATTTCGACAAGTGGAGTGGTGCTAAGTACCGCACTTGAAGCTGCAGATAAAGATTATCAAATTACAGTTTTAGAAGATGCTGTGGGAGATCGTTCAGATGATAAGCATGATTTCATAATAGAACAAATTTTAAATCGTTCATGCGAAATAGAATCAGTCGAATCATGGAGAAACCATTTATAGTAAAGTAATATCCTAATATAACGATGAAATACAAATTGAGTCATCCCTTCGTAAACAATGTTTATGGAGGGATTGTTTTAAATACATATTAAACTCAACTATTTCCTGGAAAATAAAAAAGATAGCAAGCTCTATGAAGAGACATGCTATCGTAAGTTATTAGAGTTATTTACCATGAATATAATCTAAATCATTGGCATCTTCTGCATCAATGGTTCTGTATGAAATAACGCCAAGGCCTTTAACATTAGATTCTGAAATCACTATTGAACCATCGTCGTTGACTTTTTCAACGAAACCAACATGACCATATTGTGTATCTGCACCAAGTTGGCCAGCTTCGAAGACAACAGCAGTATGGTTTTTAGGTGAATGTGTTACAGTATAACCTTCTCTTTCAGCGTGATTGTTCCAATTGTGTGCATCACCCAAATCACCAGAAATAGATGAGTCATATTGTTGCATACGTTGATAAACATACCACGTACATTGTCCTTGTGGATATGGAGAAGATCCACTAGCTTCAACAAATGGTTTGAAATCACTTCCTGAAGTTTCTGTTCCAATAGATTGAGTATATTTTTTAAGATTTGGCATACGTTTTTTATCAAATGCAGTTAAATTGTAATGTTTAATGATACTATTTAACTTTTTAGCATAATTCGGATCTGTCGCATAAGAATGTGATAAGTGTGACGTTGCCTCTTTATATGTTAATGCTTCGCTCTTCCAAGTAGGTTTATATATTGTAGGGTTGCCTTCAATACCATTTTTAATTAAGTCAGCATAATCTTGGAGTGAGGATTTCAAATTAGGATATTTACGGAATCCAGCGTTTATACTAAACATTTGGTTATCGCTACCAGCCTCTAGTGTATTGAAGTTCACAGATTCCCCATTATAACTGCCTTTAACACCGAATAAATTATAGTTAGGTGATTGAGCTAGACTACTTTTACCTGAGTCAGATTCCAAGATAGCTTGGGCCATCATAACAGAGGCATAAATCTTTTCTTTTTGGCCAATTTTATGTGCATCTTTGGCAATCGATTTAATAAATTTACGAGTATCTTGGCTGTCTACCACATTAAAGTTATCGTCTGACACTTTGCCATCTTCAATTTGTGGTACTTGTTGGAATAAACTTGTTGAACGCGTATTAGATTTTTTAATATCATTCTCAAACGATTGAACCGGTTTAGATTTATGTTTCAATTCATCCTCTGTAGGTAGTTGCGGATTATTATTTTGAGAAGACTGCGATATGTTCTTCTGATGTTTAGATTTCTGCTCATAATTAGATTGGGTCTTCTTAGCATCTTCACTATATTCATCAAGAATGGTATCTAGAGCTGAATCAGATATGCTTGAATGATTGTTGTTACTCGATGAATGTGATGTTGTTTGATTAGAAGATGATTTTTGCGTTTGATTTGATGACTGTTTAGATTCATCTTGTTGAGACGATTGACCCTGTGACTGGGAAGTATTTTTATCATCGTCTTGTTCCCATTGAGATAATGCGTCACTCACCTTTGAATCATCTGTTTCTGCTTTAGAAGATGATGTACTACTTTGATGTGATTGATCTTCAGAATGAGAGGAATGACTTCTTTCAGAAGGAATGTCTGAATTAGTATTTTTATTCGATGTTACCTCTTTAGAATCATTGTTATCACTATTAGTAGAATCATCTCTATTTGAAGCGGAAGATGATTGACTTGTATGATCATCTGACTGTTCATAATTTGAAATATTAGAATCAAAGTTAAAAAGATTTTGAATTAATGTAGTTAAACTAAAGCTATGATCATATTTATCAGGTTTCAATAGGTCGTTCATATGAGACTGACTTTGAGCAACGTTATGGTAAAATTGGTCAACTAAATTTGTATTTTTTTGCTTATTTTGATCAGTAACTGCTGTTGTAGTTTGATGCTGCTGGTTAGAATTTTGATCTGACTGATTAGATGTTTTGTTTTTATCCGCTTTAACATCATTATCTTTATTATGCGTTTTAGAAGATTTACCGTTCTCTTTAGAAGGAGATTTCTCAGAAGAAGCTTTTTCTGCTTGATGCGCACGTTGATTGCTATCAGTTTGCTCTTGTTTATCTTCTTTCGACTGTGAACTTTTATGAGTTACCTTTGTTTGTTGATTTATGTCATCTGTATTATCTTTCGCAACGGCCGTAGGGGTAGTGAATGTTGGAAATACCAACGTAGTTGATAGTAAATAAATTAACAATTTGTTTTTCGACATCACATTTTTTCTCCCTCGAAAAGTTTAATTTTGGTGTGATAATAATTGAGAATTTGGTATAATTTAACTTATGACTTATATTGTTGATATCTATCAACGAAACGTAATGCGCCTTAATACATTTATTATACAAATCTTACTTGTAAAAATAAATTACTTTCCTAGAAATGTTATAAAATAATAGAAGTATCTCCTCAATAATCAAGTAATGATGGTGGGGAGTCATTTTCAAAAATAAAAATAGAGTTATTATAAAGAATGAATATCAAAGACCTTCTCAATAGGAGTGTGAATATGAAGAACGCACTAAAACTCTTTATCACGGATTTGAAGAGGGTAGCGAAAACGCCGGGTGTTTGGGTGATCTTAGCAGGTCTAGCTATTCTACCTTCGTTCTATGCATGGTTCAATTTATGGGCGATGTGGGATCCGTATGGTAATACAGGCCATATTAAAGTAGCAGTAGTAAATGAAGACAGTGGTGACAAAATTCGAGGTAAAAAAATTAACGTCGGCGATACAATGGTCAAATCGCTAAAGAACAATGACAGTTTCGATTGGCAATTTGTTAGCCGTGAAAAAGCAGACCATGAAATTAAGATGGGTAAGTACTATGCCGGTATATACATACCAAGTAAGTTTACACATCAAGTTACTGGCACACTAAGAAAGCATCCACAAAAAGCAGACGTTAATTTCAAAGTGAACCAAAAAATTAATGCCGTAGCGGCGAAACTGACAGATACAGGGTCATCGCTCGTTGTAGAGAAAGCCAATGAGCAATTTAATAAAACAGTTACGAAAGCGTTGTTAACTGAAGCAAATAAAGTCGGGCTAACATTAGAAGACAATGTGCCGACAATCAATAAGATTAAAAATGCGGTATATCAAGCGAATGATGCATTACCTAAGATAAACGACTTCGCTGACAAAGTTATTTATCTTAACAATCATCAAGACGAGTTAGATCAATATGCGAATAAATTTAGAGATTTAGGTAAATATAAGGCTAATATTACTGATGCTCAAGATAAACTCAATGCAGTCAATTCCGCTGTTCCCGCTTTAAATGAGAAGGCGAAACTCATCCTAGCACTTAATGATTATATGCCGAATATCGAACGACTACTCAATGTAGCTTCGAATGATGTGCCAGCACAATTTCCTAAGATTAATAAAGGCGTAGACATTGCTAGTGAAGGCATTGATGCAGCAAGTAGTCAATTAAACGACGCACAAGGATATTTAACTCAAGCGAAGCAGCGTGTGAAAGACTATCAAGAAGCTGCCGGTAGAGCACAAGAAGTGAATGGTGCTGTGAATAAAGATTTAAACAATCAGACAACGACACAGCAACAAAGTGCTACCCAAAGCCATAAAGATTTAGGGCATAGTTACTCTAATATAAAGACCAGTCAAATGAGTACGATGGGTGATTCATCTAACAATGATTCAGATTTAACACAAAACGACGTTAAATCAATGAACACCGCCTTAACAGAATCGTTATTATCATTATCAAATCAGACAGACAAACAATCTCAAGCCACTCAACAAGATATTAAAGCGTTGAAGAACATTGCATATGGTATTATCGCATCAGATAAACCTACACAATTTAAAGAACCACTTGAGAATATTAAATCTCGATTAGAAAATGCTACTAAATATAATCAACAAATGATCGATATTCTTTCAGAACTAGAGAAAAGTGAAGATGTAGATTTAACATCAGAAATTAAACATATTAAAAAGGCGAATAACCAAATTAATGATAGTTTACGTACAACTAATCAATTAATTGATGCTTTATCAAATGGTAGTTCAGGCCAATCTGAAGCAGTAAAAGTACTTCGTGGACTGCCAAAACTGAGTGATAATCTTGATAACTTCCGTTCATATATTAAAAATGAACTAAACAAAAATTTATTAGCTGTTTCAAACGAAATTACAGATCAATTAAATAAAGGTCAGAATACTTTATCTACAATTCAATCGAAATTGAACTCAATCAACCAAGTGATTAATGCAGGTCAAGATATCTTAAGTGATGGTAAAGAACGTATTGATACAATACAAAGCACTTTACCTGGTATTGAACAAACTTACATCAATGCCATGAAAACTGCTCAAGCTTACTTCCCAACTGTGAAGAAAGACGTTGCACAAGCCGCTAGTTTCGTGCGCAATGACTTACCACAATTGGAACAAGAATTAGCTAATGTCACTCAATCAGTCAACCAAAACTTACCGGCATTATTTAACCGCTATGACAACGCTGTTAATTTATTAAATGAGAATCAACCACGTGCGAAAGAAGGTTTAGCTTCACTAGCTGACTTCGCACAGAATAAATTGCCTGACGTTGAGAAGGATCTTAAAAAAGCAGATAAAGTCTTCAAGAAACTAGACAAAGATGATGCTATCGATAAACTTATAGATACATTAAAGAACGATTTGAAAAAGCAAGCAGACACAATTGCAAATCCAATTAATAAAAAGACTACGGATGTCTTCCCAGTGAAAGATTATGGTTCAGGAATGACACCATTCTATACAGCGTTATCAATATGGGTAGGCGGCTTATTAATGGTAAGTTTACTTTCAGTAGATAACAAACATGAACATTTGCGACCTATATTAACAGCACGACAAATCTATATGGGTAAAGCTGGTTTCTTCTTCCTCTTAGGTATCATTCAAGCACTTATCGTGTCGATAGGTGACTTAGTGATACTTAAAGCGGCGGTGGAATCACCAGTCTTATTCGTAACCATCGCTGTATTCAGTTCACTCGTATTTAACTCAATCATCTATACATGCGTATCCATGTTAGGTAATCCAGGTAAAGCTGTAGCGATTATCTTGCTCGTATTACAAATCGCAGGGGGTGGAGGAACATTCCCAATTCAAACGACACCACAGTTTTTCCAAACTATTTCACCATACCTGCCTTTCACTTATGCCATTGACGCCTTACGTGAAACTGTAGGTGGTATTGTACCTGAAATATTAATTACTAAAGTTGTCGTACTCACATTGTTCGGCCTCGGATTTATTATATTTGGTATATGTATGAAACCTGTGATGGATCCAATTATGCGTAAAATTGCTAAACGTGCAGCAGAAAGTAAAGTAACTGAATAATATACTAAAATCCCTCGAATTGTATGATTCAATTCGAGGGATTATTTTAGTTATAAGCAATGCTTATTTAAGGATGGCTAATAATTAGCTCCATGTGTCCATTAAACTGAATTGCTTTATCTTCTGTTGTTAAAATAAAATGCGTACCTTTTTGAACAGTGAATGTTTCGTCATCAACTGTTAATTGACCATCACCCTCAATAACTGAAACTAAGCAATACGGATGAGGTTTCGTTAAAGTTAGATGTTCAGAAATATCCCATTTTTCTACTGTGAAGAACGTATTCGACACATACTGCGTATAAGTGTTACCATCGATTTCTTTAGTATGTGGAGAAGTATTCGGCTGTCGATTAGAAATATCGATAACCTCTTTACTTTGTTCTAAATGTAATTCACGTGTGTTGCCATCTTTATCTTTTCTATCGTAATCATAAATACGATATGTGGTATCAGAAGATTGTTGTGTCTCTAAGATGAGGATGCCTGAACCTATCGCATGTACTGTACCAGCAGGAACATAATAGAAGTCGCCAGGTTGAACTGGAACATGAGTAAATAAATGGTCGAAGTCTTTATTATCAATGAGTTGTTCTAATTCTTCTTTTGTTTGTGCTTCTACACCATAGATGATTTCTGAGCCAGGTTCTGCATCAAGAATATACCAACACTCTGTCTTACCATATTCACCTTCGTGTTTAAGTGCATAGTCATCATTAGGATGAACCTGTACTGAAAGTTGATCATGAGCGTCTAGAATTTTAGTTAGAAGCGGGAAGTGCGTTCTAGAATCGTTATCGAATAACGCACGATCTTCTTCCCATACCTCATCCAACGTCTTACCTCGATGTTTGCCATTTTCAATGACATTAGGTCCGTTCTGATGTGCTGAAATAGCCCAACATTCGCCAGTTTGATCACTTGGAATATCATAACCAAACTGAGTTAAAGCATTGCCACCCCAAATGCGCTCTTGAAATACAGTTTTAAGAAACAATACCATATCTTACACTCCTTTATATCTCTTTTAAAATGTTGTAGATTTCATTTTTATCTTGAGCATGCACGAGGTTGTCTCTTGTATCATCATGCATTAAAGCTTTTGATAAGCGTTGCAATAATCTTAAGTGCGTATCATTACTGTCATTTGGCACAGCGATAAGGAAGACCAATTGTGGTAATGAACCATCAAGACTTTCCCACTGAATGCCCTTTCTATTTTGCATAACAGCTACGGCAGGTTGATTGACTGCACTTGATTTCGCATGAGGAATTGCCACATTCATACCAATGGCAGTAGTTGACTCTGCTTCTCGCATAAGAATAGCTTCTTTAACTTCTTCAACATTAGAGATATAGTGATGTTCATTTAATTTAGAAATGAGCGTATCAATCGCATTGTCACGCGTAAGTTCAGTATTTGATATTTCAATAATATTCTCGGCAAATACTTCATGTTCTTTACTTTCATTTGTTTGCTCACTTTGTGGAGCAGTCGTTGCTACATTACTTTGTGTTGTTGTATCGTTTGCTGATGTAGAATCATTTTCAAGGGTAGGGTCAGTCTCGTGTGCATTCACTTCATTCGCAGGTGTATGTCTCTTGAAAATTAAAACCGTCATCATTGTGACTAAACTACCGATAATGACAGCGATAAAGAACCAAAGGACCTTATCAATACCGCCAAGTACTGCTACAACTGGGCCACCATGAGCTACTCTATCTCCAACACCTCCCAGCGCGGCGATGACAGATGCTACCATAGCACCAATCATATTAGCTGGAATCGTTCTAAGTGGGTCTTGTGCAGCGAAAGGTATCGCACCTTCAGTGATACCGAAGAGACCCATTGTAAATGAGGCTTTACCCATTTCTTGTTCAGCTTTGTTAAACTTACGTTTTTGAATAAATGTTGCTAAGCCTAAACCGATTGGAGGCGTACATACTGCTACAGCAACCATTCCCATCACTGCATAGTTACCTTCAGCAATTAATGCAGAACCGAAGAGAAAGGCAACTTTGTTAATCGGACCACCCATATCGAAGGCAATCATAGCGCCGATAATCAACGCTAGAATAATAATATTTGCACCTTGCATACCTTTTAACCATGTCGTCAGTGCAGCAAAGATACTTGAAATCGGAGCACCGATGACAAAGATAAATATCAGTCCTACGATAAGTGAAGAAATAATAGGTATGATAATAATTGGCATAATCGGTGCCATCGCTTTAGGAACTTTAATTTGCTTAATCCATTTAGCGATATAACCAGCTAAGAAACCGGCAACAATACCACCTAAGAAACCAGCACCTGCAGTACTGCCATAGAGACTTCCGTCAGCAGCGATAGCTCCACCAATCATACCTGGAACAAGTCCGGGTTTATCAGCAATACTTACGGCAATATAACCGGCTAGAATTGGAACCATAAATTTAAAAGATAAGCTTCCAATATTTTCAATTGATTTCCAGAATGAATGCTCTGGAATGACGAGGCCTTTAGAAGTCGCTTCGCCACCTATAGTTAAAGCAATGGCCATCAGCAATCCACCTACAACGATGAATGGCACCATGAAAGAGACACCATTCATTAAGTGTTGATAGACCATTTGCATGCCATTTTTATGTTCATTATCTTCTTCAGAATTGTGGCTGTGAGTTTCTGAATCATTTCCATGATAGATACGGGCGTCTTGATTAATGATACGTTGAATTAATTGTTTTGGATGATGGATACCTTCACGCACGTTCTCATTAATGAGGCGTTTACCATTAAAACGTGAAAGATCAACTTGTCTATCAGCAGCGATAATGATGCCGTCTGCTTCTTTAATTTCTTTGGCAGTTAAAATGTTTTCAGCACCTACACCGCCTTGTGTTTCTACTTTGATATCTACGCCCATTTCTTTAGCAGCTTGTTCTAATTTTTCTTGAGCCATATATGTATGAGCGATACCGTTCGGGCATGATGTTATAGCAAGTATTTTCATCGCTTTCACTCTCCTTTATTTAAAGTGTAAGCGTATTCAATACTGTATAAAAAAGAATAATTGCCGTTATTAGTGGCAATTATTCTCGAATTTGAGCGATTAACTTATTTTTAAAGTCATGGTTCTCCATCAGACACCACTGATCAACCGTATGTTCATCAAGTTGGGCCAGTGACTGAATCATATTTTTCATCATTTGCGCATCCTTCTTCGCAATCGCTAGGAAGAATACTAACTTCACATCATGTTGTTTCCAAGGAATGGGGTGCTTGAATTTATAGACAATCACATGAGATTTCAGCACCTTCTCAGGATTACCGTGAGGAATCGCCATACCATTGCCTATGAAAGTTGAAGACTGACGTTCTCTTTCCATCGCAGATTCAATATAACCGTCTAAAGTCGCTTGATGTTCTTCTAGAATCTCTTGAGTTCTCTTAAAGATTGAGAGTGCAATGGAAGGTTCATCTTGTTCAATGTCAGACTCAACCACAAATTCTATTGGTGACAGGGCATCTCTTTGTAACGTTGGGTTTTTAAACGTTTTAATTACATGTTCAACTTGGCGTTCATCATCTTTCGAAAATAATGGCGACACCTGAATCACTTTCGGAAGGTGGGATGAACGTTTATGACTTAAATTGATATCATGCGTCGTGATGAGTAAATCCACTTGCGCAAAGTCATAAGTTTCAACATCTTCAAGTTTCAATGTATTAACAATTGATATTGAAGGACTTAATTTCTTAATTCTTTCGGCTAATAAAGTTGAAACCCCTAAGCCGTAATAGCACACAATGACGACGTTAATGGTCGAGTGCATTTGTCGTTCAATTGATGATTGAAAATGAATCGTCAAAAAGGCAATTTCATCTTCGCTAAGTTGTATGTCAGTGTCTTTAGATAACTGATGAATTACATCGTAAAGCGTGTTAAAGATAAAAGGATAGAGTTGTTTGATTTCAGATGTCAGCGGATTGTTGAGGTAAACATTGCGCATTAATCGTAAGTAGGTACGACTAAAGTGCATATAAATATTTTCTTTTAGAATTGAATCTTTAGAAAAAGGAATATCTACATTCGTTTCCATCAATTGTATTAACCGTTGAATATAACTTTGAATAAAGAGTTGTTGGAAGCTTAAATCAAATTGATTGAAATGATAACTAATGAAGAATGAAAACAATTGACTCGTTTCATCAGTTAGCTGGTAACCTAGTTGTTGATTAATATCTTTAATACACTGTCGTGCTATGGCTAGAGAAGTTGGATTCGACTCCCAATCTAACTCCTCAGAGTTAGAGCGCTTAATAATTAAGATTAAATGCACAAGTAATTGTCGCACTTGATTATCTGACGTTTGAAGCTCGGAAGCTTGAATATGTTTCTTAATAATATGATGAATACGCTGAATATGTCCCTGTGGTAATTCTTGCAGAATCAAATCTTCCACTTTAATTTCATTCGAAGAGAGTTGATTCAGATGAAGAACCGCATTACTTAAATCCGAACCACTAGCATCGATAATGATGCCTTGTTTCCTTTTCAAAGTGATGGTGACATCAAATTTTTCACACCAAGTTTGGATACGTGTGACACAATCGAGTACATCTGCCTTTGATAGATGAAAATGTGATGCAAGCTCACTCAAAGTATATGTATGATGATCCATCAATAATTTATAAGCAATCGTAATTAATAACTTTCTCTCTTTAAGAATACTGTCATTTAATTGTCCCTCAATAAAACTAATAGAATATGCATCTAAATTTAATTGATAGCCTCTAGATTTAACACTCACTATAAGATTATCAATGAATGTAGAATTAATAACTTTAATATCATTCCTAACTGTGCGATTAGACACATTTAAATAAGCCGAAACTTCATTCCCACTAATGTACGTTTGAGCGTTACTGATTAAGAGTTGAATGAGTTTAATCTGTCTGTTTATCATAGTCCATCTCACTTCTCCCACAAAGTTTGATTAGGAAAACGCTTACTCCACAATCAAAGTTTACTTGTTAGCGAGGAGATAGGCAAGTAGGTAAGATAATCAACTTTGAAGAATTAAGTACGAAATTATCGATCATTGTAATCAAACAATTAATAGACTCCAAGTCTCCGATATTCAAGACAACGAACTTACAAATTTAAATCATTACATTAGAACAATTGACTCAACAACCACTCCCATCAAACATTAATTTTAATTGACTTGCTCAAATAACAGTTTCTTCATTAATATTGTTAAGCAAAATGTTATATGGGTATGAGTAAATTAGTTAGATGAGGAGGTATTATAGTTGAACATTTCTTCTAAATATTTTGATTATTTAGTTGTTTTTACCGCAGGCATAGGAATGTTTTTATCTACCTTAGATAGTGGGATTATTAACGTTGCATTACCTACTTTATCAAAATCATTTAATGTTGATACATCATTGATAACATGGAGTGTCACTTTATATACTTTATTATTGACGGGAACGATTATCATATTTGGAAGATTGAGTGACAAATTTAGTCGAATAAATATCTATAGTATCGGGCTTATTGTGTTTTTAATAGCTTCAATTTTATGTGGTTTTTCAAGTAATATTATCCAATTAATCACATTTCGAGGTTTGCAAGGCATCGGAGCAGCAATGTTGCAAGGCACTGCCACTGCTATTATTACAACTAGTATTCCTGAAGATAGACAAGGATCGGCCCTAGGAACGCTAAGTATACTTTTAGGAATAGGACCAGTTTTAGGACCTAGTGTAGGAGGGAGTTTACTCTCTTTAGGAAGTTGGAGATGGATATTTTGGATGAATATTCCCTTTATCGTAGTAGGGTTAGTTGGCTGTTTAATATTGAAGAGAAATATTAAAGAAAATAGAAGTACATCTATTCACCTGGATTTGCGAGGAAATATATTGTTATTTCTATCTATATTTTGTTTATTAATCAGTCTAACTGCATGGTCTCATAATTCTATTAAAAGTTTACTCGTTTATGGGAATTTAATAACTTTTATCATACTATTTAGTTTGTTTGTAGTATGGGAATTAAAAAATAGTCATCCAATCATAAATTTACGCATGTTTAAAAATATAACTTTTTCTTCTCCTATTTTTGCGATATTTGTTTTTGGCGGTACGACCTCTCTAGGATTTATCGTTCCACCGTACATATTAGAGAAAGCTAACCATCTCGGTTCATGGCAAGTGGGCTTAGTTAATTTAGCATCTCCTTTAGGCTTAGTCATTGTTTCAAAACTTGCCGGAAAGTTGATATCTCGTTTAGGAAGTACCATATTAATGGTGATTGGATTAATTATAATGACTATTGCTTATACAAGTTTAGGAGGCTTCCAATTTATTTTAAGTCCAATAGCATTAAGTCTATTATTACTACTATATGGTTTAGGAGGTGGATTCTTTCTTCCTTCTAATACTTCAGCAATTATGGGCTCCGTTTCTCAAGATATGCAAGGTACAGTAGGAGCAGCTCAAAGAATGGTTCAAAATATAGGTATTGCTATTTATACAGCTATAACTTCATTATTTATTAATAACTCCTCAAGTTCTAATAAACTAATAGCAGGGGCTAGTGAAGCGTGGTTATTTGCAGCTGCATCTTTATTTATAGCACTACTCCCTTTCTTATTAAAAATCTTACGAAACAAACAACGTGCTGAATAAAAGATATTCTAATTTAAAATGATCTATTAAAAGATTTCTTGCGCTCATAACAGTTTCTTCATTAATAATAGTTGTGTGTGCAATTTTTGTTTTTCACTATATATTGACCCGAGTAAATATGATATATTTTAATTAAATTATTTATATTGGGTGATAGTATGGGGTATCAAAGCGAACATGCTTTAGAAGAAGATGTAATTAAACAATTAGTGAGTCAAGGATACGAGAGAGTTCAAATACGTGATCACGCACAGCTAGTAGATAATTTCCGCTCAATTTTAAACGAACGTAATGCTGATAAACTTGAAGGGAAGCCATTATCAGATGCGGAATTTCGTAGAATTATGATAGATATTAGCGATAAAAGTGTATTTGACAGTGCCATGATATTAAGGGATAAGTATGTTCTTGAACGTGATGATGAGACGAAAGTATATCTGAGTTTTATGGACACGTTAAAGTGGTGTAAGAATAAATTCCAAGTAACGAACCAAGTTTCTGTTGAAGATACATATAAAAGTCGTTATGATGTGACGATTCTTATCAATGGTTTGCCACTTGTTCAAATTGAATTGAAAAGAAGTGGTATCGCAATTACTCAAGCATTTAATCAAATTGAACGTTATCGTAAATTTAATTACACAGGTCTGTTTAGATTCATTCAACTCTTCGTTATTAGTAATAAGAAGGAAACACGTTATTACGCAAACAGTGACCAAAAGATTTTTAAGAGTGCGATGTTTTATTGGAGCGATAAAAATAATCAACGTATCAATAACCTGAAAGATTTTGTTGAAGATTTTCTTAGCCCATGCAAACTTGCTAAAATGATTAGTCGCTACATGATTATTAATGAAACGGATAAAGTGCTTATGGCGCTTAGACCTTATCAAGTTTACGCTGTTGAGGCGCTAATTAAACGTGCGACAGAGACGAATAATAATGGCTATATTTGGCATACGACAGGAAGCGGTAAAACGTTAACTTCGTTCAAGACGAGTCAGATTCTCTCTAGGGAACCTAATATCAATAAAGTCATATTTTTAGTCGACCGTAAAGATTTAGATAGCCAAACGCTTGCTGAATTCAATAAATTTGAAAATGACTCTGTCGACCTTACAGACAATACACGTAAATTACTTCAACAGTTAGACGACCCTACTCAGAACCTTATCGTTACGACGATACAAAAGATGGCAAATGCAATTAAAACAGGACATAAAGCAATTGAACGTTATAAAGAAGATAAAGTAGTATTCATTATCGACGAGTGTCACCGTACACAGTTTGGTGATATGCATCGTGTGATTAAACAACATTTTAAGAACGCGCAATACTTTGGATTCACAGGTACACCACGTTTTGAAGAAAATGCGAGTCAAGACGGCCGAGCGACGGCGGACATATTCGGGAAATGCCTCCATACTTACCTTATTAAAGATGCGATTCGTGATGGGAATGTACTAGGATTCTCTGTTGAATACCTCAATACATTCGATACCTTAAAGGACAATATTGATGAAGAATATGTTTCTAAGATAGATGAGAATGAGATTTGGATGGCTGACGACCGTCTTAAGAAAGTAGCTAAACATCTTGTCGCAAACCATCACAAGAAGACGCGTAATCAGATGTATACTTCCATTTTTACTGTTCAAAGCATACCGATGGCGATTAAATATTATAAAATCTTCAAAGAGATGAAAGAAGCAGGTTTACACAACCTCAATGTCTCTACAATTTTCACTTATAACCCCAATGAAGATATGAATAAAAATAAAGAAGTGCATCAACAAAATGATAATCCTAAGCATTCACGTGAAGAGTTAGAAACAGTAATTAAAGATTATAATAAAATGTTTGATAAAAATTTTTCTACAGATACATTTGATGGATTCTTTAATGATGTTTCTCAGCGAGTGAAACGAGGCATTCCAGGTGAACGATTAGATATTTTAATTGTGGTTGATATGTTCTTAACAGGCTTCGATAGTAAAAAGTTGAATACGTTATACGTTGATAGAAATCTACAATATCATACATTAATTCAGGCTTATTCTCGTACGAACCGAGTTGAAGATGAGACCAAACCTTATGGCAACATTGTGTGCTACCGTAATTTGAAAAAAAATACAGATAAAGCAATCGAGTTATTCTCTCAAACAGATAATGTAGATACGGTATTGAGTGCATCATTTGATGAGTATTTAGTTGAGTTTAAAAAGGAATTAATGAAGTTGTATAAAGTTGCAGATACGCCAGAAGCGGTAGACCGTTTAGAACGTGAAGATGACATTGAGGGGTTTGTATTAACTTTCCGTAGTTTGTCACGTTATATGCAAATGCTAAAAACGTTTGATGAATTCAGTTTTGACAAGGATAAACTCGGCATAGATGAGCAAACGTATGAAGATTTTAAAGGTAAATATCTTAACTTATACGATCTAGTTCGTAGGAATAAACATAGTGATAAAGTCTCTGTTTTAGATGATATTGACTTCGAAGTCGAGATATTAAGAAATGATTTGATTAATGTTCAATATATTTTGGACTTATTGAATCAGATTGATTTAACGAATAAAGAAGAAACAGATAAAGCACGTAAGCAGATACGTAAGTTACTTGAACAAGCAGATGATGATAAATTAAGACTGAAGGCAGACTTAATTCGCGAGTTCTTAGATAGTGTGATTCCACATCTTGAAGAAGGAACAGCGATTGATGGTGCATATTATGAATTTGAAGAGGAAGTCAAAGAAGGCGAGTTACAAGATTTCGCCAAAAAACAAACCTATCCAATTGATTTATTAAAACAGCTTGTGAGTGAGTATGAGTACAGTGGACAATTAGATAATAATTTAGTTGAAGAGGGTGTCTCTGGTGGCTTACTCGTACGTACTAAGAAAATTGATAATGTTAAATCCTTCGTCCAAGAAACCGTAGAAAAATATGGTGCAGTGGAATAATCATTTTGATGTTTTAGATACATGATATTAACATCTAACTTCAATCGCAACGCTTTCCTAAGGAGGGGCTGGGGTCGAGCCACGGTTTAGATACTTATCCTGTTTCCTCAAGAGTTGTGCGTTAGATTTTATATCTAGTAAAATATTTTATAAAAACCGTAAGTTAAGTGGATGTTCCCACTTAACTTATTTTATTTTGTGCTATAAAATTATAAATAAAAGACAAAATAAATGGACAACTATTTATTTATAGATTTCTTACTAAATGGAGGGAATGTACATTGACTACTTCAGAGAAGCAACGTCAACAACAAGCAGAACTACAAAAGAAATTATGGTCCATTGCGAATGACTTACGTGGGAATATGGACGCTAATGAATTTAAAAATTACATACTCGGACTCATCTTCTACCGTTTCTTAAGTGAAAAGGTTGAAGAACAATCTGAGCGATTACTTGCAGAAGATAATATTTCTTATACAGAGGCAATGAATAACGAGGATTACCGCCCTATCGTTGAGAAAGAATTGATTCAACGTATCGGTTTCGTCATTGAACCGGAAAATTTATTTAGTAATTTAAAAGCTAAAATTGAACATCAGACATTTGAAATTGAAGATTTAAGCAATGCGATAAAAAATATTGAGAACTCTACACGTGGTCATGAAAGTGAAGATGACTTTATTCATTTATTCGATGACATGGATTTGAACTCCAGTCGTTTAGGAAATACGAATGCAGCGCGTACGAAGTTAGTTGGGAAAGTCATGATGAATATTTCTACATTACCATTTGTGCATAGTGATTTAGAAATCGATATGTTAGGTGATGCATATGAGTACTTAATCGGTCAATTTGCGGCTAGTGCAGGTAAAAAAGCTGGTGAATTCTATACACCTCAACAAGTATCAACGATACTTGCGAAGATCGTTACAGATGGTAAAGAAGATTTAAGAAGTGTGTATGACCCGACATGTGGTTCTGGCTCATTACTATTACGTGTAGGTCGTGAAGCTAAAGTACGTAACTATTATGGTCAAGAATACAATAGTACAACTTATAACTTAGCTCGAATGAACATGTTACTTCACGATGTGAACTTTAAAGCCTTCCAAATTGAAAATGGCGATACACTAGAAGATCCAGCGCATCGAGGCGAACAATTTGATGCGGTAGTCGCAAACCCACCATACAGTGCGAAGTGGAGTGCTGAACCTTCATTCTTAGATGATGAACGTTTTAGTGATTACGGCAAACTTGCACCTAAATCTAAAGCAGACTTTGCATTTATTCAACATATGATTTATCACTTAGATGATGAGGGTACAATGGCGGTTGTTCTTCCACATGGTGTTCTATTCCGTGGCGCAGCCGAAGGCACAATTCGTAAATATTTAATCGAAGAGAAGAATTATTTAGACGCCGTGATAGGCTTACCTGCCAACTTGTTCTTTGGGACAAGTATTCCAACGTGTGTCCTAGTCTTTAAGAAATGTCGCCAAGCTGATGATGACGTAGTATTTATTGATGCTTCACAATCATTTGAAAAAGGTAAAAATCAAAACCACCTTACAGATGAAGATGTAGAAAAAATTGTCGAAACATACAGCAAAAGGGAGACAATAGATAAATACAGTTACGTCGCAAGTTTAGATGAAATTAAAGAAAATGATTACAATCTTAATATTCCTAGATATGTAGATACATTTGAAGAAGAAGAGCCGATTGACTTAGACCAAGTCCAACGACAACTCAAAGACATCGACAAAGAAATCGCTAACGTAGAATCAGAAATCAACGAATATCTTAAAGAACTAGGAGTGTCGGATAATGACTGAACAAAATAATCCAGAACTCAGATTTCCAGAGTTTAAAGAAGAATGGTTAGGTTACTGTTTAAAGGTAGATTAGGATGGAAAGGGCTAAAGCAAAGTGAATATGTTGAAAATGGGTATGCTTATTTGATTGCAAATAAACATATAAATAATGGTTATATTAATTGGAAAAGTGCTGATCAAATAAATCAATTTAGATATGAAGAATCGCCAGAAATTGCTCTTGAAAAAGACGATATTATTTTTTCAAAAGATGGCGCATTAGGAAACCCTGCTTTAGTTAAAGAATTGCCTAAACCTAGTACTATTAATTCAACAATGATGCTAGTAAGATTAAATTCAAAAACTATTTCTCCTGATTTTTTCTATCAAATATTGTTAGGACCTTCATTCAACAAATTAATTTATTTGAAAGTATCAGGTAGTTCAATTCCTCACTTATTTCAATCAGATATGAAAGAATTCAGGTTTCATGCTCCCACTATAAATGAACAAAAAAAATAGGAAATTTCTTTAGCAAACTCGACCGTCAAATTGAGTTAGAAGAAGAGAAACTTGAACTCTTAGAACAACAAAAGAAAGGCTATATGCAAAAATTATTTTCTCAAGAATTAAGATTTAAAGATGAAAATGGAAACGAGTATCCTGCATGGACGTTAACAGAATTAAGTACTATTTTTAAAAAATATCAAAATACTATCTACCTTAAAGATGAACAAGAATATAAAAGAATTTCGATTTCAAATAAAGGAATTATATCACATAGAGACATAACATTAGGAAAAGAAATTGGTAGAAAAAGACAATATGTTATCGATTTAGATAATCATCCTAATACGTTAACATTTATAAGACAGGGAGTATTTTTAGGTGGTATAGGCTTTATACCAAAGTCTCTTAATCATTATATAGTAACGGAAAACATGCCTTTACTTAGTATGAATCCAAATTATAATAAGTTATTTATGACTTATCTTTTTGAATCAGAAGCTTATTATAAAAATGTGATTTTAAAAAATATGCCTATTGGCAGTGCCCAAAAATCCCTTCATGAAAAAGAATGGCTTCAAAGTATTGTTAGTATACCATTACTAGAAGAGCAAGAAAAAATAGGAAATTTCTTTAACAAAATTGATAATTTAATCAATTTACAAGCTAATAAAGTACAACTACTTAAACAACGTAAACAAGGGTTACTACAAAAGATGTTTGTGTAATTCTGATAACGACCTATTATGTAAAGTAAAAAAGAGAGAGAGTATTTTCTCTCTTTTTTATCTTATTATCAAATATCATATAATAGATAATTAACATGTGTTATAGGACGATGTAAAAAAGCACTCTCTTTTGTCACTTTAATCCCTTGAGCTTGTCCTCTTCTACTTTCATTTCTCTTGTTCTGACACCATCGCTAAAATTTGAATGATTAAATCTTTCATAAATTTATTTAGTAATGAGTTTGCAAATAATTTCATTCATCATAGGTAAACTAGTAATCATCAATTGCAATTCTTTGTTTTTTAAATAATTTACTGTGAATGTTTTTCTGTAAATATTTTTCAGCACCAAACGCTTTTAAAATTTTAAGGTGACTTTCTAAGTTTTGGTCGATAGATGATACTCTCGTATAGCCAATAATCATTATTTATCATCCATAATTAACATACATCCTAGCCATACATTTAGATTTTTACAATTTTAATAATTCTTTTTTATGTTTAGGGTGTACCTTAATCAGTCATATTAAATTTCTTTTTAATATCAATTATATCTTGCTTTGATAGATTACATAAACTGTGATAGAAATATTCGTAAAACAATAATAATTTAATAGAATTTATTTTTGTTCCATATTCATTTGAATAACCATGAATAATAGGGTGTCTTTTAAGTCACTCATAATATTTGGGTCACCATATTTAAAGTTTTTGCTCAATTTATTTTTATAAATATCTATAACTGAATCGTAAGCCTTTTTACTACTACTTATATATTTGTCTTTATTTTTATTTTTTTTAATTGTTTCGGTTACTAATCTTTTGATTTTACCTCGAGTATCACCTTTATAATTAAAGAACTTAAAAAATAAACCTTCTATTCTTGTTAATAATGTAGTTATCACTAAAAAATAATACTCATTTTTATATCCATTAACTATTTCAATTAATATATCAATATCTTTTTGAGGAATGTTATAACTTTTAATATCATTTTCTAAATTTTCAATATGATATTCATCAAAATAACACAACATAGCATTCTTTAATTTTTCTAAAGCATCACATATATCTTTATTTTCAATTGATTCATCTTCTTTAATATAATATAAATTCTTACTTCTAGCGATAAGTATTTTTTCATTTACTAGTTTTGTTTTTTCTATATAGTATCTATCAATTGGAAATAAGTTTTTCATTTGTTCAATGTGTGAAAACACTGTGTACATAGCATCTATTCTTTTCTTCATAATGTTTTCTAAATTAGAATTTTCATTATTAGCCATACTTACTATATTTATTAACTGTTTTTCATAATTGGTTTCTATATTTTCATGGTCGGCTCTTTTTTTTGATGAATTAATCCTTTGACTAGACTTTGCTGTTTTCCCTCAATATCTTTCAGTAATTTTTCTGATTTTATGTAAGAATCAGTTTCAATAATAAACTGATATGATGATTTTATTATATTTAAATTAATACTTCTCACTTGCTGTATCCATTCTATTCTTGAATCCTCAATTTCAGACTTCATTTTTATTGAATTGTTCAATTTGTATCCAATCCAACCAGATATACCACCGATTATAGCAGAAGCTATTGGTGTAGATGCTATTATATTCTCCATTTTTTCCTCTACTTTTATTTAATTTACATAATGTTGTATTATGGGTAGTCACTTTGTATGTTTTATTCATGACATCATTTTTAAAATTAAATTAAAAAGTTAACTTCTAAAAAATAGTATTGATTTTTATTGCAACCGTTTGCTATATTTAAAAAAAGGAGTTGATTAATTATAATTTTATTATTAACAGTTTTATCGAATTTAATAATAACATTTTTTTAAAAAAATCTTTAGAAAATAAGGTTGGAGATCAAGTTAATTACTTTATGGGTCTGAGAACTAAAAATTCAATGAAAAATGAAAGGAATTGGAATTTGACTCAAGGATTTTTTGTTAAATTTAGTATTAAATTTAGCTATTGGTTTCTACCTTTAGGGATAATATGGACTATTTTTGACATAATATTTGGTATTTCTATCACTTCTTTAATAATACAATTCATTCTATTTATCATTTTACTTATATTCATAATAGTAATTACTGAAAAAGAGGTTAAAAAAATTGTCGAATAATAACAAAAAAGATGATCTTACACTCACTAAAACCACTATGATTTTTATATCCCTATTTCTTGTTTATTTTTTAATATTTTTTAGTTCTATATTAAGTATAATGCCTAATAACCCTATTAAAGATAAAACACAAGTAATTAATGCTTCTGTATCACTAAACCATTTGCTATAATTAATGGCCTCATTCAAATAACTTATTTTCTCAGTAATTCTTTTTAACGATTGCAAACTTAAATTCACATGATTATTGTTTAAATTATCTTTAATTATTTCTAAATAATGTGTTAGTTCAACTTCCAGGTCACTAATTTTGTATTTATTAGCTATTTCTCCTATTATAAATGCTTTTTTATTCTCTGTTTCAAAATTTACATTATAATTTGAAAACAATATATTATATTTTTTTTGAGTGATAACATCATTTTCCATTTTAAACATTAATGCCCATTGTTGAATACTCATTCTCTCTTTATGTGTAGATAAATCAATCATTTTTAAAGTTTTTATATTCCTTTTTTTCTCATCTTTTTCTAACCTTTTATCAGTTCTTTTAATATTGGTAAACGTTAACAAAAAAGCTAGTAGCGTAACTATTGCTCCAAATAACTCCACACCATGGTTGTACCAAAAACTATGTTCTGCAACTTGTGACCCTATAATCATTAAATCTTCTCCTTTCAACTTAAACATTTAACAATTATTATTAAAAATAATCTTCATGGAATTTGTAGAAAATATTTATAATCATAATGATCCTTAACATACCTACACCAACGTATTTCAAAATAACTGTTTTGCATTCCCATCCAATATGATGTTACAATGTATTTAACAAGAATATCTGCATTTGATGCACCAACCCCCTCACTACTGAGAATAGTGAGGGGGGGTTGTGTTGGCTTAGTCGCCTATTTTACTTATCATCACGTTTGCGAAGCCAATACGCAAAGAATGTGACAATGCAACCACTTGCTGCTGTGGTCATGATGTGAACAAGAATATCTGTCATTTTCTGCACCTCCTCTCTGCGTCTAAATTGACGCCTGAGAGATAGGCGACCTTTATATTATATCACCTATAATATTTGAATTACTGATAACTTCCGATTGGTCATTTTATGTTAGCTAAAAAGACTCTAGTACAATTTGATATGTATTAGAGTCTTTTTGTTAGTTAGTCATTTAATTCTACTGATTTTATTTTTGGTTTCTCTGGTAGTAATGCATACTTAATTTTTACAGTTAAAGTCGCTGGTTTGTCATTAATATTCACTTGATAATAACCTATATGACCGCTACCTTGATTATCTGATTGTTCATTAATAGAAACTTTATCTTGGCTTTTTAGAAATTGATAAGTTTTATTATCTTTAGCAATTTCTTTTAAGCTTTTAGTATCTTTATTTTTAATAGAGGTATTTAATTGTTTTTCACTGGAATACATAACCCATTTATCAAAAAATAAAAAATTTAGAATCATATAACAAATGGCTACTACTATAATTACAAGAGCGATATAAATTAACTTTTTCAACGTTAAACACCTTTTTAAAATTATTTATAATTTATGATAACTCATAAGTATATGTAATTGCCAAATAAGATATAAAATTTAAATAAGTATTCACAATCTCTACAAATCATTCTTATATCTTAGTGATAATATAATAATTGAATATATTATCTGTAGGAGTGATTTGGATGAGTAATTCTAAAAAAGTAGCTGTTGTTACTGGAGCGGCTCAAGGTATTGGTTTGAAAATTGCTGAACGTTTATTTAAAGATGGATTTAATTTAGCCATAGTTGATTACAATGAAGAAGGTGCTAAAAATGCTGCGTCATCTTTAATGAATAATGAACAAGAGGCCATTGCTTTTAAAGCTGATGTTTCTAATCGAGATGAAGTCTTTTCAGTATTAAGAAAAGTGGTTGAGCATTTTGGAGAATTTAATGTATTAGTAAACAATGCAGGTTTAGGTCCAATGACGCCAATTGATACAGTGACACCTGAACAATTTGATCAAGTTATTGGAGTCAATCTAGGTGGCGTGTTCTGGGGAATACAAGCTGCATTAGAACAATTTAATAAACTAGGTCATGGTGGTAAAATTATTAATGCTACTTCTCAAGCCGGTGTAGAGGGTAATGCGGGATTATCTTTATATAGTAGTACTAAATTTGCTGTTAGAGGTTTAACACAAGTTGCTGCTCGTGATTTAGCTGATAAAGGTATTACAGTTAATGCGTATGCACCAGGTATTGTTGAAACACCAATGATGGAAGGTATTGCAATTAAATTAGCTAAAGAGAACAATCAACCTGAAGAGTGGGGATGGAAACAGTTCACTGATCAAATCACTTTAAAACGTCTTTCAAAACCGGAAGATGTAGCTAATGTCGTAAGTTTCTTAGCTAGCAGTGATTCAGATTATATTACAGGACAAACTATCATTGTTGATGGTGGCATGAGATTCCACTAATACGAATAAAAACGTTTATGCATACAAATGGATGCATAAACGTTTTTAACTATGTACTATTTAATTAACTAACTCTCGAAATTTTCATTGATTATTAGTCCAACATTGCTTTGTAATTCTTCGACTATAGGTTTAAGCTCTGGTACGTAATTATTGGCAAAACCATTAATTATTTGATACTTAACTAATGGCGTCACTAATTTTTCATTAGATATATAACTATCTATTATATTTGTTAAATCACCATACTTAATTTCAACAAGTGATTCATCCGATACATATCTTGAGAATGAAGTAAGAATTTTTTCAAATGAATGCATTCCATAATTCATTTGAAGGAATAGTAGACTTATTGATTTTGTTTCAATTTGATTCTCTCCAATGACCGAGGATAATTCACTCACGGACTGAACAAGTAAGTTGAAATTATCTTCATTTAATTCCACATGAAAGTCTCCTTTTTTCATTTTTTAATTAATTAAATCCACATATGCTGTTCTTAATGATTTTTATTTTGTGTGCTGTTGTTATTGTTTTGTTGGTTACTTGGTTTGTTTTCAGAGTTTTGTGAGCTAGATTGCTGGTTGTTTGGTTTCTCTGATGTTGATGGTTGTGTAGAGTTCTGGCTATTTTGTTGTGAATGATTGTTGTAGTTATTATTGCTCGTATTATTTTGTGTGTTTGGTTTGTACGTGTTATTTGATGGTTTATCTTTAGTTTCGCTAGTGTTGGTTTGTTGTTTATCGTTTTGATACTGATTATTGCTAGGTTGCTTAGTTGTGTTGTTGGATTGATTGATATTAGAGTTTCCGTTATATGTGCCAGATGCTGGTTCTGATTGCGCATTTTCTTGGCTTTGGTTAGCGTTATTATTTCCATTATATTGATCGCTGTCTTGATTAGATTTATTTTTCTTCTTATGTTTCTCTTCAGTTTTTTGATTGTCTTTATTTGAGTCTGTATTAGAAGATTTGCTTTCATGCGTCATTGCTGCATAAATTGAGAAGCTTAATGCAGCGACAAGAAGGATCACTACGATGCTTGCTAATATCTTTTTCAAATGGTTGTCCTCCGTCCTAATTAAATTTTTCTGTATTCTATTATAATCGTTTTCGGGTCATAAGTAGAACTATTTTGAAATAATAAGTTACATATATCATACCAATTATTTTTGAAAATATAAAAAATTACAAGAATGTAATAAAAAACATTAAAGAAAAATTTGCACTTTATGTAATCTCATTGTAATATTGTAATTGAATCGTAATATCCCATCTTTGTTGTACATAAATAGCGATTCCAATAAAAACAGAGGAGAGATCCATTTATGAACAGAACTACAAAAGTAATCTTATCGTCAATGTTAGCAGCCGGAACAGTATTTGGAGTTGGCCTTTCAACAGATACGCCACCAGTGAATCAAGCCCATGCAGCAACAGCACCTTACTACTCATTTACAGGATATGCTGGTAATCATGCCTCATTTGTTTTAAACCAACTATTTATTAATTCGTTAAAGTATGACACTTTTAGAATGAATGGAATTAAAATTCCTTACACAACTGGTAAAAATCATGTGAACAAATATAAAGGCACGGTTAAGAAATATGACCAAAGCTTTAGTGGCGTTAATACTAAGAAAACGAGAGCAGGTAGCGTAGAGTTTAAAGTTACAAGTCATCTATCTGTGAAACAACTTAAAGAAGCTTATGGTAAAGGTTTGAGAGCTTTACCTAACAAGCACAAAGGCACTAAAACGTATGCTTATAGCCCAGGAAATAAACACTATGGTATATCATTCACTACTAAGAATAATAAAGTAACTAAAATTACAATCGGAACACTAGGTGTGACTGGAGAAAAATTTTAGCTAATCATTTATTAATACGTAATAAACAAGCAATATTAAATATAGAAAAGAGATAGCTTATCATGAGAAAACTAACTAAAGTATTTGTAGCATCAACTATCGCAATGGGAACATTAGTAGGAGTGGGTGTTTCTACGGCTTCACCAGTTAATGGCATTGCTCAAGCTACAAACTCACATTACTATACGTATCAAGGTTACGTTAAAGGAAATGGATCATTCTTAATTAAAGAGCAATTTATTAAAGCCGTTAAGAGTAATAATGTGACATTTAATGGAATTAAATTGACACATTCGACTGGTACTAAAATGGTCGATAAGTATGATCAACATTTCGAAGGTGTCGCAAATGATGGGATTAAGGCTAAACAAGTCCAATTTACTGTGACTAAAGATTTAACCTTAAATCAGCTGAAAAAAGCTTATGGCAAAGATTTAATTAAGAAAAGTCATAATAAAAACAAGGATGGCGGTGTTTTTTGTTATACACCTTCAGGTAAAGGTTTAGGTGTATTGTTTGTAGTAGATAATAGTCGTCTCGTAGCAGTGACGATTGGCTACTCACTTTCTACACCAAGTAAATAAGATTTATAGGTGGAGGCTGTAACATAAATAATTGTCTCAACCTTAATTAACATATTGGCAATAGATATCTGAATTGGAAGTGCACTTATGCTAAGCTTCTTTCAATCTTAGTCATCCTTGCCGGAGTGGTACAGAGAAATTAATTTTGACAAATTATATTTCTGTGCCACTCTTTTTTTATTTAGTGGAGAAATATTTATTCAAATCTATAAAATTAGAGTAGGGAAAACTGATATGATGAATAGAGAGACACTGATAAAGGTCAATGATGATGACATCCTCCCCCTTATTAAAGTGCACCAGCGCTAAAGAAATTTAATTTTCCTTATACGTAATTTAAGTTGTATCAATGAAATATTTAAATTTGATAAAGTTCACTTTCTGTCGGAAAATTAATTTTTAAGGGGAGAGGGTATAGAAGTCATGGAAAGGTGGTAATCATTCATGAGTGTATTAACAAATGAAGAGAGAGTCAAAATTCTATCGGATATCGTCGCAATCAAAACAGTGAACGACAATGAATTGGAAGTAGCGAAATACTTACAAAAGTGGTTCGACAAGTATGGAATTGAATCTGAATTAGATGCAGTTTCAGAAGGACGCGCCAATTTAATCGCCACTGTTGGTTCAGGTCAACCTGTCATCGGTATTTCAGGTCACATGGATGTGGTCGCTGAAGGAAATCATGATGACTGGACATATGATCCATTTGAATTGACTGAAGATAATGGTTACTTATATGGACGCGGTGCTGCTGATATGAAATCAGGTTTAGCAGCATTAGCCATTGCGTTAATCGAAATTAAAGAAAGTAACCAGTTAAATAAAGGTACAATTAAATTTATGGCGACTGTTGGAGAAGAAATGGAACAAGCAGGTTCTTCACAATTATATGAAAAAGGCTATGCGGACGATTTAGACGCGTTACTTATCGCAGAACCGTCTTATCCAAGTTTAGTCTATGCGCATAAAGGTTCTATGGATTTCCGAATCACTTCTAAAGGTAGATCTTCACATAGTTCAATGCCATTCTTAGGTGAAAATGCGATTAAACCACTACTCGAATTTATTCAAAATATTGATAAAGAATATGAAGAACTTACGCAAACTGTTAAAGGTGAATCTTTAGACTACAGTAATATGGTGAATAAGTTAGCAGGTCAATTACCTGAAAATGTCACTAAAGAACAAGCTAAAGATTTAATTGAAGGTTTAGTCATGACAAATAGTATCTTTAACGGTGGTTCACAAGTCAATTCTGTACCGGATAGTGCGACTGCTGAATTTAACGTGCGTACTATACCAGAATATAATAATGACAAAGTTAAAGAATTATTTAATAAATATTTAAAACAAGCTAACGAAAATGGTTCAAGTTTATCTCAAGAAATCTATCTTGATTTAGCGCCTGTTGTAACAACTGGTAAAAATAGATTGGTAGAACTTGGCCATGAGAAAGCACAAGCACATTTCCCTAATGAGGAAGGTTTAATTATCACGCCGACTGTTGCGGTTACAGATGCGTCTAACTTACTTCGTGGTAAGGATGAGCACTTCCCATTCTTAATGTTCGGCCCTGGTATTGGACCTCACCAAGTTGACGAATGTGTTGAAAAACAAAATTATCTTGATTTTGTTGATTATTATATCGATTTCTTAACGTCATTTACTGATGAATTTTAAGTATTAATTATATAAGGTGAATGCCCATCTCGCTGGAAAAAGTGAGGTGGGCTTTTTTGTGCATTTTTGATTGAATGGATATTTTTAGTGAATTCATAGTCTTTTATTTGTAAGGGTCTAATTTATATATATAAAGATGAAATATGATAATTATATATAAATTAGGGAATATATATTAACGTATAGGACATCTGGGGGGATGAAAATGGACTTAAACAAATTAATTACTCTAATCGAAAATAAAAAGCACAATGAGTTATATAGGATGTTTTCTAAAAGTTTTAAGCGCTCTATTAGTAAACGCATGTTAACGGAAACATTAGATCTATACATGAAATATGCGAAGAAACATACTTTGTATGTTGATATAGGTAATGAAAAGAGTGGCGAAAAAATCTGGCTAGATGAATACCAAAATTATGGTATTTTCGTGTTATTGGAAAATGATGTTATTTATAGTTTAATACTGAAACCCCTCTATTATTTTAAAGATAAATGGACGAAACAGACTTATGATCTTCCTATTAAAGATGAATGGCTAATATATTGGGGTGGAGATAACGAATTATTCAATTATCACTATAACTACGAAACGCAACGTTATGCATATGATTTAGTGAAACTAGTCAATGGTAAAACGATGTATGATGGTGGTCAATTTTGTTCAAATTATTATAGTTTTGGGGCGAATGTGGTTGCACCGATTTATGGAGAGGTTGTTAAAGTTGTGAACCATATCAATGATAATACGCCTGGAAACACAAATGAGAGTGAGCCATATGGAAATTATGTAATGATGAAGCATGGCGATCATGAGTATAGTGTTCTTGCCCATTTAAAGAGGGATTCGATTACTGTACATGAAGGGGATTTAATATATGCGCAAGAAGTGATTGGCCAGTGTGGCAATTCAGGAAACTCTACCGAACCTCATTTACACTTTCAAGTTATGAATGCCCCTGATTTGGAAAATGGTCAATCATTGAAGATTCAATTTAAAGATTATAATAATCCTATTAAAGGTGAAATATTAAAAAATGATTGATGGAAATTACTCGATTGAATGTCGAGTAATTTTTTTATGTTTCAAAACCCTTGATATCAAAGGTATTACGCACAATACACTTTCGCTTAATTTCATTATGCATAATATAATTATTAATTTTATTGCAGTTTAATTAATAAAAATAAATAAATACAGTTTATCAAAGTTTAAATACTAACATAAGTTTTTGACATAATGAACATATTATTTATACAAATAATTTATAAATGAAAAGTATGTGAATAAAATACAGTTTCCATTTACTTAACAGAAAATTAAAATTACGATGGCACCGTAAGTTGCTTTTTCAAAAATTTATAGGAGGTTACGAGATGAAAAATTTTTCAAAATATGCACTTACAAGTATCACAGCACTTACGGTTGCAAGTCCCTTTGTCACTATGGATGGTTATGCTAAAGACAAGTCAGTAAAACAAGACATTGATGCGAAGGTTACTCAACAGACTGACGCACCAAAAGCACTTAAAGCATTGCCTGGTTCAGAAAACGTTAAGAACCATTATAAAGACTATGTTGTCACTGATGTAAAAAAAGACAACAAAGGATTTACGCACTACACTTTACAACCTAAGGTAGGTAACGTCTTTGCTCCTGATGAGGAGGTTAAAGTACATGTGAATACTGAAGGTAAAGTTGTATTAATTAACGGTGACACTGATGCGAAGAAGGTGAAACCAACTAATGAGGTGTCGATCAACAAAGAACAAGCATCTAAAAAAGCGTTTGAAGCGGTTAACCTTAATCCTAAGAAAGCGAAAAATATGAAAGATGACGCCGTCAAAACAAATAAAGTACAAATCGATGGTAAAACAAATAAGTATGTTTACAATGTAGAATTGATTACTACAACACCTAAAATTTCACATTGGAATATCAAAGTTGATGCAGAAACTGGTGAAGTTGTTGATAAACTTAATCTCATCAAAGAAGCAGCGACGACAGGTACAGGTAAAGGTGTACTTGGTGATACGAAACAAATCAATATCAATAGTGTAAATGGAGGATATGCGTTACAAGATTTAACGCATCAAGGACAATTAGCAGCTTACAATTATAGTGATAACACTGGCCAACATTCGCTCATCAAAGATAACGATAAAAACTTCACAGATGATAATCAACGTGCTGGCGTTGACGCCAATTACTACGCTAAACAAGTGTATGACTACTATAAAGATACGTTCGGTCGTGAATCATATGATGATAGAGGAAGTTCAATTATCTCTCTAGCCCACGTAAACAAATTCCAAGGTTCTGATAATAGAAATAATGCCGCGTGGATTGGCGATAAGATGATATATGGGGATGGGGACGGACGAACATTTACAGCACTATCTGGCGCAAATGACGTTGTAGCTCATGAAATCACACATGGTGTAACCCAAGAAACAGCGAATCTTAATTATCGTAATCAATCAGGTGCTTTAAATGAAAGTTTCTCGGATGTCTTCGGTTACTTTGTCGATGATGAAGATTTCTTAATGGGTGAGGATGTGTATACACCAGGACAAAATGGAGATGCACTAAGAAGTATGTCCAATCCCGAACGATTTGGACAACCATCTCACATGGATGATTATGTAAATACACAATCAGATAACGGTGGTGTACACACTAACTCCGGTATTCCAAACAAAGCAGCTTACAATACAATACGTAGTATTGGAAAGGGTAAAGCACAACAAATTTACTACAGAGCGCTCACAGAATATTTAAGTTCAAATTCAAACTTTAGTGATGCTAAAGAAGCGCTGTATCAATCAGCTTTAGATTTATATGATAAAAACACAGCTAACCAAGTAGCAGATGCATGGGACGACGTTGGTGTATAAATAATTGAAACTTTAAATCGTTTAATTCAGCCATAAACAATCTATCAACGAACATAATCAACGCCTTAATAAACAAGAATTAATGTTAAACACTTACAAATATTAAACGCCTTAATAAATGATGATTAAACAATGTTTGGCTTCATGTAGCCCTTACTCTAACAGTAGAGTAGGGGCTTTAAAATGTTCTTAGGGAGGAGACTGCGGGTTGTCTAGCCGAAGTGAGACGGCAGTCTATTGATTGAAACTATTAATAGATATTCTTAACTCTACCTAACCTTTTTATTCTATCTTATAAATGTTATAAAGAGTGAAAGAGACAATACAAATGAGGGATTATAAACATGAATGATCCAATGAAAGATTTTAATTTAAGAGACGTTATAGGAATATTGATTATGGGACTCGTTAGTTTTTTTAAGTTGCCTTTACTAAGTGTCGTATTATTAGCATTGCTTATGATTATTGTGACATCTTTTATAAATGAAAGATTATGCTCTAAAAGCAATATTACTAGGAGAGAAGAGGATGAAAAAGATAAAACAACTTGAAGTTATTGATATTCTGTTAATCATTATTAGTTTATTAGTCGTTTTAATTGGAGTTTTGCAGATATTTAATTTAATACACGTATCACCAATCATTACGTTAATACTTCTTATAATCATTGTCGTCCTTAATCTGTTTAAGTCATTGGATGAACATAAACATTACAAATAGAAAATATGATGTTAGGAGGTAAGAAGTGCGTAAATTATTAAAGAAGTTAACTAAAAAAGATTTCATATTGATTGTCATTTTATTTATAGTTGCAGTGATGTGCTTCTTAAATACCTTTGACATAGTAAAGCTGTCAGAAAGTCAATCTAATTATGTTGCCACTATTTATACCATTATCGTTTTTATTAGTTTGATTCGAATAAATAAGAAAGACAAACACGATCAATGATAGAAAGGTTTAGGAGTTGATTGAGGTTGAATAAATCTGAGCAAGGTCTGAATATTATAGATTTCATTTTATTCTAACTTATTATCAATCATTAATTCGGCTTTATTAATGATTGGCTGGATTAGAATGATTTATAAAGATAAGACATCTTAGATATTGTACAAATGATTGTACAGTGTCAGTTATACATAAATGTGATGTATGGTTCTCCTGTGTTACTCAATATTTGTCACAAAATTTTACATACTTTCTCATATATTTTTAACATTAGAATGATAAATTATTATTAAATAAAAAGAATTATTAAAGTTTAAATGAATTTAAATTAGATTTAGTGAGGAGTTTATCATTTAATGAAAAAGAGTAAACGTCAGGATTTAGTAACCATGATTGTTAAACAAAATCACATCTATAAAAAAGCAGATATCATTGATTATATTGATGATCACTTTGGCATTCGTTATAGTATGACAACCATTGCGAGAGACTTGAGAGAACTTAATATTTTTCGTCTGCCAGCTGAGAGCAAACAATTTGAATACAAAATTTTAAATAATCAATCGCAAATCGACGCTAAAATTAAGCTAGATGATTATTTAGAAACAGAAATCATTAGTACCGTGATTAAAGAATCATATATACTTATAAAGACGTCACCAGGATTTGCGCAAAGTATCAATTATTATATTGACCAATTACAACTTAAAGAGATTGTTGGTACTATAAGTGGCAACGACACTATTATGATACTTACTCATTCTAAAGCAATGGCTGAATATGTGTATTACAAAATATTCAATCATAATTATTCATAATCTCTCATATCTGAATAATGAATCGATAGGCCTGGTAAACGTATTACATGCGTTTGCTAGGTCTTTTATATTACTAAAGTTATTAATTCGCATATTGACTAACTATTCATTTAAGTGAATAAAAAACTTTTTATCGAAACATTCATTATTTCATATTAGTTGAATATTCATTTTCCATACGAAATAACAATACAAAAATGTATAAACAATCATATAAATGTATTGAATAACCAAATTGTACAAAACTTTCTACATTGAACTTGTGAATATAATCACATAAATGTATGTGAAATCACTATATACTCATGTTGAAGTTACAGAAAAGGAGGAAATGAATATGGCAGATGGACCCATTCAAGTAAACAGTGAAATTGGTAAACTTAAAACCGTTTTACTTAAACGTCCAGGTAAAGAGTTAGAAAATTTAGTTCCAGATTATTTAGGTGGTTTACTATTTGACGATATTCCTTATTTGGAGGTTGCTCAACAAGAGCACGATCGGTTCGCCAAAGTGTTACAAGATGAAGGAGTAGAAGTACTATACTTAGAGAAACTTGCTGCAGAAAGCATTGAGGATTCAGATATTAGAGAACAATTCATCAATGATGTGTTAGCAGAATCTCGTAAAACAATTCTTGGTCATGAGAAGGAAATAAAAAAATTATTCTCAACATTATCTAATCAAGAGTTGATTGATAAAGTTATGGCTGGTGTGCGTAAAGAAGAGATAAAATTAGAATCTACGCATTTAGTTGAGTATATGGATGACAAGTATCCATTCTATTTAGACCCAATGCCTAACTTATACTTCACTCGTGACCCACAAGCATCAATAGGTCGAGGTATGACAGTGAATCGTATGTTTTGGAGAGCTAGACGTAGAGAATCAATCTTCATTTCATACATTTTAAAACATCATCCTCGCTTCAAAGATGCGGATGTTCCGGTATGGTTAGACCGTGATTGTCCTTTCAACATTGAAGGTGGGGACGAACTTGTACTTTCTAAAGAAGTACTAGCAATTGGAATATCAGAACGTACGTCAGCTCAAGCTATCGAACGCTTAGCACGACGTATATTTAAAGATCCGTTATCTACATTTAAAAAGGTAGTAGCAATTGAGATTCCAACTAGCCGTACATTTATGCACTTAGATACAGTTTGTACAATGATTGATTATGATAAGTTCACAACGCACTCTGCAATCCTTAAAGCTGAAGGTAATATGAATATTTTCATTATTGAAAATGATGAAGCTAGTGATGACATTAAAATCACTCATTCAAGTCACCTTAAACGAACATTGGAAGAAGTACTTGGTGTTGATAATATCGAGTTAATCCCAACTGGTAATGGTGATGTGATTGATGGTGCACGTGAACAATGGAATGATGGTTCAAACACATTATGTATCCGTCCAGGTGTAGTCGTCACATATGATCGTAACTATGTATCAAATAATTTGTTAAGAAAACGCGGTATTAAAGTGATTGAAATTCCTGGAAGCGAACTTGTTCGCGGACGTGGTGGCCCAAGATGTATGAGTCAACCATTATTCAGAGAAGATTTATAGAATCGTATTCAAACACCTGTTATAGTGTAGTTGAAATCGCTTTCAATTTTAAAACTAATCATATTAAGTTTTGAAGGCGCTAATGATTTACACTGCGACTAATTAGATGAAAGGGGCGTATACTATGGAAAAAATCCGGAAACCATTTGACTTAAAAGGAAGATCACTACTTAAAGAATGTGATTTTACCAAAGAAGAATTTGAAGGTTTAATAGATTTTGCCATGACGTTAAAAACGTATAAACAACAAGGCACACCGCATCGTTATTTAGAAGGTAAAAACATTGCATTACTTTTTGAAAAAACGTCTACACGTACGCGTGCTGCATTCACAGTCGCATCTATTGATTTAGGTGCACATCCTGAATTTTTAGGAAAAAATGATATACAATTAGGAAAAAAAGAATCTGTTGAAGACACTGCGAAAGTATTAGGCAGAATGTTTGATGGTATAGAGTTTAGAGGCTTCTCACAAGAGAAAGTAGAACAACTTGCAGAATTCTCTGGTGTACCAGTTTGGAACGGATTAACAGATGATTGGCATCCAACACAAATGTTGGCAGACTTTATGACAGTAAAAGAAAACTTCGGACATCTTGAAGGCATTAATTTGACTTATGTCGGTGATGGACGTAACAACATGGCGCATTCATTAATGGTAGCTGGTGCGATGCTTGGTGTAAATATTAGAATTTGTACGCCACAAGCACTAAGTCCAAAAGAGGCTTATGTAGAAATAGCTAAAGATTGTGCATCTAAATATGGTGGTTCCGTGTTAGTCACTGATAAGATCGAAGAAGCAGTTAAAGATGCCGATGTTATTTATACAGATGTATGGGTATCTATGGGCGAAGAAAGTGAATTTGAAGAACGCATTAATTTATTGAAGGACTATCAGGTCAATAAAGCGATGTTCGAATTAACTGGTAAAGACAGTACAATCTTCTTACATTGTTTACCAGCATTTCACGATACACAAACAGAATACGGTCAAGATATATATGATAAATATGGCCTCAGTGAAATGGAAGTTACTGATGAAATCTTTAGAAGTGAGCACTCTAAAGTATTTGATCAAGCCGAAAATCGCATGCACACAATTAAAGCTGTTATGGCTGCTACATTAGGCTAGATTAAATCTACACAACATCATGAGGAACTATAGACTTACAACATACAAAACAAATTGAGCCACTCCAAGTGTATGAAGTCAAATGAGTGATTGTGTTCATCATATTCGAGCAGTGATGAATCAAGATTAAACGTTCATCATCATTAAGTCGTTACGAATTGACCGTTATCAATCCGTCCGTAGTCACATGTTTACTAACCCATTTAATGTAACGGTCGTAACTATCTTTCACACCTTTCCACAACACCCACTCTCGCATACTGACTTAATGACAGGATATGAATGAAAGAAAATACACTATTGGTTTCAGCACAATGATAACAATTAAAGGGAAAAGTAAGTCTATAGATTCCTACTTCTAAAGGAGAAATGAATATGAGCGAACAAGGAGAAAATAAGTTAAGTCGATCATCATTGATAGGTCTTGTAATAGGATCAATGATAGGTGGCGGTGCATTCAATCTCATGTCTGATATGGGAGGACAAGCTGGTGGTTTAGCCATTATTATAGGATGGGTTATCACAGCCATAGGCATGATTTCATTAGCATTCGTTTTCCAAAACCTTACAAATGAACGACCGGATCTTGATGGCGGTATATACAGTTATGCCCAAGCTGGTTTTGGCGATTTTATCGGCTTTGCAAGTGCATGGGGATATTGGTTCTCTGCATTTTTAGGGAACGTCGCGTACGCAACATTACTAATGTCTTCCGTCGGTAACTTTTTCCCAATTTTTAAAGGTGGTAACACATTCCCAAGTATACTCGTTGCTTCAATTTTATTATGGGGTGTTCACTTTTTAATACTTAAAGGGGTAGAAACTGCGGCGTTTATTAATAGTATTGTTACGGTTGCCAAGTTAATACCTATTTTATTAGTCATTATATGCATGTTAGTTGCCTTTAATTTTGAAACTTTTAAAGAAGGATTCTTCGGAATGAATGCACATGGTGCACTACCATTTAACTTTGGAGACACAATGTCTCAAGTGAAAAGTACAATGCTCGTCACTGTATGGGTATTTATCGGTATAGAAGGTGCTGTCGTCTTTTCAAGTCGTGCCAAACGTAAGAAAGATGTAGGTACTGCAACAGTAATAGGATTAATTTCAGTGTTACTCATCTATTTCTTATTAACTGTATTAGCACAAGGTGTCATCATTCAAAACCATATCTCTCAATTAAACGCACCATCTATGGCACATGTCCTTGCTTACATCGTAGGTGATTGGGGTTCAACACTTGTAAACATTGGACTAATTATCTCAGTTTTAGGTGCATGGTTAGGTTGGACACTACTTGCCGGAGAGTTGCCTTTTATCGTTGCGAAAGATGGATTATTCCCGAAATGGTTTGCTAAGGAAAATGAAAACGGCGCACCAGTCAATGCATTATTAATCACTAACATATTAGTTCAAATTTTCTTGATTAGTATGTTGTTCACTGACAGCGCGTACCAATTTGCATTTTCATTAGCATCTAGTGCCATTTTATACCCATATATGTTCAGTGCCTTTTACCAAGTTAAGTACACTATTGAACATAAACAACACGCGACACCTAAACAATGGACTATAGGTATACTCGCCTCACTATACGCAGTATGGCTGGTCTATGCTGCAGGATTTGATTATTTATTATTAACAATGTTGCTTTACATTCCTGGTCTTATCGTTTATTCAATCGTTCAAAAAAATAACCAAACACGTTTAACACGCATTGACTATATCTTCTTCGCTATCATTATCATTCTATCTATTGTCGGACTTATACGATTATGTAGTGGCGCGATTAACGTGTTCTAGAAAAAGGAGCGAACTGTTATGGATAAAAAAATTGTCATCGCATTAGGTGGTAATGCGATTCAGACGTCTGAAGGTTCAGCAGAAGCACAACGACGGGCTATTCGTATGACCATGCAAACACTTAAACCACTATTTCAATCCGATAATGATATTGTCATTTCGCATGGTAATGGTCCTCAAATAGGTAATTTATTGATTCAACAATCTCAATCTGATAGTGAACAAACGCCCGCTATGCCACTTGATGTATGTGGGTCTATGACACAAGGTATGATAGGCTACTGGTTAGAAACAGAAATTAACCGTGTACTATCTGAGATTGGAAGTGACAGAGCTGTCGGTACTATTATTACTCGTGTAGAAGTCGATAAAGATGATCCGAGATTTGATCGACCAACTAAACCGATTGGTCCATTTTATACTGAAGAAGAGATGCAAGAATTGAAAGAAGCGCAACCTGAGGCTATCTATAAAGCAGACTCAGCTGGTCGTGGTTATAGAAAGGTTGTCGCATCACCTTTACCAATTTCAATACTTGAACATAAATTGATAAGTACACTTGTTGAACAAAAAAATATCATCATTGCATGTGGTGGTGGCGGTGTACCTGTTATTGAGAAAGATAATACTTATGAAGGTGTCGACGCCGTCATTGATAAAGACTTCGCTAGCGAGAAGTTAGCTGCCTTAATTGATGCGGATACGCTAATGATTTTAACCAATGTAGAGCACGTGTATATTAATTTTAAAGAACCTAATGAAGAAAAGTTAACAGATATTGATGTTGAAACTTTGAAACGTTACGCGAAAGAGGGTAAATTCGCTGAAGGATCAATGCTACCTAAGATAGAAGCGGCGATTGATTTCGTTGAAAGTGGGGAGCATAAAGAAGCGATCATCACTAATTTGGAAAATGCTTATCAAGCGTTCGACAAGCAAGCAGGTACACATATTCATAAATAATGAATGATTATGCTATTGGAGATTTAAGAACGATGGCCCCCTAATCAAAAAATATAACATCTTTGAAGCGGTTCTTCTTTGACACTTACCTCGTTAACAACTTGTAAAAGATGTTTGGTTGTTCCTCTATCCAATAGCTTAGGTAGTAAGGAGTTTATGTTATGGCTGGAAATCAAATGTTTTGTAGAGAAAATGAACTTGATGAAAGTTTTAAACAATTAGCGTCATATATTCATATACCTGTAGGTGTCTTACTTCCATTTAAAAGCCAATGCTTTGTAAGACATTATAGTAAGGGTCAGGTTATTTACTTTTCGTCAGATGAAACGACGCATATCTATTTATTAATAGAAGGGAATATAATGAGAGAAAACTTTAATCTTAATGGTGATGTGTATCGTTATTTAAATAGAGAAAAAGTGTTATTTCCCTTAAACAATTTATTTCAAGATAAGGCGCCAAATGAAATGTGCACCGCATTGACGAATTGCGAAGTGATTGGCATACCTAAAGATTTAATTGAATATCTTTGTAAAAATCATGAGGATATCTTTGTAAGGTTATTTGAATTATTGAGTGCAACACAATGCCAACACATTGAATATAATATGGCGTTAACCAGCAAGCTTGCGAAAGAACGCGTAACAAAGATATTACGCTATCTTTGCCAAACAGTTGGTTATGATAATGATGAATTTTATGAAATTAAGCAATTCATGACGATACAACTGTTGAGCGATATGGCCGGTATATCTAGAGAAACCACAGGTCATATCATTAATGAACTTCGAGAGGATAAAGTTCTATTCAAAAGTAATAAAAACTGGTTAATCAGCAAAGATTTATAATGACACTTAAAAAATTTAATATTTCATAATTACTTTAGAGCGTTAGTTAAATGATATTCATATGAATTATTTAACTAACGCTTTTTGTTTTCTTAAAAAATTTACTAATATAAAAATAATACGTTGAAACGCTAAATATTCTGAAATAAAATTGAAATTCAAAAAATAACACCAAAAACAAATTTCATATATTTTGTGAATTATTAATAACATTTTAATTAACTCTTTTATATAAAAAGAAATTGTAGTATTATATTCTTTGTGATTATATAAATCACAAAATTTTTTTAGGGAGAGAAGTAATTTGAGAAAAAGAATGGATTTCGTGCCTAACAGGCACAATAAGTATGCCATTAGAAGATTTACAGTAGGAACGGCATCAATATTAGTTGGTGCAACATTAATATTCGGAGTGAATCATGAAGCTAAAGCGGCTGAGACTTCAACTGAATTAACTCAGGCACAAGCGGATGAAGATTGTTCGGGTATTACTGATCAAGGCCAGCAAGAAGAAATGTTAACAGAAACTCAAAACACACAAAACGACTATAACGAGCAACAACCAACTCAGCAAATAGACAACGATTGTATTATTGATGAAGTTCCTATGAACGAAGTTGAATATAGTGATGATGCATCATCCAAAGCCCAAGAAGAAGATGCTACATCATTAGAAAATGTTTCAACAGATATTAACACACGTAATACGGAGAATGAATCAGTTGACGCCCAATCAACTGATAACTGCATTGCAAATGAACAAACTTTTGACAACGAATCAGTGCAAGAACAAACAGATAACCAAGTGAACAACGACAATAACATAGATGAATTACAAAAAGCCCAAGAATATGAAACTCAAGAAGAAAATAATGATGCAAATCAATCATTGTCAGAATCAGCAGACTGTGAAAATGGTATTCAAGCAGGTTCTAACAATTACGATATAGAAGCAATAAGTGGTGTTTCCGAAAATAATAATGATGATTTAGATAATTCATCTGATGTCTCAGCTAATGGAGACGTTGCTGAAAATGTTTCAGCTTTAGATAGCAACTCAGATTGCGATTTATACGCGGATCGTAGCTTAGACTATGACACTGACTCAACAAGCAATGATTACAACACAGATAGTGATTACAATACAGATTGTGACTACGGCTCGGATCGTAGCTTAGACTATGATACTGATTCAACAAGTTATGATTACAACACAGATAGTGGTTACGACACAAACAGTGAATATAATACTGATTGTGATTACAACACAGATAGTGATTACAACTCAGACTGTGATTATAGCTCAGATAGTGATTCAGGCTTAGATTATGATTCAGATTCAAGCTATGATTCAGACTCAAGCTACGATTCAGACGCAAGCTATGATTCAGACGCAAGCTATGATTCAGACTCAAGCTACGATTCAGACTCAAGCTACGATTCAGACACAGACTGTGATTACAACTCAGACTGTGATTCAGACTCAAGTTATGATTCAGATTCGGACTATGATTCAGATTCAGATAGTGATTTAGATTCAGATAGCGACTCAGATTCAGACTGTGGTTCGGATTCAGACTGTGACTCAGACTCAGACAGTGATTCAGACTCAGATAGTGACTCAGATTCAGACAGCGACTCAGATTCAGATAGCGACTCAGATTCAGACAGCGATTCAGACTCAGATAGTGACTCAGATTCAGATAGCGATTCAGACTCAGACTGTGGTTCGGATTCAGACTGTGATTCAGACTCAGACAGCGATTCAGACTCAGACAGCGATTCAGACTCAGACTGTGGTTCGGATTCAGACTGTGACTCAGACTCAGATAGCGATTCAGACTCAGATAGTGACTCAGATTCAGATAGCGACTCAGACTCAGATAGTGACTCAGATTCAGACAGCGGCTCAGATTCAGACAGCGACTCAGACTCAGATAGTGACTCAGATTCAGACAGCGGCTCAAATTGTGATTCTGGTTCAGAACATAAAGTACCAGTAGCACCAACACAGTATCATGAAATGACATCTCATCATGACTCAAACCATCATTATAATAATCTAGTGATGGAGCAGCATCATAAGCAAGAACTACCAGATACTGGTTATGATGTGGCAAATAATGGTACGTTATTTGGAGGTATTCTTGCAGCATTAGGATCATTACTTTTAGTAGGAAGCAAACGTAGAAGTAAGAAATACTAAACCATCATTTACTATTTAATCTTTAAACCCGAGCTTTGGTGCTCGGGTTTTTCTATGAAATAAAACAAAGTAAATGTAAAATAGAATTGAACACGAATGAAGGAGTGAAGCACATGGCTTTAATGACACTGAATTATAGTTCACCGACAATAGGAATGCATCAAAATCTTACAGTCATCTTACCGGAGGACTCAACTTACTTTGATAGCTCCACTTCACCTAAACAACTTAAATCATTATTACTTTTACATGGTTTGTCGAGTGATGAAACCACTTATGTGAGATACACAAGTATTGAGCGCTATGCTAATGAACACCAGCTCGCAATTATTATGCCTAATGTAGATCATAGTGGTTACGCTAATATGGCCTATGGTCATAGTTATTATGACTATATATTAGAAATATATGAGTATGTACATCAAATTTTGCCACTCTCTAAAAAACGTGAAGATAATTTTATCGCGGGACATTCAATGGGTGGTTATGGAACGATTAAATTTGCGCTTACCCAACCAGATAAATTTTCCAAAGCAGCACCATTGTCTGCTGTATTCCAAGCGCAAACTCTCATAGATTTGGAGTGGATAGATTTTTCTGCTAAAGCTATCACTGGAGAGAATACTGATATTAAAGGTACAAATCTAGATACGTATCATCTTTTAGAACAAGCAATTGTTTCAAATGCGCAATTACCAGAACTTCTTATTATGTGTGGAACTGAGGATTTCTTATATGAAGATAATTTAGAATTTATTCGCACGCTTGATGAAAAAGGTATTAGTTATACATTCGAGGACAGCCCGGGTGAGCATAATTATGCATTTTGGGATAAGGCAATCAAAAGGGCTATTGAGTGGTTTGTAGAATAATTCAAGTTGAATATTAAAATTCAACGATTATCTAAAATATATTGAAATTTATATGAACTCAAAGCGCTTTCAGTTTGAAAATTCTACTCTGTGGTAGACACACAATATCCTAGTCATAATAAGATATTGTCTTATTGTATTAAGACAATGAATGACTTAGGTATAACTTTAGACACACATATCGTATTAAGTATGACTCTAAAGATTTTGTCAGTCGCTACTCTTATTTTCTTGAAATTGATATAAAAGATTATATGATTACGTAAAGATATTTAGTTTATAACCGTAGTAATCTTATTTCTTAGAAAATAATTTATTTACCCCGTGTCATAATTAATTTGACGCGGGGTATTTGTATTTAAGATTTTTCATCTTAAAAATTCAAAACCAAACAACTAAACCTAACTTTTAAAATGTAAAGAAAATGTAAAATTTTATAGAAAACTTAAAATAATTTACATTATATTGTTTTACAATCTTGCTAAGTTTAAAATAAGAGTAATATATTAAATGTTTTGAAGATTGGATTTCTAACTAGGAGTGACGCCATTGCTGAAATACTATATTTCTACAATTATAATTTTTATTGCGTTCTTATGTGTAAGTGGATTAGCATTAGCTATTAATTTAGAGTCAGAAGCATCAGTTGTTGCTGTAGGGGATAACTTGATTCATCCAGAAGTCTATAATGATGCGAAAACAGGTAAAAATAGTTTTGATTTTAAACCTATGTACGAGCTTGTTAAAAAAGATATAAAAAATGCAGATATTGCATACGTTAACCAAGAATCTCCGCTTGGTGGTGATGATAGACCTTATCATGGATTTAAGCGTTTTAATACACCTAGTAGTGTAGCTCAAGACTTAGTAGATACAGGCTTTAACTTTGTAAATGGCTCTAATAATCACGCAATGGATCAAGGTGAATCGGGTATCAATAACAGTATACATACATGGGATAAATTTAAAGACAAAGTTTTATTTACAGGTGTTTTTAACTCTCAAGAAGCTCGAGATGAGATTCCAACAAAAACAGTTAATGGTATAAAAGTATCAATGTTAAGTTATACATTTGGCACTAATGGTATTAAACCTTCCCATCCATACACAATTAATACATTTGATGAAACACAAATTAAAAAGGATGTTAAAGAAGCTAAAAAGCACAGTGATGCAGTGATTGTATCAGCTCACTGGGGCAACGAAGGTCATCATATGGAAAATAAAACTCAAGAAAGATACGCAAAAGTCTTTGCAGATGCAGGAGTAAATGTAGTTTTAGGAATGCATCCTCACGTTATCGAGCCGGTGAAATGGGTGAAAGGGAAAGATGGTAATAAAACGCTTGTCGCATATTCACTTGGTAACTTTTTAAACGGCCAAGCTACAGGTAATGAAAGCAATGATTTATTAGGGTGTCTTAATTTTAAATTAGTTAAAAATCCAAAAGGCGTTAAAGTGGAAAACGTGAAGTGGAGAAGTATGGTTAATCATTACGAATTAGCCAATGTATATGATAAGAATTCTAAAAAAGATTTTAAAATATATCCTTTACATGACTATAATGACAAATTAGCAGAGAAGCATGGCTTGCATTACGTTAATGGGGCAAATATGACTAAAGAGAGATTACAAGAAATCACTAAAGAAGTCATTGATAAAGAATTTTTAGATGATGAAAGCTTATAGAAGATAAAGATAAGCGCATAAACGTTTTAACGTTTATGCGCTATTTTTATTTCGTAACTTAAATTATTTAATAAACTCTATCGTAAAAGGCACAACGTAGTCTTCGCCTTTGAGTACAAATATGATTGCGACGATTGAATAAATGATCATTGCTATACCAAGGATGAACAATAAGACGACGCCTATAAGTACAAAGACTAAAACGGATGCAATAATTGTATAAATAAGATAACTAATTAAGTAATTAAGATAATTTTTACCTTGTTGATCGATAAAAGCAGAATCATCTCTTTTTAATACCCAAATAATGAGTGGCCCTAAGAAAGTTGTGAAAAATGATAATAACCAAATGACCATAGCAATCGTAGTTTCATTATCAGAAACATCTTTAAATGCATGAGGATTTTTAGATTGATTCACCAATTTCATATATAATTTAGCCCCTTTTTGTATGATTTACTTTAAATATATACATTTTAATTATTAAAGTAAATGACTAAATAATAGTAACTAAGGGTTATATTGTTCAAAGTAATTTTAATTATGTAACTGTTTCACGCGAAACGGTTACTTTATTGATAATGAAATCTGCAAGACACTACGAATATTGAATCATCCTTAATTTTGTATATTAATCGTTGTTCTATTGAAACTCTTCTACTGAAATAGCCTTCGTAGTTTCCTTTTAATGCTTCTGGTTTTCCAATACCATCAACACAACCATCTCTTGCAATACTTTTAAGTAAAGAATTCACTTTTTTAAAATAATTTTGATTGTGTTGTTGCCAATATTGATAATCTTTAAATGCTTGAGCTGTAAAAGCTACACTAAACTTACTCATTATCATCAATCTCTATTGTAATTGTTTGGTTATGATTCAATTCCATAATTGATTGATTTAAGTGAGACACATTAGCGAGATTGGATAGAAGGTACATCGTTTCCAACATCGCATTATAATCCTTTTCAGCTAAAATCACTGCATTTTCATTTTCCTTTGTCGTAATAGTGTAAGCCACACTATCCTCGTTCACTTTAGTAATAAGTTCTTTGAAATTCTGTCTAGCGTTTGAATAATTAACTGAAGGCATATTAACAGCTCCTTTAAACGTTGTACAATTTATTGTACAATGCTTCCGTTCTATTGTCATCAATATTTTTTGTCTATAAATCATATTGATGTTTAAAAATGATAAATTCGGACATACATCATATGTAACCATTTTCAAAAGCACTTAATAGAACTAATCATTAATTTTTGGAGGAATGTTTCGCATGACTAAAGAAATTAAACAAAATGTTGGCACAGTTGAAGTTCCTGATACAGTTGAATCTGCAGTTGCTTTAGAGTATTCATTTGTAGAAGCATTAGTGAAATTAGACGTAAATGTAACTGGTATTGCAGATGATAACAATGTAGACAATTTAGACAGTGAAACTCGTAAAAATGTAGGTAGTTATCAATCAGTTGGACATCGTCAAACACCTAGTGTTGATGACATTAAAAATGCTGAGCCACAAGTGATTTTCGCAGATGAGGATAGACATAAATCTATCTTTGAAGATTTAAATTCAATTGCACCTACAGTATTAGTTAAAAGTTTTGATGCAGACTATAAACAAAACAAAGAATCATTTGATTATATTGCGAAAGTTGTTTCTAAACAGTATGAAGGTAAAACAATTTTAGATAATCATGAAAAAGAAATTAAAGATTTAAGTTCTAAAGTACGTATAGATAAAGATGTTGCTACAATCGCCGGCGTTGTTACTGATCAAGATTTAATCATTCATGCTTCTAAATCTTATGTTGGTCAATTATTAGAAGATGTAGGTTTCAAAGCTGGTATTTCTAAAGAAAATGAAAATGATTTACCTGGATATATGGGTGCTGATTATCATAAATTGCCTATTAGCAAAGTTGCTGAAGTTAATCCAGAACGCTTAATTGTTATGGTAGATGAAGATAACCAAAAAGATTTCAATAACCTTAAAGAGTCAGATGTATGGAATCAATTAGATGCTGTTAAAAACAATCGTGTTCATGAAGTTAATCGTGAAACATGGGCTAAACATCGTGGTTTAGTAGCAGCAGAACAAATTTTAGAAGACATTACACAATTTACTGAGTAATAAAACGTTTAATTGTTCAAAACAATAAAGCATAAAGAAAATGCCCTCTTATCAATTCATTGATAGGAGGGCATTGTTATATCTCATTCAATTACAATGAGTATGAAACTCAATTTATTTATTTTGAGAAGCAAATGCTTTGGCAATTTCACTTAATTTTACTGGTGCATCTTCCACTGCCATTTTTACTTCTACATAGTGCATACGATCGCTATTTGAATTAATTTTTTCAAATGCACGCTTTAATTCCTCTGACGTGTTAACATCGTGTACTTCGACATTGTCTCCGCCAAATACTGCAGGTAAAGCTTTATAATCCCACATGCGTATATCATTATATGGTTCTTTCATACCATGAATCATTCTCTCAACAGTGTAGCCATCATTATTGATAACAAAGATAACAGGTTTCAAGTTTTGACGTATCATTGTAGATAATGATTGTACCGTTAATTGTAATGAACCATCGCCAATGAGTAAGACATTTCTACGTTGAGGGTCAGCAATTTGAGTACCTAATGTTGCTGGTAGCGTATAGCCAATTGAACCCCAAAGTGGTTGACCTATAAATGTATTATCTTTATGCATTGCTAAGTCATATGCACCGAAGAAAGATGTCCCTTGCTCTGCGATTAAGATATCGTCTAATTGTAAGAAATCTTGAATCATGTTGAAGTATGTTTCTTGAGTTAATGGATGATCACTTAGTTCATAATTATTCTTTTGTGGTCTTTCATATTGAGGGTAGTCGTTTTTATTTTCAAAATGAAGATCCTTCAAACCATGTACTAAGCTAGGTAATGTAACGTCATTCGCAACTGTATCATTCATCTTGAAGTTCTTATGATTAATCATCACGACATCATCAATGTCGAATTCGTAAGAGAAGCCAGCTGTTGCTGAGTCAGTTAATTTCGCGCCGATATTTAAGATCGCGTCACTATTATTAACATAATCTTTAATCTTATCTTCAGCAATTTCACCATCAAATACTCCAATATAATGAGGGTTTTCTTCATTAAAGGCACCTTTACCTAGTGATAATTGAGCGACTGGAATATTTGTTTGATTAACAAACTCTTCTAACTCTTTATGCAAGTTGAAACTATTAATTTCGTGTCCTGCAATAATAAGTGGTTGGTTCGCTGATTTCAATTTATCTTCAATCATATCAATATGTTTTTTAACATCTTGGTGAGGCATGTCTTCAGGTTGGAATGTTTCTGAAACTTCGATTTCAGCTAATGCAACATCAATTGGTAAGTGTAAGTGAACTGGTCGACGCTCTTGAATTGCTGCATTGATCAATCTAGGAATTTCAGTTGTTGCATTTTCAGGAGTGATGTAACCTTGAGCAGTTGTAATAGGTTCGAACATCTTTCTGTAATCATCAAATGTACCTTCACCAAGTGAATGGTGTACAAACTTTCCAGCTTCTTCTACTGCACGAGTTGGTGCGCCTGTGATAGCTATTACTGGTACACGTTCGGCATAAGAACCTGCAATGCCATTTACTGCACTAAGTTCACCAACACCAAATGTAGTGACCATAGCACCTAAACCATTGATACGTGCATAACCATCTGTGGCATAACTCGCGTTTAATTCATTCGTATTGCCAATCCATTCTATATGTTCATGTGAAATAATATCATCTAAAAAGGCTAGGTTAAAATCCCCGGGAACACCAAAGACTTTATCTACTCCGGCTGCATAAACTGCGTCCATTAAATATTGTCCTACGCGTTGTTTCATATTCAACTCCACCTTTGTATTGTATTTATATTACATCTAAAATATTATCTGTTATAATAATTAAAGTCAATAAACTTGACCTTTATTGAAAAGTTAAAAAAATCTGAAATTGATGACGAATAGCATTATTTTTATTATAATGACGATATTGAAGAGAAGGGAAAGTACACAAATGTCGATGAATAAAAATGATTATGAACACATGTTATTTTACTTCGCGTACAAAACTTTTATTACAACGGCAGATGAAATTATTGAAGAATATGGTATGAGTCGTCAACATCATCGCTTTTTATTTTTCATCAATAAATTACCAGGCATTACTATTAAAGAATTATTGTTAACTCTAGAAATATCTAAACAAGGCTCTCATGGAACGTTACGTAAATTGAAAGAAGAAGGTTTGATTTATGAAGAAACGTCTGAAGTGGATCGTCGTGTAAAAAAATTATATTCTACACAAAAAGGCGATGCGTTAATTCATAAGTTGAATAAAGCACAAGATGATTTATTTCATCAGACCAAGCAAAATGTTGGTAATGACTGGTATGCCATAATGGAAGAATTAGCGAATTATCGTGAAGGATTTAAAACAGTAGAACATTTAAAGGAAACTGATAAAAGCTGAGACTGTATGAATGACGGTCTCAGCTTTCTTTGTTTTCAAAATATATATAATGATGATTATTGGCTATTCTTTTTAATTAAACTTACAACTAATGCAATAAAACCTACTGGGATTAATAAAATAAGTAATGCATTTAACCCTAAAGCACCTAATACCATTGCGATTCCTCCTCATTTGGTTTAGTTACTTAATTCTAGGTTAATTAGGTAATAAGTGTTATTCAATGATTTGTAGGTTAACTTTCAATAATGTAAGAAATAAAAAAGGTAAGTATGTTTTAAATGTTTACTACAACTAAATAAAAAAGTATTGCTTTTAACAGAAAATGGTATATTATTGTTTTATATTAATTCATTTTTAAGGGGAAATGGTATGAAAATATTAGGACATACTCGTGCATTTTCATTTAGAAAAGTGACTTTGGGAGCAGTCACTGCTTTAATTGGATTAGGCACTATAGGCGCAATGGGTAATCAAGCTCAAGCTAGTACGCACTCGAGTTATTCACAATCTCATCGAACAACGACTAATGGTAAAAGTACATCAACGCAATCGAGGGTTAAAACAACTACAGTTAAACCGAAAGTAACATCTACAAAGGTAGTTAAGCCAGTTCATCAGACAAGCAAAGTTCAAACTACTAAGAAAGTCGTGCCTACTAAACAATCGACTAAGAGTATAAAACCTGTAGTTACGAAAGCACCAACTAAACAAGCTACGAGTAGTAAAACTTCAGTTACTGTATCCAAAGCACCCACAACTTCTACGGGTAAAACGACAACTACTAAGTCAGTTACTACTCGACCAAAATCTACATCAGCAGTAAAATCTACATCTACTAAGCCGACAGCTAAAACTTCAACTTCAAGAACATCATCAACATCTAAAAAATCAACTACTACGACTAAAGCAACAAAGTCTACTACAACTACGAAACGTACGTCGTCATCAACATCGGGAAGTAAGAGTGGAACGACAACATCTCGCACAACAACACCAAGTAAGTCGACCGCTACTCATAAAAGCACATCTACTCGCACAAGTTCGACTAAAAAGTCTACAACATCTACAACAAAGCCATCTACTACAAAATCAACTTCAACGTCGACAAAGCCAATATCGTCAACTAAGAAATCAACTACGACAACGACTAAACCTACAACTTCAACAACGAAGTCTACAACTTCAGCAACAAAATCAACTACGACACCGACAAAACCATCAACATCAACTAAGCAGCCTACTTCAACACCGGCAACTACCGTGCCTACCACTAATCAAACAGATAATAATCAAGAAATGATCGGTACTGCACCAGAAGGACACATAAAAGATAAGTATCAATCAATGACACAACTTGAGAGTGAAACGGTGGAAGGTGTAGATTGGAAAAAAGATACAAGAGATAATGGTACGAAAGTACTTATTGTTGCGCCACATGGAGGAAACATTGAACAAGGAACGACAGAAGCAACGAAAGCTTTGGCGAAAAAAGGAAATTATGATTATTTCTCTTTTGAAGCTATAAGACCTAAAAATAATACTGAATTACACGTTACTTCAACGCATTATGATGATCCTACTCTTAACCAAATGATTCAAAATCGCACAGCTACAATTTCTATTCATGGTGCAGCTGGTACAGATCAAATTATTTATTTAGGAGGACCACCTTCCACTTTAAGAGATGAAATGGAAACACAATTAAAAAGTAGTGGTTTTACAGTGATGGCTCCACTTGATTATATCGGAGGAGTAAAGAAAAATAACTTTATAAACAGAGAAGAAAACAATACAGGTGTTCAACTTGAGCTAACAACTGCACTCAGAAAAGCTTTCTTCAATAATGGTGATACAAGTACTAAGAATCGTTCTAATGAAAGTAATTGGACGCCGCTGATGCAGACATTTGTTGATGCGTTATATACGAGTATCAACAATATTTACCCAAATCATTAATTTTGTAGAAGTAAATTAATTCAAAAACTATATAACAATATTGTCATAATAGGGCTAAAGGATGATTTCGATAGCCCTATTATTTTTTATATTTATAACTATTAGAAATTGTTCAAATTTAATAAATTGATTTGAAAAAAATTCTTTTATAAATGGTAAGAAGGGAAATGTTTGATTTTGAAAAAGAGAATATCAATAAGTACCTCCAGTAAAATGAAATTATCAATACTTATTTGCTTAGTCATTTTAATAATTGGAATCACTAGCGTCTGTGCTATAACACATGAACATAAGTATTCTGCAACGCATCACTCAAAGTTGCATCATGTACCACTGATTGTAGGTCAAGGAGAAGATAAGGGACAGGCATCCACTGTCAATCTTGAGCCTTCAGAATCAGCACAAGAAGATGTACATCATAAAGACCGTTTTAAATCTATGACTGATTTATTTAAGCATACAAAACGGAATGTGGATTGGAAGAAAGAAGTTAAAAAAGTAGGAAGTCATGTATTAATTATTGCGCCTCACGGAGGAAACATTGAAGCGGGTACCACAGAGTTAACTAAATTAATAGCTAAAGATAATCACTATGATTATTTTTCATTTACCGTTTTAAGAAAAAAACATGCTGAAGATTTGCATGTCACTTCAAGTCATTATAATGATCCTACATTATTAAATATGGTTAAATCTAAAGATTATGCAGTTTCCATACATGGTGCTAAAGGGGATAAACCTGTCATTTATCTTGGAGGATTAGATACACCTTTAAAAGAAGCAATTAAAAAACAATTAGTTAAACATCATTTTGTTGTTAAAATCGCACCAACTTATTTAGGTGGAGACTTAAAAGAAAATTTCATTAATGAAGATATCAAAGGGAAAGGTGTGCAACTTGAATTAACGACAGCTTTAAGAAAATCTTTGTTTGTGAATGAGAAACTATCCGCGAAATCTAGAATCAATCGAAGTAATTGGTCACCAGCGATGTATCGTTTTTCAGATGCCATTGATAAAGCGGTACAACAAGTTGATGATTCAGGAAAAGATAGATAAAGTGCGGCTATATGAAAGAATATTAAATACAAAAATTAAAATAGTAGAAAATAAAAAATCTCAGAATCGCAAGTGCTTTTCTGAGATTAGTCTCTAATATATTTTAGAAAGTTTTAGCTAGTTCTTTTGCTTCTTCAACGCCGGCTAATTTGATTTCTTCAGTCTTTTCAGGTTCAGCGTTATGACCTTCAATAATAACAGTTTCGTATGAAGGTACACCTAGGAATGTCATAATGTTTCTTAAGTATCGGTCTCCAGATTCAATTTCTGCAGTCGGTCCTTCGCTATAGTATCCGCCTCGAGATTGAATGTGAAGTACCTTTTTATCAGTGAGTAAACCTTGAGGTCCTTCTGAAGTGTATTTAAATGTTTTACCAGCTACTGTAATTGCATCGATATAAGCTTTTAAAACAGGTGGGAATCATAAGTTCCACATTGGGCTAACAAATACGTATTTATCAGCTTCTAAAAATTCATCAAGAATGGCTCCTAAACGAGTAACTTTTTTACTTTCTTCAGAAGTAAGTTCTTCGCCTTTTGCAGCTTTTCCCCAACCAATTAATACATCTTTATCAATATGAGGAATATCTTCAGTAAATAAGTCGATGTGTTTAACTTCATCTCCTGAGTGATTATCTTGATAAGCGTCGATGAAAGCTTTGCCAGCTGCCATAGAATTTGAAACGAGTTCATCGAGTGGATGAGCTGTAATGTATAATAATTTTGCCATTTTTTAGTTCTCCTTAAATGTTGTATAGTTGATATAATAATTATACTTAGTCGGGGAGATTTCACAATATGTTAAATTAAAAATCATCCTAATGGACTATAAAATAATTCTATATGTGCCTATTTCTACAAGAACACAATTTATTTTCATGAAATTAATATTATCTGAATTTGAAGTTTTTAAAATTAACTTTAAAAAGTGTATAATAGTATTAAAGATTTGAACAGCTTACATGTTCATATTAAGCATCCTAGAAAGGAGTGTAACAGATGAAAAAATTAGCAGTTATTTTAGCATTAGCTGGCGCAGCTTATTATGGTTTTAAAAAATACCAAAACCATGTTAACCAAGCACCAAATATCGAATACTAAAATTTACTTATCAAAGTAAGTGATTATATTGAAGATAAAAGACAAAATCCATTTGGATTTTGTCTTTTTTTGTAAATTTCGGGTATATATATTGATATAGGAAATGAATATCAACTTATTGAAGTAGGGGGCTTTCATTTTCAAAAGCATCAAGAATCCACAATAGTTAAGAGGGGTGGAAAGATGTCTAAAATTTTATTAACTGGGGCCTCGGGATATATCGGTGGTCACCTTAAAGATAAATTAAAAGATCAACATGAAATCATCGCGATTTCTAGAAATACGAGTAACAAACAGAATGAGGAGAATGTTACTTGGAAATCTGCAGATTTATTTGATTTAGATGAAATTACTGAAGTAATGGAAGGGATCGATACAGCCATTTATCTCGTCCATTCAATGATGCCATCAGCAAAGTTAACACAAGCTAACTTTGAAGATATGGATGCACTGCTTGCAGATAACTTCGCACGTGCAGCGAAAAAGCAGGGTGTTAAACATATTGTCTTTATGAGTGGTTTGATTCCAGATGACAATCATTTATCAGCTCATTTAAGAAGTCGTCTTGAATGTGAAAAGATTCTTGGTGATTATGGTATTCCGGTTAGTACATTACGCGCTGGATTAATTATTGGTGCGAAGGGAAGTTCTTATCCGATACTTAAGCGTTTAGTTGAACGTTTACCAGCTATGGTATTACCTAGTTGGGCATATAACATGATAGCACCAGTAGCGATAGAAGATGTCATAGATGGGTTAGCAGCACTTGTTGAACGCTCTCCATCTGAAAATGAATCTATCGATATTAGTGGGCCTGAGACAATGAATTATAAAGAGTTGATTCAGCGAACAGCTAAAGTATTAGACAAACCATTACCTATGCTTGACTTGCCCATTATACCGATAATTGTAAGTCGTTATTGGGTTCAATTGATTTCAAGTGTACCGAAAGAAATGGTTTATCCGTTAATGAATAGTTTAATTCATGATATGGTACCGCATGATAAACGCATCGTACCTAAATTGTCATTAGGAAATATTACATTTGAAGATAGTGTGAAACGTGCTTTAGACGAAGAGAAAGAAGAGAAAAAGAAGAAGGCGAAACAAAGTTCTAGTCACTCTAAATCTAAGAAAGAAGAAATTAATGATGTGCGCGCCATCACACGATTTGAAATTCCTGATGGATATAGTATTAAAGATGTGACAACGGAATATGCTCGTTTCATAAATAATATTACATTGCACTTAGTGAAAGGTACGATTAATGAACATGAATTCAATATGAATGTACCTTTTATTAATAAATTTATTTTGAAAATGAAAAAAGATGAACATGACTCAAGTGAAGAAATGGCAGTATATCGCATTGTCGGTGGCGATTTAGCACATGCGGATAATGGAGGAAATGCACGTTTCGAATTTCGCAGATTGAGAAATACAAATGAAGGGATTATTGCCCTTCAAGAATATGAACCAACATTACCATGGGTCGTTTATAAATTAACACAAGCGAAAGCCCATAAAACGGTAATGAACATATTTAAGAATAGAATGGCAAAATTATCAAAACAAAAGAAAGGATTAGGTGAGCAAGATATGACAAGAAATATTATTATTGGTGTTTCAGTAGCAGTTGCATTAGTGGCAGGAGGAGCAGGAGCGTTTGCTTTAATTAAGCGCAATCAAATGAAAAAAGAAAGTATGTCAAACGCAGAATTATAAATAGTTGGTAATGACAACTTATTGTACTTCTATCCAGATGAAAATGATCTAAATAGCGTAATGAAAAATATAAAGAAAACTTAGATTTATAAGCATATCAACCAGTTAGGGCACTAAGATGTTCTAACTGGTTTTTCATTAAAAAAGACGACCTGGCATATTCCAAGTCGTCTTTATCATTAAATATCTGAATTATTGTTGATTTTGATTAGATGTTACATCATTTTTGAAAAAGTCGAAGATGTTTTGAGCACTCTTAGTGTTTTCCATGTTGCCTTTAAACTTGCTAGATCCTGGACCGTAAGCGTAAGTATTCACATCTTCACCAGTATGACCGTTTGTAGTCCATCCAGTGTGGGACGCATCATTGATTGGTTCTTGGATGGCATTTTGTAATTTTGTAGTAGCTTCTGCTACTTTAGGATCTTTATCATCTTTACCTTCTTTTTGAAGTTTGCGTAAATCTTTGGCAGCTTGTTTCACTTTATCCATTTGTTTGCTAGGGAAGTCAATGCCGTAACCTTCGTTGATGACTTTTTCAGGGTCTTTTCCTGCAGCAATTTCTTTAGTCATATACATACCAGAATGTTTCATTTTATGAATAGCTTCTGGATTCCATTTGTAATCTTTACCTTTAGCAATCGTCATACCACCAGTTGAATGGTCAGCTGTTGCCACAACTAAAGTATCTTTATGTGTTTTCGCATAGTCGATAGAGTTTTGGAATGCTTTTTCAAAGCCTCCCATTTCTGACATTACACCAGTAACATCATTTGGATGTGCAGCTTTATCGATAGAAGCACCTTCAACCATTAAGAAGAAGCCTTTATTGTTCTTATCTAGTTTACTTAATGCACTTTGTTCCATATCTACAAGTAAAGGATTTTTAGATGGTGCATCAATTTGAAGAGGCATATCTTTCTCAGAGAAAGTTCCTAATACTTTGTCACTTTGAGAATTAAGAAGTTGTGTTTTATTACTTACTAAATCATAACCGTCTTTTTTGAATTTTTTATCAAGGTTGCCATTTTCTTTACCGAAGTATTTAGAACCGCCACCTAGGAGAACGTCTACTTTATGTTGACCGTTAATTTTATCATTATAAAATTGTTGAGCAATTTCATCTTTTTTATCACGAGAGTCAACATGTGATGCGTAAACAGCAGGAGTTGCATCAGTAAGTTCAGCCGTTGTAACTAAACCAGTTGATTTACCTTGCTCTTTAGCTTGTTCTAAAACAGATTTTAATGCCTTTTTATTATTATCAACGCTGATTGCGCCATTGTATGTTTTATGACCAGTCGCGAAAGCAGTTCCGCCCGCAGCTGAATCTGTTACGTTTTCTTTTGGATCATTAGGATATGTACGATTTGTACCTTTAAGGTATTTATCAAATGCAGTTGCATTCATTTTTTTAGCGCCAGGTTGATTTTTATAATAACGATATGCTGTATTGAAAGATGGGCCCATGCCATCGCCAACCATGAAAATAACATTCTTAGGATTCTTAGTATTACCAAATGCTACTGCATCATCTTGTCCTTGCTGTCCTTGAGCATTTTCACCTGGACCCGCACCACTTCCTGAAGCATGTGATACATTTGAAGCACCTAATACAGATGCAGCTACAATAGAACTTGCTATCGTTGTTTTACCAAATTTATTAATGAAACTCATAATTAATGTGCCCCCTAAATAAGTTATGTATTGCATTTTTAAGTATAGGGTATGAACTTTGATTAAAAGTAATTTTTAAGTAAATGAATTGTAAATGTATATAAATTTGAAAAGAATTTAAATTCTAATTGCTTAAAATTAAATTGAGTTATTATACTAAAAGATACAGAGATTACCTTTTTTCATTCAATATTTTAGGACAAAAAATTGTATGAATCGTGTTTATTTAAAAATGTATTTTTTAGATACAAACATGTAAAATAGTGATAAATAGAAATTTTATTATAAAACGATGAGGACGAAACAACCTCAAAGAAGGTGAAATAATGATACTTGTTATGTTATCTCCAATATTGATTATTGGATTTATAGCTTTAGGTATTTTTGAAGAAAGAAGAAGAAGTAAAAAAGCTCAAGATCAAAAAGACCAAATTGAAAAAGATAAAAATAAAGTTTATGATTCAGAAGAGAACAAATAGTTAAAGTATGTCGTTGAAAGGTGAACAGTTATGAAGATTCTCATAGTCGAAGATGATTTAGTTATTGCTGAGAGCTTGGCTAATGAACTTTCAAAATGGAATTATGAAGTGAATGTTGTTGAAAACTTTGATCAAATTATGGAAGATTTTCGTGAAACAGAACCACAACTAGTATTATTAGATATCAACTTACCTACACTCAATGGATTTCATTGGTGCCAAGAAATGCGCAAAGAATCTAATGTTCCTATCATGTTTATTAGTTCGAGAACGGATAATATGGATCAAATTATGGCTATTCAAATGGGTGGCGATGACTTTATTGAGAAACCATTCAATTTATCGCTAACAGTAGCGAAGATACAAGCGTTACTTCGCCGTACATACGATTTATCCGTATCAAATGATGAATTAGATGTGAAAGGTTGCAAGTTGATTCTCGATGAGGCGAAACTCGTAAAGGATGATGACGCTGTTCAATTGTCATTAACAGAACTTCAAATTTTGAAAATGTTATTCCAAAATGAAGGAAAATACGTGAGTCGTACAGCATTAATTGAAAAGTGTTGGGAATCTGAAAACTTTATTGATGACAATACCTTAGCAGTTAATATGACTAGATTACGCAAGAAGTTATTATCTATAGGCGTTGATGATTTTATTGAAACTAAGAAAAATGTCGGATATAGGGTTTAATGATTATGTTGCTATCTTTTATAAAATCGATTCGAAATGAGATTACAATTATATTTTGTATATTTTTATTATTTGCATTAATATTTTACTTATTTTCATTACCATTTAGTGCCTTCGGTCTTGCGTTAGGAATCGTATTACTCATCATTTTTATTCATTGGTGGGTAAAGTACCTTGGATTTAAGAGAAATGAGGATCTTAAAGAGAAGATAGATAATTTGGAAAATGAATTAACTGAAGTAAAAAATCGCCAAGTAGAATATCGTAATGATGTTGAAAGTTACTTTTTAACATGGGTACACCAAATTAAGACACCTATCACAGCGTCACAACTATTACTCGAACGTAATGAAGAAAATGTTGTCAATCGCGTAAGACAAGAAATTGTTCAAATTGATAACTATACAAGCTTAGCATTGAGTTATTTAAAATTACTCAACGAAGAATCTGATATGACAATTTCATCAGTGACAGTGAATGAATTAATACGTCCGCTAATCATGAAATATCGAATTCAGTTTATCGAACAACATACTAAAATTCACTATAAAAAGTGTGAAGCAACTGTTTTAACGGATGCACAATGGGCGTCTATTATGATAGAACAAATTTTAAATAATGCTTTGAAGTACGCGCGTGGAAAAGATATTTGGATTGAATTTGATTCTGCTAAACAAACACTAATCATTAAAGATAATGGTGTAGGTATCAGTAAAGCAGATATTCCTAAAATATTTGATAAAGGCTATTCTGGTTACAACGGCAGACTTAATGAAGAATCAAGCGGCATAGGATTGTTCATTGTTAAGCATATTTCTAATCATTTGAATCATGAGGTCGATGTAGATTCAGAACTTGGTGAAGGTACGACATTTAAAATACATTTTCCCAACGAAGATTAGCTAACTTTCAAAATTGTAAGTTTGCCAACAATATTTGTAAGAAATTATGAATGTTGTTGGCACTTTTTTATTTTATGATATTAAGTGAAATGAGAAAGGGGCATTCGTGATGTTATTAGAAGTGAAAAATGTAAAAAAAGTATATGGAAGAGGACTTAACTCAACTACCGCATTAAATAATATGAATTTAGAAATTGATGACGGCGAGTTTGTAGCTATCATGGGTGAATCTGGCTCGGGAAAATCTACGCTACTCAATCTCATTGCGACATTCGATAAGGTAACAGAAGGTTTTATTTCGCTTAATGGAACCGCAATCAACAAACTGCGAAATAAAGAAGTTGCCCGTTTTCGTAGAGAAACTTTAGGATTTGTCTTTCAAGATTTTAATGTCTTAAACACTATGACCAATAAAGACAACATTCTAATGCCACTTGTCCTTTCAAATGAACGTCCTAAAACAATGAATGAACGACTTGAAACAATAAGCACTCAATTAGGTATTAATGATTTGTTGGACAAATATCCATACGAAATCTCAGGCGGGCAAAAACAGCGAATTGCTATAGCACGCGCACTCATCGCTCAGCCTAAATTATTACTAGCCGATGAACCTACTGGAGCACTAGACTCCAAAACTTCTAAAAACCTTATGAAATTATTTCGAGAAATTAACCAAAATAATCAAACTATCTTAATGGTGACACATTCTAATATCGATGCGTCATATGCTGAAAGAGTTATTTTTATTAAAGATGGGAAACTTTATCATGAAATCTATCGTGGTGAAGAATCTCGAGATGAATATCAGAAACGGATTGCAGATAGCTTAGCTATCCTAAATGGAAGAGGTGATTAGTGTGCCATTCAAGATGATATGGACAATGGTTAAACGTGGTTTCGTTACACAAAGGCACATCATTATCCCTTTTATTATCGCTGTGAGTATTATGTTTGGAATAGAGTATATACTTTTGTCAATTACGTTTAATCCCTATTTAATGAAGCAACAACCATCAATGAGGATTTCAGCAATAATCGGTAATGTTTTAATGAGTATGCTAACATTAATATTTTTAATGTACGCAAATAACTTTGTTATTAACCAAAGAAAAAAAGAATATGCTTTAAATATGATTCTAGGTATGGAGAAAAAACATCTAAGATCAGTAATTCTTTTAGAACTTGTTGTTCAGTTTCTCGTATCAGCAGTATTAAGTATTGTAGGAGGTTATCTTTTTGGACAATTATTATTCATGTCTATAAATAAAATAATTGGTATAAAACAACCTAATTTATCAGATTATCCATTTGATTCCCTTGCAATGATAATTACGTTATCACTGCTTTTGGCACTCATGTTTTTATTATTCATTATAAATAACTTTAAAGTTTCATTGAAAAAACCTTTGAAAACTATTGAAAAATCAAAAATGAATGAAAGAAAAATACCCAAAGTTCTTATAATTATAATCACTATAATTGGGATATTAACTATTGGTTATGGTTATTATTTAGCATTGAAACCAAATACTACTTTAGGCTCTATAGCTAATTTATTTATAGCTATCTTTAGTGTACTAGTAGGAACATATTGCTTATTTATAAGTATAGGTACTGTTTTTCTTGAGAGATTACAGAAAATTAAACAATTTTACTATAAACCATATAATTTTTTCTTTTTAGCAGGCCTTAAGTCACGAATAAAAAGTAATTCTATAGGGTTAGCAACTATATGTTTTATATGTACTTTTCTAATTGTCACACTTAGTATGACGATTTCAACCTATCGCAATTTGGATGGTAGGTTAGATCAAATTTTACCTAATGATTATTCGGGTTATTATTATGGTGATTATCTTAAAGAACAATCGCTTCGAAAACAAATTAAGAATTTAGAAAAAGATGTTCATAAGTATGCACCTACAGATAGTTTTAAAGTATATGCTACCGATTCGATTAAAGCTGTATTAAAAGGCAATAACCAGCATAAAATCGTCAAAAAAGCTGATTCATCATACGGTAATTTAGATTTAAATAAAAAAACTAATTTAGACGTATTCATGAATATTTATAATTTGACAGATTATAATAAATATAATAAAAAACTGAAACTATCAGATAATGAAGTTGCAATTAGCACAAAGGTGGGTTTATTTAAAAAATTTAAGACTCTTCGGATTCTAGGAAAAACTTATAAAGTGAAACACATAAATTCTACTAACATAGATAATGTAATGTACACTGATAGCATGATAGTAATAGTTAAAAATAGAAAGTTAATGTATGATATTGTAAAGTCCTATAATAATCCTAAATCTAATAATAAAAAGATTGCAAATGTGATAAAATCAAGTGTAGAATTCAATGCTATGAAGAATAAAAAGGTGTTAAATAAACATCTTGACAAAATTGGTCCGCGAAATAAAACTGTTATACATTCTAAAGAAGACTATAAGAATGTATGGATTCAGATTAATGGTAATCTTATCTTTATAGGTAGCTTAGTTTCATTTGTGCTACTTATTGGGATATTCCTAATGTTATATTATAAACAAGTTTCCGAAGGATATGAAGATAGAGAAGAGTTTCGTACAATGAGGCAAGTTGGGTTAGATGAACATTTGATTAAGAAAACTATAAACAAACAAGTGATTTGGGTATTTTTAATTCCTATAATCATTGCAATCATTCACTCGTTAGCTGCCTTTAGAATTATACATTCTTTATTAGGGGTTGAAGGAATATTTGACATAGGCCTATTTGCTACAAGCTATTTAGGTGTTGTAATAGCATTTATCGCTATATATTCTCTTATGTACTGGGTAACTTCACGTATTTACTATATGATCATTAATAATAAACATTAATATTTCAAAGGCTAAGACATGCTTATCGTGTCTTAGTCTTTTTTATACACTATAAAACTTGTATTTCTAGTGCTAATATTGTTTTAAATTTAATTGAAATGACCTTTATATTTTCATGAAATTAATAACTTCAAATAAAATGTTAAATTCTTTTTTTTAATTTTTAAGAATAAATCTAAATTTTTAGGGTATTAAACAAATATCTTGCAAAGGAGGAATTATAAACATGATAAAACGTACTGTTGAAAAAGTTCTATCTTGGATAGGAAATATACTCCATCTTTTATACTTAGGTTTTATTGCTTTAATGGTTTCAATGATGGGTAATAAAGATTTTAAACATGAAATGATTCATAATACTCAAGATTCAAATCAAGGTGTATCATCTGACCAACTTAATCAGTCATATGGAATGTTATCAAGTATGGGTACATGGTACATCATTGGTTTTATAGTATTATTAATTCTTGCAATTATTGCTACATTATTAATCAGTAAAAAATCTAAAATTGCAGGTATCATCTTATTAATCGTAGGTGTTATTGCGTTACTTACTTCAAGTTTCTTAGCAGGTATTTTATGGATAATTGCAGGTATCATGCTATTAGCACGTAAACCTAAAAATGATCCAAATCATCAATACAATGATAATCACAATGCCTATGCAAATAATGAGCACCATAGAAATAACAACCACAATGAATATGACAGAAACAATAATTACAATAACAATCATAATGAATATGATAGAAATCATAGTCACGACGACAATCATCATAATCATGATCACCATAATGCTCATGATAATACACATTCTCATGACAATTATCAAAATAATGAGCACTATGAAAATGGTGACAGACAAGTTAATGAGAAGAATAACTCATTTATTTTATCTGATGATGACAAAAAGCAAGAACAACAAGAAATTAAAGATCAATATTCACACAATAGTGACAGAGAGTCTCGTGATTTAAACAATCATTCAAAAGATAATCATCATGATTTTAATTCTAATGACACTAAACGTGATGATTTTATTAAAGAAGAAGAGCGTCATCGTAAAAACGAAAAAGAAGACAATCCATTTAAATATTAAATTAATAACTGTATAAGTTTATTAAGTACAAAGACCGATCCACCAAAATGAGTGGGTCGGTTTTTTCAATATCTATAAATATATGATGAACGAGTTTCTTCCTATTATATAATATAAAACTTTGAACAGATTTATTATCGAAAATGAAATTTACATACAACTATTGAAAATGTTAATGAATTAGTCTAGAATTTTTCGATGCACACAATTCAATGTACATTTAAAAACGAAGTTTAAATGATTATATTTAAGTCTATATATTTTTGCATGCTAATGTTCAAAATGATTGAGGGAGGAATTATTGAGGATGAATTGGATATCGATACTCTTATTCATTCTGGTAGTAGGTGGTATTTCATTATACGCTTATCTACAATCGAAAAAAGTTAAAACAGATAGTTCAGATGGTTACTTTATGGGAGGTAACAGTCTGACAGGATTCACAGTTGCTTCGACGATTATTATGACTAATTTATCTACGGAGCAAATCGTGGGACAGAATGGACAAAGTTATTCACAAGGTATGGAAGTTATGGCATGGGAGGTTACTGCAGCTGTAGCGGTTGTACTATTAGCTTGGGTCTTCTTACCTAAATATTTACAATATGGTGTTACGACTATATCTGAATTCTTAGAATTAAGATATGATACTTTTACTAAGCGATTTGTATCTATCTTATTTATTTTCACATACGTCGTTTCATTCTTACCCGTTGTACTTTACTCTGGTTCACTCGTGTTCAACAAAATGTTTAACATTGATAAATATTTAGGAGTAAGCAGTACAACTGCCGTTATCATTATTTCCTTGGTCATAGGCGTTGTAGGAATCATCTATTTATTTGTCGGTGGTTTATCTCTTAGCGCATTCAGTGACTCTATTTATGGTATGGCGCTTATTATCGGTGGACTTGCGATTACAATTCTAGGTCTCGGACATCTAGGTGACGGTAATTTTATCCATGGTTTCGATAAAATGGTTCAAAAAACGCCAGAGAAATTGAATGGCTTCGGTAAAATCGATTCTGATATTGTGCCATGGCCTACGTTATTCTTCGGTATGTTCTTCAACAATTTATTCTTCTGGTGCGCAAACCAAATGATTGTTCAAAAAGCGCTTGCTGCTAAGAACTTAAAGGAATCACAAAAAGGTGCTATATACTTAAGTTTATTCAAGGTGTTCGGGCCTTTATTTACAGTGCTTCCAGGAGTAGTTGCATATAACTACTTTAATGGCAGTATTAAAACTCCAGACAATGCGTATCCAGCGCTTGTAAGTTCAGTACTACCTGATTGGGCTTTCGGTTTATTTGGTGCCGTGATTTTCGGTGCAATCTTAAGCTCATTTGTAGGTTCATTAAACAGTACAACGACATTACTTACGCTTGATTTTTATAAACCCATCTTTGGAAAGAATAAATCTGATAAACATATTGCACGTGTAGGTCACATTGCGACAATCGTTATTGGCGCAATTGTAGTAGGGCTTGCGCCAGTCATTTCATTATTCCCAAGTGGTTTATACGCTGTTGTACAACAATTCAATGGTGTTTACAGTATGCCAGTACTCGTACTTGTGTTAGTCGCATTCTATTCTAAGAAGACATCTAAGTTAGGTGCTAAAGTTGCACTTGCTACACACATTGTAATATATGCGATTGTGAGTCTCGTATTTACAGAAATTAACTATCTATATACATTCAGCGTATTATTCTTTGTAGATTTAATTATTGTATTAATGTTCAATAAGATTAAACCTTCTAGTGAATATGACTTAAAATCACGTCAAGCACAGGTCGATATGACACCATGGAAATATCGCTATGTTGCTGGAATAATTATCTTGGCATTAGTGGTAATAAGTTATATCATCTTTTCACCACTCGTACTTGCGAAATAAATGTTACAATTGGAACTTGATAAATAAATGAATAGAAGTGTACGTTGGCACGCTAGAGGTAGTGTTAACGTACACTTTATCTATATTAAATTTAATTTTCCTGAAAATGAAAAACGAAAGGAGGTTCTAACGCATATGCATACAGTCGGCATCATACCTTCACCAGGTGTTGCACATCATCATGCGAAGAGAATCATACCAAAAGTAAAAAAATTGCTTACTGAACGTATCGAAGGTGATAGCCATTGGAACTTCGATATTAAAGTAGATTTAATGATAGGTTCAGCTGAAGATGTACATGAAAGTGTGGACAAGGCCGCTCAATTAAAGGACGACCATCACTGGGATTTAGTCATCTGTTTAACTGATTTACCGAGTATTTCTGATAATAAAGTCGTGATTAGTGACTATAATAATGATAAGCAAGTAGCTATGTTATCTCTACCTTCACTTGGCTTTATGAGTTTGAACAGTAAATTAGTTAAGACTGTGACATCTTTGATTGAACAGTTATACTATGAAGATCCGAAAAGTAAAAATGCGCCACATCCATTTGTACGCATGAAATCAGTTGAACCTAATGAAGATGAATCTGAAAAAAGACGTTACATTAATACATTATTTATCATTAGTTGGATTCAACTTATTGGTGGTTTAACACGAGCCAATCAGCCATGGAAGAATATCTTTAATTTTAAAAAGATTATCTCCGTTGCATTTGCTACAGGTACGTATATTTCAATTTTCTCTATGCCTTGGGAACTCAGTGTCATTTATTCACCTTTCAGACTCATACTGCTTATGATTATTGCGATATTAGGTATGGCAGGTTGGTTACTATACGCACATCAATTATTAGAAAGAAAGACTGCGAAATCCCAACGCGTTTATCGTTATATCTATAACTCAACGACACTAGTTACATTGAGTGTGATTACTTTAATGAATTATTTTATTCTATACATTTTACTCATTATCAGTATTACGCTATTTGTACCAGTTGATTTATTTAATAGTTGGACAAGTGCAAAGGCACAGTTTACCTTTACTAATTATCTAAGATTGATTTGGTTTGTAGCATCATTAGGTTTATTAGCAGGTGCTATGGGTTCTACAGTTGAAGATGAAGAAAAAATACGACGCATTACGTATTCATATAGACAATATCATCGATATAAAGAGGCAGAAGAAGAACAAAAAGAACAACAACAATCTCAAGATGTATCACATCAGAAAGTTGAACAACAAGCTTCAAGTAATGACCAGCAAGATGAACAATATGAAGGTAAAAAACAAGGTCACAGAGAGGAGGATGAGTAATGGCAGATTTGGAGAAAAGAACGGTTGGACTAGTTGTAGCGCCAGGGGTTACAGAACGCTTAGCAGAAAGTTTGATGGAAGAGTTGCCAGATATGTTGTCTGAACAATATAACAACGAAAAAGAATGGACATTTGATTTGGTTACAGATCCATTAACTGGCTTCGCAGAATCTGTAGATGAAATATTTAAGAAAGTTGCAGATTATCATGATAAGCGCCAATGGGATTATGTCATTTCAATTACTGACTTGCCGATGTTTGCTGATCATCAAGTGATGGCATTAGATATCAACATGTATAACGGCGCAGCAATCTTCTCATATCCAGCATTTGGCTGGCGCCCAGTAAAAAATAGATTTAAACAAGCAATTCTTAGTATCATTCAAGAACTCCATGAAGCAGAACATGAAAGTCGTAATTACGATGATAATAACAATATAGAAACATCCGTTAAAAAACAATTTCCTCTCTCTAAAATAGATAAAACCCATGTGTATTTAGATGAAACTGAGTCATATCATTTAAGGTATTTATCAAGTTCTCGTTCTAGAGGTATGTTTAGACTTGTCAGTGGAATGACATTTGCTAATAACCCATTAAATATGATGGCAAGTTTAAGTAATATAGTTGCCATTGCCTTTACGACAGGCGCTTTCGGGCTTGTTTTTACAACGATGTGGCAAATGGCCAATAACTTTTCAATGTGGCGTCTATTTGGTATATCCATTATCGCGATTATTGGCATGTTAATATGGATTATGATGTCTCACGATCTTTGGGAATCTGTTAAATCAAGTAAAAATAAAAGGATAACTTGGTTATATAATGCTACGACAATTATGACGTTAATTATTGCCATTATCATTTACTATATTATTTTATATACTCTGTTCTTGATTGCAGAGTTAGTGCTGCTACCGGCAGACTTTTTAGGACAACAAGTAAGTCTTAAAGGTCCAGCAGGTCCAGATCTTTATTTAAGTATTCCTTGGTTTGCAGCATCTGTTTCTACAGTTGCAGGTGCTATAGGTGCAGGTTTATTAAATGATCAGTTAATTAAAGAAAGTACGTATGGCTATCGACAACGTATTCGTTACGAAGATACCCATGATAAAACTCAATAAGAATATGACATAAATTTATATGTATAATATGAATGATTGTATATAAAGCCACTCCATAATTTTGGGAGTGGCTTTGTTTATAACTAACTCTTTTCATAATTTATATTAAATTGTAATTTTTATATTAAAAATTAGAAGCAAGATGAATAACAGTATTTTCAACTATTAAGAGCATAGATTTTCTATAAAAAATATTTTAAAATATTGTTTAACAACTTAATTTGAGTAAAAATTGAAAGTAGGGTTAGTTATGTACTGTTCAAATTGTGGACATCAATTAAAAGAGGGCCAATCATTTTGTAATCAATGTGGAGCACATATTAGGCAATCATATCAAAATCACCCACCTCATTATAACCAAAACCATTCTAACTACAACGTACAACGTGCATCTCGTAGTAAGAAGCCAACAGGTTTAATTATTTTATTATCACTCATCTTTATAGGATTCATTGCTGCTATGCTTTACGGAGCATATTATGCTTATGAACATTATGTCAAAGATGATGATAAGACATCAGAATCTGTTCAATCAAGTCCATCTAATACAAATGATTCAAAAAGTGAGAAAGATTCAACTTCTAAAGGTCCGCATATTGATGTCTTTAGTACAGCATTTGATAAAGGGTATATGAAATCTGCGTCAACGAGTGGTTATCAAGGTATATATACAGGTATGACACGTAAAGAAGTTGAAGAAAAATTTGGTAAATCCGATGGAAATGTTGATAGTTCAAATTATACTTACGAAAAGTATGGGAACTTAGCAGTTGCGTATGAGAATGATGAAGTTGTTCATGTAGGGGTGGCCCCTAATGATATTTCAGAAGATCAATTTATCCAAAAATATAACGAACCTGATGACAGAAAGCCAAATCAATTAATCTATGATAGCAATAAAGATAATGATTTCTCTGTATTAGTTAATGTTAAAAATGGGAAAATATCTGTTATCGAAAATGTTGATCAATTATAGAGAGTTGCGAAAGCAACTCTATTTGTTTATATAAAATTATGCAAATATTTTGAATTGTGAAATACAATGTAATAGAATTCAACCAATCGTACTCGATTGAAAAGAGGTGAATGTGTGAATAAGTAAAACATGTTACTAGAAAACTAGTTATATTTTAAACTTATCATGTGAGTCGATGATTGACGCAATTATGAAAGAGAGAATTTAAATGGTTTGGTTTAACCAATTCGTAATATTTCGTGTGACTTGTTTTATGAGTTAAGGACACTTAAACTCACAATGGCATGAATAAATAATTAGACCTATTTAATGAAAAGAAACTAAGAATTAAATGTTAAACAGTCCGAAATACTGTTCGCTAAGACGAGGTAACGAAGTCATAAAAGTATAACTTTTATTGTAGCGGGTATCATATGTATAGAATTCGTATCTGTCATGTTTAAAAAGGAGTCGAAGTCGATATCATTTGCCGTATCACGCGGTAAACAAATGATTTTTGAGTATAATAATAAAACTGAAGCGGAAATATCTATTATCTTAGATAATCACAAGCAATGATTGTAGAAATTCACAGTAATAATGCAAGTGGTTTAGTAAATTTATTATTAATAACAAAATGACAGCTCAAAAATTAATTCAAAATATTTTTGCTTTCCCTGGAGCATCTAGTGGCGTTATTGATTTATTAAAATTCTCAATGATGTAGAGGTGTATCTCAATGAGTAAGCGTGTTTATGATATAAAAGTAGAAAGGTATGGCGGTTCTACTTACTTTTTAGAAGAATATAAAGGAAAGGTTCTTATTATCGTAAATACAGCAACTAATTGCGCATTAAACGATCAATTTGAAGGATTGGAAACGTTATATCAAAAATATAAAAATGATGGATTAGTTGTTTTAAGTTTTCCTTGTAATAACTTTGACAATCAAGAACCTGGGTCGATGGATGAAATCTACAATACTTACCGTCGACGGTTTGGTATTACATTTCCTATCCACTCGAAAACAATTGTAAATGGTGACAATGAACATCCTTTATATACGCTTTTAAAACGCGAGAAACCTGGATTATTTGGTTCGCAAATTAAGTGGAACTTTACAAAGTTTGTTATTGATAGAGAGGGTAAAGTAGTAGGCAAGTATCTTCCTTATGACTCTCCAGAAGAGATGGAGGAATTCATTAAAGAATTATTAAATGAATAAATGATGATGTGTTAGCTCTCTTTTAAGTCGAAGTGACTTTTAAGAGAGTTTTTAGTATTTAATCTTTAAAAATTAATGATGAATATTTACACTGGTATCTTGACTTTCAAATTAAAAGTAGTTAAAGTAATAAACATAATTATTCTGACAATTCAGATAGGAATTTAAGTGTTTGAATGAATTTATGAAATGAGGGGGGATCATAAATTGATGTCAGTAGATAAGATTACGTATGATAGTTTTACGGGTGATCCTTTTATCGACACTATCGATGCTGACGACCAAACCAAAGGTGCCTACCAAATATTAGAATGGGCTTACCAAATCTATGGTGACGATATCGTCTATTCATGTAGTTTTGGGGCTGAAAGCATGGTGCTTATCAATTTAATTTATCAAATTAAACCAGATGCACAGATCGTCTTTTTAGATACAGACTTACATTTCCAAGAAACTTACGATTTAATTGATAGAGTGAAAGAGAAATATCCACGACTTCGAATTAAAATGAAAAAACCAGAACTTACATTAGAAGAACAGGCTGATAAATATAATCCCGCTCTATGGAAGAATAATCCTAATCAATGTTGTTATATTCGCAAGATTAAACCACTTGAGGAAGTTTTATCTGGCGCGGTAGCATGGGTTTCAGGATTAAGACGTGCCCAATCACCAACACGTGCAAACACGGACTTTATTAATAAAGATGAACGATTTAAATCAGTTAAAGTATGTCCGCTTATTTATTGGACTGAAGACGAGGTTTGGGACTATATCAAGAGCAATGATTTACCTTACAATGAATTGCATGATCAACATTATCCTAGTATCGGTTGTATCCCTTGCACTGCACCAGTATTTGACTCAAATGATTCCCGTGCTGGCAGATGGTCTAATTTCGAAAAAACTGAATGCGGCTTACATGTTGCAGACAAACCATAATAAGGTAATCAAAATTTTTTGACTTTAAAACATAGTATTCCGATAAGATATAACCAAAAACTTACTTTGTTATAGTAAAACTCATTTAAAAATTGTTGAAACATAAAATGATTCTCGGCGGTTAATGAATAGGGATAGATGTATTGTGCATCACTCTCTTTCATTTACTGTCGTGAATATTTAGTACATACTAGAATAAACGATATTGGAAACATTTTCAGAAATAAATATAATCAAATATCGGGATAATTAAGATAAGAGGTGTATATGATTGAACTTAAGTGTCACTAATAGCCCCTTTACTGAAGGGCAAGCAGCACAGATTAATGAATTACTCCAAACTTTAACACCAGAACAACAAACTTGGTTAAGTGGCTACCTCATGGCAAACCAATCATCGAATGCTACGAGTGAGGGAGCTTCTGACAATATAGCATCATCTTCAACGTCTTCAGTAAGTCAAGAAACTGAAGCCATGTTACATCGAAAAGAGCCTGAAGTAACGCCAGAACAACGCTCGATTACTATTCTTTATGGTTCTGAAACAGGTAATGCACAAGGGTTAGCAGAAATCTTTGAAGAACGTTTATCTAACATTGGAAATGATGTCACACTTAAATCTATGGACGACTTCAAGCCTAAAGATCTTAAGAAAGTTGAAGATTTATTTATTGTGACTGCAACGCATGGGGAAGGTGACCCTCCAGATAATGCTGTAGAATTGCATGAATATATCCATGGTCGTAAAGCGCCTAAATTAGATGGTGTAAGATTCTCAGTTTTAGCATTAGGAGACCAAACTTATGAATTCTTCTGTCAAACTGGTAAAGACTTTGATAACCGCCTTGCAGAATTAGGTGCTGAGAGAATTTATGACCGTGTCGATTGCGATGTTGATTATGATGAAGATGCTGAAAAGTGGATGGCGAATGTCATCAATGCGATAGATTCAACACCAGCAGGCACTGACAGTGAACAAGTGGTAAGTGAGTCTATTAAATCCGCAAAGGAGAAGAAATATTCAAAGTCTAATCCTTATGAAGCCGAAGTCTTAACGAATATTAATTTAAATGGTAGAGGTTCAAATAAAGAAACAAGACACATTGAATTATTACTTGATAATTTCGGTGAAGAATATGAACCTGGCGATTGTATTGTTGTCTTACCCCAAAATGATCCAGCCCTCGTCGACTTGCTCGTCAGTACATTAGGATGGAGTCCGGACACGCAAGTGTTAATTAATGAAGATGGCGATACACTTAATCTTGAAGATGCATTAACTTCTCATTTTGAAATAACGAAGTTAACAAAACCTTTAGTTGAGAATGCGGCAACGTTCTTTAACAATGATGAACTTAGCGAGAAAGTTCAAGACAAGGAATGGATTCAAAATTATATTGAAGGTCGCGACCTCATTGATTTATTAAATGATTTTGCAACAACTGAACTTCAGCCAGAAAATATGTATCAATTACTCAGAAAGTTACCACCGAGAGAGTACTCAATTTCAAGTAGTTATAAAGCAACGCCTGATGAGGTGCATATTACGGTGGGCGCTGTAAGATATAACGCGCATGGTCGTGATCGTACAGGTGTATGCTCAGTACAGTTTGCGGAGAGAATTCAAGAAGGTGATACGGTTCCAATTTACTTGAAACGTAATCCAAATTTTAAATTCCCTCAAAACGAAGAGACCCCAGTGATTATGATAGGTCCAGGAACTGGTGTTGCGCCATTCAGATCGTATATGCAAGAACGTGAAGAGCTAGGATTTGAAGGTCACACATGGCTATTCTTTGGTGAACAACACTTCACTACTGATTTCTTATACCAAACTGAATGGCAAGAATGGCTCGATGATGGCACCCTCTCTAAGTTAGACGTGGCATTTTCAAGAGATACGGATCAAAAAGTGTATGTACAGCATAAAATTGCTGAAAATAGTGAGCAATTTAACCAATGGATTGAAAATGGTGCAGCGATTTATGTGTGCGGTGATGAGAGTGAGATGGCTAAGGATGTTCATCAAGCTATTCGTAATGTATTAGTGAAAGAACAAAATCTTTCTGAAGAAGATGCAGAAGAATACTTGAAGCAATTGAAACGAGATAAGAGATATCAACGAGACGTGTATTAATAGAAAGGATGGGGGATACATGGCTAGAACAAATAAACAAATTTCAGAAGAACTTGATAAGAATCTTGATGAAATGGAATTTTTAAAAGCCGACAGTGACTTTCTACGTGGAACAATCGAACAAGGGCTTGCCGATCCAATTACGGGCTCAATTTCACAAGATGACGCTAAGCTATTAAAGTTCCACGGAAGTTACATGCAAGACGATAGAGATTTAAGAGATGAACGTCGTAAACAAAAATTAGAATCAGCATATAGTTTTATGATACGTGTTCGTGTACCAGGGGGGAAAGCGACACCAGAGCAATGGATTGCTATGGATGAAATCTCTAATAATCATGCTAATCAAACGATTAAATTGACCACAAGACAGGCATTTCAATTTCACGGAATTTTAAAGCGTAACTTAAAACAGTCTATGAAGGAGATCAACGACTCTGTCTTAGATTCAATAGCTGCTTGTGGCGATGTAAATCGTAATACGATGTGTAACCCAAATCCCTATCAATCAAAAGTTCACAAAGAAGTGAACACATATGCTACTGACATTAGTAATCATTTACTTCCAAGAACTGGCGCATATCATGAAATTTGGCTAGATGGCGAGAAAGTATTAGATTCCAGTGAGGAAAAGGAGCCGATATACGGTAATACGTATCTACCACGTAAATTTAAAATCGGTATTGCTGTACCACCCTCTAACGATATCGATGTCTATTCACAAGATATCGGACTTATTGCTATTGTAGATAACGATGAATTACTAGGATTTAATGTCACGATTGGTGGAGGTATGGGTATGACTCACGGTAATACTCAAACGTATCCACAACTAGGGCGTTTAATAGGATTCATACCAAAAGAAAAAGCTGTAGATGTTTGTGAAAAGCTTTTAACAATTCAAAGAGATTACGGTAATCGTGAAAATCGTAAAAATGCACGCTTTAAATATACAGTCGATCGTCTTGGTGAAGCTTGGGTCAAAGAAGAATTGAACCGTCGATTAGGATGGGATATTGAAGATGCACGTGACTTTGAATTTGAACATAATGGTGATCGTTTAGGTTGGATTGAGGGTAATGGCAATTGGAATTTTACGTTGTTTATTCAAAATGGACGAGTCAAAGATACTGAAGATTATAAATTGAAAACAGCACTTAGAGAAATTGCTGAAATGCATACAGGTGACTTCAGATTATCACCGAATCAAAATTTAGTAATCGCTAACGTTACACCTGAGAAAAAAGATGAAATCCAAGCTATCATTGATAAGTATGGTCTTACAGATGGTAAGAACTATACTGGATTACGTAGAAACTCTATGGCATGTGTAGCCTTTCCAACTTGTGGATTAGCGATGGCAGAATCGGAAAGATACTTACCATCTTTAATCTCTAAAATTGAAGATTTATTAGATGAAGCTGGAGTTCAGGAAGAAGAAATTACAATTCGTATGACAGGATGTCCAAATGGTTGTGCAAGACCTGCACTTGCTGAAGTCGCATTTATCGGAAAAGCACCTGGCAAATATAACATGTATTTAGGTGGTGGCTTCAAAGGTGAGCGTCTCAATAAATTGTATAAAGAAAATATCGGTGAAAATGAAATATTAGAAAGTTTACGTCCATTGTTGATGAGTTACGGTAAAGAACGACTTGAAGGCGAGCACTTTGGTGATTTCGTCATACGTTCAGGTGTGGTAGCAAAAGTCCATGATGGTCGCGACTTCCATAGCTAATCTAAAGGGGGAGTGATTAATATGGGCAAGGTATTTCTAGTTGGTGCAGGTCCTGGTGATCCTGATTTATTAACAATTAAAGGTTTAAAAGCAATTAAAAAAGCAGATGTGATTCTTTACGATCGTTTGATTAATAAAGAAATTTTAGAATTCGCCTCTCCTTCCACTAAATTCTTTTATTGTGGTAAAGATCCTAATAAGCATTCATTACCACAAGAAGAAACGAATAAAATGATGGTCACTTTAGCTAAGAAAGGGCATACTGTTACACGATTAAAAGGTGGCGATCCTTTCGTCTTTGGTAGAGGTGGCGAAGAAGCGGAAGTACTAGCAAATCACAATATTCCGTTTGAAATTGTACCTGGTATTACATCGGGTATTGCTGCACCAGCATACGCAGGTATTCCTGTCACTCACAGAGATTTTAGTTCATCTGTCGCATTCGTAACCGCAGTCAATAAACCAGGTATGGATAAAGAACAATATTGGGAACATTTAGCGAATGGACCAGAAACGTTATGCGTTTATATGGGAGTTAAACGACTTCCAGAAATTTGTGATTTATTAACGAAACATGGTCGTTCATCAGAAACGCCAGTCGCACTCGTTCACATGGGTACATCAATACGACAAAAAACGATTACTGGTACACTTGGTAATATTGTAGATAAGGCACATCAAATAACGAACCCAGCTATGATCATCATTGGTGATGTAGTCCATATGCGAGAGAAGATCAATTGGTTTGTGGAGCAAGCTGATGTAAACAAATTGTCAATTCCTAAAGTGACATCTAAATAGGACTGTTTTAGTTTTATCATTTATTTTCTGAAAATGAAGAAAAAAGTAAGATGAATATGATAAATATGAGGAGGGATTTACCGTGAATATGCCATTAATGTTAGATTTAACAAACAAAAAAGTTGTTGTTGTCGGTGGTGGGAAAATTGCTACACGACGTATTAAAACATTGTTAAATTACACAGAACATATTCACGTTGTAAGCCCGGCTATCACTAATCAAATAGCACAATGGGTTGAAACTCAGCGCATCACTTATTTGGAAAAACGTTTCGAACCTACTGATATTGAAGAGGCAGATATGGTAATTGCTGCTACCAATCATTCAGAGGTCAATGAAGAGGTAAGGTTATCAGTACCTGAACATGTGTTATTTAATCATGCAGAACAAGCTGAATTAGGTAATGTTACGTTTCCTAATGTTTTTCGAAGGGATCGCTTAACGATTAGTGTATCCACTGAAGGTGCGAGTCCAAAGTTAGGACAACGTATTATTAATCATTTAGAGGATACATATAATGAGGAGTATGTAACTTATGTTCAATTTCTATATGAAAGTAGACAATACATTAAAGCACTCAGCATAGAGCCATCTGATAAACATGCGTTACTTGAACAAATTTTATCAGACACATATTTAGATGAGAATAAGCAACATGAATTCATCCGATGGCTTCAATCACAGGTTTAATGAAGAATGGGGGCATTTGATATATGCGCAAAGTATTAATATTCGCAATAGCGGGATTTTTAGCACAACTTGTAGATGGGTCACTCGGCATGGGATTTGGTGCATCATCATCATCCATTTTACTCACTTATGGTATTGCGCCAGCAGTAGTTTCTGCAACAGTTCATTTCTCAGAAATTGCTACCACTGCAGCTTCTGGTACATCTCATTGGAAATTTGAAAATGTTCATAAGCCAACGTTGTTAAAGCTTGCGATACCTGGTTCTATTTCAGCCTTCATAGGTGCAGGCGTTTTAACGTTTATTCACGGTAATTATATTAAACCATTCATTGCACTCTTTTTATTAAGCATGGGATTCTATATTTTATATCAATTCTTATTTAAAAGAACACACGAACACCATACGCATGTTGGTGATTTGAGTAGTTTCAAAGTGATTCCACAAGGTGCGATTGCAGGCTTCTTAGATGCTATCGGTGGTGGAGGCTGGGGCCCAGTGAATACACCGCTCTTACTTTCAAGCAAGAAAATTCAACCACGTTATGCGATTGGTACGGTTTCAGCTAGTGAATTCTTTGTTACATCTTCTGCAGCAATAAGTTTTATTATATTTTTAGGATTAACTCAGATTAACTGGTTTGCTGTCATTGCACTAAGTGTTGGTGGCATGCTTGCTGCTCCAATTTCAGCATATTTAGTTAAAATTTTACCTATAAATATTTTAGCAATATGTGTGGGTGGGTTAATTATTTTCACAAATAGTAATGCATTATTAAGTTATTTCATTAAAGATACAACAATCTCAAATACAGTTAGATGTATTATTTTAGCAGCAATTATTGTTTTACTCATCGTTCAGGTGATTCGAAACAAGAAATTGTCTTTTTCTTACAAGAAAAGCCGAGTAAAAAAATATAATTAATTGGATAAAGGGGTTATAAAAAGATGTCTAAAAATGAAGAAGTAATTAACTATACAATTCAACCACATGGTGGTGAATTAATTAACCGAGTTGTTGAAGGTGAAGAAAGAGAACGTTTAATTAAGGAAGCATCATCATATAAATCGATTACTTTGAATCCTTGGGGTATTTCAGATTTAGAATTAATTGGTATTGGTGGTTTTAGTCCGTTAACAGGATTTATGAATAAAGCAGACTATACCAAAGTTGTTGAAGACACTCATTTAGAAAATGGATTAGTATGGAGTATTCCCATTACTTTACCAGTATCTGAAGAAGAAGCGAATCAATTAGAAATTGGTGATGACATTGCTTTATACGGTGAAGATGGTGAATTATATGGAACATTAAAATTAGAAGAGAAGTACACGTACGATAAAGAAAAAGAAGCAAAATTAGTCTATGGAACTACTGAAGAACAACATCCAGGTGTCAAAAAAGTGTATGAAAAAGGTAATGTGTACTTAGCTGGACCTATTCAATTAATCAATCGCCCTAAACATGATGAATTTTCTGATTATCATCTAGATCCATCTGAAACAAGACAATTATTCCATGATTTAGGTTGGAAAACGGTTGTCGGATTCCAAACTAGAAATCCAGTTCATCGTGCACATGAATATATCCAGAAATCAGCTTTAGAAATTGTAGATGGATTACTTCTCAATCCTTTAGTTGGAGAAACTAAATCAGATGATATACCTGCTGATGTTCGTATGGAAAGTTATCAAGCTATCCTCAAGAATTATTTCCCTGAAAATAGAGCACGACTAGTAATTTATCCTGCAGCAATGCGCTATGCCGGCCCTCGTGAAGCAATATTGCACGCAACAGTGCGTAAGAATTATGGTTGTACACACTTTATAGTGGGACGTGATCATGCGGGTGTGGGTGATTACTATGGCACATATGAAGCGCAAGAGCTTATCACTCAATTTGAAGATGAACTAGATATTCAAATCTTAAAATTTGAACATGCTTTTTATTGTGAAGCATGCGGTAATATGGCGACGGCTAAGACGTGCCCTCATGATGCCTCTCAACATTTACATTTAAGTGGTACAAAAGTTAGAGAAAAATTACGTAACGGAGAATCCTTGCCGACTCAATTTTCAAGACCAGAAGTCGCTGAAGTACTAATTAGAGGTTTACGAGAAGAATAATAAAGTAAAAGGAGAGATAGCATGAGTGAATCTAACAATATTACTTGGCATGATTCAGAAGTGACGAAAGAAGAAAGACAAAATCGTAATGGTCATAAAAGTGCAGTTATTTGGTTTACGGGGTTATCTGGTTCAGGTAAATCGACCGTTTCTGTCGCTTTAGAAAAAGCGCTATTCAATGAAGGAAAGCAAACATATCGTTTAGATGGGGATAATGTGCGTCATGGTCTTAATAAAAATTTAGGATTTAGTCCTGAAGATCGTACTGAAAACATACGCCGTATAGGTGAAGTTGCCAAACTCATGGTTGATGCAGGTTCAATCACTGTGACAGCTTTCATTTCACCGTATAAACAAGATCGCGATAATGTACGCGCGATTCTCGAAGATGGTGAATTTATAGAAGTATATACGAAATGTAGTGTTGAAGAATGTGAGAAGCGCGATCCTAAAGGATTGTATAAGAAAGCACGCTCTGGAGAAATTCCTGAGTTTACAGGTATTAGCGCTCCTTATGAAGCTCCAGATCATCCAGAAATCATTTTAGATACTGAACATGAATCAATTGATCAATCAGTTGATCGTGTGATTCAATACCTTAAGCAACATCAATATATTTAACTCACAAGCATGTATGTCAATGAACATACATGCTTTATGTTTGAATTGTTATATGTCTATACATATTTTTTATTTTGAAAATCTTTGTTACAATTATGGAAAGCGCTTACAAAATACGAGGGAATTTAACGAGTATGATGAGGCATGACTTATCGGGGGATGATTAAAATTTTATACATCTGTGTATAGTAATACTTATTAAACCTACGTATGACATAGCGGAGTTAATAAAAGGGGATGTTAAATATGCATGGAGATAATATATGGTTAACGATGATTGGGTTAGCGATTATTGTTTCAATTGTAGGTTTACTCATAGCGAAGAAAATTAGCCCGGTTGTTGGCATGACATTGATACCATGTATCGGTGCAATGATATTGGGATACAGTGTGGGAGATTTAGTAAAATTCTTTGATAAGGGCTTATCACAAGTTATGAACGTTGTCATAATGTTTATATTTGCCATCATCTTTTTTGGCATTATGACTGATAGTGGATTATTTAAGCCTTTAGTGAAGCGATTGATATTAATGACGAGAGGTAATGTGATTATTGTTTGTGTTATGACTGCGTTAATTGGTTCATTTGCACAATTAGATGGCGCTGGGGCAGTGACTTTCCTACTTTCAATACCAGCATTGCTTCCATTATATAAAGCGCTAAATATGAATAAATACCTCCTAATATTATTACTTGCATTAAGTGCAGCAATTATGAACATGGTTCCGTGGGGTGGACCTATGGCACGTGTGGCAACAGTATTGAAAGTGAAAAGTGTGAATGAATTATGGTATGGTCTGATTCCAATTCAAATTATTGGATTCGTCCTCGTAATCATCTTCGCAGTATACTTAGGATTTCGTGAAAAGAAACGTATTAAGAAGGCGATAGAAAAAGGCGAAGTAGAAGAAACGCAAGATGTAGATATACATAGATTAGTTAATATTTATGAACGTGAACAAGATATTAAGTTTCCAGTTAAAGGCCGTGCTAGGAATAATCCTTATATTATATGGATAAATGTAGTATTAACGATTTTAGTTATCGTCATCATGTTAGCAAATCTAGCGCCACCAGAGTTTGCTTTCATGATAGGCACTTCACTCGCACTAATTATCAACTATAAAAGTGTTGATGAACAAATGGATCGATTAAAGGCTCATGCTCCTAATGCCTTAATGATGGCGGCAGTCATTATTGCAGCTGGAATGTTCTTAGGTGTTCTTAATGAAACTGGTATGCTTAAAGCGATTGCTACAGATTTTATTAAGATTATTCCAGATGCAGTAGGTCCATATTTGCATATCATTGTTGGGATATTCGGTGTGCCATTAGATTTATTAACAAGTACGGATGCATATTACTTTGCTGTATTACCTATTGTTGAACAAACTGCTAGTCAATTCCATGTTTCAGCTGTTTCTACAGCATATGCAATGGTGATAGGTAATATTATTGGTACATTCGTAAGTCCGTTTTCACCAGCATTATGGTTAGCCATTGGACTTGCTGAAGCGAATATGGGTACTTACATTAAGTATGCATTCTTTTGGATTTGGGGGTTTGCTATTGTGCTACTACTCATCGCAGTACTTATGGGCGTCGTGACTGTTTAGAGTTTAATTAAATCATATGCTTAGTGTGAAGGCGCTATCATAGAAGGGATGAAACGAAGTTTTCATCCCTTTTTCAATGAAATAATTTACTCTAAAAATTATCAGATAAATTACAACAACTGTAACAACGATGTTGATTAAATCGCTATAACTACTGTCATGAAAGTGGTTTAAATTGTGTAAAATTGACACACGTTTTTTACAAGAGGGCGTTACATTATTATGATTCATTTACAAAGTATTAACATTGTACACAAACGGTTGTGTGTCTGTTACAGTGTTTCTTGTCGTTAATTAACGAAGAAAAAATTAAACTTAAATGTTAAAGATAATTGAAGGTAGCCACGAGATAGTTAAAAGATTTACCCAAATTATAGGAGGATATTAAAATGAAAAAAATCGCTACAGCTACAATCGCTACAGCAGGTATTGCAACATTTGGAATCATGCAACACGATGCAGATGCAGCGGAAAATAACAATAATGGATATAACCCTAACGATCCTTATTCTTACAGCTACACTTATACAATCGATCAACAAGGTAACTATCATTACGATTGGAAAGGTAACTGGAGTCCACAACAAGCTCAACAAGGAAACAACTCTAACTACTCAAATGCTAACCAAAGTACACAAAGCTACAATTCATACAATAACTACAATAATTATAGAACAAATAACCAAACTCAAAGCTACAACTCAAATAATGGTGGAGGTTTAGGTGCAAATTATTCAACTTCTGATAGAAACGTTAAAGTAACAACTCAATCAGCACCAACTCAAAAATCTTCAAGCAATGCATCAGCTGCATTCGCAGGTCAAACATCTTCAGGTTCAAACCTATACACTTCAGGTCAATGTACTTACTATGTTTATGACAAAGTTGGCGGCAAAATCAGCTCAACTTGGGGCAACGCTAACAACTGGGCTAACGCAGCAGCATCATCAGGTTACACTGTAAACAATACACCTAAACAAGGTGCAATCATGCAAACTTCACAAGGTGCATTCGGTCACGTTGCATACGTTGAGAACGTAAACAATGACGGTTCAGTAAAAGTATCTGAAATGAACTATAACGGTGGACCTGGAGTTGTATCTACTCGTACAATCTCAGCAAGCCAAGCTGGCGCTTATAACTACATTTCATAATCGAGTGACTAGAAAAATTTTTAGTACTGAAGCCATGAACTTAAACGGTTCATGGCTTTTTTATATAGATAAGAAACTTTATACATATAAAGGGTTAAGTCAATGATTATGTGATTGAAGTTATTTTAAAAGGGAAACTTAAAAGTAAAGGGATTAGAGTTGAGCTATTTTTAGCTTTAAGGAAGGTGAAGTAACATGGAATTTAACATTTGGATGTGGATTATTATAGCAGTTATTATCATTGTCACTATAGCTGTTATTCTTATATTAACAGTTGGTTCAGTTTATGAAGAACGTGCTTACGATAAACGTTCAAAAGAAGAAAAACGTAAAAACACAGAAAAGAACCTTCAAATGGCAAAAGGTCACACAGATGAAGAAAGTGAAAAGAGTGAAGCTCCACACCATCAAACTGAAGATAAAGCACATCATTCAGTAGATAATGAAAAAGTTGAAGAACGGTTTAAAGACAAAGATAGATAAGTAGAATATTTTTTATTCATAAGGCTCTGACATGTAGATGATAATCACACATGTTAGAGCTTTCTAATTGTTCGCAATAAAGTGCCCTTTCTACACATAGTTCATGAAACGTTAAAATCTTTTTGACACTTTCGTTAACGTCTAAGTTATTTATTGTAATACTATATATAGTGTTATATTTTTTAAATAGATACCATATATAGAAAAAGGTGATAATATGACGGCTTTAGAACAATCATTAACACGATTGATAACAAAAGATCCGACAATATTAAATGAAAATGCAAATAAAGATAGTAATACTTTCTCTACAATGAGAGATTTAACAGCTGGAACTGTATCTAAATCATATGCACTAGAAAATCTACTTCCAAAACACGTAGCTAAAGCACATTTATCTGGAGATATACATTTCCATGATTTAGACTACCATCCTTTTCAACCATTAACGAATTGTTGTCTAATTGATGCTAAAGATATGTTAGAAAATGGCTTTGAAATAGGCAATGCACATGTGACTTCCCCTAAATCAATACAAACCGCATCTGCACAACTTGTTCAAATTATCGCAAACGTATCAAGCAGCCAATATGGAGGTTGTACAGTTGACCGCGTAGATGAATTATTAAGTACATATGCTAAATTAAATGCAGAACATCATCGTGAAATGGCACAACAATATGTCCAACCAGATAAAATAGAATCTTACGTTGAGCAACAAGTGACTAAAGATATCGGCGATGCCATCGAAAGTTTGGAATACGAAATTAATACACTTTATACCTCCAACGGTCAAACGCCATTTGTAACATTAGGATTTGGTTTAGGTACAGATGAACTTAGTCGCAAAATACAACAAGCCATTTTACGTACGCGTATTAAAGGACTGGGTAAAGACCGTATGACAGCTATTTTCCCGAAACTTGTCTTCTCAATTAAAAAGGGTACTAACTTTAGCCCCGATGATCCCAATTACGATATTAAACAACTCGCGCTTGAGTGTTCAACGAAACGTATGTATCCTGACATCTTAAATTATGACAAAATCGTTGAACTTTTGGGTGATTTTAAAGCCCCAATGGGTTGCCGTTCATTCTTACCTAGTTGGAAAGATGCAACAGGAAACTTTGAAAATAATGGCCGCTGTAACTTAGGCGTTGTCACATTGAATATCCCAAGAATTGCAATAGAATCTAATGGTGATATGGCCAAGTTTTGGGAGTTATTTGATCAAAAAATGCAATTGATGCATGATGCATTAGTTTATAGAATTAAACGCTTAAAAGATGCAATACCTAATAACGCGCCAATTCTTTATAAAAGTGGTGCTTTTAAATACAAATTAAACGCTTCTGAAAATGTAGAAGAACTGTTTAAACACCAACGTGCGACGATTTCAATGGGTTACATTGGCTTATATGAAGCCGCAACAATGTTTTACGGTCCTGATTGGGAGGATAATATTGAAGCTAAAACATTTACATTAGATATTCTAAGAGAAATGAAATATTATCAGAATGCATGGACTAATCAATATGATATTTGGTTTAGTATTTATAGTACGCCAAGCGAATCTTTGACCGACCGATTTTGTCGCTTAGATAAAGAGCGCTTTGGTGAAATACCTGATATTACCGATAAAGGATACTACCAGAACTCCTTCCATTATGATGTGCGTAAAGATGTAACACCTTTCGAGAAGTTAGATTTTGAAAAGGATTACCCTTACTATGCAAGTGGTGGTTTCATTCATTATTGTGAATATCCTAAACTTAATCACAACATTAAAGCGTTAGAGGCAGTGTGGGATTATTCTTATGATAAAGTTGGCTATTTAGGAACGAATATTCCTATTGATCATTGTTACAAGTGTGATTATGACGGAGATTTTGAAACTACTGAAAATGGTTATAAATGCCCGAACTGTGGAAATAGCGATCCTAAGACCGTCGATGTCGTGAAAAGAACATGTGGTTATTTAGGAAATCCAGTACAACGACCAGTGATAGAAGGACGTCAAAAAGAAATTTGTGCAAGAGTTAAACACATGAAGGAACCACGTTCATGAGCATGTTAGACATTAAAACAGGACAAAATCATATTGCTAAAATTGAAAGTCATAGCTTTGTGGATGGCGAGGGTGTACGTTGCAGCGTATATGTATCAGGATGTCCTTTTCAATGTAAAAAGTGTTATAACGAAAAAGCACAGAATTTTAAATATGGTGAAACATTTTCTGAAGATATCTTGCAAGAAATACTTGAAAATTGTGCCCCCTCGTATATTTCTGGAATCAGTATTTTGGGTGGAGAGCCTTTTTGCAATTTGAATATATCTTTAAAGATTGTACGAGCGTTTAGAGAGAGATTTGGTTACAGTAAAACGATTTGGATATGGACTGGCTTTCTATTCGAATATTTGAAACATCAAACGGATGAACGACGAGAATTACTTGAACTTACTGATATATTGGTTGATGGACTATTTATGTATCAGCTATACAAACCCAATTTACCTTATAAAGGCTCTCTTAACCAACGTGTGATAGACGTTCAAGATTCTTTACGTAGCCATGGGATTATTGAATATGTGTAATAATGAAGCGGGTGATAACACTCGCTTCAGTTTATTTCATAATCTAAAATGTTAAAAGAGTAATTAAACACTAAAGTAGGAAAAATGATAATACCTAATCAAATTTAAAGTGATAATAAATAATATTCTACCTATATATATACTATTTACATCTTTAAGTGATAAAATATTAATGTATACAAAATTTGTTCACCAAGTTTAAGGAGATCTTCTCATGGTTTTATTTATCATAGAAATCATAATAATGATTCTTGCGATATTATTAGGTCTTAGAACAGCTGGCGCACTTGGATGTGGTATCTTTGCGATTGTGGCTCAGTTAATAATGATATTTATCTTTCGATTACCTCCAGGTTCAGCCCCTGTTACAGCAGTTTTAATTATCCTATCTATTGGTATCGCAGGCGGAACTCTTCAAGCAACAGGTGGTATTGATTATTTAGTTTATATTGCTTCGCGTGTGATTGAACGCTTTCCAAAATCGATTATATTTATTGCTCCGATGATTGTTTTCCTTTTCGTCTTTGGTATAGGTACGGCTAATATAGCTTTATCCTTAGAACCTATTATTGCAAAAACGGCGCAGAAGGCACATATACAACCTAAGAGAGCCTTAACTGCATCAGTTTTAACTGCAAATTTAGCACTGCTTTGTAGCCCTGCAGCTTCAGCTACCGCATATATCATTTCAGTTTTAGCAGGATATCATATATCGATGGGTAAGTATTTAAGTATCGTTTTACCAACTGCTCTTATTAGTATGTTGCTACTTAGTATTTTTTGTACTTTTGTAGGGCGTAAAGAGAAAGTACATGATTCATCTGAGCGTTTAGTTCAAATGCCGGAGGACGAGCTTGAAAATCAATTTTCAGGAAAAGTAAAAATAGGCGTGCTAAGCTTTCTATTATGTGTGTTAGGCATCTTAACATTTGGTATATTCCCACATCTTATGCCTACATTCGATGTTAATGGAAAGACAGTCCAAGTAGAAATGACTGAGATAGTACAATTCTTTATGTATTTAAGTTCAGCAATTAATTTACTATTAGTCAAAATTAACACATCAGATATTTTAACTTCTCATATTACGCAATCAGCAACGGGAGCTTTATTTGCTGTGCTTGGACCGGGTTGGTTAGGTGCAACGATCTTTAATGCGCCACAAAATTTAAAAATATTAAAAAATGATATCGGACAAACGATTAGCCAAGTTCCATGGTTAGTCATTATATTGGTTTCCATTGTAGCGATGATTGTAATATCTCAAACTGCCACTGCATCGATTATGGTGCCTATCGTTATGAGTTTAGGCATTCCACCTATTTATTTTGTAGCCATGGTACAAACATTGAACGTTAACTTCGTGATACCAGCTCAACCTACATTACTATTTGCTGTGGAGCTAGATGAAACAGGCAGAACGAGACCAACCAGCTTCGCCGTCCCAGGATTCTTTGTGATTACTGTATCTATCATCATTGGGTTCACTATTAAAGCATTATTAGGTTATTAAAAATTAAAGCATTCTCTACGGTTTACTTAAACTACTTTTCAATGAAATTGGAAAGTAGTTTTTCTTTTGTATAAGGAATTATTTCTTTAAGAGTCAAAGTTTTGAAAATAAATAAATATTCTTTGAATGCGTATTTTTATGCATAATCAACATTCTGTAAAATTCGTTTATTTTGTTAAATTTTAATTTAACACTGTTGTCATAGTCATTTTAAATGAACATTAAAATGCTTAAAACTATATAAATATTCACTATAACGGTTAAAAATCTTTGTATGTAATTTGCATTATTATTAAAACTTCGTTATTGTCTTTTTTGTGAATCAATAAATATTGAGCGTAATTGAACACACGATTCATAAAAATAATATTAGGGGGATCACAATTGAAAAAGGAAAAAGTTATGGACTGGACGACCTTCATAGGCGTAGTCATAGTATTACTTTTTGCCGTTATACCTATGATGGTTTTTCCGAAAGCAAGTGAAACAATCATCACAGACATCAATAGTGCCATTTCTAATTCAATTGGTTCTGTGTATTTATTTATGGGACTGGCAATCTTTTGTTTCGTTCTTTACATAGCGTTTGGTAAATACGGCAATGTCACATTAGGGAAAGCAAGTGACAAGCCAGAATTTAATAATTTCACATGGGCTGCGATGCTATTTTGTGCGGGTATCGGCTCAGATATCTTATATTGGGGTGTGATTGAGTGGGCATTTTACTACCAAGTGCCACCTAATGGCGCAAAACCAATGTCAGATGAAGCACTTCAATATGCGACACAGTATGGTATGTTCCACTGGGGCCCTATTGCATGGGCTATCTATGTATTACCAGCACTACCAATCGGTTATCTTGTGTTCGTTAAGAAACAACCGATTTATAAAATTAGTCAAGCTTGTCGACCTATTTTAAAAGGTCAAACTGATAAATTTATCGGTAAAGTTGTAGATATATTATTTATATTTGGTTTACTTGGAGGTGCCGCTACGTCATTAGCACTTGGTGTGCCAATGATTTCAGCTGGTGTTGAGAAGTTAACTGGTTTAGATGGAACTAATATGGTGTTACGTTCAATCATCTTATTAACCATTACAGTTATATTCGCAATTAGTTCTTATACTGGATTGAAAAAAGGTATCCAAAAATTAAGTGACGTCAACGTGTGGTTATCATTCATATTACTAGCGTTCGTGTTTATCGTTGGTCCAACAGTGTTTATTATGGAAACAACGGTAACTGGGTTCGGTAACATGTTAAGAGATTTCTTCCACATGGCGACTTGGATGGAACCATTTGGTGGTATTCATGGTCGTAAGGAAACTCATTTCCCTCAAGATTGGACAATTTTCTATTGGTCTTGGTGGTTAGTATATGCACCGTTCATCGGTTTATTTATCGCCCGCATTTCTAAAGGTCGTACACTTAAAGAAGTAGTATTAGGTACAATGTGTTACGGTACATTAGGATGTGTATTATTCTTCGGTATTTTTGGTAACTATGCAGTTTACCTACAAATTACTGGACAATTTAATGTTATTAATTATTTAAATAGTCATGGTACTGAAGCAACAATTATTGAAGTAATGCATCAGTTACCATTCCCAACAATTACAATTATTTTATTCTTAATTTCAGCATTCTTATTCTTAGCAACAACATTTGACTCTGGTTCTTATATCCTAGCAGCTGCATCACAGAAAAAAGTTATCGGGGAACCTTTAAGAGCCAATCGTTTATTCTGGGCATTCGCATTATGTTTACTTCCATTCTCACTCATGTTAGTGGGTGGCGAGAGAGCACTTCAAGTATTGAAAACAGCATCAATATTGGCCAGTGTACCTTTACTCGTCATTTTCACCTTTATGATGATTTCCTTCCTCATCATACTGGGTCGAGATCGAATAAAACTTGAAACACGTGCAGATAAATTGAAAGAAGTTGAACGACGATCACTTCGAATCGTTCAAGTCAAAGAAGAACCAGAAGACGATAATTTATAAATACTAATTCAAAAAAGCCAAGGGATATTCACGTTTAAATACGTTTGAATATCCCTTGGCTTTTTTACGTTATAATTTAAATTTAATTTTATTCATTTTCATGTTCAGGAATAGGGAAGTATTTGAATATTTCTCCAGATTCTAATGACTCGCTTAATTGTTCTAACCATTCATAATATATTTTTGAATGATCTAATTGAGCTTTAACATTTAACGCATTTTCTCTTGCTTCTTCATCTAAATTTTCTTTGTTTAATAGTGGGTTGATGATCTTTTCGGCATCTTTAATTGCCTCCATGTTAGTATCGATCTCTCGTTCCCATTTTCTTGTAAAGAAGTTTCTGAAGAAATTAAAGAAGTCTTTCTCTGCGATAAAATGTTGCTTACGACTTCCGCGTGTAAATTGTTGTTTAACAATGTCGTATTCTTGAAGTTTCTTTACACCTGAACTCATACTTGGTTTACTCATTTGTAGTTGTTGACGCATCTCATCTAGTGTCATGCTGCCTTCAAAAACCATGATGCCATATAAATTGCCGACGCTACGATTAATACCATACAAATCCATCGTTTCTCCAATAGAGTTTATCACTAAATCTTTCGCTTGTTCGACTTGGTGCGCGTCATTATTCGTACGTGTCATCACTGCACCTCCAATTCTAATATTCAATTTTTTTACCACGTCAATTAAGTTAAATAACTTAAAATTGAAAATTTTACATGCCAAACTATTATAAAACCTTTTTACAAAAATTAAAATTAATTTATCAAATTAAAGTTGTAAGTAAGGAGAATAATGTTAAGTTTGGATATTTACTTGTGTATTACAAATGTATTTTAAGAAATTGACACGTTTTCAATACCTATGCTAACATAAATTTGTAAAATTCGTTAAATAAAAATTTAACAAACTTAACGGAGGTTGTTTTGATGGAACTTGTAGATAAATTATCAAACCGTCAGTATATCGATGGTGAATGGGTTGAAAGTTCAAATAAAAATACAAGAGATATTATAAATCCTTATAATCAAGAAGTTATCTTTACAGTAGCTGAGGGGACTAAAGAAGATACGGAAAGAGCAATTTTAACTGCAAGAAGATCATTTGAAGAGGGCGAATGGTCACTTGAAACAAGTGAAGTTAGAGGTAAAAAAGTAAGAGCCATCGCAGATAAAATTAAAGAAAATAGAGAAGAATTAGCTAAACTTGAAACATTAGATACTGGTAAGACATTAGAAGAGTCTTATGCAGATATGGATGATATTCATAATGTATTCATGTATTTCGCAGGATTAGCTGATAAAGATGGTGGCGAAATCATTAATACGCCAATCCCAAATTCTGAAAGTAAAGTTATCAAAGAACCTATCGGTGTAGTTACACAAATCACACCTTGGAATTATCCTTTACTTCAAGCATCATGGAAGATTGCACCTGCATTAGCTACAGGTTGTTCTTTAGTTATGAAACCTAGTGAAATTACACCATTAACAACAATTCGTGTATTTGAATTAATGGAAGAGGTTGGTTTCCCTAAAGGTACAATCAACTTAATTCTAGGTGCAGGTTCAGAAGTTGGCGACGTTATGTCAGGTCATGAAGAAGTTGACTTAGTATCATTCACAGGCGGTATTGAAACAGGTAAACACATCATGAAACAAGCTGCTGACAATGTAACTGAAGTTGCTTTAGAACTTGGTGGTAAGAATCCAAACATCATTTTTGACGATGCAGACTTTGAATTAGCAGTGGATCAAGCTTTAAATGGTGGTTATTTCCACGCAGGTCAAGTTTGCTCTGCAGGTTCTAGAATTTTAGTTCATAACGATATTAAAGATAAGTTTGAAAAGGCACTGATCGACCGTGTAAGTAAAATTAAAATTGGTAATGGTTTCGATCAAGACACTGAAATGGGACCAGTTATTTCAACTGCACATCGTGAGAAAATTGAAAATTACATGGAAGTTGCTAAACAAGATGGCGCTACAATTGCTATCGGTGGTAAACGTCCTGAACGTGAAGATTTACAAGCAGGTTTATTCTTTGAACCTACTGTTATCACAGATTGTGATACATCAATGCGTATTGTTCAGGAAGAGGTCTTTGGACCAGTCGTAACTGTTGAAGGTTTCTCAGATGAAGAAGAAGCAATTCGTTTAGCTAACGATTCAATCTATGGATTAGCTGGTGCGGTATTCACTAAAGATATTGGTAAAGCACAACGTGTAGCTAACAAATTAAAATTAGGTACCGTTTGGATTAATGATTTCCATCCTTATTTCGCTCAAGCGCCATGGGGAGGTTATAAACAATCAGGTATCGGTAGAGAACTTGGTAAAGAAGGACTTGAAGAATACTTGATTACTAAACACATCTTAACAAACACGAATCCAGAACCAGTGAATTGGTTTAGTAAATAATTGTTCCATTTGAAAAAGTATGCTGATTTAATTTTCGAAATTAAAAAATATTCATTGCGAGTGAGCGCTTAGAAAAACATAATGGCGCTCACTTCAATATGTAAAACCTTTTAAGAAAGAGATGTTGAAAAACAAAGAAAACTATCAATTTTGGAGGTCGAATTTGATGAGTAGAAAACATGATTCATATGATTACATCATTATTGGTGGCGGAAGCGCAGGTTCGGTGCTAGGTGCCCGTCTATCTGAAGATAAAGATAAAAATGTATTAGTATTGGAAGCTGGACGTAGTGACTATTTCTGGGATTTATTTATTCAAATGCCTGCAGCATTAATGTTCCCATCTGGTAACCCATTCTATGACTGGAGATATCAAACTGAAGAAGAACCTCATATGGGACGTAAAGTTGACCATGCTAGAGGTAAAGTGCTTGGTGGATCAAGCTCAATTAACGGTATGATTTATCAAAGAGGTAACCCAATGGACTATGAAGGTTGGGCAGAGCCAGAAGGTATGGATACATGGGACTTCGCTCACTGCTTACCATATTTTAAAAAGTTAGAAACAACTTATGGTGCATCACCTTATGATAAAGTACGTGGACATAACGGACCGGTTAAATTAAAACGTGGACCTGCTACAAATCCACTATTTAAATCATTCTTTAATGCAGGTGTTGAAGCGGGATATCATAAAACACCAGATGTAAATGGCTTTAGACAAGAAGGATTTGGTCCATTCGATAGTCAAGTTCATCATGGTCGTCGTATGTCAGCATCTAGAGCGTATTTACGCCCAGCAATGAGACGTAGAAATCTAGACGTAGAGACACGTGCTTTCGTTACGAAACTTAATTTCGATGATAACAATAGTAAAAAGGTAACAGGCGTCACATATAAGAAAAATGGTAAAGAACAAACGGTTAAAGCTAACGAAGTCATCTTATCAGGCGGTGCGTTCAACACACCTCAATTATTACAATTATCTGGTATAGGTGATTCAGAGTTCTTAAAATCTAAAGGCATAGAGCCACGTATGCACTTACCAGGTGTGGGTGAAAACTTTGAGGATCACTTAGAAGTATACATTCAACATAAATGTAAACAACCTGTATCATTACAACCAAGTCTTGATGTAAAACGTATGCCGTTTATCGGTTTACAATGGATCTTTGCGCGTAAAGGTGCCGCAGCATCTAACCACTTCGAAGGTGGTGCATTTGTAAGATCAAATGATGAAGTGGATTATCCTAACTTAATGTTCCACTTCTTACCTATAGCTGTACGTTATGATGGCCAAAAAGCACCTGTTGCGCATGGTTATCAAGTTCACGTAGGTCCAATGTATTCAAATTCAAGAGGTAGCTTGAAAATTAAATCTAAAGATCCATTTGAAAAACCAAGTATCGTGTTTAATTACTTATCTACAAAAGAAGATGAACGCGAGTGGGTAGAAGCAATTCGTGTTGCACGTAATATTCTTAAACAAAAAGCTATGGATCCATTTAATGGTGGAGAAATATCACCAGGACCAGAAGTACAAACTGATGAAGAAATTCTAGATTGGGTACGTAAGGATGGCGAAACAGCATTACATCCATCTTGTAGTGCTAAAATGGGCCCTTCTTCAGACCCTATGGCTGTTGTAGATCCATTAACTATGAAAGTTCATGGCATGGAAAACTTACGTGTCGTAGATGCATCAGCAATGCCACGTACAACAAATGGTAATATTCATGCTCCAGTTTTAATGTTAGCTGAAAAAGCAGCAGACATTATTCGTGGTAGACAACCATTAGAACCTCAATATGTAGATTACTATAAACATGGTGTTCATGATGAGAAAGCTGGCGCAATGGAAGACGATCCATTTTATCAATATTAATCGAACTAAGTTCGTCAATTAAATGAACAAAAGCTATTCTATAATTAGCGAAGCCTTTAAGTGAATTGAATTCAAATTCATTTAAAGGCTTTTTATTTATGTTTTGGCAATTCATTTTTCTTCTAATTTTCAAAAAGTGCAATATTGTAGTTGTTAATATCATAAATAAAAAATATAGTAAAAAGACACTGTGCAACATTCCTTGACGATTAAGTTCTATAATTGAATTGAGGAGAGGATATAAATGAATCAAGAATTAATTAAACGTTTACGTGAGAAAGAAAGTAAAATGATTGAAATCAGACGATATCTTCACGAACATCCTGAACTTTCTTTTCATGAAACTGAAACGCCTCAATACATTGCCGATTTTTATAAAGAGAAAGATTGTGACGTTGAAACGAATGTAGGACCCAATGGTGTTAAAGTAACAATTGATAGTGGGAAACCAGGTAAGACGATTGCGATTCGTGCCGATTTTGACGCATTACCTATTGAAGAGCAAACTGGACTGTCATTTGCTTCAAAAAATAAAGGCGTTATGCATGCGTGTGGCCATGATGCGCATACAGCATATATGCTTATTCTCGGAGAAACATTGATAGAAATGAAAGAACAATTCAAAGGTAAAGTCGTTATCATTCATCAACCTGCAGAAGAAATGCCGCCAGGTGGGGCCCAAGGAATGATTAAAGATGGTGTGCTTGATGGTGTGGATCATGTATTAGGTGCGCATGTTATGAGTACGATGGAAGCAGGTAAAGTCTTTTACAAAGAAGGCTATGTTCAAACAGGTCGTGCTTATTTTAAACTAGTTGTACAAGGTAAAGGTGGTCATGGTTCATCACCTCACATGGCTAATGATGCAATTGTGGCTGGTTCCAACTTTGTCACTACTGCTCAAACAGTAGTATCAAGACGTCTGAACCCATTTGAAACGGGTGTAGTCACTATAGGTTCGTTTGATGGTAAAGGTCAATTCAATGTGATTAAAGATCAAATTGAAATAGAAGGAGACGTTCGTGCTCTAACTGACCAGACTAGAGATACAATTCAACAAGAATTAACTAGAATTGTTAAAGGTATAGAGGAAACATTTGGAGTAACATGTGAATTCGAGTTCAAAAAGGATTATCCTGCGTTATATAATGATCCAGAATTCACTTCATATGTCGCAGAAACAATCAAAAATGCACAAATTGATGATATTAAAGGTGTTGAGATATGTGAACCTCAGCCACCATCAGAAGATTTTGCATTTTATGCTACTGAATTACCAAGTACATTTATTTATTCAGGTGCTGCACCTGAAGATGGTGATATTTACCCTCACCACCATCCTAAATTTAATATTAATGAATCATCAATGCTTGTTGCTGCTGAAGCAGTGGGCACTGTTGTTTTAGATTATTTAACTTAAAAGGAGATTTAATCATCAATGAATCAGCAACATGAATACATAGGGACTCGTAAACTTTTAATAGGAATCGTATTAGCAGTCATCACATTTTGGTTATTTGCTAATTCTTTAATCAATGTAATTCCTAATTTACAAACGTCATTTGGCAGTTATTTAAGTACAATAAGCATTGCGGTAAGTCTAACAGCTCTATTTTGTGGCATGTTTGTAGTTGGAGCGGGCAGTTTGGCAGATTATTTTGGACGTGTACGTTTAACGATAATTGGACTATGGTTAAATATTTTTGGCTCATTACTTATTATCGTTTCTGACTACATTCCGTTATTATTGATGGGACGTGCAATTCAAGGTCTTTCTGCTGCATTGATTATGCCTGCGACACTATCATTAATTAAAGCATACTATCACGGTGACAAACGTCAGCGTGCGCTCAGCTTCTGGTCTATAGGATCCTGGGGAGGTTCTGGTTTTGCATCTTTATTTGGAGGGATGATAGCTACATTCTTAAGCTGGAGATGGATATTTGTCTTTTCAATTATCGTCTCCCTCATTGCAGTACTTTTAATTAAAGGTACACCAGAATCTAAGAATCGACATGCATCATCAAGACGGTTTGATATTGTAGGTCTTATTTTACTAGTTGTTATGATGCTCAGTCTTAATATTATGATTACACAAGCTGCACATTTAGGTTTATTTTCCGTAGCGATTGTGTCATTATTTGTCGCATTTGTGTTATCTACAATATTATTTATCATCTTTGAAAATAGAAAACGCTATCCACTCATCGATTTTGCTTTATTTCGTAATCGATTCTATACGAGTGCGACATTTGCTAATTTTTTAATTAATACAGTTGCTGGTACGCTTCTCATAACGAATACGTTTGTCCAACAAGGTATAGGTTTGAGTTCATTCGAAACAGGTTTGTTGTCACTCACGTATTTGATTGCAGTATTAACAATGATTCGAGTAGGAGAGAAAATCTTACAAGAGTTTGGCCCTAGAAAACCTATGCTAATTGGTACGATGTCGACAACAGTGGGAATATTCTTAATGTCAATTACGTTTTTACCTATTCCAGTGTATATCACTTTATGCGTGATAGGATTTTTATTATTTGGATTAGGTTTAGGTTTATTTGCAACGCCTTCGACTGATACAGCCATTTCTCATTCTCCAGAGGAAAAGGTAGGCGTCGCCTCAGGTATTTATAAAATGGCTTCTTCAATAGGTGGCGCTTTTGGTGTGGCCATTTCAGGTTCAATTTATAGCATATTTTCAACATTATTTGATCCAAAATTAGGAGCAATGATGGGGTTATGGTTTAATACAATGATTGCTTTCACTGCATACTTTATTGTATGGCTCACACTTCCTAATACTAAAAAGACCTCATAAGAATTGTCTATTTTCTTTAAATTAAACAAACGTTTTAAAGAGTTTTCTTTTTGAAAATGCAAATAAATTTCACTGAATATTCTTTGATATGATGTTTTATGAGTCATTTCGTGATAGTATAAATTTATATTACGAAAAAAAGGGGTGTTAGCGTGAGTTTCTATGAATTTATTCAGAACTTTGTGGGAGATCAAACGCCATTGGGAGAGTTAGCGGCGTGGATCAACCAAGATGCTCATTTTCCAATTGAAGAGACTGTAGCTGACAATATACTCAATTATTTCAATGAACTTAAAGATTTCGATCATGAACTCATAGAAATTGTTAAACGCTCATTATCCCTTTATGAACAAAGTAGGATGTAATACTTATAAATTGAAGTGAAATGAAGGAATTATATATGTTAATCAATGATGCATACAAGGCATATATTATAGAAGAAACTGATCATTCTTTTATGATAGAGAAAAATAATGATAAACAATATTACGAAGTGCTAGAAGCTATAAATACACTATCAAACGACGCATTTTGCGTGTTAAATCATCTTTTTGTTAATGAAGGAAACGAAGAAGCTTTTGAACAAAAGTTTTTACAGAGAAACAAACACTTAGAAAATGTACCAGGATTTAGAGCGTTGAGATTTTTAAGACCTAAAACTGTCGGTCGACATTATATTATCGTAACTTTATGGGAAGATCGACAAGCATTTTATGATTGGCAGAATTCTGCTGAGTACGCAGAAACACATAAGAAACGTGGAACATCAAAAGGTGTGGATCATCGCATTGTTAATCGCGATTTATCATATAATGTTAGAATTGAACTTGAAAAACTTCATCATCATATAGATTTTGAAAGTGTCATATAGGTGAACAGGTGGAGAGAAGGGCAGAAATATAATTCTATTGTTCCGCATCCAACTTACATAGCTTGTTGAAATCTTTAAAATAATTTTTGATTTGGGAGTCCACCAATAAAAATGTTTAGAATTGTAGAAAATTGATGTAAGCGCAGTTTTAAAATAGTCATCCATTGCTAATATGTTAATTAAGGCTAAGACAATCATTTATGTCTTAGCCTTCTTATTTATAGGCATTTAATTCTAAACTGCTTTTACAAGTTTAAATTGGTAAACGTGCCCCTCACTCATAATTAGAATAGAAGGTTTTGAGGTCACTGTATCATTTTGACAATATGACATTTCTCAACTTTAATAGTTATAAAGTCGATTAGCGATTTCCAAATACGAATAAATATTGAAAAATAGACAAATTTAAATAGTTAGGAGAGCACGAATCTAAAATGAATTTTTTCAAACTCATTACGATAATTTGTTCCTTAATTCCAATAGAGTTTATCGGCCTAAATATTGATTATCATACGGGGTCACTAATAGGTTATATTCCATTTGTGATTGTCGCGCTCTTAGTGAGTTTATCTATTTTTAAAACTGGTATAAAAAATAACATAGGCATTGTAATATGTAGGGTCATTGGGATATTTCTCTCTTGGATATGTGTTCATTTATTTATGAATGTTTATAATTCATCAGGTTATTTCACCCCATTTTCGACAGATGGTTTTGCAATATTTCTAGGAACCATTCATGTCATAGTCATTATAATTATCTATTTAGTTATCTATAGTTTCTCTTCTCTAAATAAGTGATTGTATCAATATAGACATAAAAGGCTAGTTTAATGCCTAACCGCGTAAGGATTATTTTTAAAAGTGACTTATAAGTAACTGTTTCTGATTCTGTTCATCATATTCCTTACGCATATACAGTGCTCTAATAAGTAATACAAGAACAATTATCAATATAACCCCAATAATACTAAAAATTCAGAAAATTACTATAATATAAGTTTAATCCATTTGAATGGTCTTTAAGTTCTGATAGTATGAGTATGAACGTGAATTGAAAGGAAGTACAGTTATGAACAAATCAGATTTACTTGCTCCAGAGAAATATAATATTATTTCTGAAATTGAAAAATACGCTTCAGATTCATCTAAAAAAGCGATTATTTATAAAGATAACGAACATGATAATATTTCAGTGAGTTATGAAGAGCTATTGCAAAATGCAAATAAAGTAGGGAATGTCTTTTTAAAACATGGTCTTAAAAAAGGTGACAAAGTATTAATCATGATGCCACGCGCTATCGCCACATACGAATTATACATCGCTGCGTTAAAATTGGGTATCGCGATTATACCAAGCTCAGAAATGTTACGTACTAAAGATTTACAATATCGAATTACACATGGTGAAATTGATGCAGTGATTGCATTTCACACATTAACTAAAGAATTTGAAGGCGTTAAAGAAAACGAGGAACTAACTAAATTCATTATTGCTGGTCATCAAGATGGTTGGATTTCTATCGAAGATGAAAAAGCTAACGAAAGTAATGAACTTGAAAGTGCTGAAACGACACGTGATGATTTAGCAATTCTTTCATATACTTCAGGAACTACTGGCAACCCTAAAGCTGTTACACATTCTCACGGCTGGGGATATGCGCACTTACAAATGGCACCGAAACATTGGCTATGCATCAAAGAAGATGATCTTGTGTGGGCAACGGCTGCCCCAGGTTGGCAAAAGTGGGTATGGAGTCCGTTCTTATCAATACTAGGTACTGGCGCAACAGCCTTTGTATATAATGGACGTTTCCAACCAGAAACGTATCTTGAATTATTACAAGATTATCAAATTAATGTATTATGTTGTACGCCGACTGAATATCGTATGATGGCAAAACTAAGTAATCTAAATGACTATCATTTAGAACATCTACACAGTGCGGTTTCAGCAGGCGAGCCACTTAATCGTGAAGTTGTAGAGCAATTTAAGAACAACTTTAATCTTACAGTAAGAGATGGTTATGGTCAGACTGAAAGTACATTGCTTATCGGTTTTCTTAAAGATACAGAACCACGTCCGGGGTCTATGGGTAAAGGCATTCCAGGTAGTTTTGTCACAATTATTGATGATGATGGTAATGAAGTTCCACCTCAAACTAAAGGTAATATCGCTGTGCCATTAGATTTGCCTGCATTATTTAAAGGATATTATAAAGATGAGGAACGTACGAAAGCGGCTTCAGCAGGTGATTATTATGTCACAGGAGATTTAGCGCATAAAGATGAAGATGGCTATTTCTGGTTTGAAGGACGTCGTGATGATATTATTATCAGCTCTGGCTATACAATCGGTCCATTTGAAGTAGAGGACGCATTGACGAATCATCCTGCTGTTAAGGAATGTGCAGTGGTTGCTAGTCCTCACGAGATTCGTGGTAATATTGTTAAAGCCTTTATCATTTTACAAAATAACTATGAAGGCAATGATGAACTAGTTAAAGAACTTCAGACATTCTGTAAAAATGAAGTGGCCCCTTACAAATATCCTAGAGCAATAGAATTTGTCGATGATTTACCAAAAACAAATTCTGGTAAAATTCGCCGTGTCGAACTGCGTGATGCGGAAATTGCAAAATACAATAACCAAGATTAATTTAATTCGTACTATAAAGTTATAATTATGTATCAAACTGTCGATTCAGTATTAAACTGAGTCGACAGTTTTTTTGTATAACATATTTATATTTTCGCTAATGTTGTTTTAAAGGCTTTTATTCACGCAATAGTAATATTTATGAAATCCTTTTCATAAAAATAGTTGTAATTATTCTTTTAATATGACATACTCAAAAATGATTAGTATGACATATTAAAAGAAGAGGTGGTCTATGATGACACAATATATTTATGCATTTGACGAAGGACGCATTTCAATGAAAGATTTATTAGGTGGGAAAGGTGCTAACCTGTCTGAGATGAAACGTTTAGGTTTACCGGTACCTGATGGATTTACAATTACAACCGAGGCATGTATTGATTACTTAAAACAAAATGAACAATTGCCAACAGAAGTTAAAACACAATTGATACATCACTTAACGTCCTTTTCAGAAAGAACAGGAAAATCATTCTCCTCTGACGAAGATTTATTATTAGTTTCAGTGCGTAGTGGCGCAAAAATTTCTATGCCTGGAATGATGGATACTATCCTTAATTTAGGTTTGAACGATGACAACGTGAAGAAACTTGCTGATAAAACAAATGATGCACGCTTCGCCTATGACTGTTATCGACGTTTATTACAAATGTTTGGTGAAGTTGTTTATGGTATCCCTATGCTGGCATTTGATACATATTTTGATGATTTCAAAAATAAATACAATTACAAGAACGATGCGGATATACCTGCTGACGGCTTGCAAACGATATGTGAAAGGTTTAAAGAGATTTACCGAGAAGAGGTATATAAGCCATTTCCTCAAGAACCATTAAAGCAATTAGAGGAAGCGATTGAAGCGGTATTCAAATCTTGGGATAACGATCGGGCGCGTGTATATAGAGAATTAAATGATATTTCGCATGATATTGGAACGGCAGTCAATGTGCAAGAAATGGTATTTGGTAATAGTGGAGAACAGAGCGGTACAGGTGTTGCGTTTACCAGAAATCCAGTTACTGGTGATAATCAATTATTTGGAGAGTACTTACTTAATGCGCAAGGTGAAGACGTTGTAGCAGGAATTAGAACACCACAAGATATTGATACATTAAAGGCGCAAATGCCAGAGGTTCATCAAGAATTTGTTGAAGTGACAAAGCAACTTGAAACACACTATAAAGACATGCAAGATATCGAATTTACGATTGAAAACGGCAAGCTTTATTTACTTCAAACACGTAATGGGAAACGTACGGCAAGAGCTGCTATTGAAATTGCTGTGGATATGGTTAATGAAGGTTTAATCACTCGCAAAGAGACAGTAGCAAATGTGGATGTAAAATCAATCGATCAATTATTGCATCCTAATTTTAAGGAAGAAGCATTAGAGCAAGCAACTGTTATTTCGAAATTAGGGCTACCTGCAAGTCCAGGTGCAGCAACAGGCCAAGTCGTCTTCTCAGCTGAAGATGCGAAAGAACAAGCTGAAAAAGGTCATCGTGTAGTTCTGATGCGTCCGGAAACGTCCCCAGAAGATATTGAAGGTATGATTGCTAGTGAAGCTATCGTTACAACTCATGGAGGTATGACATCTCATGCAGCAGTTGTGGCAAGAGGGATGGGTAAATGTTGTGTTACAGGTTGTTCAGATGTTGAAATCGATACTCTAAATAAAACGGTTTATTATTCAGATGGCGAATTGCATGAAGGTGATGTGGTTTCGGTAGATGGTTCCACAGGAGATTTATATGTAGGTGAGATTGAAACGGTCAATGCAGAACACAGTGAAGCATTTGAACAATTTATGGAATGGTCTGAAGAAACTGCGCGCTTACAAGTCAGAATGAATGCCGAAACACCTCAAGATATTAAAGCAGGATATAATTTTGGTGCTAAAGGGATTGGACTTGTAAGAACAGAGCATATGTTCTTTGGAGCTGAGCGTTTAATAGAGATGCGCCGATTTATTTTAGCTTCAGACCATGAAGCACGTATTGGTGCATTAGAGAAGATTAAAACGTATCAAGTAGAGGATTTTGAAGCTATATTTAGACTTTCTCAAGACCGACCTACAATTGTGCGCTTATTAGATCCACCATTACATGAATTTTTGCCAAGCTCAGATGAAGACATCGCAAGCGTTGCCGAACAACTTGATATTCCTAAAGATGTATTACGTAAGCGTATCGCTGAACTCAACGAAGTTAATCCTATGTTAGGTCACCGTGGTTGTCGCTTAGCTATAACTTATCCTGAGTTATACGAAATGCAAGTAGAGGCGATTATTGAAAGTGTATTGAAACTTAAGAAAGAGGGCATAGAGTGTCATCCTGAAATTATGATTCCACTTGTTTCAACTGTTGAAGAGTTTATTACTCTAAAAGGCCGTTTAGCAGAAACAATTACTCAATTGGAAAATGACGCAAAAACAAATGTGAATTATCTTATTGGTACAATGATCGAAACACCGAGAGCATGTTTAATTGCGCAACAACTCGCACAACATTGTGATTTCTTTAGTTTCGGTACAAATGATTTAACACAATTAACTTATGGTTTTTCAAGAGATGATGCAGGGAAATTTATAAACGTGTATACTGAAAGTAACATTTTACAGATTGATCCATTCCAAACATTAGATAAAGATGGTGTGGGACAATTGATTCAATACGCGGTTGAACAAGCTAAGCAAATAAAACCAGAGATCAAGATAGGCGTATGTGGTGAACTTGGTGGTGATGCTAAATCAATTCATCAATTTAATCAATGGTCTATTGACTATGTATCATGTTCGCCATTCAGAGTACCTGGTGCGATATTAGCTACTGCTCAAAGTCAGGCGGAGGAAAGCGAGCGATAAGGTGGAAGAGAAGAACGATCAAGTTTTAAAGTTATTTATTGTTTCGGATTCAATTGGGGAAACGGCACAACGTATGATTCATGCTACATTAACCCAATTCCCAGATTTGACCCAAGTTGAGATTAAGAAATTTCCGTACATTAAAGATGAACAAGAATTTCTTAATGTGCTTCAACTTGCTCGAGAACAAAATGCAATTGTAGCGACAACATTAGTGAGCGAATCATTTAATGCTTTAGGTCATCAGTTTGCGAAAGAACATGATATTCCATACGTCGATTATATGTCAGAGTTAATTCGAATAATTGAAACGCATACAGATGCTAAACCTTTAATGGAAAGTGGCGCATTACGTAAACTTAATGATGAATATTTCAAACGTATTGAAGCTATTGAATACTCAGTCAAATATGATGATGGTAAACATTTTACAGATATTGGTGAAGCGGATGCGTTAATTGTAGGAGTTTCACGTACGTCTAAAACACCATTAAGCATGTATTTAGCCAACAAAGGTTATAAAATAGCAAACATCCCTTTAGTACCGGAAGTTGCCATTCCAGACAATGTATTTCAACAAAAGGGGCTAAAAGTGTTTGGCTTAACTGCAAGTCCGAACTATATTGCAAACATTCGTCGCAATCGTGCTGAAACGTTAGGGTTATCTGCTGAGTCTACATATAATAGTTTGGAACGAATTAAGAAAGAACTCTCTTATGCAGAAGAAGTTTTCAAAAAATTGAATGCTACAGTCATCAATACTGAGTATAAATCTATTGAAGAATCTGCATTTTATATAGAAAAGTTTTTAATGCAACGTTAAATTGCTTATTTTAACAGTACGAGGTTGAAGTAGAAAACTTTAACTTTGTGCTGTTATTTCATGTTGATGTAGGTGTGCAATAAGAGCAATATTGTAGTCGGATTAAAAGAGAAAAAATATTTTGTAATTAATATTTTTTTAGTATAAAAAAATTATTATTAAACAATTGAATAATCTTAGTTAGAATAATTTACATTTCCTTAGTGTTGCTTTAACATAGAAGTGTAATAACTAGTAAAGAGTTTAAGATGCTCTTTAATTTTTGGAGTTGTGAATTGGGATTTAATAAAAGAACAACTCTAATGTACTGGTGTAATATATTTTAAATTATTTGAGAGGTGAACAACATGGCAAAGTCTGAGAAAAAAGACGTTGTATTAATTGGTGCCGGTGTACTTAGTACAACATTCGGTTCAATGTTAAAAAGCATCGAACCTGAATGGGATATCCATTTATATGAACGTCTAGATCGTCCCGGTATTGAAAGTTCAAATGAACGAAACAATGCGGGTACAGGACACGCTGCGTTATGTGAATTGAACTATACAGTTCAACAACCAGATGGTTCAATTGATATCGAAAAAGCAAAAGAAATCAACGAACAATTTGAGATTTCTAAACAATTCTGGGGTCACTTAGTAAAAAGTGGTCAAATTGAAAATCCTAGAGAGTTTATTCATCCATTACCACACATTAGTTTCGTACGTGGTAAAAATAACGTGAAATTCTTAAAAGATCGTTATGAAGCAATGAAAAACTTCCCTATGTTCGATAATATCGAATATACAGAAGACTTTGAAGAAATGAAAAAATGGATTCCGTTAATGATGGAAGGTCGCGAAAATAACGGTGGCGTTATGGCGGCTAGTAAAATTGATGAAGGTACAGACGTTAACTACGGTGCTCTTACTCGTAAAATGGCTAAAAACCTTCATGACTCTTCAAACGTTGAAGTACAATACAATCATGAAGTTGTAGATTTTGAACGTTTATCTAATGGTAAATGGTTAGTTAAAATTAAAAACCGTAATACTGGTGATGTTTTTGAGCATCAAACAGATTATGTATTTATTGGTGCCGGCGGTGGAGCGATTCCACTTCTACAAAAAACTGGCATTCCAGAAAGTAAACACTTAGGTGGATTCCCAATTAGTGGTCAGTTTATTGCTTGTACTAACCCTCAAGTTATTGAACAACACGATGCCAAAGTATATGGTAAAGAACCACCTGGCACACCACCTATGACAGTTCCTCACTTAGATACGCGTTATATCGATGGTGAAAGAACATTATTATTTGGACCATTCGCGAATATTGGACCAAAATTCCTTAAATTTGGTTCTAACCTTGATTTATTCAGATCTGTTAAGCCATATAACATCTCAACATTATTAGCTGCAGCAATTAAGAATGTGCCATTAATTAAATATTCAATTGATCAAGTGATTATGACTAAAGAAGGTTGCATGAATCACTTACGTACATTCTATCCTGAAGCACGTGATGAAGATTGGCAATTATACACAGCAGGTAAGCGTGTACAAGTTATTAAAGATACTGAAGAGAATGGTAAAGGCTTCATTCAATTCGGTACTGAAGTTGTGAACTCTGAAGATCATTCAGTTATCGCTTTATTAGGTGAATCACCAGGAGCTTCTACTTCAGTTTCAGTTGCATTAGAAGTATTAGAACGTAATTTCCCTGAATATACTTCTGATTGGAAACCGAAAATTAAAGAAATGATTCCTTCTTATGGAGAATCATTAATTAATGATGAACAATTAATGAGAAAAATCCGTAAACAAACTTCAGAAGACCTAGAATTAGGTTATTATGATAAAGCTAAAAAATAGAATAGATATTTTTAACGTGTGAGATGTAAAGATGTCTCACACGTCTTTTTTATATACAAATATTTCACCTCATGCCTAGAATATTAATTATTTTTAATAAATAAAGGTAAGAGATACAATGAAGTCAAAGTTAGAGTCGAAGGAGTTTGATGATATGACAAATGAAAATATCTTTGATCAACAGTTTTGGAAAGAGGCTTGGGACAACGATCCTAATACACAAGATAAAAGAATGAAACGTGCAGGTTTAGGTCAACCTGATGCGCCAGGATTTGAAACATGGGCTGAAAATTTTAATAAAAATTCTTTTACTGAAGAGAGCCAAAAACGAGTAAAACGAATTATGTCATGGATTCAGAATCAAACAGGAGGATTTGAAAACCTAAGTATACTGGATGTTGGTGCTGCTTCAGGAGTGTTTAGTATACCGTTCTCAAAAGAAAGCGCTAAAGTTACTAGTCTTGAACCCTCATCCATATTGCACGATATGTTAAAAGATAATGCGCAACATTATGGTGTAGAGATTGAAGCAATTAATGAATCATTTGAAAATATTGAAACGACAGAGATTAAAAAATTCGATTTAGTCTTTGCATCAATGTGTCCTGCAGTAACAACATGGGAAACCGTGGAAAAAGCTATAGATATAGCTCGTCAATATGTTTATGTCAGCTTAATAGCAGGACCTAAAGAAAACTCAATCGTGGATGAGGTCGTTGCCTTTCTTGAATTAGAACCTTCGCCGATGACTGCTGATTTATATTATTTATTGCAGCTACTTTATTGCAATAACTATACGTATGAAACCTTAATTGAGCGTCATACACAACATGCTGAAAAAAGTGTAGATGAAGTCATGCGTCAATTACCTTCTTGGTTAAAAGAAGTGGAAATTGAAATGAATGCGCAACAAAAAGAGAGTATTGAACAATATTTACGAGATAAATATGGCGATCATGTACCCGTAGTTACAGGTGGTAAGTTTGGGAAAGTACTTATCACATTACAAGACTAAATGTATTGAAGGTACGACTTCTAAATGCCGTTTTAACAGTATTTGTTAAAATGGTATTTATTTTTCGAAAAAATATTACGATATATCGTTGACATATTTCGATATATCGCTTAGGATATTGATATATCGAAATAACAAATAAAGAAAGGTGATTTAAATGTTCAGAAGAAGACCTGAAATGATAAGACAAAGAATGGAGCGATTTGAAGGATTTGATTTTGGCAGAGGATTTGGTGGTCCGAGAGGCGGCGGTCGTGACCGCTTTTTCAAGAAAGGCAATTTACAATTTGTCATTCTTAAAATGTTGAAGGAAGAATCACGCCATGGATATCAAATTATTAAAGATTTAGAAGAACGTTTTAAAGGCTTCTATTCACCTAGTCCTGGATCGGTTTATCCTATCTTACAAATGTTAGAAGATAGAGAATTTGTATCAATCTCTAAAGATGGTAAAAAGAAAGTGTACTCAATCACTGAAGAAGGTGAGAAGTTCTTAGAGGAGAATATTAATAATGATGAATTTACACAACGAATGGAACAATTTCAAAATATAGACTTTGAGCAATTAAAAGCATCAAGAGAACAATTACATGAGGTGTTCCAAGGATTTATGAAAGCGAGTCAGCAAGCACTACAAGATGAAGAATTGAAAAAAGAGTTTGACCAATTTGTAGAAGAAACAAAAGCACGTTTGGAACAATTTTCTAAATAAAGATAGATTGAGGGGGAGTTCAAATGAATATAAAAGATGTTAAAAGCGTAGGTATTATTGGAGGAGGACCTGGTGGATTAATGCTAGGACTTCTTTTGCAACAACAAGGATTTGAAGTGTCAATTTTTGAGAAAGCTGGGTTAGATGTAAATAGAGACCGTGGAGGTTCATTAGATATTCATGAGGAGAGTGGCCAGTTACCATTAAAAGAAACAGGTATTATTGATCGATTTAGAGAGCTTGCTCGTTTTGAGGGTGAAGATACACGTGTGCTAGACAAGAATGGTAAGGTTTATTATGAAGAAACAGCTGATCCTGAAGTTGAGGGAGGACGTCCAGAAATTGATCGTGGTGAACTATGTGATATCATCAGTGAACAATTAAGTGAAGGCACAGTAGTATATGGTAAAGCGTTCGAATCACTTCGTCGTTTAGACAATGGACAGGTTGAAGTCTCATTTGTTGAGGGAGATACAGCTGAGTTTGACTTTGTAGTTGGGGCTGATGGAGCATTTTCAAAAGTGAGACCTTATTTAGCAAATGTGGACGTAGAATATAATGGTATTTCAATGGTTGAACTAAATGTAGAAGATGCATACAAACAATATCCTGATTTAGCAGCGTTTAATAAAAATGGGAAAATGATGGCATTTGGTGACCATAAAGCAATTCTTGGTCAAGTGAATGGCAATGGAAGAATTAAAGTATATATGTCTTATCAAATGGATTATGAGGAATTTGAAAAATTTAAAGGAATGAGTAAGTCAGAAATTAAAGAACAGTTGTTACAAGATTTCTCGGACTGGGACAAAGATTTAAAAAAATATATTGAATATGCTGGTGATGATGTACTCTTACGTCGAATTTACAAATTGCCTATAGGGTTTAAGTGGGAGAATCAATCTAATCTCACTTTAATCGGAGATGCGGCGCATTTAATGAGTCCATTTGCAGGCGAGGGTGTTAATATGGCATTCTACGATGCATATTTATTAGCGAAAGCACTTAAAGAGAATAATAATTTACAAGATGCGTTGAAAGAATATGAAGCATCTATGTATGAAGCTTCAGAACAGAGTGCAAGTGAGTCTCAAGCTAATTTAGAAGAAATGTTTGGTGATGACGCTGCTCAAAAATTTGGCGATTTCTTTAATCACATTGGTGAATTGTTTGAAGAGCATCAAGCACAAAAATTAGATAATAAATAATAAAAAGTATAAAGAAATGCCGTGTGGTCAAATAGATTACCACACGGCATTTTATATTAGGTTAAGCAAAATAATGTTGCATAACCGGAATGATAGACGGGCTTCAGTGAGCAGATTGCTCAACAATTATACGCATCGCGCAAAAACTAAAGAACAGTTTTCGCTTGATGCTAGTAATTGCTCGCAACCTAAGCGCTCACTTCCGCACCTTAATAGACGGGCTTCAGTGAGCAGGTTTTTCGGCAGAAACTCTCAAAGTCTCGTCAAAACTACAAAACAGTTTTGCTCGCTTTTCGGTTCTGCTCAAAACCTAAGCGCTCACTTCCGCACCTTTTTTGCACCTTAATTTTTATTTACTGATGCGTCATAGATTGAATCTACTGCGTCGCCTAACGCTTTATCGAATTCTTCTTGAGATTGGCTAGCGCGTAAGTCGCTTGCTAATGCACGTGAGAAGCTTGCGATTAATTCATCGTTGTCTTTTAATAATCTGTTAGCTTCGTCTCTGCTATAACCGCCAGATAATACAACGACACGTACAACGTTAGGATGGTCAGCTAATTCTTTGTATAAGTTAGCTTCAGTAGGAATAGTTAATTTTAACATTACTAATTGATCATCATTTAATGCGTCTAAGCCTTTTTTGATTTCAGCTTTTAATACTTTTTCAATTTCAGCTTTGTCTTTAGCATTAATGTTTACTTCTGGTTCAATGATTGGTACTAAACCTTTAGCAATGATTTTTTTTGCAAATTCGAATTGTTGTTCAACAACGTCTTTGATACCTTGTTCATTTAATTCTAAGATATTAGAACGCATTTTAGTACCAAAGATATGACGTTCATTTGCACGGTCTAATGTTTCGTCTAAGTCATTGATAGGTTTCATTAATTGAACACCATTTTGTTGTTCAGCTAAACCTTTATCGACTTTTAAGAAAGGTACAATACCTTTGTCAGCTAAGTAATCACCAGTATATTTACCTTCTACTTCACGATCCATTGTTTGTTCGAATAGAATTGCACCTAAGATTTTATCAGGTGAAAATGATGGTGAAGTTACTACGCGAGTACGCATATCATGTACAAGTTGGAACATCTCATCTTCATTGCTATATTGGTCTTCATTAATGCCATATTCTTTAAGCGCTTTAGGAGTACTACCGCCACTTTGGTCTAATGCTGCGATAAATCCTTTGCCATTAGTCATTTTTTCTAATTGTTCTTTATTCATACTTTCCACTCCTTAACTTAACTTTCATTTATAGTATGATAAAAAATATTTTTTATCTCAAGCTTTTCAACTCGAAAAATGTGTAAAAGTATTCTGAATATTGTATTAAGTCATAAATTTGACGTAAATTAGAATTATATTGCTAACAATGTAAAAGTATAAGGCTTATTTCTTATCAAGTTGAAGTGAAAATTTCATAGGGTACATAAGGTCTTCATATAGCTCAAATGTTTTTAAGAATATTCCTTACATCGCTCTGAAACTTTAAGAAACCTATACCATGAATATAAAAAACTCAGTGCAAAAGTTTTGTGTACTTTTCACACTGAGTATTGATATATGCAACCTAAATCAGTTTAGAATAGCATTTTGTCACTACCGAACGTATCACCAAGCGCTTGTTGAGCAAGCACGTTGAGGTAATTCCATGGACGATCGTAGTCAGGTTGGAAGAAGAAATCTTGTACGGCTAATTGTTCTAGTGTATATCCTGCTGATATCGCCATAGAAATTGTATTGATAGAAGCTGTAACATCTTCTGTAGACATGACTTGTCCACCTAAAATTTGATGACTATCTTCATCGTAAATGATTTTCATGTGAATTGTAGTTTCGTCTTGCATGAATTTTGGATGGATCAGTTCTTCAACATATTTTTGACCTAAATTGCCATCATAACTATCAGCTTCTGTACCGTGTACACCAGTTTGTCCAAATTTATAATCAAATAATTGCAATCCAGATGTTCCGGATACTCTTGGCATAGTCATATTTTTACCAGTCATATTTTTTGCTGCTACGACACCTTGACGACGAGAGTTTGTCGCTAAAGCAATGTAACGATCTTCTTCAACTGGAGCGAATGGTACAAGTGTTGCGTCGCCACCAGCATATACATCTTTAGCAGAAGTTTGTTGTTGATGGTCAATATTGATAATACCTTTTTCGCCTAATTCAATTTTGCCATCTAACCATTCAGTTGCAGGTGTAACACCGACTGCGAATAAAACAGTATCTGCTTCATATTCATTTTTATCGGTTACAACTTTTGTTACGTTTCCATTGTCATCACCAGTTAATGATTGAACGGTTTCACCGCCTTTGAAGTAAAGACCATGTTTTTCTGAATTTTGTTGTAAAATCTCAGTGAATTCTTGATCTAAATACGTATTTAAAATTCTATCTGCAATGTCAACTATCTTTGTTTCAATACCTGCTTTAGCGAAGGCTTCGGCAGCTTCGATACCAATATAGCCACCACCTACGACAACCGCTTTTTTAGCTTGAGGCATGCGTTGCTTAATTTGATTTGCCCATTCACGACCACGCATAAATAGTACGTTATTATACTGATCAATGCCGTCAATTGGAGGAGTAACTGGTTTACCGCCAGGACTTAAGAACAATTTGTCATACGTTACTTCATTAGATTGTCCATTTTGTTCTACAGTTATCACTTTTTTATCTGTATTTAAGTCAGTAACAGTACTGTTTACATGGATGTTAACGCCTTGTTCTTTATAAGAAGCTTTAGAAGCATAGTGTAATGAATCTAATGACGGTGAAACATCTTCTAAATAGCTTTGAATACCACAAGATAAGAATGAAGGTTTATCTCCACTTTCAAATACATGAATTTCAGCATTTGAATCTTCTTTTAAAAGTGTTTCAATCACTTCATAACCAGCATGTGATGTACCAACGACTACATATTTCATGATTAAATTCCTCCTTAAGACTTTGTTAATCTATAGTAAAATGCGTAAGCATTATTAGAATTAATGTTTACATTATTATTATTTCCGTTTTAATTATCGATTATTCAATTTATCATTGCTATAATGTTGGATTTCAAAAAATCGTCAAAAAAGGGCCATACCATAGTGATGAAACACTATCATATGACCCTCTATCAATAAAATTTAAATTTATTAGATTATGAAGTTTTTTCTCTACGTTTGCGTCCGCCAATTAATAATCCGCCTGCTAGAAGTGACGTACCAGCGATTAAATCCATCCCTACATGTGTGTCATTATGACCTGTTTCAGGAAGTGAAGATTTAGAATGCTTTGGTAAATCAGAAGATTTTACGTCTCCTACATAGAATGAATTAAGTTCTCTAGTAGAATCAACGGCTACTTCTTTTTTGGCCACGTGTTTAGGTTCTTTATAAGGTTTTGTTGTGATATCTTGGCCAGTATAACAATCTTCGCTATTCAAAGTGCTATAATTACCAAAGTTTCCACTTTTATATTGAACCTCACCATCTTTATAAACTTTATAAGTGCCCACACCTGCACCAGATTTATTATTAATACCGATTTCGTAGTAGTCCCCTTTATCTTTTACGGCATTGAAATTCTGTAAGTTGGGATTGCCACCGCTGTTTTTCATAGCTTGTTGTGCTACGTCTTTTGCATTATTTGCAGTTACTTCATCCGCTTTTGCTTCAGAAACATTTGCAGTCGTAAATAATACTGCCCCAGTTATTACAGTTGTTGCAATAAGAGAAACCTTGTTCACAATGATAACCCCATTTCGAATTTGAGAATTTAGAATTTGAAATAATGTTTTCTACGCTTTTAGTGTACCACCTGAATAAAATAATCATACCGGTTTAAAAGAAACATTATTGAAACTTTAAGATAAGTTAAAGAAGTTAATATATCCTCACGATTTGTTCATATTTACTTATCAATTTATTCATAAAAATGTCTTCGATAGAGTGCAATCAACATTTGATATGTAATTTTAAAATAACTATACACTTTAGTTTACATACACTATATAATTAATTTATATAGTAGTTTATATGTATTAAGCATCAAGCTATTCATTTTCAGAAAAAAGGGGATTAATAGGTATGAAAAAAATGGTGAGTGCATGTCTAGTGACATCTTTATTATTAGCAGGTTGTAGTACGGGGCAAAGTAATGACAATAAAGGGAGTTCAAATCTTTCAGACGATAAATCTCAGTCATCTAAAAGTGATAAAAATTCTAAAAATAATAATTCAAATCATGCATCAAGTCAAAGTTCTAATGACAAGAGTCAAGAGGACGCTAATCAGGAGAATACGCATTCAAATACTTATTATGCGAAAGTATGGTTAACGGCATTAGAAAGCTATAGGGGAAACAGTGATATAAAATTTGACGATTTAGATATTAAACATGGGGATGTTTCAGGTAAATTAATTGATCCTTATTTACCTGATGTTTCTGCAAAATTTCCAGAAGGAACTGAAATTTTGACTGCAAGCGTTCATGCTGCTGGGTCAGTCTATTATAAAAATAATGGAGACGGTACGATAACGATTTATCCCGTGCCATCACAATTTAACGGTCCGATTTACGGTGATGAATATGGCAAGAAAGAATCACAACGTGTACTAGACAAAGCTTCAACTGTAAAATTATATGACGCAAGTGATAGTGAAATTAATAAAATAAGTGCTTTAATGTCATCTGAACCTGCAAGTTATGGGGATCCAATCGATACTCAATCAAATTCAGATTCAGATGATGATAATAGTTCAGATAGTACTACAGTGACACGAAGTAATGTAATCGATTTGGTTGAAGATTATGAAGGACACAAATTAGATACTGACACATATACTTACAAAGAACCTGAAGAAGACAGTGATGGCAATTGGGGATTCTCATTTACAGATAAAGATGGGGAACTCGCAGGCTCTTACATTATAGATCAAGATGGCATTGTTACTAAGTATGATAAACATGGTGATGAGGAATAATAAATAAATAAGAAAGGTCCAGAACAAATAGCTTCTGGGCCTTTTAATTATAAGTGTTTTTTAGCAATCGTAGGTATACTGATAGCCATGAGAATCATGAATAAGATATGAGCTTCCATCCACAATGCATATGCATTCCAACTGAATTTAAACAATGAACGTTGGGCAATCGCAATTAAAAATGGGTACATGACTATAAAAATAATCGTTAAAGGAACAAATGCTAAGTAATATAGGGGCTTGGAGTAATGATAAATAATTAAAAAAACGATATAGATTACGATACCTATACTTACATGAATCAACCCTTCAACAATCGTAGGCACTTTCTTCGGGTCAATTAAGAAATCAATATTAAGTAATAGCTGGGTTAAATGCGTCTTTTGAAATAGAACGTCCATCACAATAGTAGTGATTAATAATATAGCGCTGATGACAATTGCACTTAATAAATGATAACCATATCTAAGCCACATAAATTTATCCTCCATAATAATTTTACTTTTTATTATTCCCATAATTAAACAATTTAGACATTTCTATTTGAGTGGTTGAATTCATTTTTAAATTAATAAACCCAAACAATATTTTAATAATTCAGAAAATATTTACAAATCAGAAAATTACTAGTATATTGAGTACTATCATATTACTGGGAATTCATTTTAAGACTGATAAAAAGTGACTCAAAAGCGTTTTGTGAGGGAATAATACAGTATAAGAAATGGATGATAAAGCCTAGGTAAGGTGAATTTATCATGAGTAAAGCAAAAAATTTAATTAATGAAGATGAGGAGTATTTCGCTAAGTCAGGACGTATTAAATATTATCCTTTAGCTATTGATTATGGCTATGGTGCGACGCTAGTAGATGTAGATGGAAAGGAATATATAGATTTATTATCAAGTGCAAGTTCGCAAAATGTGGGGCATGCACCTAAGAAAGTCACAGATGCTATTAAAAAACAAGCAGAAAAATTTGTTCATTATACGCCAGCATACATGTATCATGAACCACTTGTACGTTTATCAAAGAAGATTTGTGAAATAGCTCCTGGAGATTTTGAAAAAAGAGTAACGTTTGGTTTAACTGGATCTGATGCTAATGACGGTATTATTAAGTTTGCTCGTGCCTATACCGGACGTCCCTATATGATTAGTTTCACAAACGCATACCACGGTTCAACGTTTGGCGCTTTATCGATGTCCGCTTTTAGCTTAAATATGCGAAAACACTATGGACCATTACTTAATGGTTTTTATCATATTCCATTTCCAGACAAATATAGAGGGATGTTTGAACAATCAACATCTAATACAGTGGAAGAATATCTTGCGCCTCTCAAAGAAATGTTTGCGAAATACGTTCCAGCAGAAGAGGTCGCATGCATTGTAGTAGAGACAATACAAGGTGATGGAGGCTTACTTGAACCTGTATCAGGTTATTTTGAAGCCCTACAAGATTTATGTCACCAGCACGGTATTTTAATTGCAGTTGACGATATTCAACAAGGATTAGGACGTACAGGTAGATGGAGTTCTGTGGATCATTTTAACTTTACTCCTGATTTAATTACTTTTGGAAAGTCTCTAGCTGGAGGTTTACCAATGTCAGCTTTGGTAGGTCGTAAAGAAATTATGGAAAGCCTTGAAGCGCCAGCGCATTTATTTACTACAGGTGCCAACCCTGTTAGTTGTGAAGCGGCATTAGCTACATTAGAAATGATAGAAGAGGAAGATTTATTAACCGCTGCCACTGAAAAGGGGAACTACGTACGCCAGCGAATGAATCAATGGATGACACAGTTTGAGAGTGTAGGAGATGTACGAGGTGTTGGATTATCAATAGGTATAGATATTGTGTCTGATAAGGAAATTAAGACACGAGATTCAGAAGCAGCATTGAAAATTTGTAATTATTGCTTTGAGCATGGAGTTTTAATCATTGCAGTCGCAGGAAATGTATTGAGATTTCAACCACCACTAGTAATTACTTATGAACAACTTGATACAGCACTCGATACCATTGAGAATGCACTCAAAGCATTGGAAAAAGGTAACTTAGATCAGTATGAAATTACCGGTCAAGGATGGTAATGAATCAAAAAGATTCTCATTTTATTAAAACTAAATGAGGATCTTTTTTTTTATAAAAAAGGCACAAGTGCTGTAAAAACAACACTTGTGCCACTTAGTATTTATTATTTCGGTGCGTGATATTCTTCTTCATCATTTTTCTTAGAGTGTTTCAGTCCATAAAGTAAGTAAATAACAATACCTACAACGAACCATATTAAAGTATATAATTTAGCTTCAAAGCTTAGTCCCCAGAATACAAGTAATACGAGTACAAATGTAATAGCTGGTAATACTGGATATAATGGTAATTTGAAATCTGGTTTTGGTAAATCCTTACCTTCACGTTTTCTTAAGCGATACATTGCCAGTGATACAAACATAAATGCTACGAGTGTACCTGCAGAAATTAATTGTGCTAAAAAGTTGAATGGGAACATTGAACCTATTACCACACCAATAATTGTTAAAATAAGTAAAGCTCTGTTTGGTAAGTGCTTATGATTTAATTGACTTAACCATGAAGGTAGTAATCCGTCGCGACCAAATGAATACAATAATCGTGATCCGGCTAACATCATACCGATTAAAGCAGTGAACATACCGATAACTGAAATCGCTTGAACCACTGCCGCTATAATTCCATGGCCACTTTTACGTAGAGCCCAACCTACTGGTTCAGCATTGTCTGCATATTGTGAGTAATGGAACATACCAACTAAGACTAATGCCACGGCTACAAATAGTATAATGGCTACTGCAAGAGAACCTAAAATCCCTCTAGGCATTGTTTTTTGAGGGTTAATAGCTTCTGCAGAGTTTGCAGCAATTGAATCAAATCCAATATATGCTAAGAAAATCATTGATACACCAGCATATATACCTTGCCATCCACCAAAATCACCTGATTTTGTAACTTTGTGCTCAGGCACAAATGGTACGAAGTTACTAAAGTTGATTGCTGTTAAACCAACAATGACAAATAAGATAATTGCCAAAACTTTAAGTATAACTAGGATATTTTCCATGCGAGCAGCTTCAGTCACACCGCGAGAAAGTAATAACGCAGTTAATATAATTACGACAGCAGCGATGATGTCTATTACACCGCCTTTATTGCCGAAAGTATTCGACAACGCGTTAGGTAATGTGATACCAATCGGGGCGATAAGACCTCTTAAGTTAGCTGAAAATCCGGAAGCAACAAAGGCTACCGCAATAAAGTACTCAGCAAGTAATGCCCATCCAGCAACCCATCCGAAGAATTCTCCAAATAATACATTAATCCATGAATATGCTGATCCTGCGAAAGGCATAGTCGATGCCATTTCAGCATATGTAAAAGCTACAAGACCAGCCACTATAGCTGCTAATAGGAACGATAAAGCTACTGCTGGACCGGCGTGCTCTGCAGCAACAACTCCTGGTAGAGTGAAAATGGATGTAGAAACAATTGTACCGACACCTAACGCAAGAAAGTCACGAACACGTAATGTGCGTTTAAGGTGTCCATCTTTATTTTGATAAATTGTTGGATTCTCTTTACGAGTAATCCGGTTAAAAAAACTAGACATAATAAACCTCCACTTACTAATAAGACATCTATTTCGAGCAGTCATGGTGTTTATAGAGATTGTTATAGTCCTTATATAAACAACACGAGTGACCAGCTATTTCTAATAATTTATATCATAGCATAGAATTTTCTTATTTTGTCTAAAAATTCTGAAAAATTAAAGCTTTTCTATCTCTCTTTTGATGAATAAATCAAATGTAAGCATTTCACGAAATGATAAACTTGATTATATCAGATATACAAAAAATAAAAATAGAATTTTTAACGAAATTTTTACCAATATTTTACAATTTACATTTAAGGGTTATAAAACGGATAAATTAACATTCTATAGTGGCAAGGTGTAAAATATGATTGAAAAAATAGAAAAGAGGTGGTAGCTATTTCATTAGACAAATATCTCACACAAAATATTTATCAATTTAAAGAGATGGCTATTGCATTGACATTTGTTGGTGGATATATAGATGCTTATACCTTTTTAGAACGTGGAGGCACTTTAGCAGCGGGTCAAACTGGTAACCTCATCTTTCTAGCTTCTGAAGTCTCTCATCATAACCTTGATGGTGGATTGTTAAAGATTATTTCAGTTATCTCATTTATGATAGGTGTCATGTTTGTTTCATTAATACATGCGAAAATAGCTACAAGATATTGGCGTCTTATCGCTTTACTACCAATCACAATGAGTAGCATCACAGTGGGTTTTATACCTGCATCAATACCGAACATCTATATTATTCCACCTTTAGCATTTAGTATGGCCATGCTTACTACTGCGTTTGGTAAAATAGAAGGTGAAGGATATGCTAACACATTTTCAACAGGTAATTTAAAAAAAGCTGTGATTGCGCTAAGTGAATTTATTATAAATAAAGACAAAGTACAATTGAGTAAATCATTGCTTTACATTAGAATAGTAATAAGTTTTGTTGTGGGGGCTATTATATCTGCGTTACTTCAAAAATATATGGGAATCTATACAATTTTAATAGCTGCATTCATTTTAATTAGCGTTTTAATATTTTATAGCTTTCTGATTTATCGCAGAGAACGTAATATTCAGTAATATTAATTTGCATAAGGATGAGTAAAGAAATGGAAATTAAACAGATAAAATATTTCGTAGAAGTCGTTCGCCAAGGGGGAATGACACAAGCGTCAGAACATTTATATATTGCTCAATCAACGATTAGTAAAGCTATAAAAAATATCGAGAATGAATATGATATTACTTTATTCGATCGTTCTCAGAAACAAATTAAATTGACAGATATTGGCCAAACATTTTATGACAATAGTCTAGAATTTTTGGCTCTATTTGAGAAACTATCATTAGAAATGAACGATGTAGTCAATGTTCAAAAGGGCCATATTAAGATAGGACTTTCACCCATGATGAATGTTCAAATGTTTACAAATGCGCTTAATCAATTTCACAAGTTATACCCTAATGTGACATACGAAGTCATTGAAGGTGGAGGGAAAATAGTAGAGAACTTAACTGCTAATGACGATGTAGATATAGGTATAACAACGTTGCCTGTGGACCATTCATTATTCCATTCTGTTTCCTTATACAATGAAGAGTTATTACTAGTAGTCAGTAACGATCATCATCTCTCGGATATGGAAAAGGTAGACCTAGCAGAATTAAAAAATGAAGAATTTGTATTGTTCCACGATGATTATTATCTTAAAGATCAAATTATAGAAAACTGTAAACGTATAGGTTTCTATCCTAAGACAGTCGCTAACATCTCACAAATTAGCTTTATTGCTAACATGATTCAACAAGGTATAGGTATTAGTATTGTACCTGAAAGTTTAGTACGTTTAATGGGAGATAATGTAACGTCCATTCAATTAGAAAATGTAGAACTCTCATGGCATTTAGGTGCCATATGGAGAAAAGATGCTTATTTAAATTATGTAACACGCCAGTGGATAGACTTTATTTCAACACTCCAACCAGTTAAATAAATTTTAAACGCGACTTCTAATTAATTTGTTAGAGGTCGTTTTAGTTTATAAGAGAATATAAAATTAAAGAAAAATGTTTCCATAACGCGTATATTATTTACCACGATTTACGATTAAAAGATCTCATAGCTATTGATATATTATATTTTTCTATATATAAACCATTCCTTTTAAGAATACTTATAATCGTTATTATGTATTTTATTAATACATGTTTTCGTACTATAATTAATTATGTAATAAAGTTAGTCACTAAATAAAACATTTTGAACAAATTGTAACAATTTCGTCACTGAAATAATGATTTTATAACTAAGGACAATTAAAATTCTAGTTATTTTAATGAAAATATTATAAAAATAAAACTAAGCACATTAATTGTGTCACTTTATTGCGAAGGAGTCGTTAAAATGAAAAAATTTAGTAAAAAAGTTGTATTAATTGGTGATGGATCAGTAGGTTCTAGCTATGCATTTGCTATGGTTACTCAAGGGATTGCAGATGAATTTGTCATCATTGACATTGCTAAAGATAAAGTAGAAGCAGACGTGAAGGATTTAAATCACGGCGCACTCTACAGTGCATCACCAGTCGTAGTAAAAGCTGGGGAATACAGCGATTGTAAAGATGCAGACTTAGTTGTCATTACAGCAGGTGCACCACAAAAACCAGGAGAAACACGCTTACAACTTGTTGAGAAAAACACTAAAATTATGAAAAGTATTGTATCAAGTGTAATGGATAGTGGTTTCGATGGTTTCTTCCTAATCGCAGCTAACCCTGTTGATATTTTAACTCGCTATGTTAAAGAAGTCACAGGCTTACCAGCTGAACGCGTTATTGGTTCAGGTACTGTTCTTGATAGTGCGAGATTTAGATATTTAATTAGCCAAGAGCTAAATGTTGTGCCATCAAGTGTACATGCAAGCATTATCGGTGAACATGGTGACTCTGAACTTGCAGTTTGGTCTCAAGCAAATGTTGCAGGTATCTCAGTATTTGATACTTTAAAAGAACAAACAGGCAGTGAAGCTAAAGCTGAAGAAATATATGTGAACACTAGAGATGCTGCTTACGATATCATCCAAGCTAAAGGTTCTACTTATTATGGTATAGCTTTAGCACTTTTACGAATTTCTAAAGCATTATTAAATAACGAAAATAGTGTTTTAACTGTATCAAGTCAACTTAATGGGGAATATGGACATAAAGAAGTTTACTTAGGTGTCCCAACATTAATTAACCAAAATGGTGCAGTTAAAATATATGAAACACCTTTAAGCGATAAAGAGAAACAATTATTTAAGCAATCAGTTCAAACACTTGAAGAAACTTACGACTCAATTAAACATTTAGTATAACGCATGCTTAAAATTCAAAAGAAATAAAGAAATTAAATTTTTGAAAGGATATGAAATGAATGGCTGACAAACAATATTCAGCAGCAGATATGGTAATTGACACTTTAAAAAATAATGGAATTGAATATGTATTTGGTATTCCGGGAGCAAAAATTGACTACTTATTCAATGCATTAGAAGATGATGGTCCAGAATTAATTGTTACACGTCATGAGCAAAATGCTGCAATGATGGCACAAGGAATCGGACGCTTAACTGGTAAACCAGGCGTTGCACTTGTAACGAGTGGTCCAGGAGTGAGTAATTTAACAACTGGATTACTTACTGCTACATCTGAAGGTGATCCAGTATTAGCAATCGGTGGTCAAGTTAAACGCAATGACTTATTACGTTTAACACATCAAAGTATTGATAACGCAGCACTATTAAAATCATCTACAAAATATAGTGCTGAAGTACAAGACCCAGAATCTTTATCAGAAGTGATGACTAATGCCATGCGTACTGCAACGTCAGGTAAAAATGGTGCAAGTTTTATTAGTATTCCACAAGACGTTATCTCTTCACCAGTAGAAGCTAAAGCAATTTCACTTTGTCAACAACCTCAACTTGGTGTACCAGCTGAAAAAGATGTTCAAGCAGTCATTGATGCTATCAAAAATGCAAAATTCCCAGTTTTATTAGCTGGTATGAGAAGTTCAAGTCAAGCTGAAACAGAAGCTATTCGTCAGTTAGTTGAAAAAACAAATCTCCCTGTCGTTGAAACATTCCAAGGTGCAGGTGTGATTAGTCGTGAATTAGAAAATCACTTCTTCGGTCGTGTAGGTCTCTTTAGAAACCAAGTTGGTGATGAATTATTAAGAAAAAGTGATTTAGTAGTCACAATTGGTTATGATCCAATCGAATATGAAGCAAGTAACTGGAATAAAGAATTAGACACTAAAATTATTAATATCGATGAAGTTCAAGCAGAAATCACAAACTACATGCAACCAGTCAAAGAATTAATTGGTAATATCGCTGGTACAATTGAACTTATTTCAGAACATGTTGATGAACCATTTATTAATCAAGATCATTTAGATGAACTTGAAAAATTAAGAGCAGAGATTATTGATGCTACTGGTATTAAAGCGACGCATAAAGATGGTGTGATGCACCCAGTTGAAATTATTGAATCTATGCAAAAAGTTTTAACAGATGATACTACAGTAACTGTAGATGTTGGAAGTCACTATATTTGGATGGCACGTAAATTTAGAAGCTATAATCCAAGACATTTATTATTTAGTAACGGTATGCAAACACTTGGAGTGGCACTTCCTTGGGCAATTTCAGCTGCACTTGTCCGTCCTAACACACAAGTTGTCTCTGTAGCTGGTGATGGTGGTTTCCTATTCTCAGCTCAAGATTTAGAAACAGCTGTACGTAAAAACTTAAACATTATTCAATTGATTTGGAATGATGGACGCTATAATATGGTTGAATTCCAAGAAGAAATGAAATATCAACGTTCTTCAGGTGTAGACTTTGGTGCCGTTGATTTTGTTAAATATGCAGAATCTTTTGGAGCAAAAGGTTTACGTGTATCTAACCAAGAAGAGTTAGAAGCAGCTATAAAAGAAGGTTATGAAACAGATGGTCCTGTATTAATCGATATCCCAGTTAACTACGAAGATAATGTTAAATTATCTACAAACATGTTACCGAATGCTTTAAATTAATTTGAAAGCGTGTGTGTTTGTTAAATCATTTTCCAGGATATAAAAAAGAACGCATTCTAGAGAGATAGGTCATCTTTAGTTTGCGTTTCTTAAAGTAATAAGAAATGAATATTAATAGGAGTGAAAAGTAATATGACTAATGTATTGTACCAACACGGAACGCTAGGAACTTTGATGGCAGGTTTATTAGAAGGAACTGCTTCAGTTAATGAGTTACTAGAACATGGGGATTTAGGTATTGGGACACTTACAGGTTCAAATGGTGAGGTCATTTTTATAGATGGTAAAGCTTACCATGCAAATGAACATAAAGAATTTATTGAATTAACTGGCGATGAAATGACACCATATGCTACAGTCACTCAGTTTAAGGCAGACAAAAATTTCAGTATTTCAGATAAAAATCAAGACGATGTTTTTGATGAAGTTAAAAAAGAGATGACAAGCGAAAATATGTTTTCTGCTGTGAAAATTTCAGGTACATTTAAAAAAATGCATGTACGTATGATGCCTGGTCAAGAACCACCTTATACACGTCTTATTGATTCAGCACGTAGACAACCTGAAGAAACACGTGAAAATATCAAAGGTTCTATTGTTGGATTCTTCACACCAGAATTGTTCCATGGGGTGGGTTCAGCAGGATTCCACATTCACTTTGCTAATGATGATCGCGACTTTGGTGGTCACATATTAGATTTTGAAGTAGATAATGTTAATGTAGAGATTCAAAACTTTGAAACGTTTGAACAACACTTCCCAGTAGATGCGAAATCATTTACTGACGCTGAAATTGACTATCAAGATATTGAAGATGAAATTAGAGAAGCTGAATAACAAAAGTTAATACCAAAGGCGATAGATAATGTCGCTTTTGGGATTTTTTTATGAATTGATATTCAATTATAAATCTTTGGTTTCTGTAAATTTAAGATGATAAGCCTTTAAGAAAGTATAAACTGTATCTAGATAAGGCGTGTTAAGTTTATGAAATCTAGCCTTTTGATAGATATACCCCTGAATAGCTTCAACCTCTAAGGGTTGCTGATTTAAAACATCATAATACATACTTGTTCCCATTTCATCAGGATAACCTTGATAAATCTTCATAATGTCATCGAGTGTCTGATCTGGAAAATGAATCCCCTCAGATTGAGCAACTTGTAACCCATCGTTAAGAATAGAACGACATATTTCTTTCATGTGTGCTGATTGTAATATTTTAGCGGGTTGATGCCCTATAGCCGTAATTGAATTAATTCCCAAGTTAACAAGAAGTTTATACCAAATTTTGTTTTGGATATCACTTTCTAAAATAAGTTCAATCTTAGAAGAAGAAAGCTGTTGTTTTAACTTACGAGTATCTGGTATGTCTTGTAAATGTAAACGATAATCACGAAAGTGAGTGATTTTATCGTTTCTTTTTTGACCACTAATATAGACAACAGCTTGATAAACATGTTGGTAAGGAATATGTTGTGATTGACCATAACCATTTTGGGCTAAGATTATAAGCGAATCTTTATGGGCTATAGTTGGTAATTGCTTAATGACGTTTTGAAGTTGATGTGTTTTAACAGCGATGATTATGACATCGAATGAATGATGCGTGTTATCGTATGAAACAACATCAACGTTTTGTGCTTTAGAAGTATTTTCCGGGAAATAGGTCATTGTTTTATTATGGCGACCAATGAGTTGTGTATCAGGTAAGACAGCTTTTAATTCAGCAGCAATCGTTGTTCCAACAGCCCCTGGACCAATAACGGCAATTGTCATAATATAATTCTTTCCTTTCTTGGTGCAATTCATTATACTATTGCTAATAATAAAGGAAATTGAGGTTGAAATGAATTGAAAACATTAAGTCAATTGATAAAGATGAAAGACGAGCAAACTAAAATTTCTATGGTAACAGCTTATGATTTTCCGAGTGCAAAGCAAGCAGAACAAGCTAGGATTGACATGATCTTAGTTGGAGATTCACTTGGAATGACCGTATTAGGATACGAAAATACAGTTCAAGTGACCGTTGAAGATATGATTCATCATGGAAAGGCTGTGAGAAGGGGTGCACCTAACACATTTGTAGTTGTTGATATGCCTATAGGGACTGTAGGTATATGCGATGAGGACGATTTGAAATATGCACTTAGACTTTATCAAGCAACACAGGCGAATGCTTTAAAAGTAGAAGGTGCACATCTTGTTTCATTTATTCAAAAAGCAACACGTATGGGTATTCCCATTGTTTCTCATTTAGGACTTACACCACAAAGTGTTGGTGTGATGGGATATAAATTACAAGGAGGAACGAAGGAAGCGGCAGTACAACTGATTGAAGATGCAAAAGCTATGCAAGAAGCAGGCGCAGTGCTTCTAGTATTAGAAGCAATTCCTAGTGATTTAGCTCAAGTCATTAGCCAACAATTAACGATACCAGTGATTGGCATTGGCGCCGGGAAAGAGACTGACGGTCAGGTATTGGTTTACCATGATCTGTTGAATTATGGTATAGATCGACAGGCCAAATTTGTAAAACAATATGCTGACTTTTCAGTTGGTGTGGGTGGTTTAAAACAATATGATAATGAAGTGAAGTCAGGTGAATTCCCTTCAGAAGCTCACACGTATAAGAAAAAGATTATGAGCGAGGTCGACATCAATGACTAAAATCGTTACAACTATTAAAGATATGCAAGAGATTGTGAAGTCATACCGTTCTCAAGGGAAGACAATAGGCTTTATACCTACAATGGGAGCATTACATGATGGTCACTTAAAAATGATGCGTATGTCAGTTGAGAACAATGATGTAACAGTCATTAGTGTATTTGTTAATCCTTTACAATTTGGACCGAACGAAGATTTTGATGCATATCCACGTCAAATTGACCATGATGTTAAAGCTGTAGAAAGTATTAATGTTGATTACGTCTTTTATCCTAGTGTGGAGGAAATGTACCCTGATCAGCTAGATATTACGCTTAAGGTAGGACGTTTAGCTGAAGTGCTTGAAGGTGCACAACGACCAGGGCACTTCGAAGGAGTAGTCACAGTAGTAAATAAACTATTTAATATCGTTAGTCCTGATTATGCTTATTTTGGGAAAAAGGATGCGCAACAGTTAGCAATAATTGAAAAAATGGTTAAAGACTTTAACCATCCTATTCAAATTGTTGGTGTCGATATTGTACGTGAAGAGGATGGGTTAGCTAAGAGTTCTAGAAATGTATACTTAACTCAAAAAGAACGAAAAGAAGCTATTCATTTAAATAAAAGTTTGCAAATTGCACGTGATTTATATGAAAAAGGTGAGAGACAAAGTTGTGTCATCATTCAAAGTATTACTTCTTATTTAAACAACAATACTAGTGGACACGTTGATGAAGTAGCTATCTACAGTTATCCAGAATTAGTTGAACAGAAATGGATGAGCGGACAAGTTTTTATTTCACTAGCAGTTAAATTTTCAAAAGCACGTTTGATAGATAATATGATTATTGGAGAGGGCAAATAATGATAAGAACGATGATGAATTCTAAGATTCATAGAGCGAGGGTCACGGAGTCAAACTTAAATTATGTAGGTAGTATTACGATAGATTCGAATATCTTAGATGCGGTGGATATTTTACCTAATGAAAAGGTCGCTATTGTGAATAATAATAATGGTGCCAGATTTGAAACATACGTTATTGCTGGAGAACGTGGAAGCGGTAAAATTTGTCTAAATGGTGCAGCTTCTCGTTTAGTAGAAGTGGGTGATATCGTCATTATAATAACTTATGCACAATTAAATGAAAAAGAAGTTAAAAATCATTCACCCAAAGTAGCAGTTATGAATGAGTACAATGAAATTATAGAAATGATGCATGAGAAAGAGAACTCGATTGTGCTATAAAAAAGTAATACCTAAAACTTAAAGATATATGAAAGATTATTGCTGAGTTACTAATGAGTAGCTCGGCAATTTTTATATTAAAAACTAGGATAACACTAATATTATTATATAAATATAAAATTATATAGATAACAATATAAATATGGTATATAATCTAAAATATCTTAATAGTGGAGGTCCAAACATCTATGAATTGTCCTAAATGTGGCCAGAATATTCAACCAGAAGACGTCTTTTGCGGTAACTGTGGTACTAATCTTCAATCTGCTACTACAGAAACTACTGGGATAACATCATCAGAAACTACAAATAAAGAGACATTAGATAAACGAACTAAAGAAACTAAGGAGCATGTACAATCAACACTTACGGATGTTAGTCATCATCAAAATATTAATCAATCTGTAGTCAATCAAAATGATACACATCATCCTGTTAATCAAACATTTGAACAGGCACGTACAAATGAGAAAGATTTTCTTAATGAATTAAAAGAATTTTTTATTAATGCTTTTAAACGACCAGATCAAGTTATTAAAGATAATCAAACATTTAGTTTTAGAATACTGATTACTCTTATTGTTGCAGGACTACTGTTGATAAGTTTATTTACTACTATGCTTATTCCGAGTCAAGTAGGTTTATTTGAAATACAAAAAGAAGATATCTTACTTAGATTTATTTTAAGTTTAGCTATTATCTTAGCAATTCATATTGGAATTACATATGCGGTGGTAAGATTAACAGTTATTCCTGAAATCAAGTTCAATAAATTATTATCAGATTATGTAATCATCAATACGTTTACAGTAGCTTTATTAATTTTCTCAGGAATAATTTTTGCATTAAATTCATATAAATTTGCGGCACTTATTTTTATTGTTATGTATCTATTTTTTACAATATCACCCGCGTATATCCTCGGGAAATATAGTTCATTGTATGAAACTAGAATTTCAGGTGTTTACGGCGTGATTATTTTGATATTTGCTTTAGCCATCATAGCTTTAATCTTTGGGGAAAACGTGATTGAAAGTGTAGTAATGCAAGACTTAAGTAGATTGTTCGGAAGAGTGATTTAATTGAGATTTTGTAAATATTGTGGAAACCCATTAAATCCCAATCATAAAGTATGTACACGTTGTGGTAAACCTACAGGATACTCTGAACAGTCTATGTCTAGAAATGATGTACGTCTACCTTATCCCCCAGGGCGTTATAGTGATGCTTATCAATTTAAGAAACCGAATAAACCATTAATTATTATTTCAATTTTAGTAGCAGTCATTGCCATTACTTTAATAAGTGTGTTCATATTTTTAAAGCATCAACTGTCTCCAGAACAAAGTGTGGATCAAATTTCAGATGCACTTAAGAAAGAAGACCATCGTCAACTTTCTAAATTACTCACTTCTGATGGAAAGAAGCTTAATGATAATCAAGCACATGCATATCTTCGTTTTTTAAAAAATGAAGGAAAATTAAATGAACTTTCTCAAGATTTAAAAGATAGTCTGAAAAATTTGAAGACGTCTAAAGCTAAGACACATACAATAAGTATCAATCAATTAGCAATTATTAAAATAGAGAAAAATGGTAAACGTTTTGGAGTGTTTGACCATTACACGTTTAATATTCCTAAATATTCTATAGCAATGTATTCACATGATGATGGAAAAATTAATTATGATTACAATGGTCAAACTCATACTATCAATTTAAAAAAGGATGAATCTGTTGAAGTAGGCACATTTCCACTTGGTAATTATCAACTCGATGCCAAAAAACAAGTTGGTAATCAAACATTCAAGGGTAATATAACTATTTTAATGACACCAGCACGTTCTATCGTTAAGGAGAATTTTAAAGAAAAACGCTTTATGATTAAGCCTAATCATACTTATAAAGTAAATGATATTAAGTTGTACATTAATGATAAAGTTGATGAACGTTTCGATGAAAATAAAGTATATGGACCATACAATTCAAATGATAATATTGTGGTTCATTTAGAGGGAAAAATTGGAAAACATACAGTTAAGACAAATAGTGAACGTGTAGGATTGCCGGAAGGAACTGAAGAGTATAGGACAATCGAACTATCCTTTAATAGTGAAGAAATCAATAAATACGAAGATGAATCTAATGAGTCTGATGACTCTAGTGGCTCTGATAAAGATGACAAAGAAAAGAAAGATAGGGACGATGGCGACAAAGGTACATCTGAAGATCATAAAAGTAAAGATGATGAGGATAAAGAAGATAATACTGAGAAAAGAGTGAAGGCTGACTTAACGCAAACAGAAGCGATAAATATCATTAAGAAGTATGAAAATGATAAATTTGAAAGTAAAGATTATTCTTTTGAGCTGCAACCCTACCAAAGTAGGGGTGAAAATATCGTAAAGGTAAAAAATAATAAAGGGAAACTTGTTTATACATACCGTATTAACACTCCGATTAAATTTATATATAAAACAGACTCTGACAACAACTACATTTCATCAGGAGTCTATGAAGGAATTTAATTGCTAAAATAATTTTTAAAAGATGAGCTTTAGGAAGCTTGGGCATAAAATTGTCTTAACTTCCTAAAGCTTTTTTATTTATTGAGGTATAATTGGGATAATTAATTGAGAATCATAGTTAGCACCAGTATGAATATAGTGATGCCCTTTATTAACTGTTTCATGATGTTCATAACGTGTACTTAAACCAGGAGAGCTAGTGCCTTTAATAATTTCATTTCCTTTTATAACTACAACGAGCGTTTCACCTTGTTTAAAGTAAGTACTTGAAGGTAAAATTTCTATTTCAGTTGGTACAATCTCGCCTTTTTTCAATTTTAATTCTTGTTCGTGTTGATGCCATGGTTGTATAATAGTAGATTTTTCATCATCTAATTCACGGTGAGATACTCTTAACCAACCTGTAGCAACTTGTCCTTGTTCAATATGGTTGAAGTCAGGGAAATTAACTTCATTACCTTGTCTATCTAATTTTTTAATACCTGCGAATATATCTATATCATCTGCTTCGTTAGAAGAAACCCATAGTTTTAAATTCATATTTCCAGTTAACTCTGTATCTTCAGAAAATGTATATGTGAAACGTAGTGACTCATTATCTTTTTCAGAGTGATAGTGTGAAACATGAGTTTGTTTTGGTTTATCTAAATTGAGGGAATGCTTCTCTCCGTCTAGATATAGAGCTGTATATTGTGTATTAGGTATAGGGAAATCAGATGCTTCACGATAATGTCCTTGATAGAACTTCTCACGGACTTCATAAGTCACAGTTGGGGTATCTTTCCAATCGTTGTCCTCTTTTTTAAGGTAATATTCAAAGAATAACTTTTGCTTCTCTAAATTTTCACGCGCATAATAGCTTTCCCACTCTTTTCGACCATGAACATATAACCATTTATTAACTGAGCTTGCTTGTTTAAAGCCTTCAAATGTACCACGATTGTGTAAACCTTGTGTAGACCAACTGGCACAAGTAAATAACGGAATACGAATTTGAGGAAGAGGTACTTGACGTGCTTTCCAATAGCTATCAAAAAGTGTGTGATCTTTTTGAGCTTGAATTAAACCTTCAATATTTGGATTATTTGGCCATCTAGCGAAAATGCCTTGAATCCAAAAACGGTAAAATCCTGTATCAGGAATTCCGCCATGAAAAGCGACCTCTCTATACATATCATTTAATCCTTCCCAAGGAATCATAGCTTTTAAGTGAGGAGGATTGAGGGAGGCTACCCACCATTGAGTCACTGCTAAATAAGAGACTCCATTCGTTCCCACATTACCGTTGGACCATTCTTGTTGTGACGCCCATTCAATGACTTCATAATAATCTTTAGCTTCACGTTTTGACCAAGGTGATAGAACGCTATTTGAACCTGAACTACCTCTCAGTGCTACTTTGACTACTACATAATCATTTGGTACCCAAAATCCAGGATCAGGGGATTCCTCAGGTGTAAAACTAGATGTTGCTATATTACCTAAGGTAGGCCATTTTGCCCCCATGTTAGTGATTTTAGGTTTGTTATCTTTACCATATGTGTCTGCTGACATGACAACTGGAAAACGACCTTCCTTGTTAGGTCTAAAAATATTTAAATATAGAGTTTCACCGTCTTTCATGATAACTTCTACATCTTTTTCCATTATCATCTCTTGATTACCATATTGGACGCTATCTACAACGATATAATTGAGCCCTTTATGAACATCATTAACATCAGTTACATTTAATTCTGGATTACCTAATAAATGATTCATTAATGTGATCTCCTTTTATTGAGAATGGTTTTCAATACACTTTCATCTTACTAAGCGTGTTTATAATTAACAATAATCATTTTCTTAAGTTTGTCTAAAACCCAACAGAATGCTTATAATTGTGGAAAGAGATAAAAAGAAGGTGACAAGATGTCTCATGATAGAAGAGTAAGAAAAACACAAACTGCAATTAAAGATGCCCTCATTACATTATTAGAAAAGAAGCGTTTTGAAGAAATTACAATTCAAGAAATATCTGATTTAGCAGACGTAAATAGAAGTACATTTTATACTCACTTTATAGATAAATATGACTTATTAGATAAGATGGAAAATGAGAAAATTGATGAAATTAGAAGTTTTCTCGAGAGTAGTAAGAATGATGACGAACTGAAAATTTCAGAAAGCCAGTTAAGAGAGACGATGGATTTTGTGATTAATAGTATAGGAGAACATCTAGATTTCTATAAACTTATGTTTAACTTAGGTAAAGAGTCCAATTTACATGAAAAATTATACGAACTATTAACTGGGCACTTGAATCATGTAGTTAACGATAATGATAAAATCGGAGATATTCCATTTCCGTATTTTATGAGTTATGTCTCAGGCGCTGGTTTATCTTTAATACGTCATTGGGTTGAGGATGAAAATAGAATTTCAAAAGAGGAATTGATTCAACATTTTTATGAAATCGTTAATAATGGTCCAGCAACACTTATAAGACGAGAAAAGGGAATTTAATATAATATAGATAAAAAGTGACACATCTCTACATTGTGAAGTTTGAAAGAGATGTGCCACTTTTTTAATTTGCATGAGTATGATTAATTCATTTGAGAATAATCTTGGCCGTTAAGCATCCAACGCACACCATATTTATCAGTAAAAGTTCCCATTTTACCGCCCCAGAATTGCTCTTCTAATGGCATTTCAATGTTGATAGATTCATGATCTTTAATTTTATTGTAGAAATTCTCAACACGTTCAGAATCTGTTTTATCATTAGTATCAAAATCAATTAATAATGAAATACCATTATTTATATTATCTACACGTCCAAAAGAATCAGAACATAAGATTTTAACACCTAAAATCTCAAATTCTGCATGCATCGTTGCTTCTTCACCTTGTTCTTTTGTTAAACCGAAATTTTCAGCTTGTTCTTCGCCTACTGCTAACCTGTTTACATTAGTTGCTCCAAAGACGTCTTCATAGTATTCAAGTGCATCTTTTGCTTTATCAAATGATAAATATGGATGTAATTGTGTCATATATTTTAACTCCTTTTTATGAAATATCTTTCTAACGCAATCTTACTATATAATTTTAAAAATTCTAATAATATGATTATATGAAAGTGTCGTCTATATTTGACATTTATAATGTTGTCATATATATTTGACATTAACAAAGGATATTGAGGAGTGAAACGAGATGAGTAATTTTAATGATTTGATGCTTAATTGGATCACAAGTACCTCTACAAAAAAGGATGAAAGAGAAAAGTCAGAACTTAACCAAAAACTAGCAAACATGTTTGCTATTAACTATTTGGTTACAGTTCTAACAATTGTATTCTTTACAATTATTGATATGTATCATCATACAATTACAATGCATACGATAGTGTTATTTGCCGTATTCTTTATATTTAATATTATACTTATCATTAACTTTGGTAAGAATAAACATTTTGAGGAAGCCGCATATTCACCCAATGAATATAATAAACTAATAAGAAGATATAGTATATTGAGTGTTGTATTTATGGTTTATTTTGGTGTTTGCATGACTTTCATCGGTGTGATAATAGATTATATATGGAATGATCCTATTAATTGGAGCAGCCATTTACTGAATGGGCTTATTTCAGGGGTAATATTTGGTGGTTTAATGTTTTGCATTTATTTAGTTAAGGTTAAAAAGGAATTCTAGTTTGTTAAATAATAAACATGAACACAAGTATAGTTGATAAAAAAGTAAATTGTTTTAGTAATTATTACTTTGATGATAGACAACCTCTCTTTATACATCATGTTATTATATAATAAAGTTAATATATAATAAAAATGTGTGTTAAAGGGAGGTTTTATTATGATTGAAGCTGATAAAATTTTGGCAAAAATGAAAAACCAGAAGATTAATTACGATAGAGTACTAAGAAAAATGATATCTCAGTGGCAACGTGATGGGGAACGCCCACGTATCTTATTACATAGTTGTTGTGCACCATGTAGCACATATACTCTAGAATTTTTAACTCAATATGCTGATATTGCAATTTACTTTGCGAACCCAAATATTCATCCTAAGAATGAATATCTAAGACGTGCTAAAGTTCAAGAACAATTTGTTAAAGATTTCAATAGTAAAACAAATAGCAATGTCGAATACATTGAAGCAGAATATAAACCACATGAATTTATGAAGATGGCTAAAGAGAAAGGGCTAACTGATGAGCCAGAGGGTGGATTGAGATGTTCAGCATGCTTTGAAATGCGATTAGAAATTGTAGCTCAAGCAGCTGTTGAATATGGTTACGACTATTTTGGAAGTGCCATAACACTCTCTCCAAAGAAGAACGCACAACTTATTAATGAACTAGGAATGGATGTTCAAAATATTTATAATGTTAAATATTTGCCTAGTGATTTTAAAAAGAATAAAGGATACGAACGTTCAATTGAAATGTGCAAAGACTATCATATTTTTAGGCAATGCTATTGTGGTTGCGTCTTTGCTGCAATGAGACAGGGTATTGATTTTAAACAAATTAATAAAGAAGCAAAGGCATTTTTACAACAATTTTAATTAATATAAAATCCCAAATGTACAGATAATATTTAAGACAATACTATCTTATTACATTTGGGATAATTTTTTTAAAACTATATCATTCTGTGTATAAATCTAAAAATCGCTAAGCCTGCTATTGCAATCATCGAGATAAGTGAGAATATCTTAAACTTTCTACTTTCCGTCTTTGTTTCTGATTCTCCTGATTCCATCATTTCACGCAGTTCACGTTCAATATCTAAATCGAGGTCTGTTTTACGGTAACCATTCAAACCTATTCTGTCATCATTAGATTGATGATTGGGCTTTTCAGAAATCGTTTGTTGGTTAGTTTGAGATGTTGTCTCTTTCTTCTCATCACTCATATTGTTGCCTCCTAAATTCTTGAAACATATACCTTTCTTTAGTATAAATCGTAAATATTATAAGTAAAGAAATTTCAGGAGTATTAACTAAACGTTCATTTTTTTGAAATATTTTAAAGCGTTATAATCATTTAAAGTTTATGCGTCTAAACCAATAATATCGCTTACGTTTTGATATCCATTTTCAGATAAATATTTAGCAATGTCTTTATTCATTGACTTAGTTAAACCTGGACCTTCAATGACTAAAGAAGAATAAATTTGTAATAAAGAAGCACCATTTCTTAACATTTTAATTGCGTCTTCAGAGCTAAAGATTCCACCAGTTCCGATAATTAAGAATTTACCTTTAGTTTGTTGATACGCGTATTTAACGAGTTTTAAATTACGTTCGAATAAAGGTTTACCACTTAATCCGCCTTCTTCAGTTTTATTCTTAGAAATTAAACCGTCACGTTGACGAGTCGTGTTAGCTAGTATAACGCCATCAAAAGTCTTAGTTATGGAAGGTAAGATGTTTTTGAATCCTTCAAGTTCCATATCTGAAGTTAATTTCAAGAATATAGGTACGTTGATATCATTTTCAGATTTAAAAGTAGTGAGCGCTTCGCAAAGCATCGTGAATTCATCTTTATCATGGAAATTCTGTAAATTCTCAGTGTTAGGTGAGCTGATATTAACTGTGAAGAATGTCACGTCATTCTTAAATGTATCGATAACTTTTATATAATCTTGATAACGGTCTTCGTAAGACGTCTTCTTATTAACACCCACATTTAAACCTACTGGGATCGTATAGGCATGACGGCGTAAATGACTAAGTGCTTTATTCATCCCTATATTATTGAAGCCCATACGATTAATTAACGCGTCATCTTCAATTAAGCGATACATACGTGGTTTAGGATTCCCTGGTTGCGGTTTAGGGGTAATACCACCTAATTCTATGGCTCCAAAACCAACATGCTCTAATGCTTTAGGTACTTCACAAGATTTATCGAATCCTGCAGCGAGACCAATGGGATTATTAAATTTGATGCCATGAATGGTTTGAGAGAGTGATGGGTGATTGTAATTAAAAATTTTGTCCATGATAGGATAAATTTTCGGAACTCTTTGTACCATTTTCAATGCATCAATGGTAAGGCCATGTGCTTTTTCAGGATCTAATTTAAATAATAAAGGTTTAACTAATTTATACATGTTAACGCTCCTATTTCATTATATTTGAGGCTTACTATCCTCAATTTAATATATTTGAAATACATTCCTTTAATAGACTAGCATTTTAATAAAAATTTTCATAGCTAAATTAGTGAAAGTTGAAAATTTGACTTAATTCTTAGGTCAGTTTTATTTCATATATACCGATTACTTTTAAAAGATTAATTATAATGAGAGTTGGCAATATAATAAGGTATAACGACAAACTTCTTAAGAAGGTGAAAGTATGAAAGCAGAATGGAAAGAGAAACTCCCCATAGACGGAGTAAAAGATATCTCACCAGTAAGTGGTGGTGATGTTAATGAAGCATTCAAAGTTACAACTACTGAGGATGATATCTCCTTTTTACTTGTTCAGCGTAATCGTCCAGAATCATTCTATGCGGCTGAAATAGCTGGCTTAAATGAATTTGAGAATGCAGGTATCACAGCACCACGTGTGATTGCTAGTGGTGAAATTAACGGAGATGCTTATCTTATTTTGAGCTATTTAGAAGAAGGTGGAAGTGGAAGTCAAAGAGAGCTCGGTCAGCTTGTAGCTAAGATGCATAGTCAACAACAAAAAGAGGGTAAATTTGGTTTCAGTTTACCACATGAAGGCGGAGATATTTCATTTGATAATTCATGGACTAATAGCTGGAAAGAACTTTTCATAGAAAGAAGAATGGATCATTTAAGAGATGAATTGATGCGTAAAGAGTTGTGGAATGAAGAAGATAATAAAGTCTATGAAGAAGTAAGAACTGTGATGGTAAATGAACTTGATAGTCATGAAAGTAAGTCATCTTTATTACATGGTGATTTATGGGGCGGTAACTATATGTTTTTAACTGATGGTAGCCCTGCACTATTTGATCCTGCACCATTATATGGTGACAGAGAATTCGATTTAGGTATTACGACGGTTTTTGGTGGATTTACTCAAGATTTTTATGAGGAATATGAAAAGCATTTTCCTTTAGCCAAAGGTGCACAAAAAAGATTAGAATTTTATCGATTATACTTATTGATGGTTCATTTAGTTAAATTCGGTAATATGTACGCAGGTAGTGTTAATCGCTCAATGGATACAATTTTAAAATAAAAAGATTCCCCACACAGGCTCTAATGATGATATATATGAGCGCTTGTGTGGGGTGATTTTATATCTTAATAAATTAAAGTTCCATTTTATCTAATAATGATTTGCCATTGTCATAAAGCATATGAATTTTTGAATCAATTGTAATTAAATCTGTAGATTCAAATTCATTCGCTAACATTGAGACTACTTGGTCCGTTGTGTATGGTGCATCAGAACCATATACAATTTTATTTTTATCAACCATTTCTAATAGAGTAGGTAATTGATATGGTAAAACCTTACCGGCCAAATCGAAGTAAAGTTCTTTCATTACTTGTTCTAAATCATCAGGTTGCTTCTCTGATCCAAACATCTTGTTGCCCATCGCTACGCGTTGTGCGATTATAGGGAGTAAAGCACCACAATGAGGTACAATCCACTTAATATTCGGATACTTACTAAATACATTCTTTTGACTCATATAAATAATTGTACGAGTTGTATCAAAGATAAATTCCATAAGTGGCGGAGGTACTTCTTCGCTCATCGCTTTAATAGCTGGCTTAGGTTCATTAGGATGAATGGCTACAGTTGCTTGACGTTCATTTAATCTTTCAAATATCGGTGCTAAACGCTCATCACCTAAATATACGCCACGTGCATTCGTTGGTAACGTGAACCCTAACGCATGCTGTTCATCTAATGCTTTATCTATAAATTGAACACTCTGATCGACTAAGGGCAAGGGTAATGTTGCGAAGAAACCAATACGTTCGCTATGTTCCTGCACGATATTTGAAGCATAGTCGTTCACTTCTTCAGCAAGTTTTAACATCTCGTCATCAGGTGCAACGCTAATGTGCGGGCTTGAAATCGATAATACACCATATTCAATATCTTGTTTCTTCATTAATTCTAAATATGATTCTACTGAAAATGGGGGCGTCTTAACGCCGTCACCTTCACCATTAAAATAGTCATCAAGAAATTGGCTATAACCAGGTGAAATGTAATGTGCATGTAAATCTATCTTCTTCATTGAGCAAACTTCCTTTATAGAAATAACTGATTTTAAATATTTTGTATAATGTTGCGATATTTTAAAACTAGGCAGCAGTTCTGTATATAAGAGTAAACGTTACTTATTTATTTTGAGTATGGTTTATAACTCTAATGTTTCTCTTCTTCATCATCTTTCTCAGTTAACCATTTATCTAATTGGCGATAGTATTTATTAACTTCATCAGGTCTATCTATACCTGGTAAGTCATGGTTAACATCATACCCTAGTTCATTGAGCGCATATGATAAACAAGCATAACTTTCTCGGTATTCACTAAATTCTGAGTTAGGTAAATTAATAGTCGTTGGAATGACAGGAGTTAATTTATCTTTTTCATAAATACAACTTAAATTAGAAATATACCAAACGTCATCATTGTCTTTTTCAAGACAGTAGATAATTTTAGTGTCTGAATCCAATTGCATTTCTACGTTTTTAATATCTACTCGAAACTGGATTGTTGCTTGCATAATTGCTACAGCACGATGGTTATTAAACCACATTTGTGTATTATAAATTTGATGTGGCGCGTATCGATTCATTGCTTCAGAGGAGGATACAAATTCTTCTCCAGTACCATTAAACCAAGAAATGTTCACATGTGAGTCTTTAGCGAAACAAGTTCTCATGCTATCCCATAAGGCATTATCGCGACAAAAACGTTCGAATTGAATTAATTCTAAAATGTTTTCTTTATCTAACAAAGTTTCTTGAGTATAAGGGTTATTTCTTTCAAATAACATTTAATAAACTCCCTTTAATACTTTAAGCTAAGATTAGTTCCAAATTTTGAGTAATACTTCTGCGAATCCTTCAGGCTTTTGTATATAACCTAAGTGACCACCAGGGATATCTACAATATTAATTCCCGTTTCATCTTTAATATAGAAGTTAACTTCTTGAGGGAAAGAACCTTTGGAATCAGTCCCATTAAGTAATGTGATGATATCTTTATGATGATTTAAATCTTCTAACGAGATATCAGATTCTGTGTATTGGCGAATTTCATATTTAAACCAACCTAACATTTCTTCAAAACGTTTTTTACTCTCTGCATCATCTTCTGCTTGAGCAGGTTTAGACATTGATTGTGCATCAATAGAACTAATATTTAATGTTTCACCGAAAAGTTTCATAGCTTGAGGCATGCCTTCATTCACAGCAATATCAATAATTTCAGCATTCTTATCTTGCCAATATTTAGCATTCGGTAAGAATGTATTAATCGGTGGTTCATGAAATGCAATTTGCTTCACAACATCAGGATGTTCTTTTAGGACATGCATTGCAACGATAGCACCTGAACTTGAGCCTAAAACATATACGGGTTCGTCACTTAATGACTTAGCTAATTCAGCAATATCTTGTGCATCACGTTTCACGCGATAACGACTCTCTGGGTTAGATACTTCCTCTGGTAATGATTCAGTTAATTCACTTTGTCCATATCCTCGACGATCTACAGCTACAACTGTAAATTTTTCTTGTAATTGTTTAGCTAGTGGCATGTAGATATCACCAGTTCCATTCGCACCAGGGATTAAAATAAGAAGTGGTCCATTGCCAACTTTATGATAACGTAATTTTGCGCCTTGCAATTCTAATGTTTCCATCATTGAAACCTCCATTTAAATATTTTTCGTATTAAAGAAAAGACACACTTATATATTTCGTGTAAGTGTTACTCAAGACCTAATAATTTAGCTCCGTTTTTATAGCTGATTTTTTCTTTTTCCTCTTCAGTTAAATCTAATTCGTCTAAGAATGTACCCAATTTTTCAGGTTCAACATAAGGGTAATCTGCTGAATATAAAATTCTGTCCACGCCAACTTCTGCTTTCACTAGATCAAATTGTGGTTTAGTTAACATTCCACTTGGCGTAATATAGAAGTTATTTTTGAAATAATAACTAATAGGATGTTCTAGATGGTCAGCAAATAAAATATCATCCATACGTTCTAAGAAGAATGGAACAAATTCGCCCCAGTGACCGATGATCATGTTGAGGTTAGGGTGACGGTCAAATACACCTGATAGCACAAGGTGAATGGCATGAATACCTACATCTACGTGCCAACCATAACCGAAGCAAGCAAATGTAGCTGCTGTTACGTCTGAGTAGTTACCTTTGTAATAAGCTTGGTAAACATCGCTTTGAACTGGAGAAGGGTGTAAATAAATAGGAACATTTAACTCTTCAGCTACAGCAAAGATGCCATCATATTCATCTTGATCTAGGAAGCCACTCTTAGGATGTCCCATAATTAATGCGCCTTTAAAACCTAATTCTTTTACACATCGTTTAAATTCTTCTTCTGCTGCTTTAGGTTCATTAATTGGTAATGTAGCAAATCCTACAAATCGATCTGGGTGTTCATTGATATATTGTGCTAACGTATCATTTGCTTGTTTACATAATTCAATTGCGCGTTCGCCTTCAAGATTGGAAGGGGCGCCATTTCCATAAGATAATACTTGCATTTCAACGTCATGTTTATCCATGAATTGAATACGTGCATCGTGATGTTTGATTTCATCTGCATCAGTAAAACCAGATTTTTCTTCAATGCCTTTTAACATCGTTTGCATAGGTACACCTTTAGGATCAGATGTCATATGTTTCATTGTTTCTTTTTGTATATCCTCAACAACATAATGTTCTTCAAAGTTTATACTTTTCATTGTGTATTTCCTCCCTAAGATAATAAATATCTTAATAACTAATTATATATGTGTAATTTTCATTGATTTCATTGAAAATTTTTCCCGTTAAACATGAGGCCAAACTTGTTAATGATTTACCACGGCATTGTGCCATTACCATCAATAAATGTTCCTGTAGGACCATTTTTATCAATAGTAGCAAGTTTTATGATAGGTTTTACACCTTCTGAAGCAGGTTTAGAGTTGTTACTGAAATCACCAACTAAATCAGTATTAGTAGAACCTGGATCTGCTGCATTAATTTGAATGTGTGGTAAGCCTTTAGCATACTGTACAGTCATCATTGTGACCGCTGATTTAGAAGAACAATACGCAAGTGAATTAACTTGCGATTCAGCAGTATCTGGGTTTGTAACCATTCCAAATGAACCCAATCCGCTACTCACATTTACAACTACAGGCTGCTCTGATTTCTCTAATAATGGAATAAAGGTATTCATCATGCGTACGATACCAAAAACATTTGTGTTATATACCTTTTCGACGTCTTTAGCAGTAAAATCAGCGACTTTAGCGAATCCTCCTGAAATACCGGCATTGTTTATAAGTACATCAACACGGCCTTCTTTATTTGAAATAGTTTCAAAGGCTTGTTGAACTGATTTATCATCACTTACATCTAGTTGAACATAGTCGACGCCTAATTCTTTTGAAGCTTGTTGACCACGTTCTTCATTTCTAGATCCTATAAAAACCTTGTAGCCTTTCGCTTTTAATTCTTTAGCTGTCTCATAACCTAAACCTTTATTTCCACCAGTAATTAACGTAACTTTTTCCATTCATGAACACCTCAATTAATTTAAATATAGTTTTATTAAGTTATCTCTTATTTCATTATTTGAAAGTTGTCTTTTATTTTTTTGAATTTCATAAGCTTTAGTAGAAAGTGATTTTAATAACATATCAGTTTTGAATATGGCCCAAGAATCATCCTCGCCATCTTTAAATAAATCATAGTAAAAATTAAATAAATCAGAGAAAAATTGGCTTTGATGAAATTGAGACTTACTATTACTTTCCTCAATACAGTTTAATAAATCACTATTTTCATATTTAAATGTCAAAAAAACATCTAGGGAGTGTTCCATCTTCTCTTCTTTAGAATTAGATGAAGCAGCTACATCATTCATTTTTTGAATAATTTCATCGAAATCATGCTCGATAATGTGATAACACAAATCGCTTTTATCCTTAAAATGCCGATAAAGTGTTCCCATACCGATACCAAGTTCTTTAGAAATTCTATTCATACTGATTGTCTCAACGCCGTATTGTTTAAATAGTTCGATCGCTTTATTCTCGATACGTTGACGGTTTAGAAGAGCATCTTTACGCAATGTATTCACCTACTTAATGAGCTAATGTTGACAAACGGATAATGCTCCGTTTATTATAAATCTCACTTACTTAGAATTCAAATATAATGCTAATTAAAAAATAAGATGAAAGTGGGACACTATAATATGTCACTAAATAAAGAGCAAAGACGTATCACTGCTATAGAATTACGAGAACATTTCCATAATTCAACTTTAAATATTGAAGACATAGCAAATAAAATGAGTATTTCGGTTGAAGAAGTGGAAAAGGTATTAAACATGAATGCTCCTAGCGGTTTCTTTGGTAATCAGTTACAAAGATTTATCCATCGCGTTTGGGATGTTCGTGACATTATAAATTCAAATATTAAAGAAAATGGTCAAACACCTGAAGAATATACTTATTTAAAAGGCGAAAAAGAAGATTATTGGTTCTTACAATAGGAGAGATAAACATGAGTAAAAGTATATTAGTCATTGGTTCAACTGGTAAACAAGGAAATGCTGTTGTTAAACAATTATTGGAAGATGGTTGGCATGTGCGTGCGTTTACTAGAAATAAAAATAATGAAAAATTAACATCAATTCATAATGATAAATTAGAGATTTTTGAGGGCGATTTGAGTGATAGAGAAAGCTTGACTCAAGCGATGGCTGACCAATATGGAGTATATAGCGTTCAGCCTATTATTCCAGACCATGTTGAAGAGGAATTAGAGCAAGGTGAACATATTATCGAAACTGCTGAAGAACAAGGAGTTAAGTATGTCGTTTATAGCACAGCGGGTGGTGTAAATCGTGATAGAACAGGTCCTCACTTTGAAGCATTAGCACAATTAGAAAATAAGATAAAAGCATCTCGTTTAGATTTTACAATTATTAAACCATCGTTTTTTATGGATAACTTCTTAAGAATCACTAAAGTTTCAGATGGAGAAATTAAAATACCAGAATTTATTAATCCTGAAGTGAAATTTTCAATGATTTCTTCTATCGATATTGCTAAAATTGCGTCAGCACTTTTCAAAGATCCTAAAACATATAATCATCAAGATATAGAAATTGCTTCTGATGAGCTGACTCTAAATGAAGTAGTCAAAACTTTTGCAACCGTAACAGGTAAACCAACTGAAATTGAAGGCGAATTTACGAGTGGCACTGCTGAAAGAAGTTGGCTTGAAAATAAAGGTTATGTTATAGATTTTGTACAAATGGAACGTCTTAATCCCACGCGCTTAACACTTGATGAATGGATTGCTCAAGCGGCATTTTAAACTTGAAATCGTCTAATTATAAATGAGAGGTGACATGTACGATGCATTCAATGTGGTTTAATCTAAATGTAAAAGATTTAGATCGTAGCGAACAGTTCTTTAAGTCTCTAGGATTTGAAATTAATAAAAATCCAGAAATGCTAGATAAAATGTTAGGTATTACAATTGGACAAACGATTGTGATATTGATAGAAAATAATCACTTCGAGTCTGTATCACATCAAGATGTCGATTCAAGCCCTAATGAAGTGATGGTTTCGTTAGGTGTTAAAGAAAATAAAGACGTTGATGAATTATTAGCGAAAGTAGAACCTGCTGGTGGAACAATTATTGAAAAACCAGGTGTAAGACAAGGGTATTATGGAGCAATGTTTAAAGATCCTGATGGGCATAAGTTTAATTTTCTTGTTTGTTAAATAAGCGTGAAAAATATATAAATAGGCACCGTGTATTCTCATTCAGTACATGGTGCCTTTTACTATATCTTTTGGTTTGATTTTAAAAAATGAAAACTTCTCACAATTTGTGAGGAATTGACGTGATTATGAAGAAAAATATCAACTTTCATCAGATACATATTGAAGTTGTTCGATTTACCATAAAACGGTGAATATTAATGAAATTGTTCAATTTGTTATAAATGTTTATAATAAAGGAATTATTAGAAGTATTGGAAAAGATAAAAAAGACAAATTATTCTAGTATTTGATTGTTTTTGATTGTTTGGGGTATTATATAACTTATAAGAATAAATGATTTGATTTTGAGAAAAATTGTTTATTAGATTAAAAAGGGGTATCTAATTTTACATATCGATTTCAGTCATAAATATACTCCATGAAATGGAGAAGGAAAGGTTATGGCAGATAAACTGCAAAGAGAATTAAGCAATAGGCATATCCAATTAATTGCAATTGGTGGTGCTATTGGTACAGGATTATTCCTGGGCGCAGGTGCTTCTATTCATTTAGCAGGACCATCCATATTACTTACTTATATTATAGTAGGTTTTATATTATTTATGTTTATGAGAGCGATGGGAGAATTGCTCTTATCGAACTTAGGTTTCAAGTCATTTGGTGACATTGCCCATCATCACATAGGTTCAATGGCAGGATTTATGGTTGGTTGGACTTATTGGTTAACTTGGATTATTTCAGGTATGGCGGAAGTTACCGCTGTAGCCAAATACGTCGACTTCTGGTATCCAGACATGCCTAACTGGATTACTGCAGCAGCTACAATATTAGTATTAGTAGCATTGAATTTATTTAGTGCCAAATTATTTGGTGAACTTGAATTTTGGTTATCTATTATAAAAGTTATTACAATTTTAGCTTTAATTATTGTTGGTATTGTAATGGTAATCTTTGCTATGAAGACGGATTACGGTCCAGCGACGGTAACTAATATTTGGAAAGAAGGCGGCTTCTTCCCAAATGGTGCCTCAGGATTCTTTATGTCATTCCAAATGGCAATATTCTCATTTATTGGTATTGAATTGATAGGTATTACAGCAGGGGAAACTAAAAATCCTCATGAAACAATACCTCAAGCAATTAATAACGTACCATTCCGAATTTTAATCTTTTACATAGGTTCATTAGCAGTCATTATGTCAGTAGTTCCTTGGGACAAATTAGATCCTGCAGAAAGTCCTTATGTTAAATTATTCGGATTAATAGGAATTCCTTTTGCTGCTGGTATTATTAACTTTGTTGTATTAACAGCAGCGGCTTCATCATGTAACAGTGGTATATTTGCGAATAGCCGTACAATGTTTGGCTTAGCTGGAAGAAATCAAGGTCCACCGTTTTTACATAAAACAAACAAAAATGGCGTTCCTTACAATGCAATTTTAGTTACTTGTGGATTATTAGGCATTGCAGTAATATTAAATGCGATTTTTAAAGATGCTACTAAAGTATTCGTTCAAATCACTACTTTCTCTACTGTGTTGAATATTTCAATTTGGGCAGTTATTATGGTAGCTTATATTGGATACTTAAAGCATAATCCTGAGCAACATAAAGAAAGTAATTATAGAATGCCTGGTGGTAAATACACGGCTTATGGTATTTTAGTATTCTTTGCTTTCATTTTTGTTATTTTACTTATTAATAGTAGTACGCGATTAGCAGTTCTATTTATTCCAGTTTGGGTTCTAGTATTATTCTTGATGTATCAAAAATACAAAAAAGAATCTCGTAAAGCTGAAATTCCAACAGAAGATGATGCAGAAACTACAGAAGAATAATGGTTAAAAACACTTCCTCTATTACAGAGGGAGTGTTTTTTTTATACAAAAAATCCCTAAGAAAGAGTAAAAATAATATCTTTCTTAGGGAATCATTTATCTTAAATAATATTATCTTTAATTTTTCGATTGTCATTGATGATATATCTTAAGTTTTCTCTAAATTGTTTTGCTTCTGGAATATTCTGAATCGCATAGTCATGAAGCATATGACTTCCAATAAGTAAATTATGGCTAATTCCTTCAGAGTTTAATTTACGAGATAACTTAATTACGTCAGGATAAAGTAATTCATGTGTTCCTACTGAAAGAGTGATGTGACCGAGATTGTTAAAGTCTCCATTAATTGGAGATACTTTATAATTGTCTAACTCATCACTTTCAGCCCATATTTTAGCAAATGTTTTAAGTCCTTCTTTACCAATCATACTATCTACCTTTTCGTAATGAGGTATTTCTGGATTAGTAAATGTGGCATCAACCACTGGTGATATAGTGATAATATGACCTGGTTGAGGTAAATTAATTTCATTAAGATACTGCGCGTAGCTTAATGCGATGTTACCGCCTGCAGAATCTCCCATAATGATAAGTTGATCGGATGAAGACACAGAATCTAAAAGATTACGATAAATATGAGTCATTAAATCAAATGTTGCGCGTTTGCCACTTTGAGGCACTTTAGGGTATATAGGTGCAATAACTTCTGCGTTGTAATCAGTAGCAAGTTGATCCAGCATTTGATAATGCTCTTTGAATGGACCTGCGACCCAAGAACCACCATGCATATATAAAATCTTTAACTGATGTGGATCATTTTGATGATTAACATAGTACGTATGTGTACCATAATATTCTCGTATATCCACTCTATGATTAAATCTATATTTTGTAGCTTTGAAAGGTTTGCTATTTTCGATTTGAGCCATTTTAAGCATTTGATCAATCTTCTTCGGCTTAATAAAGTATTGTTTGCCACGTGAAACATGATTAAATTTTTCTTTTAAAAAGCTCTTATAACTACGCTTTTTAATTAATTTAGTATATAAGTAAGAGCCCACAATAGCTGCACCTGTTGTGGCACCAACAGAACATGCAATTTTTTTCCACATAACGTTACCTCCCTTGTGTCAATGATTGTAGTATATCTTCGTGTAAATATTAAATCATACGGTTTTCGCATAATTTGAAAATTTGTAAGATAATAGCAAAAATAATTATCTAAATTTTCTGAAAACGTGATATACTATTACTCATAGTCTTGAGACGCGTGTATGAATATCATTAAATATCCCTCTAAGTTATTGCATCTAAGAATCATTTACTTGAATCATACTTTGCGAATCAAGACTTTGTCTTTATACATAATTATTACTCAGCACATTGGGAGGTTTAAGTCATGTCAGCTATTAGAAATATCGACGGACCAAAGGATTTTATTTTTAGAGTTTTATCAGGGGTAGCAATTGGAATTGTCGCAGGACTCGTTCCAAATGCGATTTTGGGAGAGATTTTTAAATATTTAATGCAATATCAGCCTATTTTTAAAACTTTACTAGGAGTCGTGCAAGCCATCCAATTTACTGTACCGGCCCTTATCGGTGCACTTATTGCTATGAAATTTAATTTAACACCATTGGCAATTGCCGTAGTTGCTAGTGCTTCTTATGTTGGAAGTGGTGCAGCTCAATTTAAAAATGGTGTATGGATCGTCGCAGGTATAGGGGACCTTATTAATACGATGATTACAGCTGCAATTGCAGTATTATTCATATTATTAATTGAAGAACGTGTAGGAAGTATGGCCCTGATAGTCTTTCCGACAATTGTAGGCGGCCTATCAGCAACGATAGGTATTTTTACATTACCTTATGTGAGATTAATTACTACAGGTATTGGAAATATGTTGAATAGCTTTACTGAATTACAGCCTGTCCTTATGAGTATGTTGATATCTATGGTATTTAGCTTTATTATTATATCGCCATTATCAACCGTCGCAATTGCAATGGCAATTGGCCTATCAGGTATTGCAGCTGGTTCGGCATCAATAGGTATTGCTGCTACAGAAGCTGTCCTTCTTATTGGTACGAGCCAAGTGAATCGCTTAGGCATTCCTTTATCAATTTTCTTTGGTGGCGTAAAAATGATGATGCCTAATATGGTCAAGTATCCTGTGATTATGGTACCAATACTTATCACAGCAGCATTATCAGGTATCGCATCAGGTATCATTGGTATTGGTGGAACAAAGGAATCAGCGGGCTTCGGATTTATAGGTATGGTAGGACCTATTAATGCTTTTAAATTTATGCATGTTGATTCAGTATGGTTAAGTCTGTTACTGATTATAGTTGCGTTTTTTGTAGTGCCGTTTTTAATTGCTTGGATTTTAGATTTATTATTACGGAAAGTAATTCATCTATATCGTAATGATATATTTAAATTTATGGGATAGAGTAGAGTCTCTTCGATGTGTGATACATTGAGGAGATTTTTCTGTGCTAAAATAAAAGTGTAAAATTGGATGTTTATTGTAATAAAAATATAGAGGGTGAAATCATGTCGCATCACATCGACACATTACAATTAAAAGTGGCACAGTTGAGTAGAAAGACCCATGAGTTAGGTATACCTGTCATGATCATTTTTGAAGGGATACCCGCGTCTGGTAAGACACGTTTATCAAATGATTTATTACTTCAATTAGACGCGAAGTATACAAACTTTATCGCTACGAAATCTCCAGAAACATACGATTTAAGATATCAATTTTTACAAAAATATTGGAATACTCTGCCACAAAAAGGTGACATCAACATTTATTTTAGAAGCTGGTATTCACATTATCTTGATTACAAGGAAAATAAAATCAAACATCATCAATATGTTAATTATGATTCATTACTTAAACAAATTAGTAATTTCGAATCAATGTTGAAGAAAGATAATTATGAAATAATTAAGTTCTTTATAGAAATAAATGAAGAGAAACGTCAAGCTCATATTCAACAAACTAAAAGTAACTCGTTGATGAGATGGAAGGTTCAAGAATATGAGGATGTAATACCCCAAGATGTTTATTTAAATGAAATGAGACGTATCATACACAATTGTAATGATTGGCAAATCATTGATTATACGGTTAGAGAACAAGCAATAACAAACATGTATCTAAATATAATAGAAAGATTAGAATATGCGCTTGAAAAATACCAAAAACATGAAGAATATATAGATGGAGAATTTAATAGTCATTTCTCAACGTCGTTATTTAATATTGAAGAATCTAAAATTAAGAAAAAAGATTACCAACATCAAATAGTAGAATTACAAACCCGTATGAGAGAAATTCAATTTGCGTTGTACAAACGTAAAATCCCTTTAGTTTTAGTATTCGAAGGTATGGATGCTGCAGGTAAGGGTGGGAATATTAAACGTATCAGAGAAAAGTTAGATCCGACTGGTTATGAAGTTAATGGAATCAGTGCGCCTACAGATGTTGAAAAGAATCATCATTATTTATGGAGATTCGCTAAAAAAATGCCTAAATCAGGACACATCGAAATTTTTGATCGCAGTTGGTATGGAAGAATATTGGTGGAACGAGTCGAAGGATTTGCAGAGCATCATGAATGGAAACGCGCATATGATGAAATTAATCAGTTTGAGAGAATGTGGACGGATGAAGGTACCATAATTATCAAATTCTTTTTATGCTTAGATAAAGAAGAACAATTGCAACGTTTTAAAGATAGAGAACAAAATCCAAATAAGCAATGGAAAATTACAGACGAAGATTGGCGTAATAGAGAAAAATGGGATATGTATTTAGAAGCCAGTCAAGATATGATTAAGTATACGAATACGAAGTTAGCGCCATGGCATGTGATAAAAGCGGATCATAAAAAAACAAGTCGTCTCGAAGTTCTCAAAACGATTATTAAAAGATGCGAAGACGTTTTATAGATAAGAAAAAGTTGTATCAGAGGATGAATTTCAAGAATATTTCTTTGAAATTCATCTTTTTTACTTTTTTGTTGGGTCAAATTAGATTATAGAATTATTACGGTAGTGTAACAAAAATGAAATCTGTAATATTACAGACTATTTGAAAGTTGGGTCAAACCAACCTAAAAACTAATGTAAAACCACAAATACCAATGTAATTTTAAACAATTTTTAAGAAATTATATGTTACAAAGAGAAATGTTTTTGTTTCAAGATTACAAAATTAAACTTCTATTGTAATTTTTTGTAAGGAACGTGTAATATACAAACGAGATTTTTGTGGTATAGTGAATACCGTCAAAAGTTAACAAAAAACATTTTCAATGTAGCACAACGAAATCAAACACTTAGAATATAATTTACAAATTTTAATTTTAAAACATATTTGGAGGATTTTATATTATGAAAAAGACAGTTATCGCTTCATCATTAGCAGTATCTTTAGGAATTGCAGGTTATGCATTAACAGGTAACGAAGCTCACGCTTCTGAAACTACTAACGTAGATCAAGCTCACTTAGCTGATTTAGCTCAACACAACCCAGAACAATTAAACTCTAAACCAGTTCAAGCTGGTGCTTACGATATCCACTTCGTAAACAATGGTTTCCAATACAACTTCACTTCTAATGGTACTAACTGGTCATGGAACTATGCTCAAGTTGGTTCAACTACTCAATCATCAGCTGATTACACTGAATCATATAGCCAAGAAAGTTCAAACCAATCAGTAAGTTCAAACCAACAATCAAGCAATACAAGTGTTAAAGCTGTTTCAGCTCCAACTACTTCAACTCATAATTACAGCACTTCAACAACTTCATACTCAGCACCATCAAGCTCAGCTTCAACTGGTGGTTCTACTAAAGCTCAATTCTTAGCTGCTGGTGGTACTGAAGAATTATGGAACGCTATTGTAATGCCTGAATCAGGTGGTAACGTTAACGCTTCTAACGGTCAATACCATGGTTTAGGTCAAACTAACCAATCTTGGGGTTACGGTTCAGTATCTAACCAAACTAAAGGTATGATTAGCTACGCTAAAGAACGTTATGGTTCAATCGGTAACGCAATTTCTTTCCGTCAAGCTAACGGTTGGTGGTAAGATATAGTTTATAACTGGAAAGACAATTCGAGTTATAATCTTTGAGGATGACAATATGTCATCCTCTTTTTTTATGCAATTTTTTAGTAGTGTAGAATAACATGGCATTTGCGTTTCGCATCTGATATGAGAGGGAATATAATCGAATAACTATTTAAGGTTTTATTTGTAAATAGAAAGCTGTGAAAGTATGAAAGCTATTAAATCTATAACTCGCCTTATTATTTTGCACAGTCTATTTTGGTTTGTCGTTCAAATGTCTATTGCACATATAGGTACACGTATCCCTAAATCATTTTTTGAAAAGTATTCTTATTTATTTCGATCTTTTCAATGGGAAGAAAATGGTGAACTTTGGGATCATACTTTAAAGGTAAGTAAGTGGAAAAGATTGATACCTGAAGGTGCTCAAATTAATAAGGATATCTATGATAAAAGCAAGTTATCAGTAAATATTGAAGAGACACGTCGCTTATTATTGGAAATGAGACGTGCAGAATTGATACATTGGATTTCCATTTTACCTGTGTGGCTATTTGTTAAAGCTCCAAGGTACATCAAAATGATTAACATTGCGTACGTACTGTTTAGCCATCTTCCAGTGATTGTAGCACAACGATATAATCGTCCAAGAATCGAACGTTTAATACGTATAATTGAAAAGCGAGGTAAGTAATATGACTCAATCCATCTTAGTTATTGGTGGTGGTTTAGGAGGTATATCCGCTGCTATTCGAATGGCTCAAAGTGGTTATAAAGTAACATTATTTGAGCAAAATAATCATATTGGTGGAAAGGTGAATCGTTTAGAAAAACAGGGTTTTGGCTTTGACTTAGGTCCATCTATTTTAACCATGCCATACATATTTGAGCGTCTTTTTAACTATAGCGGAAAAAATATGGCTGATTATATCGAAATTGAAAGATTGCCGTTACAATGGCGGAGTTTCTTTTCTGATGGTGAAATCATTGATCTATATGAAAATACTGAAGCAACTTTACTTAATAATTTGCAGTTAGGTCAAGAAGATAAGAAGGAACTCGACAATTATTTAAAATATACTAAGCGTATACATCGTTTTACTGAAAAGGGATATTTCAATTTTGGCTTAGATACGTTACGTGAAATTATAAAATATCATGGACCTTTTAAAGCATTGCGAGGTTTTGATTACTTTTCAACAATGCAACAAGCAATTAACCGTTATATTTCGAATCCTAAATTAAGAGATATGCTAGGTTACTTTATTAAGTATGTAGGTTCTTCTTCCTATGATGCACCTGCAGTTCTCTCAATGTTATTTCATATGCAACAAGAACAAGGATTATGGTATGTCAAAGGTGGAATTCATAAATTGGCACTAGCGCTAAAACAATTGGCTATTGAAGAAGGCGTGGACATACAAATAAGGGTTGCTGTTGAAAATATTAAAACGTATCATCAACGCGTTACGGGCGTACGTTTAAGTAGTGGGAAGTATGTTGAAGCGGATTATATAATTTCCAATATGGAGGTCATCCCTACCTATAGAGAGTTATTGCATTTTAATCAACAAAAAATTGACCAACTCGAAAGAACATATGAACCTGCAAGCTCAGGTTATGTATTACATTTAGGGATAGACAAATCCTATTCTCAACTTGCTCATCATAATTTCTTTTTCTCAAAGGACTCTAAGAAAAACTATGATGAAGTATTCCATCAAAAGGTATTACCTCAAGATCCGACAATCTATTTAGTGAATGTTAATAAAACGGATGAACAACAAGCGCCACAAGGATATGAAAATATTAAAGTCTTACCACATATACCCTATATTCAAGATAAACCATTTAAAAAAGAAGAATATGCAGCGTTTAAAGAACGTGTGCTAACGAAATTAGAACGAATGGGACTGACTGATTTAAGAGCGCATATTATATATGAAGATATTTGGACGCCTGAGGATATCCAACATAATTATCGTTCAAATAGAGGAGCCATATATGGTGTAGTCGCAGATAAGAAGAAAAATAAAGGGTTTAAATTTCCTAAGCAAAGTGAGTACTTTGACAATCTCTTCTTTGTGGGAGGCTCTGTAAATCCAGGTGGAGGTATGCCAATGGTAACGTTAAGTGGCATGCAAGTTGCAGACAAAATTAATGCTATTGAAGCGGGAAGGAGTTAGAAAGAATTGAAACTTATACAACTCCTTTTATCATTAGCATCTGTTATTTCATTAATTTGTGGAAAACTTATATATAATAGAAGACATGCATTATCTCGCTCGAAACATAGTACTATTCATAGCAATGAATTAACAGTTATTATACCAGCTAGAGATGAAGCTCAAAGGTTACCAAACTTGTTAAGATCTTTGACTAAGCAACGTGGCATCTATGAAATTATAGTTATGGACGATGCGTCTCAAGATGGGACGAGTGAGGTTGCCAAAGCTTATGGAGCAACTGTTTATGAAACTAAAGAAGATAGCCAATGGTATGGTAAATCTCATGCGTGCTATCAAGGAGCCCAACATGTTCAAACGCCATTAATGATGTTTGTTGATGCAGATGTCATCTTTAATAGTCATGCTATTGAGGCGATATTAAATTCATTTGCTCAGCAAGGGAATCAAGGACTATTAAGTATTCAACCTTACCATGAGACTTTTAAATTTTATGAGAGTCTTTCGGCTATCTTTAATTTAATGACGATTGTCGGAATGAATCGATTTTCAAGTTTAGCGGGTAAATTTAATAATTATACGGCTTTTGGCCCTGTCACAATAATGAATAAAGAGGATTACTTTAAAACAGGTGGTCATAAAAACGCACGCAACACTATTATAGAAGGCTTTGCATTAGGAGAGGCATTTAGTCAATCTAACTTGCCTGTTACAGTATACGAAGGTAGTGAATATGTTAAGTTTCGCATGTATGAAGAAGGACTTCGCTCACTTATACAAGGATGGACAAAGCATTTTTCAGTAGGAGCCAATCAAACTGAACCTAAAGTAATGTTGGCGATTGTAATGTGGTTAATGGGCTCACTCACATCTACAATGGCTTTACTACTTGGATGGATTGCTAAACCGATATCGTTAATATTTTCCGGAATTGTTTATATTTTATATACATGGGAATTTGTAAGTTTACATAGAAGAGTGGGTGCTTTTTCGATAATATTGCTCATTCTTCATCCAATTTTGTTTGTGTTCTTTATTATTATCTTTATAAACTCATGGCGACACGCTCATTTTTCAAAAAAGGTAAAATGGAAGAGTCGTACATTTGATATAAGTTGAATTTTAAACTAGGCCATTAAATTATAGGAGGAATTCCATGACATCGAATGAAAAAAACTTTAAATACTGCCATCAAATTATGAAAGAACATTCTAAAAGTTTTTCTTATGCTTTTGATTATTTACCTGAAAATGAACGCAAAGCAGTATGGGCGATTTATGCAGTATGTCGAATTATAGATGACAGTATTGACGTACATGAAAATCCTCAAATACTTAAAAATATACACGACGATATTATAACTATCGAGAAAAATCATGACGTTGAAAACTACGAATTTAAAAGCAATCAAATGATTATGGAAGCTTTGTATACAGTTTCTCAAAATTTCACAATTGAATATCAATCTTTTTATAATCTCATTCAAACTGTATATGAAGACCAGGAGTTTGAGATGTTTGAAACTGATGATGAATTATTAAACTATTGCTATGGCGTAGCAGGTACAGTGGGAGAAGTATTAACTCCTGTACTAGCAGAGCAACCAAATGAAGAAACGTATCGAATCGCGCGTAAACTAGGAGAAGCACTTCAAATAACCAATATTTTAAGAGACGTAGGAGAAGATTTTGAGAATGACAGAATTTACTTCAGTAAGTCGAGTTTGTCTCGATTTGATGTCTCTATTGAAAATAATTTTAACAATGGAGTGTCACAGCAATATATTGATTTATGGGAGCATCATGCGAAACTAGCTCAAGAAGACTATGATATTGCACTATCAAATCTTGGTGTTTTCAATAAAGAAGCGCAACCAATTATTGAATTAGCTTCAATTATTTACCGCGGCATATTAGATGAAGTGAGAAAAGCTTCCTATACATTACATCGTCGTGTCTACGTTTCTAAATTAGATAAGGTAAAAATGTATAAAATAATAAAAAAGAAATATCATTTATAGGTGGAATGTAGTATGAATATTGCTGTAATAGGAGCAGGCGTCACTGGATTAGCAGCGGCAGCAAGACTTGCTTCGCAAGGTAATAATGTAACAATTTTTGAAAAAAATGGGTATCCAGGTGGTCGAATGAGTCAATTCACTAAAGATGGCTTTACCTTTGATAAAGGTCCTTCTATCGTGATGATTCCCGAGGTATACAAGGCAGTATTTGAAGAAAGCGGTAAGAAATTTGAAGACTACGTAGATATGGAACAATTGCGCTATATTTATGATGTTTACTTTGGGAAAAATGACAAAGTAAGAGTACCTACTGATTTAGCCGAACTTCAAGAAACGCTTGAAAGTATTGAACCAGGTACGACACATGGGTTTATGTCATTTTTAACTGATGTTTACAAGCGATATGAAATTGCGCGCTATCATTTTTTAGAGAAAACATATAGAAAGGTTACGGATTTCTATAATGTAGATTCGCTTATTAAAGGTTTGAAATTAAAAACATTAAACAATGCTGATAATTTAATAGAAAATTATATTGATAATGAACGAATACAAAAATTATTAGCATTTCAAATGTTATATATAGGAATTGATCCAAAACGCGGCCCCTCTCTATACTCAATTATTCCTATGGTAGAAATGATGTTTGGTGTTCACTTTATTAAGGGGGGCATGTATGGATTAACACGAGGACTTGTTAAATTAAATAAAGATTTAGATGTGAATATTCAATTAAATTCTAATATAGAAGAAATCATCATCGACCCTAAATATAAGCGTGCTGATGGCATAAGGGTTAATGATCTTGTGCAACGATTCGATAAAGTATTATGTACAGCAGATTTTCCTTATGCAGCGGAAAAATTGATGCCTTCACATTCACCCGTAAAAAAATATAAACCTAGTAAAATTGAAAAATTAGATTATTCTTGTTCTGCATTTTTAATGTATATTGGTATTGATAAAGATGTGACTAGCGAGATGTTGCTACATAATGTCATTTTTTCCCAACAATTCCGACAAAACATAGATGAAATATTTAACGGTTCATTATCTGAAGATCCATCTATTTACGTTTATGTGCCTGCAGTTGGAGATCGGAGTATGGCACCTGAAGGTCAAACCGGTATCTATGTTTTAATGCCTACGCCAGAATTAAAAACAGGTCATATTAATTGGAAAGATGAAAATGTGATTAAGAAAGTTAAAGATATTATCTATCGTCAATTAGAGACAATTGACGTATTAGAGGATGTAAAATCACATGTTATATCTGAAACTGTTTACACACCAATCGATTTTGAAAATGATTATAATGCGAAGTTTGGTACAGCATTTGGTTTAATGCCGACATTAGCCCAAAGTAACTACTACAGACCTCCAAATGTTTCGAGAGATTACAAAGATTTATATTTTGCTGGAGCGAGTACACATCCTGGTGCCGGAGTACCTATTGTATTAACTAGCGCTAAAATTACTGTAAATGAAATGTTGAAAGATATAGACAATAATATTTAGTGAAAATTAGGAGTCATTCAATTTGAAAAAGAGTCCATAAATGTTTGAAAATAAATCATTCGTTTATGGATTTTTTATATATTTAGTGGGAATTTTTTTGCTGATTCATAATAATTACCGTTATTCTAAAATTAGGGAAAGGGAGATAATTAACTTTACTTATCTGAAAATTGTTAATATTGACATAATTAATGTTGTTGATAAAATTGATAATAATAAGAGGATTGAGATTTAATAAAGGGGGCTTATAATGGTAATTTCAAATAGACTTGCTACAATCCCTGATAGTTATTTCGGAAAGACAATGGGGCGTAAAGTTGAACATGGACCTCTTCCGCTTATTAATATGGCGGTAGGAATTCCCGATGGAGAAACACCTAAAGGTATTATTGACCATTTTTCTGAAGCGTTACGTATTCCTGAGAATCAAAAGTATGGTGCTTTTCACGGGAAAGAGTCTTTTAAAGAAGCCATTGTAAATTTTTATGAACGACAATATGGTGTCACACTTCATAAAGACGAAGAAGTTTGCATTTTATATGGTACTAAAAATGGTTTAGTTGCATTACCAACGTGTGTAGTCAATCCTGGCGAAACGGTGCTTTTACCAGATCCAGGATATACTGATTATTTAGCTGGCGTCATGTTAGCAGATGCTAACCCTGTACCCCTAGAACTAGAGCCACCAGATTATCTACCTGATTGGAATAAAATTGATCCACAAGTTTTAAAAGACACTAAATTAATTTATTTAACGTACCCTAATAATCCTACTGGTTCTACAGCTACACAATCCGTATTTGATGAAGCAGTACAACGATTCAAAGATACAGATACTAAAATTGTACATGACTTTGCATATAGTGCCTTTGGGTTTGATGATAAAAACCCAAGTATTCTTGCATCGGAACATGGTAAAGATGTCGCTATCGAAATCTTTTCCTTATCCAAAGGATATAATATGTCAGGATTTAGAGTCGGATTTGCTGTAGGAAATAAAGACATGATTCAAGCTTTGAAAAAGTATCAAACACATACTAATGCTGGCATGTTTGGAGCATTACAAGATGCCGCCACATATGCTTTAAATAATTATGATAATTTTTTAATACAACAAAATGAAACATTTAGACGAAGACGTGACACATTTGGAGCAAAACTTAAAGAAGCAAAATTACCATTTGTTCATTCTAAAGGTGGTATCTATTCTTGGTTGCGTACGCCACCAGGGTATAATAGTGAACAATTTGAAACGTTTTTATTGCAAGAGAAATCCATTTTAGTAGCACCAGGTATACCTTTTGGGAAAAACGGCAAGCATTATGTGCGTATTTCTCTTGCATTAGACGATAAGCAACTAGAAGAAGCTACAGAGAGATTAACAGACCTTGCTAACATGTACAATGGCTAAATGTTAATCAGAGGGGATGATTGAGAATGACTAAAATTAAAATTATGAGTGTTAGAGATGAGGATTTACCTTATATTGAAGAATGGTCTAAGCGTAATAATATAGAAGTTGATTTATCAAGAGAGCAACTAACAGAAGATAATGTCGAGACAGTTTCAGGTAGTGACGGTCTCTCATTATCTCAAACTTTACCTATCTCTGAAGAAATTTATAAGAAGTTAGAATCATTTGGGATAAAACAAATCGCTCAAAGAAGTGCTGGATTTGATGATTATGATTTAGACTTAGCGACTAAATATAATCTAATTATTTCCAATGTGCCGTCATATTCACCACGTAGTATTGCTGAATTTGCCGTTACTCAAGCTGTTAATGTCGTACGTCATTCAAATCGTATTCAAAATAAGATGCAAGAGTACGATTTTAGATGGGAACCATCGATTTTATCGCAGTCTGTGAGTGATTTGAAAGTCGCTGTAATTGGTACTGGACGTATAGGTAGTATTGTAGCTCAAATATTTGCCGAAGGATATCGTAGTGAAGTAGTAGCGTATGATCCATTTCCGAATGAAAATGTGGCTAAGTATGTAACTTACAAAGATACTTTGCAAGAAGCGATTGAAGAAGCGGATATTGTGACTGTGCATATTCCAGCTAAAAAATATAATCATCATTTGTTTAATGATGCTTTATTTAGTTACTTCAAAAAGGACTCGGTATTCGTAAATTGTGCAAGAGGTTCTTTAGTTGATACTCAAGCACTGATATCGGCGTTAGACCAAGGGCGATTAAAGGGAGTTGCCTTAGATACTTATGAACATGAAGTAGGTGTATTTACAACAGACCGACGCGGAGAAGATTTGAACGATGAATTATTAAACTCATTAATACAAAGGGAAGATATTATTATAACACCGCATATTGCTTTCTATACAGAAGCAGCAGTGGAGAATCTTATTGTTGATGCCTTAGATGCTGCTATGGATGTCATAAATACCGGAGATACTCGTCTGAGAGTGAATTAGTTAAAATGAGCTTTTATAAGAATAACACTAACTATGATTCAACAACATATAAAGGATGGAACAACAATGCAAATCACTATACTTGGTTTTAACATATTTGCCAAAGGGGGAACTTCTAGAAGTAATATCAATTTAATTAAAGCTTTTTTGAAAAATGAACATACAGTTAACTATTTTAATTATAAAAAATTCGATCAAGCACAGAAAGATTTACTAATCCAAGAGGAAGACTTAGCGAACAATTCAGTTGATATTTTTTATTTAAACAACTTAAAGCAATTAGCAAAAACTCAATTATTAATTATTACTAGAGAAGCATTTTTTAAATATTCGAGATTAATTAAAAAATATAACCCCAAAATAAAAATTGTTGGAGAAATACATGGACCACTAAAGTATATTACTGAAGATATAGATCTTTCGTTAGATACAATTGACTGTGTGAGAGTAAGCACTAAAAGTATAAAATCGGATTTTATTAAAAGGTTTAATTATAAAAATGTTTTTAACCAATACGTGAATACTGAACACATTCCCATTGATAAAATTACCAAAAATACACATAAACATTTTTTAATTAAATCACGATTTGAGGATGAAGTTAAAGATATTTCGTACGCGATAAAATTATTTAATTACATAATAAAAAATAAAAATACGATAAATATCAGACTCAATATTATTGGTTATGGCCCATCAGAAACATTATATAAAAACTTGGTTAACTACTATAATCTGAATAAATACGTCTACATTAATGGGTACCAACCTCAGAATTATATTTATATTTCTACATCCCCTTATGAAACGCTTGGTTATTCTATTATTGAATCGATTTTTAAAGGTAACAGAGCATTGATATATGGTGGAGATGATGGACTTCTAAAAGAAATTTATCAATCATATCATTGTACTGAATTTTTAACTAAAGACATTGAAAAAGATTGTGAGATTTTATTAGCATTTGCACAAAAAAATTATAATGATAAAGAAAGAATAGAAGACTGTGAAATGCTACAAGAAAAATTTAATTACAAAAATTATGCCGAAACTTACTTAAAAAATATAGATATTGCTATTAATTCTAAGGAAGTTAGGTTTAATAGTAATTACAAACTCGCAGTAGCAAGAAAAAGTAAGTTGAAAAAGGATAAAAATGAAGTTACTTTAAAAGAAAGAGCTAGACAATGTTATCAATGTATAAGAAAAGTTTTTCATGTTATACATAGACCATTTTATCTTAGAAAATTAAATAAAATTAAACCTAGTAAAAAATATGTATTTATAGAATGTTTTCATGGTAAATCATTTAGTGGTGATCCGAAATATATTGCACATGCAATTCGTCGTCTGTATCCTGAAAAAGAGATTTTCGTAAGTTCTGTCAATGCATTAGTCGATATGGAAATAAGAGAGAATGGGTTTATCCCAACAAGACTTTCAAGTGACGATTATGTTAATAAATTTCGTAGAAGTAAATATATATTTATAAATGGTAATGCGATTGATAAAGTGTATAAACATCGAAATCAGGTTTTTGTAGAAACTTGGCACGGTCTACCTATGAAGAAAATGGTTAATGATCTTAATAACAAGAAAGAACGTATGATTCAGTTGAAAAATTTTCTTCCTAGAATGAAAAAGTGGGACTATTTATTAGTTTCTTCAGATTTAAATAAGAAATTATTTGAGTCTGCTTTCCAAACCTCTAAAAATCCTAAGTTAAACATTCTTAATTATGGTGCGCCTAGAAATACGTATTTATTAAAAAATAATACACTTGAAGAACAAAATAGAATTAAACTTAAATACCTATTTAAGTTATCTGATAAAAAGAAATATATCTTATACTGTCCAACATGGAGAAGAAACGAAAGGGAAACAATTACTAATATAGATATCGAGAAATTAATAGATTATTTGCCTACAGAGTATGATATTATTATTAAACTTCACCCAAATGAAGGGGCTCTACGTAAATGCTACAGTCATATTAATGAACGCGTGCATTGTTTCTTTAATGAATTAGTTGATATCCAAGAGTTATATTTAATCAGTGAATGTATTATAACCGATTATTCGTCAACCATTTTTGATTATGCGCATTTAAATAAACCAATTATATTATTGCAAGAAGATGAAGAGCTATACCAAAAAGAAACTGGCTACTACTTTAATATATTCGATTATGGTAGTTTTACTATAGCCAGTAAGAACGAAGAGCTGTTAGCTCAACAAATCGTGGAACATGAAAGTGTTGACTATTCCAGATTGATTAACTTATTAATGACTAACGATTCAACGGATAGTTGCGAAAAGATATTAAAAGAGATTTTTGAAATATAATAAAAAATATAAATGCCTCAGTAAGATTTTACCTATCTTTCTGAGGCATTTATATTTAATAACTATTTTGCATCATAGCCTTGATCTTCAATAGCATCTTTCATTTGTGTGATGTTCACTTTTGAATCATCAAATTCTACACGAACGTTATTTTCTTCTAAATTAACTTCGGCAGATTGTACACCGTTTAAGTTTGCTAATGCTGATTCAACTGAATCTTTGCAATGTTGGCAGCTCATACCTTCTACTTGAATTATTTCTTGAGTCATAAGACTTCACTCCTTTATCGATATCTTCATCTATATTATAATCTTAAAACGCTATTCCGATTAATGAAAGTAATGGTAATCGGGAATTTATAATTTTATCTTTTTAAGACGCAGTGCGTTTGTCACTACGCTAACTGAACTCAATGCCATGGCTGCTCCGGCTATCCAAGGCGCAAGTAAACCTAAAGCGGCTATAGGAATACCTGCGACATTGTATCCAAATGCCCAAAATAAGTTTTGACGTATATTGCGAATTGTTGCTTTACTAGCTTTTATAGCTTTAGGGAGTAGTAGTAAATCACCACCAAGAATTGTAATATCTGCAGCCTCAATAGCTACTTCAGTACCTGTACCTATTGCAATTCCAATGTCAGCTTTAACTAAAGCAGGTGCATCATTGACACCGTCGCCAACCATAGCAACATTTCGTCCTTCTTTTTGTAATAGAGCTATTTGTTCAGCTTTTTCTTCAGGTAACACATCAGAGATAACACGGTCTATACCTACTTCTTTAGCAATTGCTTGTGCCGTTTGTTTGTTGTCTCCAGTGAGCATGACTACTTCAATATTCATATTTTGTAAATGATTAATGGCTTGTTTTGCAGTATCTTTAACAGTATCAGCAACAGCAATAATACCTTTCAGTTCATGTTCAATTGCAATTACCATTGCAGTTTGACCATGTTGTTCATATTGAATTAATTTGTTATTGAGTTCTTGAGTTATATTGATGTCATAGTTATGCATTAACTTTCTGTTTCCAACTAAAATACGATGACCATTTATTGTCGCTTCAATACCCAGGCCAGGTACAGCTTTGAAAGTTTCGTTGCCTAAAAGTGTTAAGTTTTGATCTTTAGCATAATTGACGATGGCTTCAGCTAAAGGATGTTCAGATGCATTTTCAGCACTAGCTAACAGCTGAAGTGTATCTTGATCGCCAACATAATCTGTAACTTTTGGTTTACCATTAGTGATGGTACCTGTTTTATCTAATACAATAGTGTCTATATGGTGAGCTCGTTCTACAAATTCGCCGCCTTTGAATAAAATACCATTTTCAGCCGCGCGACCAGTACCTACCATAATAGATGTAGGCGTTGCTAAACCAAGTGCACAAGGACATGCAATGACTAGTACTGATATCGCAGCAAGCAACGCAGGTTCAAATTGACCAAAATGAATGAAAATAATCCAAATAATAAATGTAATCAATGAAATACCAACAACCACAGGTACGAAATAACCTGAAATGATGTCCGCTAATCTTTGAATTGGTGCTTTAGAACTTTGTGCTTCCTCAACGACTTTAATAATATTTGCTAATGCAGTGTCACTGCCCACTTTAGTAGCTTTTATGATCAAAGAACCATTTTTATTTAGTGTAGAGCCAATTACTGCATCTCCGATTGTCTTTTCAACTGGAATAGATTCACCAGTTAACATGGATTCATCGATGGAGGTGCTTCCTTTGATAATCTCACCGTCTACAGGAACCTTTTCACCAGGTTTAATTACTAAAGTATCTCCCACTATAACTTCATTAAGAGGAACCATCATCTCTTGATTATCTTTTAATACTCGAGCTTCTTTAGCTTGTAAACTTAATAATTCGCCCAATGCATTGGTAGTCTGAGATTTAGCACGTGCCTCTAAATACTTCCCAAATAGAATGAGCGTAATCAAAATAGCACTTGTTTCAAAATATAAGTGAGGTTCATTCACTTTATTTAGTAACCATCGGATCATTTCATAAATACTGTAAAAGTATGCCGCGCTTGTGCCGAGAGACACCAAAACATCCATGTTGGCAGAACCATTGCGTAGGTTCTTATAGGCACCTACATAAAATTGCCAACCTATAATAAATTGTACAGGTGTAGCTAGAATGAGTTGTATCCATGGATTCATTATAGTTTCTAGTAAATGAACAGGAAATACATGAATGAGCATTACAAGTAAAAGTGGTGCAGATAAGATTGCTGAAATCATTAATTTAGTTCGTTTTAATTTTAATTCTTGTTCTTTTCGAGATGACTTTTCTAAATTATTATTTGTGATTGGTTTAGCATCGTAACCTAATTTATGAATTCTTTGAATAAGTTGATCCGTATTCGTTGTACTAGGGTAAAATTCAATTAATGCTTGTTCAGTTGTCAAATTGACTGTTGCATTTTGAACGCCGTCCATTTTGTTAAGAACTTTCTCTATACGATTCGAGCAGGCTGCACATGTCATCCCAGTAATATCTAATTCTTGTTTTTCAGTTGCAACATCATAACCTAATTTCTTGATTTGTTCTACAAATGCTTCTGGTTGATATTCATCGGCATTATATTCAATTGTTGCCTTTTCAGTTGTTAGATTCACTTGAGCTGTAACATCGTCTAATCGATTTAATTTCTTCTCTATTCGGTTAGAGCACGCAGCACATGTCATTCCGGTAATATCCAATGTGGTAGTTTTATTAGACAAAGGTATACCTTCTTTCTGCGTTTTTCTTAATTTCAATATACCCCCTATAGGTATTAAAGTCAATTTAATAGTTTCTAACTTTTAGTAATAAAAAAACGCGCACATCATCAAATGTCGATGAGGTACGCGTCTATAATCTATATTTAAGAAATTGTTTTACAATCATGAATGATAGAGGGATAAAAAATAGTTGAATATTTGTTATATCGTTAGTAAATGTTTATTAGATTGTTATTTCAATTTCGATTTATAAATAATCAATTCATTTCTTAGAAAAAGTCTGATGGGTTCAAGTTTTCTAGATCTAAATTTTTAAAATTATTGAAATCTAAATTTGAGATGTCTTGAACTAGCTCACCACTTTTAGCTTGTTCATAATAATAGCTGGCTTCGTTAAGGATATCGTGGTCTTGAAAAGTTTTAACTATTCCTAAGATGATAAGTACTGAGATAACTCCTTTTAGTAATGTTTTCATAATGGTGGCTCCTTTGTTTCTTTCTTAATATATAGTATATGTGATTTTTTTCTAAGGGTCATGAGCCTATAGTATTGAGATACTATCGTACTTTAGAACTATTTTAATAAATAAAATCTCTATGTGGTAGTGTAAGTGTTTGCTTGTTGTGCGATATGGGAATGTGTTTTGTAAGTATAGAGGAGGTTGATTTTTAGTGAGTTTATTAGATTTTCATAAAGAAATAAAAGGCTACACTCAAGATAGACAGCCTGGTATAGAAGCGGACATGAATCCTAAGCCAGTAGCTGAATTAGATGAATATAAAGCAGCAGGTAAATTAAAAGGCAAAGTTGCTTTAATTACTGGTGGCGACTCTGGTATTGGTCGTTCCGTAGCAATACTATATGCTAAAGAGGGAGCAAATGTTGCTATAGGTTATTATAATGAACATCAAGATGCTGAAGACACTGTTAAACGTTTAAAAGAATTAGGCGTATATGCAAAAGCATATGCACATGATTTAAAAGACGAGCAACAATCTAAAAAACTCATTGATGATGTTGTTAAAGATTTTGGTAGTTTAAATATTTTAGTAAATAATGGTGGTGTTCAATTCCCACGAGATAATTTTGAGGATATTACGCCTGATCAAGTCAAAGAGACGTTTATGACGAACATTTTTGGAATGATGTTCTTATCGCAAGCAGCTGTTCCACATCTTTCAAAAGGTGACGCAATTATTAACACTACTAGTGTAACGGCTTATAGAGGTTCAGGTCATCTTATTGATTACTCTGCGACAAAAGGTGCGATAGTGTCATTTACTCGCTCTCTTGCGACAACATTAATGGAAAAAAGTATTCGAGTTAACGCTGTAGCACCAGGACCTATATATACTCCATTAATCCCATCTACATTTGATGAGGAAAAGGTTGAAAATCAAGGTGGAGATACGCCAATGGGTCGCCGAGGCCAACCAGCAGAGCTAGCTCCTTCATATGTGTTCTTAGCAACTCAAGCAGATAGTTCATATATTACAGGACAAGTCATTCATGTTAATGGTGGAGATTATATTACGACATAGATATAAATATGTTTAGAGGCTGAGATATGAATGATTATCTCAGCTTTATTTAATATATTGTTATTTGATTTGAGGGATAATCATGACTGAAAAGGAAAAAATGTTAGCACATCAGTGGTACGATGCTAATTTTGATGATGAGTTGAAAGAGGATAGGTTACAGGCAAAAGAGTTATGCTTTGAATATAACCACACACGCCCAAGTAATGTTGAAAAACGCAACGAAATAATGGAGAAATTATTTGGCTATAAACTTGAGAATGTGGGGATTTCAATCCCGTTTGATACAGATTATGGATGGAATATTAAGTTCGGAAAAAATGTATTTATTAATACCAATTGTTATTTAATGGACGGCGGTGGCATCACGTTTGGAGATAATGTATTTATAGGTCCTAACTGTGGATTTTACACTGCTACACATCCACTTAATTTTGAGGAACGTAATAAAGGTCTAGAACTAGCAGAACCCATTGTAGTAGGAAGTAACACTTGGTTTGGGGGACATGTTTCTGTGTTGCCTGGGGTGACGATAGGTGAAGGAACCGTTATTGGTGCAGGAAGTGTAGTAACCAAAGATATACCCCCTCATTGCTTAGCAGTAGGTAATCCTTGTAAAGTGATTAGAGAAATTGAGCAGTAATATTAAAAAAGCAACGAATAGCCCATAAATGTACTATGATTTCATTTATGGGCTATATTGCATATTCTATTATAAACTATAATTTTTAAATGTACGTTCTCATGATTTTAGCTTAGTCTTTTAATTTTAAAAATGAGATAAATCTCTTCATTCTTGATCTTAATCCATAAGATTATTTTTGTAACTTTTATAAACGGCAGTGTAGTTAACTTTTCCTATACCACCTACAATATATTTTCCAAATTTAAATAAATTAAAAACGTATCCAACTGTAATAGCTAGAGATAATGTAACTATAGTATTGAATATTACATTTTTAATTGGGTTATGGCTTAATAATCCTAAATCATGCACAAAAAAATAATGAACTAAGTAGATACAATAGGAGTAATTACTTATAAATACAATAAACTTAGGTACATACTTAATATAGGAAGAAAAGAGGAAAAATAATAGAATAATCATTGTTACATAAATAGGTGTATCTATTCTTTTAGATTCTACCCATGTGCTAATACCAAGTAAATAATTTGAAAACATGAAAAGAATTGATAGAAATGCTCCAATAATTATATGAATAGAGTAATTTTTTATTCTCTCCATAAATACTTCATAGTAAGTGCCTATATAGAAACCGAGTAAAAAATAGCTTAACCAACCTATGAAAATCATCCATCCCTCTCGATCCCAAATAGCTGCTATTATAGGATTATCAGGAGGCGATACAAAGGATCTCATAGCCCAATACATTGTGGTGATAAAAATTGATATAACAATCATCCCAATTGGATTCAAACCAATTAGATATTTAGAAAATAGCCAATGTAGTATATAAAATTGAAAAATAATAACTATAAAATATGTAACAGCCCCTCCATGAAACATTGTTTCTTTAACATGGAATAAATATTCATGTAAATTATTTGGACTAAAGTAAAAATAAGAAATACTTAAATTAATAATAATGTAGGGTATGCCCAAATAAATCAATTTATTTTTGAAGAAGCCCTTTTTTAATTTTGAGCCATAATTTTTTGCTAGTAAAAATTCTGATATAAAAACGAACATTGGCGTACTAAACATTAATAATAATTGGAATAGACGAAGTGATGTACTATGAGGGACGGAATGCATTTTTGAAAAAGTGGTAGTAATAGAGTGAATGATTACTATACTTAAACACGCGATGGCGCGCATCCAAAAAATTACTGATGTATAAGTTTTCATATGTTTATACCTTTCTGAATTTATTTATTTTTTAGAATATAGGGATCAACCATTAATTCTATACAATAATTTTCTTATTTTCAACAACTTTTTTACTAAACAAAATAATTGAAATGCATAAAATTGTAAATTTAATCATAAAAAGACACATTAACTCCAAATTATTTTTAAGACTTTTCAGATAATATAAATGTAAGCGATTGCAAAAACGGGTGTGAACATAGTAGAATAAGGTAAATGATATGAACTATCATTTGAAATGTATGTCAATGTTTTGTGATTTTAATAATCTTAATAATACATAGGGGGTTAATGATAATGGTAGTACCTTTCAAAAATGAACCTGGGATTGATTTTTCAGTACAAGAAAATGTAGACCGCTTCAACGAAATATTAAAGAAGGTAAAAGGGGAACTTGGTCAAAATATTCCGCTATTCATCAATGGTGAAAAAATAGATGAGAGTGACAAGTTTGAATCTCTAAACCCTGCAGATACATCTCAATTAATTGCTAAAGTTTCCAAAGCTACAAAAGACGATGTAGAAAATGCGTTTCAAGCAGCGAACGAAGCTTATAAATCATGGAAGAAATGGTCTCATAAAGATCGTGCTGAATTGATGTTACGCGTTACAGCAATTATTCGTCGTCGTAAAGAAGAAATTTCTGCTGTTATGGTATATGAAGCTGGAAAACCATGGGATGAAGCAGTAGGCGATGCTGCAGAAGGTATCGATTTTATCGAATATTATGCACGTTCAATGATGGATTTAGCAGAAGGTAAACCTGTGTTAGATCGAGAAGGTGAACATAATAGATATTTCTATAAACCCATAGGTACTGGCGTTACAATTCCGCCATGGAACTTCCCATTTGCAATTATGGCGGGTACAACACTAGCTCCAGTGGTGGCTGGTAATACAGTTCTATTAAAACCTGCAGAAGACACTGTACTTACAGCATATAAATTAATTGAAATTTTAGAGGAAGCTGGTTTACCTAAAGGTGTTGTTAACTTTGTACCTGGTGATCCTAAAGAAATAGGAGATTATTTAGTTGATCATAAAGATACACACTTTGTAACATTTACAGGTTCTCGTGCAACAGGTACACGTATCTATGAACGTAGTGCTGTAGTTCAAGAAGGACAAAACTTCTTGAAACGTGTTATCGCTGAAATGGGTGGTAAAGATGCTATTGTCGTAGATGAAAACGTTGATACGGATTTAGCAGCAGAGGCAATTGTAACGTCTGCGTTCGGATTCTCAGGACAAAAATGCTCAGCATGTTCACGAGCAATTATCCATAAAGACGTGCATGATGAAATTTTAGAGAAAGCAGTCAAACTAACTAAAGATTTAACTTTAGGTAACACGGAAAACAATACATTTATGGGACCAGTAATTAATCAGAAACAATTCGATAAAATTAAAAATTATATCGAAATTGGTAAAGAGGAAGGTAAATTAGAACAAGGTGGAGGCACGGATGACTCAACAGGTTACTTCATCGAACCAACCATCTTCTCAGGTCTTAAGTCAGCTGACCGTATTATGCAAGAAGAAATTTTTGGACCAGTTGTCGGATTTATAAAAGTTAATAGCTTTGATGAAGCAATTGATGTTGCAAACGATACTGATTATGGTTTGACAGGTGCAGTCATCACAAATAACCGTGAACACTGGATTAAAGCAGTAAATGAATATGATGTAGGTAACCTTTACCTCAACCGTGGTTGTACTGCTGCCGTAGTTGGATATCATCCATTTGGTGGTTTCAAAATGTCAGGTACAGACGCTAAAACAGGTAGTCCGGACTACTTACTTAATTTCTTAGAACAAAAAGTTGTTTCAGAAATGTTCTGATAAAATAAATAAAGCCGTTAATAGGAAGGTAAAATGAGTGTTGACTCAAATGCTTCCTATTGATGGCTTTTTCTAATTAATTTTAGAGTACAAAAATCTATTCAGAAATACTAATGTTGATTGCTTTATGGAAAACTTTATCAATTTCTGAAGCGGGCCATTGAATGTTTTCTTGTTTAATCCACTCCATAAATCCATCTAATGTAGAACCATAGATATAAAATACTAAATCTTCTGGGATTGTTTTATCAACAGAGATACGATGAATATTTTCTTGTTTAATCCACTCCATAAATCCATCTAATGTAGAACCATAGATATAAAATACTAAATCTTCTGGGATTGTTTTATCAACAGAGATACGATGAATATTTTCTTTAATATCTGCCTTCATAATATCTACACAAACTTCTTTAAATATTTTACCGAATGATACATCATCTTTTTGTACTTTTTCGACTTTTTCCAATTCTTCTTTATTTGTAAATGTAGCTTCAATTGTTTGGAAAGGATTATTTAACCGATCTTTTAAGTCGGTTGAAAAGTAATCTTTAGTGAGTAACTTGAATAGATAAACTAACAAATCATATTTGTCATAGAAATGTTTATAAAAAGTCGTCCGGTGAACCATTCCAGATTCGCAAATTTCATTAACAGAAAGAGATTCGAAACTTCTTTTCTCTAACAATTGATAAAGACTCGATGATAACGCCTTTTTAGTTTTCACTACTCTTAAGTCTTGTTCATTCATAAAAATAACCTCGCTCATCTACACTGTATAGTTAAACTATATCGTCGCATTAACCATTACGCAATAACTTAGATTTATGTATAGATAATTATTTCTAAAAATAGACACATTTATCTTTTTGTAGATATTGTAAATCATAGGTAATAGGCATATGATTTTCTTATTGATAATGATTATTAATTAAGGTTAGAAAGCGTGAGTATGATGTTGAATTTAATGACTGGGATGAAAAATAAACAATATAAAGTTAAAAGTATCAATCTGAATAATAAAAGCATGTTATATCGTTTGGGAGCACTTGGTTTAAAGAAGGGCAGTCTAGTGAGTATTAAGCGTAAATGCTTATTTAATGGACCAAGTGTAATTGAAATCAATGGTCAATATCTTAGTATTAGACAATCAGATGCTCGTCAAATTGCATTAGAGGAGTAGATGATATGAATGAAAGTTATTGCATTTTAGGTAATCCTAATGTAGGTAAAACATCTCTATTCAATGCATTGACAGGATCTTATGAGTACGTTGGGAATTGGAGCGGTGTGACGGTCGAGAAAAAAGTAGGTAAATTAAAAGAAAATCTAGGACAATTAATAGATTTACCTGGTGTATACGATCTTTCACCAATCACTAAAGATGAAACAGTTGTTACAGAATTTCTAATGGAAACATCATTTACTGGAATGATTAATATCATTGATACTAGTCAAATTAAAAGAAATCTGCAATTAACTGTTCAATTGCTAGAACTCAATGTTCCTATAATCATTGGTTTAAACATGATGGATGTAGCTATTCAACATGGTTTAAAGATTAATTATGACACTCTAATGAGAAAGTTAAAAGTACCTATTTTTCCTATAGTAGCAAGAAAAGCTAAAGGTACAAACACTTTATTGCATGAACTTCAATTCTTGAAATCTGATCAAAGACAACACTTCAAAATTGATTATGGCAATGAGATTGAAGAAGCTATCGAACGACTTAGCTCAATTATCAAGAAAGAAACGTCGTATCCAAATGAACGAATACGTTTTATAGCAATTCAATATTTGCTTGATAATGTCAAAATTAACGAAGAATTAGGGGCTGAGTTGATTAATCTTCTAGAGCCCATAAAAACAAACTTAGATAAACACTCTAATATGTGCGTACGTGAACGTATAGAAGCTATAAGAGAAGCATTTATAGATAATATCTTAAAAAATGTTGTTGAATATCCGGAAGAAGAAAAACAATTTTTCACAGCTAAATTAGATAAAATTCTTATGAATAAGTATTTAGGAATTCCAATATTCTTAGGTATTATATGGCTAATATTTCAAACCACTTTCACATGGGTGGGGACGCCTTTATCTGATAAAATGGACGATTTCATCGGTGGTCAATTAACCGATTGGATAAAACTACTGATGCAACAATTGCATCTATTACCGTTTCTTCAAGACTTAATTACTGATGGTATTATTGCTGGAGTAGGTTCAGTATTAGTATTTATTCCTCAAATCGTAGTTTTATTCTTCTTTATTTCATTGCTCGAAGATTCAGGTTATATGGCTAGGATTGCCGTTTTAATGGATAAGACTATGGAATCCATTGGTTTAAGTGGAAAGTCGTTTATCCCTATGATTATTGGCTTTGGATGTAATGTTCCAAGTATTATGGCTGCGCGTAGTATTGAAAATGAAAAAGAACGACTTATTACTATTTTAATTGCACCATTTATGTCTTGTTCAGCTCGGTTACCCGTCTATGCTTTGTTCGTAGGTGTATTCTTTAAAGAATACCAATCACTTATCGTACTTAGTTTATATTTAATTGGCATTCTGATTGCTCTTTTAGTGAGTACTTTTATGAATAAATTTATTTTGAAAAATGAAGACTCGGTTTTTATCGTGGAATTACCAACATATCGTGTACCTTCAATTAGAACGTTATGGCGTAGTACATGGGAAAAGGCAAAAGGTTTTGTGAAAAAAGCAGGTACATTTATTTTCGGTGGTTCAGTAGTGATTTGGGCTTTAACTTATATGGGCCCTAATGGATTTGATGTGAAAATTAACCAAAGTTTTATGCATATACTGGGAGAAGTTTTTGCTCCTATCATTGCTCCTTTAGGTTTTGGAACTTGGCAGGCAGGAGCAACATTGATACCAGGCTTTTTAGCAAAAGAGGTTATTATTAGTTCAATGGCTATACTTTATTCTTCCAATGAGAATGGTTTAGTCAATGTGATTCAACACCAATTCACTCCAATTTCAGCATATGCGTTTATGATATTTATACTATTATATGTACCTTGTATCTCTACGGTTGCCACTATTAGAAAAGAAACATGTTCTTGGAAATGGACACTTATTGCTGTGATCTATCCAGTATTAACAGCGTACATTTTAACATTAATATTTTATCAATTTAGCCATTTATTTACGTAAGGAAGTGATTCTATGTATGTATTATTAAACATTTTAATTATCGCAGTTATTGTAAGCTATACAGTGTATACATTATTTAAGTTCTTTAAACGATCTAAAGCAGGTCAATGTGGAAGTTGTAAATCGCAATGTCATTGCAATACCTCTTCTTCTAAAAAGTCTTCGCCATCATAGAACTAAAAAATCCTCCTCAAATAAGAACTTCTCTACTCATTTTAATAAATAAGAGTAGGGAAGTTTTTATATTAAGTAAATATTGAGTTATTATTAATTTACTTTTCTAATGATTAAACTTTTTAAAAAGTGATATATTATATGTAACTATTTTTTTAGAATGTAAATTTTTATTAATACGGAGGATTTAATAAATGAAAGGTAGCAAGAAACTAGATAGCTTACTAGAGGATAATAAGAAGAAATTAAAAAAGTTATTTAAATATGATAAAAAAGAAGCTTTGGCTTTCACAAAAGAAGATCGTGAGAAAGTCAAAGATAAGTATGGGGTTTATGTTATTTTTGATCAAAAGAAACCAGTTTACGTAGGACAAACTGGTGGGTACTCAACGACTTATAAACCTATAAATAAAGACTTATACACTAAATTAGGACAATATAACTCTCATTCAGATAGCGGTACAACAAAGTTTAGAAAAGGGTTTGCCCAAAGTAAAAACTTAGATCAATCTGATTTAAAAAGTATCACTGCTCAAGAACATAGTTTAACTTTCCAATATATTAAAGTTAAAGATGAACCTGCCTTTATAAATATTTTAGAACTTGTCGCTTTAGAGTATGCGAAAGATAAAGGTTATGAACTATATAATTTTGAATAATTAATTTTTATGATATGTGAAAAGCTGAGGCATTTATTTATTGCCTCAGCTTTTAAAGTATTCAACTTATGTTTATTAAAATTATTACGATTCACTAGTATATTAAAACAAACTTAAGAATGCTATAACCACACAACTTTCATTCAGATTGATTTTTTAATTCATCTTTATATAGGCGTCTATAATAATTAGATAATTTGAGATCATGTATAAATGAGATAATTGGTCGTGCTGTCATTTGAAGACTACCGATAACAAAGAGGACTGTGCCGGCTATCATTGTTTTATCGCTAAAGAAGAGAAAGCTTCCAACCAGAAATATTAAACCTAACACGATATCATTAATTTGATACAGTGCTTTGTAAAAAGTAGTAATTTCATTGGCATGGTTTTGACTTTTAGGACTTAAGTTATTTTTATTAAAATGAAGATCTACATCGTTTTTATGCTGAATCATATTATTACCTCCACTATGTTTATTGAGTTAAAAATTCCCATTCAATAATAGAGTTAAACTTAGCAATCGTATTATATGATAAAGGAGTTATTGAAATGCAATATCAAACGAAATTTCAATCCCCACTAGGTGAACTGCAATTAATTAGTGATGGTTCTGCACTTACGCATCTTTTATATCCGAGCCAACATATAGAAAATGTTAAAACAAAAGGGGACTTACCACTATTTCAAAAAGTGACTCAGTGGCTAGAACAATATTTTGAAGGTAATCATCCAGTTATAGATTTTACATTAGCACCACATGGAAGCGACTTTCAGCGTGAGGTCTGGGATGAGTTAATAAAAATAGCATATGGAGACTTAGAAACATATGGAAACATTGCAAAAAGTGTTGGTCAAAAGTTAGGTAAGCCAAAAATGTCTGCTCAAGCTGTAGGAGGGGCAGTAGGTCGTAATCCGATTTCTATCATCATACCTTGTCATCGTGTGGTAGGTAAGGAAGGAAGTTTAACAGGTTACGGTGGCACGATAGATAATAAAATTAAATTGCTAGAAATTGAAAATGTTGATATGTCTCAGCTTTATAGACCGAAATATAGTACAAAGCCATAAAGAAAGCTTGGGAGTCTTAGGTAAGACTTCCAAGCTTTGATATTTGTCCATGATTTATTCTGCAATATGATATTCACGAATATCGTCATTAATGTCTTTTAAGTAGAAGAGATCATTGTCTTTATCTGATTGTTCAATGTCGTGATTGAATTCTAAATCATCAAAACGTTTAAAGAATGATTCGTATTCTTCGACAGAAACTTCTGTACGATTGTTTAACAATGCTTTGTGTCCTTCAATGTCTAGATGTTTTTCGAAACCGTCTACAAGTGTTGCACTGAAGAATTCGCCAACAGAACCTGAGCCATAACTAAATAAACCAATTGTTTGACCACCTTTAAGGTCACGTGTTTCTAGTAATGAAATTAAACTTAAGTATAATGAACCAGTATAGATGTTGCCAACATAACGGTTATAATATACTGCATCTTCATATCCTGATTTTAAGCGTTCTTGTGTAGTTTCATCAGCATTATCAATGATAGAATCTAAAGCTTTTTTACCCATTTTGGTGAAAGGTACATGGAAGCAAAGCGATTCGAAATCAGATAGTGTTTTACCTTGACGGCGTGCATATTCATTCCAGCTTTCTTGGAATGATTTAATGTAAGCGTCTTTAGATAGTGCACCTGCAACGAGTGGGTATTTGTGACCTGTAGGACGCCAGAAGTCGTAAACATCTTCGGTATAAGCAACTGCATCATCGTTTAATGTTAATATGCTAGGCTCATGAGAAATCATCATTGCTACAGCACCAGCCCCTTGAGTAGGTTCTCCGCCTGAGTTAATACCATAACGTGCAGTATCACTTGCGATAACTAGAACTTTCTCGTTGGGACGTTGTGCAAGATAGTCTTTAGCAAGTTGGATTGCAGGAGTTGCAGCATAACATGCTTCTTTCATTTCAAAGCAACGTGCGAAGGGTTGAATACCTAATAAATTATGAATTTGAACTGCTGCAGCTTTGGCATTATCAATAGCAGATTCAGTTGCTACAATTACCATTCCAATATTCTTTTTATCTTCGTCTGTTATAATATCTTTAGCAGCATTAGCACCCATCGATACGATATCTTGGTTGACAGGACTTACTGCCATTTCAGTTTGTCCGATTCCTATTAAGAATTTACTTGGATCAACTTGGCGTGCTTCTGCAAGCTTTGCCATGTCTACATAATATTTTGGTACATAAAAGTTTATTTTATCGATACCTATGTTCATAAGGCGAATCATCCTTTCAGTTTTAAAGTAGCATTAGTATCATATCAAACCAATACAATGTTATACAATGAAATATAACAGAATATTTCATCAAAGTATAATAGAAATGTAAGCGTTTTACACGATGAATTGTTATCATTAAATTAATCGTTTATATGGTATGATTGGAAATTTAATTTTCCGGAAAATAAATATTTAAAAGTTTAAAATAACTTGAAAGATACATATAAAAGGAGTTTACTCATGAAAAGTTTAGAAAAAGGATTTAGACATTTATCTCGAGAGGATAAATTAAAGCAATTAGTCGAGTATGGATGGCTCAATACTGATAATTATGATTCATTACTTAGTCATCCTCTTATTAATGAAGAAGTGGCAAATAGTTTGATTGAGAATGTAATTGGTCAAGGCACTCTACCAGTTGGACTATTACCTAAAATTATTGTTGATGATAAAGAATATGTGGTGCCAATGATGGTTGAAGAGCCTTCAGTAGTGGCTGCCGCAAGTTATGGAGCGAAACTTGTTAACCAAAGTGGTGGCTTTAAAACAATCTCAAGTCAAAGATTAATGATCGGTCAAATTGTGTTTGACGATATTGAAGATACAGAACAATTATCTAAAGATATCCAAGCACTTGAACCACAAATACATCAAATTGCTGATGAGGCTTATCCATCTATTAAAGAACGTGGGGGCGGTTACCAACGTATTGAAATAGATACGTTCCCTGAGCAACATTTACTATCATTGAAAGTATATGTTGATACTAAAGATGCGATGGGCGCTAATATGTTAAATACAATTCTTGAAGCAATCACTGCTCATCTTAAAAACGAATTCCCTGAAAAAGATGTTTTAATGAGTATTTTATCTAATCACGCGACGGCTTCAGTAGTTAAAGTGCAAGGCGAAATAGATGTTAACGATTTAAATAGAGGTGAGAGAAGTGGCGAAGAGGTAGCACACCGTATGGAACGTGCCTCAGTATTAGCTCAAGTTGATATTCATCGTGCAGCTACTCACAACAAAGGTGTAATGAATGGTATTCACGCAGTAGTTCTTGCTACAGGTAACGATACAAGAGGTGCTGAAGCGAGTGCACATGCATATGCTAGTCGTGATGGTCAATATAGAGGAATTGCGACTTGGAAATATGATAAAGAACGTGGAAAATTAATCGGTACAATTGAAGTGCCTATGACCTTGGCGATTGTGGGTGGTGGCACGAAGGTATTACCTATTGCAAAAGCTTCGCTCGATTTACTCAATGTAGCGTCAGCCCAAGAGTTAGGTCATGTTGTAGCTGCAGTTGGTTTAGCTCAAAACTTTTCAGCTTGTCGTGCGCTTGTATCAGAAGGTATACAGCAAGGACATATGAGCTTACAATATAAATCATTAGCAATTGTTGTTGGAGCACAAGGTGAAGAAATTGCTAAAGTTGCGGAAGCATTGAAACATGAAACACGCGCTAATACAGCTAAAGCTAAAGAAATTTTAGAAAAATTACGTCAATCATAATTAAAAAGCCATCAAACGGGTAATGAATTCCATAAGTAAATGTTGATATGGTTTCATACTTGTTTGATGGCTTATTTTATATTAATAAATATAATTATAATGACGTGCTGATGATTTACTAATAATACGTGTTCCGTAACCTAAAGGAACATTATAATTATACTCTGAGATTTTAATGCTTCCACTATTGTAAACTTTCTCTACAATTGCCACGTGCCCATAATAACCTGCAGTAGATTGCATAACAGCGTATTTTTTTGGTTTGTGTCCCGTTGAGTAACCTGAACGGCGTGCGTTGTAGTACCAGTTCCTAGCATTTCCCCATCTATTAGAAACAGGCTTTCCTAATTGAACTCGACGTTTATAGGCCCACCAAGTGCATTGATGTTTGCTGTAATAATTATATGAAGCAGCGTGTGATACGTGCGTATGTTCTATAGTTTGATATGTTAAAGTTCCAGTGAACATGATTCCAGTAGCGATAATAATACGTGATAATAATTTTTTAAGTTTCATTGCTTCTCCCCAAAAAATGTATTTATTTTTTAACCGTATATATAATAATCTTTAAAAATACGTAATACAATATAAGAAACGAATTGTACAAGCAAATGTAATGTTCTTGAAATATTGTATTTCTTTTTGTAATAAAGTTAATATTGTATGCAATTTACAATGAAAAAGACGCCCCGTAGGACGTCTTGCGAGATGATTAACTCCATGCATTCATGTATAAAGAATATGTTAAACGTAATGTATTAACGGTCATTATACATTTTGGGTGAATTGGTTGAAAACAGCAAGTGCGCGTTTGATCACTGTCACAGGTATGTTTTCAGGACATGGATTATTTCGAAAATATGTCAATATTTCACTATGGCTCTTCACTTCTTTAGGAAAATTGATATCTTGATTAATCCAATCAACCAATTCACCTAACGATGTGTCATCACCATGGAAACTTTGCATAAATTCGTAAAAGCTCAATTCCTCACCTCAAAAAATGTAATATGAGCCACAGACATTGTAACATATTTTAATTATTTAAAAATACTTGTTAATAAAGAATTTTGACTATGCAATTCTTTTAGGAAAATTATTAATCGCTAAAAAGGTCAATCATATTGTATAATTAATATATTATTTATAAAAAAGGGGGATATGCGTGGACATTAAACACATGAAATATTTCGTCGAAGTCGTAAAACAAGGTGGAATGACAAACGCATCTAAATCTTTATACATCGCTCAGCCTACAATAAGTAAAGCAATTAAAGATATCGAAGCAGAAATGGCTGTCCCCTTATTCGATAGAAGTAAAAGAAATTTAGTACTTACAGATGCTGGGAAAATTTTCTTCAATAAATGTAAAGAAATTATTTCTTTATATGATAACTTGCCTACAGAAATTAATAGTCTGTATGGGTTAGAAACAGGGCATATTAACATTAGTATGTCTGCAGTTATGAGTATGCGTAAATTTATAGGGATTTTGGGTGATTTTCATCAATTATATCCAAATATCACTTACAATCTTATCGAAAGTGGAGGGAAAACCACAGAGAACCTCATCTTAAATGATGAAGTGGATATCGGTGTAACGACTTTACCGGTCGATCATCATTTATTTGAATCTATTTCACTCAATAAAGAAGATTTAAGAGTAGTATTACATAGGGAACATCCATTAGCTTATAAAACTAAAATTAAGATGGAGGAACTCGCTGAAGAGAATTTTATACTATTTAATGAAGATTTTTATTTGAATGATAAAATTATCGAAAATGCTAAAAACGCTGGGTTCGTTCCTAATATGGCTTCTCAAATTTCACAATGGAACGTTATCGAGAATCTCATCATCAATAAGTTAGGAATTACAATATTACCTGCAACTATCTCAGAGTTATTAAATGATGATGTGAAAATGATTCAACTCGAAAATGCTAATACAGAATGGGAACTTGGCGTAGTGTGGAAAAAAGATAAGCGTTTAAGTCATGCGACAAATAAATGGATAGAGTTCTTAAAAGAAAAATTGACTGAACAAAAGTAGAGTAATATGTTCGCCTCAATTGTAATTGATTATTAAGACTACAATAGCCAGTTCATATCTTTTATTTATAAGTTGGCTATTGAGTCATGATAAATTTGTATTTTTACGTTACAAATCAATGCTAATAACAGTTGACGATTCAGAGATTAAGAATTGAGGATGATATGTAAACGGTTTCATAGATTAGAGGAATAGAAAACATTCTTAAAATGTATTTTTACTATAGAAGAGTCAGTATTATAATAATAAATAACACTGAAAAAAGTTAGTAACAATTTAGACACAATTTGATAGAAAGGGATGTTGACTATGTATAGGGCTAAATTTTTGGTTAAGTTAGTACTTCAACTTGCACTGATATTACTGATTACCTATATAGGAACAGAAGTGCAGAAATTATTACACATCCCACTAGCAGGTAGTATAGTTGGTTTAATTTTGTTCTTCTTACTTTTACAGTTTAAGATTATTCCAGAAAGTTGGATTGATGTAGGGGCTAATTTCTTACTCAAGACAATGGTATTTTTCTTTATCCCATCAGTGGTAGGTATTATGGATGTAGCTTCTGATATTACGTTAAATTATGTATTATTCTTTATCGTAATTATTATAGGTACATGTGTAGTTGCTTTATCTTCAGGCTTTATAGCTGAAAAAATGGTAGGAAAAGACAAAATAACTAAAGGGACAGATCAGTCATGAATGATTATTTACAAGCCGTTCTCATGATATTATTAACAGTCATTTTGTACTATGGTTCTAAGCGACTCCAAGATAAATATAAAAATCCATTATTAAACCCTGCGCTGATAGCATCAATTGGGATAATAATTATACTATTAGTTTTCGGAGTGAGTTACAAAGGGTATATGAAAGGTGGTACATGGATTAACCATGTATTAAATGCAACAGTCGTCTGTCTTGCTTATCCACTATATGAAAACAGACACAAAATAAAGAAATATCTGTCTATCATTTTTGCAAGCGTACTGACTGGTGTACTTCTTAATTTTGTGTTAGTATTTACAACGTTGAAAATCTTTGGTTATTCTAAAGACACGATTGTCACCCTGTTACCAAGATCAATCACTGCAGCAGTTGGTATTGAAGTTTCCCAAGAATTGGGAGGCACAGATACAATGACTGTACTCTTTATTATAACTACAGGTTTAATCGGCAGTATTTTAGGTTCAATGTTATTGCGTATGGGAGGTTTCAAATCCTCTATTGCTAGAGGATTAACTTATGGAAATGCTTCACACGCCTTCGGTACTGCAAAAGCATTGGAATTAGATATAGAATCAGGAGCATTTAGTTCTATTGGTATGATTCTTACGGCTGTCATAAGTTCAGTCTTAATACCAATACTGATTTTAGTGTTTTACTAAAGGGAAAGATGTACTCGTATACTAGAAAGGGAGGCTATTTGTAAAAATGGCAAAAATTAAAGCAAATGAAGCATTAGTTAAAGCATTACAAGCTTGGGATATTGACCACTTATATGGTATTCCAGGTGACTCAATTGACGCAGTAGTAGATAGCTTACGTACAGTAAGAGATCAATTTAAATTCTACCACGTTCGTCACGAAGAAGTAGCAAGTTTAGCTGCTGGTAGTTACACAAAAATGACAGGTAAAATTGGTGTTGCATTAAGTATCGGTGGACCTGGTTTAGTTCACTTATTAAACGGTATGTATGATGCTAAAATGGACAACGTTCCTCAATTAATTTTATCAGGTCAAACTAATAGTACTTTATTAGGTACTAAAGCATTCCAAGAGACTAATCTTTCTAAATTATGTGAAGACGTTGCTGTATACAACCACCAAATCCAAAAAGGTGACAACGTATTTGAAATCGTTAATGAAGCAATCCGTACAGCTTATGAGAAAAAAGGTGTAGCGGTAGTTATTTGTCCTAACGACTTATTAACTCAAAAAATTAAAGATACTACAAACCGTGCAGTAGATACTACTAAACCTAAACCAGTATCTCCTAAATTCAAGAGCATTAAAAAAGCTGCTAAATTAATTGATAAAGCTAAAAAACCAGTAATGATTATTGGTATGGGTACTCAACACGCTAAAGAAGAATTACGTGAATTTATCGAAGCTGCTAAAATCCCAGTAATTCACACATTACCAGCTAAAACAATCTTACCTGATGATCATCCATACAGCATTGGTAACTTAGGTAAAATTGGTACTAAAACATCTTATCAAACAATCCAAGATGCTGATTTATTAATCATGGCTGGTACAAACTATCCTTACGTAGACTATCTACCTAAGAAAAACATTAAAGCTATCCAAATTGATACAAACGAAGCTAACTTAGGTCATCGTTTCAACATCAATGTTGGTATTTTAGGCGATAGTAAAGTTGCTTTCCATCAACTAACTGAAAATATTAAACACGTTGCTAAACGTCAATTCTTAGATAAAACATTAGAACGTAAAGCTGTTTGGGATAAATGGATGGAACAAGATAAAAATAATAATAAATCACCATTACGTCCAGAACGCTTAATGAAAGCAATCAATGCTAACTTAAAAGATGATGCTATTATCTCAGCAGACGTTGGTACTGCTACAGTTTGGTCAACTCGTTACCTAAACTTATCAGTTAATAACAAATTCATCATCTCAAGTTGGTTAGGTACTATGGGTTGCGGTCTTCCAGGTGCTATGGCAGCTAAAATTGCTTACCCTAACCGTCAAGCTGTTGCTATCGCTGGTGACGGCGCATTCCAAATGGTAATGCAAGACTTCGCAACTGCAGTTCAATATGATTTACCAATGACTGTATTCGTATTAAACAATAAACAATTATCATTCATTAAATATGAACAACAAGCTGCTGGTGAATTAGAATATGCGATTGATTTCTCTGATATGGATCACGCTAAATTCGCTGAAGCTGCTGGTGGTAAAGGTTATGTTGTTAGAGATGCTAGTCGTTTAGACGATATCGTTGAAGAAGCTATGGCTCAAGACGTTCCAACTATCGTAGACGTACACGTTGATCCAAACGCTGCACCATTACCAGGTAAAATCGTTAACGAAGAAGCATTAGGTTATAGTAGATGGGCTTACAGATCAATCACTGAAGATAAAAACTTAGACTTTGATCAAATCCCACCAATCTCTGTAGCAGCTAAACGTTTCTTATAATAGATGATTTACAGAACTCGACTTATTAAGTCGGGTTCTTTTTATATAAAAAATAAAAAAATTGTCTTGTAAACGCTTTATTAACTGTGTATACTTAGTGTAAATAAATATTAAATATTGCGTGTTACTGGTTATGCAGGCATGAGCAAATGAGGTTTACCATCTTTTTGAGTTATTAAAGAAAATGATGGTCTTGTTTGTTCATGTCTTTTTTTATGCCATTACATGTATCAACTATAGATGGAGAGGAATGTTTAATATGTTTAAAAAGCTATTTGGGCAGTTACAACGTATTGGTAAAGCATTAATGCTACCAGTAGCAATATTACCTGCTGCCGGAATCTTGCTTGCATTTGGTAATGCAATGCATAATGAACAACTTGTTCACCTTGCACCGTGGTTAAACCATCCTGTGTTTGTAGCAATTTCTTCAGTTATGGAAGCCTCAGGACAAGTGGTTTTTGACAATTTACCATTATTATTTGCAATCGGAACAGCACTTGGTTTAGCAGGAGGAGACGGTGTAGCAGCACTTGCAGCACTAGTAGGTTACCTTATTATGAATGCGACAATGGGTAAAGTACTACATATCACTATTGATGATATATTCTCATACGCAAATGGTGCTAAGGAATTAAGCCAAGCAGCTAAAGATCCTGCTCATGCATTAATTCTTGGAATTCCGACACTTCAAACAGGTGTATTCGGTGGTATTATCATGGGGGCCTTAGCTGCATGGTGTTATAACAAATTTTATAACATTACATTACCAGCATTCTTAGGTTTCTTTGCAGGGAAGCGTTTTGTACCTATCGTGACATCAGTTGTCGCAATTGCGACAGGTATCATATTAAGTTTTGTTTGGCCGCCTATTCAAGATGGTTTAAATGGTCTTTCAAACTTCTTATTGAATAAGAACTTAACTTTAACTACGTTTATTTTTGGTATTATTGAGCGATCACTTATTCCATTCGGTCTGCATCACATTTTCTATGCACCATTCTGGTTTGAATTTGGCCATTATACGAACCATGCTGGAGATTTAGTACGTGGAGACCAAAGAATTTGGATGGCACAATTGAAAGATGGCGTGCCATTTACAGCTGGCGCATTCACTACAGGTAAATATCCATTCATGATGTTTGGTTTACCAGCGGCAGCATTCGCCATTTATAAAAATGCTCGCCCAGAACGTAAGAAAGTTGTTGGAGGTTTAATGTTATCAGCAGCTTTAACTTCTTTCTTAACAGGTATTACTGAACCATTAGAGTTCTCATTTTTATTTGTGGCACCCATTTTATATGTGATTCATGTATTTTTAGCAGGTACTTCTTTCTTGGTCATGCACTTGTTAGGTGTAAAAATAGGTATGACTTTCTCCGGAGGGTTTATTGATTATATTTTATACGGTTTACTTAACTGGCATCGCACAAACGCGCTTTGGGTTATTCCAGTAGGTATTGTGTATGCGATTGTGTATTACTTCTTATTTGACTTTGCAATTAGAAAATTCAAATTAAAAACACCTGGTCGTGAAGATAAAGAACAAGAGATACGCAATTCAAGTGTTGCTAAATTACCATTTGATGTATTAGATGCTATGGGCGGTAAAGAAAATATTAAACATCTAGATGCTTGTATTACACGTCTTAGAGTTGAAGTCGCAGATAAATCGAAGGTAGACGTTCAAGGATTGAAAGCGTTAGGTGCCTCTGGAGTTCTAGAAGTAGGAAATAACATGCAAGCTATATTTGGCCCAAAATCAGATCAAATTAAGCATGACATGGCAAAGATTATGAGTGGAGAAATTACTAAACCTAGTGAGACAACAGTAACTGAAGAGATTTCTGATGAACCAGTTCATGTAGAAGACGTCATTGAAACTGAAATTTATTCACCTGGACATGGTCAAATGATTCCATTAACGGATGTTCCGGATAAAGTTTTCTCTGAAAAAATGATGGGCGATGGCGTAGGTTTCATTCCTGAAAAAGGCGAAATCGTAGCACCTTTTGATGGTAACGTGAAAACCATCTTCCCAACGAAACATGCGATTGGTTTAGAATCAGATACAGGTGTAGAAGTCTTAATTCACATTGGTATCGATACAGTTAAACTGAATGGACAGGGCTTTGAAAGCTTTGTTCAAGCTGATGAAACTGTAACACAAGGTCAACCTTTAATGAAAATTGATTTAGCTTATCTAAAAGATAACGCACCAAGTATTGTTACGCCGGTAATTATCACAAATTTAGGTGATAAAACATTAACAATTGAAGATGTTAAATCTGTAGATCCGGGAAAAGTTATAATGAAAATTAAATAACACATAATTGGTAGTGCATATTTTTGAGATTTCAAAGATGTGCACTTTTTTTGTATAACATTGACAACGATAACAATAAATAGCAATGTAGTAATGTAAGTTACATAAATGTTATCACTAAAGCTGGAGGTTAAAAGTATGTGTGATTCTAAAATAAACAAGAATTCTAGAGTTAGTCATCAAGGGAACAAGATAATCAATGTTCTCATTTACGTAATAATGGTAGTCGTAATACAAGTTCCTGTGGGTTTATCACTTGTTGCACTTCCATTATCTTTAAGACTGAATGATTGGTATACAATAGCGATGAGTATGTTTATTCTAGGAATTACACTTTTAATCATTTGGGGGATAAGATCCTATTATTTATATCGTACTTATGAATATCAAGATTTTAAGATGAGTATTAAAGATATCTTTATCAATATTGGTTTTTTCTTTCTCGTAATTCTCTGTAGTATTAGTGCGAATGCTTTAATGTTTATTTTTACAGGTAATTCAAACACACAAAATCAGGAAACAATAGATGACAGTTTAAGTTCACTTATGGATAAAAGCCATTTACCTCATCCCACTATTGTATTAGTAACCGTATTGTGTCTTTGTATCATAGGACCATATTTAGAAGAATTGGTATTTAGAGGAATCTTTAAGGAAACTTTATTTATGAAATGCCGCTTTTGGCTACCCTTAATTTTCTCATCATTGATATTCAGCTCTCAACATCTATCATCAAATATATTTTCTTATGCAATTTATTTTTTAATGGGAATTATTCTCTATATTGCTTATGATAGAAGGTGAAACTTGAAGGACAGTATGATGGTACATATATTTAAAAATTCTTTAACAACGCTACCTTTTTTAATTATTTATTTATATTTCTATTTTAAATAATAATGAAAGTTTTGATTTAGCAAAAAGCATTTAATTCAAACTTGGTCATCTGTCACATAATGATTAAGTAAGAATTAAATGCTTATTTTTTTAGTGTTTAAAAAAGGGTATATTATACTGGAGTAATATCATTCTCTATAAGTAACTTAATTGCTTTATGGTCAGTTGCATTTCTAAATAATTCGTAGGCATTTTCAATATCACTTAATTTACTATAATGTGTAACTAATTGTTCAGGTTGAATAATTTTACTTTTTAATGCTTCTAACAATTCTTCAGTTGTATTACCAGAAACTAATCCTGTGGTTACATTGATATTTTTAATCCAAAGTTTGTCTATATCAAATTGAACAGGTAGACCATGAACGCCGACGTTCGCAATCGTACCATCGACACCAATGAGTTTTTGACATAAGTCAAAAGTTTGTGGGATACCTACTGCCTCAATGGCTACATCTACACCGCGAGGATTTAATTCTTTCACTTTTTGTATAGCCTCTTCGACATTTTTAGAATTAATTAAATGCGTTGCACCAAGAGAGCGGGCTGTTTGTAATCGGTTATCGTCTAAATCAATCATGATTATTTTAGAAGGAGAGAAGAATTGTGCAGTTAACAGTGTAGCTAAACCAACTGGACCAGCACCTACTATTGCAACAGTGCTTCCTGGTTTGACCTTTCCTTTTAATACACCAATTTCATAACCTGTTGGTAAAATATCTGATAGCATTACAAGTGCTTCATCAGGTAAAGAAGCGGGTGCATGATATAAAGAGTTATCTGCGAAAGGAACTTTAACATACTCAGCTTGAGTACCATTGATTAAGTGCCCAAGAATCCATCCGCCATCATTTTCACAATGAGCGTATATACCTTTTTTACAGTAGTAACACTTACCACATGAAGAAACAGCAGATACGATAACTTTATCACCGACTTTAAAGTTATTAACATTGCTACCAACAGATTCTACAATACCAATACCTTCATGACCTAAAGTTGTATTTTCAGTAACTTCAGGAGTATCTCCTTTAATAATATGTAAATCAGTTCCACAAATTGTTGTTTTAACCATTCTTATAATAGCATCAGTACTTTCAGTAATTTCTGGTTTTTCTTTATCAATGAGTTCAGCCACTCCGGGTTTGACATAGTTGTATGCTTTCATTAGCAAGACCTCCTAATATTGTGAATATTTTCACAATAATTATACCATGCTTTCTGTAAGCGGTTTAAGTCATCTTTATGACAAATAGTAAATTTACTCATATTAATCTTAATTAGTTTATCTAAATGAAAATCTGTAAATAACGTTGTAAAATAAAATTGAATATAGTAAAGGAGAATGAGTTATGAATCATGAAGGTAAATTAGTAGCTGAGAAAGAGATAGAAGTGAATAATTACGATATTGATGCTATGGGGATTGTTAGTAATATTGTTTATGTCAGATGGTTTGAAGACTTACGAACAGTATTTATTAATCAATATATGAATTACTCAGAGATGATTAAGAATCACATTTCACCGATCCTTATGAAAACTGAAATTGAATATAAAGTGCCTATAACGATTCACGATCGCCCAGTGGGTAGATGTTGGCTTGTTCAAGCTAGTAAATTGAAATGGGTTTTTAAATTTGAAATCGCGTCAGGTGATAAAGTGCATTGCGTAGGGTCTCAAATGGGTGGATTTTATGATTTAGATAGAGAAAAAATCACAAAAATGCCACAAGTATTTCAAGATATTCTTAAAAATTAAATAAAAACTTTGCTAAAAGAAAAGTTTTAATTAATAATAATAGAAAATAAAAGGAAGGTGATGACCATGATTCAAACATTACAAAGTATTTATGCATTTAACCAGTTTATTCAATCTAATGAACTAGCAGTTATCCATGTTATGAGAGATCATTGTAGCGTTTGTCATGCTGTCCTTCCACAACTTCAAGACTTATTACAAGAATATCCTTTTGCAAAATTAGGTGTCGTCAATCAATCTCATGTAGAGGAGATTGCTGGAGAATTATCAATTTTTACAGTACCGGTAGATTTAATTTTCTTAAATGGTAAGGAAATGCATAGACAAGGACGTTTTATCGATATGCAATCGTTTGAACATCAACTTAAGTTAATGCATGATTCTCTTAAATAAAGAAATGGAACAACTTTTGTTTCATTTCTTTTTTTATTTAAACTTCATTGATTGGGTAGACCAAAACTTAGTGTTATTATTAGAGACGTGTGACTTTTTCAAGAATAAGAAAAATCAAACATAAAAAAATGAAAACACTTGGAGGAGGCTCAAATGGAGAAAAAACGTCGTCAAGAACACTTTAAAAACGTTATTTTTTGTTTACTAGGGACGTTAATTATTGCATTAGGAGTCAATTGCTTTGTTATTCCTGGTAATTTAGGTGAAGGTGGAGCAATTGGTCTATCGCTTATTTTGAACTATACATTAGGTATTTCACCGGCGCTAAGTTCATTTATTATTAACGCTATTTTAATTGTTGTAGGATGGAAATTTTTAAGCCGAACGACTGCTATATACACTGCAATAACGATTACGGCAAGTTCTATTTTCCTAGATTTAACAGAGCATTTTGGATTAGGTATTCATGAAAACTTTATCAATTCTGTTTTCGCTGGTTTACTCATCGGTATTGGCACAGGACTTGTTATTGCTGCTCAAAGTACATTAGGCGGGACATCAGTTATTGCTAGAATTATAAGCAAATATTCAGAAGTAAAAACCTCTCAAGCATTATTAATTTTAGATGCTTTAGTCGTGCTATCCTTCCTTCTTGTCTTACCGGTTTCAAATGTACTTTATACAATTGTTATGCTATTCATAGTGGAGAAAGCAATGGCTTTTGTAGTAGAAGGTTTTAATCCTAAGAAGGCTGTGACAGTGATTTCTGAATACAATAGACAAATAAGCTCTGACATATATCAAGCAACTGGCAGAGGGTCAACATTATTAAGTGGTAAAGGCGCTTATCAGCAAAACAATACAGATGTATTATACGCTGTTGTTTCACAAAGTCAGATTGGTACTGTGAAGAAGATTGTTAATTCTTATGATGAAAGTGCCTTCCTCGTTATACACGATGTGCGTGATGTCTTAGGTAATGGTTTTATTAATACTAAATAATTAATCTTCTTATTTAATTAGGGACTGTTGAAGCCATTTACTCAAAGTTTTTCTATTTTTGATTTAAAATGGTATTAAATAGAAAATGAGGAGGTCGACTTTCAGATGTTGAGAAAATTAGCAACCATTATAGGATCCACTATTGTCGGCACAATTTTATATGCAAGAGTCAAAGAAAAGAGAAGTTATAAGAGCTTTTTACAAGAAAAAATGATTCGCATGTCTGGAATGAAAAAAACGTTTGAAAATGTACAAGATGCAGAAAAAGCTCTAGAGGAAACGAAATACGAAACAGCGGGTAAATATAGTGGAACAGATTATGAATTTAGTCATGGAGTTCAAATTAAAGACTACGATGGTTCCTTAGTTTATATCGTCAATGATGAAGGACAACGCGATCAACGTACTATTTTGTATATACACGGTGGAGCATGGTTTCAGGACCCATTAGATTATCATTTTGAATACATGGATTTATTGGCTGATTCGCTAAATGCGAAGGTTGTTATGCCAATTTATCCAAAAATTCCACATAGGGATTATCGTACTACATTTGAATTACTGACAAAGCTGTATCATCATTTGCTAAATAAAATAGATGATTCAAAACAAATGATAATAATGGGGGATTCTGCTGGTGGACAAATTGCATTAGCGTTTGCTCAACACCTTAAAAAAGATAGTGAACCACAACCAAGCCATATTGTATTAATTTCACCTGTTTTAGATGCAACATTTAGTAATCCAGAAGCTCGAAAATATGAAAAAGAAGATCCAATGTTGGGTATTGAAGGTAGTAAATATTTAGTCAATTTATGGGCTGGCGATGCACCTTTAGATCATTACAAATTATCACCAATGTATGGAGATTTAGAGGATTTGGGGCATATTACTATAACAACGGGTACGAAAGAAACATTGTATCCAGATGCTGTTAAATTCTCAACTATGTTGAATGAAAAGGGTATTAATCACGAATTTATACCAGGTTATAGCTTGTTCCATATTTATCCTATTTTTCCTATTCCAGAACGAGAACGCTTCTTAGAACAATTAAAGCGTATTATCCTAAAATAATTTCGATAAGTTAAAAGCTCACATGAGAAAAATCACTCATTATGGTATTTCCTCATGTGAGTTTTTTAAATTTTAGTGGCTGGTAATCATTTTAGTTGTCGATATTGGGTTGCTTTTTCAAAGAAAGAACTAAAATAAGAACGACTATGATAATAATTCCTAATATTTGAAAAGCCTTAAATGATACATCTAGAAATAAACCACTTGCTACAACTGCAACTACAGGTTCTATCGTACCAAATAACGTTGTTTCTTTAGCTGATAGATATTTCAAGCTATCAATAAATAGATAATATGCTAGAGCAGTGCCTCCAATAATTCCAAATATTAAATAAAGAAACGTTGACACATGCCATTGAGTCATACTGACGTTCCAAATAGGATGACGTAAAGTCATAATTATACCGGAAATAATCATTGCCCAACCAACGACTAAAATGGAGGCATATTTATTCAATAATTTTTCCGCATAGATAGTGTAAAATGCTAGAGCTAATCCGGCCAAGATTCCCCAAAATAAGCTTGAAGGGGCAACAATTAATTTAGAAAGTGAACCATTTGTTAAGAGCAGAAATGTACCGACAAGTGTCAAGAGTACAACAACTATATCAAATGCCCTTAGCTTTTCTTTACCTCTGAATGCAAACCATAGAATGATATATACAGGCGCAATATATTGTAATAAAGTAGCGACTGCTGCATTACCTTCATTAATTGATGCCATGTAAGCATATTGAACGATTAACATGCCAAAGAGACTATAAATTATCAAAGTAATCACGTGAGATACACGAGTAAAAATGACAAATATGGATTGTCTAGAATTCATTATTTTAAACATGACTAATAAAAATAAACCGCTAATTATTAATCTTGTAGTTACATACCAGTCTACATTGATTCCTGCATGCTTAAATAGAAAATCTGAAACAGTTCCCCCTAATCCCCATAAGCTTGCCCCTATAATAGCGAATAAGATACCTTTTAATCTCGATTGTTTATAACCTTTCAATTCGCCACCTCCATAATGATGATTAATCTCATGATATATAGTATATAATTAGAAATATATCTTTTTACTTTAAAAAAGTATCAATATATTGAGGTTGATATCCATGACAATAAATATCCGATTGAAAGAAAATTTAGAAGAAATTATTCATTACCCAGATTCCTTATGGCAACATATCATGTTACATACTCAACTTGACCAAACGATTCTAGGTTATATCCCTTTGCATTGGCACAATGATTTACAGCTGATGGTGGTCACTTGTGGGACTATTCAAATTGAAATTGCTAATCAAACCGTTGTATTAAAAAAGGATCAAGCTTTGTTTATTAATACAAATGTAGTTCATAAAATAGAAGGGCTTGAAGCGGATACTTCCTTTTACTGTTGGAATATTGGTTTACCTGATGCGACAGACTATGTAAATTATAAATATGTAAATCAAATTATTAATACGCTTGATAAGCATCCTTATATGAAAATAAATGGTGTCAATGTAGAAGAAAAGATATTAATTGAAAAGATAAAAAATGTAGGAGAATTATTTGAAGCAAAAGATAAGCATTATCAACTTAATATATTAAGTGAGTATTATATTTGTTTGAAATATCTCGTCATGCTGATTGATCAAACTCATCATTCCAAACAATATTATTACTTTGATCAAAGAATAAAAGATTGCATAAACTTTATTCAGAGTAATTACACATATAAAATAAAAATGCATGACTTATGTAAGATATCCTGCATTAGCAGTTCAGAAACGATTAAGCTCTTTAAAAGGTATGTAGGTATGACGCCTTTCCAATATTTATTACACTATCGATTGGAAAAGGGCGCAAAGCAACTTAAATTAACTCATAATAATGTAACGGAAGTAGCTATGGATTGCGGTTTTTCTACAACGAGTTATTTCATACAGATGTTTAAAGATAAATACAAAGTTACACCTAAACAATTTCAATTATCACATTAATAAAAATGCGAATTCTGTTATCAATATACCTGATAACTGGAATTCGCATTTTTTGGTGTTTGATGGTAATTATTTTGAGTGTTATTCGAATCTACATTTTTGTAGTTAGAAGTTGTGAAAGAGTGTGAATGAGATGAATCTGAATGACTTGATGTTGAACTTACGTCCTCATCACTATTTCTAGATGTGTTGTTGATACGAGAATGATCACTATCTAAAACTGAATTACTCATATCTTTACCTTGTAAACTACCGATAAGTATAAAAGCAAGATAACAACTACAAACAACTAGTATGATTGCAAGATAGACGCCAACAGCGAGTTTTACTGGTTTATCCATCCATATCCTCCTAAGGTCGTAGTAACTTTCATATTTAAGGTAACATGTGTTTTTTAAGCTAATGTAAATTCAAAGTAAAATTCTCATTACTTTACTAAAGATATGAAATGAATTAAAAAATTCTACAATATAAAAATAAAATTTATCATTTTTTCTAAAAAATGCATAGTGTATATGTAATAACTTTACATTTATTTACATTATCTTAATGTTGGGTTAAAAGATTTAAAACTGAGTCAACACGCACATGATAGTCTACTACTAGTTAGAGAATAAAAAAATTTGTAATGAATTATGATGAATTATATAGATTATATTGACTTTTGATTAATTTTTTATTTAGACTTTACTATGATGGAAACGTTTTAAATTTTTGTAAAAATTGTGAGTTAATTAATTTAAATTAGTGTTTATCATTTTCCATTAACAATTTAATATTACATAGAAAAGCGAGGTAAGACGGATTGATTCTCATTATAGTGTGTGTCCTGTTGATTCTATGGCTAGGAATTAAAGAAAAAAGACGTCATGCGAATCGACTAAAGAAAATCCCTTTACGAATTAATATCAATGGGATTCGTGGGAAATCTACAATCACTCGAATGGCTTACAGTGTGCTTCGAGAAGACCATTACAGAGTAATCGGTAAAACGACTGGAACAGATGCGAGAATGATGTACTGGTTCACACAGAAAGAATACGATGTAATTAGAAAACCTCAAGGTGCAAATATTGGTGAACAGCGTGATATTATTCGTAAGGTTGTAAAGCAAAAAGCAAACGCACTTGTTAATGAGTGTATGGCTGTTAACCCTGACTACCAAATTACATTCCAAAAAGATTTAGTAAAGGCAAACATTGGCGTTATTGTAAACGTGATGGAAGATCACATGGATGTATTGGGTCCAACTCTTAAAGATGTAGCTCAAGCCTTTACAGCAACTATTCCATATAATGGTAAATTAGTTGTAATGAAAGATGAATATACTGATTTCTTCGCGAAAGAAGCTAAAAAGCGAAATTCGGAAATCATCGTTGTAGATAAAGACGAAATACCTGAATCATACTTAAGAAAATTTGACTACTTAGTCTTCCCGGATAATGTTGCCATTGTCTTAGGTATAGCAGAGGCTGTTGGTGTAGATTATGAAACAGCACTTCAAGGTATGTTAAATGCCCCAGCCGATCCAGGTGCGGTGCGTATTAAATATTTCCATGCAAATAACACGCAAAATGTCTTTGTTAATGCTTTTGCTGCAAATGAACCAAAATCAACGAAGGCAATTTTGAATAAAGTTGAATCATATAATTATCCATACAAAAAGAAAATTATCATTTTAAATTGTCGTTCAGATAGAATTGATAGAACACAATTATTCGTTGAAAATTTCTTAGAAGATGTTGATTATGATGTTTTAATTTGTACTGGTAAGAGTACGCAAATGGTTTCAAACCTAATGCAAAAAATGCCAGATAAGAAATATTTAAATTACGAAGGGCAAGAATTCTCTGAAATTGAAAAAGGAATTATGCATGAGTCAGAAAATGCACTTGTCTTTTGTGTAGGAAACATCCACGGCCCGGGTGGAAGAATAGCGGAATTCATAGAAGGGATAGAATAAAAAAATGATAGGTTCAGAGTTATATTTCTCCTTATTCGTAGGTGTTATTCTCAGTTTAATATTTGCTGAGAAATTCGGGATCAACCCGGCAGGACTTGTTGTTCCTGGTTACTTAGCTTTAATTTTTGATCAACCCATAATGTTATTATCAGTATTGATTATTAGTTGTTTAACTTACTTTATTGTTAATAACGGTATTAGTAAATGGGTGATTTTATATGGTAGAAGAAAATTCGCTGCTATGATTTTAACTGGTATGGTACTCAAGTTTATATTTGACTTAATTTATCCTCTCACGCCATTTGAGATGGTTGAAGTTTCAGGTATTGGTGTTGTCATTCCAGGAATCATTGCAAATACGGTTCAAAAGCAAGGTGTCGTAATTACATTATCAACTACAATGTTATTAACTTGTATTACTTATGTCATCTTGTTCTTATATAGCTTTATCAACTAATCACGAACAAGGAGCGCGTATTAATGAAAAAGAAAAAACGATTATCGCCCAGTGAGTGGTTACTTAAACAGTCTAAAAGACATAAAAGAAGAAACACGCTTTACACGGCGATTGTCCTTTTATCAGCTTTAATTCTATTAGTATTTGCGATCAGAGCAATACATGTCGATCCTGTCAAAAGTGATGCCAAAAGTGGAAATAGCCTTCGATTTACATACTTAGGCAACATTACTTTAAATAAACACATTCGCCAAAATAATTTGAATGATGTATTTGCAGGAATTCAAGACACGTTAAAGAATAGTGATTTTTCTTCGGCTTCTTTATTGGTTAATGAATTTTCAAAAAATCAAAAAGATGATCTTAATAAAAACATAGAAAATATCATGTTCTTACGTAAACAAAATATTAAAAGTGTAAATCTCATCAACAAGTCTATTGATAATATTCAAGCGACAGAGTTAATGAGAAAAGTTGAATCTCAAGCAGGTTATAACCTTTTAACAGGAAATGGTTCAAATCCTATAAATAGTAAAACTGTTCAACAAGAAATTAAAGGTAAGAAAATCGCAAATGTATCATTTACAGATGTTGAATCAAATTATACTAAACCTTTAAAAAATACGACTTCAATCAGTTTAGATCCGAAGATTTTTTATCCACTCATTAAGAAGTTAAAAGAAAACAATGATTACGTAGTAGTTAATGTTGACTGGGGTATTCCTAATGAAAGAAATGTAACTGATAGACAAAAAGAATATGCGCACGCATTATCAGATGCTGGTGCTGACATTATTGTTGGTCATAATTCAGTTGTACAGAAAATAGAAAAATATAAAAATACACCTATTTTCTATAGTTTAGGTAATACAACTTCAGATGACTTCTTATCGAAAAATCAAAAAGGCATGATCGTACAACAAGATTGGAACGGAAAACATAATAAATTCCATATCACACCAATTCAGTCAAAAGACGGTAAAATCTCTAAAGATGATATGAATAAATTGGATCATGTAAGATTCCATAACAATATCAAAGATAAAACAGTTAATTTAAAATCAGATAATAGTGGAGGTTATACTTTTGAATATTAAAAAACATTGGTTGCCAATCGTCGTTGTCATCTTAGTTATTGTCATTTTCTTATTAGTGACATTTGCCAAAGCAAATGAAGGTTTAGATCATTATGAACAAAATGAATTGAAAAATGGAGAACAGCAATATCTTTCAAAAGGGGCAAGCTAAATATGAATATATATAATAAAGTGACCTTGAGTGTCATTTTAGTTATAACAATTGTGATTTCGTTCCTCTTTTATTTCTTAACAACAGAGAAGAAAGTGGACAAAGACACGTTATATGAAAATAAGATAGCGAACCATAAACAATCTGGTAACCAAAAAAATTATGGTGTTGCCTCTAATAATGCAATTGCAACTAAAGTAGGTAATAAAATAATTGAAGATGGCGGTAATGCAACAGATGCAGCTGAAGGTGTTGCTTATGCTCTAGCTGTAACTGAACCTCATTCGTCTGGTTTAGGCGGTGGGGGCGCAACGCTAACGTACAATGGTAAAGATGGAGAAGTCCCTAAAATGTATGAATATAAGACAATGTCTTCATACAATTATAAACAAGGCGACAAAATCGGTGTACCTGGCTTCGTTAGAGGTATGCATGATATGCATGAAAAAGAAGGTAAAATGGATGAGAAGAAAATCTTTAACTACGTCATTCCTTTAGCAGAAGATGGCTTCGAAGTAGATTCAGAACTTGAACGTAGTTTGAAAATTTACGGCTCTAAGATTGACCGTAATTCACCTTTCTTCAAAGGAAGTAAAACAGTACGTGAAGGTGACGTTGTTAAGCAAAGTAAACTTGCTGACACGTTAAAGAAAATCCGTGATAAAGGCCCAGATTACTTCTACAAAGACGTAGGCAAAAGTATTTCTAAACAGTTAAAAAATAAATTGACTGAAAAGGACTTCACAACCTTCAAAACTGAATCAAAAGAACCAGTAAGCACAACTTATAAAAATAACAAAATTTATTCAGCTTCTAACCCATTAGGTGGTACGCTAACTTTACAAGGTTTAAAAGTTGATGAACAAGAAAACCAAAATAATGCTGACCGTACTAGCTTTATTACTGCGATGATTAAATCACGTGATTTAATGTACCAAAACCGTGATATTGTTAATGGTTCAGAAGCAAGTAACGACCAACAATTATCGGATGATTACTTACTTGGTCAATTAAATAAAGTTAATGTTGGAAGCAACACAGAAAATGGTAGTGACTTTAACCAAATAAGAACTGATAATACAAGTACAACGCACTTTGTAGTTATTGATAAAGATGGTAAATTAGCAAGTACGACTAATACACTTTCAAGTTACTTTGGATCTGGTGATTTCATGAAAGAAGGATTCTATATGAACAACTCATTAGGAGACTTCTCTAAAGAATCAACGAGTCCTAACTATGGGGAACCTCATAAAGCACCAAGATCATTCATTTCACCATCAGTAGTGGTAGGTCCTAACTTCTACATGGGTATTGGTACTCCTGGAGGTAACAAAATTCCTACTATCTTAGATGAGGTTATCGTAGATTATTTAAATGGTAACGGTACGTTGCAAGAATCTGTTGATAAACCACGTTTTTATAATGATGGTGGTACAGTTTATTATGAAAATGCTACAAGCGATGAAGATATTAACATCTTCAAAAGTTTAGGTTATGGCGTTCAAGAAAAACGTAATGACCCTAACTTCGGTAGTGTTCAAGGTGCCGTGTATGATAAAAATAAAAAATCAGTAGACGTCGGTTCAGATGTTGGTAACCGTTAAAAATTAAATACAAATAATAGTACACCTTCAAAGTTGAAATCATATCACTTTGAAGGTGTTTTTATGTATTTAGTGGAATCATGTGATTAAAACATTTAATTTTAAAATGACTGATTTATGATTGCAATATTAATTTTCCCTCACCGTAAAAAAATTTATGCATATCCGACAGTTTTATGACATTGGGTGTAAGCGTATACAGGTCAATTCATAAATAGTATGATGATTGAGTAAAAGTTTTACATATTATTTAAGACTTCGAGGTGGCTTATGGATATTATAGCTTTATTAATAGGATTAGGACCGTTATTAGGTTGGGGATTGTTCCCAACGATTGCATCTAAATTTGGTGGACGACCTGTGAACCAAATCTTTGGTGCAACAGTCGGGACATTAATCTTTGCAATTATATTAGCCGTGGTAAAAGGTATTGGAATACCCGGAGGTATGGCACTCATATTTTCAATTATTTCAGGTGCCGGATGGGCATTTGGTCAAATTATTACATTTAAAGCGTTTGGGTTAGTAGGATCATCTAGAGCTATGCCTATTACAACAGCTTTTCAATTATTAGGTGCTTCGTTATGGGGCGTATTCGCTTTAGGTAACTGGCCTGGTATAGCAAACAAAATGATTGGATTCGTAGCACTCATAGTAATTTTAGTTGGCGCACGCATGACAGTTTGGTCAGAGAAAAGTGAACAAGAGTATAGTCAAAATCTTAGAAAAGCAGTGGTTTTATTACTTATTGGTGAAATTGGATATTGGGTTTATTCAGCTGCACCACAAGCTACAGATATAGGTGGATTAAAAGCATTTTTACCACAAGCTATTGGTATGGTAATTGTAGCAGTCATCTATGCTCTAATGAATATGAACAAAGGGAATGCCTTTAAAGAAGCAGTCAGTTGGAAACAAATTATTTCTGGTTTCTTCTTCGCCTTTGCCGCGTTAACATATTTAATTTCAGCCCAACCCAATATGAATGGACTAGCTACTGGTTTCGTTCTTTCCCAAACTTCAGTCGTTTTAGCAACTTTAACAGGTATTTTCTTTTTAAATCAGAAGAAAACACCAAAAGAATTAATGATTACTATTATCGGATTGGTTTTAATTCTTATTGCTGCTTCCGTAACTGTATTTATTAAATAACTTAGTGAGGGATTGATATTTATGAAAAAGACAGCAGTATTAAATAGTCATGTTTCACAAGCTATCTCAACTTTAGGACATTATGATTTAATTACCATCAACGACGCAGGAATGCCTATACCTAATGATGAAAGACGTATTGATTTAGCAGTAACTAAAGGCTTACCAAGTTTTATAGATGTACTTGAAAATGTTTTAACAGAAGTGGAGATTCAAAAAATTTACTTAGCAGAAGAGATAAAAACAAATAATTCAACTCAGCTTAAAGCAATTAAACACTTAATCGAGGAACATGTAGAGATTGAATTTATTCCTCATAGTAAAATGAAAGAGATGCTTCAATCACCACATAATAAAGGGAACATTAGAACAGGAGAGACCACACCATTCTCTAATATCGTATTAGAATCTAATGTCACTTTTTGATAGAAAGCACGATTGAAGAATTATATATCTAAAAAGGGGGCTATTTCAATGAGTAGAAACAAGGTAGTTATAGTAGGTTCAACCAATGTTGATAAATTTATTAACGTGACGCGTTTTCCTAAACCAGGAGAGACATTACACATTGATCAAGCGCAACGAGAATTTGGTGGAGGAAAGGGTGCTAATCAAGCGATTGCAGCTGGTCGTCTAGAAGCTGAAACAACTTTTGTTACTAAAGTAGGTAAAGAAGGGAATGCCGATTTTATCATTGAAGATTTCAAAGAGGCGTCTATTAATACGGAATATATTTTAACCGCTGATAATGAAGAAACAGGACAAGCTTTCATAACAGTATCAGAAGACGGTCAGAATACAATTTTAGTATATGGTGGAGCAAATATGACTTTAAGTGCTAAAGATGTCATGGCAGCAGAACAACCAATTACTGAAGCGGACTTTGTTGTGGCACAATTAGAAATACCAATTGAAGCTATAGAACAAGCCTTTAAAATTGCTAAAGCAAATGGTGTAACAACTGTACTCAATCCTGCCCCTGCGATTGATTTACCTAAATCTTTATTAACATTAACAGATATTATTATTCCTAATGAAACTGAAGCTGAACTACTATCAGGTATCTCTATCACTAATCAAGATAACATGAAAGAAACCGTAGAATATTTCTTCAAATTAGGAATTTCAACAATACTTATTACGCTTGGGGAACAAGGTACATATTATGCCACTGAGAATGAATCCAACATTGTTCCATCCTATAAAGTAGAAGCTATTGATACTACTGCTGCAGGTGATACATTTATTGGAGCTTTTGTGAGTCAATTAAACAAAGATTTGAGTAATTTGGAACAAGCTATCCAATTCGCTAATCAAGCATCATCTTTAACTGTTCAACGACAAGGAGCTCAAGCAGCTATTCCTACTAGAGATGAAGTAATCAATGTCTATAAATAATTAGCTGGTCTTATAAGTGAAAGGTATTTCATTACGTATTCATAATTAAAAAAATGCTCTAAGAAGTTGTGTTAAAACAATCATCTTAGAGCTATTATTTTTTCTAAAATACTATTAACTCCAAACTTTAAGTTTTCATATAGTATGTAAGCATATATGATATAAATATACAGAGATAACTTAATACATATTTGACATAAACGAAGGGTGATCAAAAGATGGAAGAAGTTGTTTTAGGTATTGATTTAGGAACGAGCGCAATTAAAATTATCGCAGTCAATCGCCAAGGCGAAGTATTGGAGACTGTAAGTGAACCATTGAAATTATTTCAAGAGCAACCTGGATATAGTGAACAAGACCCTAATGAATGGTTTCAAGCTACTAAGCGTGGCGTTAAGCGCATTATCTCTTCAAATGCTTTAAAGAATAAAGCTGTGAAAGGTCTTTCGTTCTCAGGACAGATGCACGGTCTAGTCGTCTTAAATAAAGAAGGACAGCCCTTACGCAATGCAATACTCTGGAATGATACTAGAAATTCGGAACAGTGTCGTCAAATTAAAGAAGTGTATGGTGAGAGACTCAACTATAACCCAATATTAGAAGGATTTACATTACCTAAAATGTTATGGGTTCAACAACATGAGCCTGAAATTTGGGAACAAGTGAATGTATTTATGTTACCTAAAGATTATTTACGATATTGTTTAACGAATCAAATTAATATGGAATACAGTGATGCGGCTAGCACATTATTATTAAATCCTAAAACAAATTTGTGGACAAAAGATGTGGGCTCAATTTTCAATATCCCTGATATTTATCCATCATTAGTCAATTCACATGAATGTGTTGGGTACGTTAGCGAATTACTGGCAGATGAACTAGGTTTAAAGCATCAGGTTGCTGTATTTGCCGGAGGTGGGGATAATGCCTGTGGAGCTATAGGAGCTGGCGTGATTAATGATAAAGAGGCATTATGTAGTATAGGAACATCTGGCGTTGTATTAAATGTTGAACATAATCATGTTACAGAGTATGATCAGAATTTACATTTCTTCAATCACAGTATTCCTAATACGTATTATGCGATGGGAGTTACATTAGCTGCAGGTTATAGTTTGAATTGGTTGAAGACCACATTCTTTGAAAATGACTCCTTCGCCCAAATTTTAGATTCTGCTGAAAGTGCCAAACTAGGAGCAAATGGCTTATTATTTGCTCCTTACTTAGCTGGTGAACGCACGCCACATGGGGATGCCTACATTAGAGGTAGTTTTATTGGTATTAGTGGACAACACAAAAAAGCAGATTTTGCACGTGCAGTTATAGAAGGTATTACTTATTCTTTATATGATTCAATCAAAATAATGCGAGAAGCAGGACACGAAATCAATTCAATTACCTCAATTGGTGGAGGGGCTAAAAGTAAGTTCTGGCTTCAACTTCAAGCAGATGTTTTTAATATGAAAGTGAAAAAATTAAAACATGAAGAAGGTCCAAGTATGGGAGCAGCTATGCTTGCAGCATACGGACTAGGTTGGTTTGAAAGTGTAGCTGATTGTGTTGAGACATTTATTAAAGTTGAAGAAGTTTTTAAACCTAATGCCGAAAATCATAAACGATACGAACAATTCCATAATGTTTATCAACGAGTCTATAAGCAAACGAAAGAACTAACAAAGGAACTGCTAGCGATTACAAAGTAAAGTACCAACTCTCGGACAATTCTTGTGCGAGAGTTTTTTATCTTGATAACTCTAAATGCAAAACCTAGACTTTATATAGAAATTTATTGAAAAAAGTGAATTATTGAAAAGATGGGAAACAATAATTGATTTTTAGTTTGAGCGACAAAAAAGAAAAATTATTTTCAAGGAAATGAATATTGACATTACACTAAATAGAACGTTTAATAAAATTATATTTTAACAATTAATATATGAGCACAATTAAAAAATAAGACACCGAGAGGATGATAATATGTTAATTTTGAAACAAGAATTGTGTGAGTTTCTAAGCCGTATGTCGCCACGAACGTTTGCGTATATGAATGAACTCGACTATCCTAATTTATTACTTGAACTTGAACACCAAGATATTACACTACCCACTACACACCAACTTCAAAGGTCAATTCAATTCCCTCAATATCAACCACCTTCGCATCAACTAAATAATCAGTTTATCAATCTAAGAGATGAAGCTGAAAGTGATATTAATGATGAAAAGTTACGTTTTTTACAATTCTATCCTGTCAACCAGCACAGTGAAATGTTGAGTGCATACTCTAGAATGACCCAATTAAAAATCAAAACAACTGTTAAACCACTTAAATTATCATTCCCATTAGATCCAGATACATTAACTGATAAACTCAACCTTCCACCTGCTCATGAAAATCGCGACATTCCTTTACTCCTATATATGCTTCAAAAACTACTTTCAGAACTCAAAAAATGCAATTTAAAATTCTCTATTCAAGATAATATTATAGAAATCATCTATCCCAGTCATATTGTTAAAGTCTTCATTAATTTATATAAAAACAATCAAAGCATCTATCCTCTACAAATATTTGTTAGTGCTTACTGTAGATACGCACCATTTATTGAGCAAATGGAATCAATATCTATGTCTACATCTAAAGAAGTGTTAACAAATGTAGACAAACTTTTCTTACTTATACTTGAATTACCAGAAAGACTTACAAGACAAGAATTTTCATTGAGTCAAAAGAATTATGACTTAGCTGAAAAATTATTTTTCATTAAAGGGTAACTTTTACTTATTGAAAAGATATAGAGGTAGAAGTCCGCCTAATTAATTAAAATGATATAGGTAAGAGTAGAAAATGATAAAATTCACCCGTGAATCTGAAAATAGGTTTAAGGGTAAAAATACAATTTTAAATTAAACATTCATATTTAAGGGCTGGTTGCACTAGAAATTTGCAATAAGCCCTTAAAAATTGTGAGCAATTTGTTACATTTTGAGATAATAAGCGTTAGAATATATAAGTCGCCTAAATGATATGTACTAGTTATCTGTACATCATATGAAGACGATTTTGAGGTAAGGGTAAATTAATGTTTATGATAGCGTTTACATTCGTCAGGGTTAGGTGTAAAATGTTTCGAATAAAATCAAATAACAAAATAATTTCTCTTTTGTACTTTTTGCAACAATAAAAATATAACTTAGTGAATTATTTCACAATATCTACTAATTTATTTGTTGTAAATTATTGAAATCGCTTTCTTAAGGGTGTACGATAGCTATGGCCTAAAAAAACAGAAAGAAGGTTATGGGGAAATGAATATAATCTTAGGAGTAGGGACACTAGTAATTGTACTTATCATCATGACGCTGTTCTTAAACTTTGCGCCATATGGTAAACAAGGTTTACAAGCTTTATCAGGGGCAGCTTGTGCCACATACTTACCACAAGCATTCTTAAGTTATGCTATCGGTGGCGTGTTCCACATTAAATTTTTTCAAGAAATTGGTGACTTAGCAGGGAGTTTAAGCGGAATTGCAGTTGGTATTTTAACTTGTTTAAACTTGGGTGTATCTCCAGTTTTTGCTGTTATCGTTGGTTTAGTTTTACATGACTCAAAATTATTGCCAGCATTTATAGCAGCATATATTATTGCTTTTGGGATTAAATTGATAGAGAAAAAAGTTCCAGAAGGACTAGATTTAATTGTTGTAATTTTATTGGCTCCAGCAATTACATTTGGTTTAGCAAATTTAATTTCACCAGGGGTTATCGCTGTACTTAAACAAATTGGTTCAGCTATCTCATCTGTAGGTAATGATAATCCTTATGCTTTAGCAGTTATATTAGGACTAGTTATACCTGTAACAGGCATGACGCCTTTAAGTTCAATGGTCTTAACAAGCTTATTAGGGCTTACAGGTATTCCAATGGCAATCGGTGCATTAACATGTACTGGTGCTTCATTCGTTAACGCAGTACTATTCAGTAGACTGCATATTGGTAAGAAAACCAATGCGTTCGCAGTATTTATCGAACCATTGACACAAATAGATTTAATTGCAAAATATCCACTACAACTTTATGGTACGAATGCCATCATCGGTGTTGTAAATGCTTGTATCGTTACATTCAGTGGACTAGTAATCAATGTAAAAGGTATGGCTACACCGATCGCAGGTGCGATTGTATTATTTGGATTTAATAATGCAGTGACTTCTATCATAACTATCATCACAGTGGGTATAGTAAGTGTAGTACTAGCATTCGTTATGAGTTCAATTATCAAGAAGTTTAACTTAATGAATATTAGTTTCAAATTACCAGGGAAAAAGAATCGAGTTAAGGAGAGTGTTTAATAATGGCTAAAAGCTATGATTACCAAAGTGCTTTTGACATTATTGGACCAGTTATGATGGGACCATCAAGTTCTCATACTGCTGGTGCAGTTAAAATAGGTAACTCAGCACGTGCTGTTTTAGGAGACATGCCTAAAACTTTAGAGATTCATTATTATGAATCTTTTGCTAAGACGCACCAAGGACATGGTACAGACGTAGCTGTAGTTGGTGGTGCTATGGGCTATAGCACCTTCGATAGCCGAATTAAATCAGCATTAGATATAGCTAAGGATGAAAATATTGATGTTGATATCATCGAAGAAGATGGAGAAAGTATCGGTCAACATCCTAACTGTGCTTATATTAAGGCGAACTCTGAAAGTGGACGTCACATTGAAGTCATTGGTATTTCAATTGGTGGCGGTACAATTAAACTTAAAGGCATTAACGTCAATGGCTTAGAAGTTGAAATTAACAATGGACTTCCAATGTTAGAAATAGACGGCGAAATGGATAAAGCTCAGGTGAATCACTTAATCAACGACATGACAGATATGGAAATTGATTTTGGTGATGAAACTGTCAAGACGAGCGACAATAATGGTCTAGTTGTATTACCTTTAAATAAAGCAATCTCAGAATCAACATTAAACAAAATTAGAGAAAAATACAGTGACTTAAACGTTTCCTATATCAATTAGAGGGGGATTATAAATGTTTGATTCAATTAGAGAGACAATAGATTATTCTGTTGAACATGACATTTCCTTCGCTGATATCTTGATCAACGAAGAAATGGAAAGAGAAGGTATATCACGCGACGAAGTACGTGAACGCATGAAACAAAATCTTGAAGTGATGCGTGATGCAGTAGAAAAAGGTACTACTGGAGACGGTGTAGAAAGTGTTACAGGTTATACAGGCCATGATGCGGCAAAACTTCGTGATTACAACGAAAACAATCATGCTTTATCAGGGAAAGAAATGATTGAAGCCGTTAAAGGCGCAGTTGCAACAAACGAAGTGAATGCAGCAATGGGTATCATCTGTGCTACACCTACAGCTGGTTCCTCGGGAACTATTCCCGGAGTTCTTTTCAAATTAGAGAAAACTCATGATTTAACTGAAGATCAAATGATAGATTTCCTATTTACTTCAGCATTATTTGGACGTGTAGTTGCAAACAACGCAAGTGTTGCTGGTGCTACAGGCGGTTGCCAAGCAGAAGTTGGTTCTGCGTCAGCAATGGCTGCAGCAGCTTCTGTAGCTATCTTTAATGGTACTCCAGAGCAATCTGGTCATGCGATGGCACTTGCGATAAGTAACTTATTAGGTTTAGTTTGTGATCCTGTAGCAGGACTCGTTGAAATTCCTTGTGTAATGAGAAATGCTATTGGTTCAGGTAACGCATTAATTTCAGCAGACCTTGCATTAGCTGGCGTTGAAAGTCGTATTCCAGTTGATGAAGTTATCGGTGCGATGGACAGAGTTGGTCGTAATTTACCTGCATCTCTTCGTGAAACAGGTTTAGGTGGTCTAGCTGGTACACCAACTGGTGAAGAAATTAAACGTAAAATTTTCGGTGAAGCTGAAAATATGGTAAATAATAAATAACTTATAAATATAATGATGAAGCACTTTAGTTTTGTGTATGGCAAGACTAAAGTGCTTTTTTCTAAGGTTATAAAGATTAACTGTTTTAGTAAGTACATAGTTGAATGATTAAAAAGGATTACAATAGACTATGGTCTATTGCATTAAGAACACCGTCGAAATTAGAATTCGCATATTAGATGAACACAATAGTCAAGAAACTATTATGTAAGAAGCACTAAAGAATTATTACCATCATAAGTGCTTCTTTAGTATTGCAAAATGTGGGTCCCCAATCTAAAATAGCTTAAAAGGGGTTGATGCAATGCTAAGATTATTCCTTATCTTTCTAGCATTCATCATTAACACAACGATAACTTATTTATGGACTACAGAGGGGACATGGGTCAACTTATTATTTAAATCATTATCATTAAGTATGATTCTCGTTTTTATGTTCTACTATATTCGTTTTGTTATTGAAAATAAAAACAAAGAATGAAATTTAACCAAAGACATTCCTTAGTTAAATTTCATTCTTTTTTATTGATGTAAATCAAGCTGATAAAATGCTAAATCGAGCCATCTTTCAAATTTATATCCTACATTTTTAATTGTTCCAGCGTGAGTGAAATTAAATTTTTTATGTAGCTCAATACTTCCTACATTAGAAGCATCTATCCCCGCTACAATTGTTCGATAATTTTTGGCCTTTGCGTCTTGAATGAGTATTTCTAATAACTTTGAAGCTATACCTTGACCACGATAGTCGGGATCAACATAAATCGAATGTTCAATAGAATAAAGATAGGCTGGCCAATCTCTAAAAGAGCCATATGTTGCATAACCTATAACATGATGGTCTTTAACATATACCCATATAGGTTCTTCGGCTATTGATTTTGTTTCAAACCACTGTAGTCGTTCTTCTAATTCCTTGGGATCATATGTATATACTGCAGTAGTATTAATTATGGCGTCATTATAAATTTTAAGAATATCTGGCAGGTCTTCTTTTCTAGCATGTCTAATCATTGGGCACCCCTCTTTTTACATTCCATTAAATACCTTTATTTCTAATAAATCAATTATTTGTTAAGTAATTTCACATGCGATATTTATAAAAGATTTTATAAGCTCCTTTTATATTAGTGTTGTCGTGTCAAAATAATGCTATACTTATCTCAAACTACGATAAATCTTTAAAAACATTTAAAGGAGTTACAGTAATGAAAAAATGGACGAGTCGATTAACGACGTTCATTGGTGTCTTATTAATATTATTAGCAATATATTTATTTGCAAAGCCACATATTGATAATTATCTTCATGAAAAAGATAACGACAATAAGATTGAGAAATATGACAACGATGAAAAAAAGGATACCTCGACGAAACAAAAGACACCTACAATTCCAAAGGATAAATCCAAAATGGCTGGTTATATTGAAGTACCAGATGCTGAAATTAAGGAGCCGGTTTATCCAGGACCTGCGACACTAGAGCAACTTAATAGAGGTGTGAGTTTCGCTGAAGGTGATGAATCATTAGATCAACAAAATATTTCTATCGCTGGTCACACATTTACTGACCGTCCGCACTATCAATTTACTAATCTAAAAGAAGCTAAAAAAGGAAGTAAAGTATATTTTAAAGTAGGTAATCAAACACGTAAGTATAAAATGACAAAAATTCATGACGTTAATCCATCAGATGTTGAAGTTTTAGATGAACAAAAAGGTGAAAAAAATCAATTAACGTTGATTACTTGTGATGATTATAATGAGAAAACAGGTGTCTGGGAGAAACGAAAAATATTCATCGCAACACAAGTGAATTAAGAACAATCAGGTAGGAGTATATACAAGATACTTCTACCTTTTACTATAGTAATAAATCATAAAGTTTAATAGACATTTAACAAACATTCACATGAGTTAAGTATTTTTAAGTGATGAAATCAATTTCTAAATGTGAATATAGTTTCATAGACTTATCTTTAACTTCATTCCATTCACACACACAGATATAATGAGATTAAAGTTGGTCAATTAAAGGGGATATTAAAATGATACGCGCAATTGCAGTAGATATGGATGGCACTTTTTTAGATTCAAATAAGCAATTTGATGAGGCACGGTTTGAAACAATTTTTAAAAAATTAAAGAAGCATAACATACAATTTATAGCTGCAAGTGGAAATCAATATGCGAAATTGAAGTCTATCTTTGGCGTTAGAGATATGTTCTTTATTTCTGAAAATGGGGCGGTCATATATAATGGGAATAAGCTGTACAACTATCGAAGTTTCAATAGACAAGATTTTCAAGACGTTGTTGATTATTTAAACATTGAACACAAGATGGATGAACTCATTATATGTGGTGTGAAAAGTGCGTATATTTTAAAAAGTACCCAAGCAACTTTTAAAGAGGACGCGCATTTTTATTATCATCAATTAGAAGAAATTGATTCATTACAACATTTACCTGAAGACGATTATGTTAAAATTGCTTTCAATATCAATCGAGAAACTCATCCTCACTTGGATGATGAGTTAGAGAGAGCTTTTAAAGATACAATTAAGCTAGTCTCAAGTGGGCACGATAGTATAGATGTTATTATGCCTAATATGACAAAGGGTCAAGCATTAAGACAATTACTTACTGAATGGGGGATGTCGTCTACTGAATTAATGGCATTTGGTGATGCTAATAATGATAAAGATATGCTAGAACTCGCACAATATAGTTATGTTATGGAAAATAGTAACGACGCATCATTATTTAAATTAGCGAGTGGTGTAGCACCATCTAATGATAAACAAGGTGTATTAACTACTATTGAAGAAGTAGTACTAAGTAACATATGAGCATAAATAAAGGTGAGAAGAAGTGGATATACCAACTTTTCTCACCCTTTTAAATATATTAGTTTAGACGTGTTTCACAAGTTCCAGTTTGAATAACTGATAACGCTGCATTTAAGCCGCCTTCAACTAAGTTTTGTACTGCTTCATCTGAGAAGAAAGCAATGTGAGGTGTTACTAAAATCTTTTCGTGTCTAATAAGCTCTAAAAGCGTTTGATCTTCGATTGTTTTGTTAGTCCAATCAAATGTAAAGTAGTCGGCCTCATTTTCATAAGTATCGATTGCAGCACCATATAATGTGCCATCGTTAACTGCATCAATAAGATCAGGTGTGTTAATAACAGCCCCACGAGCAGCGTTAACTAAAATAGCACCTTTCTTAACTTTCGCAAACATTTCTTTATCAAATAAGTGGAAGCTTTCTTTGTTTGCAGGTACGTGTAATGAAATGATGTCTGCATCTTTAATAGCTTCTTCAACAGAATCCTTATACTCTAAGAAGTCTAAAGAATGATTAGGATAAGCATCGTAACCAACAACCTTTGCACCAAATCCTGCGTAAATTTTAGCAGTGGCAGCTCCAATACGTCCTGTACCAATGATAGCGACTGTCATATTCTTAACTGGACGTGACATAATCGGTGCCGCCCAAGTAAAGTTGTGATCTTGTACGCGTCTTTCGATTGCAGGGAATCTACGTACAAGTTGTAATGCGATAGAAACAGAATATTCTGCGATAGTCTCAGGTGAATAACTAGGAATGTTAGAAATAACAATACCATGTTTTTTAGCAAGATCTAAATCGTACATATCGAATCCCGCAGTACGTTGAGCGATTTGTTTGATGCCGTATGCTTCGAGTTTAGGGTAAACTTCATCTTCTAATTTACCGAATTGCATGGTAGTTACACCATCATAATCCTTAAGTTGGTCGACAGTATCTTTACTTAAAAGTTCAGTAGAAGTAGTTACTTCAATGTTATTCTTTTTACCCCAGTTTAATGCCATTTCTTTCTCATATTCGCGTGTACCGAAAAACATAATTCTTGTCATTAAAAAATAACCCCATTTCTAAAATGTAAAAAATCGTACTAAATAATAAGTTATAAGAATAAAAATAAATAAGTAAGACTAAAACTTACAAGCTCATTATATTGTGAAAGTTTTCACAAATCAAGTGCGAAATGACCTTTGGAAAAGAAAAATGTGAAAAATCTCTCATTTTAAAAATAAACATCCTCTTTTTTTATGAAATTCATTTACTTTTATCGTGTACAAAAGTCATTTATACTTTTGATGTAATGAAAATTGATATTGTTAACAATGTATTTTAGGAAGGATGAAACACTGGTATGAGTAATATGAATCAAACAATCATTGATGCGTTTAAATTTAGACACGCTACAAAACAATTTGATCCGTCTAAAAAAGTGAGTGATGAAGATTTTGAAACAATTTTAGAGGCAGGGAGATTATCTCCAAGTTCTCTAGGTTTGGAACCGTTGCATTTTGTTGTAGTCCAAAGTGAAACATTAAGAGATAAACTTAAACCATACAGTTGGGGTGCTCAGAAGCAGTTAGATACAGCGAGTCACTTTGTATTGATATTTGCACGTAAAAATGTAACTTCTCAATCTGAATACGTCCAAAACTTAATTCGTGGTGTTAAACAGTACGAAGAAAGCATAATTCCAGCAGTTAATGAAAAGTTTGATAATTTCCAAACCAATTTCCACATTAATGATAATGAACGTACATTGTATGATTGGGCTAGCAAACAAACTTATATTGCATTAGGTAATATGATGACGACTGCAGCACTCTTAGGCGTTGATTCATGCCCAATGGAAGGATTTGACTTAGATAAAGTGACTGAGATATTAGCTGATGAAGGTATCCTAGATACTGAACATTTCGGTATTTCAGTAATGGTTGGTTTCGGTTATAGAGCTGAAGAACCTGCTCATGGTAAAGTTCGTCAAAATAAAGATGACGTCATTAGCTGGGTATAATAATTTAAAATATTCAAGAACAGATTCTATAATTTTAGATTGTAGAGTCTGTTTTTTTGAAAATTTTTAAATTTTTCAGAAGTGAATAAGTCTTTATATATGCGGGTAATTCAAGATTAGGACTTCTTTTTGAGTATGCTCATAAACACATTGTTTTGAATCATATAGAAAAGAAGGTAAAATAAAAACTACAAAAAGTAAACGTTTACATTTTAAAATATATTTAATTTAAGCAAGGTAGTTTCAACAATTCAAATATCACTATAAAGGATGGGTTAAAATGGCAAATATTAACGTAAGAGATTATATCGACGAAAGTTATGGCTTATTTATCAATAACGAATTCCAATCAAGTGGTAGTGGAGAAACATTAACAGTAACTAACCCAGCTAATGGCGAAGACTTAGCTAAAGTTGCAAGAGCTGGCAAAGAAGATGTAGATAAAGCAGTGCAAGCTGCACACGATGCTTTTGATAGTTGGAGTAAAATTTCAAAAGCTGAACGCGCTGATTACTTATTAGAAATTAGTCGTCGCATTCATGAAAAGGCTGAACATTTAGCTACAGTTGAATCATTACAAAATGGTAAACCATATCGTGAAACTTCTACAATTGATGTACCTCAAGCAGCAAATCAGTTTAAATATTTCGCAAGTGTTTTAACTACTGATGAAGGTACAGTCAATGAAATTGACGAAAACACTATGAGTTTAGTTGTCAATGAACCTGTAGGTGTTGTAGGTGCAGTGGTTGCATGGAACTTCCCAATTTTATTAGCTTCATGGAAATTAGGACCAGCATTAGCTGCAGGTAACACAGTGGTTATTCAACCATCTTCTTCAACGCCTTTATCATTAATTGAACTTGCTAAAATTTTCCAAGAAGTTTTACCTAAAGGTGTAGTGAACGTTTTAACTGGTAAAGGTTCTGAATCAGGTGACGCTATCTTTAACCATGAAGGTGTAGATAAGTTATCATTCACTGGTTCAACAGATGTAGGTTACGGCGTAGCAAAAGCAGGAGCTGAACGCATTGTACCTACAACATTAGAACTTGGTGGTAAGAGTGCCAACATCATCTTTGATGACGCGAATTTAGAACAAGTTGTTGAAGGCGTTCAGTTAGGAATTCTATTTAACCAAGGTGAGGTTTGTAGTGCAGGTTCAAGATTGCTAGTACAATCTTCAATTTATGACGAATTATTACCTAAACTAAAAGAAGCTTTTGAAAATATCACAGTTGGTGATCCATTTGATGAAAATGTAAAAATGAGTGCGCAAACTGGTCCAGATCAATTAGAAAAAATTCAAAGTTACGTAAAAATTGCAGAAGATGATGATAAAGCTAATATCTTAACTGGTGGTCATCGTATTACAGACAATGGATTAGATAAAGGTTATTATTTCGAGCCGACTATTATTGAGTTAAAAGATAATAAACACAAATTAGCTCAAGAGGAAATCTTTGGTCCAGTTTTAGTAGTTGAAAAATTTGATGATGAACAACAAGCGATTGATATCGCGAATGACTCAGAATATGGTTTAGCTGGTGGTATTTTCACAACTAATATCAACCGTGCATTAAATGTTTCTAAAGCAATGAGAACTGGTCGTATTTGGATTAATACGTATAACCAAATTCCAGCAGGCGCACCATTCGGCGGCTATAAGAAATCTGGTATTGGTCGTGAAGTTTATAAAGACGCAATTAAAAACTATCAACAAGTTAAAAATATCTTTATTGATACAAGTAACCAACCAAATGGTATGTATTAATATAAATAAAAAATTAAAAGAGGGCGAAAGCCCTCTTTTTTTATGTGTTTAACACTAAGTTTTTATCACCATGAATCTTAATGTCAAAGCCTTCTGGTGATGTTAAATGTTTAATCTCTGCATTAGGTTGATATATATCTACATGAGTTAACCCATATGATAGTTGATTATGTGTTCTTGCTATATTTGACTGCCAAGTATTCACCGCAATGTGGTGATGATATTTCTGCGTGGACATGAAGAGTGCTTGGGGGAAATTAGAAATTTGTTCTAACCCTAGATCATCAATATAAAATGCGCGTGCTTGTCCTAGATCATGTGTTTTAAGATGTAAATGTCCAATTATCCCATCTTCTGGCCAACCTTGCCATCCTTCTTTAGAACGTTGAGCAATTAAATCATTGGCATCAACTTGTAGTGTATCCATTTTGACAAATCCATCATTCCATTGCCATCCTTCATCAGGACGGTCTTGATAGACCTCAATGCCGTTACCTTCTGGATCATTAAAATATAAAGCCTCACTTACAAGATGATCGCCACCACCAACCGCGATATTGAGTTGGCTAGCATGATAAAGGAAGTTTGCTAAGTCAACACGCGAAGGGAGAAGGTAGGCGATATGGAATAATCCAGCTTCTCTCAATCCAGGTTGACGACCATCAATCAATCTATTCAAAGTTAATGTATGTTCATGTTTACCGATATAAAAAATGGTTTGTTGCTCAGTTTGTTTATTGATTGTAAAACCTAAAACATTAGAGTAAAAGTCAGTCATTGTATTTAAATCTTTAACGTTCAGAGTGATATTTGTAACTTGCGTTGCTTCTGATGAGTGAAAGGTATGCAAAGTGTAGTCCTCCTCAAATGAAAAAGTCATCTTCATTTAATATTTATACTAAGTATAATAAATATACTACTAGGAGGTGAAAAGAGCAAGTTTGAATCAAAAAAATTCCAAGAAGAATAATATCTCCTTGGAATGATTAAATATCAATGTATTAGCCTAAATATACATCTTGCGCGTGGTCGTCTTTTTCTAAAACATCTTTAGCAAATGGGCAAGAAGCAATGATTTTTAAATTATTATTACGCGCATATTCAACAACGCTATTCACTAATTTTTTCCCTAAACCTTGACCACCTAGTTCATCAGATACACCAGTATGGTCAATATCGATTTCATTGTTATCTACTTCTTTGAAAGTAATTACTGCTTGTGGATTATTCTCATCTTCTCCCACATAAAATTTATGATCGCCTTGTTTAATTTCTTCAGCCATTAACGTTCACTCCTTTAAAATGTTTATACATATATTTATCACTCATCTTAAATTTTAAAACATGATTAATGTTTTAAAGGCTTAGCTATTGCTTTTTTAGAAGGTTATAGATATAGTGATAAACGAAATAATTACGCTTTGTGGAGGGCTCATTTTGAAAAGAAAGGCAATTATCTTTATTACGTTATCATTAATTTTAATATTAAGTGGATGTAGTAAGAGTATAAATTCTAGCAAAAAAGACAATGTCAATAGTCACAACAAAATGAAAATATATACAACCGTCTTTGCATTTCAAAGTTTTATAGAACAAATTGGCGGTAAATACGTAGATGTAGAATCTATTTATCCTCCAGGTGCTGATTTACATTCTTATGAGCCTACGCAAAAAGATATGATTAATATTGCGAAAAGTGATTTATTCATCTACTCTAGCGATGGCTTAGACCCAGTTTCAGCTAAAATAACTCAATCAATGGAAAATAAAAATATGAAATTAGCCCTTGCAAGCGATTTAAATCAAAAAGAATTAATCCATTCCGATGATCACGATGAAGATGAAGGTCATAATCATGCTGAAACTGAAAACGACCCACATGTTTGGCTAGACCCAGTATTAGATCGCATTTTCGCTGAGAAAATCAAAGATAAGCTTATTCAAAAAGATCCTAAACATAAGTCATACTATGAAAAAAACTATAAAAAGTTAGATAAAGATGTCGCAAATATCGATAAAAAGATGCAAAAAATCACTAAAAGCCCTAAACGTGAAAAAATTATTATTTCTCACGATTCTCTAGGCTATCTTACTCATCGTTATCATTTTAAACAAGAAGGCGTTAATGGAATGAATGATGATGAACCAAGTCAGAAGAAGATATTGAGTATCGTGAAGAACATCAAAAATTCCAAGTCTCCTTATGTATTATATGAACAAAATATTACTTCTAAAATTACAGATGTGATAAAAAAAGAAACAGATACCCAACCTTTAAGTTTCCATAATTTAGCAGTACTTACTAAAAAAGAAAAAGACAATCAGTCAATCACTTATCAATCACTAATGAAAAAAGATATTGAATCGTTAGACAAAGCTTTAAATCAATAATTAAAAACCCTTTTAGAATGACATGTTCACTCTAAAAGGGTCTTTTCATATACTACTAATATCTTAAATAACTTACTGTAGTGTTATAGTACTCTTCAAAGCCGTGAATACCATCAGCGCCTCCTAAACCAGATTCGCGCCATCCTGCGTGATAACCGTTCACTACTTCTTCTGCTTCACAATTGGCGTAAACTTCACCAAATTTTAAACGTTCTGAAGCGGTCATTACTTCTTTAAAGTTTTCAGAGAAAATATATGAAGATAAACCAGCATTTGTATCATTAGCGTCATCAATCACTTGATCGAAGTCGTTATACGTTGTAACCGCTAGGACTGGTCCGAATATTTCTTCTTTAAATACACTATCTTCAGGATTTACATGATCTAATACAGTTGGTTCGTAGAAGAAACCATCACGTTGTAATTTTTGTCCGCCCAATACTAATTTGGCACCGTTTGTCACTGCAGTTTCGACTTTTTCATGAATACTATTGAGTTGAGTTTGGTTAATAATAGCTCCGTAATCTGAATTCTCATCGAGTGGGTCTCCTACAGTTAATTGACTCATTTTGTTAGAAACCTTTTCAATAAATTCGTCATGAACATCTTCGTGAACAAAGATACGTTCAGGGCATGTGCACACTTGACCAGCGTTATTAATACGAGCTGTGACAATATAGTCTACAGCTTTGTCGATATCCGCATGAGGTGTAACGATAACAGGTGCGTTACCACCTAACTCAAGGTTTACCTTCTTAACTGTTTGTGCTGCATGTTCATATACTGATTTACCAGCACGCATACTACCTGTAAGTGAGATGAGTTGAATATCTTCATGCGTTGCAAGTTGTGTTCCAACCGTTTCGCCAGTGCCTGGAACAATTTGAATTAATCCAGCTGGTATTGTTGAAGCACGGAATAGTTCAGCTAATTTTAATGTTAAAAGTGTCGTTTCTTCACTTGGTTTAATAACGACTGAGCATCCCGTAACAACAGCGGGAATAACTTTTCGCATTAAAACCATAATAGGGGCATTCCAAGGGACGATGCCCGCTGTGACACCAATAGGTTTCTTCGTAATTTGGATAATTTCGTTTTCTACGCTATTTTGAAGTACTTCGCCCTTATTACTCATACTTAAACTAGTCATATAATCAATAAATGCGATAGACTTATCAATTTCACCATAAGCTTCAGCTAACGTTTTTCCTTGCTCTTTCACATATAATTGTGCTATTTCATCGCGATTTTGTTCTAATAATGGAATGAGTAATTTTACATGTTCGGCACGTGTAGGTTGAGGAACGCGTTCCCATTCACGTTGAGCATGTTTAGATTTTTCAATTGCGTTATTGACTTCTTCTTTAGTCGCAAATGTAATTGTATCGAATTTTTCCCCTGTAGCAGGATTAATCACATCCATCGTTTCATTCGATTGACTCTCGATAAATTCATTATTAATAAATAGTTGATTTGTCATTTAAGACACCTCCACAATTTATATTCCCGAAATTTTTTATCCTAATTTTGAAAATTAAAAACATATAGAGAGTAATAATCTTTGAGAAATATGAAGGGGAAGTAAGATACATTTAACAAAAAAGCCAGACGAGCATTAACAGCTCGCCTGACTCATATTTAGTGTCTAAGAAAACCTTTATATATGACAGGGATAAGCAAGATAAAACCAAATAGTCCCATAATTGGGAATACCTTACCAATCAGTGAGATAAATCCAATAAATGTACAAATGAAAGTAATGATAGCCATCACAATAATTAAACTAAAATAACGTTTTGTAAAGGGTTGGCTAAAACGTGTAGCAAATGCATACATTAGACCTACAACAGTATTATATATTACTAACACCATAATCACAGACATAATTGTGCCGATAGAAGGTGAAATCTGTTTTGCTAAGAGTAGCGATGGTAATGCCACATGTTTTATTTTATCGAACTCAGTAATTAATCCTAGATTAATCATTAGCAATAGGAAAGTAATGATGAGACCACCAATTAAGCCACCATAGACAGTCGATTTCTGAAACTTCAACTTACCACCCATAACTGTTAGAAAACTGAAAGCAGCGGCAATCTGTAGACTGGCGTAGTTGATTGCATCGAACCACCAACCTGGAGAAATTGATTTATTGTTATTAGAATATTGATTCGCGGCAGTAAAATCAATGTGACCAGTAACAAAATAATACACAGCAATCATTACTACTACAGCGACTAGGAAAGGTGTAACCCCACCAAGTACAGCAATTAATCGATCAAACTGTAAAAACAACGTGAGTAATATTAGCACTACTAAGATTAAAGAACTTAGCCAAAAAGGTATGCCAAAGCTCTCGTTAATTGTTGATGCACCACCTGCCGTCATAATAATAGCAAGTGAAAATAAAAATATAGTCAGTATGATATCGAAAACTTTTGCAATCAAAGGATGTAAATAGAAATTGATTGATTCAGAATGATTTTGAGATTTAAGACGGAAGCCAGTGTGTAAAACAAATATTCCACCTAAAGTAACGATAAGACCAGTAATGATAATTCCAGCGATACTATAGATACCATTACTTGTGAAAAATTGAAATATTTCCTGACCTGTCGCAAATCCAGCGCCAACGACCACGCCAACGAAAGCGAAGGCAACGATGATGGATTCTTTAACAGTATTCATTTAACATGCATATCCCTTCAAATTTATATATTTTAAAGATGTCGTATGTATTCATTTATTTTAAAAAATTGAAAAATCACATTTATCTATTGTAGATGATATAGACGAAAAAATAAACAGTAAAGTTCATCACATATGTACTATTGTATAAATGTGACGTACGATAATTTGACTTTAGTGTATAATTAATATGTATCATAAACTTAAGGTACTCAGTAATTGTAAGTTTAATTTTAATCAATTTAATTATTTTTATACATTTACAAAAGTTTTAAGCAAATAATAATGCATTTATACATCATTTTTGATAGTATTAGGCAATATTGAATATATTAGGCAAGTAAATATATTAAGAAGGTGTTCATATGTCATTGGACTTACCCATTATGCTGATGATAGTTCTATTTCTAGCATTAGGGATTTTTAGTCAATGGTTAGCAGATAGAATTAAATGGCCATCTATAGTAGTTATGGCGATTGTTGGTTTACTCGTTGGCCCGATATTAGGTATCACTAATCCTAAAGAAGCGTTAGGATCTGAAGTGTTTAGTCCAATCGTTTCCTTAGCTGTTGCAATTATTTTATTTGAAGGTAGCAGTAATTTAGATTTTAGGGAACTTAAAGGAATTTCTAAAGCGGTTATTCGAATCATAACAGTCGGCGCAGTTATTGCATGGATTTTAGGTGCGATAGCCTTACATACAATCCTAAACTTTCCAATCTCCGTATCCTTTGTCATGGGAGGACTCTTTTTAATTACAGGTCCTACTGTGATTCAACCATTATTAAAACAAGCGAAAGTAAAGAGGAATGTTGACTCTATATTAAGATGGGAAAGTATTATTCTCGACCCAATTGGTCCGATGCTTGCATTGACAGCATTTTATATCTTCCAAATTATTGAACAAGGTATAAGTTTCATTGTTATTCTCATATTCGTACTGAAAATATTAGCCGTTGTCGTAATCGGCTTTGGTGCGTCATATTTATTTAATTGGTTCATACGCCAAGATATGATTCCACAAAATTTAATGCCACCTATCCAATTCGTTTTTATTCTCTTAACATTTAGTGTTTGTGATGCAATATTATCGGAATCTGGATTATTAGCGGTGACAATTTTTGGTTTAATAATGGCACGTAAAAAACGTCATGATTTAATCTTTAAAGAATCAGATCATTTCATCGATAATGCATCTTCTATATTAGTAAGTACAGTCTTTATTTTAATCACGTCATCACTTACGAAAGATGTATTACTTAATGTAGTATCATGGCAACTCTTTATTTTCTGTATTGTCATGATTGTCTTAGTTCGACCTATTTCAGTGCTTTTCTCAACATTTAAAACTGAAATTTCTAAGAAAGAACGAGCGATTGTTGCAATGATGGCGCCAAGAGGGATAGTCGTATTAACAGTGGCCCAATTCTTCTCAGGATTATTTATGGATGACAAAGTAGCTATGGCGAAATATATCACGCCCGTGACATTCGGCTTAGTGTTTATTACCGTGGTCATTTATGGCTTTAGCTTTACGCCGCTAAGTAAATTATTCGGTGTCGCTAGTAATGAACCACCAGGTGTAATTATAGTAGGTGAAAGTGAGTTCTCATTCCACCTAGGAGTGAATTTACGAGATCATGGTATTCCAGTTATGATGTTTAATTTATTTGAAAATACATCAGAGAAAGCACATGAAGCGGGATTTGAAGTCTTCAAAGGTAATTTATTATCAAGTAATGATCGTATTTATTCCGACTTACTTCGATATAATAAATGTATCTTAATGACACAGTCATTTATTTTCAATAGTCTGGCATTTAATGAATTAGTACCAGAATTCGGTTTAAATAATGTAGATATGATGCCTGTTTCTTTCAATGATGAACAGGCGAGAAATAATTTAAGTGGCCCGATTCGTAATCATATATTATTTGATGAAAATCACAGTCCACGCTGGTTTAATAACTACATTACACAACACAATATCGTAGAAGTGCCAGCAGAAGAGTACCATGAACTTACAGATAAAGACATGTTGATTTACTACATTAGTGAAGATAAAGAAGTCACATTCAAACGTAGTAATAGAGAATTACCAGAAAATGACACAGGTGTTTATGGTATTTTAAGAGATGCACATGCATGATAATAACTGAGGTCATTTTAATGTAAACTAATAACCCGTAGATGAAGTTGAGTCATCTACGGGTTTATTTGTGAATATTATGATATAAAAAGGTCATCCGGCTCCTGTGGGAATAGGGCGAGTTAAAAACTTGCTGAGCAAGATTGAGACCGTCCCCACGGAGAGCAAGATGACCTTTAAATAGAATTCACTTTATTTATGACAAGAAACTAAGGATTTTATGCTTAGTATTCCTATTTATTTTAAATATCTATCATGCATTAGAATTTTTAAGATATCAATTTGGTCTTGTAACTCTTTACCAACATTGGTATCTTTTATTTTTTTACGTTGTAATTCTTCATCTACAACTCGCTTCACTGATAGTTCGTCAGATCCGTCTGATAATACCTTTTCTTTAGTATTGAACTCTTGATGAGCCACCAATTGCATACCGAATGAGTTATAAAGCAGTGTATACCCAGCAATACCCGTCGTTGATTGATAGGCTTTAGAGAAACCACCATCGATGACAAGCATCTTACCATCAGCTTTGATTGGATCTTCACCGTCGATTTCTTTAACAGGTGTGTGACCATTAATAATACGACCTTCATCTGGATTTAGTCCAAAGTCTTTCAACATTTTGCGAATCATATCAACATCTTCACGTAAGTGATAATATGGATTCTTCTCCTCTTTATGAGAAGCTTTGTCCTCTATAAAGTAGCGTTCAAATGTTGTCATTGCACGCTTACCAAATAGAGATGAATACTTACCTGTCCATAAATACCATACTAGGTCAGTTGATATATCATCAGTGATTTCTTTATGATCAAAAGCTTTGCGTACATGGTATTCAAAGACATCTAATAACTCACGTCCACTTAACTGCTCGCCTTCGATTTCGAAAGATTCCATTTCTCCATTTTCATCAACGGGGATACATCCGTGAATCAGAAGGTTGCCATTGTAAGGAAGGTATAGTTTACCTTCGCGCATTAAGAATGACATATGACGACGTAATTTCTCAGATTGTTGGAATGAAAGAAGTAATTTATCTACAACTTCCTCTTCTTCAGGCAATAATTTCGCCGGATTGTTTCGGTCTACAGTTTGGAAACAAGTATCTTTAAGGGGATAAGTTTTGCCATAAACTGTAATTTCATTGTTGTCGTAATCAATTTTTTCTAATACTAAACGTTCTTCCATTTCGAAAGAAGGGCGACGCTTAATAATAGGCATTTCGAGTTTAAATTGAATCATAGCAATCGCTTGATGTATTTTAGTGATTTGGCTTTCTTCACGTTTAGTTAGATTTGCATCTTTATCAGGACGTTTCTTAGGCTTGAAAGCAGGGTTCTCAGCGTCGTAATACTTTTCAGCTAAAGTAAGTAAAGGACGTAAGTTAATGCCATAAGCATCTTCAATAATATCTAAGTTATCATAGCGTGCACAGATACGAAGTAAGTTAGCTAAACATACTTTAGATCCTGCATAAGCGCCTATCCACAACACATCATGGTTACCCCATTGAATATCAACTGAATGATAGTTTATGAGTGTATCCATAATCTTGTCTGGTTTCGGTCCACGGTCATAAATATCACCAACTACGTGAAGATGATCGACTACAAGACGTTGGACGGTATATGATAAACCGATAATAAGATCGTCAGATTGTTCTAATTCAATAATTTGGTTAACTAAAGTTTCATAATAGGGCTTTTTATTATGAAATTCATTACTTTTATATAGTAGCTCTTCAATAATATAAACAAATTGTTCAGGTAAAGCTTTACGTAGTTTAGATCTAGTATATTTTGATGAACAATATGTAATGAGTTCTATCAGACGTTCAATAGTAGTGATATACCATACGTTGAGTTTACCTATGGAATCAAAATTATTTTTTACTAATTTTAATTTTTCTTCTGGATAATACACTAAGGCTGCTAAGTCATCAATCTCTTGTTGAGATAATTTATTTTCGAATATATCATTGATTTTTGCTCGAACGTTTCCTGAACCATTACGTAAAACGTGCTGGAAAGATTCATATTCACCGTGTAAATCACTCACAAAGTGTTCTGTGCCTTTAGGTAATTCTAAGATAGATTCTAAATTAATGATCTCTGTTGCTAATTTCTCAGCACTATCAAATTTTTGAGAGAGTAAATCTAAATATTTTTGTTTCATTTCACTTTCAGTAATAGGAGTCATGCTTAGTCACCTCTGTTAAATATTTCCATCACATATGCATTATTTTAAAAAGTAATGCGCTTACATAAATTATCTTTAAAATGTAGTGTTTTTTCAATGATAGCGTACTAAAAATTTTAATTTGTATGAAAAAAGCTGAGTAAACCCTAAATAAGGCTTACTCAGCTAAACTTATTTAACATTTTTGCGTCTTTTCATGAAGTAACGGAAAACGAAGTAAATAATAGCGATAATGATGATGACATACATGATACGTGAGTATGTATGAATGCCATTCATTAGAGCGCCGAAACTATCACTTAATAAGCGTCCAAGTAAAATAAGTGCGAAATTCCAAATTGTTGTTCCTAATAAGGAAAGGATAGTAAATTGAACCACATTCATACGGTTAATGCCAGCCGGTATAGTAATTAGCACACGTAATACTGGTACGAAACGACACAAGAAGACAGCCCATGCACCATATTTTTTAAACCAATCATTGGCACGTTTTAAATCTTTACTTTTTAATTTCATCCATTTACCATGACGGTCCACAAATCGATATAATTTTTCCTCAGATATAAGTCTACAAATATAGTACAAAATGAGTAGACCAATAAACGAAGCTATAGTAGCAATAATTAATAGTGTCCATATAGATAAGTGGGATTTCACTGATAGTAAACCAGCAAAGGTAAGAATAATCTCTGAAGGAACTACAGGTAAGACGTTCTCTAATAAGATTAAAATAAATATAGCGGTATAGCCCCACTTACTAATAAACTCTGTAATAATCTGTTCCATTAATAACTCGTTTCTCCTTTAAATTAAGCAATGTTAATACATTGTATGTTAATTATAATAGATAATAACAATAATTGCTTAAAATTGATAATAAAGGCAAACTTACTTTGTACGAAATTATCGAATAGATTTGATTAAAGTATGATATAAACCACTAGCTTCTTCATCACTATGAACCCCGTAAGCATTCATACGTCCATCTTTAAATAGAGTAAATTCATAATTTTCATATTTGATAAGTTTAGCGAATGAAGTAGCTTTTACAATATTTCCAGGGAAATGATTTGAGTAATCAAATGCATGTTTAGGCATTCTAAATAGGTACGTGTGACCACACATTTGCTCAATAGTATTTTCTTGTTTTGTTTCTAATAAGTCATATTGATGGTTTTCACACACTGGGCATTCATTATTTTTCAATATATCTACGTTCATCGCTTTATAACCAAGATCAAACGCATCGATGGTAATCATTTGCTTTGAAAATCCTTTTCCACTTAAGTAGCGAATCACTTCAGCCACTTCATAACTTGCTACAATTGAGACAATAGGTGGGAGAACACCATTAATAGCACAACTTTCTCCAGTCTCAGGTATGGTTTGCATGAGACATTTTAAACAAGGACCTTGGTAATCAATGCCGTAAACAGTTCCTTTACTACCTACAGCTGCTCCATAGACCCACGGTATTTCATACTTATGACACACTTCATTTATGAGAAATCTTACTTTAAAATTATCCATTCCATCAATAATGATGTCTGGATTAATCTCACTTACGATATCCTCAATATTTGAAGAAGTGACTTCAACATCATAAGCAGTAAGAGTGACTTCTGAGTTGATTTGACTCACCTTATTTTTTACAGCTTCAACTTTAGAAACAAGATGATAGGCATCTTCTTCATCATAAAGCGTCTGACGATGTAAATTTGATGTTTCAACGATGTCCATGTCTATAACTGTAAGATGATTAGCACCCATGCGAGCAAGCTGGTCTATGATATGGCTCCCTAAAGCTCCAGCACCAAAGACAAGTATTTGTGATGTAGAAATTTGATGTTGTCCGTCTTCGCCAAAAGGGTGAAATCTCGTTTGTCTATCGTAGCGTGACATTATAGAAAACCTAAACCTTCAGTAGGGCTTGATGCTTGTGCAGTATATTTTACTGGTATTCGTCCAGCTTCGTATGAAAGTCTACCCGCATTAATTCCAAGCTTCATTGCTTCAGCCATTTTTATAGGATCTTTAGCTGCAGAAATCGCTGTGTTGAGTAATATACCGTCAGCGCCTAGCTCCATTGCATGACATGCATCTTTCGGTGAACCGATACCTGCATCAACAATAACCGGTACCTTTGCATTTTCAATAATATAACTTAAATTAAGTGGATTATTAATACCACGACCAGTTCCAATAGGGGATGCAAGTGGCATGACTGCATGTACACCTAGTTCTTCCAAACGTTTCGCCAAGACGAGGTCATTTGAGATATATGGACATACGATATATCCTTTTTCTAAAAGTACTTTACAAGCTTCATATGTTTCAAATGGATCAGGAAGTAACGTTTCGTCATCGCCAATAACTTCAACCTTTATCATGTCACATACACCTGCATGGTTAGCAATTTCAGCAATTCTAATTGCTTCTTCAGCTGTTTTAGCACCTGCTGTATTCGGAAAAGTTATAAAGTCTTTTAAGTTAACGTTAGCTAAAGGATTGGGTAAATCACGATCATATAAATTCATACGACGAACAGCAAAGGTTAAAACGTTTGTTTCAGAAGCTGCAATTGCTCGTGATTGAATATCTTCATTGTCAAATTTACCAGTACCTAATAATAAACGAGATTGTAATTCTAAATTTCCAATTTTAAACATTTTATCCGCCTCCAACAATTTCTAATAATTCTAATCGATCATCTTCTCTAACAGTATGTTCATGATACTTATCTTGTTTAATTAATTCTTTATTGAATTCAACGATAACGCGCTTAGGATCTAATTCTAGTGCTGTTAAAACATCATAAATTGATTGTTCTTGGTCAAAGCTGAATGAGTCTCCGTTAATAATACACTTCATAATTGTTCCTCCTTTTCACACTAAAGCTTGAATAACGGGGTGGTTTAATGCCAGAAATTAACCAATTTGCTATATCGAGTCCAATTACGGGAGATAATAAAATCCCATTACGATAGTGTCCTGTAATAACGAACAAGCCATCATCAATTTGATCCATCAGTGGCATTTCATTATTCGTGTAAGGACGAACACCTGACCATTCTTTTAGAACACGACTATTCTTAAGTTCTGGAACACGAGCGCTTGCATGATCTAAAAGCCAATTCAAACCGCCTTCTGATGTGCCTACAGAGTAATTGTTAAATTCACTTGTTGCTCCTATTAAGAAACGATTGGGTTGTTTTGGAACGATATAACATCCATTAGTCATAAATAATGTCTCTTCAAGATCTAGTTCATCGTTTTCAAGTAATAGAACTTCGCCTTTAACTCCAATGACTTCTCTAGGAAGAGAGTAGTTTTTTAATAATTGAGAGGACCAAGCACCACTTGCAACGATCACTTTATGTGCTTCAATAGGTGACATTTGGTCAGTACACACAGCGTAGTAGCCATTTCTTCTATCAATCGATTGAACCTCTTGGTGATAATATCGTGTGATGTGATGTTGTTGTAACGATTTAAACAAAGCTTTCGTGTATTTATTAGCATTGATTTGACCATCATTTGGTATATGAATTGCGCCATAAGCTGGTTCAACATTCCCATTGGTAAGCTGTATAAGTTCATCATTGGATAGTAGTTTGACACTAGAATCCATTTGTCTAAGGAACTCATATTGACGTGTGAGTGATTCGAGGTCATCTTCTTGGTTAGCAATCTTAATAAGTCCTGAATCTTTGAACTGTATGTCGATTCCAGTCTCATTTAATAAAGATTCGCTTAATTTAGGAAACATCTCACGCGATTCAATGGCTAATTTATATAAATCGTTATCTTCAGTAAATTCATTTTGTGCTCCTAACATGCCTCCAGCTTTATATGAAGCATGTTTACCTGGAACATCTCGGTCGATGATCGCGATGTCATAATTTGTTGCGCTTAACTGTCTAGCAATTGACATACCTATGACACCAGAACCAATAATAAGTACATCATGCATGTTGCAACCACTTCCTTCTTAATTCCTTAATTTCTTTTAAAGACGCATTCATGAAAAATGAAATAGCACAAATACCATCAAATCCATATTCCAACTTTGAAATCGTATGTTCAGAAATTCCTCCTATAGCATAAATAGGTATAGGTAGATTTAATACTTCTACGATTTCATCATGTGAACGTGGTGTATCACCCGGATGTGAGGGAGTAGGGAAAATATGACCGTAAAAAACATAATCAAGTCCTTCATCTATACATGTATAAATAGTATCTATGCTATGTGTGGACATACCCACTTGGATTTCTGGATGTGATTTTTTATATGCAAAAGCTGTTTTAACATTTTCTTTAAAATGAATACGACTAAGGTTTAATTCTTCTAATAATGCCGTGTCACTATGAATAATCATTTTATCCTTAGGAAAACCTTGGTTAATGAGTTGAATCAAAATCTTCTTTAATTCATTTTTTGGCATAGACGTTCGAAATAATAGAGCATCAATGCCTTCCTCGATATTTAAGAAGTGTTCTAAGTCTTGTGTTGTAAGTGTCTTATCGTAAGTTATTGCGGTAAATATGTGCATCACCTCAAATTTATAAATAAAAAAACGCTACCTCCCTGAATGGGAAATAGCGCTTAAATCATCTATATAAGTCCTAAAACTCTTTTGTCGCCACTTCCCTACGCCAGTATGAACTGGATCAGGTTCTAGGAATTATAAAGTCACTTCTTTACTCTCAGCCCTAAACAAAGGCACTTCCAGTGGATTGATATGAAATTGTATCAAAAAAATTTCAAACGTTTTCTTTGAATTCAGTTTACTATTTTTAGGAATATTCTTCAAACTTCTTTAGCTTTTATTAATCATATTCAATTTATGCATAAAATTACATATATGCTTCATATAATGAATAAAAAATAATTACTTTAATGTTTTAAGATACTCAATTTTATAAAAATTATGGTTTTAGACTTCATTATATAAGTGAATATAAATCACATGCTTAAAACTGGAGATTCCGGTAAAATATACGAAAAATATACATTTTTTAAAGAAATTTCGTCTAAACTATTGTAACCGTTTTCACAACGTGCTATATTATATAAAAATTGTAGCGCTACAACTTAAAAAGTTGTTCTAAAAAGGGTAGTTTTAACAGTCATCGCAGGGAATTTCTGAAACTTAACGACATCTTATATAGAAACAACATAATTTAAATGGAAGTAGGAAACAAATATGAATGAAAAACGCAGTAATGTACGCTGGTATTTTGCAATTGGGTTCTTTCTCATCGGCGTAATTGCATATATGGATAGGTCTAATATTTCATATATTGCAGCTCCAATGATGAAAGATTTAGGTATGACAAAAACACAATTTGGTTTATTAGCCTCATTTTTCTCACTAGGTTATGCATTTATGCAAGTGCCTTCTGGAATGTTAGCTGAGAAGTTCGGTCCTCGTAAAATGATTACTATAGCTCTCGTATGGTGGAGTGCATTTACAATTTTGACAGGTATGATTAAACATCACGGTTTATTATATTTTGTAAGATTTTTATTCGGAGTGGGTGAAGCCCCAATGTACCCATCGAATGCCGTATTTAACTCATTTTGGTTTGCTAAAAATGAAAAAGGAAGAGCTTCAAGTGCTCTTTTAGCTGGGTCTTATTTTGGACCAGTACTAGCACCGATTATCACAATTGCAATTGTTAATGCCTTTAACTGGCAAGCAGTATTTTATATCTTTGGTGCAGTTGGTATTGTTATGGCTATCTTATGGGCAATCATTGCTAAAGATTTACCTGAGCATCACAAAATGGTAAGTGAAGCGGAGAAGAAATATATCATTGAGCATCGTGATATTGTTGCAACTGAAAAGTCTTTACCACCCTGGAAACGTTTCTTAAGTCACTTTAGTTTCTATGCAATTGCACTACAATATTTTGTAGTACAATTCGTTATCGCATTATTCTTAATTTGGTTACCAACATATTTGGCTGAGCAATATCATGTGGATTTCAAAGATATGGCAATCAGTTCATTACCATGGTTGTTTATGTTCTTCCTAATACTCTCAGCTGGAGCAATCTCAGACAAAATTTTAAATTCTGGGCAGTCACGATTTGTAGCGCGTGGTGCGATTGCTATCGCTGGATTTGTAGTGTTCTCTGTATCAATCTTTTTAGCAGTTCATACTGATAACTTATACATGACAATTGTTTGGTTATCCTTATGTTTAGGTGGCGTAGGTATTTCAATGGGTATGAGCTGGGCAGCAGCGACTGACCTTGGTCGTAACTTCTCAGGCACAGTGTCTGGTTGGATGAACTTATGGGGGAACATCGGCGCAGTAATTAGCCCATTACTTGCCGGTATAGTAGTCGATCAACTAGGTTGGTCAATGACATTACAAATATTAATTGTTCCTGCAGTTATAGCTGCTATTCTATGGTTCTTCGTTAAACCAGATCAACCACTTGTTGTAGATGAAGAACAATCAAATTAATATTTTTATCTCGAACATACTAAGATTCCCAAACCACTCATCTTAGTATGTTTTTTTATTTTCTTCTGAATTTACAAGAGTTTAAAGGATGATGTTTCAGGTTATCTATGTATTAAACTGTTAAGAAGTTGAGGAGATGACTCATATGATTATCATTAATGCTAAGATTAAAGTTGATGAAAATAAACGCGAAGATTACTTACAATTAATGGCTGACTTAGTGGAACATTCTAGACAAGAAAAAGGAAATTTATTCTATCATCACTATGAAGATGTAAGCGAAGCGAATACATTTGTGGTGGTTGAGAATTATAAAGATGAAAATGCTGTTGAAGAACACAATCAATCTGAACACTTCCAAATATTTAGCCAAAATATTAGTAAATTTATTACTGAGGAACCTAAGATAGATGTAAGTCGAACAGTAGAAAAATAATTCAATTCGCACGTTCAACATAAATGAATAATCAGTGTTATAATTGGTAAGTAAATGCAACACTTATGAACATCATAGATTATAAAAAATGAACGAGACAATGTTATTCAACTCATAAAATTAAATTGTCTCGTTCTTTCTTATGTTCTTATTTGGGGATGTAAATTAGAAAGGAAGATTAAAGTGAATCACGTACTTAATTCACTGACCCGTGTTGATAAATCTAAAATTGATTATTATAAAGGGTTAAGACAAGGATTATTACTTATTATACCTGCTTTAATAGGCTATTTTTTTGGATTTTTCAATTTTGGCTTATTAATATCAACAGGTACACTTGCACATGTCTATGTGTTTAAAGGCTCAACGCAATCTATGTTAAGAACAGTTATTATCTGCTCACTGTCGTTCTCACTTTGTATGATGTTAGGTACGTTAACGATTATACAGCCGATAGTATTTGGTCTTATCTTACTTGTTGTAGTTGCGGTACCGTATTATATTTTTAATGCACTCAAAGTAGCTGGACCGTCTTCTACCTTCTTCTTAGTAACATATTGTTTGCCTATTAATTTACCTCATGCGCCAGAAGAAGCATTACTACGTGGGTTAGGCATTCTTATTGGTGGTATATTAGCGACAATAACTGTAATGTTAACCATCTTATTTACCAAAGTTAAAGCAGAAGATAGAGCGATTAACGCGGATTTTGCTACAATTCATAACTTGTTACATCATTATAATGACCCTGAAGCGTTTAAAACATACGCGAGAAATGCTGTAACTGAATTTAGAACATCGGAAAAGCTCCTTATCACTTCTACATCAGGTGGTAATGGAAAGTTAAGTTCACGTTTCCAAAAGTTAATACTCCTACATACTGCAGCACAAGGTATCTATTCAGAGTTACTCGAATTAAATGAGAAAAATGTTCGTCCTATTCCACAAGATCTTATTGAAATGATGGATCATATTTATAATGGTATACAACAACCTCGAACTTCAAGACCATGGACAAAGCCTGTGGACGTACCTTCAGAATTTGAAAATTTATTGAATCATATATTGAAAATCGATGAAATGGTACATGCGAACGACAATCAAATTGAACATGAAGCCGATATTCGCAAACCACTTTATAGTAAACGTATTTATCAAAATTTAACTTTTGATTCAATCGTCTTCAGAAATGCGCTACAATATACGGTTATTATGGCTATAGCAATATTTATTGCGCTAGGATTTAATATTCAAAAAGCTTATTGGGTACCACTTTCAGCACATACTGTATTACTCTCAAATATGACGACAATCCGTTCACTTGACCGTGCATTAGCAAGAGGAATAGGTACAATTATTGGTGCCCTTATTTTGTCAGGCATATTAGCCTTAAATATTAATCCGTTAATTGCAATATTAATCATGGGTGTTTCAGCAGTGATGACTGAAGCATTTGTTGCGGCAAACTATGCATTTGCTGTTATTTTCATTACTACGCAAGTAATTATGCTGAATGGTCTAGCTTCGCATAATTTAAGTATAGAAATTGCTTATACACGTATCATCGACGTTATATTGGGTATTGTCATAACTGTTATAGGGATATTCTTAGTTGCCAGAAACACGGCTTCCTCCATGTTACCAGGAGCGATTGCAGAACTAGTTCGTAAAGAAGCCACGCTATTTCATTATTTATTTTCTAAAAATAAATACGAAACGGATGAAGTAGATAAGGGAGAACGTTTAAATTTAAATGTAAAAATTAGCAACGTCACTCAAATGTATAATTCTGCTAATGGAGAATTGTTCAGTAATAAAGAGGTTGTGCGATATTATTATCCTAGTATCTTTGCGTTAGAGGAAATTAGTTTTATGTTAGAAAGGGCGATGAATAACAAAAATCGTATAACTATTGATGATGAGCAAATGGGCGAGTATCTCTTAGCGTTTGAAAATATCGCCAAACATTTCCAACTACAAGGTAGTTTAGAGGAAAGAGAGTTAAGTCATTTACCTCAATATAATTATATTCGATCAGCATTAATTAATATTCAGCGTAACAGTGTTCACGCACGTAAAGATATCACAGAGAATGAAGAAGAACATCATACTTCAAATGACTCTCAATCAAAAGGTTAGTAAGTGTACCTCTCGTTTAATAACTCACGATAGTGGTAAATACTATTAAAAGTTATTTTATTGGGAGGTAAAGTTATGCCTTGGACAATGGACGATTACCCACAAAGTTGGAAAAATTTCGATGAACTTGAACGTAAGAAGGCAATAGACATCGGAAATGCTATGCTAAAAGATGGCTATAAAGAACGCGACGTGATTCCTATTGCTACACAACAAGCTGAAAATTGGTATAAAGACGCGTCTAAAGAAGAATTAGATGAATTAAAGAATAAACATATCACACAACACCAGAAAGATCAGTCAGCTAATCCAAAATTAAATGACGAAAATATACATGTTTATTACGAAGACAATGAATGGAAAGTTAAAACTGAAGATGCTAAACAAGCTTCAGATACATTCGATCAAAAGCAAGACGCCGTGAAACGTGCGAACGAGATTGCTGACAATAAAGGAACTAAAGTCATCGAACATAAAAAAGATGAATAGATTAAATTGAACTGCGTAAGTGCTCATACTTATGCGGTTTTAGTTTGCTTACTTAAATGAGGCGAAAGTATGATGGGCTAACGTTTCTCTATCGATTTCAATTCCGATATAATGGAGGTGTATAGAAAACGGAGGTCGAGATATATGTACGTAGAAAGAAAGCCTTCATTATATGTCGAAGACTTAAGAAATGAATTCAAAAATAGTTTAAATAACTTTCAGGATAGTGAGGCAGCATTTGATACACTATTAGGCTTTGTTGAACTAGACCATGTGTATTCTTCCGCACTTAAAGAAATTAGTACGAAGTTAAGTATTTTAGATGAAAATTTTAATTATCAATTTAAACATAATCCCATACATCATATGGAAAGACGAGTTAAAGAAATGCACAGCTTAGTTAAGAAACTAAGTCGTAAAGGGCTTGAAGTGAGTGCACAAAGCGCCAAAGAGAATATCATGGATATTGCAGGTATTCGAGTGGTTTGTAATTATTTAGATGATATTTATGTGATTGAACAAATGCTACTCAAACAAGAAGACGTTAAATTGTTGAAGCGAAAAGATTATATTGAACATCCCAAAGAAAATGGCTATCGTAGTTTGCATATTGTGGTATCCATTCCTGTCTTTTTAGCTGATGCTGTAGAAGTGACGCCAGTAGAAATTCAAATTCGTACAATTGGTATGGATATGTGGGCAAGTTTAGAACATAAGATTCGATATAAGAATGACGCAGACACTGAAAAGTATAAAGGATTACTTGAACAATGTGCGACTGATATTACAAATGTTGAAAGTAAGATGCAACAAATCCATTCAGAGATATCGAGTAATTAAAGTGTATTATAGAATGAATTTTATTAACCATCTGGTCACACAGATGGTTTTAATTATGTTAAATTCAATAACCACTTTATTTTGGCTATATTTATATAAAAATTATTTATATGTTATTATTATTTTAATTGATATATTAGAAATACGAGGTTATTTATGATTAAGCAGAATTTTACAACTAAGGTTTATCCACTGAAACGATTTAAAGATGAATATAGCGAAGTCGCATACGCAGGAGATATGAATTCTAATAATGTAATTGTCTTTATCCACGGAGCATTATTAACTTATAAAATAATGACAATGTTCGAACCCTATTTTAGAGAATATAAAATGATCTTTGTGAATTGTCCTAGTAGAGGAAAGAGTTCTGATTTAGACAGGGATACACACACGCTTGATGATTACTCTGAACGTATTTATGATGTCTTAACGCAAGTGGTTGAGGAACAACAAATTCACGAATTAAGTATCGTCGGTTATTCAATGGGAGGTATGATTGCAACGCGTCTACTTAAATACAATACTCTCCCCATTACTCATCTTATTTATTTACATAGCGCAGCTAAAATTACCCCAGATGCTAGTATGCTCGCGCGTCTATTTACAAATAATAGTAAGAGGGATATTTTGAAGGACGAAGTGAAAGCAGTTAAAAATCTTCCTCAATACATCTTGAACAAAACCATTTATGCTCATAAAGAGAATGCGTTAGATTTAATACAATTTGTCGCTCCAATAAAAACCATCATTACCGACATACTCTATACTATTAAGACAGATTACTTACCCGATATAGATGAAATAAAGCAGTTCCCTAAAATCATGTTCATGTCTGGTAAAGAAGATCAAATTATTCCATACACAGATTCACAAGCCACACTTGAAAAGTTTAAACAATTGGGCGGTGAAACAAAGGAAATATTATATCCAGGAATAGGTCATATCGATTTTCCTAGTGTGTTGGAAACAACTTCTAAAGATCAAATAGGCGTAGTAGACCACATTAAAAATTGGATTTCGAATTAAAGAAAAAGTTAGACGGAAGGGCGTCTTAAATTTACAAAAGGTGTTGCTAATGACGTTACGTTATTTAATAAAGTGTAATTAGGAGGTGAAAATCTATGTCTAATTATACAACGGGAGAGATAGCACAAAAATGTAGCGTTTCTGTGAGAACAGTTCAATATTATGATAAACAAGGGATACTTAGCCCAAGTCAAATGACAGACGCTAATCGGCGTCTTTATACAGACCAAGAAGTTAAGAAACTTGAACTAATTATTTTACTTAAGGAATTAGGTTGTTCAATAAAAGATATAAGATTGTTGTTGAAAAATAATCAATCCCTTAAGGCATTGAACGCTATGTTAAAAGTTAAAGAAGAAGAACTTCAAGAGGATATTAAATCTAAGGAAGTTATCATTAAGAAAATTAAAGATATTTGTAAGTACTTTAACACAACGTCAAATTCACCAATTACACATTTATATGACATAGATCATGTTATGAAACAAACGTCAAATTTAAATAGTTTTAGAAAAAAAATGTGGTTTAGTACCGGCGTTATAAGTCTCATTCAGTATACAGGACTCATCGCAACTATTGTGAAAAAGGACAAAACACCATTCATATCTACTGTGCCAATAACATTTATTTATGCCTTAATATTAACTTTCTTCTATAAAAATAATGTTTCTTACTTATGTCCTAATTGTCAAAATGTATTTAATCCTAACACATTTGACTTTATTAGAGCTCAGCACACACCGAATACCAGAAAACTGAAATGTCCAAAGTGTCATGAAACACATTTCTGTGTCGAAGTTTCCAAAACTTAAATAGAAAACAGATACTAACCTTGACGTAATATTACGTTAAGGTTTTTTATTTTGAGAAATAATAACAACTAAAGAAAGCGCTTGCAAAATAAAAACGTGTATATTACCATACTTGTATACAAGTTAAGATGTTCAAGTTTGGAGGGTGGAGACAATGACTTATGGCTATCCTAAAAAGTGGATGGAAGGTTTAACAACCGGTGAGTCTATTGCAGCTGAAATACGTTTAGGAATCGTAAGTGGAGAAATCTTATCTGACACATTATTAACAGAGAATCAAATAGCCAAGCAATTTAATGTTAGTCGCTCTCCAGTTAGAGATGCTTTCAAATTGTTACAAACTGACCAATTAATACATCTTGAACGTATGGGAGCTCAAGTTTTATCTTTTGGAGATCAAAAGAAAAGAGAAATGTATGATTTACGTCTCATGCTTGAATCTTTCGCATTTTCAAGATTAAAAGGTCATGACACACAAGCGATAGCTAAAGAAATGAAGAAACAATTAGAAATGATGAAAGTGGCGGTTCAGTTTGAGGATGCAGAGGCATTTACAAAACATGATTTCGAATTTCATGAAGTCATCATTTATGCTGCGAATCATCAATATCTTAAAACATTTTGGAATCACTTGAAGCCAGTAATGGAGTCGCTCATATTACTATCTATGAGACATCGAATGGCTACAGACAAACAAGATTTTGAAAGAATTCATCGCAACCACCAAGTATTTATAGAAGCAATTGAACATTATGATGCTGAGAAATTAAGAGAAGCGTTTCACTTAAACTTTGATGACGTTGGAAAAAATATAGAAAGTTTTTGGTTACGGTAAAGATTTGGAAGAGAGGGACCCTATAATGAAATATATGATTGGCGTTGATATCGGAACTACAAGTACTAAATCTGTACTTTACGATGAAAATGGTCAATTTATAATGAAACATAATATTGGTTATGACTTACATACACCCAATGTAGACGTATCAGAAGAAAATCCAGATGAATTATTTGATGCAGTGTTAATGACGGTGAAGTACATCGTTCGAGAATCTGGTATTTCGAAGAAAGATATTAAGTTAATTTCATTTAGTGCTCAAATGCACAGCTTAGTGGCAATGGACGCTCAAAATAAACGTTTAACTGAGAATATTACTTGGGCTGACAATCGCTCAAGTCGCTATGCTGATTTAATTGAAAATGAATATAATGGCTTTGAAATTTATCAGCGAACAGGTACACCGTTACATCCAATGTCACCACTATCTAAGATTTTCTGGATGAAACATGAACAACCTGCCATATATAATCAAACAGCTAAATTTGCTGATATTAAGACTTACATTTTCTATCAATTATTTGATAAATATGTCATCGATTATTCAATGGCGTCAGCAACTGGGATGTTCAACTTAGAACAATTAGACTGGGATGAAAAAGCGCTAAAACTACTAGGTATTAGTAGAGACCAATTACCAGAGCTTGTACCAACAACCCATATCTTAACTGGCATGAAGAAACGTTTTGCCGAGCTCATGGATATTGATGAAAATACTCCAGTAGTTGTGGGAGCAAGTGATGGTGTACTTTCGAATTTAGGTGTTAATAGCTATAAAAAAGGCGAAGTTGCAGTGACTATAGGTACATCCGGTGCCATTAGAACAGTTATAAATAAACCACGTACAGATTATAAAGGTCGTATATTTTGTTATGTTTTAGATGATGAACACTACGTCATTGGTGGTCCAGTGAATAATGGTGGAGTGATTCTACGATGGTTACGTGATGAGATTCTTGCAAGCGAAGTAGAAACTGCTAAGCGTTTAGGTGTTGATCCCTACGATGTGTTAACGCAAATTGCTAGTCGAGTAAAACCAGGTGCAGAAGGTCTTATCTTTCATCCATATCTTGCTGGTGAACGTGCCCCACTATGGAATGCAGACGCTAGAGGTTCATTCTTTGGTTTAACGCTCTCTCATAAAAAGGAACACATGATACGTGCAGCATTAGAAGGTGTACTTTACAATTTATACACTGTATATCTTGCGTTAATAGAAGTTATGAATGAGACACCAAATACAATTAAAGCGACAGGTGGTTTCGCTAAAAGTGAGATTTGGAGACAAATGATGGCAGATATTTTTGATACTAATCTTATCGTGCCAGAAAGTTATGAGAGTTCATGCTTAGGTGCATGTGTACTAGGACTGAAAGCAATAGGGGAAATTGATGACTTCTCTATTATAGAAGAAATGGTAGGAACAACGAACGCTCATCAACCAAATCAAAATACTGTAGCAATTTATCAAGAGCTTGTTAAAATCTTTATTAATATAAGTCGTTCTATAACTGAAAGCTATAGTGAAATAGCAAACTTCCAACGTAAACATATAAGCAATTAAGCACTAAGAGTATTAACTATAAACTTGCAACTCAGACATTTAAAAGAGAAAGAAGGGGAATGTTATGTTTGGAGAAATTTGGCCACTCATAAGTGTTGTACTCGGGATTGTTATCTTACTTACTTTAATTATATTCTTGAAATTAAATACATTTATTTCATTAATCATTACTTCAATTATTACGGCACTATTACTTGGAATGCCTTTAAATAAAATTATGGAAACGATTGAAAATGGAATGGGTAGTACCTTAGGTCATATTGCGCTCATCTTCGGATTAGGAGCAATTCTAGGTAAACTACTAGCTGATGGTGGAGGTGCTACTCGAATTGCAGATACGCTCATCGCTAAATTTGGTCAGAAACATGTTCAGTGGGCTATGCTCATCGCTGCTTTCATCGTAGGTATTGCATTATTCTTTGAAGTTGGTTTGGTACTATTAATACCACTCGTATTTACAGTAGCTAAGCGTGCAAATGTTTCAATCTTAAAATTAGGACTACCAATGGTTACAGCATTATCAGTAACTCATGGTTTCTTACCACCACATCCGGGGCCTGTCGTGATAGCAAAAGAGCTTAAAGCTAATATTGGTGAAGTATTATTATACGGTATCATCATTGCAATCCCAGTGACACTTATCGCTGGCCCATTCTTTAATCATATGGCTCAAAAAATAATTCCTAGTGCTTATAGACGTGAAGGGGATATTACTTCATTAGGTACTCAAAAAGAATTCAAAGAGGAAGAAATGCCAAGTTTTGGTATTAGCTTACTCACAGCAACATTACCAGTTATTTTAATGTTAATTTCCACAATTGTGCAATTAGTGACAGGTCATGAAGATCCAACAAACTGGTTTGAACAAATCATTTATCTTATAGGAACAGCTGGTACAGCAATGTTAATTGCGGTTATCTTTGCGATTTTCTCCATGGGTGTAATGAGGCAACGTAAGATGGAGAATATTATGGAATCCGTTACAAATGCAATTTATCCTATAGGTATGATGTTACTCATCATTGGCGGTGGCGGTACATTTAAACAAGTGTTAATTGATGGAGGCGTTGGAGACACCATCGCTAAAATGTTTGAAGGTTCCAACATGTCACCTATATTGCTCGCATGGATTGTCGCAGCTGTATTACGTATTGCGCTTGGATCAGCTACAGTTGCTGCGGTCTCAACAACAGGTATCGTGATACCTTTATTACATCATTCAGTTACGAACGTTGCATTAGTTGTGCTCGCAATTGGTGCAGGAAGTGTTATCCTATCCCACGTCAATGATGCAGGTTTCTGGATGTTCAGAGAATACTTTGGCCTCACGATTAAAGAAACATTTTTAACGTGGTCATTACTAGAGACAATCATCTCTGTTTCTGGAATTATTTTCATACTATTTATCAGTTTATTTGTTTAATTAAATATAACCGAATGATTATCGATATGAACAACAGTCCCTTCACTAAGTAAATTGGTGAAGGGATTAACTCTACTATGAAAGCATTTTAAATAATGATACACTTTAAAATGAATACGATAAACAATATAAATAAAGGGGTTTACATATTGAGACAAATTAAAAAAGCAATTATACCTGCAGCTGGCTTAGGTACGAGATTCTTACCAGCTACAAAAGCTATGCCTAAAGAAATGTTACCAATATTGGATAAACCAACAATACAATACATAGTAGAAGAAGCTTCACGTGCAGGCATCGAAGATATTATCATCGTTACTGGAAAACATAAACGAGCAATTGAAGATCATTTCGATAATCAAAAAGAACTTGAAATGGTGTTAGAAGATAAAGGTAAAACTGAATTATTAGAAAAAGTTCAATATTCTACTGAATTAGCTAATATTTTCTATGTACGACAAAAAGAGCAAAAAGGTTTAGGACATGCAATTTATTCTGCTCGTCAATTTATAGGTGATGAACCGTTTGCTGTGCTTCTAGGTGATGATATTGTTGAATCTGATACACCAGCTATTAAACAATTAATGGAAGTATATGAAGAAACTGGTAATTCAGTGATAGGTGTTCAAGAGGTGCCAGAGTCAGAAACGCATCGCTATGGTATTATTGATCCTTTATCTAAAAAAGAACGTCGTTACGAAGTTCAAAAGTTTGTTGAGAAACCTGAACAAGGTACAGCACCTTCTAATTTAGCAATTATGGGACGTTATGTCCTAACTCCAGAGATCTTTGATTATTTAAAAACACAGAAAAAAGGTGCAGGTAATGAAATTCAACTCACTGATGCTATCGAAAGAATGAATAGTGAACATCAAGTATTTGCATATGACTTTATCGGTAACCGCTATGATGTTGGTGAAAAGTTAGGTTTCGTAAAAACTACTATTGAATACGCACTAAAAGACGAAAGTATGAAAGATGAACTTAAGCAATTCATCAAAAAACTTAATATTGATTAATATGAAAAGGCACACAGAAATTTTATTTCTGCGTGCCTTCTTAATGTATTAATGTAATACCTCTACAAACTTAACGTTAGCAGTAATGTAATAGCCATCAACGGTTTTTAATCTTGGAGTAAAATTATTTGTATAATCGATATCGATAATATTTAATTCATCTTTAGGTTGCATCGTTTGAATTGGTTCGTTTTTGAAAGTAACGTCAGTGTAAAGTTTACACTTCTTCATTACTCTAATTCTTTTAGGAATAGTAGAAACGTAGCCATCTTTCTTTTTCAATTCAGTAGGTTTAACAAAATTTACATTAGCAGTAATGAATCGCTTATCTTTAGTAATTAATCTCATTGTTCCCTTAGATGTTTGACTCATATCAGATATGGGAATTAAACTACCTTTTTTTATAGTATTAAATTCTTCTTTAAAGTCTGCATCAATATAACTTTTAATAGTTTTTTTAGTAATTATAAAATTGGGTTTTTCGCTTAAATACTTAGTATCATTTACTTTATTTGTTGGGACATCCTCAATTTTAGATTGTTTTTTTATAAATTCTAACTTAAAGTTTTGACGGTTTAGACTAACATCATCATTGAAATTAGGATAAGTAGCGAATACAAGTGCTGTTTTGTAAAGATTATATTTAATAGCAATATTAAAATCAAATTCATCAAAGATTAAATCATCAGTTTTAATATATATGAAGTTATCTTTATGTTCATAATTCACAGATTTAGAAAATCTTTCGTCTCGAATTTTAATTAATTCTACGTTATTGATTTCTACACTTGGTTTAGTAAATAATTCAATTACCTCATAAAATGTATCATCTATCATCTCTGTACCTTTATACACAGGCATACACGCTTCTTGTAGAGATATTAAATGGTTATATTTATCAGGATATTTTAAATAAACACTTGTATTTTTAATAAACTTTTGTTTGTTAGAATCAAAAATTTTGTAATAAATGTATTCTTGCATAGCTTCTTTATCTGAGTGAAAAAGACTATAAACATTTTTATACTCATCTATAGTAAGTAAGTCTTCCACATTGTATCCAGTTTCTTTAATAATGGATTCTACTTTAGAAAATTGATTAAAAAAGAATTCTTTATTATCAGATTTTAAAAATGTTTTAGTCACTAAGAAGCGTTGCATGTAATCCACTTCTACTATACGACTCAAAATACTTTCCATAGCTATTTTAGGAATATCTAAATTAACAATTTGACGTAAAACTTCTAAATTGATTTTTGATTTTTCAATAACATCAGTAGATTTAACTAATGAGACATTATCTGTAAAGCGATTAACGTGATAGGTAGCTTCAGTTGTCATTGATGCACTTGTACACTTACTAATTAATTCCGCAAAGAATAATTTATCTTCACCAAATTTCATATGTTGAAATTTTATTTGATTATCTATTACTGTTGAACGCTTAAAAATTTTACCTGGTGGACCCACAGCACGAAAAATTTCATTGATTTCATATGGAATTAAACCATTGGCTTCCTTATATGAAGCGAAACGAGCCATTTTAGAAACATTTTTATCTTTATGCCTAAAGCTTTGTCCAAAGCCAATATCTGAATGATGTTCAGACATTTGAAATACTAATTTCGGAAAGCCCTTTTTATCTAACCAATCGTCAGCATCCAATAAAGCAATGTATTCACCATTTGCCACCTCGATACCTACATTACGAGGTTCAGCTGGACTTCCAGAGTTTTGTTCTAATTGAATACATTTTATAAAATCGTACTTATCATCATAGTACTGAAGAATTTCATAAGATCTATCCGAAGAAACATCATCTACAAATATAGCTTCAATTAATGAATGGTCCATTTCTAAATCCACTAAAGATTGTACACATCTCTCAATAAAAGGTTCCTTATTATAAACAGGAACAATAATTGAAATTAACTTACTAATTTTAAACTCCCCCAAAACAAAAATATTACTCACTATATTTTTGTATAATAAAATAGTTATACTACAAGAATAGCGTTTTTACAAGAAACAGAATAGATATATTACCTAAAACTTTTTAAAGAACTATCACAAGGTTATTATAAATTATGTTGATGCTTAAATATTATCGAGAATTTACATAAAAAATAAGAAGTGATGATTTTGTGAAAAGTATCACAAAATACTTTTATTTTACATGAAAAGGTGTAGTATATGAATTGTAAGGAGTAAGTAATAAATTATGGAGTGATTGACTATGAGAAATGTAATTGAGAATTTAATTAACTCTGATGTAAGTAGTTACGAAATTTATGTACACACTGGCGTAAATCAAGGTCTTATAGGTGATCTTAAAGATGGATATTTAACAATTGACTCAATCCCTTATATTGATGCCGAGAGATTATATTATTATAGTCTAGAACGTAAATCCCTTGTTACAAGTTAACCAAACCAATAACGCTATTGATAACTCCCGAAAATGATGAAATGAACTTGCTCTCAAAGAGTAATTGAGAGCAACAAACACTCTATATACCCCTAAAATCTAGAATAATGTGTTAGAAGACCACATCCTACGCCCCAGTAAGATGTGGTCTTCACTATGTTTATTCATCTTATTGATTATTTAATAAAAAATGTAAATCCTAAAATTACTCTCTATGTATTTAATATTTTTTGAAGGGTGAACGAAAAATAAGGTCATCCGACTCCTCTGGGAATAGGACGAGTTGAAAACTTGCATAGCAAGGTTGAGACTGTCTCCAAGGAAAGCGTGATGACCAAAATATATTTATCTTCTAATGAATCATTCTAGACTAATCTATTGAGTAATTCGACCTCTTGGGTTTTCTTTTTTATCATTTTGTTTAAAGTTCTTTTTAATACCATTATATGCATAGGTGATATTGAATAACTTATTCTTTGCAGCATCTCTACTCGCAAATGGTAATCTCACGTCTTCCATTTTCTCAACTTCATGTCTAAAAGCTTTTTCTTCTTTTTGACGTTCTTTTATAGACATATTTAACCATTCTTCTTCAGTAAATAAATCTTCGAAATGAAATTCAAATGCAGTACGGTGCTTTTCTTCTCTTAATTTTAGAACGCGATCATGATAAGACATATCTCTCACTACCTCCTTCTAGTATATACTCATAATTATATATTACTATTTTATATTAATTATTAAGTACCCACACTGAAATTATAACATTTTTTAATTTTTGCAATCACTTCAATTTTATAGAGTATTGAAAAACGTTAAGATAAATATAACTTATATTGAAATTCATTTTCCAAAAAGGAGACTAAAGATATGTCAGAGTTAAACAATAAAGTAGCAGTAATTACAGGAGCAGGTAGTGGGATTGGAGAAGCTATCGCCAAAGCGCTAAGCCAACACGGGGTTAACATTGCGCTTGCTGGAAGAAATGAAGAAAAACTACAAATCGTGGCACAACAACTTGAAACTGAGACAAAAGTCATCCCTACAGATGTCACTCAAAAAGATAGTGTTGACCAAATGCTACAAGTCGTTAAAGGACACTATGGCAAAGTCGACATCGTTGTTAATAGCGCTGGACAAAGTTTATCATCTAAAATCACAGATTATGACGTTGAACAATGGGACACAATGATTGATGTGAATTTAAAAGGGACGCTTTATGTATTACAAGCAGCATTGCCACATTTATTAAATCAATCAAGTGGACATATTATAAATATTGCTTCTATTTCAGGATTTGAAGTTACGAAGACAAATGCTGTATACAGCGCCACTAAAACAGCAATCCATACTATTACACAAGCACTTGAAAAAGAACTCGCACGTACCGGTGTAAAAGTGACAAGTGTATCACCAGGCATGGTTGAAACACCAATGACTGAAGGTAATGACTTTGGCGGACTTAAAAAGTTAGATACACGCGACATCGCCGATGCAGTTGTATATGCGTTAACGCAACCAAGCCATGTAAATGTTAATGAAGTGACAGTCAGACCTGTATAGAAGTATTAAAGAGCATACTATTAAGATGACAAGCACTTATAGAATGTTAAACTTGAATTGTAAACTATTTGATACTTTTAATTTACATAAAGGAAGGGATATCAAATGAATCAACGTCAATTCGAGATTTTAAACATGCTTGTTGAATTTAACACGGAGAGTCCTCCAGGAAGAAATACAGACCCATTACAAAATGAAATTGAATTATTATTAAGAGATTTAGGTTTCTCTATTCAGCGGGAACACCTTTATGACAATGATAGTATCATTGTGGCCACTTTAAAGGGTGAAGACTCTGAAGCACCCAAGTTAATATTAAATGGCCATGTTGATGTCGCGTCTGTAGATGATGATCAATATTGGCAATATCCTCCATTCAAATTAACAGAAGTGGACGGCTGGTTATACGGCAGAGGTGTCAGTGATATGAAAGGCGGCATGTCATCCTTATTTTATGTTTTGGAAAGGTTAAATCAAGAAGGGCATCGTCCTAAAGGTGACATTATCATACAATCAGTTGTAGGTGAAGAAGTTGGAGAGGCAGGTACGAAACGTGCATGTGAGATAGGTCCTAGAGGGGATTTAGCCTTAGTATTAGATACGAGTGAAAATCAAGCTTTAGGACAAGGTGGCGTTATCACAGGTTGGATTACTGTTAAAAGTAAAAACACGATTCATGATGGTGCCCGTAGTCAGATGATTCATGCGGGTGGTGGTTTATTTGGTGCAAGTGCGATTGAAAAGATGACAAAGGTCATTCAAGCATTAAATGAACTTGAATCTCATTGGGCAGTGATGAAAAAGAGTCCAGGCATGCCACCAGGTGCGAATACCATTAATCCAGCAGTGATAGAAGGCGGTCGTCATCCAGCTTTTATTGCAGATGAATGCCGATTATGGATTACCGTACATTATTTACCTAATGAGCGATATGAAGATGTTGTTGAAGAAATTGAAGATTACTTAAATCGCGTGGCTGAAGCGGATATTTGGATGAGAGAGAATCCACTTGAGTTTGAGTGGGGTGGAGCATCTATGATTGAAGACAAGGGAGAAATTTTCCCAAGTTTTACAGTGCCAATAGAACATCCTGGATTTAAACAACTAGAAGATGCGCACCAACATGTGCATGGTAGTGCGTTAAGACATGGCATGAGTACGACCGTAACAGATGGTGGTTGGATTGCGCATTTCGATATTCCAACTATATTATATGGTCCAGGTAGTCTGGAAGAGGCACATAGTGTTGATGAAAAGGTTGAGAAACGTGAATTAGAGCAGTATAGCGAAGTGCTATATGAGTTTCTGAAACATTGGTATGAGCACCCTGAGAAGTAATATAAAATGTGAAGTAAATCCAAAATTGTAAGGGTTAAAGTGGATAAAAAAACCCCTCACTATTTCGTATAGTGAGGGGTTGCTTCATATCAAGCAGAAAGACTTGTTACTATAAGTAAAGTTTAAGATTTTATCTTCTAAACGATTCTTTCAATCTACTCATCCAACTACCACCGCGTTTTGAACGAACGGGTTGACCTGTTGGTTGTGCAGTTTGTTTCTTGAGCTCTTGTCCATATTTGATTGCTTTTTGCATTAAGTATACTTGTGAATTTAATGGTGACAAGTTGTTTTTAACATAGTGATATACACCATTTTCATCTTGGTAACGTCCTTTTTCATTATCTGAAAGTTGTAAGTTCATGTAATCGACTAAACGCTTACCAATGGTTTTATTTTCAACAGGGAACAAGATTTCAACACGTTTAATCATGTTACGTGTCATAACATCTGCTGAAGATAAGTAAATACGTTCGTCGCCATTATTATGGAAGTAGTAAATACGAGAGTGTTCAAGTAAACGTCCAACAATACTTACTACTTCAATATTTTCGCTAATTCCAGGAACACCAGGTTTGAGACAACAGATACCTCTTATAATAAGCTGAATTTTAACACCAGCTTGAGAGGCTTCAAAGAGCTTTTCAATAATAGCTTTATCGGTAAGAGAATTCATCTTCATCATAATCTTACCGTTTCCATATTCTAAGTGATTACTGATTTCTTTATCTATGCGATCGATAAAGACATCACGAATATCAAATGGCGCTACAATCAGTTTGTTATATTCTGGTTTGATGGAGTAACCACTTAAATAATTAAAGAAGTTAATCGCATCCTCTGCAATTTCTTGATTTGTAGTAATGATTCCCATATCTGTATAGAGCTTGGCTGTTTTGTCATTATAGTTACCTGTACCAAGGTGTACAAATGATGTTAATTCGCCACCAATACGTTTAACTACTAGCGCTATTTTACTGTGTGTCTTAAGGTGCGTCATACCATAAATCACGTGACAACCTGCATCTTCAAGCATACGTGCCCAATGAACGTTATTCTCTTCATCGAAACGAGCTTTTAGTTCCACAAGTACTGTAACTTGCTTACCATTTTCAGCGGCTTCTTTCAGACTATTAATTATTGGCGAGTCTTTACTCACACGGTAAAGCGTCTGTTTAATCGCAATGGTATTTGGATCGTCAGCTGCTTCACGAATAAAATCAACGATAGGCTCAAATGATTCATAAGGATGATGGAAGAAAATATCTCTTTCTAAAGCTAATTTATAAATATTATTGTTCCCTAATGATCTTGGTACTTGTGGTGTGTATTTCTCATAAGTAAGATATTTAAGTTTATTCGAAAGATGATCAACTAAGCCGAATAAAAATGTTAAATCTAAGGGACCATTTAAGAAGTATACGTCATTTTCTTCTACTTCTAATTGTTCATTAAGCCATTCGATATTCTCTCTTTGAGCTGTACGTCCATCGACTTCTAAACGTACGGCTGAACCACTTTTACGTTCTTTTAAAAAGCGTTCAATTTCAATCAGTAAGTCTTCAGCACCGTCTTCATGAATCGTTAAATCGGCATTTCTGGTAATTCTAAAAGTAAATGTATTTAAAACCTCATATCCTGTAAATAGGTAGTTGATAAAGTATGTAATGACATCTTCAACCATTACAACATATTGTTTATTACCTTCGTTAAGTGTTAAAAAGCGAGGAATTAAAGATGGAATTTGTACAATTGCAGAATTAATAGCATCTTCAGTATCAATATCTACAAAAATATTTAAACTTTTGTTATTTAATTTTGGAAATGGGTGATACGCGTCAATACCTAGTGGCGTCAGAGTAGGTAGAATACGTATTTTGAATTCTTTTTCAAGTTTCTCTAAGAGCGTTTCTGATAAACAATCAGGTTTAACCATTTCAATATCATAATTACGTAACTCTTCAATAAGTTCGTTGTAGCGTTGATATTGCATATGAACATACTCTGTATTCTTTATCTTAATCGCATCAAGTTGTTCTTGAGGCGTCATTTGAGCTTTATTTTCAGGTTTGTCATAACCCATTTTCACTTGGTCTTTTAAACCAGCTACACGAACCATGAAAAATTCATCTAAATTCGAACTGAAAATAGATACAAAATTAAGCATTTCGAGTAACGGATTATTCTTATCATAAGCTTCCTGTAAGACTCTATAGTTAAAATCTAACCAACTTAACTCCCTGTTATTATAGTACTGTGGTAAATTAATATCCTTTTCTCCCAATTGAGTTTGCATAACTCTCAATACACCTCATTATTTAGTCTTTATAGTTGTGTAGTCTAAAAATATCATATGAATTTTAAGATTTTGTAAAGACGATTGAAACTTTCCCCTTTAAAATCTTTTCGATATGTTTCTTCTGTCTATTAGCTTGATATTCTTCTGCAATAGGCTCTCCTTTGTAGTAAACATAGAGTTCATATTTATCGTCTTTTTTCTCTTTAAGTTTAACCTCTTCTACAAAGCTGGTATGTGAAATATTTAACGCATTCACAAATTTAATGATGCCACCTAAAGCCTGAATGGTATCAACTTCCTTACCGCTAAACCATTCTGTTTCTTTAACATAGAACTTAAGTAATGATTTATTTTTAAAACTTGCAAGTAATGCTAGCTTCACGCGGTCTTTATGAGAAAATCCATTAATCATAGAATTCGCAATTAAGTAATAGGTATGTGGTGAACTTGAATCTGAATCTATAAAGCTACCAAGGTAATAAATGTAAGCACCTTCGACGAATAAAGCTTTTTCTTGATCTGAAACTTTCAAATTACCGTGTTTTAATAGTTGATCCAGTAAAGATTGAGCTAATTTTAATCGACGATTCGCACTATCTTCTTCAATGTTATACTCATTCGCAAGATGTCTTAATGCATCTTGACGTACGTTATCTTTTTTAAACTCATTAGGGTGACGTTGACGTATCAAGTTCATAACATAGCCTTCACGAATACCGTTTCTTGAGAAAGTGAATTGTGTAGCATCAATTTTCTTAAAAAGTGTTTTAAACACTGAGACGGCAGGTAGGATAATATCTACGCGATCTCGACTTAGGCCATCAAGGTTAGTTAAATCATCTCGTGAGCTTTTACGGATGATATCATATACTTCATCGATGTCTTTAAGTGACATGGTATAGTTATGAACGCCACCAATAGGGTAGGAATGTTCTGATTGATGTATTCGCGCAACGTTACGTGCAGAGCCACCTACACCAACGAGTGCAATCTCTTGATCTTTTAACCAATCAAGTTGATTAAACTGTTCGGATAAAAACTTTTCCATACTTTTAATGGCTGGTTTATCGTTATGGTCTTTGTCGCCAAAGAATTGACGTTTTAATGTTACTACTCCAAATGGAAAACTATGTGCCTCTTTAAGTTTCTTGTCTTTGAAGAGCGTCACTTCTGTAGATCCGCCACCAATATCTACAGAAATACCATTTTCAATATCTGTCGTATGTGAAATGGCATAGTATCCATAGAAAGCTTCATCTTCTTCAGGCACAATCTGAATTTCAATATTCAAATCTTTTTTGATTTGCTTAATGATGTCATCTCTATTTTTCGATTGACGTATTGCTGCTGTCGCAATAGGATGTAATTCTTGAACATCAAACTTGTCAGCAACTTTCTTGAAACTACGAAGCGCTTCTTTTAACACTTCAATACCTTCATCGTTCATTTTTGTGTCTTCTGTTAAATATTGACTAAGACGTGCAGGTGTCTTAATGTTGAGGATTTCATTTAGTCCTGTTTCTGTAGTGAAACCAAAAATAACGAGTCGAATCGTATTTGAGCCAATGTCTATTAAACCTATTCTTTCTTCCATCTCTGCCTCCTGTGATTCTTACGGGAAGTTTGAAATTAACCCTGTTTAATTTTATTTTACATGATATAGATAAATTGAAAAGATTTTTAAGAAACTTTTTGTTAAAGTTTTATAGTAATTTGGGAAAACTATAATATTTTAGGCAATATGTATTTAATTACGCAGATAAAAGGGTGTCTGTAATAAAATTTTGAATTTAAAAGTTGAAAAAGCTAGTACATCTAGAGGGTAGATATACTAGCGATTATTTTTATTGTAAGTGAGTTTAAAATGCCAGGAATGATAGACGGGTTACGAAAAGCAGGTCAATCGACAATAATACTCAATTCGCAAAAATTTGAGGAACAATTTTAGCTCATTGCTAGTTATTGCTCATGACCTAAGCGCTTTTCTTCACACCTTTAGGGGTCCTCCGGGGCCTACTGGTATACCAAGTAGGAACCATATTAATGTAAAGGCTATCCATACAATAGTGAGGGCGATAGAGTAAGGCATCAAACTTGATAGTAGTGTACCGAGTTTCATATTTTTATCATACTTTTGTGCATATGAAAGTAATAATGGTAGATATGGCATCATCGGTGTAATAGGGTTTGTAATTGAATCGCCTACACGATAAATTGCTTGTGTAAATGCTGGATGGAATCCAACTAAGATGAGCATTGGTACAAAGATAGGTGCTAGAATACCCCATTTGGCAGAAGCGCTACCGACCAACATATTGACTAAAGCACTTAGTAAAATAATTCCTATAATTAAAACTATTCCATTTTGATGTTGTAATAATTTGGCACCTTTAACGGCTGCAATGACACCTAAGTTACTCCATTCTAAAAAGGCAAGTAATTGTGATGCGAAGAATACGATGACAATAAATGACCCCATTGAACCTAAAGATTCCGCGATCATACTGCCTAAGTCTTTAGTATTTTTAATTTCTCCACTTAATATCCCATAAATTGTGCCTGGTACTAAGAACACAACTAAAATAATTAATCCGACACCATTAATTAACGGTGCATCGTCGAGTAGACTTCCAGTCTTCGCATTTCTTAAGAAACTATGTTCTGGTATTGCGCATATAATGAGTAAAACGATGAGTACTACAAAGCTTATGTTTGCCCAAAAGAGTGCTTTATTCTCTTGTGGTGTGATATGAGAAGATGTTTCTTCTGTGTCTTCATGGGCCTGGCTTTCATCATAGCGTCCTAACCTAGGAATAATGAGTTTTGTCGTAACCAAATGGATTGTTGGTAATAAGACAACAACACTTGCTGCGATAAAGTACCAGTTCATAGCCACGTTTGTCTTAATGTCTTTAGAAACAATACGTGCTGCTGGGTCTGTGAAAGAATAGACGAGCGCATCTTGCATACCTACTACTAAATTTGCAGCAAAACCTCCAACTGCTGAAGCGTAGGCCATGGCTAAACCAGCGATAGGATGGTAGCCAATCTTAATAAATAACATTGCTGCAAGTGGTGGTAAAATAATTGTTGCCGCGTCTCCAGCAGTACTTCCTAATATGCCAATTAATATAATCGTTGGAACAATTAACTTTTTTGGTGCTTTGTTCACGACTGAAATCATTAATTTGTCGAAGTAGCCAGACTTTTCAGCAGCGCCAATTCCAATCATCACGCCTAATACTAAACCTAGTGCGGGAAATTCTGAAAAGTTCTTAATCGCGTTATTCATGATATAAGCGAAGCCGTCATGGCTTAATATACTCTTAATATGTATGACTTTCCCATCACCAGGATGTTTTACGGATACGTTGAATAATGATACAAACCAAGTAATGATTGCGAGTCCTACACACATAAAGAAGAAGAGTACCGCAGGATCTGGTAATTTATTCCCCACAAACTCGACTCCGTTTAAAAATTTACTTACGAAAGACTTTTTCTCCTTTGCATTTGCCCCCATTAGTCATTTGCCCCCTTTGATTCATTATTGAATCTATACCCATCAATACCATCTTTAGGTAAGAATTTTCTGAAATTTAAAACTAAGCTTACATGATTAATACATATATGTAAACGCTATCTATAATATTAAAGTTCATTTTCCGGAAAATAAATATCATAAACTAAAGCGATATCATTGATATAACAGCGTTTAAGAAGAATTTAAAAGTGGAAGATATATATTATAAATAATGAAGAAAGTTTTATGAAGGAATTAAAAAATCGGGAGAGTGACGAGCGATGAAACGTTTAGAAAACAAAATTGTAGTAGTAACCGGCGCAAGTACAGGTATAGGCCAAGGTTCTGCAAAGGTCTTAGCCAATGAAGGTGCACATGTCTTAGCATTAGACATTTCTGATAAGTTAGATGACACAGTGAAGGAAATTAATGAGGCTGGTGGTCAAGCTACAGCCTATAAAGTAGATATTTCCGATGAACATCAAGTAGAACAATTTGCCGAGGAAGCTAAAGATAAATATGGTCGTATCGACGTGATATTTAATAATGCAGGTGTAGATCATGGTGCGGGTCGTATTCATGAATATCCAGTAGAGGTCTTCGATAAAATTATGGCTGTAGATATGAGAGGAACTTTCTTAGTAACTAAGTTCTTATTACCTTTAATGATGGATCATGGTGGCTCTATCATTAATACGGCATCATTCTCAGGTCAAGCAGCTGACTTGTATCGTTCTGGTTACAACGCTGCTAAAGGTGGCGTGATTAACTTTACAAAATCTATTGCCATTGAATATGGTCGTGAAAATATTCGTGCAAACGCGATAGCACCTGGTACAATCGAAACACCATTAGTTGATAATTTAGCAGGTACCTCAGAAGATGAAGCGGGTAAAACATTCCGTGAAAATCAAAAATGGGTTACCCCTTTAGGCCGTTTGGGTACGCCTGATGAAGTAGGTAAACTAGTGACATTCCTTGCTTCTGATGACAGTTCATTTATTACAGGTGAAACGATTCGTATCGATGGTGGTGTGATGGCATATACATGGCCTGGTGAAATGTTAAGTGACGATAGTTGGAAGAAATCAACGAAATAATGATGACCATATCTTATTTGATATAATCTCAAACCCCCAGTTTCCATAAATGAGGAACTGGGGGTTATATGTGTTTCAGATTTAGGCGTTTATTCTATTGTTGAGCGCAGTTTTCACATAATTTATATTGCGAATCAGCCCAATTTGCTAGATGGGTATAACCTTTTAAGTCTTTCGCTTTAACTTGTATTGTAAGATTTTCATCTTTACCAATTTCTTTGCCACAATTAGAACATTTCATTGCTCCAAAAATAGTTGTCTCTTTATCATCATTTTTAGAAAACATGATTTGCCTCCTTGTCTTTTTGTTACCACATTAATGATTGATAGCTGTCATCATTTAACGAGCGTACGATCTCAGTAATCAGTTGAACAGAATTTTCATAATCATCTGTGTGCATGACTGAAACATTAGAATGCATATATCTTAATGCTACACCAATAGTGATTGTCGGAATTCCTTCATTGGCTACATGAATGCTACCAGCATCAGTACCGCCTCCAGGAGTTGTAGCCCATTGAACAGGAATATGATGAGCTTCTGCAACCTCTTTAATATGTTTACGGAAACCATCATGTGCAATACTTGTTGCATCCATCATGATAACAAGAGGGCCATCACCTAAGTTGCCTTGATTCTTCTCACTACTCATACCTGGAACATCATATGCCACGCCGACATCTACTGCTATTGCAAGATCTGGTTTGATAAGATTAGCTGCGACTTTAGCACCACGTAAACCGACTTCTTCTTGAACTGTGGCACCAGCGAATAAGTTGATATCAATACTGTCATCTTTTAAACGGTTGAGGACATCAATAGCTAATGCGCAACCATACCGATTATCAAACGCCTTCGCAGTTAAATATTTATCATTTGCAAGTGTTTCAAATTCACTATATGGTGTAATCATATTTCCAAGCTCTACTCCCGCAGCTTCAGCTTCTTCTTTGTTTGCTACACCTATATCAATATACATATGTTTAATTTCAACTGGTTTCTTACGTTCTTCCTGTGAGAGCGCATGAGGAGGTTTTGAACCGATAATACCTCTAATTTCTTTACCATTTTCAGTAGTGATTGTTACTTTCTGAGATAACATCACTTGGTTCCACCAGCCCCCGATAGGTGTGAAATAAATATAGCCGTCTTTATCGATTTGAGTCACGATAAATCCGATTTCATCAAGATGACCTGAAATCATTAATGATTTTGAACCATTTTGGGCACGCTTTTTCCCGAAAATGCCTCCCAAATTATCTTCGACGATCTCGTCACTTACAGGAGTTAAGTAATCTTTCATTAGTGATTTAACATTTTTTTCATGTCCAGCAATGCCGTTAACGTCTGTTAATGATTTAAGTAGTTCCTTTGAGTCAGACATAGCTATCTCCTCCAATAATAAGTTTTCAATTTTAGTATAACATGCATGTGACATTCTTTATGATGTGGCAGTAGCTTTTGAGTTCATTTTCAAGAAATAAAATCAAATAGTGGAAAGTAATATGAGTAACATATTTGTATCGATGGTGGTATAATTTATTTAAAAAAAGACGAGAGAAGGCGACAACAATGAAAAAAGTGATTTCTCTTATAGCAGTGTTAGTTCTAAGTGTGGTTGCACTTTCTGCGTGTAGTAAGGAACAAACGAAGACATATGAGGGAGACGTTAATGGTAAGAATGTCATTACGTCATTAACATATAAGGATGACGAAGTACTTAAGCAATCTACCATTGGAACGGTTAAATATGATGATTTAGGAATTGATCAATCACAAGCTAAAGAAATGTTAAAAAAAGATGAGAAAGCTTTTAAAGGCGTTAAAGGTGTAACGTATAAAGTCGATTACAAAGATCAAAAAGCTGTCGAGCATATAGATGTCGATTATAAAGAAGTAGACGTAGATAAATTGAAAAAGAATTTAGGTTTCGAGTCTGCTAAAGCTAAGAAAAAAGATTATGTAAGTATGAAGAAATTAGTTAAACAATTGAAACGTAACGGTTTGAAAGAGAAAAGCAAAATGAATGATGAATAATTGTTGAAGTTGATTGAACAAGTATTTTAGAAGATGAAGAGTGCGGGACGTGAATCTCGCACTCTTTTTTTTAGTTATGAAATTAATTTAAGTTTATAATCTTTAATTTTTTGAGTAGCTCCATCAAGCTCTCTATAAATAATATGTTCTGATGTGATTTCAGTCGGGCTATTCACACCAACAGCTGCTGCGATATTAAATAGACCTTCATGTAAACTAGTTACATAATTTGTCACACGGTATTGTTTCTCATCAACGATGAGCGCTTTTTCTTTTTTAGGATCAGTTGTAGCGACACCAACTGGACATGTATTTAAGTGACATTGTTGACTCATGATGCAACCAACACTAATCATCATACCTCTAGCAATATTTACTAAATCAGCACCTAAACCTAACGCAATGGCAATTTTATCGGGTGTGATGAGTTTACCAGATGCAAATATTTTAATTTTATCTCTGACACCATATTTTTCTAACATACCTGAGACGATGGGTAGTGCGGTAAGTAAAGGTAATCCGACGCCATCTTCAAGTTCTTGGAAAGTAGCCCCCGTGCCACCTTCACCGCCATCGACAGTGATAAAACTTGGATAAGTATCGAGTTGAACCATTGTTTTTACTAGTTTTTCGATTTCATCAACTTTACTTACTACGATTTTAAATCCTACAGGTTTTTGACCTAGATTCTTAATTTGATCAACAAATTTGAGTAAGTCTTCTGGATTTTTAATAAAGTCAAAACGGTTTGGTGAATTAATTGTTTCATGGGGTTTAACATTACGAATTTTAGCAATTTCTTCTGTAACTTTATTGCCTTCCATATGACCACCACGTGTTTTAGCGCCTTGAGCTAACTTTAATTCAAATGCGCGAATATTTTCACGATCAGCCAATTGTAAAAACATGTCTTTATTAAAGTGTCCTTCTTTATCTCTCACGCCAAAAAGTCCTGGGCCAATTTGGAAAATGATATCACCATCACCCTTAAGATGGTAATCTGATAGCCCACCTTCACCTGTATTCATCCAAGTGCCTGCTTTAGATAACCCTTTTGATAAAGCAGTTATAGCATTTCTACCGAGTGCACCATAACTCATACCTGATTGTCCTACTAAACGTTTTACTTTATATGGATGTTTAAGTTCAGGTCCTAGGACAACTGCATGTTCATCTGATAAGAAGAAAGGATCGATTTGAGATCTTTTTCTATGTTCATCACGACTAAATAATCGTTCGTTTTCAATTTGATATAAAAATGTTGAGATTAAATCTGAATTATCGACATGTAATTCTGAGGCTTGTAATGGAAACATTGTGTTTTGTATGTAAAACCCATCTTTATATTCTCTTTGAGTACCGTAACTCGTCATGCGAGAGTTATATTTACCTGCAAGAACAATATGTTTATAATCATTTCTTGAAAATGGTTTACCTTCATTATCATCAGCGAAGAAGTACTGACGAAGTTCGGGGCCTATTTTTTCAGAGATATAACGGATACGTCCTAAAACTGGAAAATTTCTAAGTACACTATGTTGATCTTGACCTTTATCTTTAAATAGCCAAATTAAACTCATGATAACAATACCTAATAGCACAATCATTATGATGATATTGACTATAAATTGCATCGTTGTCAATATAGACATAAACATTCCCCCCTAAACTAGTTTCTTCATTATTATGATACATCAATGTATGCGTTTTACAATGAAAGCGTATAAAATTAATTTTAAAATTTCAATTAAATTATTACATTTATGTACTTTAGTGATAATGTTTAAGTGATAGGTAATAAGAGGTGAGCTATGAATAGAGAGACACAATCAATAGAGAAAAAACGACATATCCCTTTATGGAACAGTAAAAAGGTTGTTAAAAAAGACATTCTACTTATACCAGCATACATATTTTTTCAAAGTATAATACCTATCATCGTTGTTTTTGGAATACTAGGTATTACTGCAATGATTACACAGCATGCACCACCTGACTGGTTTTACAACCTTTCATTAAGTATAAGCTTTGTTCTGGCACAAGGTTTAGTGCTCATGCTGTTTTTTGCCTTACATAAGTTTTATATTGCCAGTGTCGCAAGGAAACAGTTTAAAAACGCTAAAAAGTATGTACGTCAAATACTTATTGTAGTTATAATTACATTTGTGCTAATGTTACTTATTGAGTGGCTTGTTCAGTGGCTACCTGCCTCATTAAGATTTGGTGTAACACAATATGAACGGCGAGTGGAAGGATTATTTCTACACCCAATCGCCTTATGCTTTACGTTTATATCAATGGTAATTTTACGCCCTATGATTGAACAACTTATCTATAGACACATCATTATTCATGAGTTAGGTAAGAAATGGAACAAGAAAATAATGATTGTGATATCAATTGTTATCGAATCTATAGTACATACGTATGACATGGCTTCTATTTTCGAAATAATTCCGTATTTACTTATTGCGAGTGGTGCAACTTATTTATACATTAGAACAGGTCAAAATTTAGCAGTAGCCTATCTTTACCAAGTAGGTGTGCAATGCTTCATATTTTTAGAGATATTGAGTAAAGTGTATATCTTTTAAAGTTATTAAATAAAGGAGTATTCAATGAGCAACGAATCACATGAAATACATCAACAAACAAATACACCAGTTATGAACGAATTTGATTCGAAGAAAATAGTGAAGAGAGACTTCTGGTTAATTCCAATTTATATATTAAACTTAACAGCGATACCTATTATATGTGGAATTATTGGTGCCTACATTGGTTATGCAATAGTAGGTAACATGTCAAAGAAAATATTTGAAGATTATTATATGGATGCTGCAACCATTGGAAGTGTAATTGGAGCATTCATTTTACTAATTGTGTTTTATCTCATGCATAAAAACAACATTAAACCTATAGCTATATCACGATTCAAAGCACTTAAGAAACATATTATATTAATTATAGGATCTATCATCATGATTTATGTATTTGAATCTTTTTATCAGATTTTAATGCAGTTTTTACCGGAAAAGTTTCAATTTAATGATACTGAAAATAATAAAGATATAGCGAAAATGTTTACACATGGATGGTTAGTGCCATTTCTTTTTTTAGATATTGTTATACTCACACCTTTTGTTGAAGAGCTAATATTTAGACATTTGATTATTCATGAATTAGGTAAAAAATTAACTTACGGGCTCATGTATATAGTCTCGATACTTATATTTGCTAGCTTACATTGTGTGGGTGCTAAATCACCATTTGAAATAGGACCCTATATTATCATCGCGTCCATGATCGTTTTTGTTTATCACAAAACTGGTAGAAATTTAGCAGCTACCATTACGATGCATACTATAAACAATGCTGTTTCATTTCTAATAATGGTAATGGGTTTATAATGTAAATGAGTACACATTTGTGAGTGTGTACTCATTTTTTGTTTAATGATAAATATAATATTCAGAAAATATAAATATTTATTTAATGTTAATATAAAACTTAAAATAGGGAATATAAACAACAATAGTTTCATAGAAAGGAGCGTTAGTCTTGCTATTAAAAGTTGAGAATCTTACATATGAAGCGGATAAACGTACAATATTAAACAACATCAATTTAAATATTGAAAAAGGGGATACCATAGCAGTTATAGGGCCATCTGGAAGTGGAAAGAGCACCTTATTTAAGCAACTTAATAATTTAATTAGTCCTACTGAAGGTGAGCTATATCTAGATGGCAAAAATTACAATGACTATTCGCCAGAAGAATTAAGATCACGTGTAAGTTATCTTATGCAACAAAGTGGCTTAATAGGTTCAACGATTGAACATAATATGAAATTCCCTTGTGAGGCAAGAGGGGATAAGTTTGATAGGGAAAAAGCAAAACAACTTATTAAACAAGTCGGACTGGGAGATTATGACTTAGATGCTGAAATTGAACATATGTCTGGTGGGGAACGTCAAAGAATTACGATTGCACGTCAATTAATGTATGAGCCAGAAGTGTTACTATTGGATGAATCGACAAGTGCACTAGATACTAAGAACAAAGAAAATATTGAAAATATTATCTTTGATTTTGCTAAAAAAGGCGTAGCCATTCTTTGGATTACTCATAGTGATGATCAGAGTATGAGACATTTTAAAAGAAGAATCACCATTACTGACGGTAAAATCACCAAGGACGAGGAGTTGAATAGTGATGAGTAATACAGCATTATGTTTAACAGCACTACTATTATTGATTCCAATCTTTATTTCATATAAAGAAGGTTTACATATCATTAAAGATTTAGTAGTGGCAACGATACGAGCTGCAATACAATTACTTATTTTAGGATTCTTGCTACATTACATTTTTAAAATTAATGAAAAATGGCTACTCATGCTATGTGTGCTAGTGATTATTATTAATGCATCATGGAATACTATAAGTCGTGCTTCACCAGTGATGCATCATGTATTCTGGATTTCATTCGTAGCTATATTTATCGGTACAGCATTACCATTAGCAGGCACTTTAGCTACCGGAGCGATAAAATTTACTGCGAATGAAGTTATTCCAATTGGTGGGATGTTGGCGAATAATGGCTTGATTGCCATTAACTTAGCTTATCAAAACTTAGATCGGTCATTTGTTCAGGACATTTCAGGTATTGAATCTAAATTAACGCTCTCGGCAACTCCGAAGATGGCATCAAAGTCTTCTATTAGAGAGAGTATCCGTTTGGCCATTGTACCAACTATTGACTCTGTGAAAACGTATGGACTTGTATCTATTCCTGGGATGATGACTGGCTTAATTATTGGTGGGGTACCTCCATTACAAGCCATTAAATTCCAACTATTAGTAGTCTTTATTCATACGACAGCAACGATTATGTCAGCATTAATTGCAACTTACATGAGTTATGGCCAATTCTTTAACGCTAGACATCAGTTGATAGCGCGAAACTCAGATGTAGTAGGGGACGAATAATATCTAAATCCATTCTACACAAAACATAATTTCTTATTATATAATGAAACAGTTATGAACATTACAGCGTTTGTAGCTGTTTTATTTTTGCTACAAACCTTTGCGATACAATTTAGTTTTAAAAGAAAGGAGTTTATTTATGTCTATCGTGCGTATTGCCACTTTTATATTGAGTGTGTTTATCGTGGGAATGGTGGAGATGATGGTAGCTGGTATTATGAATTTAATGAGCCATGATCTTAATGTTTCCGAAGCGGTTATAGGTCAGCTGGTTACAATGTACGCATTAACATTTGCAATTTGTGGTCCGATTTTAGTTAAATTAACGAATCGATTTGCTGTACGACCAGTTTTATTATGGACGTTATTCACCTTTATCATTGGTAACGGAATCATCGCAATTGCACCGAATTTCACTATTTTAGTTATAGGACGTATACTATCGTCAGCTGCAGCATCATTAATCATTGTTAAGGTCTTAGCCCTAACTGCAATGTTAACGAAACCGAAGAATAGAGGTAAGATGATAGGTGTTGTGTATACAGGATTTAGTGGTGCTAACGTATTTGGTGTCCCTATTGGAACAATGATAGGTGATTGGGTTGGTTGGCGCTTTACATTTCTATTTATTATGGCAGTTAGTGTTCTAGTAGGTATATTGATGATTATCTATCTTCCTAAAGAAAGCGAATTAGCACATGCCAATCGTTCTAATCATTCATCGGACCATGATTCCGAAATACCTTCACGTATCTTACGTCCTATGGAAATCGTAAAATATTTAATTATCACTTTCTTAGTTTTAGTAGCAAACTCAGTCACTTTTGTGTATATTAACCCATTAATTTTGTCAAAGGGACACGAGTTATCTTTTGTATCTCTAGCATTGTTAATCAACGGTGTTGCTGGAGTAATCGGAACATCACTTGGGGGAGTCTTTGCAGATAAAATTACAAGTAAGCGTTGGTTGATGATATCAGTATCAATCTTCATTATCATGATGCTTGTGTTAAACCTATTACTTGCAGGAACTGTTATTCTACTTATTGGGTTGTTTGTATGGAATATTATGCAATGGAGTACGAACCCTGCGATTCAAAGTGGGATTATAGAACACGTTGAAGGTGATACAAGCCAAGTAATGAGTTGGAATATGTCATGTCTGAACGCCGGTATTGGTTTTGGTGGCATTGTTGGAGGGTTAGTGATATCTCATATTAATGTTCAAGCCATAACCTATACAAGTGCTATAATTGGCTTACTCGGACTTATTGTTGTTTTAACTTTAAAGAACATTCATTACGCTAAAAATTAAAACCTGAATCGCTCATGTTAGTGGATGAGCGTTTCAGGTTTATTTATATATATGAAAGTATTCAGTATCTTTATGGTATTTAGACCAAGGCATTTTATTGTATCTTACAAAGTGACCTAAATCTGCCATCATGTCATGACTTAATTGAATATCTGATTGCGTATAATGATAATTATTTGCTGATAAAATATTTAAGTTGCCAAACCAAAATATCATATCGAGAATATGGTAAGCAGATTTAAAATGAATGCTTTTAGGTTTACACCAGTCGAAACGTGCTAACCATTTATGTTGAGAATGTGTAGATTGTAGAAAGTTCAATGCCATATTTTTAAAATAAGATGTCGTTATTACTTCTCTTTGTTGTTGTGCATTTTGAACTTCTTCTAAAATGGGAATATCGAATAAGCGCATGATTTCTTTAAAGCGCAATGGTGACAGTTTCCGTGAATCATTCTCTATATAAATATCTCCCTCAGAATTCGTGAAACCAACGAATACTGGTTTTGAAAATGCAGTTACAGATCGTGTCATTTCAGGGCTTTGGATAGGTTGATAAATCAAATCAAGACTTCTCGATGGCCCTCGTTCTACTTTATGTAATCTCATTAAATCTAAAATTTCATTACTAGTTAATGATTCAATTGATTTATCAGGATAATGCTTGTGAACTAAAGATTCAAATTGTTGCGCCTTATTATTTGCAGTTAGAGGAGAATCACTATGTAATGTGCCACTGAGCAACATCACTTTGTGATAATACTGGTCTAATTCTGGTATTTGCATGAGTGCCATTATGCTCATACTTCCCGCAGATTGACCCATCAACGTTATGTTTTGAGGATTACCACCGAAGTAGGCAATATGATCGTGTACCCATTTTAAAAGGTTGATTTGATCAGACATACCATTATTGTAATCATAATGATTATTGAAATAAGACCAGTCTAAATAACCTAAAGCACCTAAACGATAATTGAAGGTAATAACAATAATATCTTCTTGTTCTACGAGATGATAGGGATTGTATAAATCTGCTGTTCCGTGCCCTTGAGTAAATCCTCCTCCATAGAAATAAATAACCACGGGTTTTAAATTTGGGGTATTACTTGCTCGCCAAATATTAAGATAAAGACAATTCTCATCTTTTTTAAAAGTTTCAAACGTCTGAACACCATTTGAGAAGAAATCTTCAAGTGAATTATAAGGTTGGGGAGGGATAGGTTTAGCTTTCTTGGCATCAATCATTTCATCGACAATGTTGTATAACTGTGAATGTTGAAAACGTGTCTTAGAATTAAATGATTGGGCATAAGGTATACCTAGAAATGTATCGATATGACCGTCACTTGTTCCAATAACCGTTCCTTCATTGATATTTACTTTAACCATATTCCCATCTCCTTATCAATCTCTTAATTTAAACTATACCATTAAAAAAACGCTCGAGATATTTATCTCGAGCGCTATAAGTTATGCGTTAGTTATTTTGTTCTTGACGATCTCTTTCTTTCCAGTCTTTACGTCTTGCTTTTCTGCGACGTTTTCTTAATTTATCGCCCATCTTCTTGTTTAATTTATTGGCACGTTTGAAGTAAATACTTTCGAAGTAACTTGTTGTACCTAATTGATAGAAGATTAAAGCTACAATTGCGATAACTAAGAAATCCCATGGGTAATGAATCCAGTTCATACCCTTGAATTCTTTACTTCCGATGAATGATAAGAATGCGAGTACGACTAAGTAAATAATAATCCATAAACTACCGCCGATTTGTTTTTTAGTGTTTTTCCAATTCATCTTATATTCATAGAAGAAATAAATTGGTAAACCTAAAATGATAATGAAAATAACTTCTGCAGTCGTAGGCCACATAGCCCAATAAATTGCTAGTGACGCAAGTACGAATGATAATGGCGCCATAAATTTTAAGATATTTGCTTTAAATGGACGTGTCATTTTTGGTGCCATTTTACGTAATGAAATAACTGTTGTTGGGCCTGTTAAATATGCTACTAATGTTGCTGTAGAAATAACAGCTGCTAACGTACCCCAGTCACGGAAAAGTGTAACCATAATCATACTGATAATTGCGTTAAATGCAATTGCTACACGTGGAATATTATATTGTTCATTCATTTTACCTAAGAATTTAGGAATATGACCATTCTTTTCCATAGCGCGTAACACACGGCCAGTAACAGCTACGAATGATACACCTGTACCAAATGGTGAAACAACAGCCTCAACATAAAGTAAAATTGCTAACCAATTGATACCTAATAAAATTGCCATATCTGCGAAAGGTGAATTGAAATTAATTCCATTCCAACCATGTTCATGAATCATTGAACTTGGCATTGATGTAATAAACGTACTTTGAAGTACAATGTATAAGATTGCACTTAATGTAAGTGAAATCGCAATACCTCGAGCGATATTTTTCTCGGGATTTTTAATCTCAGATCCCATATTAATGATAGTTTGGAATGCGTTGAATGAGAAAATGATACCTGATGTAGTCGTTGCAGCGAAAATTGGTGCACTACCATATGGCATAAATGCACTTGCTGAGTGACCATAGTTATTTGTATCAAATCCAGAAATCATTAACATAATAATAGTTAATAAAGGTACTCCTAATTTAAACACTGAAATTAAACTAGTGAAAGAAGTTAATAGTTTGACAGACCAGTAGTTTAAAAGGGAGAATATTGCGATAATAACGTAAACGGCGAACAAACCAATTGTACTGATTGAGCCGTCTTTCATTAAAGCTCCCATAGGTTTAGCCCATTCCCAAGGCCACGAACTCATATATTGTACAGCTGAAACAGCTTCAATTGGAATAATTGTTACGAGTGAAACCCAGTTAGCCCATGCTGCTATGAATCCAAGTAGTGATCCATGTGTGTATTGAGCATAATTACTCATGCCACCTGATTGTGGGAACATTGTCCCAATTTCAATATAGTTATAAGCTATCGTTCCAATAACTATGAAACCGATGATCCATGAAATAATGGCGGCTGGACCAGCGATAGAAGATGCCTCCCATGCTCCGAATAACCAACCAGAACCGATTAATGAACCAAGCCCTAGTAAGACGAGTTGCGAGAGGTTAATCTTACTACTTTTTGATTTATTTTTATTTTCCATATTTACTCCTTCTTATGTGCTGAAAGATTTTTCAACAAATTACTGGTACAATTATACGCGAGTTTAATTAATAGTCAAATTGTGTTTTTGTAAAATTTTAATTAACGTTACATAATTAGATTTTTCTGAAAATTAATTATACAATAGCTAATAATATTTAATAAAAGGATTGAAGGGGGTAGCTAATGATGAATAAACAAAAAAATGAAAAGGTTGAACAATTTTTACAAAAAGATAGTCAATGGCAGGCGTGTTATAAATATTTGAGAAAGTTAATTTTTGAAGAAACTGAACTTGAAGAAACATATAAATGGATGCACCCATGTTACACATTAAATAATAAGAATGTAGTGCTTATTCATGGTTTTAAACATTATGTAGCACTACTATTTCATAAAGGGGCTATCTTAGAGGATAAATATCATACGTTAGTGCAACAAACTGAGAAAGTTCAAGCAGCCCGTCAATTGCGTTTTGAAAGTTTAGACGAAATTAAAGAACGAAAAGATGAGATTTTATTCTATATAAATGAAGCCATTCAAACTGAAAAAGCAGGTAAGAAAGTTGAAATGAAGAAAACCGAAGATTATGAAGTGCCTGAAGAGTTAGAGGAAAAATTCTCAAAAAATCCACAATTTAAAGAGGCGTTTGATAATCTGACTCCAGGTCGTCAGCATCAGTACATATATTACATCTCACAAGCGAAACGTAGTCAAACTAGAATTAATCGCATTGAAAAGTATTATGAGCACATTTTAAATGGAAAAGGCATGCAAGATAAGTGATGAAAAGAAAGAGCAGGCGCATGATTTTATTCTCTAAGCATAAATAAAAAACTGTCTACATCGTCAGAGACCATGCCGACAGCTTTAAAGCGAACAGATTCCACCCTGTTCGCTTATTTATTTCACTCTAATTGTTGAATTATTTTTGATCACCATTTAAACGGACTAAAATTTTAGCTTGCGATTTATCATTAACAAGTTGATTGAAACCACTTTCGACTATATTTTCTAATTCAATTTCATCAGTAACTACATCTTTAACATTTAAACTGCCATTAGCGATTAAATCGATTGTTTGTTGGAAAGTTGTTGGTGTATAGGCAATTGTAGTAGTTAATTTAACCCCTCTATTCATTTGAAGAAGAGGATTAAATTCTACTGGATGACCGAAAATAGCTACGATAACTGAAGTACCACGTGGACGTGTCACTTCAATAGATTGTTGTAATGTAATACCAACACCAGCTACTTCGAATGAAACATCTACACCATTTTCAGTGTTATCATATACAGCTTTTACTGGGTCTACATTTCCAGAGTTAAAGGTATGAGTTGCTCCAACGCTTCTTGCTTTTTTTAAACGTTCTTCAGATAAATCGAAGACAAAGATTTTACTTGCACCAGCTGCTTTAGCTGCTATAACAGTTAGTAAACCAATAGGTCCAGCTCCAAATACCGCAACTGTGTCACCGAATAATAATTCGCCTTCCTTAACAGCTTGAACAGCTACAGCTGTAGGTTCAACAAGTGCGCCTTCACGTGCTGATACATTGTCAGGTAAATGATAGACGTTTGTTTCAGGTGCGTTAGTAAACTCTGCAAACCCTCCATCTGAACCTAAACCTATAAATGAATAACCATCATATAAATCAACATTTTCTTCTTTTTCACGTTTAGAAACAGTTGGGTTTACGACAACTCGATCACCTTTTTTGAAACGTGTGACATCTTTACCAACGTTTTCAACTACGCCAGAAAACTCATGACCCAATGTTACAGGTGCTTTTTGACCTAACAACGGATCAGGTTTATTTGTTGAAATGAAAATAGGTCCTTCTAAATATTCATGTAAATCTGTACCACAAATACCTGTCCATGAGACTTTCACTTGAACTTCATCATCTTTTAATACTCTTGGATCGCGGTCCTCTACACGAACATCTTTTTGTCCATACCAGACTGCTGCTTTCATAATTTAACAACCCCTCAATTGTTTATTTGACATCGAAACTACATCTTTAGTCTTTCATTTGGTGTAATAATTCTTATCACACTTTGAGAATAATACTATTATGGTAGGTTTTCAATAGGTTAAAGCAAATTTATGTGAAAAAATTCACAAATTTTTGTGGTTTGATTTGTATTTTCATCGAAATTTAACTTTTAGATGGTAAATATTTATTTAGGCTCTATTTTATAAAAAAGTTAACATAGAAAAATATGACTTTGTAAGTTGACTGATGTTTAATAAATTAATATAGGGTATAGACTTATATAACTGCCGAAGTTCACGTGTGCACATATTAGTGTTAGTATGATATTCAGATTGCTAACATAATTATGTGAAATATTACATATTCAAAATTTTAAAAGCAAAGGCCTCTGTGCTCTTGTTTAACTTATGAACCTATTTGTTTAACAACTGCTCTTGAGGCCTTTTATTTTTTGAAATTTGAGGAAACTTCGTCACTTTAACAATTGGAAAGGGGAACAAAACTATGTTAAGTATTAAAAACTTAACCAAAATTTATTCAGGGAATAAAAAAGCAGTTGATAATATTTCCTTGGATATTGAATCTGGTGAATTTATCGCCTTTATTGGGACAAGTGGTAGTGGTAAAACGACCGCATTACGTATGATTAATCGTATGATTGAAGCGACTGACGGTCAGATTACGATGAATGGTAAGGATGTACGTAATATGAATCCAGTAGAATTACGCCGTAGCATTGGTTACGTCATTCAACAAATCGGTTTAATGCCACATATGACCATTCGAGAGAACATTGTTTTAGTACCTAAACTTTTAAAATGGTCTAAAGAGAAGAAAGATAGTAAGGCAAAAGAATTAATTAAATTAGTCGATTTACCTGAAGAATACTTAGATCGCTATCCAGCTGAATTGTCAGGTGGACAGCAACAACGTATTGGAGTAGTGCGTGCACTTGCTGCTGAACAGGATATCATTTTAATGGATGAACCATTTGGTGCACTTGATCCTATAACTCGAGATACGTTACAAGACTTAGTTAAAGAGTTACAACAAAAGCTTGGTAAAACATTTATTTTTGTTACACATGATATGGATGAGGCGATTAAGCTGGCAGATAAAATTTGTATCATGTCTAAAGGGCAAGTTGTGCAGTATGATACACCAGATAATATATTAAGAAATCCTGCGAATGACTTCGTTAAAGACTTTATCGGTCAAAATCGTTTAATACAAGATCGTCCGAATATGAAGACGGTAGAAGGTGCGATGATTAAACCTGTAACAGTACAGGCGGATGATTCATTAAATGATGCAGTTAATATTATGAGAGAACGTCGAGTGGATACCATCTTTGTCGTGAATAATCATAATAAATTATTAGGTTTCTTAGATATTGAAGATATAAATCAAGGTTTAAGAGCAAAAAAAGAATTAATTGATACGATGCAACGTGATATTTATAAGGTACATATTGATTCAAAATTACAAGATTCAGTGCGTACGATTCTTAAACGTAATGTAAGAAACGTACCGGTAGTGGGTGATGATAATGAATTAATTGGTTTAATTACTCGTGCAAACTTAGTGGACATTGTTTACGATTCAATTTGGGGTGAGAGTGATGAGGGCTTAAGGACATCTCATTTAAATAATCATCCTACCCACAACCGTGTTCAAGAGGAGCAAGAGGCTAACGTAGCTCAAGAGTCTGACTCACATAAAGGAGCTAATGAGCCTGATGATACTCAGAAAACGGGAGTTGATCAATAATGAGAGCATTCTTTCAAGAATACGGCGGTCAACTCATATCGAAAACAATTGAGCATTTCTATATTTCAATTATTGCTTTACTAATAGCAATTGTTGTAGCGGTGCCACTGGGTATTTTACTTTCTAAAACGACTCGCACAGCTAATGTTGTATTAACCATTGCAGGTGTACTCCAAACAATACCAACACTTGCAGTATTAGCAATTATGATTCCTATCTTTGGTGTAGGTAAGACACCGGCTATTGTAGCTTTATTTATCTATGTTTTACTACCGATTTTGAATAATACAGTATTAGGTGTAAAAAATATTGATAAAAATGTTATTCAAGCAGGTCAAAGTATGGGGATGACGAAGATGCAATTAATGAAAGATGTTGAATTACCACTTGCATTACCTCTTATCATTAGTGGTATCCGACTTTCAAGTGTGTATGTTATTAGTTGGGCAACTCTTGCAAGTTATGTCGGAGCTGGCGGATTAGGTGACTTGGTATTTAACGGTTTAAATCTTTATCAACCACCAATGATTATAAGTGCAGCTATTTTAGTAACACTTTTAGCGTTAATTGTTGACTTCTTACTTTCATTAGTTGAAAAGTGGGCAGTGCCTAAAGGTCTCAAAGTATCTAGATAATTAAAAAGGGAGGAAACGTCTTTGAAGAAACATATGAAATATACAGTCATTCTCATTGCATTGTCCCTCTTAGTATTATCTGGGTGTAGTTTGCCAGGCCTTGGTGATGGCAATGCAAAAGATGATGTAAAAATTACGACGACTGAAACAAGTGAAACAAAAATTATTGGTAATATGGAAAAATTAATGATTGAGCATGAAACAAATGGCAAAATCAAACCAACTTTAATTGGTAACTTAGGATCAAGTATTATTCAGCATAATGCGTTACAACGCGGAGATGTGAATATGTCGTCAGTTCGATACACAGGTACGGAACTAACAAGTGTACTTGATGCTAAACCGACGAAGGACCCTAAAAAGGCGATGTCAGAAACGCAACGCTTATTTAAAAAGAAATATGATCAAAAATATTATGATTCTCTAGGGTTTGCTAACACATACGCTTTTATGGTTACTAAAGAAACAGCTAAGAAATATCATTTAGAAAAAGTATCAGATCTTAAAAAGTATAAAGATAAATTGCGTTTAGGTATGGATACGCAATGGATGAATCGTGCAGGAGATGGCTATCCTGCATTCGTTAAGGATTATGGCTTTAAATTTGATAGTGCTCGTCCAATGCAAATTGGTTTAGTTTATGATGCACTTAAAAATAAAAAATTAGATGTAGCAGTAGGATATTCTACAGATGGGCGTATTGCAGCCTATGATTTAAAAATCTTAAAAGATGATCGTAAATTCTTCCCACCATATGATGGCAGTCCTCTAGCTACGGAGAAATTAATTAAAGATAATCCTAAAATTGATAAAGCATTGAAAAAACTACAAGGTAAAATTAATACTAAAGAAATGCAAAAATTAAATTATGAAGCGGATGGTAAAGGCAAAGAACCTGCCGTGATTGCGGAAGAGTACTTGAAGAAACATCATTATTTTGATGATGAGAAAGGAGGGCAAAAATAATGAAAGGCAATTTATTGCATTCAATCCTAGAGTATTATTCACTCAACTGGGCCTTCCTTTTAGAACTTTTCTTTAAACACTTACTTATGTCTGTTTATGGAGTGTTATTCGCTTGTATCATTGGTATACCCATTGGGATTTTTATAGCGAAATATAAACGCTTATCATGGCCAATCATTACGATTGCTAACATTATCCAAACAGTACCTGCCATTGCGATGCTAGCGATTCTAATGTTAGCTATGGGTCTAGGACCAACTACTGTTGTTGTGACCGTGTTCTTATATTCTTTACTACCAATTATTAAAAATACGTACACAGGTATCGTAGAAGTTGATGATAACATTAAAGATGCGGGTAAAGGTATGGGCATGACGGGCAACCAAATTTTAAGAATGATTGAGCTTCCTTTATCATTATCTGTGATTATTGGAGGTATTAGAATCGCACTTGTAGTAGCAATTGGTATTGTAGCGATTGGTTCATTTATAGGTGCGCCAACACTTGGGGATATTATCATTCGTGGTACAAATTCTACAGATGGAACAACATTCATTTTAGCTGGTGCCATTCCTATTGCATTAATCGCTATAATTATTGACATTGGATTACGCTTTTTAGAGAAGCGTTTAGATCCAACTCGCAAAAATAAAAAAACTCAGTCACAAGAAGACCAAGTTCAAAAATTAGGATAATATTCAGTGATTTGTAATTGTTAATAATAAAGAGCTACATTTCCTATTAAAAGTATAAGGAAATGTAGCTCTATTTTTATATTATAAAGTTTAAAAATTTATAATAAGATTGGTGCGAGAATAGGTACAACAGCTACGACAATTACGCCTACAATAACAACGGCGATACTTCCCATAGATTCTTCTGTTTCACCTAAATCTTTAGCAGCAGCTACACCCAGAGTGTGGCCACTAGTACCTAAAGCTAATCCTCTCGCAATGGGGTTTGAAATTCTAAACATTTTAACTATTTTAGCACCTAGTGCAGAAATAACTACTGCATTTAAAATAACCGCCAAGGAAGTTAATTCTTTTACTCCGCCAATACCTTCAGATACAGGTAAAGCGATTGCTGTTGTTGCTGCTTGAGGTAGCATTGATGCTGTAATCTGAGAACCAAATTGGAATAATCTAGCAACTAGGTATATTAGAATAAGTGCTACGACTGTACCTATGGCAATTCCACCAAATATTTGAATCCAGTATTTTTTTAATACATCACGTTTTTTATATAAAGGTATCGCAAAACTAATAGTAGCCGGTTCTAAAAAGAAGTTAATGATATTACCACCAATTTTGTAATCTTGATAGCTAATGCCAGTTACCTTTAAAAACACTATTCCTACAACCATACTGACAAATAATGGTGCCAATAAGAAGAAACCATTTGTTTTTTTATATAAGTATGTAGCAATTACGAAAGGAATTAATGAAAGTAATATTCCAAAGTATGGTGTGTGAATTCCTAAATGATCAAGCATTGTTTAACCTCCGATTTGACTAGTTTCTTCATTTTTTTCTTTAGATGGGAAAAGTGATTTCGTAACTAAAAGTTGTGAAGCAAAACCAGTGCTAATAAGTAATAAAATAGTTGAAATAATAATTAATAAAATAATTAAAACAGGACTCTTACTTAAGATTGGTAATGAGTTAATAACTGAAATACCAGCTGGAACGAAAAGGAAACTAATATTATTAGTTAAAGCAGTTCCTACAGATTCAACTTGTCCTAACTTGACTATGCCAGTGCATAGAGCGATGAATAATAATACTAAACCAATAACTGAAGCTGGCATAGGAATCGGGATAAATGATTCGATTATTTTAGAAATTAATAAAATAACTGCCAGTGTTAAGGCTTGTTGAAAAACATTATATGTTTTCTCTTGGGGGTTTTTATTATCTTCCTTATTTGAATTAGAGTTTGACAACTTTAATTCCTCCTTTGCTTTCTATAAAACACATTGTAATATGTATTTATTTTTTAAGGGTAATTCTATTGAAATAATACTAAAAACGTAAATAAATTGTCATGGAAATTATATTTTTTTGACTTATTTTTGTGAGTTCCAAGAATTCAATCAATAAATTAAGCCCTTACATATCTTAAACCTATAAGTTCAAACATTATAGTATGGAAATATTAAAGTAAATAGTGTAGAATAAGTTTCTATATTTACAAATTTTCTAAAAATTATAAGAAGTCATTTCTTGATAGAAGGTACTATACATAATAAGACTTAATTTAAAAATTTTACCATATTTGTTGGTATCATTTAAAAAGTAAATTTAAATGTGATAAAGTTTCTTAATGTAAAATTACGAAAAAATAATCAGGGGTATTTTCGTTAATTAAGATAAATAAATATATTTAAAGTGAGTTAGTCTTTCAGATTTAGGGTTTCTAATTCAAGTAGGAGGAATAAATGATAGATGAATACTTCAAAAGAATTTAGGGGAGATAACCGCCTTTTACTAGGGATTATATTAGGAGTTATCACGTTTTGGTTATTTGCACAGTCACTGGTTAACTTGGTTGTCCCATTACAATCATCTTATAACAGTGATATCGGTACGATAAATATTGCTGTAAGTTTATCTGCATTATTTTCTGGCTTATTTATTGTTGGTGCTGGCGATATCGCAGATAAATTTGGACGCGTTAAACTTACATATATTGGATTAGCATTAAATATCATTGGTTCAATTCTTATCATTATTACACCATTACCGAGTCTATTAATTATTGGTCGTGCAGTTCAAGGACTTTCTGCTGCATGTATAATGCCCGCGACGTTAGCGATTATTAATGAATATTACATCGGCACAGCTAGACAACGCGCGCTCAGTTATTGGTCTATTGGCTCATGGGGTGGTAGTGGCGTCTGTACATTATTTGGTGGATTAATGGCGACAAATTTTGGCTGGCGTTCTATTTTTATTATCTCTATTATTTTGACGATATTAGCAATGATTTTAATGAAACATACACCCGAGACGAAAGCTGAACCTATCGGCAATAAACCTCTGGAACCTAAGAAATTTGATGTTATTGGATTAATCATTTTAGTGATTTGTATGTTAAGTATTAATGTTATTATTACTCAAACATCTAATTATGGCTTGATGTCTCCACTTATATTAGGTTTAATTGCCGTTTTCGTTATCTCACTCATCATATTCGTTATGTATGAGAATAGAATCAAACATCCTCTTGTTGACTTTGATTTATTTAAAAATAAAGGCTATACCGGTGCAACAGTTTCAAACTTTATGTTAAATGGTGTTGCAGGTGGTACGTTAATTGTGGTTAACACTTATTATCAACAGCAATTAGATTTTAATTCTCAACAAACAGGCTATATTTCACTTACATATTTAGTAGCGGTATTAATTATGATTCGTGTAGGTGAAAAGATTTTACAAGCATTAGGACCTAAACGACCACTACTTATGGGAAGTGGTTTTACAGTTATAGGTTTAATTCTACTTTCTTTAACATTTTTACCTGACGCATGGTACATCGCAGCGAGTGTTGTAGGGTATTTATTATTTGGTACTGGTTTAGGTATCTATGCGACGCCTTCAACAGATACAGCTGTTGCTCAAGCACCAGACGAAAAAGTAGGTGTAGCTTCAGGTGTATACAAAATGGCTTCTTCTTTAGGGAATGCCTTTGGTGTCGCTATTTCAAGTACAGTTTATAGTGTGCTTGCTGCGCAATTAAATTTATCACTCGGTGGTTTTATGGGTGTGATATTTAACGCAATTTTAGCACTCCTCGCTCTAGTAGCTATCTTGTTCTTAGTTCCGAAAAAACAATCAAATTTATAAAAATCATGGATGGCGTATTGGCCATCCATTTTCTAAAATAAAAATTAACAGAAAATTTAGAAAAAAGAGCAAATGTGCATTGACGCTTTATCTTTTAAGTAGTAGTTTAAAAATAATATCACTTAATAAAGGGGATGTAAGGAATGAAAATAGCAATTGCGGGTTCTGGCGCACTTGGAAGTGGGTTTGGAGCCAAACTGTTTCAAAATGGTTATGACGTATCTCTTATAGATGGTTGGGAACCCCAAGTCACATCTATTCAACAGGAAGGCTTACATATTGATATTAATGGTGAGGGATATCATTTTGACATTCCTATGCATTGTCTCTCACAAATTCCGTCAAATGAACTTTACGATGTTATATTTTTATTTCCTAAATCTATGCAATTAGAGTCAGTGTTAGATGCAATCAAACCTCATATTCATAAAGAAACCATTGTGGTTTGTACGATGAATGGGTTAAAACATGAACGACTCATTCGCAATTATGTAGAAGATGCCCGTATTGTTCGTGGTGTCACTACATGGACAGCGGGTATAGACGTTCCGGGTCATACTCACCTTATGGGAAGCGGTCCCGTAGAAGTTGGTTGTCTTGTTCCAGAGGGGATCGATAACGTAAAAATTATCGTAGATATCCTCAATCAAAGTGAATTAAATGGAGTCGTAAGCGAAGATTTACATCAATCAATTTGGAAGAAGATTTGTGTTAACGGCACAGCGAATGCATTGTGCAGTATCTTGGAGTGTAACTTAGCCACTTTAAATGAAAGTAGCTATGCCAAAAATTTAATTTATAAATTAACACAAGAAATTGTTCATGTTGCAACATCTGATCATGTTCACCTTAATGTTGATGAAGTTTTTGAATATCTAATAGACTTGAATGAAAAGGTAGGTCCGCACTATCCTTCTATGTATCAAGATTTAATCAAAGATCATCGTAAAACTGAAATTGACTATATTAATGGTGCAGTTGCACGATTAGGCAAAGAAAATCATATACCCGCTCCAGTGAATGAATTTGTGACAAATCTGATTCATTCAAAGGAAAGTCAGTTAAACGCACAATAAATAATGAAGTAGGACATTTGTTTTAACTTTTTTATAAGATGATGAAGAAGTTAATCGATGTGCTACTTCTTTTTTTACAATATGCTTTAGCTTTTTTGAAAAGGGTAAACACAAAAGTGAGTATAAAAGGAGATGTTATGATGTCTAGTACATGTAAAAGAATCATGGTTACAGGCCTTGTTGGAGGCTTCATTGGAGGAGCTATTAAAATGGGATGGGAAGCGTTAGTACCGCCGAGAACTCCTGAACGTGAAGAAGAGCCACCACCTATGACATTATTAAATCAATTAGGCTTACCTGAAAAGGTTAAACATGCTACTTATAACTACAATCAAAATGAAATACCAATAGTTGTGATGGGCATTCATTATGGCTTTTCAATTGCACATGCGTTCGCATATGCGATTCTTGCTGAAAGATATTCCAAAGTAGCTGTTTTAAGAGGGAGTTTATTTGGCATAGCTATAAATATTGCATTTCATGAATACTTGTTACCTCGTGTAGGTTTAACTCCTGAAATTGATGAGTTACCTAAAGAAGAACGTATTTCTGAATTACTAGGTCATATTGTTTGGATGAATACTATTGATTACGTTAGATCAGCTTTAAAATAAAGTTAAAGTTATTGAGGAAATTCATTTTAAAAAAATAGAAAGAAAAGGTGAATAAAATGACTAAAATATTTGTAACAGGAGCAACAGGTTTAATTGGCACGAAATTAGTAAAACGTCTTAAAGAAGAGGGACATGAAGTCGCAGGTTTTACTACATCAGAACATGGTAAACAGAAATTGGAAAATGCAGGTGTGCAACCTTATGTCGGTGATATTCTTAAAGCCGACACAATTGATGCAGCTATAGAAGCTTTTAAACCTGAAATCATTATCAATCAAATTACTGATTTAAAAAATGTAGATATGAGTGCGAATACTAAAGTGAGAATTGATGGTTCTAAAAATTTAATGGATGCTGCAATTAAGCATAACGTTAGAAAAGTAATCGCGCAGAGCATTGCTTTTACCTATGAAGCTGGTGAAGGATTAGCTACAGAAGAAACGCCTTTAGACTATAATTCTACCGGAGATAGAAAAGTCACAGTCGATGGCGTAGAAGGTCTTGAAAATGAAACTAAACGTCTAGGAGAATATGTTGTTTTACGTTTTGGTTGGTTATATGGACCAGGAACTTGGTATGGCAAAGATGGCATGATTTATAACCAATTTATCGACGGCGATGTTACATTAAGCGATGGTGTTACATCATTTGTGCATCTTGATGATGCTGTAGAAACGTCTATTCAAGCGATTAATTTTGATAATGGTATTTACAATGTAGCAGACGATGAACCTGTAAAAGGTTCTGATTTTGCTGAATGGTATAAGAATCAATTACAGGTTAATCCAAAAATAACAATACAACCCGCACAACCATTTGAACGAGGTGTGACGAATGACAAATTCAAAGCACAAGGTGGTAAACTCATCTATTCAACGTGGAAAGATGGTATGAATCCTATAGAATAAAAGAAATGCACTATTTAGAGTGTTTAGTTCGTCTTCTGTATAGATGTCTTCACGCTCTAAATAGTGCTATTTATATGGTTTATTAATTCAAATTATTACTCTGTTTTATTAGCTTGGTTTAGTTCTAATTGATCTTTAAGTTTGGCTGCTTCTTTTTTAGCTTGTTTCCCATAATAAGAGTGTGCAAGATGCATTTGAACTATTAGGAATGCTGCACTGATACTCCAGTATAGACCAAGTGCTGAAGCGGAAGTTAAAGAAGCATATGTAATGAATATCGGCGAAACTACCATAATTACATAATATGTTTTTCTTTGATCTTTAGGGTAATGAATTGAATTGACTAATGGTTGAATAAAGTACATACTAGCTGCGATAATTGTCATAATTAAATTTGGTTCAGTTAAGTTAAACCACAAGAAATGAGGATACTTAGTGATTCCATCACTTGTTGGATATTTCAAACTCATGTATAACCCCATTAGTATTGGTATTTGAATAATTACCGGAAAGCATCCAATCATGTTTTTAAAAGGGTTAATTCCATATGATTTATATTTCTTCATTAATAATTGATTAGCCGCATTACGTTCTTCTTGAGTGTCAGCCTTTTTGATTTTCTCTCTAATCGCATCTAATTCTGGTTTTACCACATTCGTTTTCTCACGCATCATATGCATATTTTTCACTTGAATTACCATTAAAGGTAGTAATATAAATCGTACAATAAGAACAATAACAATAATAGCTAAACCATAATTGTCATTAAATAATCTGCCTAAAAAGTGAAGTAAGCTGTCCATTGGTTTAACAAATAAATTATAGAAAAAGCCTGTTTGATTCTCTTTTTTCGAGTAATCACAGCCGGCTAAAAATATTATTAAACTTAACAATATTAAAGCAAGTCGTTTGTGCATAGTCATCTTCCTTTTTATCTCTATCTCTAACAATATAATTGAATTTTAACAAAAAATTACGTACAAAGTATTTATAGATATAAAAAATTGCACACTCTAAAAGTATCAAAATTGAAACTTTAGAATGTGCAATCATTCTTAAATGTAAAGATTCATTGCTTAAGTGTTAAAATCTGATATTTAACTTTTGGGATGACGTGTCAAAACATTAATGGCTAACCATATCATCATCATTAACAAGAAAAGGTAAACACTCGTTAACAGCCACTTCGCATGTGCAGGTAACCATGATAATACAAATGTCCAACTTACATTTCCTAATATAAACAAAGGAAGTAAATAAATAACAATACTCAATATGACAAATAATGTGATGATCAGGAGGAATGTTATAAATGGAACTTTCCTTTTATCATAGATTACACGTTGGTGTTTTAAGTGATTAAGTCGTATTAAACTCAGAAGTAAAAACACAAATGCCCCAAGACCGGTTATAATAGTTATCGTATGATTAAAACTTTTAGACTCATCAATTTTTTGTTCAATAGTTGTATAGTGATCATTATTTAAAATTTGTGAACTTAAGTTTTCAGCTAGATTTGCCACTTGAGATGAATTCATATTTCCTAACACGACAATTCCGTAAGATTTAGTAGGATTGAGTAAAATTTCTGACGAGAAATTATTAAGAGTACCTGGATGAGAAATAATGTGGCTGCTCGAATTAATAAACCAACCTGCAGCATAACCATCATCGTCTGATTGATTTTCAGTTTCTGAAATCTTTTGATGTGAGTGTTTGATTATAGAATTCATTTTAGATGAAGGTTTTAATTGTTGTTTAACCCAATTTTCTAAGTCTTTGGTGCTCGTCATCATAAAAGCTGATGGGGTATCACCAATATTAAATTCAGGTGTAGTCTTTATAGCTTCACCACTTACTAATTCATAGCCAGTAGCTTCGTTTTTACCTTTTTTACTTGTAGTTTTGAAACTAGTATGTCGCATGTGTAACGGCTCTAATATATGTTCTTTAATATATGATTGATAAGATTGATGTGAGACGTTTTGAATAATTAAACCTAGGATATCATAATTCATATTTGAATATTCGAAGCTGTCACCAGGCGCATTATTCAATTCTTTCCCTTTAGCATATTCAACGATATGTTTCAGACTATTATAATCTTCCGAATAATGATCCTCTTCAGTAATATCACTCGGTATGCCACTTGTATGTCCTAGCAATTGTTTAATAGTGATATCTTTTTTCTCATCGTTATATGTCATATAAAAGTCTGGAATGTACTTTGATACTTTATCATTTAAATTTAATTTACCTTCTTCAGCAAGTTGAAGAATCCCATATCCAGTAAAAGCTTTCGTATTTGAAGCAATTTCAAATTTTGTTTGAGGGGTCACTTTCATTTTTTGATCCACATTGGCATAACCATAACCTTTGTTTAAAAAGACTTTATTATCTTTAACAATAAGCACGGAGACACCAGGTATCTTACCATTATTCATTGCTGAGTGAACGATATGATCGATTTGTTTCTGTGAATGATGGGTAAGTATACTCTCCGTTTTACTATGAGCGGTATAATGTTTTGTTAATATACCACTTAATATAAGAATCATCATGGCTACAATAGTGATGATAAAATGTTTCTTTTTCATTGCGCTTTCCTCAATTAATCTTGGTATTTACATTCGATTGTGTACAACCCAAATGCGATAAGTGTTTATTATTATACCAGCTTTCTTGAAAAATACTTCATAAAAAGACTCGTTACATTGCTATCAATCTTTTGTATAGTTAAAAAATTTTGTAAAATGCAACTAAAAATAAGTGTACTTTAACACTAATGGAGTAAATGATATATTAAAAGATGACTTAAAAACCTATACATTTTATAGAGATGGGAGTATAGTTTAGCCATTGATAAAGAGTTAAAGAGGTAAGCGTTATGTTTAATCAATTTAAAAGACTTTTAATCGGGCGTCCAAAGAAAAATAGAGACTTAAAGGATGAAAAAATTACTAAATTTAAAGGTTTAGCAATCCTGTCTTCCGATGCTTTATCATCTGTCGCCTATGGACCAGAGCAAATATTGATCACTTTATCAGTAATTGGTGCTGTTGCTTCATGGTATACTTTACCAATCGCTGGTGCAGTTCTTATCTTACTTGCAGCTTTAATCATGTCATACAGACAAGTTATATACGCATATCCTAAAGGTGGAGGTGCGTATATGGTTTCTAAAACGAACCTCGGTGAGAAATGGGGATTGCTCGCAGGTGGTTCACTATTAGTAGACTATATTCTAACAGTTGCAGTTAGTATTTCATCAGGTGCAGATGCGTTTGTCGCTGCTTTTCCAAGCTTATACCATTTTAAAGTGTTAATTGCTTGTTTATTAGTTTTGTTCATTTTAATTATGAATTTAAGAGGGCTTACAGAATCAGCCACTGTACTTTCTTATCCAGTCTATTTATTCATAATAGGATTAATTGTATTAATTATTGTAGGAACATATCGTGTTGCTATAGGAGACGTGCAACCACATATGCATTCAACTGTTGGCACTGCAGTACCGGGGGTAACATTATTCTTACTGTTAAAGGCTTTCTCTTCTGGAGCTTCTTCTTTAACAGGTGTGGAAGCTATTTCTAATGCTGTCACCAACTTTAAGGATCCTGCTCCGAAAAATGCAGTCAAAACATTAGTAACTATGGGGACTATTCTAGCAGTTTTACTTGTAGGAATCGTGGGGCTCTCTTACGTTTATGGTGTAATGCCTCAAACAGAGACTACTGTGTTATCTCAACTGGCCTCAAAAATATTTGGTAATAACGTTGCATTCTATTTCGTTCAAGCAACAACAGTAATGATATTAGTATTAGCTGCCAATACTGGATTTACTGCATTTCCAATGTTGGCTGCATCAATGTCTAAAGATAAGTATATGCCACGTATGTTCATAGTTCGTGGTGATCGTTTAGGATATTCAAATTCAATTATTGTTTTAGGTGTCTTGGCGATTATTTTAATTATTGTGTTTAACGGAATGACTGAAAATCTAATTCCATTATATGCTGTAGGTGTGTTTATTCCATTTACATTAGCACAATTTGGTATGGTCTTGAAGTGGGTAAAAGAACGTCCTAAAGGTTGGGGTATTAAACTATCATTTAACTTAGTGGGTGGAACAATTACTTTTATCGTATTTATGATTCTTCTAATCACTAAATTTACTCAAGTATGGCCAATATTATTCTTCTTACCATTTGTAGTATCTGTATTTATGAGAATTAATACGCATTATAAAAATATAGCTCAACAATTACGCTCAGATATCGATGTACATGACATTCCTGTTGTAGATCGTAATTTAGCTATTGTGCCAATACCTAGTATTACGACGGCGGTTGATAAGTCAATTTATTATGCTCAAATGTTAGCTGATAATGATGTTATCGCAGTCCATGTCACTTTTGGAGATGAAGATGATAAAGCATTAATGGAGAAATGGAAACGACACTTCCCAGATGTAAGATTAGTTATTCTACATTCAGAATATAGAAGCATCATTCGTCCAATCTCAAGATTTATCGACAAAATTCGTAAAAAAGCGAATGATCAAAACTATTTAATCACAGTAGTTGTGCCAGAATTCATTCCCAAAAAACCATGGCACAATCTACTTCACAATCAAACAAGCTTCAGATTGAAAATGCATTTGATCTATCAAAAAAACGTTATATTATGTACCATTCCATTTAAATTAACTAAATAATGTGAGACAGTATGAGAGAACAAGTAACCATACTAAATAAGGCTCAGAAAGATTGATCACACTCTTCTTTCTGAGCCTTTTTATATACATAGCTATTTAAAAGTCATATTTTTGAAATGATACGCCTTATTCTTTTGATTCGTGAGATAAAACAATTTCATTGTAATTAATATTTTCACGAATTTGTGTTGCAACATCATTCGTTATTTTATTACGTTGGATTAACTTATCCAGAATAGTTCTTTGTTTATATAAACCTTCTAATTTTAACTTTCTTAAATTTTGCGGAACAAGGTCATTTTTACTTTGTGTTTGGGATTTAGTGGATTTAAAGTCTTGGCGTGAACGACTACGTAACATACGTAATAATGAATAATACTGATTGATTACTAAACTTACCTCTAAAACATTCGAGCTATCTTGTTCCTCTCGTAATCTCAACACGATATGGTGATTAACGATGCGCAAGATTTTTTGAACTTGTTTGTAACTATCATGGAACTGCTGTTTTCTCAATTTACGTTCTTCTTTTAATTCTTGTCTTGAATTTTTATATGCTTCACGCTGCTCACGAATTCTAGTTTTATTGTCACTTGTTGATTGGTGTAATTCTTTAAGTCTCGCATGCTCTTGTTTATGAACTAAACGTTCTTCTTTTTTACGATTTTTTCTAGCTTTAAAACGCAAGTAAATCATTTTGAAGAGTCGAGTAAATTTCTCTACAAACGTTTTCTCATTATAAGCTTGAGTAGCATCCATGACATTACGATAGTCTCGAACATTTGTAGCATCAATTTTCCCATTATCGATAAGCTTTTGTAACGTATTTGTTTCCACATCTTCTGCAATATCTTCTAATCTTCGCAACTCTTTTGTATTTTTACTATCAGGTTCAATATTTAATAGAAATCCTAATTCTTGAAAGTATTGGTTCATCACTTGTCTATAATCTATGGAAGGATTGTTTTTAGATTCATTTTTAAAATGATCTATCACATTCTGAACGATAAATATTTTCGCTTCTTGGTAACTCATGCCTTTGAAATGAGATACTTCTTCAGAAGGCGTGATGAGCGGTAAAATGACTTGAGCTAATATTAAGCTGATTAATACCATCAATGATGCAATGAATAATAAATCGTTGCGATATTCAAAACGATGTCCATTACTAATTACATACGGCAAGGTCAATGCCATAGATAGTGAAATCGTTCCGTGAATCCCACACATTGTCATTATAAAAGCATAGTGTGCTCGATTGGGAGGTGTTTCTTCTTCATCTGAGTTATCCATGTAATATTGAATATTTTTCGGGAAATAAAAGTCTTTATACCATACAAATACCCAAATAAAACGAAATACATAAATAGCAAGCGCAATGAGTAGGGTAATCATAATTAAGAATTTAATATTTTCAGGTTCATCTTTAACAATTTCCATAACAACCTCAGGTACGATGAATCCAAGTACAACAAAGACAAAGCCATTCAGTGCATAACTAAACGTATTCCAAATTTGTGTAAAGTTCATTTGTAATTCTGTTTGTGCACGGATTAATCTATCACGTTCTAAACCATGAATTAAACCTGCTACTACTACAGCTATAATACCTGATGCATGCAATGTTTCAGCTATATAGTAAATAGCGAAGGGTGTCAATAATTGGATAAATGTTAATGTGTTATTATCTTTTAATCCTTTGTTCGCTGTAAGGTAGATACGTATTCTCACGACAATAATACCGAAGATGGCACCGACTAATATTCCGATGATTGTCGAAATAATAAATTGTTCGATAGCGTTAATTGCTGAAAATGCACCAGTGACAAGCGCAGTGACCGCAATTTTAAATGAAATGATACCTGCTGCGTCATTCAGCAATGATTCCCCTTCTAGAATAGACATTGATCCTTTAGGTAAAACTTTCCCATTTGTAATGGCTGATACGGCCACAGCATCAGTAGGACATAAAATCGCAGCTATCGCGAAAGCAGCTGGCATTGGTAAATCGGTCCAAATCCAATGTATAAAGTAACCGACGCCAATAACCGTTGTAAAAACTAAGGCCATTGCCATTAAAATGACGGGTTTACGGTATTCCAATAATTTAGAACGAGACACATGCGTTCCTTCAACAAATAATAATGGGGCAATAACGGCCATCATAAATACTTCTGAATCAAATTCGAAATGCATTGGAATAGGTAGAGTAAAGATGACAACACCTAAACCAATCTGAATAAATGCAGTTGGAATTTTAGGAAACATATTATGTAAGACAGAACTTACAATGACTGCAAATATAAAAATTAAAAAAGCTTCTAATAATTCCATATGATTCTCCTCTATAAATCAATAACATATATTTTACCATTTAAAAATGTAAATCACATATACACAACTTTTAGCAGAATTTAACTTTAATTTGTATTAATTATTACCCCAAAAAAGAAAGCGGAACAAAAAGAATTGTTTATAATTCTTTTATAGTTCCGCCACTCTAAGAGTAATAATTGAAGACATCTTATATAAGCGCAAGAATAACAAATTATATTCTTTAAGATGTTTTTAAAGAGAACATTTATATGTTTTTAGTTTGCTTTTGATTGCTTAAATGTTGTTTTTCAGCTAACGCTTTGGCATTTGATTTATATTTTTTATAGTAGAAGAATAAGAATATGAACCAGATTGGCGAAATAAAGATTGCTGCACGTGTATCAGCACTAAAGAATAATAATATAAATACAAAGAAGAAGAAAGCTAATACGACAAACGCGACGCCTTGACCACCGAATAATTTAAATTTACTATTTCTATGTGCTTCAGGGTCCTTTCTAACATAAACTATATATGACACGATAATCATTGCCCAAACTACTAAAAAGAGTACAGTTGATAAAGTCGTAACATATATAAATAGTTTAATTGCATCTGGGAAGATAAAATTTAACAACGCTGCTACAAGTAAAGTAATCGATGATACGAACATTGAAAGGTAGGGCACGCCGTTAGAATTTGTTTTAGTTAATACTTTAGGTCCCAAACCTTGTTTAGCTAAACCAAACAAGATACGACTATTTGAGTAAATACCGCTATTTGTAGCTGAAGCGGCTGCAGTTAGGACAACAAAGTTCACTATACCAGCTGCAAAAGGTATGCCAATAATACTAAATAGCTTTACGAAAGGACTACTATCTGGGTCAATGTTATCCCATGGAATGACTGACATGATGACTAATAAACCACCGATGTAGAAGAGTAAAATTCTAATAGGAACGTTATTAATAGCCTTAGGGATAGTCTTTTCAGGATCTTTCGTTTCACCAGCTGTTACACCGATAAGCTCAATACCAATAAAGGAATAGACTGCTATTTGAAATGACATTAAGAATCCGAAAGGACCATGTGGGAACATGCCTCCGTGCTTAACTAAATTGGTAAATGAAGCATGACCATAATGCGTTTTAAATGATAGGAAAATTAAAACCAATCCAACAATTACCATCGCTACGATAGTTACAACTTTAATGATTGAGAACCAAAATTCAAGTTCTCCAAATAAACGAGCGCCTAATAAATTAAATGAAATTAAAATCAGTACAATAAATAACACAGTTAACCAATGAGGGACCTGAGGATACCAAAATGCGAAATATTGCCCCATGGCTGTTAAATCTGACATACTCGAAACGACCCAACAAATCCAATAAGTCCAACCTATTACGAATCCTCCAAAAGGCCCTAAATATTCATTTGCGATATCTACAAATGAATTAAATTTAGAGTTACTTAATAACAATTCTCCCAAAGCACGCATAAATGCGAATAAAATAATCCCAATAATCATATAAGTAAATAATAGTGACGGTCCAGTTAAAGAAATAGTTTGCCCAGAACCTAGAAATAATCCAGTTCCAATAGCACCACCAATAGCAATTAATTGGATATGCCTATTATTTAACTCCCTATGCAATTGTCTAGCCATAGACTTCCTCCTCAGAAAAACAAATGTTTATGAAAGCGTTTTCTTTCGTCTAATATTATAGAAACAATTTTGATAAAGCAATGATTTACAGAAATATAAGTAAATACATTTATAAGAGTGTTTATGATAATAAATACTTATGATTTTTTAGAATAATCAAAAAATTAGATTGATATTATTTGTAACTATAAAAATTCAGTAAAGCTAAAAAATATACTTAATTATAATCTTATTTTTGTAAATAGCAAGTAATATTACTAAACTGATTAATTAACTTTAATTTCTGGATATGTAATAATAAAAATTATTGTAATCTAATGTAAGAAGGGTCAAATCATGAAAATAGGTACAATTTCAGATTTACATATTGATCGCCACCCAAAACTCAAACCGGAAAGCTATCTCAATATTTTGGCAGAGGTAGTTAAAGAGAGGAAATTGGATATATTATTGATTGCCGGAGATATTTCTAATGATTATAAAATGAGTTATCAGTTTATTGTCCATTTAAAAGCCATGATACAAATTCCAACTTATTTTATACCTGGGAATCACGATTTGTGGTCCGATGGCTCGGATAAATCATCAACTGAGATCTTAGAATTTTATAAAACACAAGAAGAATGTTTAATAGGACGTCCATTAATTGTTAATGATGAGTGGGCCATCGTTGGTCATACAGGTTGGTATGATTATAGTTTTGCAGATAAGCGATTTTCATTAGACAAAATTAAAAAAGGCAAACATTACGGGGCGACATGGCAAGATAAAGTAAGAATTGACTGGACTACGTCAGACCAACAGTTGTCAAAAGTGGCTGCCCAAATGGTAGATGAAGATATCAAGAACGTTGATGACCGTAATATTATTTTAATGACACATGTGGTTACACATCCACAATTTGTTGTACCTACACCACATCGAATTTTTGATTTTTTTAATGCATTTATTGGGACGCAAGATTTTGATTATATTTATGAGAAATATCCTATTAAATATAGTATTATGGGTCATGTTCATTTTCGAAAAGAACTAAGAGATAGTGATACAGTTTATATGTGCCCGTGTCTAGGTTATCAAAGACAATGGAGAACGTCTGATTTAGCTAAAGAAATCAATCATGCGTTAAAAGATTTCCATATTTAAAATTTAATTATAATTAAAAAATATCTCGAGACAACAACGCTTTGTCTCGAGATTCCACTTTCTATTATGGTTGAACGAATACACACATTTGGCCTGGTGCGTTATAACTACGTTCTAATTTTTGTTTTTTAATTCTGATTATCTGTTTATGATTTGGAATGATTGAAGGTATGACAATTCCTTTAGTTAGTTGTGTCCACAAAGGATCAATATAATAGTAATAAGTATCATCATAACCTATTAATAATGTGACATGAATGTTCGATACAAGTCTAGTAGGTTTATTATCAAGACGGAACACGCGGTGAAAGGGTCTAGCACCTAAACTTGTATGATATATAATGACAGGTTGTCCTTGATCAATTACGCGTTCAAGTTGTTTTAAGCTAGAACCTGAACCATCTTTAACACGATTGTCATATTGCTTGAGGAAAGGAACGAATGCAGCAGGAAAGATGGTTTGGTGGTAACCTAACTTCACTAACAGTGGGTGGCCTACGTAACCTTTATATGGATTGTTAGGATGTTTAGGCCATTTGCTCATAATTTCCGTTGCTTTAATTGAATGATGATTAAATTGTAGTAACATTGCTGCAGATACGCCTTCACATCCCATAACCATAGGGATTGGAAATAATTGACTTATAGGTTTAACTGGTAAAATGGTTTTCTTCATAATTTCTTCCTCAACAAACTGGTATTCATTTAATATTTAATATTATATAACGTGCCATTCATTTAGTATATTAAAATGTTTGTTCTATTTGATGAGGTTATTATTTTGAAAATGGGTTATAAGATAATTGAGTAAAATTAAAATGGGGGAGATGAACATGGACTACAGAATAGAAAATATTGAGAGCACAAAAGTCATAGGCGCTTATAGACATTATAAAAGCGGAGGACACGCTCAAAGTAATATTCCGGATTTCTGGGAAGATGTGCATACTATGAAATTAGATGAACGATTATTGCAAAAAAGCGATAACCAATTGAATGGTTTGTTAGGTGTTTGTCTGCCTAAAGAAGATAGAACAATGGATTACGCTATAGGTGTGCCAAGTACAGAAGATCCTCATGATGGTTTAGAGACATTCAACTTAGAAGGTGGAAAGTATTTAGTTGTCGAAGCTAAAGGACCTGTCCCTAAAAGTGTTCAGCAAACAATGAATGATATACATCATGAACTTATTCCTAGAGAAAATATTGAAATAAAACAAGCCCCATTCTTTGAGCTATACGGACCAGGTGATACACAAAGTGAATCTTACGTCACTGAGATATGGATGCCAATTCAATAATAATAATGAAACCTCACTTCTACATTTTGAAGTGAGGCTTTACTTTTTAATGAGATATAGTGTTTTTTGAATAAAGCTTAAAATAAATGAATTGTAGTAAAACTAGTAAGATAGCAGTAACACTAATTATAAGTAAGTAGGGAGTCATATCATGTTCACCATTTAAACCAACTAATGGAGAGATAATTCCTCCTAATATAAATTGGAACAAACCTAGCAAGCTAGAGGCATTACCACTACCTCCTGTTCGCTCTTCCATTGCCATTGAAAAGCCTAATGGCGCAATTGAAGTAACTGGCGAAATATTAATGAAAAATGCGATGAGTAATACATATAAAGGAAGATGTAAAGCTAACGTCGCAATAAGTAATATTACGCCTACAATTTGCACAATCGTTAAATAAATTAATAATTTTTGACGACTAATTTTTTCTACTAGTAGTGCAACAATTTGGCTAACTACGATTAATCCTACACCGTTAATAGCAAGCATCACGCTGAATTGAGGTGCACTCATGTGATAAATTTTTTGAGTAATAAAAGGAGATGCTGATGAATAACTAAATAACATCACATAGGTTAAACCTTGTAGCAACATAGGAATAACGAATGTCGGTTTTTTAAGTAAATACAAGAAATCTTTAAGTATATCTTTAAATTGAAGACGTGTTTGCATTGTTTGAGTATGGGCTGGCATTTTTAAGAAAATACCAATTAAAACTATAAAAGCGATAAGCGTTAAAAATGCAAATATCATTCTCCAGTTAGATATAGATAATACAAAACCGCCTAGCAATGGTGCTAATATGGAAATAATACCGTTAACTACCATTAATGAGGCTAAAAATTTAGCTAATTCATTACCATGGTATTTATCTCCAACAGACGCTTTGGCGATGACGATAGCACCGCCACTTGTTAAACCTTGTATCAATCGTAGAATTAAAAATAACGTTAAGTGACCGGTAAATATAGATAAAAAAGTGGCTACTAAATATATCATCATCAATATCGTGGCAATTCGTTTACGACCAAAGACATCTGAAATAGGTCCAAATAAGAATTGCCCAAGCGCGAGTCCAATCATTGCAAAGGATAGTGTCAATTGGATTTCTGAAGTTGTAGTTCCAAAATCATGTTGTACTTTAGGTAAAGAAGGTGTATATGTATCGATCGTAAGTGGACCGAATGCTGTCATGACACCTAAGATAATGATTAATATCATTGAAAAGTGCTTGGCACTTGAATGAGTCATAAATAATCTCCTTTGAACAAATTACAACATCAATTATATACGTTTTACATGTGTTTGTAAGTACTAAACTTAAATACTAATTTGTGTATACATAAAAACCTAGCAAAGTCGTTACCCTAAACGACCTTGCTAGGTTAGTGTGATTAATTACTTTGTCCATCAGAGCTTGAACCGTTTAATATACTTTCTAATTTTGATTTAATGCTATCAAATTTAGTGTTGATATCTTCAAGCATACTATTAATTTTACTTTGATTTTCATTGTTTTGTTGTGCGTTATTAGCATTTTTTAGTTTATCAAGTTGTTTTTGATAAAATTGTGTGAATTTAGAATCAGCATTATTTTCTTCTTTTTGTTTTAATTTATCAATTTCATTTTGTAATTTGCTAATTTGAGATTCACTATTTTTATTATTTTTAATATCACTTTTCGCCGAGTCAACTTGTTTGTTGATATCATCATTTTGACTTTCAACTTGTTTTTTATAATTTTGAGACACATTAGGATCATTATTTACTTTATCATCATTGTGATTCATGATGGCACGGGTAACAAAAATGGCTACTATAATAAGTAAAATAACTATGATAGCAATAAGCCATTTTTTAGTTCGACCTGATTTTTCATTTTCCTCTTCAAGTTGTTGTTCACGACGATAATCACGACCATTATAGTAACGTTCTGGTTCATCATCAAATTCTCGTTGATTAGAACGTTGACCGTTCATTTTATTTGGAGATTGAGCTCGATTTCGAAATTCGTCTTCTTCAGCTCGACGTCGGTGGTTTTGATATTGATTATCGTATTTGTATGAATCTCTATACTTATCTGTTCTTTTCATAATGTCACCTCATTGTAATGGTAAACTTCAATTTTATGGTTTTAATTTCAAATTCAATTTGATGAGACGGGCGATATTTGTTGCAGTTCTTTGCATGAATTGTGGTCCATTTTCAAGGGTGGTCTTTAAATCAGAAGGATACTCAGTAATGCTAAAGACAGTGTCAATGCCGTGGCGGTAAACTTCTTGATACTGATCACCGAGGCTACCACAAATTGCAATAACCGGGATGTCATATGCCTTTGCAACTTTCGCAACGCCTATGGGTGTTTTACCATAAATCGTTTGCTCATCCATTTTACCTTCCCCTGTAATAACAATTTGAGCATCTTTCACTCTCTCTTGAAAACGTGTTTCATCTAGAACTACATCTATACCTGCTTGCAAATTAGCATCAAGAAAAGCTAGTAAAGCAGTACCCATGCCACCAGCTGCGCCTGCACCTGGTATATCTTTGACAGACTTTTGTAATTCTTCTTTAATTTTATCATGATAGTGACTTAATGCGGAATCCAACTTTGGTATCATCTTTTCAGTAGCGCCTTTTTGAGGTCCATATATTACAGTAGTGCCTTGGTCACCCAATAATGGGTTTGTAACGTCACAAGCTACTTTAATTTCAACGTTTTGTAGCAAAGGATTGAGATGAGAGGTGTCAATCTTATCAATTGTGTTTAACGCTGCTCCACCAGGTTTAATTTCATTATGCTCAACATCTTTAAAAGAAACTCCTAATGCTTGCAACATACCCACGCCACCGTCATTGGTCGCGCTTCCTCCTATCCCTAAAATGATTTTCTTTACACCATGTTTAAGTGCTTCATTAATGAGTTGTCCAGTTCCATAGGAGGAAGTTTGAAGTGGATTTCTCTCCTCATGGGTTAATAAATGAAGGCCAGATGCCTCAGCCATTTCTATAATAGCTGTTTCATATTGATCACTTCTTGCATAACTTGCATCAATATTTCTAAAGAGAGGGTCTTTAACTTGAACGGTATAGGAAGTCGCCTTTAAAGCTTCTTTCAAAGCTTCAGTTGTTCCTTCGCCACCATCCGCCATAGGTATAAGGTCGTAAGTAACTTGATCATTAAACACTTCTTGAAAGCCATTTTGAATTGCAGTAGCTGCCTCTGTCGCTGTCATACTCTCTTTAAACGAATCTGGGGCAATAACTATTTTAAATTGTGACACGCAATCACTTCCTATTATTATGTTTTATTGCTATTTTTTTAAAAATAAACTTCAACTAAAGTCACACTTATAATTATCTTTTGGAAAGGGATAGTCATTTATATGTTTTTAAGTCTATAATAAAATTAAATAAATTAAGCTTACGATAAAACATCATGAACATGCAGAGAGGACATCTTATGAAACAACTTAAACAACACGAACAATTATGTTGGTATATAGGTATTATATTATTTTATTTCATTATGGCTATTCTAACACCATTATCTTTTGTTGACTGGCATTGGTATTTAAATTCACACATAAGTTCACTTGGGCAAGATTTAATGAGAACGAATGGAAGATATCTCGGGAATTTTTTAGAGATTCTCGCTATGCATAGCGCTATTTTCAAATATTTGAGTTATACTGCTTTATCGTGTTTAATGGTATACTTTTGTACCATAATAGTGAATGTAAATAAAAAGTTTATATATATTTTGATATGTTTTACATTTTTAATAATGATTCCAAGTGGAGTTTATAGTGAAACTTATGGATGGTTAGCAGGATTCTACAATTATATTCCTTCATCAATAATCTCATTATTCATCTTATATACTATCATTTATATTCTTTATGGAGATGAAGAGGCTAGTATTAATCATCTTTGGCTGTTTCTAACAGCTTGTTTGTTTGGGCAGTTATTTATTGAAAATATCACTATATACAATAGTCTTATCATTTTAATTGGTGCTAGTATATATGGCATCCAACATAAAAAGCTAAACTACTATTTAATTGTAGGCTTTATGCTAAGTTGCATTGGCGCAATCATTATGTTTTTAAATCCTATTTACTTTAAAATCATCGATGGTAAAACAGTCTACCATTCTATTTCAGATAAAGTAGGCATTATACATAAAATAGGAACGACTTTATTAATGGACTTTCCTAAGTATATATTTCTTAATCAATATTTAATACTCGTAGTTATTTCGGTTATCATTACAATACTTTTGGTTCGTAATACAATTTTTGTAAACCAACATGTTGTTATTAAATTTGCAATTATGTATGGTTTGTACAGTTTACCGTTTTATAAATTACTCATCTATGATCAATTCCATTTTGAAATATATACAAAATCATTTTCAATAGCTTTATTAAACTTCTTGATTTGTGCAGTTTTCTTTGCGGTCTTGATATATAGTACAGTCATATTAATATCAGAAAAATTTTTAAGAGCCATCGCTTTAGGATGTTTAATTTCAATCGTGTTATCGACGCTACCATTATTGGTTGTGGCTCCAATAGGAAATAGAAACTTTTATTTCATATACGTGCTGTGGTTAATATTTTTACTTTGTTTTGTAAAGCAATTTGATGGAAATATCAATAAAGTAACGACTATCGTTAAGGCAATTGCATGTGCTCATAGTTTGATATTAGTTATAGGATTTAGCTTGATTTATCAAAGTAGTGTCAATAGAATTGAAAATGTTGAAGAACAATTAAAAAATGGTAAGCGTCATCAAAGTATTATATTAGAGAGATTACCTTTCGAAAAATATACGCATTTAACAACACCGTCAACGAAGACGGATTTAAATGACTTCAAAGCATATTATGATTTGCCAAAAGATCTAAAGTTTAAAGTAGTACCATTTGGTTATGATGGAGAATAATTAAAGGAGATAGAGAATGAGATTAACCCAGACACATTTTGAAATTATCAAATTTGTAATAGTGGGTGGAATCAATACTTTAAATTACTATATTGTATATTTATTACTTCTAAAGTTATTAGGTGTTAATTACTTGGTCAGTCATATCACAGGATTTATTGTGAGTTTCATCATTTCTTATTACTTAAATTGTTATTTTGTTTATAGGGTAAAACCAACGCTAAAAAAGTTTTTAAGTTTTCCACTTACACAGGTGGTTAATATGGGAATGCAAACATTACTTTTATACATATTTGTGCAGTGGTTTCATTTCCCTTCAGAGATAGCCCCATTTGTAGGATTAATTATTACGATACCGGTAACATTTATTTTGTCTAAGTGGATCTTACGAGATTAATTGAGTTTAGATAAAGCAACCGACTAAGTACGTTGTACTGAGTGGGTTGCTTTTTTTAAAAAGAGATTTGAGATTGTGATTAAATTTGAATAAATATAAATTATAAATTAGGCAAATCTAAAAATTTCATTAGTTTATTTTCATAAAAAATATAGAAATAAAAAAACGTTGTAATACCTCAGTTATTGTTTCATACTAAAGTTATTAAAGCATATTAAGGTGGTAAATAAGCATGTTTCAAAGTGAAAATTTGAAGATTGCTCAACGTGGTGTCTATCTTAGTTTAGTCGTGTATATTATTCTTTCAATAGCCAAATATGTTACTGGATATATATACCAATCTGCAGCGGTTCGAGCAGATGCGTTAAATAATATGACAGATATTATCGTCTCAATTGCAGTTATTGTCGGACTAAAAATTTCTATTAAACCTGCAGATAAAAATCATCCATACGGTCATTTAAAATCTGAGAATATTTCGACATTACTTGTATCTTTTATTATTATGTTTGTCGGGATACAGGTTGTAACGGAAAATGCACCAAGACTTATTACACAAGATAGACATGTACCTAATGTAATTACAATTATTGTCAGTGTAGTCAGTGGTATGATTATGTTAGGTGTATTTTATGTTAATCATAGACTCGCTAAAAAAACTAATAGCAGCTCGTTACGATCTGCAGCAAAAGATAACTTATCCGATAGTTTAGTCAGTATCGGTACAGCTATAGGTCTTATATTCACGCAAATAGGATTTCCAATTGTAGATATTATTTTAGCGACACTTCTAGGTTTATTAATTATTTATACCGGGTTTGGGATTTTTAAAGAGTCAATCTTTACTTTAAGTGACGGATTTAATGAAAGAGATCTAGAAGACTATCGTAATGATATATTAGAAGTAAAAGATGTTATCGACGTTAATAATATTAAAGGGCGTTATCATGGAAGTAGTATTTTTCTTGATGTAACTATCGTCGTGAAACCGAATCTGTCATTGTATGAAGCTCATCAAATTTGTGATAGAGTAGAGCATCATTTACATGAAAAAGGTATTTCTTCAGTATATGTTCATCCTGAACCTTATAATCAAGAAGATAATAATAAAACGATTAAAGAGTAAAAACATAATTAGAGTGAGAAAATGATTTAAAATAAACCCCTAAATGAATTGATTTTAAAAAGTTCATTTAGGGGTTTTGGCTATATTAATACGTAGAGAGATGTTGAATTATTAAGATAATAGTTGAAATATAGCTTTAGTTAATAGTAGATCGTATCTTAAACAATCATTATATTTTTATAGGTTTAACCTAATTATAAATTACCAATACCCGTTAGCTTCGCGGAAAGAAATAGCATCATCTATAGAACCATAACGTTCTTTGGCATAATTAATCATACCTTTAGTTTGAGTAGCGACTGAACCATATCCCCATGATTGATTAGTTTGACCTAATCCATGATATTGTCCATTAGATGCATTTGGGTCTCCGCCTGATTCAGGAAGTACGATTTTTTCCCAAAGTGCTTTTGTACCTCCAGCTTTTATGAATTCTTGATATACTTCGCTTGTTGACTCACTACTTGCATTTGAGCTATGGCTAGATGATGTTTGAGTAGCCGTAGAATTATAATTTTGATTAGTATTTTCGGCAGCATGTGCATTACCGGCTTCTAAACCTGTAGCGCCTATTGAAACTGTAGCTAGAATTGCTAGTATTGATTTTTTCATAATTAATAACTCCTTTTACTAGAATCTGTCTGAAAATGCAGTTCATGATGCAGGTATCACAGATCTATTTTAATTTGTGTCTTTCTCAAGTTGTAAATACACTATATCATCGCAATTGTTTTCATAGGTTACATCAAAGTAAAAATACAAAGTCAGATATTTTATTCATAAAACAAACATTTCAATATATCAATGTCTTGTGACAATATATTACGAAAATAGCCATACAATTACTTGGGAAAATAAGTTTTAACGGTCTATAATAATAGTAGTGAGAGAGAAAAATGAGGTCAGTTATTCATGTAATCATTAAGTCATGTTAGCAATCTCATTGTTATATTTACGCTCATGTTTTGAGATTGTGTAGTGGTTGATTACGTAATTTTAAATTAGGAAGGTGTTTTTTATGCCAAAATTAATATTATGTCGTCACGGACAAAGTGAATGGAATGCTAAAAACTTATTTACCGGTTGGGCAGATGTGAAGTTGTCTGAACAAGGAATTGAAGAAGCTAAAACTGCAGGTGAAAAAGTAGCAGATAATAAATTAGAAATTGATGTTGCCTATACATCGTTATTAACTAGAGCTTTAGAAACAACACAATATATTTTAGCAGGTTCTAATCAACAGTGGATTCCAGTGCATAAAAGTTGGCGATTAAATGAACGTCACTATGGTGGATTACAAGGTTTAAATAAAGATGATGCACGTGAAAAATGGGGAGAAGAACAAGTTCATCAATGGAGACGTTCTTATGATGTGCAACCACCAGCAGAAAGTGAAGAACAACGTGAAGAATATTTAAACAATCGTAGATATAGACATTTAGATAAAAGAATGATGCCATATTCTGAAAGTTTAAAGGATACATTAGATCGCGTTGTGCCTATTTGGACTGATCGAATTTCACAACATCTATTAGATGGTGAAACTGTACTTGTGTCTGCACATGGTAACTCCATTAGAGCATTAATTAAATACCTTGAAAATTTATCTAGTGAAGAGATTGTTGGTTATGAAATAAAAACAGGTGCGCCACTTGTTTATGAATTAACTGATGATTTGGAAGTGAAAGATAAATACTATTTATAATAGACCAGAATAGAGTAAGCCATTAAATGATAAGTTTAAATCATTTAATGGCTTTTATTATGTGAAGTTATAAGTTGAAAGAATAATAAGGAAATTGTCTGGGAAATATGTCTTACTCATTTCGGGTAAATGATTAACATATCAAATTAAATATAAGTGTTAGAATTTAAAAGATTTTATTTCGCTCTTTTATGTTGTTTTATTATTTTCAGAGCACGTTTTCTTGTTTTTATATTCGGGCTATTCAAATTGCGTCTAGCAGTTTGTAAATCTAATTTCATTTTATCTTCCTCCTTGTGTATCTATATTATGGAAGAAAATAATGCTTTTGTAAATAGTAATTATTACGATTTAACAGAAATACATAAGTCGTAGTATTTTTTTAGAAACAAAAGTGAGCCAACTAAATGATTAACTTATTCAAAATATGTATAATAGGCAAATATCTGTTTGATGTTATAAAAGGGGGAAGGTCATGTCTTTAAAAACAAAGTTAGTCATGATTATCACTATGTTACTTGGTGGATTTTTTGGTTTGTTAAATGAGACATTATTAACAACAGCTTTACCAAGTATAATGAAAGATTTTCACATTCAGTATTCTCAAGTTCAATGGTTAACAACAGCGTTTTTACTTACCAATGGAGTGGTTATTCCATTATCAGCATTAGTTATACAACGATTTACTACAAGACAAGTTTTCCTAACAGGAATTTTAATCTTCTTTGTAGGTACAATTGTTGGAGGTTTTAGTCCCAATTTTACAACGTTATTATTTGCAAGAATTGTTCAAGCTTTAGGTTCAGGTATTATGATGCCTTTAATGATGACGTCGATTCTAGATATCTTTGAACCTCATGAACGCGGTAAATATATGGGATTCTTCGGACTTGTGATCGGTTTAGCACCTGCGATTGGTCCGACATTATCTGGTTATTTAGTTGAATATTTTAATTGGAGATCTTTATTCCATGTTGTTGCACCGATAGCAGCAATCACGTTTATTATCGCCTTATTCACTGTTAAGAATGTAGGACAAAATATTAAAGTTCCTATTGATGTAATCTCAATTATATTATCTATATTAGGATTCGGTGGTTTACTTTATGGTACGAGCTCCATTTCACATGATGGTTGGGACGATCCAATAGTCTTGTCTACGATTATCGGCGGTATTATTTTAGTGGTGTTATTCATTTGGAGACAATCACGCTTGAATACGCCTTTACTCAATTTTGGTGTCTTTAAAAATAAACAATTTGCAATTGGTTTACTTATTATGGCAGTAACAATGATTTCTATGATCGGTTCAGAAACAGTATTACCAATGTTTGTTCAAAATTTATTAAATAAGCCCGCATTAGACTCAGGACTCATTTTATTACCTGGCGCAATCGTGATGGCTATCATGTCAATGACTTCAGGAGCAATGTATGAAAAGTTTGGTGCTAAGCCTTTAGCTATCATCGGAATGTTAATTGTAATCATAACAACTTCGTATTTTGTGGTGATGGATGAACATACCTCAACAGTAATGTTAGCTACAGTTTACGCGATTCGTATGATTGGTATAGCATTAGGATTAATGCCAGTAATGACACATACCATGAACCAATTAACTCCTGAAATGAATGCGCATGGCTCGTCTATGACTAACACCGTACAACAAGTGGCAGGTTCAATTGGAACAGCTGGATTAATTACTATTTTAAGTCAAGCGAGTCAACATTTTTCACCTAAAATGAGTGATTATAAAGGTATGAATAAACAAGAAATGGTCAGTCAAATTAAAATAGATACGATGTTGCATGGCTATCATGCAGGATTTTTATTTGCAGTGATAATTACGGTGATCAGTTTCTTATGCACATTTATGCTTAAAAAACGTACTAAAAAAGAAAAAGAACAAACATCATGAACGGTATAAAAAATATATTAGAACTTTCTGAACACTTGATATAAGGGAACTTCTTATTGACTATTACACTCTAAAGGGATAAAATATTTTTATTCCGATTAGAATAATAAGATTAAGGAGTTTAACTAAATGAAGAGACTTTTATTTTGCATTATCGCTTTAGTATTTGTATTGGCAGCATGTGGTAATAACGATTCATCAAGTGATAAAGATAGCAAATCAAGTAGTAAAGATGATAATACATTACGAGTAGGTACTGAAGGTACTTACGCACCATTCACTTTCCACAATAAACAAGATAAATTAACTGGTTACGATATTGATGTTATTAAAGCTGTAGCGAAAGCAGAAAACCTCAAATTAAAATTCAATGAAACATCATGGGATTCTATGTTTGCAGGTTTAGATGCAGGGCGCTTTGATGTCATTGCAAACCAAGTTGGTATCAATAAAGATAGAGAGAAGAAATATAAATTCTCTAATCCTTACACTTATTCAAGCGCAGTATTAGTTGTACGTGATAATGAGAAAAATATTAAATCATTTAATGATGTTAAAGGTAAAAAATTAGCACAAACATTCACTTCTAACTACGGTAAATTAGCAAAAGATAAAGGTGCCGAAATCACTAAAGTTGATGGTTTCAACCAATCAATGGATTTATTACTTTCTAAACGTGTGGATGCTACGTTTAATGATAGTTTATCTTATTTAGATTATAAGAAACAAAAACCTAATGCTAAGATCAAAGCTATTAAAGGTAACGCTGAACAAAATAAATCAGCTTTCGCATTTTCTAAGAAAGTAGATGATAAAACAATTAAAAAATTCAATGATGGTCTTAAGAAAATCAGAGATAATGGTGAATTAGCTAAAATAGGTAAGAAATGGTTTGGTCAAGATGTTTCTAAGTCTAAATAATGAACAGCAACACGCTTTAGATGCGGCTAAGCAAGCATTTGGTCCAATGTTAGAGGGATTGGTGAAATATTCAATCCCTATTACTATAGTTACATTTATTCTAGGCCTTGTTATTGCTTTGTTTACTGCATTAATGCGTATTTCAACAAGTAAAATTTTAAGAGGCATTGCACGCGTATATGTATCAATTATTCGTGGAACACCGATGATTGTTCAATTATTTATTATATTTTATGGTATTCCAGAATTAGGAAGACTCATTACGAATGATGCGGATAATCAATGGACTTTAGCACCGGTTGTAGCTGCTATAATAGGTTTATCATTCAACGTGGGAGCGTATGCATCTGAAATTATTCGTGGTGGTATTATTTCAATTCCTAAAGGGCAAACTGAAGCGGCGTATTCAATCGGAATGAATTATCGCCAAACAGTTCAACGAATTATATTACCTCAAGCAATACGTGTTTCTATACCAGCATTAGGTAATACATTTTTAGGATTAATTAAAGATACTTCACTATTAGGTTTCATTCTTGTGGCTGAAATGTTCAGAAAAGCACAAGAAGTTGCGTCTACTTCATACGAATATTTAACTATTTATATTTTAGTAGCAATTATGTACTGGGTTGTATGCTTTATCATCTCAATTATTCAAGGATGGTATGAATCACGCATTGAAAGAGGGTATCGCTCATGATTGAATTAAAAAATATCCATAAGTCTTTTAATGAGACCGAAGTGATTAAAGGCATTGATTTAACTGTAGATAAAGGTGAAGTTGTAACTTTAATAGGGCGTTCAGGTTCTGGTAAGACAACGTTACTTCGTATGATGAATGCTTTAGAGATTCCAACAGACGGTACAGTCTATGTTAATGGTAAAACTTATACTGAAAAGGATAAAAAATCTCACATCGAAGTACGCAAACAGTCTGGAATGGTCTTCCAAAATTATAATTTATTCCCACATAAATCTGCTTTAGAAAATGTGATGGAAGGACTTGTTACGGTTAAGAAAATGAAAAAGTCTGAAGCCGAACGTAAATCAATGGAATTATTAGAAAAAGTTGGACTTGATCACGTGAAAGACCAACGTCCTCATGCTTTATCAGGTGGACAACAACAACGTGTTGCCATTGCTCGAGCATTAGCAATGAATCCTAAGGTCATGCTATTTGATGAACCTACATCAGCACTTGATCCAGAATTAGTTAATGATGTTTTGAAGGTAATTAAAGAACTCGCTGATGAGGGTATGACGATGGTCATTGTGACGCATGAAATGCGATTTGCTAGGGAAGTCTCAAATCATACAGTTTTTATTCATGAAGGTAAAATTGCTGAGCAAGGCTCGCCAGACGAAATGTTTAATCAACCTCAAACTGAGGAATTAAAACGCTTTTTAAATGTAATTAAATAAGTTTGATACATGCTATGCTGACGGTTATTTGACGTTTGCATAGCTTTTTTATGTTAAAATAATTATAAATTAATTTTCACAAAGAAGATTTGAGGAGTGAAATAATGGAACACTCGATGAAGTTAAATGTGGAGCCATTCGAAGCCATTCGTAATCATAAGAAAACGGTAGAAATTAGACTGAATGATGAGAAAAGACAAAAAGTTAAAATTGGTGACACGATTGTCTTTACAAATATAGACGACTCGGAGAAAAAAATGAGAGTCAAAGTAACTGAAAAGCGAGTTTTCGATACATTTCAGAAGTTATTTAACTACTATGATAATGCTGAAATAGGTTATGAGACAGACGCGACCTTGGCGCAAAAAGTAGCAAGTATTTATTCCATCTATAACCAAACTGATGAATTAAATTATGGTGTAGTTGCTTTAAAAATAGAGCTTGTATAATATAGAAGGATCACATCTAAAGGGGAGTTTAGATGTGATCCTTTTTAATTTATGATTTGCGATTTTCTAAGGTTTCTTTTAGTTTGTAGAATATAGGTTTTATTGGTTTAACAAAATCACCAATATATTCATAAACGTCAGCATTGAAACCTTCTTTGAATTTTTGTACACCTGCGTCTTCAGCATCTTCACTAAAGTCTCCAGTGATACCATAGAAATTATAACGATTAATATCATGCTCTTTAGCAAATTTAATCATTTCCCACTGTAAACGGTAAGCACCCATATAAGCATTATATTTAGGGTTTGAACCACTAGAGAGATAATATACTTCATGGTCATTATAAATATATAACGCAGCGGCTAGATTAAGTACTTGTCCTTCTTCAGCAATCTTATCTTTAGTTTGATTAATTTTACGTTCATTACTATCATATTGCTGTTTTACTTGCGTGTGTTTAGTTTTATTTTTCTTAGAATTTGGATTTTCTTCTAATGTTTTTTCAACTTCTTTTAGTTGTTTTTCTAAGTTATCATGTTTTTCTTGTAATGTATTTAGGTAGTCTTGTAAGTCTATATAAGCAAGTTTCAGCATTGCATGATCTTCATACGTTTTTTGCATATCTTCGAAGTAAGGTTTTTCACGGAATTTGAAACCATGTTTTTCCTCAGCCATTTGGAACAATTCAAAGAATGTGTCTGTTTCTTCTATAGGAAGTGTTTTAACTTGAACACCCATCTCATAAGTTTTCTTAATATTACGACGTGTTTGGTAATCCATTTCTTTTAATAGTTGATCTTCAGTCTTGTCTTTAAGATCTAATACTGATAGCCAACGAATTTGGCTCATTGTATCATAGCCGACTGTATAACCTTGATGTTTATAACCTAAATCTTCCATTGTTTTGATGAATGGTCGATTGTCGAATGATTCGATAATCTCACCATCAGCGTTTCTCAAGTTTTCTAGTAGGTAAGGATCAACAAGAACGTATAAGCAGTTACGTTTTTTCAAGTAATCTGTAAGAGATTTAAAGAAGAAACGAACTAATGATTGATTATTATAATCCATTACTGGACCTCTATGTGTGTAGAAATATTTAAAGAATTTAAGCGAGCGTGCCTCTGTTAAAAGGCAACCAGCAATGACTTTGTCATCTTCATCTTTAACTCCTACAAGATGAACATCGCCTTTCATTTTATTACGGTTATCAAAATGTATACTTGATTGTGTATAATGTGAAAAATTTTCTGAAGTAAATTGATCGAATTCTTCAGAAGATAAGTTAACAAATTTCATCATTAATCTTCCCCTCTAAATCTATTTAGTTATCTAAATTGTCATGATTTATCTATTTTACCAAACCCAAGTCATCATTACACATAATAACACAAAACATTGCATCATACTTTTGTATGAGATAAATTTACCCCAACTTAAATTTAATTAATAGAAAAATCACAAAAAATAAAAACAACTAGCTTCGTTGTAACACTCATTATGTGATAATATTTATAATGAAAGAATGGAATCTAACATGGGACAATAAATGAAGAATGTATAGATTTTCAAGGTAATTTATTTTTTCTATAGATAAAATAGGTTGAAAAGGTAGGAGTGAGTAGTTTGAAGAAATTAGCAGTTGCTTTATCAGTAGTAGCACTTATATTGGCGGGATGTAGTAGTGGTAAATATACTGATAAAATTGATAAAGCTGTAAAAATGCAAGACAAAAAACAAGAAAAAATAGCTAAGCACGATACAGGAGATGAAGTAAAACACTTTGATAAGAAAGATGCGAATATTTATGTATTTAAAAAAGGGAAATACGTTATTCTTGCATATAAACCATTGAGTGATGATGCTGAAGTGCATTATTACACATATGAGTTTAAAGGCAAAAAAGCGCATTACAAAGAAAACTTTAACTCCAAAGGTTATTATGAAGAACATGAACCTGATTACAAGGAAGAAAACATGAATTAATCGTTGTATAGCTACAAAGGGAGTACTAATGAAAAAATTAATTGGAATTATAGCCATTTTAACCATCATTTTTATATATGGGTGTTCAAAACAACCAAGTTCTATTAAAGCTAAACAAGATGGCAAGCCATTAATAGTTATGTATGGAGATTTTAAATGTCCATATTGTAAAAAAGTAGAAGATAAAGTGATGCCAAAGTTGAGAAATAAATATATTGATAAAAATAAAGTTAAGTTTCAATATGTGAACCTTGCCTTTATAGGAAAGGACTCAATTATTGGTTCAAGAGCACAACAAGCAGTAAATCATTATGCACCAAAGTATTCACTCCAATTTCAAAAGTTAATGTTTGAACATCAAAAAGACGAAGATAAGAAATGGATTACACATACATTAATAGATAAACAAATTGATAAATTAAACATTAGTAATAAAACTAAAGATAAGATTAAAGCAAATTATAAAACTAAAAATTCAACATCATGGAAAGCTGCTGAAAAAGATAAAAAACTAGGTAAGGAACATCATATTAAACAAACTCCTACAGTATTCATTGAAGGTAAAAAAGTTAAAGATCCATATGATTTTAGTAGTTATCAAAAACTTTTAGAAGAGTAATTTTCTTTAATGATGATTAGGGAATAAATAATTTTAAAGAATATAATATGTCAATCTTCTTTGCAAATGTCGACAAGGCTTAAGCTTTTGTCGGCATTTTTTATTTTTAAAAGTTACTTGCAGATGATGCACTACAAAACTACCAATAGTTCTATTTTCCAAATGATTGTGAGAAATATTTTTAAAAGCCCTTGTCAATTAAGAAATAAAAGTATATACTTTTAAATCGTAATAATTACTATTTAGGAGGTTGTTTATGAAAAGACTATTGAGTTTATTAGTCATTCTCCCTTTATTTGCCCTCATTTTAACGGCGTGTGGAAATGATGATAATAAAAAAGAAGATGGTAAGATTACTATCAATACTACAGTTTATCCACTTAAATCTTTTGCAGAACAAATTGGTGGTAAACATGTAAACGTTAAATCAATTTATCCAGCAGGTACTGATTTACATAGCTATGAGCCAACACAAAAGGATATCTTAAATGCGAGTAAGGCAGATTTATTTATCTATACAGGTGATGATTTAGATCCAGTTGCTAAAAAAGTAGCAGGAACAATCAAAGATAAAGATAAGAAATTATCTTTACAAGATAAATTAAGTAAAAGTAGTTTACTTCCTGATCATCACCATCATGGAGAAGAGCATGAGGAACACGAACATCATCATCATCATGGTGAATATGACCCGCACATTTGGCTAGACCCAAAAATGGATCAAACATTCGCTAAAGAAATCAAAGATGCTTTAATTAAGAAAGATCCAAAACATAAGAAAGAATATGAAAAGAATTACAAAAAACTTAACAAAGAACTTGCTAATTTAGATAAAGAAATGAAGAAAGTAACTAAAGACAAGAAAGATAATGTTGTATTTATCTCACATGAGTCAATCGGTTATCTAGCTCATAGATACGGATTTAAGCAAGAAGGTGTTCAAAATATGAATGCAGAGGATCCATCGCAAAAAGAATTAACTCAAATTGTTAAAGAGATAAGAGCTAGTAAAGCGAAATATATTCTTTATGAGGATAATGTAGCAAATAAAGTTACAGATACAATTCGTAAAGAAACAGATGCTAAACCGCTTAAGTTTTACAACATGGAATCTTTAAATAAAGATCAACAAGAAGAAAAAGACTTGTCTTATCAAAAATTAATGAAAGAAAATATTAAAAACTTAGAAAAGTCATTATCAAGTAATGTGAAAGAACAATAATTAATTCTTAACCACCGAAGCATGGTTTTTTGTTACGTTGGTTAAATTGAGAGCCTCCATTCATATGAGTGGGGGCATTTTATTATTTGTTATTTGACGAATTTTGTTACTATATAATCATTAAAATAAAAGATAAAGTGTGAGGGTTCGTTATGCCAATTAAAAAAGAAAAAAATAGAATTATTTTTTCTAGAACATTTCAAGCATCTATTGAAAAAGTATTTGATGCTTATACTAAGGAAGAATTATTTGAACAGTGGTTTCATCCTAAAGGCGCTTCAATAGAGGTTTATCATTTTAACGCTGTTGAGGGTGGAGAGGCGTTTTTCGCGATTCAAGCGCCTAACATGACAAGTTATACTGTTACTGAATATCAAAAAGTAGACAAACCTAATTATATTGAATATCTAGATTACTTTGCTAATTCTAAAGGTGAGAAAGATACTTCAATGCCTGGTATGCAAATTTTCATGAATTTTGAAGAGCAAAATGGCCAAACAACAGTTACCTCAACATCAGTATTTCCAACTCAAGAAGCAGCTCAACAAGCATTAGATATGGGCGTTGAGCAAGGGATGGACTCAACTTTAGATCAATTAGATAAGTTACTTAAATCTTAGTTGTCAAAAATCTGTCAGAGTCAGTCGCTTCTTTTTCAATTATAATTGGTATAGAAATCAATTATTTGTTAAAGAGGTATTATTATGAAAAAAAGATATTTAAAAGTATTGGGATTGTACACATTTACTACAGGCATTTCGTCTATCGTAATTAACTCAAATTGTGTATCTAATAAAATGCTGAGATTTATTTTAAGAACTGCATTGGGTTATGGCATTTTCGCGTATAGTTTACATTTTTTAGCACAACGTAAACATTAACTATAACTAAAGGTGAATAGCTTTATATCGCCCTAGGTACAGGGCGATATTTTTATTAGAAATTTTATTATAGAGATACACAATACATAGATGAATTAATATAATGTATTATAATAAATGTTGAGTTTAATTAAGGAGAGATCGCATGATACATAATAATAAAAATGTTCAGGATACACATGCAACAAAGACAATTGTTCAAAATATTGCCGGTCAAGTACAAATGAAAGAGGTTATGGCTGATAAAACTCCGAGTCGATATGCTTTAAAATCAATGATGGCCGGTTTTTTACTTTCAATTGTTACAGTGTTTATGTTAGCAATCAAAACCCAATTTGCTTCAACACATATTGACGGCTTAATCAATTTGATGGGTGCAATTTCATTTAGTTTAGGGCTAGTGCTTGTTGTATTAACTCATTCTGAATTACTTACAAGTAATTTCATGTATTTAACCGTCGGCTGGTATTATAAAGTTATAAGTATGAAGAAAGTGACGTGGATATTCATCTTTTGTTTTATAGGAAATATTGTTGGTGGATTTATACTATTCTTCTTACTTAAATTTTCTCATGTAATGACACCAGAGATGACCAATAGTTTAACGACACTGGTACATAAGAAAACAGTTGAATCTACATGGTTGAGTATATTAATTAAAGGTATATTTTGTAATTTCTTTATCAATATTGGCATCTTCATTTCTCTACAATTTAAAGAGGGCTTAGCAAAAGCGTTTTTCATCGCTTGTGGTGTAATTGTCTTTGTATTTATGGGTTATGAACACGTAGTATTTAACGCAGGTCTTTATGCAGGAATGATATTCTTTAATATCGAGGCATTGTCTTGGTTAGACGTGTTAAAGAATATTGTTTTTGCATTTATTGGTAACTATATCGGTGGCGGTATATGTGTTGGTTTAGTTTACGCGTATCTTAATGGGAAACGTGATAGTTTAACTGAATAATTGGTTAAGCAGGTTCATATAGATGGATCTGCTTATTTTTTTAAAAGATGGTTAAAATTGAAAACAACTTTAAATATAGTTTGAGCTTCTTAAGCTTAATCAATGGACGTTCGTTTGATTAAAAGTTAGCCTATTATTCAAGTAGAATGTTAGATTTTGGGAGTGAAATTATGTCAGAGACAAATATAAGAATTGCCAACATGGAAGATGCAGAGGAGCTACATCAATTAATGTATGATGCTTTTACACCATTAAGAGAGCTAGGAATTGATTGGCCTTCAGTCAATGCAGATTTAGAAATGGTTAAAAATAATTTAGAAAACAATACGACCTTTGTTATGGTAAAGGGTAATGAAATTATTTCCACAATTACTGTACGTTATCCTTGGGGCAGTGTGAGAAGTATTTCTGGATATCCTTTTATATGGTGGTTTGCGACTAAACCATCTTATGATGGTCAGGGCTATGGTAGTCAATTGCTACGTTATGTTGAAGAGGATTTTTTAAGAGATACATTAAAAGCGGCAGCTGTAACTTTAGGTACCTCTGCAAGACTCCATCCTTGGTTACTTAAAATTTATGAAAAAAGAGGCTATGAAGTATATGCTGAACATGAAAATGATGATGGTGATTTAGGAGTCATAATGCGTAAAATTTTAATCCCTGAACGTTTTGAAGAACAAATATTAGGGCAACCACCATTTTAAGACAACTATGAGTATCATTGTCTAAGTATTAAAAGTCTTTATTAGTAAAATAAAAAACTCCTTATAAAGTAGACATTTCAAAGTGAATACTTTATAGGGAGTTTTTTATATAATTATTCTTTTTTACTTACTTTGTAATCAATAAGGTAAATTGATTCAGGAGTGACATTGAAATTTTTAACTTTACTACTTACGCCATCAATTTGATCATTGTACGTAATATAACTATTTGGAATGTCTCCTTTAGACTTTTCTAAAATTTCATTGGTTACTGATGCACGTTGTTTTTCACCAAAAGAGGTGTTTAATTTTTTAATAAGTTGAGTGACTCCTTTATTATTATAATGTCCTTTATTGAGTGCACCATTAGGCAAATATGCAGTATTGAAGAAATAGCCAGTATCTCCTCGAGGTATAGTTAAATAACTATACATAGACACATCCCAAGCTTTTGGATCTTTTAGGTAACCATCTATATCATCTACATTACGTAACTGAATATCAATATTAGCTTTTTTAGCTTCTGATTGGATCACTTGGCCAATTTTAGGTAATTCTGGACGACCATCGTATGTGACCATGTTAATTTTAAGTGGATGTGACTTACTAAATCCTTCTTGTGCTAATAATTTTTTAGCCTTTTCAATATCTTGGGGTTGAACTTTATCGTTTTCCACATTTTTTAATCGATCATTAAATGGAGTTGAGGCAGGCTTAGCATAATTTTTAGAAATGTTTTTAGCGATTTCTTTACGATTAATAACCATGTCTAATGCTTCTCGAACATTTTTATTAATCTTTTTACTTTGATGATTGTATAACAGTAGATGTGTTCGGAAACCTGACGTACTTTGGATATTAGCTTTCTTAGAATTTTTTACATCACTTATACGATCGATAGGAACATCTGTGGTTAAATCCGATTTACCAGATAATAAGTTATCAACGCGTGTATTACCATCTTCATGATAAGTGACATTTACTTTATTGAGTTTTGGTTTTCCTTGCCAATAATCTTTGAACTTTGTGAGTTCAAGCTTCTGTGCGCGTTTATAGTTATCTATTTGGTATGGACCTGTTCCGACTGGTTTGTCGGTAACTTTACTTTTGGCTTTAGTATCATAAATTGCCGCAAACGGACTAGCTAGTTCTGATTTTAATTCTGGATAAGGTTCTTCTGTAGTAATCGTCACTTTTTGACCTTTAGCAGAAATTGATTTAATAGGTAATGACCCCTTTAATAAATCACTCTTTTTCATTCCCTCTTCTAAACTTGATTTCACAGCATTCCCAGTCACTTTATGACCATTTTGGAATTTAATATTATCTTTTAATGTCAATTCGAGGGTGTTATCAGATTTTTGATGTGTGCTTTTAACTAGTAAAGGTTTAACTGTACCGTCTTTTGACATTTTGAAAAGTGATTCCAAAGCACCTACTTTAACAGGAATATCGGTTTCATAGGGGGCGATTGATTTTGTTTTCAAGGGAATTTCAACATTTAATGTATTTTTATCAGAGTTTGATTTCCCTCCACAACTTGCTAAAATAAAAGATACTAATATGGTAAGGATTAAAATTTTCTTCATGAAACAAGTCCTTTCTTAACATGAACATTGAATTTATTGAAGCAACTTATGTCTAACATTAAAAGTAACATTTATTTAGTATTTATGTTTGAAGTGATTGCGTTATGATGTTAAACCTTATTATTTTTAATTTTAGACATATTTGTTAACTACCAATATATTGATTATATAACTTATAAAGAAAAATTTAAAATTTTCGTCAGATTTAATGACATGATATTTATTATGAGGAATTCCCCTCATGTTTGAGATAAGGGTATTCCCTACTTTTCAAAAATAATGTGAATAAAATCACAATTAATCAAAAAATTATTATACAATGCAGATGAAAGGATTGGTAATAGTGATAGGTAATATCTTAGTGGCACACGGTATGAGGAAAGGTCAACAAAATGAGGCACTAGAGGAGTTTATTACTACACTTTTAAAAGATGAAGATTATCATTATGAGCTTGCATTTTTAGAAAGTGATACACAAAATCTTGAATTGACTATGGAAAAAATGATTAACCAAGGTGTGACACGATTTAGAATTGTACCCTTACTTATATTCAGAGCGATGCACTATATAGGCGACATACCTGAGATTTTAAAAAGCATGAAAGAGAAATATCCTCATATTAATAGTGAAATGAGTGAGCCACTTGGTACGCATCCTTATATGAAGGATTTAGTTGAAAGAAGAATGGCAGATGTAGACTTACCAGCTAATGCGAATGTAGCAACAGTCATCATTGCACATGGTAACGGTAGTGGTCGTTTCACAAAAGCCCATGAAGAATTAAAAGAATTTGTGAAAAGTATTGATTCAAATAAACCAGTATACGCGAGAGCACTATATGGTGTAATGACATTTAAAAATGATTTGGATGAAATATCTAAAAAATACGATGATTTAATCATCGTACCGCTATTTTTATTTGATGGCCGTTTAGTTAATAAAGTTAAGCGTTTAATATCAGAAATGGATATTCATTGTAATCTTCATATTACACCATCTATTAATTTTGACCACATTTTAAAATTAATTATTCGCGCACGTATAGAACAATTAGCTGTATAAATAATCACTAAATACTTAGCTTCCTTAGTTTAGACTCTTTTACCAATCCTTTAGTAATAAATTATAGATTAATTTTTACATTAGAGGAGCATATATATGTCTAAACAAAAATTAGTAATGATTGGTAACGGTATGGCAGGTATACGAACTATAGAAGAACTGATTAGTCGAGATGCGAATCGCTATGATATCACAGTAGTCGGTAAAGAACCTTATCCAAACTATAATCGAATTATGTTATCCAATATTTTACAAAATAAAATGACTGTCGAAGAGACGATTATGAACAGTTATGAATGGTATGAAGAAAATCATATTACACTTATCAATGATGACCCAGTTGAAAAGGTAGATCGACAATCTAAAAAAATTATTACACAAAAAGGTATAGAACTAGAATATGATATTTGTATTTTCGCAACAGGTTCTAAAGCTTTTGTGTTACCCATTGAGGGGTCTAACTTACCGAGTGTTATCGGGTGGAGAACGATACAAGATACAGAACAAATCATCGATATCGCTAGTAAAAAGAAAAAAGCTATTGTCATCGGTGGTGGGCTACTTGGATTAGAGTGCGCACGTGGTTTATTAGACCAAGGTATGGATGTCACAGTACTTCATCTTGCTGAATGGTTAATGGAGATGCAACTGGATAGAAAAGCTGGCGATATGTTGAGGGCGGATCTTGAAAAGCAAGGCATGAAATTTGAATTGCAAGCCAACTCAAAACGCATTATAGGTGATGAGGATGTTGAAGCTGTTGAATTAGCGGACGGACGTGTGATTGAGACAGATTTAGTCGTTATGGCTGTAGGAATTAGACCTTATACAGAGGTGGCTAAAGATGCTGGATTAGATGTTCAAAGAGGTATTGTAGTCAATGATTTTCTACAAACGTCCGATTCAAATATCTATGCAATTGGAGAATGTGCTGAACACAATGGTAAAGTTTATGGTTTAGTTGCACCACTTTATGAACAGGGTAAAGTTCTTGCTGACTATTTAACTGGAAATGAAACAGAGGGTTACAAAGGTTCAACAACTTTCACTTCTTTAAAGGTTTCTGGTTGTGATTTATACAGTGCTGGTCAGATTGTTGAAAATGATGACATACACGGTATCGAGATTTTTAATAGCATTGACAATATTTATAAAAAGGTATATTTAAATCAAGGACAAGTTGTAGGAGCAGTACTTTATGGAGATACAGATGATGGATCTCGATTTTATAATATGATGAAGAAACATGAATCCCTCGAAGATTATACGCTTGTCTCATTATTACACAAAGGTGATGATACAGGTTCAGTTTCAATTGCTGATATGGCAGATGATGAAACAATTTGTGGATGTAATGGTGTCAATAAAGGTACGATAGTGAATGCTATTACTAAAGAAGGTCTTACATCTGTCAATGAAGTAACCCAATCTACTAAAGCAGGTAATTCATGTGGTAAATGTAAAAAACAAATAGGAGAAATACTTCAATATACACTCGGGGATGACTTTGTAGCTGCAAAACCTTCAGGAATATGCAGTTGTACAGAACTTACTAGAGATCAAATTGTGACTCAAATCAGAGCTAAAGGTCTTAAAACATCCAAAGAAGTAAGACATGTGTTGAATTTTAAAGATAAAAATGGATGCCCTAAATGTCGTCCTGCAATTAATTATTATCTAAATATGGTATATCCATTTGAGCATCAAGATGAACAAGACTCTCGATTTGCAAATGAGCGTTATCATGCCAATATACAAAATGATGGTACATTTTCTGTCATACCTCAAATGAGAGGGGGCGTAACAGATCCAGACCAGCTTATTAAACTTGGAGAAGTTGCTAAGAAATACAATGTGCCACTCGTAAAAGTAACAGGATCACAACGTATTGGATTATATGGCTTAAACAAAGAAGAATTACCTAATGTATGGAAGGATTTAGGAATGCGTTCAGCTTCCGCTTATGGTAAAAAAACGCGTTCTGTAAAAAGTTGTGTCGGAAAAGAATTTTGCCGTTTTGGTACACAATACACAACTCGTCTAGGTATTCGTCTCGAAAAAACTTTCGAATATATTGACACACCTCATAAGTTTAAAATGGGCGTCTCCGGTTGTCCTAGAAGTTGTGTAGAATCTGGTGTGAAAGACTTCGGTGTCATCTCAGTTGAAAATGGATACCAAATATATATTGGTGGCAATGGAGGTACTGATGTTACAGTCGGACAATTACTAACAACAGTAGAAACTGAAGATGAAGTCATTCAATTATGCGGTGCTTTAATGCAATATTATAGAGAAACTGGTATTTATGCCGAGAGAACTGCACCGTGGATTCGTCGATTAGGTTTTGAAAATGTGAAAGAAGTTTTATTAGATAAAGAAAGACAAGAAGAATTATTTAATAGAATTATGGAAGTGAAAAAAGCTATAGAAAATGAACCATGGCAAGCCATTGTAGAAAATAAAAATGCACAAAAAATCTTTGAAGTTGAGAAGGTGTAAGAGATGAAAGCAATGGAAAAGGTGAAAGTAACAACATTAGATGCGTTAACACCACTTATAGGTAAAAAAGTCATTGTAGATAATAAAGAAATTGGAATATTTCTTACTGAAAAGGGAGATGTTTACGCTGTAAGTAATATCTGTCCGCATAAAAAAGGCCCATTGTCTGAAGGGACTGTAAGTGGAAATTATGTTTACTGTCCTTTACATGACCAAAAAATAGATTTGTTATCTGGAAAAGTACAAGAGCCAGATTCAGGTTGTGTCCAAACCTATACTGTTGAGGTTATCGATAATGGGGTTTATATATGTCTTTAAAATCAATGGGAAAGGTATATTTAATTGGGGCAGGACCTGGTAACCCTAATTTATTAACTAAAAAAGCAGAACGTATCATTAGAAATGCAGATGTCATTCTCTATGATCGTTTAGTCAATCCTCTTATTCTACAGTATTCAAGTTTTCAAACTGAACTGATTGATGTAGGGAAAAAACCTTACTGCAAACACATTCAACAAGAGGATATTAATCAAAAAATAGTTCAAATGGCTAAAAAATACCAATGTGTTGTACGCTTAAAAGGTGGAGATCCTGCTATATTTGGCAGGGTTACTGAAGAAATTAATACTTTAAAATCATATGGCATTGAACATGAAATTATACCAGGCGTGACATCAGCAAGTGCTGCAGTGGCTTCTCTCAATATAGGATTAACTATGAGAGGAATAGCGCCTAGTGTAACTTTTTCAACTGGACATTTTAAAGAGTCTACTAATAAAGATATTGATATAAGAAATTTAATGAATGGTGGAACTTTGGCCATTTACATGGGAATTAAACGTCTAGGTGCAATCATCGAACAAATTAAAAATTATACTAGTGAAGATTATCCAATAGCTGTCGTTTTTAATGCTACTTGCTATAATCAAAAAGTGATTACCGGGAAGTTAAGTACGATTGAACAACTATTAAGTGAAGATAATTTAGAGGGACAACCGGGAATTTGTATATTAGGTCCATTAGTGAATGAAATAGATAAAATGGTATTGGATAGCACCATGGAAGATATCAATCATATTTTGTACGTGATTAATGGAGATAAAGAAACTGCTATGTTAAAAGCTGAAGCATTGTATGAAGAAGGGAAGAATTGTTTACTCAATTTTGATAATAGTTATCATCATACTCAACAAGTATTATACAAAAATATAATGGACCAACACGATATTAGTTATATTCAAGCATAAATAGAATTAATTTTGATACTCCTCGGAAGCGTGGGGCGACAAATTGGATTCACTCGAATTCAATATTGTCGTCCCTTTTTTTAGGGATTAAAACTATTCAATTAGGTATTTCCCTAATATTAAAACTTTGTGAAAAAATGTACAATCATTGTGAACATGAATACTACGATATAAATGCGAAATGATAAAAGCATTCAAAGTGGAAGGATGTCATTAATGGGAAAATTTGGATTAAATTTCTTTAAGCCTACTGAAAAGTTTAATGGAAATTGGTCAGTTTTAGAGCAAAAGAGTAGAGAATGGGAGAAAATGTATCGTGAAAGATGGAGCCATGATAAGGTAGTTAGAACGACTCACGGCGTCAATTGTACTGGTTCATGCTCGTGGAAAGTATTTGTTAAAAACGGAGTGATTACTTGGGAAAATCAACAAACTGACTACCCAAGTTGCGGACCTGATATGCCGGAATTTGAACCTCGTGGATGTCCAAGAGGCGCTTCATTTTCATGGTATGAGTACAGTCCTCTAAGAGTAAAATATCCATACATTAGAGGGAAATTATTAGATTTATGGACTCAAGCATTAGAGGAAAATAACGGCAATCGAATCGCAGCATGGGCCTCTATAGTAGAAGATGAAAATAAAGCTAAAGCATATAAAGAAGCTCGAGGAAAAGGTGGTCATGTTAGAGCAAACTGGAGAGACGTAACAGATATTATTGCAGCACAAATTTTATATACGATTAAAAAAGATGGTCCTGACCGAATTGCAGGATTCACTCCTATACCTGCAATGTCTATGATTAGTTATGCCTCAGGAGCAAGATTTATTAATCTATTGGGCGGAGAAATGCTTAGCTTCTATGACTGGTACGCTGACTTACCTCCTGCTTCACCTCAAATATGGGGAGAACAAACAGACGTACCTGAATCGAGTGATTGGTATAACGCTGCTTACATTATCATGTGGGGATCCAATGTACCATTAACACGAACACCAGACGCACATTTTATGACTGAAGTAAGATATAAAGGGACTAAAGTCATTTCAGTTGCACCAGATTATGCAGAAAACGTGAAATTTGCTGACAATTGGTTAGCGCCTCATCCAGGTACAGATGCTGCAGTAGCGCAAGCTATGACACACGTTATTTTACAGGAATTTTATGAAAATGAACCTAACGATATGTTTATCAATTATGCGAAGCAATATACTGATATGCCGTTCGTGATTATGTTAGATCAAGATGAAAATGGTTATAAAGCAGGTCGATTTTTACGAGCAAGTGATTTAGGTATTGATAGTGAGAATAGTGAATGGAAGCCAGTTATTTTTGATTGTGAAAGTCAACAATTAGTAGTACCAAATGGAACGATGGGGCAGCGTTGGGAAGAAGGTAAGAAATGGAATTTAAAATTAGAGAATGAAGATGGAACAAAAATTAATCCGGCTTTATCTATGGTTGAAGAAGATTATGAATTACAAACTATCCAGTTCCCATACTTTGATAGTAAGGGTGACGGCGTGTTTAAGAGACCTATTCCATCTCGCAAGATTAGATTGTCTAATGATCAAGAAGTATATATATCAACTGTTTATGACCTTATGGCGAGTCAATATGGTATTCAACGTTTTAACCATGAACTTGAAGCTCAATCCTATGACGACGTTAAATCCAAATATACACCAGCATGGCAAGAATCTATTACTGGTATCAATAGAGGATTAGTCATTCAAGTTGCTAAAGAATTCGCTCAAAATGCAATTGATACAGATGGACGGTCTATGATTATTATGGGCGCAGGCATTAATCACTGGTTTAATTCAGATACGATTTACCGTTCGATTTTAAATTTAGTAATGCTTTGTGGATGTCAAGGAGTCAATGGAGGCGGTTGGGCACATTATGTAGGTCAAGAAAAGTGTCGACCTATTGAAGGATGGAATACTGTTGCCTTTGCTAAGGATTGGCAAGGACCGCCACGTTTACAAAATGGTACAAGTTGGTTCTATTTTGCAACAGATCAATGGAAATATGAGGAATCAAATGTTGATCAATTTAAATCACCATTAGCTGAGAATATTAAACATCAACATCCAGCAGATTACAATGTGACAGCTGCCCGATTAGGTTGGCTACCTTCATATCCTCAATTTAATAAAAATAGTCTGTTGTTCGGAGAAGAAGCCAAAGAGGAAGGGAACGACTCTAATGAGGCTATTCTTAAAAAAGCAATTGACTCAATAAAAAATAAAGAGACTCAATTTGCAATTGAAGATCCAGATTTAAGAAAGAACCATCCTAAAACACTATTTGTTTGGAGATCAAACTTAATATCCAGTTCCGCTAAAGGACAAGAATATTTCATGAAACATTTATTAGGCACACGGTCAGGTTTAATGGCTGAACCTAATGAAGATGATAAACCTTCAGAAATTAAATGGAGAGAAGATACTGTTGGTAAATTAGACTTATTAGTGTCATTAGATTTTAGAATGACTGCGACGCCTTTATATTCCGATATCGTTCTACCAGCTGCAACTTGGTATGAAAAATACGATTTATCTTCAACAGATATGCATCCATTTATACATCCTTTTAATCCTGCGATAGATCCTTTATGGGAATCACGCTCAGATTGGGATATTTATAAAACTTTAAGTAAAGCAATTTCAGAAATGGCAAAGGATTATTTACCAGGAACATTCAAAGATGTTGTAACAACACCTCTAGGTCATGATTCTAAACAAGAATTAGGTTCTGAATTTGGAATTGTTAAAGATTGGTCGAAAGGTGAAATTGAAGGTATTCCAGGAAAAACAATGCCCAACTTTGCCATTGTAGAACGTGATTACACTAAAATTTACGATAAATTTGTCACGCTTGGTCCTTTACTTGAAAAAGCCAAAGTAGGCGCTCATGGAGTAAGTTTCAGTGTAAAAGATGAGTATGAAGAACTGAAAAGCATGCTAGGTACATGGAATGATAATGATAAAAACTCGGTAAGAAATCATCGACCTCGAATTGACACTGCACGTAAAGTCGCAGATGCAATATTAAATATTTCCTCTGCGACTAATGGGAAATTATCACAACTATCTTATGAAGATTTAGAACATCAAACTGGAATGCCATTGAAGGATATCTCTCAAGCTCGTGCTTCAGAGAAGATTTCATTTTTGAATATAACATCACAACCACGAGAAGTAATTCCAACGGCGGTATTTCCAGGTTCAAATAAAAATGGTCGAAGATACTCTCCTTTCACAACTAATATTGAGAGACTCGTACCATTTAGAACATTAACAGGTAGACAAAGCTATTATATCGATCATGAAATATTTCAACAGTTTGGAGAAAGCTTACCCGTTTATAAACCAACATTACCACCAATGGTATTTGGAACACGAGATAAGAAGGTTAAAGGTGGGCAAGATGCTTTAGTACTTAGATATTTAACCCCACATGGTAAATGGAATATTCATTCAACTTATCAGGACAATGAACGTATGCTAACGCTATTTAGAGGTGGGCCTGTAGTATGGCTATCAAACGAAGATGCAGAAGAACATGACATTAAAGACAATGATTGGTTAGAAGTGTACAACCGAAATGGTGTTGTAACTGCGAGAGCTGTAACATCACATCGTATGCCTAAAGGAACAATGTTTATGTATCATGCACAAGATAAACATATTGAAACACCTGGATCAGAAATTACAGATACTCGTGGAGGCTCTCATAATGCACCTACTAGAATCCACCTAAAGCCTACACAATTAGTTGGAGGTTACGCTCAAATTAGTTATCACTTTAATTATTATGGTCCGATTGGAAACCAAAGAGATGTATATGTTGCGGTAAGAAAAATGAAAGAGGTGAATTGGCTTGAAGATTAAAGCGCAGATAGCAATGGTACTGAACTTAGACAAATGTATTGGATGTCATACATGTAGTGTGACATGCAAAAACACTTGGACTAACAGACCTGGTGCAGAATATATGTGGTTTAATAATGTGGAAACGAAGCCAGGTGTTGGCTATCCTAAGCGTTGGGAGGATCAAAGCCATTATAAAGGTGGTTGGGTGTTAAATAAGAAAGGTCAACTTGAATTAAAATCTGGAAATAGATGGTCAAAAATTGCTTTAGGTAAAATCTTTTACAATCCAGATATGCCTCTGATTAAAGATTATTATGAGCCTTGGACATATAATTACGAGCATTTAACTACTGCTAAGGAGGGGAAACATTCTCCTGTTGCTAAGGCACACTCTCTCATTTCAGGTGACAAGCTTGACTTAGAGTGGGGGCCTAACTGGGAAGATGATTTAGCCGGTGGACACGTTACAGGCCCTAAAGACCCTAACATTCAACAAATTGAAGAAGATATCAAATTCCAATTTGATGAAACATTTATGATGTATTTACCACGTTTGTGTGAACATTGTCTTAATCCAAGTTGTGTTGCTTCTTGTCCCTCAGGCGCAATGTATAAAAGAGATGAAGATGGGATTGTATTAGTTGACCAGGACGCTTGTCGAGGTTGGCGTTATTGTATGACAGGTTGTCCTTATAAAAAAGTATATTTTAATTGGAAAACGAATAAAGCAGAAAAATGTACGTTTTGTTTCCCTAGAATCGAAGCGGGCATGCCAACAGTGTGTTCTGAAACATGTACAGGTAGAATGAGATACCTAGGTGTGATGTTATATGATGCAGATCGAGTGCAAGAAGCGGCTTCTGCAACTAATGAAGAGGATTTATATGAAAAACAACTAGACTTATTTTTAGACCCATTTGATGAAGAGGTGATTGCCGAAGCCGAAAAAGAAGGTATCAGTCATGAATGGATTACTGCAGCTCAAAATTCTCCAGTGTATAAATTAGCAGTGGAATATAAGATGGCTTTTCCATTACATCCAGAATTTAGAACGATGCCGATGGTATGGTACTGTCCACCGTTAAGTCCAATTATGAGCTATTTTGAAGGGCAAAATGCTGGAAATAACTCAGATATGATATTCCCAGCAATAGAAGAGATGCGATTACCTATTGAATATTTAGCTAATTTATTAACTGCTGGTGATGTAGCACCAATAAAATTAGGGTTACAAAAAATGGCGATGATGCGAAGCTATATGAGAGCGAAAGTGACTCAACAACCATTCGATGTGTCTAAGCTTGAACGATTGAATTTAACAGAAAGTCAATTAAATGACATGTATCGTTTATTAGGAATTGCCAAATATGAAGATCGTTTTGTTGTTCCAACTTCGCACAAAGAAACATATTTAGATACCTATAGAGCACAAGGTAGTCAAGGTTATGGTGGAGAATACTTTGGTGCAAATTGTGAAGGTTGTGGTGTAGCAGTTGGCTCAGGTAAATCAGGACAAGAGATATACAATGATAACTTCTATGGAGGGATTTTCCGTGATTAATCTTCAGAAATTAGCTCAATATCAAGAAAGTTTAGGTTACTTGGGCCAACAAATTAACTTTCCAGAAAAGTTAACCTTTCACCCTAATGTGTTTCAAGAAACAATTGAAGCATCTCACCCAGCATATGAAGATTTATGTGCATTTAGAGAAATTATAATGAATTATTCTTTGTCCGAAATTAAAGCAATTTATACAGATACATTTGATTTCAGTAAAAACTATCCTCTTTACATGACATATAATCGATTTGATACTCAAAAAGAACGTGGGCAAATGTTAGCTAAACTTAAAGTGTTATATGAAATGTTTGGTCTTAAAATGATAGACAATGAATTATCGGATTACTTACCACTAATGCTTCAATTTTTGCAAGTAGCTCGCTGGGAAAATGATGTTCGTGCAGAAGACAATTTAAAATTAATCATCATGATTATTGAGGATGGAACTTATGAGATGGCTAATCATCTTGCTAAAAATAACAATCCTTATGCGTATGTCATCAAAGCGTTAAGACAAACTTTAAAAGCATGTATTGTTTCTAATAAAGAGGTGGGAAATCATGCTTAATCAATTTACATGGGTCATTTATCCTTATTTATGTTTAAGTATTTTTGTTATTGGACATATTGCTCGTTATAAATATGATCAATTTTCTTGGACGGCTAAATCAAGTGAATTAATTGAAAAGAAACAGTTAAAATGGGGAAGTTTGATGTTTCATCTTGGCGTGATTCCAGTATTCTTTGGTCATGTTGTAGGTTTGTTGATTCCAGCAAATTGGCTTGAATCTATAGGTGTCAATGATCACATCTATCACATAGGAGCAGTATATATTGGTAGTATTTTTGGTATAATGACATTGTTAGGAATGATACTTCTTACTTCAAGAAGATTAACTATTAAAAATGTTAGGAAACTTAGTTCAACTTCTGATATTTTCGTTAATATTTTATTAGTGATTATATTAATTATGGGTTGTTATTCAACAATTTTTACCAACGCGGTTCAACCTGATTTTGATTATCGTCAAACTATAGCGATATGGTTTAGACATCTGTTTATGTTTACACCTAATGCTGATTTTATGATTCACGTCCCTTGGTCTTTTAAATTGCACATTTTACTAGGATTTACAATATTTGCTTGTTGGCCATTTACAAGATTAGTCCACGTATGGAGTGTACCGATTTCATATATGAACAGAAGATATATTATTTACCGCAAGAATAAAGTTTGATGACGAGAGGATGGGAAAATTGAGACCAGAATCCTTATTAAACAATCAAAGTTTACAGAATAATTTAGACCGATTGAGAATAGATGGTGGTTATGATTTTGGGGGGATTGCGATGTATGAACGATCGCTTAGATCATCGCCAATCAAATGGAAATATGTTTCAGGTAATACGAATGAACGATATAAATTAATTATATTAAGAAAAGGAAGAGGTTTAGCTGGGACTGTAATGAAAACTGGAAAACGCATGGTAATTGCTGATGTAGATACAGCACTAACTCAAGCAGAGAAAATTGCCTTTCCAATTATTTTGAATGAATCGTTAACAGCTGTTGTAGCAGTTCCACTATGGCTTGAACATCAAATGTATGGAGTATTATTGTTAGGTCAAAGAAATCATCATCCTCTGCCACAGTCTTTAGAACAACTTGATATTCAAAGTCAAATAGGGTTTTTTACAGAAACGAATTAGGTGAATATGATGCTAAATAAATTTGAATTAAATGTAGAAGACTTGTTGCATAAATATTATGATACTACGACTGAAAAGATTGTCTTTGTCGATCGTCTTGGCAAAATTATTGCAATGAACGGAGCTGCTAGAGATATATTATCTGAAGAAGATAATTATAAAGCAATGACGCATGCCATTTGCAATCGCTGTGAAGGATATTCCAATGAATATGATTTACAGTCATGTGAAGAATGCTTTTTAGAAGCGAATCATTTGCAGAAATCAAACTTCCAAGTATTTATGAAGACAAAGGACAATAAAATAGAACCTTATACAGCTACTTATCAAACTATTGATGATGAAAGAGGAATTAGTGCTTTTACTTTGCAAAATGTTTCTCCACAAATTGAAAGACAGGAGAAAATGTATCAACAGAAAATGCTTCACAAATCTATACAAGCCCAAGAGAATGAAAGAAAGCGCATTTCTCGTGAGTTACATGATAGCGTGATTCAAGAAATGTTAAATATTGATGTTGAACTACGACTATTAAAATACAAGTTTCAAGATGAAACAGTTGTTGAAAGTACGCAACAAATAGAAGGTTTAGTGTCGCAACTCATTGATGACATTCGTAATCTATCAGTGGAACTACGTCCTTCGTCATTAGATGATTTAGGCATAGAAGCCGCTTTTAATTCCTACTTTAAGCAATTTGAAGAAAATTATGGTATTCAAATTAATTACCATTCCAATATTAAAGGATTACGGTTTGATAATGAAGTTGAAACTGTTGTCTATCGTGTGATTCAAGAAGCGGTTCTAAATGCGTTAAAGTACGCAGAAGTAAATGAAATAGAGGTTCATATTAGTAAAAGTGAACATCGCTTGTTAGCGGAAGTAGTAGATAGAGGTAAAGGTTTTAATTTGGATGACAAGCCCAGAGGATCAGGACTAGGCTTTTACGGTATGAGAGAGCGTGCGGAATTAGTAAATGGAAATATTAATATTGAATCACACCTCAATAAAGGAACCATAGTCACACTAGACATACCTATTTAAAATAGTGGGGGAATGAATGTGAAGATCGTTATAGCAGATGACCACGCTGTAGTAAGAACAGGATTTTCGATGATATTAAACTACCAAGAAGATATGGAAGTTGTCGCAACAGCAGCTGATGGTGTTGAAGCATATCAAAAGGTTTTAGAGTATAAACCAGATGTTTTAATTTTAGATTTGAGCATGCCACCTGGTGAATCAGGGTTAGTCGCTACAAGTAAAATTTCAGAAAGTTTTCCAGAAACTAAGATTCTTATTTTAACGATGTATGATGATGAGGAATACCTATTTCACGTTTTAAAAAGTGGAGCGAAAGGATATATTTTAAAAAATGCACCTGATGAGCAATTAATTTTAGCTGTAAGAACAGTATATAAAGGAGAAACATATGTAGATATGAAGATGACCACTTCTTTAGTAAATGAGTTTATTAATCAATCTCATCAGGAAGAAGTAAGTTATTCTTCAGATCCCTTTAAGATATTATCAAAAAGAGAACTTGAAATACTACCGCTTATTGCAAAAGGTTATGGTAATAAAGATATAGCTGAAAAGTTATTTGTTTCAGTGAAAACAGTTGAAGCACATAAAACGCACATCATGAATAAACTCAACCTTAAGAGCAAACCTGAGCTTGTTGAGTATGCACTAAAAAAGAAATTACTCGAGTTTTAAAAACATATTGTTGATTAATCAAATCCTAAAGGATGATAAGCTCATCATTTTTTAGGATTTTTTTGTGCTTTAAAATTAGCAGGTATCATACGATGTTAATTTTTAGAGTTACACTTTTAATTATTTTTATAGGGAAAAAGCTGAGTATATTAAGGGTAAATCCTTATGTTCATTTTTTCACAATAAAACTAAAATAAAGTTGTAATTAGTACTATGTCTATTCCCGTATGTATTATTTATAGATTTCATTATTTTGACCTCTCTTAAAAATAGACATGGTACTAATCATTATTCTATCAACTTAATGAAGGTGAAAAAGAAATGAAAAAAGGAGTTTACCAGCTTACATTACAAACGTTTAGTTTGATAGTAGGTTTTATGGCGTGGAGTATTATATCTCCGTTAATGCCATTTATCACTCAAGATATTAAAATTTCTGCTAGTCAAATTTCTATTATTTTAGCTATACCTGTTATTTTAGGATCAGTTTTAAGAGTTCCTTTTGGGTACCTTACTAATATTATAGGTGCCAAATGGGTATTCTTTAGTAGTTTTATAGTGTTGCTATTCCCAATATTTTTCTTAGGACAAGCCCAAAGTACGACGATGCTTATAATTTGTGGCTTCTTTCTAGGAGTCGGTGGGGCGATATTCTCAGTAGGAGTAACTGCGCTACCTAAATATTTTACAAAAGATAAAGTTGGATTAGCTAACGGAATTTATGGAATGGGCAATATAGGAACAGCAATTTCATCTTTTTGTGCACCTGTTTTGGCAGGATTAATAGGGTGGCAAAATACCGTAAGAAGTTATTTAATCATTATCAGCTTGTTTGCAGTATTAATGTTCTTATTGGGAGATAATAAAGAACCTAAAGTCAAAGTACCGTTAATATCTCAAGTCAAAGTATTGGCTAAAAATTATAAATTATACTATTTGAGTTTTTGGTACTTCATAACATTTGGTGCGTTTGTGGCATTTGGATTATTCTTACCAAATTATTTAGTGCATCATTTTACTATCGATAAGGTAGATGCAGGGATTCGATCCGGTATTTTTATAGCTCTTGCAACATTTTTACGTCCACTTGGTGGCGTTTTAGGGGATAAATTTAATGCTGTGAAAGTACTCATTATAGATTTTGTAATAATGATTATTGGAGGTTTAATTTTAACTTTATTCGATGGAATCATCTATTTTACTATTGGTTGTTTAACTATAAGCGTTTGTGCAGGTATAGGTAATGGCCTCGTGTTTAAGTTAGTACCTTCTTATTTCTCGAAAGAAGCAGGCTCTGCAAATGGAATTGTTTCTATGATGGGAGGTTTGGGTGGTTTCTTCCCACCTTTAGTGATTACATTTGTCACAGGACTAACAGGTTCAAGTCATCTTGCATTTGGTTTATTAGTACTATTTGCACTTATCGCTTTAATCACAATGGTTCATTTATATAAAAAAGAAACTGAAATAGGTACAACACTCTATAGTGACTAATGATAGTTATATGTAGATAAATAATTGTATTTAACATATTTATGCATATTATACAGTAAAAACCCTCAACTTTTTTCAGAGTTGAGGGTTCTTTTATTATTATTGAATTGAAATTGTAGTAGCTTTGTCATCTTCATTGATTTGTTTAGGTAATGTGACATATAATACGCCATCAGTGTAATTAGCTACTATACTTTCTTTATCAATATCATCGAATTCAAAGCGTCTTTCTAATTCACCATTAGAACGTTCATTAAGTTGTGATTTATAATTTTCATTATTGATTTTTTTGTATGCTTTAATAGTTAAAATATGTTGTTCAAATTTAAGTGAAATATCTCCTTTGCTTAAACCAGGAAGTTCAGCTTCTAATACATAAGCGTCATTTTTATCATAAATATTAGTAGGAAATGCTCTTGATGAAAATTGATTGTATACTTGTTTCCCTAAGTCTTTAAATAATTCACTAGGATCATTTTTGAAGAAATTATTATTGAAAAAATCATTATTATTCATTAGAATTCACTCCTTAAAGTGTTAAATGAGTAGTTAGAATATATTAGAATAATTTTTCAACTACATTATATTAAGAGAGCGAAAAGAGGTAAAGTGATAACACTTAATAATAAATAGGTATTCTATAAGTTTAGTAGGAATTAGGGGATAAAAAAAGTCAAAAATTGTACGAGAGAATAAGACAAAAGCTTACTATACATACTGATGTTATTAAATTGTGTCGTTAATGCTGAAGTTGAATTTGCCTAAGATTTTCAAAAAGTCTACTTTTGTCTTTTTCTCTACAAGTATCACTTTTCTATACTATTGTCAAAATTTTTAGATACAAAATTTTGCAAGTTTTCAATTAATTCTTTAGCTTCATCTTGATTAATATCGAATTCACTATAGACTTTCATTGATATTTCAGATAACGGTTTTTTAATTTCTTTACCTCGTTCTGTTAGTGAAATTTGAAGATTTCGTTCATCTTTTTCTTCACGACTTCGAACAACGTAATCTTTCTTTTCTAATTTCTTGAGCAGTGGTGTAAGTGTGCCTGAATCTAAAAAGACTCGCTCACCTAGTTTTTTAATATTAAGTTTCTCATCATTTTCGATCGCCATTAGTACAATATACCCTGTGTATGTTAATTCATACTCTTTGAGGTAATTTGTGTACTTCTTTATGATTTCTTTTGAAGAAACATAAAATAAAAAACATAATTGTTTACTTAAATAACTATTCTCTACATACATTTAATCACTCCTTGTTAAAGTAACAATATTATGAAGTGTATGACTTGTCAAGTGCCGATTTCATCACTATAATCAAATTGTTTTAAATTAAATTTAGACGACATTTGAATATATTTTGTTTGATTTTGAAACTCAAATAAATACAGAACAAAGGAGTATTATCTCATGACAAGATTAAATGATTTCAATGAAGTACTTAACGGAAGAAAATCAGTAAAGGTATTCGATAGTGAATATAAAATTCCTCACGAAGAAATGGATGAAATGATTACTAAAGCTACAAAAGCGCCTTCATCAGTTAATATGCAACCATGGAGAATTGCTGTTGTAGAGAGTGACGAAGGAAAAGAAAAAATCAAAGAAGCTTTTGGTTTTAATTCAAGACAACTTACTACTTCTTCGGCTATGGTGATTATTTTCGGAGATTTACAAAATTACGAAAAAGCTGAACAAATTTATAATGATGCAGTAGACCAAGCCCATATGACAGAGGAAATTAAAACTCAAATGTTAGAATGGATTCTTCCTTATTATAAAAGTTTGTCAAGAGAAGGTATGAAGGACATTGTAAATATTGATAGTAGTTTAATGGCTATGCAATTTATTCTAACTGCTAAAGCTTATGGATATGACACAAATCCTATTGGTGGCTTTGATAAAGAAAATATCGCTAAGATTATTGGTTATGATTCAGATAGATATGTCCCAGTATTAGCAATTGCTATTGGTAAAAAAGCTCAAGAAGCTCATGGTTCTGTGAGATTACCTGTTCACGAAGTGAGAGAATATTTATAAAGCAATATTCATGGGATGAGAACATTTTGTTACAATGTTAAATAATCTCTTTTCTATAACCAACTTTTAGTTCATACTTAATAAGATAAGTATAAAAGGAGTTTCTATCATGAGTAGAAAACAAGTCATTTTAAGAATAATTATTATATTAATCATTTCACTTATTTTAGCCATAGTATTTTTCTTTGGTCTAAAAAGTTATCAAGGTCATAAAAATATCGAACTTATGGATAGTTATATCAAAGAACATCATTTACAAGATAAAATTAAAAAGCAAGATAATTTGTATAGTGCTAAAAAAGGGATGTATTACAAAGAAATCGTTTTCAAAGACGAATCTAATGTCACTTATGTTATGCAACCAATTAGTACAAATAAAGGTATATTTGTAGAAGGCTTTGATAGTGAAACGAAGAAAAGCATAAAGAAAGCAAAACATAGTGATTTTGATAAAAATTATAAACCATCTAAATAAATAATTTAGAGTACACACGACTTCATGATCCACTTTGAAGTCGTGTGTTTTTTTACTATTATTAACATTTTTGACTTCAAGTCATAAATATTTTATTTATTAATAGCTTTAAAATTTAAGTAGCTATTTTATTATTATCTGATATAATTAAGTGATGTCAGATGAAGGGGAGTTTGCATTATGGCTCTATTCAAGAGAAAAATAAGTTTACCAACGCAAGTTATTATTGCTTTGGTACTAGGTGTCATCGTAGGACTTTTATTATTTGGACAAGATAATTTAGCAAATTATATAAAGCCTTTTGGTGACATATTCTTAAATTTAATAAAAATGATCATTATTCCGATTGTATTCTGTGCACTTGCTTTGTCTATATCGAATTTAGGGGATTCGAAAAAGGTAGGCAGTTATGGATGGAAAGCAATCCTTTACTTTGAAATTATAACGACAGTTGCTATTGGGTTAGGTATTATAATTGGTAACCTGTTCAAACCAGGTGCCGGATTAGATTATAATAAACTACCTAAAGGTGACATTTCTAAATATCAATCTTCTGCACATTCAGCTGAACAAGCTTCTACATACGGTAATCATTTAATTGATACTATTGTAAATATTGTGCCGACCAATCTATTTGAATCATTAGCTAAAGGTGATTTATTACCAATTATATTCTTTGCAGTATTCTTTGGTTTAGGTCTCGCAGCAATAGGAGAAAAAGCTGAACCAGTTAAAGGTTTTCTAAGTGGCACATTAGAAGCAGTGTTTTGGATGATTAATAAAATCTTAAAACTTGCTCCAATAGGAGTATTTGCATTTATATGTACAACTGTTATGACATTTGGAGTATCAGCTTTAGTTCCATTATTAAAACTTTTATTAGTAGTAGTTGGAGCAATGATTTTCTTTGTTGTAGTTGTATTAGGAATTGTTGCTCGAATGGTTGGAGTTAGTATCTTCTCAATCATGAAAATTTTAAAAAGCGAGTTGTTACTAGCATTTTCAACTTCAAGTTCAGAAGCAGTATTACCAGTTATTATGAAGAAAATGGAAAATTTTGGTGCGCCAAAAGATGTAACGTCATTCGTTATTCCAATAGGTTATTCATTCAACTTAGACGGATCCGCATTATATCAATCAATTGCAGCATTATTTGTAGCTCAAATGTATGATGTACATTTATCGTTAACAGAACAAATAGTGTTAATGGCTACGTTAATGATTGCTTCTAAAGGTATGGCTGGGGTTCCAGGTGTTTCTATTGTAGTTTTATTAACAACATTAGGCTCTATGCACTTGCCAGCACAAGGTCTTGCATTAATTATCGGAATTGACCGATTACTAGACATGGTTCGCACATGCGTTAACGTAATGGGTAACGCTTTATCAACGATTGTTGTTGCGAAATGGGAGAAGGTATACGATAAAGAAAAAGGCCAAAAGTATCTTAATTCACTATAAAAATCTATATCTGACATTTTTTTTAGCGAATCTTAAAACTTAAGTTTTTAGATTCGCTTATGCATTTGTCGTCAGACAAATGAAAACAACGAAAGACTTAAGTTTTTAGATTCGCTTATGCATTTGTCGTCAGACAAATGAAAACAATATACATAAATAAATTAAAAAGACCTTGAGGTGGGGAACATTATTCCACTTCAAGGTCTTTTAAATTCTTTCAATATTCGTTTACATGCCGTGGTTCATGCCTTTCATATCATGAATTTTAGACATTAAACCATGAGGTACATCATCGTGTTTTACTTTTTTAACTTTTGTGATTTTTCCTGACTTTTCATCTTTAAAGATCATTACAAAGTCTTCTTTTTTTACAGAAACATTAGCGTTTGAAGGTAATTTAACATTCTTTTCAATTTTTTCATCTTTTTCGCTAATCATTTTATCTATAGTAGTACTATTTTTCATAATACCGTAGTATGTATCTTTTTTACCACCTACCATCATCATAATGACAAGTACGATACACAGCACAAGCATAATTGCGATAAGTCCAAAACCTAAAGCTTTTTTATTTTTCATAGTTGAATAAAACTCCTTTATTTATGTTACTTCATTTATACAGAACTTGAGATTACATTGCAATCATATTTTCAAAAATCACGAAATAAAACACTTTCAAAATTCATAAAATTATAATATTTAAAACGTAAAACTTGGCTAATATATAAACTATTTTAGTATTTTAAACATTCGGAATAGATAACTAAATTGAAAATACGTCTTTATTATTCTTCTTACAATTATAGTAAACCTTACTGGTAAGGCCCACAGTATACAGAGTTTCTTACAAAAAAAGAAATTCAATAAAAATAGGGAGAGGAACAAATCAATGTCATTGTCCTCTCCGGTATCTTTTAAAATATTAAATTTCAATTGTGATAGGAGTATCTAACTCATCATCATTCATTAATTTAATTGATTTAGGAATTACTTTTAAGACGCACAATTCTGGATCTTGTTTAGAATCGAAGAATGTCTTATCTTGTGTTTCCCATAACCAATCAATGACTTTCTGATCTTTAACTACTTCAATTTGAGCATCAATTTCAACAAAGCTATTATTAGTTGTCTCATTGTAGCCTAAAAGAATGTAAGCGTGTGGATTATCTTCAATTTCATCAACTTTTACTGAATTGATACTAGTTTTAGTATATAAAGTTAAATCATCGTTATAGAAAACCATATATCTACTATTAGGTTTGTTATTATAAGCAGTTGATAATACGCCAACTTTAGAAGTTTCTAATACTTTTTCAATTGCTTGAGTTGCTTTTTGTTTATCCAAAATCATCATCTCCTTAATAGTTACTATATCCATTCATTGATGATGATAAACTCAGACACTTGTAACACTTAAATGGGTTTAAAACATATATATTTAACTTCATCATGCTTCAAAGTCATTTGGAATGGTTTGTTGTTTTCTTCTTGAATAGCTAATTCTGTTTTAGGGCGATTACATTTATCTAATTCTTCAAGTATATTACGTTCTATATATAATAATTCTTTGCTTTTAGGAAGTAGATTTTGGATTGAACCGTGCTCATTATTTAACGTTTTTATAATAATGAGTGAGTTCTTTTTTAAATTATTTTTGAAAATGAACTTCTGTTTACTATCAGATAAATAACGATCATTGATTTTATTAAATAATAAGATATGATAATTTCCATCTTTACGGCTTATTAGATAGTTATTCCCAAGTTCTAAAGGTTCGTCGACAAATGAATCACCCATTTTATAAATGTGCATTAAAGGTAAAGGGCTACCATAATTGTTAAATAAAGCTATATATTGTGAGTGATCGTCGATAAGTTGATAACTTATGCCACCACCGTATCTCATAAGGGCGATAAGGTGACATACTAAATCTGATAACTGTAATGGATTAGTGCCATTATTAGTATACTTAAAACACTTAAGTGATAAATTATTGTATACAAAATTTGTAGTTGGAATTCCTGAATCTAGCATAAATTGCTTGTAATTTTCAAAATGAGTAGATGAATGATGATATGTCTTACGTTTGGTTAATAACAAATTTTTAGTTTCAAGATTCTCAATGTCAATGAAATAGTAATCAAAGTTAAGACGTTTCATTATATCGTAAGTTTGATCAATGGAAGGCGAATCACGAAGTAAACCTTCAACGGTGATACCATACCTAATTTCACGATTTTTATTTTTAATTTTTAAATGACATAAATGGATTTCGTTTACAGTCATATATTCTGAATTAAAAACAAGCATGAGTTTAACTAGCTTTTTATTATTCTTATAATCTTGATTGCTTTGTAAAAATGATAATATGATTTGATTAATTGCTTCAAATTGTTGCGTAGAATTAATTTGCATTGCTAGACCGATATCCATTTCGAATAACTTTTCAAAACAACGATTTAACAAATTAAGGTTAATATGACTAATTGCGATATCGTTAATATCTTGGATAAATACTACGGGTTGTGGCAAATAAGAGAAATCTATATCGTAGTACTCGTTAAAAACGAACTGGAATAATTTGTTAAAGTTTTCAAATCGGATAAATGCTTTAGAGCTTTTGGTATGATCTTTAGGATTAAATTGATTAAGATCTATATCAGTAATTTCAGTTGCTAATTGGTCATTAAATTCAAATTGATTGATTAAATCTTTGTAATCTAAAAAATGAGTTTGGCTAAAATCCATTACTGGATTTAATGAAATTTTAGAGATCATAGAACGGAATTGTTTGGGACTAAAGCCTAGATGATTTTTGAATTGATTAGTGAAGTTCGTATGACTACTAAAACCAGAGCGTTCAGAAATCGCATTGATTGAATCATCTGTAGATAATAGCAATTTTATGGCATAAATGACTTTTAAACTTGTAAAGTAATCTTTAAAGTTCATATTTAAGTAGCGAACAAATAAATTTGAACAATATGATTCAGAAATATTACAATAATTTGCAACTTCGCGTAATGATAAGGTATCTGAAACTTTGGAATGAATGTAGCTAAGTCCTTGGATAAATATTGGATGATTGATAGCAACTTGAGGGATATATTTTTCCTTGTATCTTATCACTGTTTCCTTAAATAAAGTCTGAATAATTTTTGAAATAGCTTGAGTATCTTGCTCTTCTTCGTTCATATAATGATGAATTGATTGTAAAATAATATTTTTTACAAAACCGCTAGATTGAAGTAAATGTCGATCAAAATAACATTTGAAGAAATTTTCATCCTCACTATAGAAATAAAATACAGGAATAGAGAGCATAACCAAGTTCGAGGATTGATTTACATAAAAAATATCAGCTTGATTAATAATAGCAATATGATTATCTAAATCTTTAGTTTCACCATTAATCGTAATTTCTAGATGATTTGTAAGTGAGAACATTAAAATGATTCGATTGATATTTCGAGTTGGGGGTGAATGATACTGTTGATAAATATTTAAATGACATGTCATAATTCGGCACTGTGCTCCTTATAGAATAATAAATGTTATTATAATCGATTCGTCTTGAAATAGTAATAGAGAAATATAAAAATTTTTCCTTGTAAAGTTAAGCAACCAATCAAAAATTATAAGTAGCACACAATACAAATAATTATTTAGAAATATAGAGTTCTTATTTTGAAAATTTTGGATAGAGTGCAAACGAATTTTTTAGTACATAATAAATATAGATTTCGACCCAATTGAAATTCTAAAAAGAAGTTAATGTAAATTTTTAGACGATTTGCGATTAATTTTATAGTGAATTAATTTTTGGATGGAAATCGTAGCAATAAATGTACTATGTATGTTAATACATCAAGAATCAACAGCATAAAGAGAGAGACAACAAAGAATAGCACACATTTTCTATTATTTAATTGTTTAACTATACTAATAGAATAAACAACTAGAAAAATTCAGTTATACTTAATAATTTTCTCGAAACTTATTCATCAACCAACTCAAGTTAAGTCATCTAGAAAGAAATGACACCATGGAATAAGAAGAATGCATAACATCGAAGAATAAGATCAACAAGAATAAAATTCATTCTTCTCAAACATCAGGAATCAACATCAAGACTAATTAATGTTAAGACAAATTATTGAAACACATGAAATACTTACTATTTCAACAACAGGAATCAACATCTATGCACATTAAAGTATAATCGATCAACAACAATTGTTTAGTAGCAACAATTAGAAGATTTTTAATTAAAATTACTCTCCCCCGAAGTACTATTAAATTAAAGAAATATATTTCGTGTAGTGTCATGGTAAAGTTTTATATTTTATTAATTATCAGCTTAATGTTTTAATTATTCGAATGACATAGCTATAAGGCAAGATATTCCATTAGTGTTTTATTAACAAGCCTTAATGCTATTACAGTGTGAAACAACTTAGACAATTACTCTTTTTAGAAATAATATAACACGTACATTATTGCGAAAGACTTAGGTGTTTTCACCTAGGTCTTTTTTTATTTAGTATTGTACTTTCTTGTAGGTATTTAATGTCATACTTATTAGCAAGTTGACTCAAATAACTTAGTAGGGCGTCCAATTCAATTTGATGATTCATAAAGTCATCCTTTAACATCAATGCCTTATGTTTTTCATTATCAGTTGCTATATTTTTAAAATAACCCCACATGTGTTCATAGGCATTAATAATTGAGCCAGTTGTTGGAGAATGATTAATTGCTTCATTAATTTGAAATTGTACTTCCTCAAGAGAGGGTGATTCTTTTAGCAGTGCTCTAATTTTGTTATAGGCATTTTGATCATGTAGTAATACGCGATATTTCTCTTCTCGCCAAAGCTTTTCTATTTTTCCACGTTCTTTCATTAAATTATTCACCTCATCTTATATTATTAAGGTTACCCAGAAGTTAAGTTTCTAAATTAATATGATTACTAATAAACGATTGATGAGCTATTGCGTAAAAGTTTGGAACCGGTTACAATAAAGTTAAATAAATGGAACCGGTTTCTAAATAAGGAGGCTTATTTAATGAGCTATAAGAAATCTGCTGAAGATATATTACAAGCAATAGGTGGGGAAGAAAACCTTGATGCTATTGCACATTGTGCTACAAGATTAAGATTAGTTCTTAATGATGAAAGCAAAGTAGATGAAGAAACGCTAAATAATATGGATGTAGTAAAGGGAACTTTCTCAACTGGGGGACAGTATCAAATCATTATTGGATCTGGGACTGTTAACAAAGTATTTAATGAATTAGAGAAAATTACTGGCAAAGAGGCATCAACGACATCAGATGTTAAAGATAAGTCGACTAAAAATATGAATCCTTTACAAAAATTTGTGAAAATGTTGTCTGATATATTTGTTCCTATTATTCCAGCAATTGTAGCTGGTGGTTTATTGATGGGATTGAATAACATTCTAACTGCCAAAGATTTGTTCTATAAAGGACAATCATTCATTGATGTTCACAGTCAATTTGCTGGCTTGGCTGAAATGATAAACGTCTTTGCAAATGCACCATTTACTTTACTTCCTATTTTAATAGGATTTAGTGCAGCTAAACGTTTTGGGGGTAATCCTTTCTTAGGTGCCGCACTAGGCATGATATTAGTTCATCCTAGTTTAATGAGCGCTTATGATTTTCCTAAAGCAGTTGAAGCAGGGAAAGCTATTCCCCATTGGGATATTTTTGGATTACATATTAATCAGGTGGGCTATCAAGGACAAGTGCTTCCCATGTTAGTTGCTGCGTATATTTTAGCTACAATTGAAAAGTGGCTACGTAAAGTGATACCGACTGTTTTGGATAATTTACTGACACCATTGTTATCTATATTTGTTACAGCTTTTATCACATTTTTATTCGTTGGACCTATTACACGTCAATTAGGATATTGGTTATCAGATGGACTAACTTGGTTGTATGATTTTGGTGGGGCTATAGGAGGCCTCATATTCGGCTTACTTTATGCACCAATTGTAATTACTGGCATGCATCATAGCTTCATCGCAGTTGAAACGACCTTGATTGCTGACGCCACTAAAACGGGAGGTTCGTTCATCTTTCCAATTGCTACTATGTCTAATGTTGCTCAAGGTGGTGCAGCCATTGCAGCATTCTTTATAATTAAACATAATAAAAAACTAAAAGGTGTGGCATCTGCAGCTGGAATTTCTGCATTATTAGGTATTACGGAACCAGCGATGTTTGGTGTCAATCTTAAATTAAGATATCCATTTATAGGTGCTGTTGTGGGATCTGGATTAGGTTCAGCTTATATTTCATTTTTCAAAGTGAAAGCTATTGCACTGGGTACTGCAGGTTTACCAGGATTTATATCTATTAATCCAGCGCATGCAGGTTGGTTACACTATCTCATAGGTATGATGATTGCCTTTATTGTGTCAATCGTTGTTACATTTGTTTTATCGAAAAGAAAGACCTATAAAGCTGCAGCTAAATAATTAAAAAGTCCCGCTTGAATTTAAAATCAAATTCAAGTGGGACTTTTTATATAAAATATGATTTAAAGCTTTTGTTTACGCCATAAATAGATACTCACTATTGCAACAAGTATCAATGATATACCTACAACGATTACCCATGAGACATAACTATGGTCGTCTATAGGTAATGGTACGTTCATACCGAAGAAACTAAACACGAGCGTAGGAAGAGTAAGTAATACAGTAAACAGTGTTAATGTCTTCATTATTGTATTCATGTCGTTAGATAGTAATGAAGCATAAGATGTTGTAATACTTTCAAGGATACGTTGATGTAATTCGGTTGTTTCAATAGCTTGATTATTTTCAATTACTAAGTCTTCAAGTAATTCTTCATCTTCTTCAAAGCGTTTGATTGCAGGTAAACGAAATAGTTTTTTAATAATTGTATCATTACCTTTTAATGCCGCTAAGAAATAAACTAAGCTTTTTTCAACTTCCATAAGTTTAAATAATTGTTTGTTAGTAATGTTATTCTTTAAATCTTTCTCGATACGAATTCGCGATTTATTTAATAATCTTAAATTTCTATTATAGTGATTTGCAATTGTTAATAAAATTTCAAGTGCAAAGCGACTATGAAATTTTAAATTAATATCATCTTGTCTTGCAAAATTTTCAAGAAATTCATTTTCGGCATCACAAACGGTCATGATAATGCCATTACCTATAATGATACCTAGTGGAATAGTAACAAACGAAAGTACGCGACGGTTTGTAGAGTTGACAATAGGTAAGTCGATAATAATGAGTGAATAGCCAGTATCTTCGTCATATTCTATACGTGCACTTTCTTCAGAATCTAATGGGTCACGGATAAAGTCCTCTGGAATGTTGTAGAATTCCATTAATTCTTCAATTTCTTCACGTTCAGGTTCAACAACGTTAATCCAAGACGCGCTATGATCCACTTTAGTTTCAATGATTTCATTTGAATTTATACTTTCATGTTTATAAGCAGTAATCATAACTATAATTCCTTTCAAAGTCTTCTATATTCAATTTGATTAACAGTTAGATAGTATTTGAACGATTAAGTTAGGCATGATTCATTTTATATTTATATTCTGCCATAATTCGTAATGGTCCATTATAAACAATTTTATAAATATGATGTGTTAATTCATCAACTGAAATACGATTTGGGTCTAAAACCCAATATTTAATAGTATTTATTGTAGCGCCTGCGACATAGCTATGAAAATACATCTCTGGTATACCATCTATTTCATGATTAATACTCATATATCGATTCATATTTTGTTTAATTAATAAACTTATTTTCTCTTCAAGTTTACTTCGACGATCTAACTGTAGAATGATTTGATAAAAATCTAAATTATCATCTATATGTTGAAGGATTTTAGTAAGAACTCTATCTATAAAGAGTTCTGAAATAGCTTCAACAGTGTCCCCATCTATTTGATTAAAATCCGTTAGATGAGCTAGCTCTGAAATACACTCATCTTCCATATCTGAAAGCAACATATATTTATCTTCATAATGTAAATAGAAGGTTCCTCTATTCACATCAGCTTCAGTTGTAATATCTCTAATCGTAATTTTATCGAGCTCTTTGTATTGTAATAATGTTGTAAATGCCTTCTTAATGGAAGATTTTGTCTTTCTTATTCGCCTATCTTCTTTCAATTAAATATAACCTCCCAATGATTTAATAGACAATTTACAACAAAGTGTTCAATAACAGACGTATTTTATTAAATTGATTATTGTTAAATTGTTCTTACCTATTATAATAGACAACGTAAAAAATATTCAACACATTGTTCAATAAAAAAAGGAGGTCAATTCATGAATATCTTTAAAAGCAAATTATTATGGTTAGCACCAATTGCTGCGATTTTAATCTTAGTTATTTTTTCACTAGCATTTTATCCAGCATTTAATCCTAAACCTAAAGATTTACCAATTGCCATCGTCAATAATGATGAAGGTACAACTATTCAAAGTAATAAAGTTGATATTGGTAAGAAAATAGAAGATAAATTATTAGATAGTGATTCAGATAAAATTAAATGGGTCAAAGTTGATAAAGAATCTGATTTGAAAAAAGGATTCGATAATGAGAAATATTATGGGGCAGTTGTATTTGAAAAAGACTTTTCAAAAAATGCAATGAGTAAAACTCAAAAAGTTGTTATGGATAGTAAAAAGTCAGAGATGAAAGAAAAAGTTGAATCTGGTGAAATTCCAGCACAACAAGCTCAAAAAATGAAAGAAAAAATGGGTAATCAAAGTGTTGATGTAAAACAAGCAAAACTTAAAACGATTGTAAGCCAAGGTTCAAATTTACAAGCATCAAACATTGTTACAAATGTACTATCAGGTGTTGGACAAAACTTAAATAAACAAATTACTAAACAAAGTTTATCTACACTTCAAAAACAGAACGTAGATGTAAGTCCTAAAGATATCCAAGGCATTACTAATCCAGTTAAAGTTGATGATCACAAAGTAAATAAAGTTAAAGATCATCAAGGTGGCGGTAATGCACCATTCTTAATGTTTATGCCAGTTTGGATGGGCTCAATGATTACTTCAGTGTTATTATTCTATGCATTTAGAACTAGTAATAACTTTGCGATTCAACACAGAATTATCGCATCTGTAGGACAAATGGTAACTGCAGTACTTGCAGCTTTCCTAGGCAGCTTTGCATATGTGTACTTTATGAAAGGTGTATTAGGATTCCATTTCGATCATCCTAATAGAGTTGCATTGTTCATTGCTCTAGCAATAATGGGATTTGTTGGATTAATACTAGGAATTATGGTTTGGTTAGGTATGAAATCTCTACCTATCTTCATCTTACTCATGTTCTTCAGTATGCAAATGGTTACTTTACCAAAACAAATGCTCCCAGAAGGATATCAAAAATGGGCTTATGGATGGAATCCATTTACACACTATACTACTACGCTCAAAGAGCTTATTTATATGAATAAAGCAATTGAGTTAAATAGTACAGTTTGGATGCTAATTGGCTTTATGATTTTCGGTATCATTTCAAGTTTAATCGCAGCAATAGTTAGAAAACATAGTACTAAACGTACTGAAATACCTTCATAATATGAAATAAACAGCGTTAGTTTATAATGAGCTAACGTTGTTTATTTAGTAGTTGATAAAGAAGGGTTAGTAAAACCAGTATAATTTTAAAAGACAAGTTTAAGAGACGTTAGAGGATAAGGTTTCTTACTTGTCTTCTTTTTTGTCGAAATAGTGAAAAATTAGAATTGTTATTGTTAAGTGGAAATGTAAGCTATATTATTGGAAACAGGGCAAAATTTAAAAGCACTTATATGGGGAGGTTTCAATGTTAGTACATAGTAGAATGACAAAGTACATGATTGCATTGATAGTTATAATATTAATGACATTGGTTCCAGCCTTTCAGCAACAAGCTTCTGCACATGCAACTTTAGAAAAAACAACACCGCAAGATAGAGGAGTTGTTAAAGATAAACCAGAAGACATACAGCTGGAATATAATGAGCCAGTCAATGCAAAATATTCAAATATAACTTTATATAATGATAAAGGTAAAAAAATAAGTGAAGTAAAACCTACAACTTCAGGATGGTCAAAAACTTTAGAATTTCCTGGAGATCAAATTGCTAAAGGGACAAATACAGTTGAATGGCATGCGATTTCAGCAGATGGTCATGAAGTGAGTAATAAATTTGAGTTTTCAGTAGGCAAGGTGACTGCTAAAAATGTTGATACCTCTGATTCTTTTTATGAACAACCAAGCTTTTGGTTTGGTGTATTTAGGTACCTTACAGAAGGTGCAACTATTATTTTAGTTGGCTTGTTCTGGATGAATGGTCTTGCTAAACGTCGAGGATTAAAGCAATTTAACATATTACCTAAACAGGTCGGTGTCGCATGGATAATGGGGATGTCGATTCTTATGTCGATACTCGTTTATATGATGACACTCACATCAGATGTGTTAAACGATATTTTATCTTTTAAAGCTAACGTCATTATGCAATTTCCATATATCATTAGTTCAATTGCGCTTATTGTATTATTTATATTAATGGTTCTTAAAGATATGGAAAAATTATGGTACTGGCTTGTGTCGTTTGCAATGATATTAGCTATAGCAATGTCTGGTCATGCGTGGTCACAACATGTGCCACTTTGGTCTATAGTAATTAGAACGCTACATTTAGCAGGAATGACACTATGGTTAGGCGCGTTAGTCTATCTGATTTGTTACGCTAAAAATGGACGTGGCAATCAATTAACAAATGTTAGACATATGCTTTTGAAAACGAATATTACAGCGGTAGCTATATTGATAATTTCTGGTGTCCTGATGGCTATTGATGAAACGAATGTCTTAGCTATATGGAATAATATACAAGCTTGGACAGTATTTATCATTATTAAAGTGATTGGTACATTAATCATGATGATTTTAGGATTTTACCAAACTTACCGTGCTTTAGGTAAAAGAAATCATGTAAACAAAGTAACTCTATTTACAGAACTTATTATCGGCATTATTTTAATTTTTGCCGGTGTGATGATGAGTCAAATTAATATCCCAAGTTAAGGAGGAAAATCATGTTACGCAAATTGATATCAATGACAATTGTTTTATTTTTTGCGATTGGATGTTTTAAATACGCCGATGCGCACGTGACACTAAATCCCAACCAAAGTGAACCAGGATCTTATGACAAATATGATGTGAGGGTTCCAGTTGAGCAAGATAATAACACTGTCAAAGTTGAATTAAATGTCCCTAAAGGTGTCAACGTAGCAAACGTCGCACCTGTTGAAGGATTTAAGCATCAATTTAAAAAAGATAAGAAAGGCAATATCACTAAAATTACATGGAAAGCTACTGGTAAAGGAATAGGACCTAACGAGTTTATAGAATTTCCGATTGTAGCAGCTAATCCTGAAGATGAGGGCACATTTAAATGGAAAGCATATCAAACGTATGATAACGGTGATGTTGTAAAATGGACTGGTAAAGAAAATAGTGAACATCCTGCTCCAACTACTACCGTGAAAAAAGGTGCAAGTTCAAATGATAATAAATCTGAAGCATCTACTTCAAATGGTGGAGGCTCAATCGCTTTATGGATTGTGTCCATCTTTGCAATAATTATTTCATTAGTTGCTCTATTTAAACATGCACGTAATAAAAAATAAAGAGCTCAAAAATTCCTAAAAAGTTTACTTTATCTTTTTAGGAATTTTTTGTAGTCATCTATATTCTTCGTGATTTTGTCACTTTAATATTTAGTAATATGTTCTATAATATAACCGTGAGGGAGGATTCATCATGCGTAGATTACTATATTCTTTTTTATTCTATATGATTATAGGACTATTAAGTGGTTTCTATTACAGAGAATTAACTAAAGCGCATCATTTTACGGGTGATACACAATTAGCATTAGTACATACTCATACACTTATACTCGGAATGTTTATGTTCTTACTTTTATTACCACTTGAAAAGGTATTTAAATTAAGTAGTTATTATTTATTTAATTGGTTCTTTATCGTCTATCATTTAGGTGTCATAGTGACAATAGGCATGATGACTTATAAAGGTACTTTACAAGTGATTGGTGCAAAATATTCACCAGAAGCTTTAGCAGGCTTTGCTGGTATAGGTCATACGGGAATGCTAGCAGGATTGTTATTATTATTCTTTTTACTTAGACAAGCAATTATTACTGAACCTAAGGATTAATTTTAACTCGTGAGTTTTTAATGACTCACGAGTTTTTTATATAGTGCTAATATGAATATCTTCAATACGCATTTCACATATAGTATAATATTGATGAAATAAATGATAATAATTATCACTGGGAATTAATTAATATGCTTTACATATTATAGGAGGAAGCAATATGGAAGACGTTACGATTATAGGTGGCGGTCCAGCTGGCTTGTTTGCAAGTTTCTACTCTGGGTTGAGAGGGATGTCAGTTAGAATCATTGATGTGCAAGATAAGTTAGGTGGTAAAATGCAAATTTATCCGGAGAAAATTATTTGGGACATTGGTGGTGTTGCACCTAAACCGTGCTACCAGATTATCGAAGATATGATTGAACAAGGTTTACATTTTAATCCTAAAGTAAATTTAAATGAACGTGTTACAGATATACGTAAAGTTTCAGAAAGACATTTTGAAATTGAAACAAGTGAAGGGCACATTTATGAATCCAAAGCAGTTATTTTCGCTATTGGAGGAGGAATCATTAATCCAAAACCGCTTGATATTAAAGGTGCAGAACGTTATCAACTTACAAATCTTCACTATGTCGTTCAGTCATTTTCAAAATTTAGAGATAAAGATGTCCTTATTTCTGGTGGAGGAAATACTGCATTAGATTGGGCGCGAGATATTGCGAAAATTGCCAAAAGCGTAACGGTGATTTATCGAAAATCAGAAACAAGTGGTTATGAAGCTATGAATGGGATTCTTAAAGAACTTGGTGTACAATTACTGCCAAACACTAAAATTAAACAACTTATTGGAAATGACAATGATACACGTATTCATCAAGTGAAACTGGAGAATGTTGAGAGCGGTAAAATCGAAACTCAAGCTTTTGATGAAGTCATAATTAGTCATGGCTTTGATCATGAGAATCCATTACTCAAAGATTGTACATCACAATTTGAACTTTATGATGAATACCGAGTTAAAGGCTTTGGGAATACGACTACTAGTGTAGAGGGTATTTACGCATGTGGCGATATCGTGCACCATGATGCTAAAGTACATTTAATTGCGAGCGCATTCAGTGATGCTGGTAATGCTGCTAATTTAGCTAAGACGTACATCGAACCTCATGCAGCAACTGAAGGTTATGTATCAAGTCATAACGATATCTTTAAGGAATCAAACAAAGATATTGTGAACCAATATCTATACTAAGTTTATTGAAAGGATAGCATAGTGATGGTAGAAATTAATTTTGAAGCACCTAAAGTTCAAGAATACTGTGATTTAAGACTCAACGCTGGTATGAGTCCTAAGTCAATTGAAGCTGCTGAAAAGGGGGTACCCAATGCCTGTTTCAATGTCACTATTTATGATGACAATAAGCTCATTGGTATGGGGCGTGTTATAGGAGATGGTGGTACTGCTTTTCAGATTGTAGATATCGCAGTAAATAAAGAATACCAAGGTTTGGGACATGGGCGTACTATAATGGAAGAAATTATGAAGTATATTGATCGAGTGGCTGAAAAAGGAACATATATAAGTTTAATGGCAGATTATCCAGCTGATAAACTTTATGAAAAGTTTGGGTTCATAAGTACCGAGCCACATTCAAAAGGAATGTATATCAAGTATTAAAGATTTGAGCGCGAGTAGGCTATGAGGTGTACTCGCGCTCTTTTCTTATATTAATTATTTTGAAGCATTAAAATCTATTATAATGCGACCAGTATTTTCATGGTTAATCACTTTATCAATAGCTTGAGGAAGTTCATCAAAAGAAATGACATGCTTAATATCATGAAGTTGATTTGGTTTTAAATCTCTTGCTAATCTTCTCCATACACGACGACGTAACTTGATCGGTGTGAAAACTGAATCAATGCCAATAATACTTACACCTCTTAAGATAAATGGAAAAATCGAACTTTCAAACTCATTGCCACCAGTCATACCAATTACTGCTACACTGCCATTATTATCTAAACGTTTAACAATATAAGGTAAATTTTGACCACCGACAGGGTCAATGGCTGCTTGCCAAGTGCGTGATGCCAATGCTTTATTATCATTATCTGGTAGGCGATTGATTACTTCAGTAGCACCAAGTTCTTTTAAATCAGCATCAACATTCTTTCGGCCGGTACTAGCTATCACGTCATATCCCAGATTATCTAACATAAGCATAGCAAGTGTGCCAACGCCACCTGATGCTCCTCTTACTAAAACTTCTTTTCCTTCAATAGTCATGCCAGCTTTTTCTAATTTTTCAATAGCTAAGCCAGCTGTATATCCAGCAGTTCCATAAATCATAGCTTCTTCTAGAGTAAGTCCCTCTGGTAAGTTAATAACCCACTCTGATTTCACACGTGCGTATTCACTGAAACCACCATAATGACTTACACCTAAGTCATAGCTTGTAACAATGACTTCATCTCCAACTTCTAATCCAGGTGCATTCGTTTCTTCAATAGTACCAGCCAAATCAATACCAGGCACCATAGGATAACTTTTTACAATTGCATTGTTATCTTGTGTAGCCAAAGCGTCTTTATAATTAATTCCAGAATAGTGAACCTTAATGAGAACGTCACCTTCAGGTAAATCCTGTTTACTTATCTTTTTAAAATCATGAGAAACGTTACCTTTGTCGTCTTGATCAACTATAAATGCTTGAAACTTTTCTACCATAGTATAGCCACTCCTATAAGTATCTTTTTAAATTCTATAAATTATAGTAATCGTCAACTCTAAATTCCCTTATTCATAGTTTACCCAGTCATTTTATTTTTAAAAATAAATAACACATAAATGTCTCCTAATTTCTTTAAAATTTAAAAGGATTTTTAGATAAAAAATCAAAAGAGTTGTTATTGACACAAATATCACCCACGAATATAATATTCTTGATAATGATTATCAATTGAGAACTTTAACTCCTACTCGATGTGAGTCACAATAGGTTAATCATTTATTTATCAATCTATGAGGTGAAGTAATGAAAAAGTTACCGGTTATTTTATTAGCATCAACGTTAATGTTAGCAGCATGTGGAAACGACAATAATAGTAAAGATAGTTCAAGTTCAACAAATAATAGTAGTGGTGGTAATAAAAAGGAATTAAATGAAGCTACTAAGAAGTATGAAAAGTACACAGATAAGCAACTCGATCAATTCTTAAAAGGTACGCAACAATTCGTTGATGCAATTAAAGATAACAATATGCAAAAGGCTAAAGAATTATATCCTAAGGTACGTATGTATTATGAACGTTCAGAACCAGTTGCCGAGGCTTTCGGTGATTTAGATCCTAAGATTGACGCTCGTTTAGCAGATATGAAAGAAGAAAAAAAAGAAGATCAATGGACTGGATATCATAAAATTGAAAAACAACTTTATCAAGATAATAAAATTGACAGTACAACTAAAAAGGATGCTGATCAATTGTTAAAAGATGCTAAAGAATTACATGCAAAAGCTGATACATTAGATATTACACCTAAATTAATGCTTCAAGGATCAGTAGACTTATTAAATGAAGTTTCACCATCTAAAATTACAGGTGAAGAAGAAATTTATTCTCATACTGATTTATACGACTTTAAAGCTAATATTGAAGGCGCGCAAAAAATATATGAGTTATTTAAACCTACTCTAGAGAAAAAAGATAAAAAGTTAAGTTCAAATATTCAAAAGAACTTTGACAAGGTAAATAAATTACTTGATAAATATAAAGACGGTGATGGTTATAAATCTTATAATGATGTAACTAAGAAAGATAGAAAAGCATTGGCTGATGCTGTAAATGCTTTAGGTGAACCATTAAGTAAGATGGCTGTGGTTACAGAATGAGTAAACTAGACAGAGACCAATCATCACAAATGTCACGCCGATCATTTTTAAAAATGTTAGGCATAGGTGGCGCTGGCGTAGTTATTGGTGCAAGTGGAGTAGGAAGTATATTCTCTTTTAAATCAATGTTTGATACACCAGAAGATGAAGAGAAAGATGCATATGAGTTTTATGGCAAAGTTCAAGCTGGTATTACTACACCCACACAACGTTCAATTAACTTTGTAGCTTTAGATTTAAAATCGAAAGATAAAGCTGCAATCAAAGATATGTTCAAACAGTGGACGAAAATGGCAGCGCAGATGACGGACGGAGATTCTGTCGGTAAAGAGAGTAGTAACCCATTATTACCACCTGTTGATACTGGTGAAGCAATTGGCTTAAGTGCGAGTAAATTAACGCTTACGTTCGGAGTAAGTAAATCTTTCTTGAAAAAGATTGGTATGAAAGACAAGATACCGAAAGATTATAAAGATTTACCACATTTCCCTAATGATCAATTATCGGATGATTTTAGTGATGGAGATATCATGATTCAAGCATGTTCAATGGATGATCAAGTTACTTTCCATGCTATCCATAACTTAATAAGACCATTTAGAGATATTGTACAAGTTAAATGGTCTCAAACAGGTTTTGTTTCAGGACAACTTCATGAAACGCCACGTAACTTAATGGCATTTAAAGATGGGACTGTTAACCCTCGCCATACTGACGAATACAAAGATTATGTATTTATTGATGACGGTTGGGCTAAAAATGGTACATATTGTATTATTCGACGCATACAGATTCATATTGAAACATGGGACCGCACTGCACTCGAAGAACAAGAAGCGACGTTTGGACGTAAACGAATCTCTGGTGCTCCACTAACTGGTAAGAAAGAATTTGATGAAATGGATCTCGGTGCAAAGGATAGTAGTGGAGAGTATGTGATTCCTGCAGATGCTCATGCACGTTTAGCGCATGAAGCGAAGACGTCCATTAAACGTCGTGCTTATAACTACACTGCAGGAACAAATGACAAAACTGGAGCTTTAGAAACAGGCTTATTATTTATTAGTTTCCAAAAGGCGACTCAACAATTTATTGATATTCAAAACCATTTAGGTCATAAAGATAAATTAAATGAATACATTACACATCGTGCCTCCGCAACATTTATCGTATTACCTGGTGTGAAAAAGGGAGGATACCTCGGTGAAACACTATTCGATTAAGATACTTATCGTCTTAATTCTAATATTAAGTTTATTTAAAATAGCACCAGTACATGCTGAAAATGCCTCAATGAGTGAAGCATATGTTTCAATTACGGATGCTAAATCAACGATTAGTGATAATTCAAAAAAGGATAGCGATAAGAAAAAAGCTATCAAGCAAGTTAGAAAAGAAATTAATGCTTTAAAAGTAAAAGATAATAAAGAAGGTAAAGCAGTCAAGAATAAACTGAAGGAAGTTGAAAGTGCTAAAACTTCAGATGATCAAGCTGATAAGTTATCAGACTTAACTAAAGCATTAATTACATATGAAAATACACAAAGTTCTAAAGATGCATCAGGTCAAATTAAAGAATTAAAGCAAGCAGTAGACGCCAAAGATGAACCTATTCAAAAAGCGATTAAAAATAAAAATCGTTCAGAACTCGAATCCATTAATAATAGTTTGAACCAAATTTGGACTAGTCATGAAACTGTCATTCGTAATTACGATGAAGGGAAATATGGGACGATTGAAGTGAATTTAATGCAACTTCGTGTAGCCATACAAAAGGAACCATTAGATCCAAAGAAAGTTAAGAACGCTTGGGATACGTTCAAATCAAGTATAGATACTGTGGACCAAAAACAATCATCAGAAGAAAATGGTAAGTACAAAGTGACACAATTAAATGATGAATTAGATAAGGCGATAACTGGTATCAATAAAAATGATTTAAAACAAACGGATGCGGCTTTATCTAAATTTATTCAAATTTGGCCATATGTCGAAGGTAAGATTCAAACTAAGAATAGTAGCTTATATACAACTATTGAAGATAAAATACCTTATTATCAAAGTATTTTAGATGACAGCAACAAAGAGCGTGTCAAAGACGGTTTAAAAGAGATCAATAATGATATTAAAGATACGGTTGGAACAGGAGATTATACTTTCGTTGATGTAATGGTAATCTTCTTACGTGAAGGCTTAGAAGTACTATTAATCGTCATGACCTTAACAACCATGACTCGCAAGGTCAAAGACCATAAAGGTACATCTAGTGTGATAGGTGGTGCACTCTTAGGATTAGTATTAAGTATAGCGTTAGCAGTTGTTTTGATTTCAACAATTGGCAATAATGGTATTATTCGTGAGGGTATGGAAACGGTACTTGGTATCGTAGCCGTTATTTTAATGTATGTTGTTGGTGTGTGGATGCATAATCGATCAAGTGCAAAACGTTGGAATGAAATGATTCAGTCGATGTACCAAAATGCAATTAGTAACGGTAACCTTGTTTTATTGGGAACAATCGGCTTGATATCAGTACTTCGTGAAGGTGTTGAAGTTATCATATTCTATATGGGTATGATTGGTAGTATTAAAACGCAAGACTTTATAATAGGAATAGTAATAGCGATTGTAATTTTAATCATCTTCGCTTTACTATTTAGATTTATTGTCAAGTTAATTCCAGTTCACTATATATTTCGAGTGCTTTCAATACTAATCTTCATTATGACATTTAAAATGTTAGGTGTAAGTATCCAAAAAGCTCAATTACTAGGTTGGATACCTCAACATAGTATCGAAGGTATGCCTACAGTGAGTTGGATTGGTTTCTATCCTAGTGTCGAAACAATAGTAGCTCAAATCATTTTAGTTATTTTAATACTATTATTTGTATTTAAACAACGTAAAAAGAATCAACAATAAAGAAAAATCACAAATGAGACTCATTTAGAGTTCATTTGTGATTTTTTGTTTTCTATAAGTGAATTTTGCGATAAACATGCTGATTTCAAATAAGAGAATTAATGGAAGTGTTAATGCTAAGTTTAATATTAAATCAGGTGGTGCGATAATACTTGCTACTACAAAACAAGCAAAGTAAACATATTTTCTATAATGACCTAACTGATTAACATCTATAAGTCCAAAATGAGCTAATCCCATAAATAATATAGGTAATTGGAATATAAATCCAAAAACGAGGAGCCATCTAATTAGCTCTCCTAGGTATGCTTTAAATCCAATAACTTGGTCTATGTTGAGCATATGAGATAGTTTTTCAGAGAAATTAATAATCATTGGAAAGCCAACAAAAAATGCGAAGGCTACTCCTATAATGAATAATAAAGCACAGAAAAAACTATATTTATAAATAAATTGTCGCTCATAAACATGTAGGCCTGGTGCTATAAAAGACCATAGCTGATAGAAAATAATAGGTACAATTAAACATATTGCTACTGTGAAAATAATCATTACATAAATTTGTATCGTTTCGGTAAACGAGAAGGTATGTAAAGTAACATGTGCTCGTTTAATATATTTTATAAAAGGTTGCATCCACCAATGTGATGAAATATAAACTAAGAAGACTGAAACGATAAGTGCGATCAATACAATGACAAGCCTGTGACGTAACTCTTCAAAATGCTCTAATAGTGAAGAACTATTTTGATTGTTCTCGCTGTGATTTAGAAGCTTTACTGGGAGTCTCGTGTGAATCTTCATCAATATGTTCTGCTGCGGATTTAAATTCTTTTAACGTTGAACCAACAGCTCTTCCAAATTGTGGTAATTTTGTAGGTCCAAAAATAATTAATGCGATAATTGCGATTACGACTAAACTTGTAGGACCAGTGATACCTACGACAAACATATTTTCAAACATATAATAACCTCACTCTATTTTTTAAACAATTTTCATCTATAACTTTATACTCATTGATAAAGATTATCAATAGAAAAATGATAGTATTATAAAATAAAAAAGCGTGACTCGTCCAATAAAATAAGTTAAAGTAGTTTAAACGACAAAAAGGGGTTGTTTGGTATGAGTGAAAGTATCCGTGAGGTAAGAAGTGATGAAGTTGAAATATTGCAAGATATAGCTAAGAGAACTTTTTATCATACATTTAAATCGTCTTATGATGATAGAGATTTTAATAAATTTTTTGAAGAGGCGTATAACATTAATCAATTATCTCGTGAACTTCAAGAGAAAGATTCATTTCACTATTTTTTTAAAGATGAACAAAAAGTAGTAGGATATTTAAAATTAAATATTAATCATGCCCAAACAGAAAAAAAGGGAGAGGATTATTTAGAAATTCAACGAATCTATTTCGATGAGGCGTATCAAGGTGGCGGGAGAGGTAAAAAATTCATCGACTTGGCTGTCAAAAAAGCAAAGGAATATCATAAAACTAAGATTTGGCTTGGTGTATGGGAGCACAACCCACAAGCACTTCGATTTTATGAAAAAAGAGGGTTTGTCGTTACAGGTTCACATGAATTTTATACTGGTGATGTCGTAGATAAAGATTTAATTATGGAAAAAAGTTTAATTTAAAATATACCAAAAAGTATATAAAATTTGAACATTGAACTTGTTATTATTAGCGTAGGTATTAAAAATTAGATATAATTATCACGTTAAATTTTTATGAATTTTACGTAAAATTTTAGTAAAAGCAAGGCGTTGATTTTGTTATAACTAGTAATCATTATCGTCAATGTTTCAGTTGCTATGATGACAGTTAATCATTGAATTAAAATGTGTTTATGATAATCGTACATTTTATTTTAATGAGTATACTAGTTTTAATTATCCTAAGCATTTCACTTATGAAGGATTAAATACGTAATACAAAGTGAAAGAGGAATTACAAATATTAGATTTATAAAATCTAATAGCATGTCTGCCAAATCACGTTATATTCATATAGAGTTATTAGAAAGGACGTATAACATGAGTAAACTGACAATTATTGTCACATATTACAACTCAGAAGAGTACATAAAAAGTTGTATTGAAAGTATTAAACAACAGAGAACTCAAGATTTTGAAGTGATTATCGTTAATGATGGTTCTACTGACAATAGTGAACAATTAATGAATGAAGCTTTAAAAGATTATGATAAAGATATTAATTATATCAAATTAGAGAGTAATCAAGGACATGCACATGCACGTAATGTTGCTCTAGAACAAGTGGAAACACCTTATTTTATGTTTCTTGATTCAGATGACGTTTTAGCCTCATATGCAATCACATTTTATCTAGATAAATTTAATTATACTGATGGCTTGATAGCGCCTATTCATTCATTTACACTTCAACGTCCTCAATACGTTGATTTAGATCGTGTTAGAGTTGAGTATTACAATGCTGACGCGAACGTTAATTCATTTTTAAGAAAGCAAACAGCTTGTAATATAATATTCCGAACTGCAATCGTCAAAGCACATCATCTGAAATTCAACGAAGATTTAAGTATTTATACTGATTGGTCATTTACGCTTGAATATATGAAGTATGTTAATAAGTTTATGCGTATTTTTAACTTCCCGTTCTACTTCCGTGGAGAAGTTTACGATCCTTTTGAAACAGTAACGTTAAGTGAGCAAAGTTTTGATGTTCTTTTTGAAGAATATGTAAAGAGCTTCTATGATGCTTTAGAACGTACTTCGAATAAAATGACGCGAACATTTATTATTAATAAAATGGAAAATAGAATTTCCCGTGATTTTGATCCAACTCATTATGATATTAAAGCGAGATACGAGGCTCACAAAGATACACTTGTTGAATTAGCACAATATCTTAACGTCCAACTAGTTAAACATCAAAAACTTATCAATATCATAGAAACGGTTTTATTGATGAATCAAGATACAGAGAATGCTTTTAAAGTGAACCAATTTAGAAAGACATTGCGTCATGTTAAAAATGTCTTACTCAGAAGAAAAAATAAAGATCGTTCTATATATGAACTTACTGATAAAGAAGAAAATGTTAATCAAGGAACGATTGTTTTCGAGGCATTTGGTGGTAAAAATTATAGTGATAGTCCGAAATATATATATGAATATATGCAAAAATACTATCCAAATTACAATTATGTTTGGTCACTTAAAAAACCTGATAAGAGTGTAATTCCAGGTAATGCTAAAAAAGTGAAACGTGGATCTGCTGAATACTATCAAGCATACTCTGAAGCAAGTCATTGGGTATCAAATGCACGTACACCGTTATATTTAAACAAAAAGGATAACCAAACTTATATTCAAACTTGGCACGGTACGCCATTAAAACGACTTGCAAATGATATGAAAGTCGTTCGTATGCCTGGTACAACAACTTCAAGATATAAACGAAACTTCAACCGTGAAACGTCACGTTGGGATTATTTAATTTCGCCTAATAGATATTCTTCAGAAATTTTCAGAAGTGCATTCTGGATGGATGAACCTAGAATATTAGAAATAGGCTATCCAAGAAACGATGTATTAGTGAATCGTGCAAACGATCAAGACTATATCGATGAAATCAAGACAAATCTTAACTTACCAAGTGATAAAAAAGTAATTATGTATGCTCCAACTTGGAGAGATGATGAATTTGTTAGTAAGGGTAAATATTTATTTGAGTTAAAAATTGATTTAGAAAATCTATACAATGAGCTAGGGGATGATTACGTTATCTTATTACGTATGCATTATCTTATCTCTAATGCTCTTGATCTAACAGGATATGAAAACTTTGCAGTTGATGTGTCTAATTATAACGATGTTTCAGAGTTATTCTTGGTAAGTGATTGTTTAATCACTGATTATTCATCTGTTATGTTTGATTATGGTATTTTAAAACGTCCTCAATTTTTCTTTGCATATGACATTGATAAATATGATAAAGGATTACGTGGATTCTACATGGACTATATGAAAGATTTACCAGGTCCAATTTATACTGAACCATATGGATTGGCTAAAAAACTCAAAGACTTAGATAAAGTTCAAGATGAATATCAAGACCAAATTGATGCTTTTTATGATAGATTCTGTTCAGTTGATGATGGTAAAGCTTCTCAATATATCGGAGAGCTTATTCACAAAGATATCGAAGAAAACAAGTAGAAATATAATATTTATATATAAGGCTGTGACTAATTTTATTGTCACAGTCTGTTTTGTATCTAAACTTAAGAAAATTCATTTGAAAGTTAAATCAATATATGGGACAGATGTCTCGAAAGTAATTTGAAAATGTATATTTGATGCTAATTAGAAGGGAAAGGACTTCTTATAGTCTGTATATAAATTTAATACTCAATTAATAAATATAGGTTATAATATTAATAAGGAATTAATATTATACTCTTTTTTTATGCTTTTTATAAAAATATGATGTTATAAAATGAGAGTAATGGTAGATAGATTCAAAAGCTGGAGGAGGTATTCATGAAGAGATTATTCGCAAGTATCACAGTTCTAACATTAATACTAGCAGCATGTTCTCATAGTGGAAGTGATGAAAATGAGAAAAATGATGATAGTTCGAAGAAGGAACAAAAAGAGAAAAAGTCTAAAACTGATTCAAAGGATAAGTCTAAAAATCATAAAGATAAAGACAGTACATCTAAATCTAGTAGTAATAATAATGAACTTTCGTCGTCTGATTCACCAACTGAAAATACTAATACATCAAAACAGCAACCTCAATCTAACCAAGATAATAGTAAAAATAAGGACTATGTTGCACCTTATCAAAGCAATCACGCGACACAGGTCGCTAGAAGCTTGTCTCCATTTAATGGAAATGAAGGTCAAGCACTACAACAACTTCCAAATTTTGAAACAGCCCTAGATATAGCAAAGAATGAGGCAAACATGTTTGGTAACTCACATAAAAAATATAATGACTACTCCCTCGAGGCTACTAATGATGGATTTAGATATGTATTTAGCTTTAAAGATGACTCAAAAGACAATAGTTATTCGATAGTCACAGTGAATCGACAAGGTCAACCAACACTTATAGATCCAAACTATCATCAATAGTATATAAATAACGCGTTCACTTAATTTAAAAGTGAGCGCGTTATTTAAGTAATTATCAATTTATTTGCTGAGCTATTAAATGACTAAGTTTGTCTAATGAATGATTTTGTCTATTAATATATTTACTATTTACATGTGGTATTGAATCAGAAATTAAATGATTTGTAAGTAATTCTGCATCTGTATACCATACTTCTTTTAAGCTATTGAGTACATCTTCATATACACCACGTTCTTCAACATATTGAGCATGATTTGGCGTATATAAACATACCTTTTTATTAAGAGTGAGTGCATCAAAAATAATAGAAGAGTAGTCGGTTAGAACAATATCAGCTATCATAATTAAATCTTGTGTTTCTACACTTTCAGGTGGGACAATCACGCCATCAGGAATGTAATTATCTTTACTTTCAACGTGCCCTTTGAATATCACATTATATTTATTGAGTAACTTATCAGATAAAGGTAGTATATCTTCTTCAGATGTATTTGATTTCCAAGTTGGGGCATACAACAGAACTGGCTTAGAGGTATCTAATTGTAACCCTTTGATAATTCTTTTTCTTAGGGTGAGATCTTGAGATTTATTTAATAAATAATTGACTCTTGGATAACCGATAGGTAGGATATCTAATTTATGACTCGGAAAAGCAGATTCAAAATATTTTACAACCTCTGTAGAATCAACGACAAGATAATCTTGATGGACCCATTTATTATATTTACGTGCTCGATAGTTATAAATGTTTAGATTTTGATGCGGTTCTTTACTATCTAAAAAGAGACGCTTAATAGGTGTTCCATGCCATAATTGAATGACCTTTCCATTAGGACGAACATCATCAGGTAGATAGCTTTCTATGATTACAACACTAGCAGTTTCAATGACTTCCTTTGCACTCTCATCATTAGGAGATATGAAATGTGGGCCAGTTCTATCATCAGTAATAAAATATGATTCTACTGTAGCGTTATGTTTTACAAAGTAATTAAATAGATACTTAGAATTTCCTCTATAATGATAATCAAAACCTAAAAATACGACATGTGATTTAATTTTAGAATCATCTTTATCATAAATATAACTAATTTCCTTATGTTTACGTAATGAATAATTTTTAATTGGATTTACGAGCCATCTTGGTGCTTTGAATTTAGTACTTAATAACACGGAATCAGAATAACGTATACTATCATGATCATTGAAAGGTACACGTGTGAAAGGGATTCTACGTTGATGTTCATATGCAATTTTATTAAGAAAGAATTGATCTCTATAATTTAATCCATTACGGTCAAAACTTCTCCAGAATACCTTGCTTGTTCGGAGGGAGTCTTTAAAATCAAGTGCCACATGTCCTTCTACAGCTACATGGCCCTTAAGAATAGTAAATAAAGCTAAGTCAAATATCGTTTCAACCTCAAATTTATTCAATATCTTAAGCGCTGAATTGATTTCGTAAATAACATTAGGATATAAATTAATATTTTGTACCCAATCTTCAAAGTTAATATATGTTTTACCAAAGTATCTACAGTCATTAAGATACGTATTATGTATTGTATAATCGACAACAAATGAAGTTGAAGGTAGCTCAATGGATTTTAACATTGATTGATGAATCTGAATTTCATTTGAATAGGGTACAAAATGTGTGTAACCCTCATGTAAAGCTTTTTCTAATAGTCCTTCCAACTTCTCCATATGTGAAATGTTTATTTGTTTTATCATTCGTTTTCCTTCTATCTATTAAACTTTTATTACTACTATTTTATCATGTGGCTCACTATAATTCATGAATTCACTGCTTAAAAATGACTTTCAATGTAATAAATCTAAAAACTTAGTACTATATTTTTTTTAGGAAAATATTAAACTTTGAGGTTTTGAAATCTTCTTGAATAAACTATAAAAAGTCTATTGTATTTTTAAAAGAAAGATGATATATTTTTCTTGTGAAAAAGTTCACAAATATTTGTGGGGATGACATACTAATTTTTATTTAATTTTTGTTAACTGTTTAAAATTAGTATGTTGCTAGTTAAATTCATAGAAAATTTTTAGGAAAGAAGAGTCAAAATATGTTAGTACAAACATTTAATCCATTTGGTAATTTAATATTATCAAGTTTAGTAGCAGCAATACCTATCATTTTATTTTTACTATGTTTAACAGTTTTCAAAATGAAAGGAATTTATGCAGCGATAACTACACTTGTAGTGACATTGCTCATTGCAATTCCATTTTTCAAATTACCAGTGGGAATCGCTTCTGGTGCAGTTGTAGAAGGTTTCTTCCAAGGGGTGATACCTATTGGTTATATTGTAATGATGGCGGTATTACTTTATAAAATTACTTTAGAGTCTGGGCAATTTTCAACTATACAAGATAGTATAACAAGTATTTCTCAAGACCAACGTATTCAATTATTACTGATAGGATTTTCGTTTAATGCGTTCTTAGAGGGTGCTGCAGGTTTTGGGGTGCCAATTGCAATTTGTGCTTTATTATTATCACAACTTGGCTTTAAACCACTTCAAGCAGCAATGTTATGTTTAGTAGCTAATGCAGCGTCAGGTGCCTTTGGGGCAATAGGTATACCAGTTGGAGTGGTCGATACATTACATTTACCGGGAAATGTTACAGCTATGGGTGTTTCACAAACCGCAACACTGACATTAGCCATTATTAACTTCTTTATTCCGTTTTTATTAATTTTTATTATTGATGGCTTCAAAGGTATTAAAGAAACATTACCATCTATTTTAGTTGTTTCTGTCACTTATACAGTTTTACAAGCACTATTAACTGTATTCAATGGACCAGAGTTAGCAGATATTATTCCGCCACTTGCATCTATGCTAGCTTTAGCTTTATTTTCTAAAAAGTTCCAACCTAAACATATCTTTAGAATTCAAAAAGATGTTGAACCAGAACCAGTTAAACATCATAAAGGTAAGGAAATATTATATGCATGGAGCCCATTCGTTATTTTAACAATCATTGTCATGATATGGAGTTCTCCATCATTTAAAGGGTTATTCTTACCAAAAGGTAAATTATCATCACTTGTGTTTAACTTTAATCTACCAGGTACATTCAGTGATATAGCACACAAACCAATTGTATTATCACTTAATATTATTGGCCAAACAGGTACAGCTATTCTACTAACGATCGTTATTACTATATTGATGTCTAAGAAAGTAAACTTTGGAGATGCTGGTCGTTTATTTGGTGTCACTTTTAAAGAACTTTGGCTACCAGTCCTTACTATTTGCTTTATTCTGGCAATCTCAAAAATTACAACATATGGTGGATTAAGTAGTGCGATGGGTCAAGGTATTTCTAAAGCAGGTAGTGTCTTCCCAATCTTATCACCTATACTTGGATGGATTGGCGTATTCATGACAGGTTCCGTCGTCAACAACAACTCATTGTTTGCACCTATTCAAGCATCAGTTGCTCAACAAATAGGTACTAGTGGATCATTGCTTGTTGCTTCAAATACTGTAGGTGGTGTGGCAGCCAAACTCATCTCACCACAATCTATAGCGATTGCAACAGCTGCCGTTAAAGAGGTTGGTAAAGAATCTGAGTTACTTAAAATGACATTACGATACAGTATCGGTTTACTCGTATTCGTATGTTTATGGACATTCATCTTATCATTATTACTATAAAAAATAACATCTCCAAGCCTTTAAAAGTTCTTAGTAGGCTTGGAGATGTTTAATTATTTGAACATATTCATAAAGTTTTCATATACTGAATCCGGGTGATATAATTTTAAGGTTTCTTTACTATTTTGAATAATATGATCAAGTTCATGATAATTATGTGTTGTTAAATCAATTTGCTTGGCTAATTGTGATACATTTTCATACTCTACAAGATAACCATTATGGCCATTTTTTATAATAGCTTCAGGACCTACATTGCCTTTAAAACTAATAACTATATTATCCTGAAGCATCGCTTCTAAAATAATCATCCCAAAACCTTCATTACGAGAAGGTACAACAACAATTTTGCTTTGCGCTAATTTACTATTTAATTCTTGTGTAGACGCATTGATTTGAATAATATCGCTTAAATTATATTGATCGATAAATTCTTGTAATTGGTGTTGTTCTTTTCCATCCCCATAAAGATGTACTTCATAGTTTAAACTTCTTAAATAATCTTGTATAAGTCTCACACTCTCAAGAAGTAAATCAAATCCTTTTTCATATTCTAAACGACCAGCGGCCAAGATAATATTTTTCTTCGGCGCAGCAATTTTTTTCTCAGTTACCATATTTGGTACGACGTATACAGGAGTTTTAAGTCGAGATTGATATTTTTTTTGATCACTTTCAGTTAATGTAGTGACTTTATTTAAGTTTCTATAGGCAGCAATAATTTCTCTTTGATATTGCTCAGGATGAGCATCAAAATTCATGTGTTCCATACCTATTTTGGTGATATGAGTTTTGGCATATTTTGAGATTAAAATATTGAAGCTCGCACGAGTACCAATTAATACATCTGAAGACACATTTTTGATGGCTTTAATCATTTTCTTTTCGACATAACTTGAAAACTGATTTAATCCTGGTTCATGTTGAGAAATTTTTTGTGGTTTTAAAAGTGGAGTATAAGATTTTACACGATTAGCGACAATCGCTTTGAAATTTTTGGCTTTAAAACGATAGTCAACTAATACTTTAATATTAATATCTTTGTTTAATTTAAAATAGGGCGATTGTGCGCCTCTAAATACTGAGATGATTGTAACTGAGTGACCTTTTTGAGACAGAGTATTAGCGAGCTGGGAAATAGATTTTACTGTTCCACCCATAGCATATATATTATGCATGAAAAACGTGAACGATTTCATGTAAAACACCTCATTGTTTCTATAATCTTGTAGTTCATTATAACATTAGTCTGACTACTAAAGGTAATATGTTAGAATGGATTAATAGCATTATTTAAGGGTAAGAGTTTAACAATTTATAGATATCTGACTTTTTATCCTTTTGTGAATAGCAATTTATAGTATATAATTAAACTAGTTTAATCAATGGTTATGATGAGGGAGAATCAAGTCTTCCTTAAATAACTCTTGGGATATATTTTTTATAGGTTTAGAAAGCGCTTTAATATAGAAATCTATATTAAAACAAATCCATTAGAGTCAATCGTTCCATTTATTCATTGAAAAGGGGGACTGTATTTGTTATGAGTACACAACATAGCAAAACAGATGTCATCTTAATTGGTGGCGGCATTATGAGTGCAACATTAGGAACATTACTTAAAGAATTATCACCTGAGAAAGAAATTAAATTATTTGAAAGATTGGACCAACCTGGTGAGGAAAGTTCAAACGTTTGGAATAACGCTGGTACAGGGCATTCAGCATTATGCGAGCTGAATTACACTAAAGAAGGTAAAGATGGCTCAGTTGATATCACTAAAGCGATAAAGATTAATGAACAATACCAAGTGTCTAAACAGTTTTGGACGTATTTAGTACGTACGGGTCAATTAGATAGCCCAGGTAAGTTTATCCAATCTGTACCACACATGAGTTTTGTTAAGGGCGAAAATAATGTGCGTTTCTTGAAAAGTCGTGTAGATAGTCTTCAAAAGAATGTTCTTTTCGAAAAAATGGAAATCTCTGAAGATCCTGAAAAAATTAAGAAATGGGTACCATTAATGATGGAAGGGCGTAAGTCAGAAGAGCCTATTGCTATCACTTATGATGAAACAGGGACAGACGTGAATTTTGGTGCTTTAACGAAAAAATTAATTAGCAATTTACAAGAGAAACATGTCGAAGTGAATTATAAGCATGAAGTTCAAGACATTAAGAAACAGGATAATGGTAATTGGAATGTTGTTATTAAAGATTTAACATCTGGTCAAATAACAAATTATGAAACGGAATTTGTATTTATCGGTGCTGGTGGCGCTAGTTTACCTTTATTACAAAAAACAGGTATTAAAGAATCTAAACACATTGGTGGTTTCCCAGTAAGTGGATTATTCTTAAGATGTAAAAATCCTGATGTTATTAAACAGCATCATGCAAAAGTGTATGGTAAAGCAGAGGTGGGAGCACCTCCAATGTCTGTACCTCACTTAGATACACGTTTTGTTAACGGCGAACGTTCTTTATTATTTGGACCTTTCGCAGGTTTCTCACCTAAATTCTTAAAAACTGGCTCATATTTAGATTTAATTAAATCTGTTAAACCAAATAATATAGTAACGATGTTAAGTGCAGGTGTTAAAGAGTTTAATTTAACTAAATATCTTGTATCTCAATTAATGTTATCTAATGAAGAACGTGTTGATGACTTACGTGTGTTCTTCCCTGAAGCTAAAGACGAGGATTGGGAAGTAATTACTGCAGGACAACGTGTTCAAGTGATTAAAGATACTGATAAATCTAAAGGTAACCTACAGTTTGGTACGGAAGTTATTACTTCTGAAGATGGTACACTAGCAGCTCTTTTAGGTGCTTCACCAGGTGCGTCAACAGCAGTAGATATTATGTTTGATGTATTACAACGTTGTTATCAATCAGAATTTAGTGGTTGGGAATCTAAAATCAAAGAAATGGTACCTTCATTTGGCTTGAAACTCTCAGAACATGAAGATGTATACCATGCCGTAAATAAAGAAATTACAAAGTATTTAAATGTTAAATAATTTGTAGAAGCTAAGTTAATGATAAAGTAAGTCAATTAAAAACAAAGGCTCTAAGATGGTTTCAAACTTGAAATCATCTTAGAGCCTTTTTTATGAAGATAAAGTATAAACTAAAACATGGTTAGGAGTTAGTTTATACAGTGTTTTTAATTGGTAATTGAATTGTGAAGATTGTAGCGTCGTTAGATTGAACAGAAATAGTACCATTGTGCAATTCTACGATGGATTTTGTAATTGCGAGACCTAAACCATTACTACTCTGATCATTGTTTAATTTATAAAATCTTTCGAAAATGTGAGACATATCTTTATCACTGACTGCGCCCTCATTTTCGATGGTAAAAATAATATTGGAAGCTTCTATTGATAAATGTATCTGGATTAAGCCATATTGTGGTGTGTATTTAATGGCATTAATGATAAGATTGCTTAACGCTTGATGAATAAGTCTTTCATTTCCTAGGAAATATACCTCATCTAATTCTGTCATAATTACTAAATCTTTTTCTTCAATATGGAATTGCTCATGTCTGACAATATCTTTAATTAAATCATTTAAGTGGATGCGATTATCTAAAGTTAAATGTTCTGCGTTATCTAATTCAGATAGTAATAATAGTTCTTGCGTTAAATCACTGACTTGAGTAGTAATATTAAATAGCTCATTAACATGCATTTGTCTTTCTTCTTTACTTTTAGACAATTGTAGTTGAGTTAATATACTTTGAATGTGTGTCAGTGGAGTTTTGATTTCATGAGATACATTTTGGACAAAATGTTGTCTCATTTCATCTACTTGTCCTAAACGTTTGCGCATTGTATCAAACCTTGATTGTAAGGTGCCAATTTCATCTTGACGTGTTTGATTGATAGGAGTTTGAAAATCGCCTTTCATCAGTCTATGGGTTGCACTTTTCAGAGCAGAAACGGGTTTAATAATTGAATACGTAGAAGCAATAACTAATGAAATTGAGATGACAAGTAATAGCCCAAGTAACACGGCTAAAAATATTCTAAACTCACTAAATGTTTCACCAATATCAGGACGCATAAATACCGCAACTGGTTTATCGTTAGATTTAAAGCGTAAGCCTACCGTGTTATCCGTTTCATTATCGAAAAAACCTGTGACAAATAATTCAAATGGCTTATTTTTAATACCGTGATAATTTTTACCATTCATTACAGATTGAATAGCAGATTGTGGTAATGTATCTCGACGGAATGGTTCTCCATAAAAATGTTTTGTACCATGATTATCTACAGTAAGTATTTGATAATTCATATCTCCCAAATGTTTAAAATAAGAGGAGAGTGATTGAGTGTTTTGTGCGTTTTCATAATTGCGTGCTTCTTCTAAGGTTTTCATAATTTTAGCATCATTAGAGGCTTTTAAATTAAAATGATAATAGATATTTGTAAGGACAAAGCTTATAAAGGCGCTAAAAAGTATCACTGTGATGGTATAGATTGCAATTCTAGAATAAAGTGTTTTAAACATCTTGATTCACCTTATACCCTTGTCCACGGACCGTATGTATTGAAATTGATGCACCTAATCTAGACAACTTTTGACGGAGTCTTTTAATGTGTACATCAACAGTTCGATCATCACCTTCATAATCAAAGCCCCAAATTTTTTCAATGATGTCATTTCGAGTAAAAATGTGTTTTGGATTAGACACTAATAAAAATAATAATTGGAATTCTTTATTAGGAAGATTTATCGTTTTAGCATCAACGCTTATCTCCATATATGGTTGATTGAGTGTTAAATTTCCAAGTTTAAGTTCAGACTCAGCATTGATTTGATATCTTCTTAACACCGCTTTGATTCTAAATAGTAATTCTTTCACCTCAAATGGTTTAGTTACATAGTCATCTGTCCCGCTTAAGAAAGCACGTTCTTTATCACTTAAAGCGTCTCTTGCCGTTAACATAATAACGGGTATATCATAATCCTCTTTTAAAGTTTTACATAATTCGAAACCATTTATGCCATTCATCATAATATCAACGATAGCTATGTCGACATTCTCTTTTTCAAGAAAATGAAGTGCCTCCTCACCACTTAAAAAAGCGTGTGTTTCAAAATGTTCATTTATTAGATGAGATTTTACATAATCTAATATTTTTCGATCATCATCAACAACTAAACAGCTCGCCATCATCTTTTCGCTCCTAAGTTTTTTATTTATTATACTATTTTCAATTTTAATTTAACATATCGAAGTTCGTTCATATTCAGTTCACATTCACTTCTTAAAATTTTGGTGACAAAGATAAAGGAGTGACTATAAATGAATTTAGCATGGAAGGAAATTAAATTTTATAAATTCAGATTTATTCTTATAATGCTTATCGTATTTTTAATGTCTACGATGGTTTTATTTATCAGTGGGTTGGCTCAAGGACTAGCCAGGGAAAACATTTCTCTATTTGATCACCTCAAAGGGAACCAATTTATTATTCAGAAAATGAAGGAACCACAACTAGAAAAATCTTCATTAAACTCTAAACAACAATTTAAAATAAACAAAATCGTTAACGAGCAACCAATAAAAATGATGTCAAAAACTTTAAATATAAAAGGTAATGAAGAAAATGTCGTTGCATTAAACTATACGACCGAAAATAAATTTAATCTAAAATCTGGAACATATCCAAATCATAAAAATGAAATTGTAGTGAATGAAAAACTTATCGCAAAAGGGATTAAAAAAGGAGATAAAGTGAAGTTCACCAAAGAAGGTAAGCCATATAAAGTCGTAGGAATTCTTAAAGATGCTATGTATTCGCATAGTAATGTGATTCTTATGAATCAAAACGTATTTCAAAATAAAAATAATGGTGTGGCTTCATTTTATTCATTGAGTCATTTATCTAGTAAACAGAAGCATGAAATCAATTCAATTAAAGGTGTGCAACATGTAAAAGCACAAGAATTAACGAATCATATTGCTAGCTACAAAGCTGAGCAAAGTCCATTGAAAATGATGATTTATAGTTTATTTATTATCACAGCAATAGTATTAAGCGCATTCTTTTATGTAATGACGATACAGAAAATTTCCGAGATAGGAATACTTAAAGCTATAGGCATTTCAACACCACATTTACTTATTTCATTAATCGTTCAAATTTCAGTAATTACTCTGATTGGTGTAATTATTTCTGAAGCTTTAATTATATTAGTAAATCAAATTTTACCGGTTACAATGCCATTTCATTTAGAAGTGAGCAACATGTTAGTTGTATTAATAATATTTTTAATCGTTGGTTTAATTGGCGCATCACTCTCGTTCATTAAACTTTTAAAAATTGATCCGATAGAAGCGATAGGGGGAAATGAATAATGACATTAATGGTAGATAATATTGTTAAAACTTTTGGAGAAAATGAATCTGAAACGCAAGTTTTAAAAGGAATCAATTTTGAAGTTCAGGATGGAGAATTCGTTATCTTAAATGGTGCTTCTGGTTCCGGTAAAACTACATTATTAACGATACTAGGCGGTTTATTATCACCTACATCTGGTAAACTCATCTATGAAGAAAGCCCTTTATTTAATAACAACAACAATACTAAAATGAGGCTCAACGACATCGGCTTTATATTTCAAGCGTCATATCTCATCCCGTACCTCACTGTAGAAGAACAACTGATCACTGTTGGTAAAGAAGCGGGAATGTCTAAAAGAGAAGCAAAGTTACGGGCTAATGAATTACTTGATGAGATTGGTTTAACACATAGGGTGAAAAGCTATCCCTATATGTTATCAGGTGGAGAAAAACAACGTGTAGCGATTATGAGAGCGTTTATGAATCATCCTAAAATCATACTAGCTGACGAACCTACCGCAAGTTTAGATGCAGAGAGAGCTAGAGATGTCGTAGCAATGATTAAAGAACAGATTAGTGACAAACGTATGATTGGTATAATGATTACACATGATGAAAGTTTATTTAAATATGCGGACCGTGTTATAGAACTTTATGACGGTAAAATAATCAACTAATAAAAAGAGCGAGGTAACGTTAGTCTACTTGAATAGTAGTTTTCGTTATCTCGCTTATTCATTTCTTAGACGATGATCATGCGTATAAGACTTACCCAAAAGATAATCGCAAAATAAATAGTTAGAATTACTTTATATTGATACATTAATCCTAAAAAATCTTTGATAAGCGCTATACTGAAAAAATGATAGGGTGTATGGCTCCCGAGACCATAGAATTCTAAACCTACTTTATTAGCAAGACGTAATGATCTTAAAATATGGAATTGGCTTGTAACACATAAGAATTGTGCCCGTCTTCCAAAATGTCCTTCTATGATTGGCTTTGAATATTGAAAATTGGTATACGTATTAGTAGATTGTTCTTCCATTAGAATACGTTTCTCCGGCACACCCTTCGCGATGAGATAGCGTTTCATTGCTAGCGCCTCAGTAATGGGTTCATCGGGACCTTGCCCACCACTTACTAACATATATGGAGAATGCTTTTGAGATTCATAAACTTTGATTGCACAATTTAACCGTTCAGCAAGCATAGGAGTGACTTCCTCTGTAAAAATACCTGCTCCTAGTACCATAATTAGGTCTACATTTTTAGAAAATAAATGACTACCATAAGCTGATGACCAAGAAATATAACAAATAAAAGCGAATATAGTACTATAAGCGATGGTGGCGAACCATAAGGCCAATCCATTAATAATTGGGATGTCTACCGTACTGATATATATACATGCTGATAGGAATAATATGATGCGATAAAGGTAAATAAACATGTGTTTCAAAAACAGACGTCCACGTTTAAAGTTAAATAAATGTCGATGTTTAATGAGAATGAATAATGAAGCAATCAACATTAAGCTTGTTAAATCATACGGAATAGTTAAATGAATTAAATGATAAATTGTAATGATAAATCCGATAATAATAGTAGAAATATAAGCTCTTAAATTAAGAGTGAGTGGTTGATTGACATACAAAGATGCAATAAGGATAAAAGCAATGATTGTTAGAATAATTGATATCATGAATGGATTACCTCTACATTTATTGTATATATAATGTAGACTAGCTATTCATAATTAGCAATCTTTTAGCTATAAAATACGTGAGCTCATTAGAGGTTTCAATTTGATAGTATTCTTGCTATTATTTAAAAGTATGAAAAATAATTTTTTTATATAAATAGATAAAATAAATTAGGAGATTCTACATGGTAAGACGAATAGAAGATCATATCATTTTTTTGGAAAAATTCATAAATGACGTAAATACATTAACTGCAAAGCTTCTTAAAGATTTACAAATTGAGTATGGTATTTCTATAGAGCAATCAAATGTGTTGAATATGTTAAGTAATGAATCATTAACAGTGAGTCAAATTACTGAAAAACAAGGCGTCAATAAAGCAGCAGTAAGTAGAAGAGTTAAAAAATTATTAGATGCTGACTTAGTTAAACTCGAAAAAACAAATGCCAATACTGACCAACGCTTAAAAATTGTAATTTTGTCAGAAAAAGGCAAAGAATATATTGTAAAAAGAAAAGCAATCATAAGTAATATTGCTAATGATATGACAAGTGATTTCTCAACAGAGGAAATAGAAAAAGTTAGACATGTTTTAGAGGTCATTGATCATCGTATCAAATCGTTTAATTCTAAATTATAAATATTCTGAGAATTAGACTATACACTGAATCGTTGATAGGAATATAATGAAAAGTGTAAATTATTTTAAGTATTTAGGACTAATTATGTATTTAACTTAAGCTGTTTTATTAATATAATTCGAATAAGTGCGTAAATGCTTTTTAATTAAAATAAAATGAAAACTACATATATTAGAAATTGTAATTTTAAATCAAAATCTGTAAAATAAACCAGGTGGATAAAATAATTATATAATATAAAAATTAAGTGAATGTAGTGTGGGAATAAGAGGTGATATAATGAATCAATGCCCAAACTGTGGACATACAGTTAGTGGTGATAATGAAAGCTGTCCAAATTGTGGGCAATCATTATCAAGAGATAAGAAAAGAAAAAATAAAACTAAACAGCAATCATCTCAATCGCAAAATAATAACGCTACGAACCTCAAATTACGTAGAATTGTTCCACTAGGAATCGTCTTTTTTATTTTAATACTTATTGTGGTTTTATTTTTCCTATTAAAGAACTTTAATTCTCCAGATGCACAAGCTAAGATTCTTGTTAATGCAGTAGATAATAATGATACGCAAAAAGTAGCAACTTTATTAAGTACTAAAGATAATAAAGTAGATCCAGATGAGGCGAAAGAATATATTAAATATATTAAAAACGAAGTAGGTATGAAAAGTTTTATTAGTAATATTCGAGAGACAGTGGACAAATTGAATAAAAATAATTCAAGTGTCGCATCGTATATCCAAACGAGAAGTGGTCAAGACGTACTGAGAATTAGTAAAAATGGTACGAGATATTTGTTCTTTGATAATATGAGCTTTACTGCACCCACGAAACAACCAATTATTAAACCTAAAGAAGAAACAAAATATGAATTTAAAACAGGTGGTAAACGCAAAACTGTCATTGCAGATGCACACAAGAATACACCATTAGGTGATTTCATACCGGGTACTTATCACATGCCTGCTAAAAAGATTACTAAGAATGGCACATTCAATGGCTATTTAAATTTTGATTTTAGAGAAAGTAGTTCTGAGACAGTAGAAGCTTCGGAAGATTTTGATCAAACCTATTTAAATATCAAATTAAAAGGTGCAAGTAAATTAAGTGAAAGTTCAGAAAAAGTAAAAATTAATGATCGTGAAATGTCATACTCAAATTCTAAAGAGTATGGTCCGTATCCGAAAACGAAAGATATTACTATATCTGCCACAGGTAAAGCAAAAGGTAAAAAATTTAGTTCAGAAACCAAAACAATTAGTGCTGATGATTTAAAAAATAATACGACTGTGACGTTAAATTTTGAAAGTGATAAAATCAACAGTTATGTTGAGAAAAAAGAAAAAGAAGAGAACAGTCTCAAAAATAAATTAACGGAGTTCTTCAGTGGTTACTCAATGGCGATTAATTCAGCTTTTAATATGAATAATTTTGATTTTATATCAAGTTATTTTAAAAAGAATTCTTCTATTTATAAACAAATGAAAAATAACTTTGCAAATCATACAACTGTTTCAATGCTATCACCACAAGTATTAAGTGCCAGTAGAAGCGGAGATAAAATTAAAACTACGATTCAACAAATTGATAACTCAGGTAACTTTGTTAACAAAGACTATGAACTAGAAATTGACTCTGATAATAGTAATATGCAACTCACAAAAGGTGATGAATAAAAGCCAAATGCAAAATGCATTTGGCTTTTTTATAGCTATTTAGTAATATAATTAATTATCAGGAAAAGCTTAAGAAAAAATAAATGCTTGATTTCCTTTTAAAGGTATAAAGGAGGCTTCACTTTGGAGCAATCACAACCCAAACATCGCAATTCCCTATTATTTATCATCATTTTAGGTGCGCTTACTGCTATAGGACCGTTGTCAATTGACATGTTCTTACCAGGTCTACCTAACATTAAGAATGATTTTCATACAACAGCATCAAGTGCTCAATTAACAATTTCATTTTTCATGGTGGGATTAGCATTCGGTAACTTGTTTTCTGGTCCTATTTCCGATTCTAAAGGTCGTAAAAAGCCTCTTCTTATTGCGATGGTTATTTTCACGCTGGCAAGTTTAGGAATCATTTTTGTTACGAATATTTGGGTGATGATTATATTACGTCTTATACAAGGTCTAACTGGTGGGGCAGGTGCAGTCATATCCAGAGCAGTGGCAAGTGATAAATACTCAGGAAATGATTTAACCAAATTCTTATCACTTCTAATGTTAGTTAACGGTGTTGCACCAGTTATCGCACCAGCACTTGGGGGATTGATACTAAGTTTTACTGGTTGGAGAATGGTCTTTATTATATTGACCATTTTCGGTTTACTTATGTTCATAGGAACACTCTTCAAAGTTCCAGAATCCCTTGAAAATGAACACCGTGTTAATAGCAACATTGGCACAATGTTTAAGAACTTTAAAGATTTATTTGCTACACCAAGATTTGTATTACCTATGTTGATACAAGGCGTGTCATTTGTTTTATTATTTACTTACATTTCAGCCTCACCATTTATTGTTCAAAAAATATATGGATTTTCACCTTTACAGTTTAGTATCATGTTTGCATCCATAGGTATTACTTTAATTATTTCAAGTCAACTGACAGGTAAGTTAGTAGATTACTTTGATAGACAATCTATACTTAGAATGATGACTGTAATCCAAATTTTAGGTGTCATCATAGTAAGTATGACATTAATCAATCATTGGAATTTCTGGTTATTAGCGTTTGGCTTTGTAATACTTGTAGCACCTGTAACAGGTGTAGCAACACTTGGTTTCTCTATTGCAATGGATGAAAGTAAAAGTGGAAAAGGCAGTTCTTCAAGCCTTCTTGGACTATTTCAAACATTATTAGGTGGACTGATGTCACCACTCGTAGGTATTAAAGGGGAAAATGATCCAACACCCTATATTATTATTGCTATAACAGCTGTAATTCTGATTATATTACAACTTTTAAATAGACGCGTATTTAAAAAAAGCTAAACTGTCTAAGATGATTTAATCTAAGTCTACTTCAGAGTTGAAATTAACTTCGAAGTAGACTTTTTTCATCTTCAGTTTAGCTTTTAATGTTTACCTTTGCAGTTTAATAGTATTTGCGAGTAAGACTTCTGCTATGACTTTTGGAGACTCTACACAACCACTTCGTAACCAATCGATAATAATACCGGCTTGGCCTCCTACAGAATAAACAACAAACATGTGTTTATTCTGAATTGAGGTTTCATATCTATTCATCACCTTTTCATAACAATCTCTAGTTTCATTAATATAATCCAAAGCAATATCTTTATTAGGATGAGTAATTAATGTTGCTTTATAAAAAGCTTCCCTACGTTTGATATAACTTGCAACAAGTAAAAAGAATTTATACATTTTCTTTTGATCTTGTTTAATGCTATGAAAGTCATGATAAAAAGAATTAAGTAAAGCTTTATATTTATTGAGATGATAATTTTGTATACGTTCTAATAAATGATATTTATCTTGAAAATGATCATAAAAAGTTGAGCGATTTACGTTACTATATGCACAAATCATTTTGATAGTAATGTCCTCAAATGGATATTCTTCAAGTAATTCAATAAGACTTTGAATGATTTTATATTTAGCGCGTTGCTTCATTGTTTCACCTGATTAATTTTTTTATATAAGTTTTTATCCAACACAATTATAAAAATTGTTGGTGTTATTTTTAGATTCACATCTCTATAATAGATAAAGTGAATTTTAAAAGCAAATAGGAGGATATATTCATGAAGAAAATGGTATTAGTGAATGTCATTACTATCATTGTCTTAGTAGTTATAGGTGTTCTAGCTTTCTGGTTCTGGAACAATGCGACTAGCTACGTAACTACTGACAACGCAAAAGTAGACGGAGATCAAATTAAAATCTCAAGTCCAGCTTCAGGACAAATTAAATCTCTTGATATTAAACAAGGAGATAAACTTGATAAAGGTGATAAAGTAGCTGAAGTTTCAGCTCAAGGTGAAGGTGGTCAATCTAAAGATATGAGCATCAAAATGCCTCAAAAAGGTACTATCGTAAAAACTGATGGTATGGAAGGGTCTATGGCTCAAGCTGGTAACCCAATCGCTTATGCATACAATTTAGATGATTTATACATTACTGCTAACGTAGATGAAAAAGACATTTCTGATGTAGAAAAAGGAAACGATGTAGACGTTGATATCGACGGTCAAAAAGCTTCTATCAAAGGTAAAGTTGAACAAGTTGGTGAAGCAACTGCAGCTAGTTTCTCATTAATGCCTTCATCAAACAGTGACGGCAACTACACTAAAGTGTCTCAAGTAGTTCCAGTTAAAATTTCTCTAGATTCTGAACCATCTAAAAATGTTGTTCCAGGTATGAACGCTGAAGTTAAAATCCATAAAAATTAAGGGGGTCATTTTATGACAGCGACCTTCATTATTATTTATATTGTTATAGCGCTCATACTTATTGGTCTTATTAATGTTTTTCTTTCTAAATCTAGGAAAAAAGCAAAAGGTCAAAAAGCGGAACAACGTTCGACTAAGGATTCTAAGAATCAAAGTTATCAATCTAAATTTAAAGCAAGTGATCTAGATAAACAATCTGAGTCTAACAATGCTTCAAGTCGTGTCAGAAATCATTCTGATAATATCGAAGATGATAAAAGAAAACATCACTTCGAATCTACTAAAGAGGGAGATCAAAGATCTTCTAATGCAACACATTCAGAAAGTAGATATGATGACTATCCTGGTTCTTTACGTCGTTCAGATCAACATGAAGAAGAAAACGTAGAGAAACACGATAATCAAAATAATCATTCTACAGAATCAAATGAAGAATCAGATGAAGAATCAGATGAAGTTTTAAATCCTATTAACCCTAATTCTGTAGAAGGTAGAGTTAATGAGAAGATTAAAAACCAAGAATCTAACTTCATTTTTGGTAAAGGTATTTCAAGAGGTAAGATTTTAGCTGCAATGTTATTTGGTATGTTTATTGCGATTTTAAACCAAACATTATTAAATGTGGCATTGCCTAAAATTAATACTGAATTTAATATATCTGCATCAACTGGACAATGGTTGATGACAGGTTTCATGTTAGTCAATGGTATTTTAATTCCAATTAGTGCTTTCTTATTTAACAAATATTCGTATAGAAAACTATTTATTGTGGGCTTAGCGCTCTTTACGATTGGTTCACTTGTCTGTGCGATTTCGTTTAACTTCCCAATTATGATGGGAGGACGTGTGTTACAAGCCATTGGTGCAGGTATCTTAATGCCATTAGGTTCTAACGTTATTGTAACGATTTTCCCACCTGAAAAACGTGGTGTCGCAATGGGTACAATGGGAATAGCTATGATTTTAGCGCCAGCCATTGGTCCAACACTATCAGGTTATATCGTTCAAAACTATCATTGGAACGTCATGTTCTACGGTATGTTCTTTATCGGTTTAGTTGCAATTATTGTAGGTATGTTTTGGTTTAAACTTTACCAACGTACCACAAATCCTAAAGCCGATATACCAGGAATTATCTATAGTACAATAGGTTTCGGTGCTTTATTATACGGTTTCTCCGAAGCTGGTAATAAAGGCTGGGGTTCTACGGAAATTGTAACAATGTTTGTTATTGGTATTATCTTCATTGTTCTATTTGTAATTAGAGAGTTAAGAATGAAGGCTCCAATGTTAAATCTTGAAGTATTAAAATATCCAACATATACACTTACAACAGTTATCAATATGATTGTAATGATGAGTTTATATGGCGGTATGATTTTACTTCCTTTATATTTACAAGATTTACGTGGCTTCTCAGCATTAGACTCAGGCTTACTCATGCTTCCGGGTGCCTTAGTCATGGGTGCTTTAGGTCCTATAGCTGGTAAGCTATTAGATACTATAGGTATTAAACCATTAGCAATCTTTGGTATCGGTATTATGACTTATGCTACATGGGAATTAAGTAAATTGAACTTAGAAACGCCATATCTTCATATTATGGGCATATATGTATTGCGTTCGTTCGGTATGGCATTTATTATGATGCCTATTATGACAGCAGGTATGAATGCTTTACCTGCTAGATTGATCTCACATGGTAACGCATTTGTTAATACAATGAGACAATTAGCAGGTTCTATCGGTACAGCTATATTGGTAACAGTAATGACGACTCAACAAACCAATCATGTTGCAGCATTCGGGGATGAATTAGATAAAACCAATCCTGTTATCCAAGATCATATGCGTGAATTAGCACAACAATATGGTGGCGAATCAGGTGCATTAAAAGTGTTATTACAATATGTTAATAAACTTGCATCTGTTGAAGGTGTTAATGATGCATTTATCATTGCTACTGTTATTAGTGCTATCGCATTAATCTTAAGCTTATTCTTACAAAGTAAGAAAAAAGCAGAAGCGTCAGCTAAAAAAGCTAACGCAGAAGATAAAACAGCTCACCAAGAATAAAAACTAATTAAGAGATAAAAATGTGTTGTGGGGACACTTAGAGCCACTTACAATCGGAAGATTGTTAGTGGCTCTTATGCATGCGCGAGAGCGCAGGCGAACCGCTTTAAACTATTAATACGAATAAAAGGCCAATCCAGAACTTGATTAAAAGTTATGGATTGGCCTTTTGCATTATCTTATACGTGCTAGTCGATTACGGAAGAATAAACTAATGAATAAGAGTGCAATACTACAAGCAAGTAAAATGAGTGCATTATGTATTGCATCAGCTTCATTAATTACTTGGTCTGGAGAAACAGTTAAATAATATTGTTTAAGAGATTCAGAAATTTTTTGCGCAATTGTATGAATAATATAGCTAAAATACAAAGTAATCAGTAACATAGCTGCTAAAATAAATAAATTGAAAATCTTCAATAAAGTTCTATTAAGAATAATTGTAATTACTGTAATAAACATGCTAACTAAACAAAGAATAAAGAATATATTAAACACCATTATGAGGTTGTCTATAGATTTTTGTAAGTCATCCATATTGCCCAAATTAATATTTAAATTACCGATTTTAGTTAGAGTATCTTGGAAGTTTTGAATTTCATGGAAATTAATTGTTTTATTAGCGAAAGCAAGGTTAAAAATAGGTTGTTTCAACATACTATAACCTGTTATAGCAGTTAAAATGAGTATGATCAGATGGATGATAATACTAACCCATGAACGCTTTTTCTTCCCATATCTTTTGCCTCGGTGTATTTCTTGCTCATGAAATTGAGCGTTGAAGTTACTTGGATTTTGATTATGTTCAGACACTAAGATGCCTCCTTTAATTTTGCTGTCCTATATTTATCATTTTCACTTTATGTTTGTTATAATTGGCTTTATTCAAGACATATACGCGCACACATAAAGTGGTTTAAGATTCATCTAACTCATATAATATTATATCTTTTTTAGAAAAATGAATATAGCACTTTAAACAAATTGTTTTCTAAATTTAAAATTTGAAAAGAGGTAGGTCTAGCAAGCTATGAAAAATCGTTTAATGAATAGAGTAGTCAATAAATATATACTTCATAACAGATCAATATTTTTCGAAAATGACGATGAGGTAGAGCAATTTTTAGAAAAAAGAAGAGACGAAAATAGTAAAAAACATAAACAACCCTCATCATTAAATGTAAAAGCAAATCTTGATAAATTATCTTTAGGGGATATGCAAGTATTCAGATTTAATTTCAGACATGAGTCTAATAATAAAATTCTGTATTTACATGGGGGATACAATACATTGCAACCCTCACCATTCCACTGGAGATTGTTAGATAAATTAGCATTAAATACATTACATGAAGTTGTGCTACCTATTTATCCTAAAGCGCCTGAATATCACCTAGAAGATACATACAACGCGATTAAGGAAGTTTATGATGAATTAGTAGCTGAAGTTGGTGTTGATCATATCGTCATCATGGGAGACGGTTCAGGTGGCGGATTAGCTATGCGATTTGTACAATCCTTAATTGAGGAAAATGAACCTGTCCCAAGTAAACTATTTTTAATTTCACCACTTTTAGATGCGACACTATCAAATAAAATGATTACCGAAGACTTAGAAGACGAAGATATATTAGTAAGTCGATTTGGTGTGAATGAACTTATGAAAGTATGGTCTAATGGTCTACCATTAACGGATAAACGTGTTTCACCACTCTATGGTGAGCTAAGAGGATTACCTCCTGTATACATGTATGGAGGAGGTAAGGAAATACAAAATCCTGATATGAAAGAGCTCGCACGTTTACTAGAAGACTATGGTCAATATGTTGAGTTTAATGAATACCCAAAAATGGTGCATGATTTTCCATTATATCCAATAAGACAATCACATAAAGTCATCAAACAAATTACGAAGGCTATTCGGAAATAAAGAACAAGGACTTTGGTTAAATCAAACTACCAAAGTCCTTGTTCTTTATAGTTATTCTATTATCGAATTTATATGTGTGACAATAAAATTTTGTCCCTTTAAATAGTAAAAAGATGCCATAAAATCATCAAATTGACGTGGTATGTCAGTAAAATTACTAAAAGTAAATTTCTTTTCTAAGTTTTGATCTTGAACATATTTTTCAAAATTATTATATTGAATAAGAAATTCTTCATCGATTTGGTTCTCATCAATAAGCGTAAATATTTCATCAATCGCAAACTTTTGTCCTTGTAAATAACTCATATGAATTGCTCGTTTAAAAAGTTGAGATGCAGGCCCATTAATGACTAATTCTTTCTGATTGTTTAACTCACTCAACTCAAATTTAACGTCATCTTTCAAATCTATAAGCTCGTTTTTTATACGTTTCCTAGTAGGCATAACTATTCTCCTTTCTTAGGTATACCAATGCGATGTCCTAGTTGTTTAGGCCACTCAATTTTTTCCTGTTCTAAATCATAAGCTTCTATAAATTCCTTATATTTCTCAGGAAATGGTGCAGAGCGCCGTTGATTCTTGTCGATACCCATCATCATTACTTCATTTGTAGCAGCTATAGTTCCATCTTCATGCAACATTCTTAAAAATAAGTGCGTACGTTTATAATCATAGTCGTAAAGGTATAATTCTACAGTAAATGACTGATCAAGAGACAGTTCTGCTAAATATGTAGTATGTGCTTCTATTGTAAATACTGTATATTGATTTTCTTCTCTTTCTTTAAGAGATAGCCCATGACTATAATTAAACTCATTAATTACATCGCTAAAAATTACATTATAATATGCATCATGCATATGGTTATTATTATCAATCAAATCTTCAGTTACTTTTCGTGTTACAGTAAATATTTTAGACATCTCTTATCCCCCTTGAATATAACTCTATCTTACTAAATTAAATTAACACATACACGTGATTGATTTCATGATAGAATGTAACTGAGATAATTGGAGGGGGAAGTAAGATGACAATGACCGTAAGATATCAATCTTTAACACAACCTCTTACGGAAGTATCAAATATTCAAGACGTCCCTAGTGATGCGACAATTATTTGGTATGATTTTGAAAATGCTTCAAATAAAGAAAATGAATTTCTAAGAAATAAATTCGATTTTAACTATTTAGAAATTGATGATGCTATTACAGGTATACCACGAGTTAAATACAAAGAATATAAAGAATATCAATATATGATTTTTCACAGTATTATTGATAAAGATTATTCACCCATCGCATTAAATGTATTTCTTCAAAATAATATACTTGTCACGTATCATCATAAACCTTTTCAATCTTTAAAAAGGGTCGCCGAATATAATGCTGAAAACCATGATTCAGAATTAGATTGCGCGGATATAGTGATACATATACTTGATAGTATGGTAGATAAATATTTCGATTTCGTATATGGTATTGAAGATAAAGTTTATAATTTTGAAGCTCGTCATGTTGATGATCGCTATAGTAAGAATGTGATGGAAAACGTTTTTCAGTTACGTTCAGATTTGATTAAAATTAAACGAGTTATGTTTCCAATGCAAGAAGTTGTTGATACGATTAAGAGTGAAGGTAATATCATTAAAGATGCTAAACACTCAATGTACATTCAACATATTGATGACCACCTTATTAAACAGAGAAATGTCATTAGAACAGCTCAAGAAATGACAAATGAAATTCGAGAAAATTATGAGTCATTCACCTCATTTAGAATGAATAGTATTATGCAAATACTCACACTTGTATCGGTTATTTTCTCACCTTTAACATTTATAGCTGGTGTTTATGGAATGAACTTTGATTATATGCCAGAGTTAAAATGGCATTATGCTTATTTTATATGTTTAGGCGTAATGCTTGTGATAACAATTGTTTTAGTCATCTTTTTCAAAAGGAAAAAATGGTTCTAAAACTTTAACAAAAATATTTGAATTTAAACAAAGGAAGGTATTTCAATGAGTGATTCACTGAGAGAACAAAGAAAAAATGAACATGTAGAAATTGCTATGTCTCAACATGATGCGCCTCAATCTGATTTTGATAAATTAAGATTTGTTCATCATTCCATTCCTAGCATTAATGTCGATCAAGTTGATTTAACAAGTCATACTTCTCACTTTGATATGCAATCCCCAGTGTATATTAATGCGATGACGGGCGGTAGTGATTGGACGAAGCAAATTAACGAAAAGTTAGCAGTAGTCGCTAGAGAAACTGGACTAGCAATGGCGGTTGGATCTACACATGCTGCTTTAAGAAACCCTAAAATGGCAGATACATTCAACATTGTAAGACAGACTAATCCTGAGGGTATGATATTTAGTAATGTTGGTGCAGATGTGCCTGTTGAAAAGGCGTTACAATCAGTTGAATTACTTGAGGCACAGGCATTACAAATTCATGTGAATTCACCACAAGAATTGGTTATGCCAGAAGGTAACCGTGAATTTGTAACTTGGATGGATAATATAGAAGCTATTGTGAATCGCGTGGATGTACCAGTAATTGTTAAAGAAGTTGGGTTTGGTATGAGTAAAGAGACCTTTAAGTCTTTAGCTGAAATTGGCGTTCAATATGTAGATGTAAGTGGTCGTGGTGGAACGAATTTTGTTGATATAGAAAATGAACGTCGTTCAAATAAAGATATGGATTACTTAACCCAATGGGGGCAATCGACAGTTGAATCTCTACTTGAAAGTACAGATTATCAAGATAAATTAAATGTATTTGCAAGTGGTGGGTTACGTACACCTTTAGATGCATTAAAAAGTTTAGCCTTAGGTGCTAAAGCTGTTGGTATGTCTAGACCATTTTTAAATCAAGTAGAGCAATCAGGTATTACTAATACGATTGAATATGTAGAATCTTTCTTAAATCATATGAAAAAAATTATGACAATGTTAGATGCTAAAGATATAGATTCACTTACTCACAAAGATATCGTATTTAGCCCTAAACTACTCTCTTGGATTGAACAACGTGGCTTAGATATTCACAGAGGCTAAAGTTTAATATATAAAATGTACGAAAGTATAAATTAAAGGCTGAAAGAAGGCTTCATTACGAAGCTTTCTTTCAGCCTTTTTTAGTTTAATTATATGCATGATTGTTTTCATGCTATTAGACGTTACGTATTAACTAAAGAATTGTATAAAGCTCATTACAATAATAACGCCGATTAGATCTATTAAAAATGCACCAACTATAGGAACTACAAGATATGCTTTAGGTGAGCTACCATACTTTTTAGTAATAACGTCAAGGTTAGCCATTGCATTAGGTGTCGCACCTAAACCATGACCAATAAATCCACCAACCATTACTGCAGCATCATAGTCTTTACCTAGTCCTCTAAATAATACGAAGATAGAGAAAAGTACCATGAAGACAACTTGTATCAATACAATGATGATTAAAGGAATAGCGAGTGAATAAATTTCGGTAAGCTGAATACTCATTAATGCTAAAGATAAAAAGATACCAAGTGAGATATCACCAATTTGGTCGTTAATTTTTAAATCAACAATGTTTAATCCAGCAAATTCTGATACATTTCGAATGATAACGGCAACAAACATTGAACCAACATACATAGGAATGTTGACGCCAGTCATGTGAGTGAATGTATCTCCGATATATGTCCCTAAAGCCATACAAAATACTAGAATTGTAAATTGAATGAAAAATATTTGTGTTGGTTTAAATTTATTATGAAGTGATTGATTATATTCTACTTCACCATAATTCTTATATGATTCATCACGATGTTCTGGAGTAAGGTTATATCGTTTTATTAAGTATTTAACAACTGGTCCGCCGATTAATCCTCCAAAAACAAGACCTAGTGTTGCGGCAGCAAGTGCTGCGGTTACAGCGGAATCAATACCCATGTCTTGGATTGTTTTACCGTATGCAGCTGCATTACCATGTCCACCTTCCATTGACATAGAGCCAGCAGTTAACCCTAACAAAGGCTGGATATTTAAAATTTTAGCGAGAGATACACCTATAATATTTTGACATATCGCCATGATTCCACAAAACATGAAATAAAGAAGCATGACTTTACCGCCAATTTTAAACAACTTTAATGATGCGCCTAAACCAATAGTAGTGAAAAAGGCCAACATAAAGAAATCTTGTATAAATGATGCATCGAGTTTGATTTTAACAATATGTAAAGAATCAAGAATGGCTACGAGAATTGAAAAGAGTAAACCGCCTATAACTGGAGCAGGTATACATATTCTCCTTAATATCGATACATGATTAATGATTGATTGTCCGATTAAATATAGAACACATGCTAAACACAAGGTTGTGATTGCATCTAACTCTATCATAAAAATGCCCCCTTAGAAGTAGTCCCAAAACCTATGTTTAATACTTAATCTATATAATTATGTAAGCGTTATAAAAAGCCATAATAACCATTATACATGTAGAATTTAAATAAATCTAGGAAATCAAATAATATTATTTATATATATCTAGTATTCAGAACATTTTAATTTGAATTAAATACAAGTTTAACAATAAATTAAAAAATGCACGTTAAATTTACATAATGTTAAAAATCAGTACCTTGCAATGTACAGTAGTGGGTGCTATATTAGTTATAACAACTACTGTGTATTGTTCAATACTGAATAATACATAAAGGAGGTAGATACATGAACACTCAATTTAAAAAGGGCGCTCTAGAGTTAATTGTCTTATTAATTATTAAAAAAGAAGATCAATATGGGTATTCTTTAGTTCAAAATATCTCACGCTATATGACTATTGCGGAAGGGACTGTGTATCCATTGTTAAGACGTTTAGTCAAAAGTGGAGAACTTGCTACTTATTATCAACCATCATCAGAAGGTCCATCTCGAAAGTATTATAGTCTTACTGAACAAGGGCTGGAAAGATTAGACATACTTAAAAATGAATGGGATTTATTCTCTAAAGCAGTCAATCAATTTATAGAGGAGAGTGAAGCAAATGAATAAAGATCATTATTTAAAGTTACTAAAGAGATATTTAGGACATATCAATAATGATGAGAAGCAAGATATTCTAAATGAGTATGAAACACATTTCTATAGTGGAAAACAAGAAGGGAAATCTGAAGAACAGATTTCTCATGAACTAGGTAATCCAAAATCTATTGCAAAAGAATTAAGAGCTACTGCAGCGGTCGAGAGAGCAAAAAGTAATAGCTCAATAAGTAATATTTTTTCTGCGATTATTGCAGTTATGGGACTCAGTTTATTCAATTTCTTTATTATATTGTTCCCCGCTGTCATGATCATTTTTGCAATTGTATCTTTAATTCTCTTCACTATTTCAATGCTAGGTGCACCAATAATGCTAATTGTTAAAGGATTTATTGATGGTTTTAGTTCAATTATTCTTTACGATGTTTTTATGGCTGGACTAATGTTCGGCATTGGATTAATGGTCGTAGTTATAACTATTTATATTATTAAATGGATATATATTATGATTGTGAAATATCTAAAATGGAATGTCTCAGTTGTGAAAGGAAGTGTTCAGTCATGAAGAAATTTCTTATCACATTATTTATTTTTGGCTTTGCTTTAGTTGTTATATGTGGTATAGGTCTGTATGCACAAGGAGAAAAATTTGAAAAAGAAGATAGCTACAATGATAAAGTAACGACAAATCTCTCAAAAAAATATAAAAAAGATATTCGCTCGATTGAAGTCAATTCTGACATGAGCGATGTTACAATCAAAAAAGGAAATCACTTCTCAGTAACATCTAGAGGTGATGATAAGAATGTAAAAGTTAAGAGTTACATTAAAGATAAACAGTGGATTCTTAAAGAAGAAACTAAAGAATCAGTGATTAACTTTAGGCCTTTAAATAATGTCGAAAATCATATCACTATAACAGTTCCTAAAAAAACTAATAAATTGTCTGTGAATGCGAATGATGGAGATTTAAAAGTAAATAATATTAATGTTGAAAAAGCAAAATTGAATGCTGATTCAGCTGATATATCAATTAACAAAGGTAAGTTTGATCAGCTTTATGTGAATAATGATTCAGGAGACATTTCAACATCAAATATTAATTCCAAAAAACTTATAAAATTGATCAATGACTCAGGAGATATTAATTTGCAAAAAATGCAACCTGATGTAAATACAAATATTAAAAATGATTCAGGAGATATTTCATTACATTATAAAGAAAAGCCTAAAGATACCCTTTTAAAAATACATAATGATTCAGGTGATTCTTATGTAGGGTTAAGGGAATTAAAAGATAAAAAAGTAGGTAATGATAGTAAAAAACTACAATTATTTAATGATTCAGGAGATATTAAAGTGAATTAAATGCAAAGAAGCGAGGATGCTCTTAACGAGTTCCTCGCTTTCTAATTATTTCCAAGTATGATCTGGGTTTTGAAAGTCTGATTTACGCATTCGTGATACATAGGGATTTCCTTTGACAGTATAACGTAAGGGTTTATCAGTCCATTCTCCTTTATTTGGGATGCCTATTCTTCCACTTTCAATTATTTCTTTAGGAAATTTTCTATTTTTAGTATCTATGGATAATCTGCAATCATTTAATGTTGAGCCATCGATAGCTCTTGGTATATTTAAAGCTTTAGTCCATTTACCTGGACCGTTAGTTATCTCATATCCAGTTTTTCCACGATTAGCTTTCATTGCTTCAATACCGTCTTCTGGTTCAATTGCACGAATGAGTACTCCTTCTGGAACACCCTTAGCGCGAGTAACAAAATTAATCAATAAATGAGTATGCATGACATGTGCGTATATGGTCCCACCATTTTTGTATAGTGAGGTGACTTTGGGAGTTTGCTTTCCACCATAACCATGTGCAGCCTTGTCTTTAAAACCTAAGTAGGCTTCAGTTTCTACAATGTAACCAGAATAATATTGGTATTCATCTTGATATATGATTTTAACCCCTAATAAATCTTTTGCTGTTTGAATCGTTTGTTTATTAATAAAGTCCACTGTGATCTCACCTTAGAAATTTATAATAAGAATTCTTTTTGACTTTTAAAATTGAGAAATAAATTTAATTATATATTTTGATTAAACTTATGTTTTGATATACTCAAAATGCTAGTTACTTTCCAAGTGTACTCTTCTTAATTTATCAAAGAGTAAATAAATTTAAAACACTTTTACATAACAGAGCATAAAGGAGATTTAAATATGCGACAAAAAGCGAGATTTGGACAAGCGCTTAAATTATTTTGGTCTAACTATGTGAACTTCAAAGGACGCTCAAGACGTAGTGAATTTTGGTATGCTATGTTGTGGAATTTAATATTTATGATTCCTGGCATCATAGGACTATTTCTTGGGTACGTTTTTATTATTTCTGGTGCAATAAGTAATAAAGAAGGTAGTCTTCTCTTCGGTGGAGCGTGTCTTATTATAGGTGGTTTATGGTATCTAATCTATTCACTCGCAACATTAATTCCCAATTTAGCTATTTTAGTGCGTAGATTTCATGATTTGTCACTTTCAATGTTGATACCTATTTGTTTTATTGTTGCCAATTTTATCATATATATCATATCTAATATTATTGTGGAAAATCCTAATACGTCTGAAAATGGATATGCTTTAACTTTTATTATGATATTAAATATATTCATCTGGGTTTTCTCAATTTATGTTTTAGTGATGACATGTTTAAATAGTAAAAAAGAAACTAATAAGTATGGTCCGAGTCCTAAATTTACAGATTTCAATCATAGTTTAGATGGCGAAAATCATAATCCATTAGATAAAGATGAATAATTTCAAATTTTAAGCGATCTCTTTATGAGGTCGTTTTTTTAGGTAAGGATGTCGTATATAATTGACTATTCATTGTTCATTTTATTATGATAAAAGTAATTATGATTGAGGAAAAGGGGCTGTAACATTGAATAGAGTAAAGCAATATAGAGCACATCAAAAAATATCGCAACTTGCTTTAGCCCGAGCAGTAGGCGTTTCTCGACAAACGATTAATATGATAGAAAATGATAGATATAATCCATCTTTGAAATTATGTATAAACATCGCTAAAGAACTCAATGTCACATTGAACGATTTGTTTTGGGAGGATAAAAATGGTTAGCAAGCTATTTAATGTCAAAGACGAGTATCAACTAGAACAATTTAATCGCTTATTTGCCAAAATAAGTGCCCTTGTATCTATTTTAATGTTGGCTTTGTTATATTTTGAAGCTATTTTTGATGTTGAGAGGTCTTATTTATCACCTTATTTAATAGGTGTATTACTTTGTCTCATCGTATTAGCATGTATGTTAATGACAAATGGGTATAGTGAAGAATCGAAAGAAATATATGTTAGAAATGAAGAAGAGAAAAAGTGGCTTAAAAAAATGAGTTTAAAAAAACGTATGATAGCTTTCGGTATTACTAGCATTTATTTACTTTTAGTAAATTTAATCATTGTGCCTTTAGTAACTAAGGGCCATATCGATAGGTTTCAATTTTCGCAAATTACTCCATTTATTGTACCATTTATAATTTTGATACTCAGTGATAAAAGGATTAAAGTATCAAAGACACCTACCGCACCAGCTAAGGAAAAGCTGAATACCACAGATAGGTTACTTAATTTAATCCCTCAATACAATTTTAGCGATGAGTATGAACGAATGAGAATAGAAATGGAATATGCCAAAAATTGTATATGGTTATTACCTGCATTATTAATCATATCCATTGTAGATATCATCATTTCAGTGGTTATGCACCATATGCCGTATGCACCTTTGATTACACTTCTTATAATTGTCATTTTTATAGCCATTGCTTTATTCAAAGTACACAAGATAAAAAAAGCTTAAAATAATAGTGGTCAAAGTAAAATATCTACTTTGACCACTATTTATTATTTGTGTATATAAGATAAAGTTGAATGTTCACGTCCAAGAATATCATGAAGTTGACGATACTTATCAAAGAGTCTTTTATAAGCTTTCACTTTTTCGCTTTCAGGTTCTTTAACGTAATGAATAGGTTGCTTCATATGCTCTACAGCATCTTTAAGCGTCGAATAAGCACCACCAACATTTGCGCCTAACATAGCAGCGCCTAATGCTGTTGCGTTTGATGATTCCAGCACAACTACTTTTTTATTTAACACATTGGCGTAAATATCGACTAAGAGTTTACTTTTTTTAGGGATACCCCCAGAAGCATAAACGGTATGAACAGGAATATGATGGTCTTCAAATTGATTCATTATCATTTTTGTACCGAAGGCAGTAGATTCTAAGTAAGCACGATGAATCATTTCGAAAGGTGTTTGTAATGTTAAACCGAACACACTACCTGTAAGGTGACTATCACTTAGAATACTTCTATTACCATTGTGCCAATCAAGTACTATAACATGTTGATCTTCTACATTAATATTACTTGCTAACTCTTCCAAGTACTCAAGTAAGGGGACATTATTTTCAAGAGCAGTATCTGTAATTGACTTTGGAGCCAGTTGTTCTGAGTAACTAAATAGATCACCAACTGCGGCTTGGCCTGCTTCATAGGCATATAAACCGGGTATAATAGCATCTTTTACTGAACCAGTAATTGCAGGAATAGGTTCTTGTTTAGGATCTAGCATAAGGTGGCAGGTACTCGTTCCAATTACAGCTGTGAATTCGCCTTGTTCAATGGCACCTGCTCCTAGAACGCCTGAATGTGCGTCAATCATGTATGGAGAAATTTGAACTTGAGAGGGAAGTCCCCACAATTCCTGATAATATTTAGCTAAAGTGCCTGCGCTTTCTCCAATATTAATTACTGGTGCTTCACATTTTTCTTTTACAATATTAGGTAAATCTTTGTCTACAGCTTCGAAAAACGCATAGTTAAAACCATTTTCTCTATTCCAAAAGCCTTTGAAACCTATACCGCAATTGGAACGTATATTTTTATATGTAAGTAAACTGGTAATGTAATCTCCAGCTTCCATAATATAATGAGTGTGTTCTAACAATTCAGGAGCTTTATGTTTCATTTCAAGTATTTTCGGAATCATCCATTCACTATTGACGCTTGAACCATAATAATCAAGCCAGTTCTGATTCTCTTGTTGATTAACTTCAACCATTTGTGTTGCTTCATCTTGAGCCCCATGATGCTTCCATAATTTGACATATGCATGGGGATTACTTTTAAAATTATCATGTCTATGTAGAGGTTCGAAATGTTCATCTAAAAATACAATAGTACAACTTGTAAAATCTACACCAATTCCTATTACCTCATTTCTATTCACTTGACTTTCTTCTAATACATGCGTAACCCCATTTTCAAGTATGTACTGATAATCATCAGCATTTTGTAAAAAATAATTACGTGGTAACGTTTCCCCGTATAGTGATTCAGCAATAGTACTGTGAGGATATGTTTCTTCATAACTTGAAATAATATCGCCATTGGATGTATCAACCAGAATTACTCGACCAGAAGCGGTGCCGTAATCAATTCCAATACTGTAGCTCATTTTACTAACCCCTTTATTTTATGAAGATAATCAACGTCTATTTAACGATAGATTGTTTGTGAATAATGATAGGGCTTTCAAAATTATTTGTAAAGTTTATTAATTTTATGAAGTTTACTTATATTATGCAATTAAATAATGTTATATTGAAAAAGAATTCAAAATAGAAATTTTAGTGTTAGGAGTAGAAACGATGGGTTTGTTAATTGAACATGTCACCAAGAAATTTGGAGATTTTACAGCAGTAAATGATATTTCGCTAAGACTTGATAAGGGGAAAATGTTGGGATTCTTAGGGAGAAATGGTGCGGGAAAAACAACGACATTTCGCATGATTCTTGGCTTAAGTGAAACTACAACAGGCCATATTACATATGAGGGGAAAAATATTAACAAACATATGTATAACAAAGTTGGCTATTTGCCAGAAGAGCGTGGCCTACATCCCAAAATGACTGTAGAGGAAGAACTCACTTATCTTGCCACTTTAAAAGGTTTATCAAGTAGAGATATTCAACAACGTATTGATTATTGGTTAGAGCGATTTGCAATTACTGAGAATCGAAAGAAACGTATTCAATCTTTATCTAAAGGTAATCAACAAAAAATTCAATTACTTGCAAGTATGCTTCATGAGCCAGAATTACTTATTTTAGATGAACCGTTTAGTGGGCTAGATCCCGTTAACGTGGAATTACTTAAACGTGCAGTTAAAGATTTAAATGATAAAGGATCTACTATAATATATAGCTCACATCGAATGGAGCACGTTGAAGAACTATGTGATGACGTTTGTATTATTGATAAAGGACAACTTGTTGTTTCAGGAGATATACAGAAAGTTCGCTCTGAACTTGGTAATAAATTAGTTATCGTCGAATCAGATCATCAGATAGATGGTCTTGATGATATACCAGGAATCTTGAAAAAGGAGCATCGTAAACATGATGTTCGTTTAACGATTGAAAATGAAGCGGTTGCGGAAAAGATTTATAATACTGTAATTAAACAAGGATACGTGAGACGTTTTCAAGTCTTAGAACCATCGCTTAATGATATATTTATCGATAAAGTAGGTGAACTACATGAGTAAATTTTGGTCAACATTCAAACTCACTTATATGAGTAAAATTAAATCAAAAGCATTTATTATATTTATGGCCATCGTTGTTGTGCTCATGGTTGGACTTTCAAACATAGATAAAATTATGGGGTTATTTGATCATGGTCCAGATAAAGTAGGTATAGTTACACAGAATGAACAAATATACAAAGTGTTAAAGCAACAAGGACATAGTCTTGAAGATGACGCGAAATTAAAAAAAGTAAGTGAAAACAAAGCAGAAAAGTTAGTTAAAAATGAAAAATTAGATAGAGCCTATGTAGTTAAACAAAATAAAGATAATCAATTGTCAGGTACTATATTAAGTAAGGACAATGTTGATGTTGAAGATAAACAGCGGTTTACTGAAGTATTAACAACAATGCAATCTCATTTAGTTGCCTCAAAGCTTGACTTAAGCCAAAAAGAGTTAAAACAATTGCAATCGCAAAGTCATGTAGATAGTAAAATCATGTCTGATAAAGAAGATAGTCAATTAAATTCTGGCCAAAAAACGCTAAATTACATTTTGATTTACGCAACATTAATGCTAATATTTTTCATCATTTTCAATTTTGCAGGTCAAGTGGCAATGGAAATTGCTACGGAGAAAACATCACGGGTGATAGAAATGATAATTACAAGTGTTTCACCAGTTGTACATATACTTGCTAAAATTGCTGCAGTAATTGCTGTTGCTTTCACTCAAGTTATCATGATTATTCTTACGGCATTAATATGTATATTTGCATTTGATTTAAAGAAATTGTTCAAAAACTTTGATATACAAATGAATCACCTTGCATGGCAAATTATTGTTGTGAGCTTGCTATGTCTGATTGTAGGTATTTTCTCTTATGTGTTGCTTGCAGCTATTCTTGGATCGCTCGTCTCAAGAATTGAAGATATGAATCAAACTTTAATGCCATTAACATTATTAGCTATGATTGCATTTTACATCGCGATATTTAGTATCATGAAGCCAGATATGTTACTCACTAAGATTACAAGTTTTATACCATTTTTAGCACCGTTCGAATTATTAGTACGATCTCAATCATCTGATCTAGACATATGGGAAATTATTGTCAGCATGGGGTTATCAGTGATTGTGATTATCTTATTATTATGGATAGCAGTAAAAACATATAAAGATTCTGTTCTCACATTTGAGAAAGGATTATTTAAATCTATACATCGACTCATTAAAAATAAATAACTCAGTAAAGCCAAGTATTTGAATTTTCATCAAATATTTGGCTTTTTATATGGTTAACCTATGGAATAATAAAAGAAAAAGTGTAACAATATGTAAGTGAAAACATCGTCGTTAAATTAATGATAGATTTATAGAATTTAACATTGATACAATGTAACTTAACATATTAAATAAATTTCTTTTGAGTTTATCTACCTCTAAACAATAAAGAATGAGACTGTTTGATAGGGTGGTGCATTGTATCGTGTTTTATCCAGTATTTATTTTTATATTAGCAGGCCTTTGTGAAATTGGCGGAGGCTATTTAATATGGTTATGGTTAAGGGAAGGCCATACATATTGGCTAGGTTTAATGGGAGGCATCATACTCATACTTTACGGCGTGGTTGCAACGTTTCAATCATTTCCTACTTTTGGTAGAGTATATGCAGCTTATGGAGGCGTATTTATTATAATGAGCCTGTTTTGGGCTTATATAGTAGATAAACAATCTCCAGATAAATATGATGTTATAGGCGCGATAATATGTATCATCGGTGTGCTTGTCATGTTATTACCTAGCAGAGCTTAATTTAACGTGGTTGAAAGGGAGATTATGTAATGATAGTTGAAGTTGAGCATCAAAGACATGATGTTGATTTAATTAAAATCGATAATGATGAAACAAAAATTGTATTCTCGAACTACGGTGCTAGAATTGTATCGTGGAAATATCATGACAATAACATTATTTTAGGGAATGTAGTAGAAGCGGATGAATTCTATTTTGAAAATCCATTTAACTTTGGTGCGACAATTGGTCGTTATGCAGGTAGGATTAAAGATGCATCATTTAAGTTAGATGGACATACATATGAATTAGAGAACAATGATAGCCCTCATCATATTCATGGTGGTTCCAAAGGTCTGGATAAACGTATCTTTGATTATGAAATTATTGATGAAATTGGACAAATTAAAATTATATTCACTACAACAATCAAAGAAATGGAAGATCATTATCCTGGAGATATGACTATTAAGGTAACGCATACATATGATGCTGACCATCGATGGACTATACAATATGAAGCTGAATCAACGAAAAGGACATTATTCAACCCTACAAACCATGTATATTTTAATTTAAATCGTGATAATAATGTGGTTGATAATCATCGAATGTCCAGTTCATCGTTAAAGATGTATACACTTGATGATGAAAATATCGTGACAGGAGATGAGCCACTCAACTTTAGCCAAATATTTGAAGATGAACACATTCTCTTTAAAGATATATTTGATAGTACGAATCAAAAGCTTCAAGAACAAATGCAACGTTATAAAGGTTTAGATCATCCATTTGAAGTGGGTGACCATCAACTTGCTATAGATAACAAAGAGTTTGAACTTCTAATCGAAACGGACATGCCCAATATGGTTATATTTACATTCAATGAACCTCAAAATTGGGACAGCGATTTTAATATTTATAAATCTCATTCTGGTTTCACAGTAGAAACGCAACATATTCCTAATGACATTAATATGTATGGAGAAAAAGCACATTCAATTTTAAACCCCCATACACCATATTTTTCTAAAACAAGTTATCAAATCAACGAAAAGTAACTCATATCGGATACATTGCTTTATAGCAGTAGTATCCGATTTTTTAGTTTTAAAATTATTTATTATCTCAAAATATAAGGGTTGCTTCGGCAACACTTTCAAAAATTTAAAAATTGATGAAGTAATAATGTACAGACTTTTTTAAAAATAATCGGGTATTCAAAAATAAACAAAGTCATGTAAAATAATATTAAGGATTAAAGAGAAAAGGAGACTTTCGGCTAATGAAAGACGTAAAAGAACTTAAACTTATGACATTAGATGATGTAACGAGCCAAATAAAAGATGGTATGACACTCGGAATCGGTACAGGAAGTACTATTGAGTTGTTAGTACCTAAAATTGCTGAGTTGATTCATCAACATCATTACGAAATTACAGGCGTGTGCACATCAAATAAAACTGCTTTTCTTGCCAAGGAGTTAGATATAAACATTGTTGAAGTCAACGACGTAAAAAAAATTGATCTTGCTATAGATGGTGCAGATGAAGTTGATCCAAATCTCAACCTTATTAAAGGTGGGGGCGGTGCACTGTTCAGAGAAAAAGTGATTGATGAAATGGCTGAAAGGTTTGTTGTCATTGCCGATGAAAATAAAATCGTTGACTATTTAGGTCAAACGTTTGTTTTACCAGTTGAAGTTGATAAATTTAATTGGTATCAAGTTTCCAAAAAGATTGAGAGTATTAAGGGCGTAAAAGTGAATAGACGTGTGAATGAAGACGTTCCATTTACAACAGATAATGGAAATTATATATTAGATTGTAATTTACCAGAAGGCATTGATCCGTATGAAATGCATGAATTTTTGATTCATTTAACAGGAGTATTAGAAACAGGATATTTTCTCGATATGACTGATCAAGTGATTGTAGGTACCCAAAATGGCGTAAAAATCATGGATAAATAAATTGAGTTAAGATGATGAGATAAATTTTTGAAATGACTTACATAGGTGTATTGTCATCAATCCTGGTATCAAAATATGGTTTTGCAAATGAAATTTAGAATTTGAATAAACAAAATTAAAAGGCAACTTCTACTGAATTAATTTAGAAGTTGCCTTTAATATACTTAATTATTCTTTTTTAGTTGAATCACTCATGTCTTGTTCTTCAACTTGATTAATTTCTTTCTTTACATCGCTAACAACAGATGAATGACGATCTTCTGTATATTTAGCGCTGTCCTTCAAATCTGTATCACTCGTGTTTGAATGCTCTGAACTCGCTTCTGAATTATTATCTTCTTTATTAGTAACGCTATCATTTTCAAATTGATGATTTTTTGAATCATCAATTTTATGACTTTCAAAATCATCTTCTTCGGTGTGGTCTAAATAATTATTGGGTTGCACTTGATCTAAACTTTGTTTCGTTGTTTTGTAAGCAATGGCACGAATAATCAAACTGATAATGATAAACAATACGCCTACAATTGTAGTGGAAAGTGCAATCACTTTCATTGAGAAAAGATCACCAGTTTCTTCACTGAAAAGAAAAACTAAGGCAAATGTCATTGCTGCATGGAATATAGTCGCAATATAGATTGTACGTCCATGTGTTGCTCTGATTAATTCACCAATAATCATCGAGAACATAAATGTATATAAGAAATGGTAACCAGCATATTCAATACCATAAGTAGTGTTTGCGGTGAAGATTGAATAAATTACACCTACAATAATACTAGCAAAGAATGTGTTCATCTTAGATTCAAGAATACTTTGTAAGTATGAACGGAAACCAAATTCAGTAACAAACGCCATTAATAAATGGCCAATTAGAATTGTAATTAAAGATACTGATAAATCTGATGTTTGTAAAAGGATAAAACTGTCAGCAAAAGTATTGAAACAGAACATACCAATCATAAAAATGATAAGCGGTAAAATGAGTGCTAATAGGATACGTTCAATAACTTTTAGACTAAATGAAAATTTTAATCCGGCTAATTGTTCTTTTTTATACTTAAATACTAAAATACATACTAATGATGCAATAAATGGAGCTAAGTCTTTGATGTCAAAAACAAATCTTTTAACTCCAATGGACGCTTGGAAATCTCTAAGTATAATGGATAAGGCCATTGTAATAACAAAGAAGACAAAGACCATCATTGCCCATTGAAACCCAGAAATTCGAGAGTTTTTCATTTTTGTAACCTCCATTAGGTAACAGCCAAATTTCTTTTATTTACAATTATACATCTTACAAGCATATGTTTAAATTGTCTATTTTAATTATCATAAAAATGTAATAGTCCTGAAGTATTTTGTTAGATAATCGTAATTAATCAATTTTAATAGAGGGTATCACTTAACTACTAGCGTTGAATTCGATAACATCAATAGTTATACTTTAAATAGTTTATATAATAAATAAATTAAGGGGGAAATATCATGTATAGACTTGCGGAACCGGATTTATGGAAAGGTCGTTTAGATAGTGAAACAGATTCAAGACAATTTAGACATTTCCAAACTGTAAAATTTGGAGATTTAACTAAAGTTGAAAAAACTAATAACCCCAAAGGTGTAGGTATACTTGGATATGCTGTAGATAAAGGGGTTGAATTAAATAAAGGTCGTGTAGGTGCTAAAGAAGGACCTAATAAAATTAAACAAGCCTTTGCTGGATTGCCAGATTTAAATCAATGTGAAGAGCTCATTGATTACGGTAATGTAGAACATGATCATGATTCACTTATAGATACGCAACAAGAGTATGCTGAGCTTGCAGCGAAATCAATTCAAAATCATAAACAAACTTTCTTACTTGGTGGTGGACATGATATTGCTTATGCACAATATTTAGCCACGCGTAAAGTTTATCCAAATGAGTCTATCGGTGTTATAAATATTGATGCACATTTTGATACTCGTGACGAAGGTGAGTCTACGTCGGGTACTAGTTTTAGACAGATTCTAGATCAAGACGATAATGCTGATTACATGGTATTAGGTATTTCTCAAGGTGGTAATACTCAAGGTTTATTCGATTATGCTAAAGAGAAGAATGTTCAATATGTGTACGCAGATGAGTTGCTACACCAAGTTTCTCCCCCCATTAAAGATATGATTGAACATTTTATACATGATCATGATGTCATCATGTTTACTGTGTGTATGGACGTTGTAGACAGTGCATTTGCGCCTGGTGTGAGTGCGCCTGCCGTTTTAGGTATCTATCCTCATACTGTATTTGAGCTAGCGAAACGTATTATTCCTAGTGAGAAAGTGGCTTCGATTAGTATAGCAGAGATGAATCCTGAGTATGATTTAGATAATCGTACTGCAAAACTAGTAGCAAACTTAGTTCATCATTTCTTAATTTAATACCTTTAAAAAATGGATTACTAATATTGAAAAAATAAATATTCATGATATACAACAGCCCAATTAGCGTCACAAAGATAATTTTAACGCTAATTGGGCTTTTTTAATATAAGTTTATTTAAGTATCCCAATACGCTATACAAAGTTGTATTAAAGACATTACTTGTTCAGAATGCTTACGCTTATTTAAATAATTAATAAAAATCTTACGTCCTAAATTCGGGCGAATTTTAATACTATCCAAATCATTAGTAAAATTTGATTGATAATAAAAACGAGGTATCACTGCATAACCTAATCCTAAATGAACAAAGTTTGTTGCTGATTCAAAGCGATCGGCTTCTAAGACTATATTAGGGTGTTGATTCATACGATTGAAATAATCATCTAAATGGTCACGTACTTGTGAATTTTTGTTTGGCATTATTAGAGGAAGATGCTCAATAGTAATCGTCTTCTGATTTGGAAATTCATCCTTAGGAGTAATTAACACATAAGGTTCCTTATACAATGGAATAGATGCTATATCTTCATGAGTGATTTCTTCATTCGTTAGTGCAAAATGAACATCAAAATTAAGCAATTTGTCTATAGATGAATGACGGTCATGTACTTCGTACATACGATATTGTTGATTAGGATAATCATTATGATGTTGTTTTATCACTTTACCCATCCATTGACTTGTGGATTCTAACATTCCCATTTTAATTCTAGGTTCAGATGTAATATTTAAGTCATACATTTTTTCAACTGTGGAACGATATTCCTGTACGATATGTGTCGCATGCTTATAAAATTGAATGCCTTTTTCAGTGATTTTAATGTCTTTAGTTGTACGCATAAATAAGTCATAACCTAAATCGGCTTCCATCTTTTTAATTGTTGCTGTTAGAGAAGGTTGGCTTATATGAAGAAAATTAGCTGCTTTAGTAAAACTATTATATTTAACTATAGCTAAAAAATATTCAAGTTGAATAATCTTCAAGAGTGACACCCCTATTTATAGTTTTAAGTTATAAATAATTAGTTTATTTATATTTGTTGTCTATATCTTAGTACATTATACTATAAATGTAAGATATTTAAAGCAGTCTAAATGTTTGGAATTTGAATTATTTGAATATTTAATTAATTTTCTAATGGCATTAAAGCTTCTTAATTAATATTCGTTTAGAAGGGGGTTCATTTTTCAAATAGGGCTGCTGAGCTCATTTAAATAAGTTTGAATGATTATTCCAGATGGGAGAGATTAATATGAGAAAAATTCAAGCAAAAAAGGGTTTAGATATTGAGTGTAAAGGTTGGGAGCAAGAAGCGGTATTAAGAATGTTATATAACAACTTAGACCCAGAAGTTGCTGAACATCCTGAAGAATTAGTTGTTTACGGAGGTATTGGTAAGGCTGCTCGTAATTGGAAAGCGTTTGAAGCAATTGAAAACACTTTACGTAATCTTGAAGCAGATGAAACGATGTTAGTGCAATCTGGTAAACCAGTTGCCGTATTTAAAACGCATGAAGAAGCGCCACGTGTCTTAATATCAAACTCAGTTTTAGTTCCAGAATGGGCGAACTGGGATCACTTTAATGAACTAGATAAAAAAGGGTTAATCATGTATGGTCAAATGACCGCTGGAAGTTGGATTTATATAGGTTCACAAGGTATCGTTCAAGGAACTTATGAAACCTTTGCTGAATTAGCTAATCAAGAATATAAAAGTGATTTAACAGGAACAATTACTTTAACTGCAGGTTTAGGTGGTATGGGTGGGGCACAGCCACTTGCTGTAACTATGAATAACGGAGTCGCAATTTGTGTGGACGTTGATGAAACACGTGTTGATAAACGTGTAGAAACAAAATATTGTGATGTTAAATCTACGGATTTAGATGAAGCTCTAAAAATGGCTCAAGAGGCAAAAGACAAAGGTGAAGCTCTATCAATTGGTTTAGTTGGTAATGCAGTGGATATTCATAAAGCAATTTTAGATAAAGGTTTCAAAATTGATATCATTACAGACCAAACGAGTGCGCATGACCCATTAAATGGTTACGTGCCACAAGGATATTCTGTTGAGGAAGCGAAGAAATTACGTCAAGAAGATCCAAAAAAATACGTAGAATTATCTGAAGCTTCAATGGCTAAGCACGTTGAGTTGATGTTGGAATTCCAAAAAATTGGTGCTGTAGCATTTGATTATGGTAATAATATTCGTCAAGTTGCATACAATAATGGTGTTGAAAATGCTTTCGACTTTCCAGGATTCGTTCCAGCATATATCCGTCCACTCTTCTGTGAAGGTAAAGGACCTTTCCGATTCGCAGCATTAAGTGGTGATCCTAAAGATATCGAACGTGCCGATGAAGAAATGAGAAGATTATTCCCAGATAATGAAAAATTATTAAGATGGTTAGATTTAGCTGAAGAAAAAATTTCGTATCAAGGTTTACCATCAAGAATTGCATGGCTAGGTTATGGCGAACGTGCAAAGATGGGTCTAGCTTTAAATAAGCTTGTACGTGATGGAGAAATTTCAGCACCCATAGTTATAGGACGTGACCATTTAGACTCTGGTTCAGTAGCAAGTCCTAACCGTGAAACTGAAGGTATGCAAGATGGCAGTGATGCAGTTGGTGATTGGGCTGTACTTAACGCATTGATTAATACTGCAGCTGGTGGTTCTTGGATTTCATTCCATCATGGTGGCGGTGTAGGTATGGGTTATTCATTACACGCTGGCATGGTAGTAGTAGCAGATGGTTCAGAACGTGCTGATAGAAGATTAGGACGAGTTTTAACTACAGATCCGGGTATGGGAGTAGCGAGACACGTTGATGCAGGATATGACATCGCTATTAAAACGGCTAAAGATAAAGGTGTCCAAATTCCAATGATTGATGAAGCAGGTGATAAATAATGAATGATTTAATAATCCAAAATATTCAAGAATTAATTTTACCTAAATCTACTGACAAACCTTTAAAAGGGAGAGAGTTGGACGAATTAGAAGTTGTAGATAATGGTACAGTTGTAATTAAAGATGGGAAAGTGGTTTACTCTGGACCTCATACAGATGACTATGAGGCTAAAGAGGTCATTGATGCTAGTGGTAAAGTGGTATCTCCTGCACTTGTAGATGCGCATACACACCTCATCTTTGGTGGCTCACGTGAACATGAAATGTCATTAAAACGCCAAGGGAAATCCTATTTAGAAATATTGGAATCTGGTGGAGGTATTCTTTCAACTGTAAAGTCTACACGAGAAATTAGTGAGGAAGATCTTTTCAAAAAAGCAGAGCATGATTTACTAACAATGATTAAACATGGTGTGTTAACAGTAGAGAGTAAAAGTGGCTATGGTTTAGATAAAGAAAATGAATTAAAACAGTTAAGAGTATCGAACCGTTTAGCTGAAAAATATAACCTAAACATGAAACACACTTTCTTAGGGCCGCATGCAGTGCCTGAAGAAGCTGAATCTAATGAAGCGTTCTTAGAAGAAATGATTGAATTATTACCAGAAGTTAAAGAATATGCAGATTTCGCTGATATTTTTTGTGAAACTGGTGTATTCTCGGTTGAAGAATCTAAGCGATATATGGAAAAGGCTAAAGAAGCTGGATTTAAAGTTAAAATTCACGCCGATGAAATTGATCCATTAGGCGGATTAGAGTTGGCTATTGATGAAGGTGCAATTTCAGCTGACCATTTAGTTGCTTCTAGTGAAGAAGGTAAAGCTAAACTTAAAAATAGTGATACTGTGGCGGTATTATTACCAGCTACAACATTTTACTTAGATAAAAATGACTACGCAGATGCACGTGGTATGTTGAATAATGGTGGTGCGATTGCAGTAGCAACTGACTACAATCCAGGTAGTAGCGTAACAAATAATTTACAACTTGCGATGGCGATTGCTGCATTGAAATTAAAATTATCACCAAATGAAGTTTGGAATGCCGTGACAGTAAACGCAGCTAAAGCAATTGATGCTGATGCAGGTACGATTAATCAAGGGGACCAAGCAAATATTGTAATTTGGGATGCGCCAAACCATGAGTATATCCCATATCATTTCGGTATTAATCACGCTCAAAAAGTGATTAAAGATGGTAAAGTTATCGTGGATAATGAATTTAAGTTAGATTAAAGTAAATCAGTTACTTGTAAATGAGCTAGGCGGTCATGTTATCAAAAAGAGTTAAAGCGTTCGTTTATAGTCTTTAGCGAGTCCTTTGAGGGCTCGCCTTTTTATATTCAAACGAGAGGTTTATAATATAGTGAAAAAGTGAAAATAATGATTATACTTATATCGATTTGAGAGGTTTAATAGTTTGAAATGAAGCCTCTAAAGCTTAGCAAAAAGGGGATGTATTAATGACCGAGTTGCATAAAATTGCTTATATAGAGGAATGGAAAGGTCATTATGGTCAAAATATTTTAGCAGGTATACTCATGGCATTAGCACTATTACCAGTCGCTATTGCTTTTTCTTTTATAGTACATATTAAGCCAACGTTAGGACTGATGAGTTGTGGTTTAATGATGTGTCTCATTTCTTTGTTCGGAAAAAGGTTAGCAATGGTTTCAGGACCAAGTAGTGGTATTTCTATCATAGGTGGGCCTTTAGTAGAACAATATGGGGTTCATTATTTGGCTCTTGCAACAATACTCATGGGAATGATTTTATTTATATATGGTTTATGCCATATTGATAAAATATTAAAACTCATACCTAATACTGTTGTGATGGGATTTATGAACGCCTTGGGACTTCTATTATTGTGGACACAAATGAAGTATATATTTGGTATCTCAATAGCAACTTATGTGGTAAGTGCACTCACTTTTATAATTATTTTATTTCATCTAGAACAATTAAAGTAATTCCGGCACCGCTGATTACTATTATCGTATTAACATTTGCGACATGGCTTATTCATCCGAATTTGCAATACGTACATGATATGGCGGATATACACTTTTCAATGCCATCGATTCATATACCTCAAGAAATGTTTGAACTGAGTGCTTTCTTCATTGCTTTAAAATATGCTTTCACAATGTCCGTTATTTCAGTAATCCAAACCAACTTAACAAATGATATGATGAATATGATTTCACAACATCCAACTAATAAAGACAGAGAGATTGTAGGACAAGGGTTATCAAATATTATCGTTGGTTTATTCGGAGGATATGGTTCAAGCGGTTTAGTTGGACAATCGAAATTTAATTATCGTATGGGAGCAAGAACACGAGTAGCGACGCTCACTACCGGTATTTTCTTATTATTATGTGTGTTCGTCTTAGGACAACTCGTTGGTTTAATACCAATGGTGGTACTCGCTTCGGTACTCATTACTATTTCTTTGAATACCTTTGATAGACGCACTTTTCAACATATTAAAGGTGCACCAGTTAAACGTGGATTGGTTATGGGATTAACGATGATTTTAATTTTAATTACTAATAATTTAGCTATTGGAGTTATTGCAGGCACGTTATTTTACTACATTTTACGCTTATTTTTTAAAAAAGAAGGGACTGAATAGCTTATGCCAAATTATTCAGATTATGTTAATTGGAGACGTACATTTCATCAATTCCCAGAGCTTTCTGATAAAGAGTATGAAACTACAAAGCGACTTAAACGTATACTTGAAAGTTTTGATATAACCATTTTAGATGTACCTTTAGAAACGGGTTTAGTGGCTGAAATAGGTAGAGGTGAACCGGTGATTGCAGTAAGAACTGATATTGATGCATTACCGATAAACGAACAAGTTGTGCACGAGTTTACATCTACAAATGAAGGAGTAATGCATGCATGTGGTCATGATATCCATATGGCAAGTATTTTAGGCGTAGCAACTCAACTTAAAGAGCTTGAAAACGAATTAAGTGGACGAGTGAGAATATTGTTTCAAGCTTCTGAAGAATTAGGTCATGGTGCAATTAAGTTAAGTGAAACTGGAGTACTTAAGAACGTTAAAGCAGTCTTAGGTTTTCATAATTATCCTTCACTAGACATTGGTGAATTCGCGATTAAAAGTGGTGTAATCACTTCCGCTGTAGATCGTTTTGAGTTTCATATTCAAGGAAAAGGTGCTCATGCAGCAAAACCAGAACAAGGAAATGACCCGGTCATTGTAGTAGGTCAACTGATTAACAGCCTACAATCTATTGTGAGTCGTAATTTATCAGCATTTGATAGTGCGGTCGTTACGATAGGGGAAGTGTCATGTGGGAATACATGGAATGTCATCGCTGATCAAGCTTATATTCAAGGTACTGTTCGTTCATTTGATTCTAAAAAACGTCAACTTATAAAGCAACGTATGAAAGAAATTTCAGATGGGTTATCTCTAGCATTTAATGTAGACATTAAATTCGAATATACACAATTACCGGGTGCTGTCGTAAATGATGAAACACTTACCCAACAAGCGATTGAAGCAGCTAAGGAAGTAGGTTACAACATTCAAATGATGGAAGAACCACTAACGATTGGTGAAGATTTCTCAGGTTATACGAAAGATTATCCTGGTGTCTTTGCTATCATTGGCTCAAATAGTGAATATGATTTGCATCATCCTAAATATGACCCAGATGAACGTATTTTAGAGAAAGTACCAACGTATTTTGTAACGCTTGTTAAAAAGTTATTGAATGGTAAATCTATACGGCAATAGTTGCCATGTAGCTATTTAAAGTGCTATTGAATTCATTTTCAGAGATAAAATGATGATTAAAATATACTTTATGATGGGTAAATAATATTAAATCTTAAATATGGAGATGATGAATGATGTCAGCACAAGATCCTAGAAATAAATTTAAAACGTCTGATTATGATCAACAAGAGCAAGAGTTACCAGGTCTACAATCGAAAATGACACCTCAACCTGATTGTGGTGAAACATCTTACAAAGGTCATGAGAGATTAAAAGGCTATAAGATGTTAGTGACTGGAGGAGATTCAGCAATTGGACGCGCAGCTGCAATCGCTTATGCTAAAGAAGGTGCAGATGTGGCTATTAACTATTTACCGAGTGAAGAAGAAGACGCACAAGAAGTAAAACAAGTGATTGAGGATGCTGGTCAGAAAGGTATTCTAATTCCTGGAGATTTAAGGGATGAACAGTTTAACTATGATATGGTAGAAACGGCTTATAATGAATTAGGCGGTTTAGATAATGTAACGTTAGTTGCCGGCCACCAACAATATCATGATGATATTCACGGATTTAATACTGAAGCTTTCGCAGAGACGTTTGAAACGAATGTATATCCAGTATTCTGGACAGTTCAAAAAGCGTTAGAATATTTAAAACCTGGCTCATCAATTACGACGACGTCTTCCGTTCAAGGATATAATCCGAGTCCAATTTTACATGATTACGCAGCTTCTAAAGCAGCAATTATTTCATTAACGAAAAGTTTCTCTGAAGAACTTGGTGCGAAAGGTATTCGAGTGAATTGTGTTGCTCCTGGGCCATTCTGGTCACCGCTTCAAATTACTGGAGGTCAACCTCAAAGTGCAATTCCTACATTTGGACAACAAACGCCACTGGGTCGTGCCGGTCAACCAGTTGAATTATCAGGTACTTACGTTTTACTTGCTTCAGAAGATTCAAGTTATACTACTGGCCAAGTCTTTGGTGTAACAGGTGGTACGCAAATCGACTAACAATTGATTTACTTTTAATATGTAAATTATATATTGATTATTTTAAGGTGATGGGGACTCGACTGAGTTCCCATTTTTTAGTGTGAGAGTAGAAAGTTTTCACCATATTAAATGGTGATTTGATAATAGTTGAAGCTTTCATGTAAGATGTATGTGATTGGTGAAATATAGAATAAAGGTGATTATAAAATGAAGAATTTTTTAATCAGATGGTTACCTAATATCTTAATTGCTTTAGCTTTACCGTCACTAATATTGTGCCATCATAATCTAACAGTAATATTAGCTATAGCTGTGATTATTTGTACATATATTTCTGCAGTTAATGTTTATTTAGTTAACGAGAATGTAAAAAAAGGTATAACTTGGTTTAATCCTGTGATTGATTATATTTTAGCAATTGTTTCTGCACTTGCTTATTTTGGAATGTTCAGTTGGGTTATTACACAACCTTTTTCAAATGTTACGATGCTACTAATCATTATTTGTTCTGGAAGTATTGCTTACGTCCTTGAAGTGAAGCTTAAAATTAGTGAAGCAAAAAATGGTAAATTTCTCCATGGCGACGAAATGAGTGAATATAAAATTGTATCGGTTAGAACTGAAAAAATTTTCAAAAGGGTATCTTTATGTTCAACAATTATAAGCATTTTACTCATATTTATAAGTCTTTATTTGAAATGGTGGATTGTTTTTGGTGTAGCTATTGTGTTATTGATTATTGTTGCTTTAGCAATCACGATTTATGAGAAATTTTTCACTACACAGATTGAAGAATAATTTTAAAATACAATAAACTTTATGTATTGACGTGTCTATAATTATCTTGTAACGTTAGACACAATTCGAATAACTTATCGAGAGAAGTGGAGGGACTGGCCCTAGGAAGCTTCGGCAACATTTTATCATGTGCCAATTCCAGTAACCGCTAAGGTTAGAAGATAAGCTGAAATGCTATGCCAACAGAGTATAAATGGTGAAATAACATATCTTTTAATCACTTGTTGGTATGAGTTGACTCTATTGATACACACTTGGGTTAGTTTTCAAATAAAGTCACTTACCGGAGCGGAATGAAGAAATGATTCATTGAGAATGAAATTTCTGTTTCGCTCCTATTTTTATGGAAAGTAGGTCAAATTTATGGAGAAAGTAAAGAAAGGTAACGCGTGGGCCCTGCTCCCATTACTCCTATTTGTATTACTCTTTTTAGGTGTAGGAATTATTTCAAGAGATTTTACAACTATGCCTTTAAATGTTGCAATTACAATAACAGTAATCGTTGCCTTACTTATGAATAGAAAAGAATCTTTTGCCAAGAAGGTAGAAGTATTTACTAAAGGTGCTGGACATTCGAACATTATCTTGATGATGTTAATTTTTATCTTGGCAGGTGCGTTTTCAACTACTGCCGAAAAAATGGGTGGTGTTACATCTACTGTTAATTTAGGTTTATCATTGATTCCTCAAAATTTAATCATTGTAGGCCTATTTGTTATTTGTATGTTCGTGTCTATTTCGATGGGGACATCAGTTGGGACTGTTGCAGCGATAGCCCCAGTAGGATTTGGATTCGCACAAGCAACACATGTGCCCGCAGCTTTAGCTATGGCTACGGTAGTCGGTGGTGCAATGTTTGGTGATAATCTGTCAATGATTTCGGACACTACCATTGCTGCAGTAAGAACTCAAAAGACTAAGATGAATGACAAGTTTAGAGTTAATTTTAAAATCGTTTTACCAGGTGCTATTTTAACGATTATAATTTTATTTTTCTTAACGAATGGTATTTCAATCGATCATGCCAAAAGTTATGATTATAACTTAATTAAAGTTATACCATATTTATTAGTATTGATACTCGCACTTGTAGGTGTAAACGTCATCATTGTACTCATTGGTGGTACAGCCTTAGCAGGTTTAATAGGATTAATTGATGGTTCCTTTGGTTGGAAAGGACTTCTCAGTGCCGTATCTAAAGGTATAATTGGAATGGAAGATATTGCAATGATAGCATTACTGATTGGTGGCCTTGTAGGTATCATTCAACATAATGGTGGCATAGATTGGTTACTACAGTTTGTACGTGCTAGAGTTAAATCTAAACGTGGTGCAGAATTAGGTATTGCCAGTTTAGTAAGTGCCGCGGATATATCTACTGCTAATAATACAATTTCTATTATTATGGCAGGACCTTTAGCCAAGAATATTGCTGATGAGTATGATGTCGATCCGCGCAAGTCAGCTAGTATATTAGATATATTCGGAGGATGTTTCCAAGGGTTACTCCCATATAGTCCTCAAGTTATTTCAGCAGCTGGTGTTGCTGGTATTTCTCCATTCTTACTTGTTCCTTATAGTATCTATCCAATTTTATTAGGAATCTGTGGTTTAGTGGCTATTATTTTGAGAGTCCCTCGTTTAAAAGATAAACCTCAAAAATAAATATAAATTAAAAGGAAGCTACTCATTTAGATTTTAGCTTCCTTTTAACTTTTTCAGAGCTTTCAGAGTTTGTGACATAGCTTAAATACGTTAAAATAGAAATAAGAGTGAAAGTAGGTGAAAGAGAGTGGCAAAATATAATGTAGAGAATGAACACGTAGAAATCGACATCGAACGTTTACTAAAATTTACTCCAGAAGTTGTTTATGAAGCATGGACAAAAGTGGAGATTCTTAAACAATGGTTCATGACAACACCACGTACAAATAAGACTTTTGAAGCGGATGTCCAAGAAGGCGGTACATATCGTATAGTAGATAGTAGAAATGGGAAGCAAAATGTTATCGAAGGTAAATACGAAGAGCTTGTAATGGATGAATACATTAAAATGACAATAGGTATGCCTGGTTTAAGCGCCGAAGAGGATGTCATAGAAGTAGAATTCTTTGAACGTGAAAATGGTGGTACTCAAATGTTGTTTTACTACCGCTCATTAGTTGAAAAGGAAAGACGTTTAACTGCGTTGGAGTACAAACAGAAGAAGAAAGAATATCATGATTCAACTGCGCATGGTTTTGAATTAATGATTGATCAAATGCAACATATATTAGAAGAACTAGAAGAACAACAGCATAATTAAAAACAATCGCAAGCATTAAATGAGTAGCCTCTAGGTGTTACAAATAATGCTTGCGATTTTATTTATAATAATTCATTTTTTTCTTTACGTTCATTATATTTTCTTAAAAGTGTTTCAAAAAAGATATGGTAACTAATAAAGCTTGAATAATCGGTACCGTCATTTAAATAAAATGTATTACTTGAAACATATATATTATAGTTTGCTTGTTGAGCGAGTGAGTTATCTTTCATCGTTGTTACTGAGATAAAATATTTCTGTCTTAATTGAAGAAGCTGTGTAACTTCGGTCAATTGATATGTCTCGCCAGATAATGAAATAATAAAGAATAAATCCTCTGGAACAGTTTTATTTAACACCATTTTTAATTCATGAACATCATGTAGGATTATAATGTTTTTATGCATTGTAAGTAAAATACGTTGTGCTTCTTCAGCCACATTCATTTGAGCGCGTCCTGTTCCGTAAAGATAAATCGTAGTGGCTTCATGCATTTTATTCGTTAATAATTGATAATCAATGCGATCTAAATAACTAAAGGTATTTGCTATTTCTTGTTTAAATTGTTCCATTGAATCAGAAGGAAGCTGATTCTTTTTTTCATTTTCAAATTTCAAAAATGATTTAAAATCACTGTAGCCATCAAATCCTAGTTTACGTGTAAAACGGTGGATAGTGGCATTTGATGCATGCGTATGTACAGCTAAATCTTGAATTTTCATATTTTTACATTCTTCTATATGTGTATTAACATAACTTGCGATTTGTATATCATTATCATTCAATTTATCGAAATGAGTGTTTACACGTTCATCTAGTATCATTTAAGCACCTCATTGTTTTGCATGAAAAAATTTCCGTTCAATGAAAATATAATCTGATTATACAAAATAGTTTCAAAATGCGTCAACGTCGTTGTTATTATGTAAGCGTTTACTATATATTGAAATTAACTTATTTAGAGATACTAACACCTACTAATAAACATATAAGTAAATGATAGTGAGAAATAGATTGGGATGTGGAGGTTTTAATTATGAATGCTATCAAACGATTCGGTAGTGCGATGATCGTGCCAGTGTTGATGTTTGCTTTCTTTGGTATCGTACTTGGGTTTGCGACACTTTTCAAAAATCCAACAATCATGGGCGGTTTAGCAGATCAGCATACATTCTGGTTCAAATTCTGGTCAGTGATAGAGTCAGGCGGATGGGTCATCTTTAATCACATGGAAATCGTCTTTGTTGTGGGTTTACCTCTATCTTTAGCTAAAAAAGCACCTGGGCATGCAGCGTTAGCCGCATTGATGGGTTATTTAATGTTTAACACATTTATTAACGCGATTCTAACGCAATGGCCTCATACCTTTGGTGCTAACTTAAAGAAAGGCGTAGAAAACGTCACTGGATTAAAAGCTATAGCAGGGATAGAAACGTTAGATACAAATATTTTAGGGGCTATTATTATTTCAGGGATTATTACATGGATACATAATCGATACTATAGTAAAAGACTGCCAGAAATGTTAGGGGTTTTCCAAGGCCTCACATTTGTAGTTACCATTTCATTCTTTGTAATGTTACCTATTGCAGCAATAACATGTGTGGTTTGGCCAACAATTCAACATGGAATTGCATCAATTCAGCATTTTATCATTGCTTCTGGATACGTTGGCGTGTGGTTATATCATTTCTTAGAACGCGTATTAATCCCTACAGGATTACATCACTTTATATACGCGCCAATTGAGGTAGGACCTGTGGTAGTAAATCACGGTTTAAAAGCAGAATGGTTACAGCATTTGAATCAATTTGCTGAAAGTAGTAAACCTTTAAAAGAACAATTCCATTATGGATTTATGTTACAAGGCAATGGTAAAGTATTTGGATGTTTAGGAATTGCGCTTGCAATGTACTCGACAACACCGAAAGAAAATCGTAAGAAAGTGGCAGCACTACTTATACCTGCAACGCTAACAGCGGTTGTTGCTGGTATTACTGAACCTCTTGAATTTACATTCTTATTTATTGCACCATATTTATTTGTGATCCATGCTATCTTGGCAGCTACAATGGATACTTTAATGTATGCTTTTGGTGTTGTAGGTAATATGGGAGGCGGTGTGCTAGATTTCTTAGCTACAAACTGGATCCCGTTAGGTAAAGATCACTGGATGACATATGTTGCTCAAGTAGTGATTGGTTTTATATTTGTGGGAATCTACTTCTTCCTATTTAGATTTTTAATTCTTAAATTTGATATACCACTTCCAGGGCGAAAAAAAGGAACAGAAGAAGTAAAACTATTTTCTAAACAAGATTATAAAGATAAGAAAGGTGGCACTGCTTCATCAGAACAACCAAAATCAACTGGGAATGAATATGATGACAAAGCAGCTTACTATTTAAAAGGCCTAGGTGGTAAAGAGAATATTAAAGACGTAACAAATTGTACAACTCGCCTACGTTTAACAGTGAATGATGAAAGTAAAGTTCAAGATAGTAGTTATTTTACACATAATCAAATGGCTCACGGTTTAGTGAAAAGTGGTAAAAGTGTGCAAGTTGTAGTCGGTATGTCTGTACCTCAAGTACGAGAAGCGTTTGAACATTTAGTTTACGAGGAAGAAAAGTAATTAAATATTACAATAAGCGTCTCAAGGAGAAAGAATTATATCTTCTTGAGATGTTTTATTGTCAAAAAAACCAGTGCTATTAACAACACTGGTCTTTAAATTATTATGAAATTCTAGCTTTATGAAGCATTTTGGCACGATAGCTTGCTGATAAAATATCTATATTACGTGTTGCGATTGTATGTAGTAATTGAGCGAATATCTCTGGAGAACATACGACACTTGCACAATTGTTATTCAATGTATAGTTTACATCGTGATGGTTAGCAAACATATTCATGATATCAATTACTTTGTCTTTAATGAAAGCATCTTGTAAACCATCGATAGCTAAATCAAAACGCTTGGCTGATTGATAGAGATGTTCTGAATCAAGAAGTTCATCGAAATGCTTAGGAGACAAAATTTGGTAAATAGAATAATTGTGGAAGCTCAAAAAGCTTATTAAATATGGTAACTGTTGCTTAGGTAAACTGACCTCAAGTGCAAACATGTTATTTTGTTTGAAAATCGAAAATTGAAATGACTCACAAAATTTTATTTCTTTACATAAATGAGTTAATTTTTTTCGCGTTGAGCGAGATTTCAAACCTGCAATATTGATAATGTAGGTTTCAAATTTATCAATCAACATGTTATGACCTCCCGTGAATTTGGCATATAACTGAAGCATACGATGTTCGTTTAAATAGATTGTACCACTCTTTTTTTATATAATCACTAAGACTTTTGAACGAAGTTAAAAACTTATTCTTTTGTAATCTTTTCTTTACAAAATATATAAAATGGTTTTAAGATTTAGTATAAAAAATACGCAAGTGCTTTAATAATGCTTATGACTATCTCGTCACGATAGTCATTTTTTTATGTTAATATGGGAAATAAATAGCTACATTTACAAGGAGAAAAATGAATGTACAGAGCAGTTATCTTTGATTTCGATGGAACAATTATCGATACAGAACGTCATTTATTTGAGACAATAAATAAACATCTTAAATTTCATAAAGCTGAACCTATTTCAGTAGATTTTTATAGAGAATCTATCGGAGGGACAGCTACAGATTTACATCAACATCTCGAGCAGGCCATAGGCGCAGATAATAAAGAAAAAATATATCAAGAACATCATCAAACTAGTGGTAATTTGCCAATTATCAGTACAATCAAAGAGTTAATGGATTATCTTAAAAAGCGTCATATACTTATGGCAATTGCAACTAGTAGTTATCGAGAAGATATATATTCAACATTTAAAAAGTTGGGTTTAGATAACTATATTGATGTCATTATTGGTAGAGAAGACGTTGATAACGTTAAACCAGATCCAGAACCTTATTTAATGGCTGTTCAAAACCTTAATTATAATCCAACAAATTGTTTAGCAATTGAGGATTCGTTGAATGGTGCTACAGCTGCTATGATGGCAGGATTAGATGTTGTCGTTAACACGAATTTGATGACAGCAGAACAAAATTTTTCAACTATTAATTACGTCGGAAAAGATATGTCGATTGAAGATATTGTGACATCTTTATTTGAGAAGAAATAGGAGGTATAAGCGTGGGTTACATTATACTTTTCTTTATAGCTGGTCCAATTATTTTAGCAATAGGGAATCTGGTTCTTGGTCCTATTTTTAATAAACGTACACCATTTCATGTTCAAGTTAGATCATTCATAATTGGATCTATTGTTTATCTTTTACTTGCAACCATAGGATATTTTCTTTTATTGCAAGGAAAGCTTTAAAAGAATTATAAATTTTTTAGCAAATGATAATTTAACACTGTAACGAAATCTTTTCTTAGTGGAATCTTAAATTAAAAAAGTCTATAAATGAATTTGGATAACTAAATTCATTTATAGACTTTTATTTTGTATTAACTATTCATTTTTAAAATTAATGTTATAGCGATGAGTACGATTAAAATTAAATCTATACCTACCATAATTGTGTATCGTGTAGGTTTCTGACCTTGATTTTTAGCTAATTTCATTGCTTGATAATTTGGTATCAAACTAATTACTAATAGTATGATAATGACTACACCTATAATTATTGTCATGATTACTTACCTCCATGATTTCCTCTTGTTATAAGCTCCCATATAACGCCTGTTATAATTCCAATAACTAAACCACTAATGATTCCTATTTGAGGTGTGAAGAACAAAGCTCCAACTAATATACAAATTATAAGTGCTATTGGAATGGTTGTGCCATAAATCATTTTTCGTTCTGGAGAACTTAGAATGGTAAAGGCAACTAAATAAAGAATGAAGAAGGCTACCGTAGCAAGAAGTGTTCGACCTACGACAGACATGATATCAGGTTGTTTCATAGTAAAATAATTAAGTAGGAAAAATATAATCATAAATATTAATGTAACTTTAATTGAACGATTAATGAGTGCCTTATTCATATCCGAACTCCTTAAACTATTTAGAAAAAGTATATCATACTACATAATTCAATTAGAAAGAAAGCATATTATGTAATAAAAATGCAAATAGCTTTAATTTTCAGAAAAATATTCAAAATAGGTGTTTTCAAAAATCAAAAAGCTTGCTATGATACATGTGTAAGCGATTACATTAAATTGTAAAAATTTTGTTTCAATTTCGTCAATTTGTAGTATAATTACGGAAATAAGATTATCATTAAAATAATAATCTAGATTTAGAGATGGGGTAAAGTTATGGAAAACAATGAATTACAAAGGGGACTAAGTGCACGTCAGATGCAAATGATTGCACTTGGGGGAACAATTGGTGTCGGTCTGTTTATGGGGGCAACAAGTACAATCAAATGGACTGGCCCATCAGTTATTTTTGCATACTTAATCGCTGGTATATTTTTATTCCTAATTATGAGAGCAATGGGGGAAATGATTTATCTTAATCCTACAACTGGATCATTCGCAACATTTGCAAGTGATTACATACACCCAGCAGCAGGTTATATGACGGCTTGGAGTAATATATTCCAATGGGTTGTAGTAGGGATGAGTGAAGTTATCGCAGTTGGTGAATATATGAACTATTGGTTCCCAAATTTACCAAACTGGATACCTGGTATCGTAGCAGTGGCATTATTAATGGGAGCAAACCTTGTTTCAGTTAAAGCCTTTGGGGAATTTGAATTTTGGTTTGCATTAATCAAAGTTATTACAATTATTTTAATGATTATCGCAGGTTTTGGCTTAATCTTATTCGGAATTGGTAATGGTGGTCATGCAATAGGGATTTCAAATCTATGGTCTCATGGTGGATTTATGCCACATGGAATCGTTGGTTTCTTCTTCGCACTGTCAATAGTTATTGGATCTTATCAAGGGGTTGAACTCATTGGTATTTCTGCTGGAGAAACTAAAGATCCTCAAAAGAATATTGTTAAAGCAGTGAATGGAGTTATTTGGAGAATATTAATCTTCTATCTTGGTGCAATTTTTGTAATCGTTTCTGTTTATCCTTGGGACAAATTAGGTGACATAGGAAGTCCTTTCGTTGCGACATTTGCTAAAGTAGGGATTACTTTCGCAGCTGGTTTAATAAACTTTGTTGTATTAACAGCTGCTATGTCAGGTTGTAACTCAGGTATATTTAGTGCTAGCCGTATGATTTATACATTATCTAAGCAAGGACAAATGCCTAAGATTTTCTCGAAAGTATTAAAAAATGGTGTTCCGTTCTACACAGTACTTGCAGTATCAATCGGTATCTTAATCGGTGCATTACTAAACGTCATTCTCCCTTTATTTATTAAAGGTGCAGCAAGTATTTTCGTTTATGTTTATAGTGCATCTATATTACCAGGAATGATTCCTTGGTTTATGATTTTATTCAGTCATTTACGCTTTAGAAAGTTACATCCTGAAGAAGTTAAAAATCATCCGTTCAAAATGCCAGGAGGCGCATTTGCTAACTATCTTACAATAGCATTCTTAATTTTAGTCTTAATCGGTATGCTATTTAATAAAGAAACAGTTGTTTCTGTAGTTATTGGTATTGTGTTCCTAGCAGTTGTGACACTTTATTATTTCGTTCGTTATAATAAAAAGGATCAACAAGCTAAAAAAGCAGCATTAACTCAGAAAAACCAAAAAGGCTTAGAATAATAGCTATATAGTTAAACAAAAAAGCGATTCGTTCATACACTCTAATATAAAGAAATTTAGAGTATGACGAATCGCTTTTTTTATTTATTTAATGTTTAAATTCAATATTTGATAAATGTTTACGGTAATTATCCAAAGCCATTTTAGATTGTGTTATAAAATCTAAGGATGATTGATAATTTAGAGCAATGTAACGATAATAAAGTACATCTATTGTAAACATTTGTGCAAACAATGAAGTCGTTGCACCCATGCGCATTTCATTTTCATCAGTTTGGCCGTAAGACAAGACGATATCTGAACGATTGGCTACTGGATTATCTTTCGTACTAGTAATAGTAACAACTGGTATATGATAGTCTGAAACAACTTTGGCTATTGAACGCATTTCACTTTGCATACCATTGTTTGTAATAAATACGACGCAGTCTTTAGCATTATGTGTCGCTAACATGGTCGTGAAGATATGTGTTTCTTGTACCAATTGTATATTTAAACCAATGCGAGATAATTTTTGATATAAATCTGTAGCCACTACAAATGAAGCACCATAACCATAGATGAAAATGGTTTCTGCACATTTAAATAAATCGCAAATTCGGTCTATCGTCTTATCGTCAATTTTTTCATTGGCGTTGTTAAGCGCACCTTTAGCACGAGAGTGCATTTTCTTTTTGAGAGAATCTGTATTTTCATTGTCTACAAGTTCAACATTGTATACAGATGCTTCTTTAGGCAGAAATTTAGATAAACCAATTTTAAGTTCGTGAAAGCCACCTTCAGTTATTTTCTTACTAAACCTTATTATAGAGGAGGGGCTGGTATCTAAAACTTCTGCTATATCTTGAGAATTCATATTAACTACCTTATGAGGTGAGTTGAGTATGAATTGAGCTATCTTTTTTTCATTTTTAGTTAGGTAGGGGTACTGGTTGTCAATTTCATTTAAAATGTTTGGCAATTTAATCACCCATTTGATCAGAATTTCTCATTTCTTTAGTCGTGCCAAAGAAATAAGTGAAAATGAAACCTCCAGCGTAAGCAGCAAGTAAACCTGCAATATAACCGAGGTACATATGATTATCTATTAACGGTAGAAGAGAAATACCACTAGGCCCTACAGCTGTAGCACCGATATGACCAATACCACCAACAACAGCGCCACCAATACCGCCGCCAATACAAGCTGTAAAGAATGGTCGACCTAATGGTAATGTGACTCCGTAAATTAAAGGTTCTCCAATACCTAAGAAACCAACAGGTAGAGCACCTTTTAAAGTATTACGTAATTTAGTATTTTTACGACATCTAACCCATAAAGCTAATGCGGCACCGACTTGTCCAGCACCAGACATAGCTGCAATAGGTAACAGATAAGTAGCACCCGTTTTATTAATTAATTCGATATGAATTGGTGTGAAAATATGATGCAATCCTAGCATGACTAGTGGTAAGAAGAAAGCACCAATGATGAAACCACTAAATATGCCTCCTACACCAATAATCCAGTTAATGACATGCACCAATCCATCAGATATAAAGCCAGCAACTGGCATTATAATAAACAATGTTAATAAACCAATAATTAATAATGAAATAGTTGGAGTTACAATAATATCGATAGCATTTGGGACTATTTTATGTAATCTTTTTTCAATTAAACTAAGCAACCATACTGCAAATATAACGCCAATAATTCCACCTTGACCAGCGACGAGGTGTTCACCAGTAAAGATATTTTTAATTGGGTTTTCATCAGTTATACCAGTAAGTAAGGTTGCACCACCAATTACACCACCTAATCCAGGCGTAGCGCCGAACACCTTCGCTGCATTGATTCCAGTGAAGATAGCTAAGTAGGCGAGCATCCCATCTTTAATGACACTCAGCACTGAAACAACTTGTTTAAGCCAATCTCCAGATAGAGTTCCAGCTGTTAATAAGTTATTCAATATCGCTGCAATACCACCTATTAACCCGGCACCTATAAATGCTGGGATTAAAGGTATGAAAATATTAGCAATGGACTTTAAAACTTTATTCCATTTACTTTGTTTGCGATGACTTTGAAAATTCTGTTTATTTTGTCGTGCTTGTTCTTCAGCTTGCGCTTTATAGCTTTTATTTTCAGTATGAGAAGTATCATCATCTAAAGGTGCGCCACTTGTTTCAGACATATAATTTGCAACTTTGTTAACAATGCCTGGTCCAACTACAACTTGGAGGCGTTCATCTTCAACAACACCTAAAACACCATCAATACTTTTCAATTCATTGTAATTAACTTTATCGTAATCATGAATTTTAATTCGAACACGAGTCATACAATGAATAATATTATCAATATTATGATTACCACCAACGGCGTTAGTGATATCTTTAGCAAGACGTTCTTCTTTGTTCATGGAAACTCCCCCTTAAACGTTGATGGCTTGCTTGATCACTCCATTACTTTTATATAAACGCGTCTCAGCGTCTTCTTTAGTTGTATTACATAAATACATGACAACTGCCGTTTTAATATGATTTCCCGCTTCTTCATACAATGTTTGTGCATCTTGTTCATTTAAATCACATATATCTTGAATAATGGTGATTGAACGATTGACCAATTTTTTATTCGTAGGTCGTAAATCCACCATTAAGTTATCATATACTTTTCCGACCCCAATCATTGTCATTGTAGAAATCATATTTAATATGAGTTTTTGAGCAGTGCCAGATTTTAAACGAGTAGACCCTGTTAAAACTTCAGGTCCTACATTAACTTCTAAAATATGCTCTGCATAAGCACTAATTTCACTATTTGTATTACACGAAAGAGCAACAGTATCAGCATGAATATCGTTTGCATAAGTGAGGGCACCTTTAACGTAAGGTGTGCGACCACTTGCAGATATTCCAATAACAATATCATTATCATTTAGCTGAATATCTTTTAAGTCTTGTGCGCCTTGCTCGCTATCATCCTCAGCCCCTTCAACTGCGACGGTCATCGCTTTTTGACCACCCGCAATAATACCAACGACCTCTTCAGGACGTGTATTAAAAGTTGGTACACATTCAGCAGCATCTAAAACGCCAAGACGTCCACTTGTACCAGCGCCTATATAGATTATTCTTCCTCCACGATTAAAACATTGGATAGCACTAGTTATAACCTGTGATAACTGAGGAATCACTTGTTCAATGGCTTTTGGTACTTTTTGATCCTCACGATTTATTGTTAGTAGTGCATCTTGAATAGTCATTTCATCTAAATGCATCGTTTGAGTGTTACGAGTTTCTGTTGTTAAACGATTCATTGTCATTCTCCTTCGTATATGTAAATTTAAAAGTATCTCCAGGCTGAATCAGTGTTAATAATTGAAGATCTCCATCGCTCACTGTTGCAATATGGTTAATATGAGAATGTCCTTTGAGTGGTGTTTTAACGACTTGAATTTCACCTTCATATCGCCCATTTAGTTGGTTATCTACAGTGATATCCCCAATGTCTCTTTCAGTTATTCCTATAGGATCTATAGGAGTATCATTGTTAACACGTGAATATTGAGAACGTATGATATGCTCTGGTGCGTCAATGCGCGATGTATGTGTTCTTAAGACTCTCTCAGAAAATGATGGATCCAAGTCTTTAAGCTTGAGCGTAAAATGTCGACGATGCATCATATCAGACAATTGTTGAGCAATTAATAAATTGATTGCTGTGTCACCGATAATAACATGAGAGATATCTAGAGATTGTAATTCATGCGTAGCAACTAAAGGATGTGATGAACGATGTGACTCAACTGTTGGTAACCCTTTATGTAAAGGGCCTCTTAGCTCTGTTCCTGGTATAAAGGCATATATTTTTGCATGTTTATCGTAAGTTTTAATAAGTTGATTTTTATATTCAATGAAAGAATGTGAAAGACCTGTATCAGGTCGTGGATAATAATTGTGACAGTATAATAGTTGAGACTGATAATCTTGTTTGTAAATGCGCTTCAACATATCTTCTGTGATATTACTCGCATTAAGACAGCATTGGAAACCATGACTTTGAACTTCATGGATGAGTTCAACATCCAATTGATCATCAATACGTATAGAAAATGCCCCATGTGGCAATTGATTTAAATAACTGTAAAGCGTTGGATTAAGTAAAGAAGGATTAACATCAATGATATAAGTGATATTATATGATGAAAGAAGCTGACATAATTCCCCAAAATATGACAACTGATGTTGCTTGTTTTCTTCAGGGATTTGTAAAGATGTAAAGATCACATCATAACCCATAGAAGCCATGTTAAGAATATACTCTTTATCTAAAGCATTTCCTAAATATACTGAGAAGCCAAGCACATCTAACACTCCTTTTAATTACTTAATCAGTACGATTATAACGCTATTATTAAACGTTTACAATTTGAGGTATTTTTTGAATAATATAATATTAAAATTTAAAGCACATGATGTTTTAAGTTATGTGAGATTTAAATAAGTGCAATGTATCGAAACGTTGATAAACGAAATTAAAGATAAATTTATAATAATTAGGAAGTCGAAGGTTTGATTTTTAAAAGTTGTTCATGTAATAAAAGTTGTTTGATATGAATATAAAAAAGCATGTCTCCTTGTTTGATTGGTATAAGAGGGTGTTTTGATAAATGAAGAATGACATAATAGTAAGATGTTAATTCTGGTGTGGTACTTAATATTGATTTATGCGATTCTATCCAAATTTTTTCAACTTCTACTTCTTGATTAAATACGTTCAAAGTTTCTTCAAATTTGTTATGATGATTGAGTACATAATATTTAGCATTTTCAGTCAGAGAGAGCAATTTTATAATTCGTTGTTCAATGTGTCGTGTGATTTCTAAATAATTCATAATTCCTCCAATAAATTTTAAAAATGATTGAGTAATAGAAAGGAAACGTCTATGAGGCAGAAAAAAGTTAAGAAAAAATATAAATTTAGTGATATTGCGTGGAGAGATTTAAGTCTAATTGCAGTAGTATTGGTGGGACTTTTTCTATTTAGCGTTGCAGGTATGGCGCTAGGAGCGCTTTTTCTAAAACATATGTCACAGTTACAATTAGCGATGATTAGTACATTAGCGCAGTTAATGGCTTATGTTGTTGTGATATTTGTATTTTACTTTTTACACATCCATACATTTGGAGAGAGGTTTAAAAAAGGTTTACAATACTTGAAACGACGATGGTTCATTATTATTATCGCTTTTTTATTGGCGTATGGTTTGTCAAGTTTATATGAATGGTTAATGCAGTTTTTACCTAAGCATCTACAATATTCTGATACGCAAAATGAGATGGCTTTAGATCAATTGTTCAAAGTACATGCATTTATACCTTTCGCGTTTTTATTAATCGTGATTGTAGGACCTATCGTCGAAGAATTAGTGTTTAGACACATACTAATAGGAGAGTTAGGAAAGAAGTTTAATTTTATTGTAATGGGGATTATATCAGCTGTATTATTTACTTACATACATGTAACTGATGCGAAATCACCGTTTGAATTCGGAGCATACTTTATTTTAGCCATTGCTTTAGTCTCTGTGTATTTAATTTCAAAGAGAAATTTGGCAGCATCGATTAGCTTGCATATGTTAAATAATCTAGTGTCATTTATTTATACTCTATGGTCAATATTTTATAATTAGTTTAAAAACCCAGCTGATTCAATTTAACTGTTTATGTCAGCTGGGTTTAAAAATTGCTGATAGTTATCTATTGAGATATCTTGAGTTTTAATAGTTTTTTCGAATGAGTAAGAAATATCGTGTATGTCCATGATTGATAATTCACGTGTATGACCACGACCTATATCAAAGATCACTGCATGCCACTGACCATCTTTACACAATAAACCTATAAAAATAACATTTTCAGCGTGCGCTTTTCCTTCTTCAATATAATCAACAAGCATGACATTTCGTTCTGTACAGTATATTAATATATCCGAAAATAGTTGTGGTAATGAGTAATTATTACTATCTTCAAATTTAATATAATAATCCATCTTTTTTAATAGCTTACGTAATCGCGTTTGAGGTAAACCTAAACATTGTTTAATAATGGCTTGAATTTCTGTTTGATAAGGGAGAGTAGAATAAGACTGACTTTCATTTAGTGTAAGAAACAGCGCTGACAGTTGATTTTCTGTTAAAGATAAAGAAATTTTTGATTGAGCATCTTTAATTTGATAACCACCGAGTTTACCGTGTTGTGCGTACACTTTTACACCTTGTTCTTCTAAATCATCAATATCCCTTAAAATAGTACGTTTCGAAACTTTAAATAGTTTTGCAAGTTGTGAAGCGGTCATTTTATCTGAATTTTGTATAGACTGAATGATTTGATTTTGGCGTTCTAATTTATTCAATGAAAGTCACCTCCATAAACATTACATATTACATTTATTATAACATATAAGCGACAATGATGACATTTTCTTATTTTTGGTCGGTACAAAAGTGTAAAATTTCTTATTTTTCTTTTAGAAAACGCTTACAATATAAAAATCATTATGTTAATATAATATTTGTAACAGGGGGAGCGATTAGACAAAGGGGTAGAGCTATATAACAGATAGCTGTGTAATCGTTCGAGTTACATCAAAACATCTTCAATATTTATTACTTACTTTCCTTTCTATTTGTCGGCTAGCTCGTGACTAGCCGATTTTTTCTTTTTTAAAAACTTATTAATTATTGTTCCAAAATCTTGATGACTTCGTATAAAATAAATATAAGTAAATAGAGAGATTTCGATAATTAAAGTTTACTTATAATATATAACTGATTTATTAATTCTACATAAATTTATTTTATTTGGTGGTGAAACATAGGATGACAGAAAGTTTAAAGCAGATTGATCGTTTAATTTGTGATTGGTTAAAAATTGTTGATGATATTTTACCGCGTCTTATTCAAGAGATGCATACAGATACTAAAAAGGATCGTTTTGATTTAGTTACTAACGTAGACAAACAGATTCAAGACCATTTTCAAACATTCTTGTCAAATCAATTACCTGGGCATCTACTATTAGCTGAAGAAAAAAATAATGATGATATTGATCCTTATCATGGACATGTTTGGATTATGGATCCTATTGATGGTACGGCTAACCTTGTAAAGCAACAAGAAGATTATTGTATTATACTAGGATACTTTGTGGATGGAGAGCCAAAACTATCTTATATCTACGATTATCCTCATAATAAATTATATAAAGCAATAGCAGGTGAGGGAGCATATGAGAATGATTTACCGATGTTAAAGCCTGCAACATTATCCATTGAAGATGCAATATTGTCGTTTAACCCACATGTTTTAAATGATAGAACGATAAACGCACTTTTCCAAACTTCATTTAGTTATCGAATTATTGGTTCATGTGGTTTAGATTCAATTAGAGTCATTAAAGGTCAATTCGGCGCTCACATGAATACGAATCCTAAACCTTGGGATATAGTCGCTCAGTTTCTTTTTGCGCAAGAACTTAATTTGAAAATGACTAGCTTAGATGGTGGCAAAGTTGATTTTGGTAAGGGTGGCCCTTTTATAATTAGTAACCCTGGTTGTCATCAAGATGTACTGGATATTTTGAATAGCGGTAATGGCTATCAAAAATAAGTACAATTATATTAATATAATTGTATAAGTGAATTGTTAATGTCGGAGCCTTAGAAAGAGTTTCTTTTTAAGGCTTTATTATTGTCCTCAATTATAATTATGTGAGTTAAAATTCACTTTTAAGTTATTCGGAATGTATAAATGAATAGGTCTACAGATGTATAGTAAATAATTTATTTTATAATATAATTATCTATGGAATATGAATATGAAATAAATGTAAAGGAGTGGTAGGAGTGAAACGTTCAGATAAAAGAAAAATGAGCCTGCCAACTAAAATTTTACTTTGGATAGTAGGAGTATTATTTTCACTCGCTGTTATTGTAGTAATATACATCTGTGCCAAGATATTTATTACAGGGGATAAGATACATAATCCTCTAAATAGAAGCCATTCAGAGTTACGCTCAGGAAAGGTTAATTTAAAAGAAGGCGACCCTTTCACAATTGCATTATTTGGTGTGGATTCAGATGCGGAGCGAAAACATCAAGGTGGTGGAGAGCGTAGCGATACCATTATGATTTTATCAATTAATCCTAAAGAGAAAAAAACAGAACTCGTTAGTATTCCTCGTGATACTCAAGCTCAAATTGTAGGACGAGGTACGACAGAAAAAATTGCTCATGCCTATGCTTACGGAGGACCCAATATGGCGGTAAATTCTTTAGAGAAATTAATGAATGTACCAATTGACCACTATGCAACAATTGATATGGATGGATTACACGATATGATTGATACTTTAGGTGGTGTGGATGTGGTAAGTAATGACACTTTCACAATTAGTGGTTTACATTTTGTAAAAGGGCAAAAAACACATGTTGATGGGGATGCTGCAATGAGATTTATACGTAGCCGCAAGGAAGAAGGTGCTGGTGGGGACTTTGGTAGACAAGAACGCCAACAACTTGTACTTGAAGCTATGGCTAATAAAATGACAAGTCCAACATCAATAACACATTTTAATTCATTAATGAGCGAAATACAGCAAAATGTTAAAACTGATTTATCATTAAGTGATCTGAATCTTGTCAGAAAAAATTATAAAGATGCTAACGATAACGTAAACGTTCATCAACTTGACGGAGAAGGTGGTATTCAAAGTGATGGTTTATATTACTTTGTCCCAAGTGATGCTTCTAAAAATAGCAACACGCAACTACTAAGAGATAATTTAGATTTATAAAATGTATATGAGCACTGTGAGAACCATTCTCACAGTGTTTTTGTGTTTATAATGTATTTTTACAAGGTATATAAGTATTAAATGTAATAAGTAAAAGGATCATTAATTGATAATGTATTTTTACAAGGTATATAAGTATTAAATGTAATAAGTAAAAGGATCAT